>ERZ779870.2-NODE-2-length-529682-cov-24.8553_pt1 | contig 529682 bp, 498 predicted proteins | sample MGYA00511247_ERZ779870 | MGnify/ENA primary metagenome ERZ779870 (study PRJEB29588, sample SAMEA2149068) | human gut metagenome | biome: human gut; feature: human-associated habitat; material: faeces | place: Denmark | collected 2008/2010 ...
AGGATAGGAAGCTGCTGATAAAGGAAAAGACACTTACAAATGTAGGTGTCTTTTTTCATATGCCGGGGCTTCCTATACGGACGGGTTACCGGGATAGGCGGAGAACATCTTTTGAAGGAGCGAAGGGACGCGAAAATAAAAATTGACTCACAAACTCATGTATGTTAATTTGATATTAAATAAATAATATAAAATTATAAAAGGACTGACAATAAAATCATGAGAGGATTTACATACAGATATATGAAAAAGGAAGGGGTGGTTTTACTTGTCTGTTTGTGGGAATGGGAGTTCTATAGTATTTTATTTAAGCATTTAAAGGAAAGAGGAGTTTGTATGAAACAGGGAATGAAAAGTATTTTAGTTGTTGCTGTTGTGTTGTCTATTTCCAGAGGAAGCTATGCTGCTGAGTATCCTCATTATTATGAGTTGCCTGGGGTGGTTATAACAGCGACTCGCACGGAGAATACAATAGAAAAGGTACCTGCATCAATGCAGGTGATTACTGAAGCGGATATCCGGAGAAGTGGTGCTCACAGTATGCGGAATTTACTTACAGATTTTGCAAATATTTTTCAAAAAAGCAAAGTTCGTGGTGGCGGTCATGATATTATTATTCGCGGTATGAGTACGGATAAATCTCTTATTATGATTAATGGACGGCGTGTGGCTAATGAAGCGGATGCGAGCGGTCTTGGAAATGCTATGGCACTAGATCGTATCAATTTAAGTAATGTGGAAAGGGTAGAAATTGTCCGTGGTCCCTCAAGTGCTCTTTATGGCTCGGAAGCGATGGGAGGCGTGATAAATATTATTACAAGGCCAAGTATGAAAATATCTCTTGTTACTGGATTGGAACAGACTTCAAATGATACGAGCCATTGGTGGCATGCGGATACAGGAAGAATCGGAAAGTTTTCTTCTACTTTTGATATGCGGTTTAATAAAATCCGCAGAGATATGGAACCGGAAGCAACGGAGTCTAATTCTTATGGAACGGCACAAACATATAACGCATCTTTAAATTATTATTTTAATAATAATAATTATATTAATGTGTGGGTTGATTATTATAGTCAGAATTTAGAAAGCGACAGCGGAAATCCGATGTTAAGGGAATTCCCTGTATATATGGGAATGAAGAAACTTTCCGGACAAGCGATGATTTCTGGTGATGGGATGAAAAGGTATAAACAGCAGAATTATGGAATCAGCTGGAACGGGAAAACAGATCGGAATGATTGGCAATTGCGCGCATATATGAGCAAGTTTGATTGGGATAGCAAAAGAAATCAAAAAGTAATCAAGGCAATTCCTGGTGCTGATAGGTTGTCTAAAATGGCTTATGGAGCTGTTTTAAAAAAACAGTATAATACATATGATTTTAATTATAATTTTCATAATATATGGGCTATAGAAGGGAGAAACACGATTTCTTTGAATGAGCACCATCGTTTGACTTTTGGTTCGGAATATGTTCGCGAGAATATATCTGGTACCGATTTAGGGGTTAATGGAGATGGTATCAGTGAGTTGACTGAAAATGGAATAACGAAGAATCGTTCCAGAAAATCTTTTTCTACATATGCCGGCTATATCCAAGATGAAATGGAATATGGGAAATGGTTTATTGTTCCTGCAATTCGCTATGATCATCACAGTATTTATGGCAGTCATGCATCTCCGAAATTAGGGGTGACTTACAGCGCAAATGAAAATTTTCGTGTGAAAGCCAATTATGGCAAAGGGTTTAAGGCGCCCACGGTATTTCAGCTTTTCTATGATTTGGACAGAATGATGGGAACGACATGGGTGCATCTTACTGGTAATTCAAATTTGAAGCCAGAAGAGTCTACCAGTTGGGATTTGGGGATTGAAGCAAAGTTTGGAAAAGGGTATGGTTCAATTACATACTTTGACAGTGATGTGGATAATCTGATTAATAGCCGATTTGTAAAAATAGAAAATAATGGACATCGCCTGTATCGTTATGAAAATGTGAATACTGCCCGTATCAAAGGTGTGGAAAGCACGTTGGGATATAAATTTAATGATGTATTGGAATTTAAAGTGACCTCTACATGGTTGAATGCCAAAGATACGACAAAGCATATTGATTTGACACAGAGGGCAAAATTATCTCAAGTGTACCAGTTTATTTATGATGACCACAAAGATAAGGGATGGAGTGCGATGCTTTGGAATCAGTTTGATTATAAATTTGTAACAGATGCAAATGGTGATGGTATGCCTGATGATAAAAAGAGTTATAGTTTGACCAGTTTTGCGCTTACAAGGAAAATTAACAAAGATACTCGCATTTATGGCACGGTACAAAATGTTTTTGGAAAGAAAGACACAAACTGTGACTTGGATGGACGTTTTTGGTCGATAGGATGGGAGCATACTTTTTAATGAAAAGAAATTTTCTATTTAGCTTTTTTATAGTGGCTGAGGTTATTTTATCCAGTGGCTGTGGAACCCAGCAGGAAATTCCCAAAACTACGGCTTTTTATCAAGTAGTTGACAGCGCGGGGCGTACAGTGAAATTGGAAAAGAAGCCAGAACGGGTAGTGCTTTTGGCGACTGCTTTTCCGGAAATTCTTCTTGCTGTAGATGGTGATTTTGAAGCATGGGCTAATAATCCGAGTATAAAAGAACCTGCATGGGCAAGGGGAAAAAAGACAGTGGGATATGTGTACGATATCAACATAGAATCTGTTGTTGCAATGAACCCGGATCTTGTGGTTGGGCTGGTCGGACTCCATAATAAATTGGAAGCTGTCTTCAAGATCAATAACATACCTTTTCTGCTTTTGTCTCTTTCGCGTTATGAAGATGTGGAAAATGCGATACAAGTACTTGCGGATAGTACAGGACATCATGAGAAAGGGATAAAAGTGGTTACTGCGATTCGAGAACGTATGGCGATAACGGAAAAGAAAATGCCTGATAAAGGACTTACCTGTGCAATTCTTCATGGAACGGCGCGAACGTTAACATTTGAGGGGGAAGAGACAATTGCAGGAGAGACTGCAAAACGTCTCCATATCAGTAATGTTTTTGCTGGTATGTTTATAGATGGTACTAATATGGTGCCTTTTAACTTAGAGGCATTGGTAGAAAAGAACCCAGATATCATTTTTTTAACAACAATGATGCTGCCGGGAAAAGAGGAAGAAGCTTTTAAAGTTTTTTTTGAACAGCCTGCCTGGGCAGGTTTAAAAGCGGTGCAAACGGGAAGGGTATATTTTCTGCCACAGAATTTATTTTTGTCCAGTCCTGGAATTCATTATCCGGAAGCATTGGAAATAATGGCAAATCTTGCATATGAGGGGGATTTGGAATGAACCATTTTGAAGAATATATTGCTGAATGGTATGATACGATTCCTGAAGGAGGTGGTACTGCAGCAAGTCCATGGAAGATCGAATGGAACGATGTTCCCTATAAAGAGCGGGATACAAGACCTTTGTCCCGGTTAAAGGTACTGGGAGCAATGAAGGAAGTTTTATTTAATGGTACACCTACGCAAAGGGCAGCAGTTTACATCCATATTCCTTTTTGTCGTTTATCATGTACCTATTGTTCTTTTTTCAAAAAGAAGGGAGATAATAAGGCACAGCATGAATATGTGGAGCTTTTACTGAAAGAACTGGAATCACTGTCCGATAAGCCTTATGTTAAAAAATCAAAAATATCTGCCGTCTTTTTTGGTGGTGGTACACCGGGCATCCTTTCAGCAGGAGATATGGCGGATATACTTTGCGCTATAAAGAAAACGTTCCTTTTGGCAGAGGATGCGGAAGTCACCATGGAATCAAGTTTGTCGGATATGACAGAAGAAAAGATGGACGTGGCCATAGCTGGTGGGGTAACCCGTTTCAGCTTTGGCATACAGTCATTTAACAGCCAGGTAAGAAATACAGTTGGTCGGCCTTATTCACGAGAAGAGGTGCTGAAACAGCTTTCCATTTACTCAAAGAAAAAAGCAGATATCATTATTGATCTAATTTATGGTTTGCCCTATGAAACAGAAGAAACGATGCGTCAGGATATTCGGGATGCCGCTGCTTGCGGCATTGCTGGATTAGATTTATACAAGCTTCAGCTTCTTCCTGATTCTCCTTTGGGGAAATCTTTTGCAGCAGCAGGAAAGTGTTTGATAGAATCGGAAGTACAGGTCTTCTTTCAGGTAGCGGAAGAAGAATTGAATGCGATCGGGGCAGAGAATATTTCCTGTTCTCATTGGCGGATGAAGCAATCCGAAAGAAATTTGTACAATACAATTGCTTCTGGCAGTGATGATCTTTTTGCGATTGGAATGGCCTGTGGCGGACGAATCGGAGGGGTCAGTTTTATGAAACCTATTCCTGATGCTATGTATCATTCTGTGGTTAAGATGGGAATGTATTGCCCTATGGCAGCAGAAAAAGAAGGGAAATACCATGCTTTCTTTTCCGCACTTCAATCAGCAGGAAACCGGGGAATTATTGATTTATCTGCTTTAGAAGAAATGTTTGGATTGCCTGTTGCAAAATTATTGATGCCGCTTTTCCAAACTTGGGAAGTTTGGGGGCTTTTGGAACTGATAGAAAATCAATGGAGAATGACATCACCCGGAAGATATTGGTATCGTACAATGACACGTCTTATACTCCGTGCAGCGGATTACATGTGTTTTGGATTACCAGAAAATACCAAGAAAGCAGATTGGCACGGCATGATTAATATGAAGTAGGAGGGAATATGAAGTTTTTGATTGTATATTCCAGTAAAACAGGGAATACAAAAAAGGTGGCAGAGGCTTTGGCACGGGTTGCACCAATAGGAAGCGAAATTCATTCCATAGAAGAGGCGGGAGATGCTGATGGATTTGATGTGATTTTTGCAGGGTACTGGTTAGATAGGGGCGGTGTTGATGAAAAGATGAAGAAATATCTGCGTACATTGCATAAAAAGAAGATTGTCCTTTTTGAAACAATGGGGGCAGACCCTGAATCGGAGCATGCTATTATAGGATTTGCCAATGCAGCCATGGTTTTGCCTGAAGGAAATACAGTAATTGGTGTTTTTGCTTTACAAGGTGAAATCAATCCTGCATTGTTGGAAACAATGAGAACCATGGGGATAACTACTCCCCATAGTGGGCCAGAAATGGAAAAATGCGCGGCTCAAGCGGTGGGGCATCCGAATAAGGTGGATTTGGAAAAGGCGGAAACCTATATGAAATCTTTTTCAGAAAAATGTCAAAGGTATTTTGTCTAATAATAGCCAATGAAATAGTACTAAACAAAACTGTTTTCCTGACATCCTTGCAGGGGAACAGTTTTTTGTTAAAATTAAAGAATAAATTTAAAAATAAGTTTGTGCGTGTATGTTTGATACGCAAGGAGACGCTATGAAATTCTTTGCAGTTTTTTTAGTGATAATTGCCGGAACCATGTGGGCGGGAAGCGGGCTTGCGGCCCAGCATTTTCTTGCACATAATGATCATACCGCTATGGACCTGACTGTTTTCCGTATGATTTCTACGGCGCTTATTATTTTCGTGATTGCTTTTATACGGGGAACCTTGGGGCGGTCTATGCGGATACTTAAGGAATATCCTACATTATGGATCAAACTTATTTTTTACGGTCTGGGGCTCATGCTTATGCAGCATACTTATTTTGCGGGAATTGGTGCGGGAAACGCGGCTGTGGCTACGGTGATTCAGTATATATGCCCCGCACTTGTTATCTGCTGGGGGGCTCTGCGAAGAAAAAAGGTACCGGGGATGGGTGACATGTTTGCTGTGGTGCTGGCGGTAGGAGGTGTATTTCTTCTGGCGACAGGAGGAGATCCCCGGACATTGTCTGTTCCTGCGGAGTGTATCTATTACAGTGTTTTGTCCGCCGTATTTTATGCTTTTTGTTCCATTTATCCAAAGCAATTGATGATGACACTGGATAATTCATTTCTTCTTATGTTCGGCATGCTTTTCGGCGGTATAATGGGGTATATGGCTGATCCTGTTACTGATTTAGGCACGTTTTTTCATGATGATGTACTTTTTGATATATTCATGATTATTATTTGCGGTACGGTTATCGCTTTCATTTGCTATAATGCCGGACTTGCCTGGTTGACTGAAGAGCAGACATCAGTGACCGCGACCGTGGAACCGGCCGTTTCTGTCATCGCATCCTATTTCCTTTTTGGAACGACGTTCGGTTTGTTTGAAGGAACAGGGATCATTATGGTTTTACTTGCTATTCTTATGCCGGTCATGAGAAAATGGCATGGAAATTAGTTTTCCCCGCTTTGAGGTTCTGCTATAATGTGTACTGAATGAAATAAGAATAATTGTCGATAAATAACCATGCAGGAGAGACTATGGATACGAACCATATCAGGAATTTTTCTATTATTGCCCACATTGATCACGGCAAGTCTACACTGGCGGACCGTCTTATTGAGATGACGGGAACCGTGCAGAAGCGCGATATGGAAGCGCAGATACTGGATACAATGGAACTGGAACGGGAAAGAGGTATCACGATTAAAGAGCAGTCTGCCCGTTTAATGTACAAATATAAAAATGGAGAAATGTATGAGCTGAATCTCATTGATACTCCGGGGCATGTAGACTTCAACTATGAAGTGTCTCGAAGCCTTTCTGCCTGTGAGGGAGCCATTCTTATCATTGATGCGACACAGGGCGTACAGGCGCAGACTTTGGCCAATGTATATCTGGCGCTTGATAATAATTTGGAAATTATCCCGGTTGTTAATAAAATTGATTTACCCAGCGCCGATGTGGGACGGGTAAAGAAAGAAGTGGAAAATGTTATCGGGCTGGATATGTCAGAAGCGGTTCCGGTAAGTGCTAAAACCGGTCTTAATGTAGAGAATGTGCTGGAGCGGATTGTGGAATTAGTTCCGCCGCCGGAAGATCGTTCCGATAAACCGCTCCGCTGTCTGATTTTTGATTCCATCTTCGACCCTTACAAAGGTGCTATTGCTTATGTCCGTATTATGGATGGGGAGATCCGGCCAGGTATGGAGATAAAGATGATGTCTTCAGGGAAAGTGTATACGGTTACAGAAGTAGGATACTTTACGCCTCTTCCCAAAGTTACTGCTGCTTTGACCTGTGGATCTGTGGGATATGTAGCAGCGAGCATAAAAAATGTAGGAGACTGTGCAGTAGGTGACACAATTACATCCGCTGGAAATGGTGCCAAAGAACCTCTTCCCGGATACCGTAAGGCGCTGCCTATGGTTTTCTGCGGCCTCTATCCTATTGAAAGTAAAGATTATGATCAGCTGAAGATGGCATTGGAAAAGTTGCAGCTCAATGATGCAGCGCTTGAATATGTGCCGGAGACGTCACAGGCACTTGGTTTCGGATTTCGTTGCGGTTTCCTCGGGCTGCTCCATATGGATGTTATCCAGGAACGTCTGGAACGGGAATATAATTTGAAATTGATTACAACGGCACCGTCGGTTATCTATCATGTATTCAAGACAGACGGGGAGATGATAGCCGTGGATAATCCGGCGGAATTGCCGCCTATGACAAAAATTGAGCATATAGAAGAACCGATTGCCAAGGTAGAAATACTTGTGCCTTCTGACATGGTGGGTAATGTAATGGAATTGGTGCAAAATCGTCGTGGTGAATTTCAGACGATGACTTATCTGGATGAAACACGTGTGGATTTATCTTATAAAATTCCGTTGGCGGAAATTATTTTTGATTTCTTTGATAAGTTGAAGTCGGCAACGAAGGGATACGCTTCTTTGGACTACCAGATTTCCGGTTACCAAAAAACAGATGCCGTTAAACTGGACATTCTACTGAACGGGGATCTTATTGACGCGCTGTCTATTATTGTCCACAAAAGCAATGCAGCATCCCGTGGCAGAGTATTGGCGCTCCGCTTGAAAGACATTATTCCGCGCCAGCAGTTTGAGGTGCCGATCCAGGCAGCGGTAGGAAGTAAGATTATTGCAAGAGAAACGATTAAAGCTTATAAGAAAGATGTCCTCGCCAAATGCTATGGCGGTGACGTAAGCCGGAAGAAAAAGCTTCTGGAAAAACAGAAGGAGGGGAAAAAGCGTATGAAACAGGTGGGAAGCGTAGAAATTCCCCAGGAAGCCTTCATGGCGGTATTAAAAGATGACTGATTCCAAAACGCTTGGCCTTTACTTACATATTCCATTCTGCCGAAGCCGCTGTCATTATTGCGGCTTTTATTCTGTAGGCAGTAAATTGACAGATAGTTTCCTTGATGCATTGGCGCAGGAAATGGAAAATAAAAGCAAACTTTTTGAGGATAAACTTTGTGATACGGTTTATTTAGGCGGAGGGACACCCTCCGTGTTGTCCGGAAATCAATTAAAAAGCATTATAGAAGCATTGCACCGATATTTTCATATCTATGAGAATGCAGAAATTACGATGGAAATGAATCCTTGCGATATGACGGAATCATATTTAAAAAATGCTTTGGTACAGGGGGTCAATCGTATTTCTGTGGGGGTACAGACTAATCGTGATGAACTTCTTGTAAAAATTGGGCGCCGCCATACGGCTGCTGAGGCGGAGAAAGCTGTCAATCGGGCATTCAAACTCGGTTTTAGAAATATCAGTATTGATTTGATGTGCGAACTTCCCGGGCAGACAGTGGATGATTTTGAAAAGACATTAAAGTATGCTGTTCACTTGCCGGTTACTCATATGTCGGTATATAGTTTGATTTTGGAGGAAGGAACGAGATTTTCCCAAATGGCGTCGCGCGGTATTCTGGCGCGTCCGTCAGAAAATGACAGTTGGGCAATGTATCAGGCGATGTGTCGGATACTTCCTCATTACGGATTTGAGCGGTATGAAATTTCCAGTTTTGCGCGGACAGGGTTTCAATCTGTCCATAACAGGAAGTATTGGAAATTAGAAGACTATTTAGGGTTGGGGCCCTCTGCCTGTTCCCGCATTGGGCATGAACGATGGGAAAATATTTCTAACTTAAGGCTGTATGAAGAGCGGTTGGTGGCAGACGAGCCTGTGGAAGAAAAAATTTCTCTTTCCCCAAAAGAAGAAATGGAAGAATTTGCATTTCTTGGACTTCGTATGAAAGAAGGCATCAATGGCAGGGAATTTTATCAGCGGTATGGGAAAGAAATAATGGAAGTTTATGGCAGTGTGGTGAAAAAGCTGGTGAAAGAAAAGATGATTTTCCTGAATAATGGGAACATTCAAATGACCTATAAAGGAGCGGCACTTGGAAATTATGTGTTTGAACAATTTCTTTTGGATTGAATCTGTTGGCAGGGAAATATCCCTATCAGTTTTATTTTGTAAATGTTTTTACTTTTTACAGTTGTTGCATTAAAATAAAAAGAACTTATTAAAAAGGAGGGAGACACATGCCGGTATCATACATGGAAATTGATTTAAGAGCGTTTCGTCACAATCTGCGGGTTATCCGCAGCCATTTAAAAAATGTACCGGCGCTTGCTGTAATCAAAGCAAATGCTTATGGACATGGGGCGGTAGAGTGCCTGCGTGCAGCTTTAGAGGAAGGCTGCGTCGGTGCTGCGGTAGCCCGAGTGGAAGAAGGCTGTGTTGTTAGGGCATCCGGTTTTGATTGTCCGGTTTATGTCCTTGGACTGCCGCTTCCGGAAGAAATGTCCGTGGGTGTTAATGAAGAACTTATTCTTCCTGTTGATGATACGACTAATTTGGAAGCGTTGGAGACAGCCGCGTCCACTTTAAAAAAAATGGTGGAAGTGATGCTTCCTATTGATACGGGAATGAATCGAATCGGTACACATGCAAAAGATTTACCTGCCTTTCTGGAAAAATTAAAAAAATATCCCCACCTGCATATTCATGGGTTGTTTACCCACTTGGCAACAGCTGATGCAAAAAATAAGAGTAAAGCGTATAAACAACTGGCAGAATTTGAAGAGGCCCTTTCCGCTATGCCGTCATTGGAGAATTTGATTATTTCCGCAGCAAGCAGCGCGGGGGTCGTGGATATTCCTGAAAGCTGGTACAATCTGGTGCGTCCGGGGATTATCCAGTACGGGCCTTCTCCCTCAAATACAATGCTGAATTATCTGGATTTAAAGTATATGATGACTGTAGTAAGCCATATTACCCATGTGCAGGTGGTGCATAAGGGAGAAACCGTAGGGTATGGTGCTACATATACAGCAGGAAAGGATATGAGAATCGCTACGATTCCTATCGGATATGCAGACGGATATCCCCGTGCACTTTCTAATAAGGGAGCAGTTCTTATTGGAGAGAAACGCTGTCCTATCGTGGGGCGTATCTGTATGGATCAGCTTATGGCGGCTGTTGATGATACCGTAATGCCTGGTGATGAAGTCGTTCTTATCGGAAAACAGGGGGAGGAAGAAATTAAAGTGGATGAGCTGGCAGAACTGGCCGGTACAATTCATTATGAAATTCTTTGTGGGCTAAGACGGATTCCACGGATATTTATTGATGAAAAATGATTATAAATACTGATTGATGAAATAAAAAAGAAGGCGCATTATTAATTTACGACCTTCTTTATGTGCTATATGCCGACATTTTAGTGTTTTGTGCAACTTTATGATTATAACGAGAATGTTTTAAAATAAATGGAGCGCCTAGAGGGATTCGAACCCTCGCACCTGGTTCCGGAGACCAGTGCTCTATCCCCTGAGCTATAGGCGCCTGACGAAAGACATTATAGCATATTCGCTGAGTTTGCTCAATTGCGTGGCGCTAAAATTGAATGGATCGGAAAATATTTCTTTTGATGCTGCCGCAAGAACTTATTTGGAGGGGGAATATCGGAAGAATTGATGAGTGCTTATAAACGGGAATTAGCTCATGTTTATAGGATGGCAAGTGCTAAAAGGATGCTGTTTATAAAGCGTAAAGGCACTCATTAAAAAATGGTGCTGAATGAGTGCAGCCGTGATATGCGCGGAGATGTTGGTGAACTGAAAAAGAAGTATGGAATCCACTATTGATGATTGTTTTACAATTTCGGATAATGCCGGAATACTTGAAGAAAAGCGTTTGACAGGATATAATCGTGATGATATAATGTTTTTCGTTGACGGATCATTAGCTCAGTTGGTAGAGCACCTGACTCTTAATCAGGGTGTCCGGGGTTCGAACCCCTGATGATCCACCAGACATGATACCCGAGGTTATGATGGCTTCGGGTTTTTGTTTTTTCATAATTTGTTGGAGTTTTTAATATCTTTGTAAAAGGTTTTGGCAAAGTTGATAATTGCTGCGGAGGGATTTGCGAAGGAGGGATTTGCGAAGGAGGGGGTCTTTCTGCATTTATGCAGCAGGTATGATAGAATATAAAAAATATTTCGGAAGAGGTGCGGTATGAGATACAGAAGTACACGAAGTGAAGAGAAAATTTCTGCGCCCCAGGCATTGCTTCAGGGATTGGCAAAAGATGGCGGGCTCTATGTTCCTGAAATGCTGCCGGTGCCTTTTATTGAATATAATTCTTTAAAGGATTTGTCATATAAGGAATTGGCCAGCTTTGTTCTTAAACGTTTTTTGACAGATATTCCTGAAAATGATTTGAAGAAACTTACAGATGCGGCCTATACGGGAACATTTGCCGCAAAAGAAATTGTGCCTGTAAAACGTATGACAGATGCTTTTTCTGTGGCGGAAATGTTTTATGGCAGGACTTGTGCTTTTAAGGATCTGGCGCTTTCTTTGTTCCCTTATCTGCTTGTATGGGCAAAGGCGCAGGAAAATGATGGAAAGCAGATTTTAATCTTAACGGCTACTTCGGGTGATACAGGGAAGGCAGCGTTAGAGGGATTTCGTGACATTCCCGATATCAATATTATGGTATTTTATCCATCTGATGGAGTGAGCCCTCTTCAAAAGGATCAGATGCAGAAGCAGTCCGGTAATAATGTAAGGGTGGCAGGTATTGATGGTAATTTTGATGATGCCCAGAGTGCATTAAAACGCATTTTTATGAGTGGCTTGAGAGAAGAAGCATCAGAAAAGGGTGTTTTGTTTTCCAGTGCTAATTCGATTAATATTGGCCGGTTGTTGCCGCAGATCATCTATTATGTATGGATCTGGCTTCAATTGAGAAAGAACCATTCGATTGGAGAAAATGAGCGGTTTAATGTGGTAGTTCCTACAGGAAATTTTGGAAATATTCTGGCCGGGTGGATGGCAAAAGAAATTGGTGTTCCTCTTGGACAGCTGATTTGTGCTTCCAATGAAAATAAGGTACTTACAGATTTTTTCGAAACAGGCGTGTATGACATCAATCGCGAGTTTTATCTGACGGAATCACCATCTATGGATATCCTTATTTCTTCTAATTTTGAGCGTTTCCTGTACTATGTACTTGGTTCTGCTGATAAAGTGGCAGCAGCCATGAAAGCATTGAACAAGGAAGGGCGATATGCGATATCGGAAGAAGAATTAGCAGACGCTCTTGGTGAAATTACAGGAGGATGGGCCTCTTCCGAAGATATGAAACGGGCGATGAAAGCAGTTTACGAATCTTATGACTACCTTATGGATCCTCATACTGCAGTGGCTTATGCGGTTTATCACAGACTTCGCCGCGAAGGGAAGATAGAAAGACATTCTCATACAGTCATCATCAGCACAGCACATCCATATAAATTTCCCGGTATAGTAGCGGAGATTCTCGGTTTAGATGAAACAGGTACACCCTATGATGTTCTTCGGCGTATTGAAAAGAAAACAGGGATTCCTATTCCTTTTCAGTTGGGAGATTTGGAAATGAAGGAAAAACGTTTTATCGATACAATTGGAAAAGATGATGTGGCTGATGCAGTTAGTGAATACATGGATAATATTATAGAACATAAGGATGCGAAATGAATAAGGCGGATTTGGAAGAGAAGCAGGAAAGGCGGATGCGTTATGGATTCCTGGCACTTCTGCTTTTGGTATTGGGAGGGATCCATTTTATGGATCCTGCTTTTTATCCAACAGTTTATCAACTGTCCAAAAGTAGAGATTTGAGCGGTACTATTACCTATTTAAGAGGATTTGGTGTTTATGCCGTTTTTGTCAGTTTTTTTATTGATGTCGTTATCAATATTGTTGGATTTCTTCCGTCTATTTTTATTTCTACTGCCAATGGCCTGATTTTTGGTTTGTTTTGGGGGACGATGATTTCATGGCTGGCAGAAACATTAGGCGTTATGATTTCTTTTTGGGTTATGCGTGTTCTTTTCCGAAGTCTGGCAAAGCGGGTGATTGAACAGAGTAAGACTTTAACTGCTTTGGATTCCTACGATTCTTGGCAGGCAGTGGCGGCAGCGAGAGCGATTCCTTATATGCCCAATGGCCTTGTCACAGCAATCTGTGCTTTATCCGGCATGTCATTTCGCTCTCATATGGCGGGTAGTTTGCTTGGTAAGCTGCCGTCAGTGGCACTTGAGGTGGTTGTAGGGCATGATGTGGTCCATCTGGGGGAACATTCTTTGCGTCTGACTATTATTATTATTGTTGTTTCCGCCGTGTATGGAGCCGTATGGTGGTATATGAAAAAGAGAAAGAATAGAGAGAGGGATATATAAATTTATTTTTTTAAAGCAGTCTGAACGAAAATTGAATTGAACTGTAAAAATCGGACAATCTTTAAAGGTATATAAAATAATATTGAGACATTAAAAAGTTTTCTTTGATTAACTGCTGGCGGTTTGCGAACCGTGGCTTCATATTGATCGTAAGAAGACTTTTTGATATTTTAGTCCTGGCAGACATTATACTTAAATTTTACAACTCGGGATATAATAAGGTTATATAGTGACAGGTTTGCGTATGTAAATCTGCATTTTTCATTCGTATAAATGAGGAGATTAAAATGATCATTGGGAATGCGGAACATCTTTCTGCTTATAAAGCACAACTGTCTGAAGAACTTTATGATTGTCTGGAGAAAATGGCGGCCTATGGGTTTGAAAGTCTGCCTGATGGAAAATATGAGATTAACGGCTATAAGGTGGGGGTAGAAACTTCAATGACGGAGCCGGCTGATAAACGTAAATTAGAAGGACATCAAAGGTATATCGATATAGTTTATGAAGTTGATGTGGAAGAAGAGCGGATTGGCTGCCGGTCTGTTTGGGAAGCCGAAAAAGTGACTGAATCTTATGAAGATAGAGATTTATATTTTTTCGCGTCGGAAGGAAAAGAAAGCCGTGTGTATCTTCATACGGGAGATTTTGTAATTTGTTTTCCCGAAGATTTACATCGGCCTCTCTGCATGGGAGCAAAAGGGCCTTGTAGAATCAGGAAAGCGGTTCTAAAATTCCCGTTAAATAAATTATGAAATGGGTGGAATATATAGAATCTTGTATTGACCGATGGTCGCTATTTTGGTATCATAAGTAATACGGATAGTATTTTGACTGATGGTCGTGTTTTGGGGATTTTATTTAAGAAACAGTTTTTAAAATAGCCGTAAGGGGGAGACGAATGAAGTATAAAAAAGTGCTGGCAGCTGCCATGGCAGTCAGTGTAGTTTTATCGGCAGGCGTATTTACAGGATGCGGTTCAGCAAAAAGTCAGCAACAGCAAAGTTTAAAGGTGACGACATTTAGACCGTTTAAATCAGATACGCCGATCATGAGGGAATATACAGGCTCTATTACGGCATTGCAGGAGGTTCCTGTCCGCGCTAAGGTATCAGGGACAGTTGTTGAAAAATATATTACCGGCGGTCAGCATGTAGAAGCGGGGCAGGCCCTGTATCGTATTGATACAAGAAGTTATGCATCTGCATTGGCTGCGGCACAGGCATCTGCAGCACAGGCGTCTGCTACTTATGAAAATGCGAAAAAGGATCTGGCCCGTTATGAACAGCTGGTTAGCAGTGGTGCTATTTCAAAACAGGCATATGACGGACAGAAATCATCTACAGAAGCCTATCGGGCTGTTTATGAAGCGGCTCAGGCGCAGGTACAGATTGCTTCCAATAATTTAGGTGATACGATTGTGACAGCGCCATTTTCAGGCACACTGTCTATGGATGATGTGAACATAGGCACTTTTGCAACCGCAGGTACGACGGGACTTGTTACCCTATCCTCTTCTGATCCGCTTTATGTGCAGTTCGACATGTCCGAAAGCGAGTATTTGCAGCTTACTCGTCAGAAAAATATTACGGAAACTTTAGGAAGTGAATTAAAACTCCGCTTGTCAGATGGATCCATTTACAGTGAAACCGGTAAAATCGTACAGGTCAGTCCGGGACTCAACGGCGGTCAGCTGACGATGAAAGCATCTTTTGCTAATCCTAATAATCTTCTTATTCCGGGGATGTATGCAACCATTGTTTCTGATGCTGAGTTAGCACAGGGAAGTATTCTCGTTCCGACGAAAGCCCTTATCCAACTTTTAAATAAAGATATGCTTGATGTGGTAGTGGATGGGAAGGTACAGCAGAAAGCAGTCAAGGTTGGTGCAACTTATGGATTATATACAATTATTGAAAGCGGCATTGATGTGACTGATGAAGTTATCGTAGAAGGTCAGAACAAAGTGCAGATTGGCCAAGCGGTAGAAGCGGTAGAAACGACCAGAGAAGAAATGGAAGAATCCGCAACCAAGGCTGCTGCAGATCAGCATGGTCTTGCGAAGTAAGGAGGGGACATGGCTAAGTTTTTTATCAATCGTCCTATCTTTGCAATTGTTTTGGCGCTCGTTATTTCTATCGCCGGTATGCTTTGTATTTTTACCCTGCCGGTTGACCGATATCCGAAGATCACACCGCCCCAGGTTTCTGTAAGCGCTGCTTATCCCGGTGCCGATTCGGAGGTTGTGGCGCAGACGGTGGCGGAAGTCATAGAAAAGAATGTAGTTGGTGTAGAAGATCTTGATAGTATCAGCTCGACAAGTAACTCGAACGGTTCTTATTCGTTGACGGTACAGTTTGTCTCAGGGACAGACTCCGATATGGCAACAATTCGTGTACAGAATGGGGTTACATCTTCTGAGGCGGCGCTCCCTGATACAGTTCGCTCTATCGGCGTAACGACACGTAAGTCTTCCAGTGGAATGGCACTTGTTATCAGTTTGCTCTCGCCAAATGGGACTTATGACGAGACATTCCTCAAAAACTATTTCAGTATGAACTATGTTGATGAGCTGAAATCCATTCCCGGTGTAGGGAGTGTACAGGAATTTGGTTCTGATTTCGGTATGCGGATCTGGCTTGATCCCGCAAAGATGGCACAGAATAAAGTCACCGCATCGGAAGTTATATCTGCTGTCAGCACACAGAACAGACAGGTAGCGGCAGGTAATGTGGGGACGGCTCCGGTGGACAAGAATCAGGCATTCCAGTACATTGTTACCGTGCAGGGGCGTTTAGCCACAGCAGAAGAATTTGGGAATATAGTCATTCGTACAAACAGTGACGGCAGTATGCTCAGAATGAAAGATGTGGCTCGCATCGAACTGGATGCAAAGAACTACGATTTTATTGCCCGTTCCGGTGACCATGAATCTGCAGCGGTAGCATTCTCACTCACTGATGATGCAAATGCTATTGATACGATTAACAAGATTAAGGCTAAACTTGCTGAAGACAGCAAGTCTTTTCCTGCAGATATGACTTATCGTATTTCTATGGATAATACGGATTTCATTTATGCGTCCGTTAAAGAAGTTCTTCAGACCTTTTTTGAAGCACTGATGATTGTAGCAATGATTGTTTATATATTTTTGCAAAATTGGCGATCTACCCTTATTCCCATGATCGCCGTCCCTGTATCGTTATTTGGTACTTTTGGCGCTTTTGAGGTACTCGGTTTTACAATCAATACGCTGACACTTTTTGCCATGGTTTTAGCAATCGGACTGGTTGTCGATGATGCAATTGTTGTCATTGAAGCTGTAGAGTATGAAATGCGGTATAACAATTTACCGCCGAAAGATGCTACGGTTGCGGCGATGGAAAAAGTGCAGAGTCCGGTTATCGGGGTTGCTATCGTACTGGCTGCTGTATTCGTTCCGGTTGCCTTCCTTGGCGGGATTATGGGTATTCTCTATAAACAGTTTGCCCTTACTATTGCGGTTTCCGTGTTGATTTCTGCTTTTGTGGCTTTGTCCTTGACGCCGGCTCTTTGTGCAGGGATGCTCCGTCATCATAAGGAAGGCGCAGAACGGGGACGGCTGCAGAAATTCTGGGATAAATTCAATGACTGGTTCGATCGTATGATTGAAATTTATGGTCATAGTCTTGAAAAAATGGGACGGGTGATTATAGCGCCCATTGGTGTCCTCATTGGATTGACCGTTGCTTCTGTTGTTATGTTTGTTGCTCTCCCGACTGCTTTTTTGCCGGAAGAGGATAATGGCTACTTTATTGGGGCTATTTCGCTGCCGGAAGGTTCTGTCAATATAAGAACCAATGCGGCAATTAAAGAGTTTCTGGCCTATATGGGTAAAGATGATGCTGTAGAGCAGACTTTTGGTGTTACCGGCTTTGATGTCCTTTCCGGTGGCCAGAAACCCAATGCGGGACATTCTTTTATTAAACTGAAGCCCTGGGATGAGAGAAAAGGCGCTACTTCACAGGTGGGAGCGCTTATTGGAAAAGCGGCAGCCTATAATGCCACGCACCCTGATGTAAATATTATGGCTTTGAATCCCCCTTCTATTCCCGGACTGGGCAGTTCCGGCGGGTTCTCCATGTATATCCAGAATAAGAATGGCGATTCCAATGAAAATATGCAGCGGGTTATAGGGCAGTTCCTCGGAGCGGCTAATCGAAGACCGGAAATAAAGATGGCTTATACCACTTTCCGTATGGATACTCCTTCATATAATTTTGATATAGATCGTGAAAAGGCTTTAAAAAATGGTGTGGCACTGGGAGATATTTTTACAGCCTTACAGGTCTATTATGGGTCTGTCCAAATTAATGATTTTACTGCCTATGGACGTAATTTTAAGGTGGTCGCCCAGGCTGATGTGGATTATCGTATGGATCCTTCGGCGAATAAGTTCCTGACTGTGAAAGACTCCAGCGGGAACATGATTCCTATCAGTACTTTTATCACACCGAAAAAATCTAATGCAATTTCCGTTATTACCCGTTATAATAATTTCCCTGCGGTTAAAATCAGTGGTAACCAGGCAGACGGATATTCTTCCGGACAAGCGTTGGACGCATTGGAAGAAGTGGCAGCGGAAGTACTTCCTACCGGATATAGTTATGCTTTTGTGGAAAGCTCGGCACAGGAGAAAGAAGCCGGCGGGAAGACGATTTATGCCTTGGCACTGGGGATGCTCTTTGTATTTCTCTCTTTGGCGGCATTATATGAAAGTTGGAAAGTTCCTTTTGTCGTACTCTTTGGTATGCCGACCGGCTTCTTCGGAGCCTGTCTTGGCGCCTGGATGTTTAATGTATATAATGACATTTATTTCCAAATCGGTTTGTTAACCATCATAGGGCTTGCTGCTAAGAATGCGATTCTCATTGTAGAGTATGCGAAGGTTCGGACAGATGCGGGCATGGCGCCGCTTAAGGCTGCAGTGGAAGCATCTAAGATCCGTCTGCGTCCTATTCTGATGACTTCTCTTGCTTTTATTTTAGGAAACGTTCCGCTGGCCCTGTCAACAGGTGCGGGTGCGAATTCCCGTTCCGAAATGGGGATTGCCGTGGTATTCGGTGTTCTTTCTGCGACAGCATTTCAGATTTTTATCGTACCAATGTTGTTTATTGTTATTGAAAAATTTCATTTTGGGGGCTTTCGTAAGAAAAAACTGGTGACTGAAGAAGACTGAGATTTCCCGGATGTGAAATACCTTTCCGCAGCGAAAATGATTTTCCTGGAGAAAGGTATTTTTGCTTATAAAGCGAGGATAGAAAATATGATATAATGATTGGGTAAAATTTTATTATTTGGGGTATGAGTAAGAAAGGGAATATATGATGAGCCAAGTATTTGTAAGCGGACATAAATCGCCTGATACGGACAGCATTGCCGCTGCCCTCAGCTATTCTTATTTAAAACGCCGGTTAGGCATGGATGCTGTGGCCGTTCGTGCGGGAGAAATCAATAAAGAATCCAGATTTGCTTTGGATTATTTCGATTTGGAAGAGCCGATACTTGTGACTTCCGTAGCAAGAAAAAATCCGGAAGATGAAAAACGGAAAGTGATTTTAGTGGATCACAATGAATCCAAACAAACAATCGATGGTATGGATGACGCGGAAGTCCTGGAAATTATTGACCATCATCGTTTCGGGGATTTCGAATCGGAGAATCCGATTTTCATTTTTGTTCGTCCTGTCGGTTGTGTGAATACGGTCATTTATGGATTATATAAAGCGAATCATATAAAGCCGTCCCGTGAAATCGCGGGAATCATGCTCTCCGCCATTATATCCGATACAGTCCTTTTCCGTTCGCCGACAACGACAGAAGAAGATAAAGAAACGGCGAAAGAACTGGCTGAAATTGCGGGAGTGGATTATGAGGCTTATGGTATGGAAATGCTGAAAGCCGGTGCGGATATTTCCGATTATCCTGCTGAAAAATTGGCACGGAACGATACAAAGGAATTTAGCGCGGCAGGAAATGTATTTACTGTCGGACAGATTTCCGTTATGAATGTGGATCCGATTAATGAAAAGAAAGCAGAAATCATGAAAGTGCTGGAGGCGATCAAAGCTGAAAAGGGCTATGCAGCTTCTTATCTCATGGTGACAGATATCTTGGCGGAGGATACATTCTTGTGGTTCACTGAAGGTGCGGAAAGCATTGTAGAGAAAGCATTTGCCGGTAAGCCTGAAAATGGAGTTGCCTATCTTCCTCATGTTATGTCCAGAAAGAAACAGGTAACCCCGCTACTTCTGAAAGCATACGGCGAATAATTTTGAGCGGAACGAAGAACTCATACATGGCATTCGTCATATATGAGTTTTTCTTTTATAAGGGGCGTTTGGATGAGTTATCTTGATACTTTAAACGAAAGACAGCGTCAGGCTGTTGAACAGATTGAAGGACCCGTGTTGATTATGGCAGGTGCCGGTTCGGGTAAAACTAAAGCATTAACCTGCCGCATTGCTTATATGCTGGAGCAGGGAATACGGCCGCAGAATATCCTTGCTATCACTTTTACAAATAAAGCGGCACAGGAAATGCGTGAACGTGTCCATCATCTGGTAGGGGCGGAAGCGGATAAACTGTGGATGTATACATTCCATTCTTTTGGTGCGCGTTTTTTGCGGCGGGAAATTAATAACCATCCGCCGTTTACTGATAAATTTACGATTTATGATTCTGATGATTCCAAACAGATGATTAAGAATATTCTGAAGGAATTAAATTTGGATGATAAACAGTATCCGCCAAGAAATATACAGGCGCGTATTTCTGCCGCAAAGAATGCACTCCAGGGGCCGGAATCATTTCGCGCGGAAGCCAGCGGTAATTTTTACAACGAAAAGATTGCTGATGTCTATGATTTGTACGATAAATATATGAAACAGAACAATGCACTCGATTTTGATGACCTTCTTTTTGCGACAACAAAACTCTTAGCTGATGAAACGATACGCAGACGTTGGCAGGATCATTTCCACTATATTTTAATTGATGAATATCAGGATACCAATCATGCGCAGTACCTTATGGCAAAGTATATCGCAGGCAAATCTCAAAATATTTGTGCCGTAGGTGATGCGGATCAGAGTATCTATTCCTGGCGTGGAGCCGATCTGCGGAATATCATGGATTTCCGTGAAGATTATCCTTCGGCTCAAATTATTAAGTTGGAGCAGAATTACCGTTCGACACAAACAATTTTAAATGCGGCCAATGCGGTTATTAAAAATAATGTGGAACGCTTGGAGAAACGGTTGTGGACAGAAAATAATCCGGGTGTTCATCTGCAAAAATATGCTGCTTCTGATGAACATAATGAGGCGGATTTTATTGTAGAGTCCATGATGAAAGAACACGGGGAAAATCATGTCCCGTATGGGAAAATGGCGGTTCTTTATCGTATGAATGCCCAGTCCCGTGTGATTGAAGAAAGCATGGTAAAGCGCGGTATTGCTTATACCATGGTCGGCGGAACAAGATTTTATGACCGTGCGGAAATAAGGGATATGCTGGCGTATCTTAAATTGGTGGCCAATTTTCGTGATGATATCAGCTTGATGCGTATTATCAATGTGCCCCGACGTGGTATCGGACAAACAACCATACAGAAGTTAAGTGAATTTTCCAAACAGGGAAATATGTCTATGTTTGAGGGAATCATGTCACTGGAAGAGTCTGATATCCCCGTGCCAGCAAGAACCAAACTCCAAAAATTCAGCGCCTTGATTTTTAGTTTCTTGAATGCTTCCACGGAAGGCGATGTATTTACACTTATTCAGAAAATTATGACTGATACGGAATATCTGTCGGTTCTCCAGCAGAGCAGTGATCCTCAGGCACAGAGCAGAGAAGAAAATTTGGGTGAACTGCTGAACGTGGCAAAGGATTTTACACAGGAGCAGCCAGAAGGAGGACTTCCGGAATTTTTGGAAAAGGTCGCTCTTGTAAATGACGTAGATTCCTTTGAAGAACAGGATGATAAAGTGACTTTAATGACTATCCATAGTGCCAAGGGATTGGAGTTTCCTATAGTTTATATGGCAGGTATGGACGAAGGCATCTTTCCGGGGGTACGTTCTTTGATGGATGAGACGGCTTTAGAGGAGGAGCGTCGCCTTTGTTATGTGGCGATTACAAGGGCAAAGGAAAAGTTATATCTTACCACATCTGCTGTACGAACGATGTACGGGCAGGTGAAACCTTATGTAGAAAGCCGCTTCCTTAAAGAAATCCCTGTCGATTTGTTGGATGAAATCCGCGGGAATAGCAGTGAGGCAAAGAGACGTACTCTAATCAGGAGTAATAATGAGCAGAAGAGCAAATGGGCATTGTCCTCTGCGGGAATAATGAATAAGCCGGTGGCGAAAAAGAGTGTAAAAGCAAGGTTCGACTGGCAGGTCGGAGATAAAGTATCTCATCGTATGTGGGGAAAAGGACAAGTTGCAGAGGTAACAGGGAGCGGAAAGCATATGATGTTAAAACTCATCTTCCCCAATGATCAGATTCGTCAGGTTATGGTAGCTTTTGCGCCAATTGAAAAAGAGGAATAATATGGTAACGGCAGAAATTATAAAAAAAGCGGAAGAATTACGAAAAAAGCTGCGCCATCACAGTTATTTATATTATGTGTTGGATAAGCCTGAAATTACAGATTTTGAATTTGACCGCCTGTATCGGTCACTTGTGGATATGGAAAAAGAATACCCTGAAATAGTAACGCCTGATTCGCCAACCCAAAGAGTCGGAGGGAAAGCATCGGATGATTTCAGGAAGATTCCTTTTAAAAAGCCGATGTTGAGTCTGGCAAATGCTTTCAGTGCGGAAGAACTTCGTGATTTTGACCGGCGTGTCCATGGCGGCATAGGTGCAATGCCTGTGGAATATATCACAGAACTTAAAATTGACGGACTTTCTATGAATCTCATTTACGAGAATGGATCGTTAATGCAGGGACTGACACGGGGAGATGGGAAGGTAGGCGAAGATGTAACATCAAATGTAAAGACAATTAAAACAATTCCTTTATATATTGAAAACGCGCCTGCCTATATGGAAGTTCGCGGTGAGGTATATATGCCTCGTAAAAGTTTTATTGCGTTGAATGAAGAACGTGATGAGGCGGGAATGATGCCTTTTGCTAACTGCAGAAATGCAGCGGCAGGATCCCTTCGCCAATTGGATCCCAAAGTAACGGCTGCGCGGAACCTGGATTTTTTTGCTTATGCGCTGGGGGCAGAAGAGGGATTGGATATTTCCTCACAGGATGATCTGCTTCTGCAGTTGAAGAAATTTCATTTCCGTGTAAATCCCCATTATCGAAAATGGGATTCCATAGAGGGTGTTATCACAGGAGTCCGGGAATGGGAAAAGAAGCGTCGTGAACTGGACTATGATACTGACGGAATGGTCATTAAAGTAAATGATTTCCGGCAGCAGGAATTATTGGGTGCTACGGGGAAAGATCCGAAGTGGGCTATAGCATATAAGTATCCACCGGAGGAAGCGGTTACAAAAATAGAAAAGATTGTTGTTTCTATGGGGCGGACCGGCGTACTGACACCGTCGGCTGATTTGACACCTGTCCGCTTGGCCGGCACGACGGTAAAAAGGGCAACACTTCATAACCTGGATTTTATTCGGGAAAAAGATATTCGCGAAGGAGATACCGTTATCATTTACAAAGCCGGTGAAATTATTCCTGAAATAGCAGTTGTCTTAAAAGAAAAGAGAAATGGCAGTGAAAAGGAATTTGAGATGCCCGAAAATTGTCCGGTATGTGGAAATCCCATACGAAGGATCGATACGGAAGCGGCATTCCGTTGTATAAATCCTGCCTGTGGCGGTGTGGTTCGTGAAAAGCTCATTCACTTCGCTTCTCGTGATGCGATGGACATAGAAGGCTTGGGCCCTGCGGTGGTAAACAGTTTGCTTGCATATCGGCTGGTTGCGGATGCGGCGGATTTCTATGCGTTAAAAGAAGATGATTTGCGGCAGATTGAGCGAATGGGTGAAAAAAGTGCAGCTAATCTAATTACTGCTATTCGTGCCAGCAAAGAACGAGGACTTGCCAAATTGCTTTTCGGTCTTGGGATACGTTTCCTTGGAGAAAAAGGCAGTGAGCTGGCGGCTCATTATTTTCATACAATAGATGCTATTATGGCTGCTGATGCGGAAACGATTGAAGAAACGGAAGGGATCGGTAAAATAACGGCAAAAAGTTTATATGACTATTTCCATGATGAGAAAAACATAGAAATAATTAATAAATTAAAAAATGCCGGCGTCTTAATGGAGGAAATTAAAGAAGAAACGGAAAGCGGGATGTTTTCCGGGGAATCTGTTGTACTTACAGGAAAGCTTGCAGTTATGGGAAGGCGTGAAGCATCAGAATTGATCAAGCGTCTGGGGGGAACGACACAAAGTTCTGTGACGAATACCACTACTCTCGTTGTGGCGGGGGAAGATGCAGGAAGTAAGTTGGAAAAAGCAAGAGCGAAAGGCATTCCGGTGATAGATGAACAAGAGTTTCTGAAACGTGCGGGGGTGGGAATAAAAGAATAAACGGTATCAGAACTTGTATGTTATAATTATGGCGTATTTATAGTTATTAATAGTAAGGGAGTGGATCTATGAAAATCACGATAGAGGAAGCGCGGAAAATAGCACTTCTTTCCCGTCTGGAGTTCAGTGCAGAAGATCTGGAAAAAATGCGTGAATCTATGAACAGTATTCTCACCCATATGGAAGAATTGAATCAACATGATACGGATGGCGTAGAACCGACGGCTCATGCGGTAGAACAGTATAATGTCATGCGTGAAGATGAACCGCATCAGTCTTTATCAAATGAGGAAGCACTTTTTAATGCGCCGGAAAAAGAAGGCGGTTATTTTAAAGTGCCTAAAATTATATAGGAGGTACAGTGGTGGAGTATACAATTCATGGGCTTCATGAAAAACTTGTCAATAAAGATATATCTTCTGTAGAATTAACAAAAAAGATTATTGCCCATCGGAATCTTGTGGAAGGGGAGATCCATGCATTTTTGTCGATGAGCGATGAAACGGCGTTGGAGAGGGCGGCAGAAGTAGATAAAAGGATTGCTTCAGGAGAAAGGATTTCTGAACTGGCAGGGATTCCCGGGGCAATTAAAGATAATATGTGCATTAAGGGACAGCCCTGTACAGCTGCATCGAAAATGCTGGAGAATTTTATAGCTCCTTATAATGCTACAGTCATTGAAAAATTAGAAAGCTGTGACTATATTTCTCTCGGTAAATTGAATATGGATGAATTTGCTATGGGGAGCAGTACGGAGTGTTCTTATTTCGGGCCTACCCATAACCCCTGGAACTTGGAAAGTGTTCCCGGCGGTTCCTCCGGCGGCAGTGCGGCGGCAGTAGCTGCTAATGAAGCAATTTGGACTCTTGGTTCTGATACCGGCGGATCCATCCGGCAGCCTGCTTCTTTTACCGGGATTGTAGGTCTTAAGCCAACATATGGTCTTGTTTCCCGCTATGGGCTTTTGGCATTTGCTTCGTCACTGGACCAGATCGGCCCGTTGACCAAGGACGTGACTGACGCAGCTATCGTTTTAAATGCTATTGCGGGTTACGACCATCGGGATTCCACGTCTATCCGTATGGAAAAGAAGGATTACAAGAAAGCTCTTATAAAAGATGTAAAAGGATTTCGTATCGGTGTGCCCCGAGAATTCTTCGGTGAAGGAATCGGGGAAGAAACAAAAGAAGCAATTAAATCGGCCCTTGCTTATTATGAAAAAGAGGGGGCTGAAATCGTGGATGTTTCTATCCCCCATATTACCAGCGGTGTAGATGTGTATTATATCATTGCTCCTGCGGAAGCAAGTTCCAATCTGGCGCGTTATGACGGCGTCGGATTTGGTTACCGTGCTTCAGGAAAAGATATTGTGGATATGTATATTAAGAGCAGAAGTACGGGATTTGGCGAAGAAGTCAAGCGTCGCATCATGATTGGCAACTATGTGCTTTCTGCAGGTTATTATGATGCATACTACCTGACTGCGCTGAAAGTCCGCACTCTTTTGAAGCGGGAGTTTGAAAAAGCTTTTGAGCGGTGTGATATTCTTGCAGCACCTTCTGCATCAGGAACTGCTTTCAAATTTGGTGCTTTTTCGGATCCGCTGGCGCTGTATATGGAAGATATCTGTACGGTCCCGGTTAATTTGATTGGCGCACCCTCCATCAGCATTCCTGTCGGATTTAAAGATGGGATGCCTCTTGGTATGCAGCTTATCGGACCGACGCTTGGAGAAGAAAAGATTCTGCAGGCTGCCTATACGTTTGAACAGGATCATCCTGAATTTACGAAGACAGCGCCGAAAGGAGAGTTTGAATGAAATACGAAGTTGTCATTGGTCTTGAAGTCCACACGGAGTTGAGAACAAAAACAAAAATTTTCTGCGGCTGTAAAACTTCTTTTGGCGCAGATCCCAATACAAATGTATGTCCTGTATGTCTTGGGCTTCCCGGTGTGCTTCCTGTCTTAAACAGAAAAGTGTTGGAATTCGGTGTAAGAGCGGGATTAGCTTTGAATTGTGAAATTGCCCGATTCAGTAAATTTGACAGAAAAAATTATTATTATCCGGATCTGCCAAAAAATTTCCAGACGTCTCAATTTGATTTGCCGATTTGTGGTCCTGGATTCCTTGATGTGGAAGTAGAAGGGGAAAAGAAGCATATCCGCATTACTCGTGCCCATATGGAAGAGGATGCCGGCAAGCTGGTTCATCATGGTAATTCCATTACGGATTCTGACTATTCTTTGGTGGATTATAACCGCACGGGAACACCGCTGCTGGAGATCGTTTCTGAACCGGATATGCGTTCTGCGAAAGAAGCAGTGGCCTACATGGAGAAATTGCGTGCGATTCTCCAATATGTGGAAATCTCCGACTGCCGTATGGAAGAAGGCAGTCTCCGTTGTGATGCCAATGTTTCAGTTCGTCCTATTGGACAGAAAGAATTGGGGACAAAAACGGAAATTAAAAATATCAACTCTTTCAGAGGTGTTGAAAGGGCTATTGAATATGAAGCGCTTCGTCAGGCGGAACTTTTGGAAGAAGGCGGGAAGATTATTCAGGAAACAAGAACATGGGATGAAAAAGAAGGTATAACCAAAAGTATGCGTTCCAAGGAAGAAGCCAATGACTATCGTTATTTTCCTGAACCGGATCTTGTACCGTTTACAGTAAGCAAAGAGTATATTGAAGAAATACGGAAAACGCTTCCTGAACTTCCCGATGCAAGAAAAGAAAGATATATGAGATGTTTCGGGCTTTCTTCTGAAGATGCGGTTATGATGACAAATGATAAGGATCGGTCGGATTATTTCGAGGTAGTTGTTAAGGCGGGAGCCGATCCCAAAGCCGCTGTAAACTGGTTGATGGGAGAATTTGCGAGTCAGCTGTCCACTGATGGAATTGAAATCGCGGCGGCTCCTGTTACTGCTGAAAATTTGGCAGAATTGCTAAAGTTGATTAGTAAAGGGACTATTTCCGGTAAAATTGCAAAGAAGGTCTTTGCGGATATGTGGAAAGATGGCGGTGGCGCGGAAGAAATCGTCAGAGTAAAAGGTCTTACCCAGATTAGTGATACAGGAGAATTGGAGGGGCTGGTTGCAAACGTTATTGCCGAGCATCCCCAGGCTGTTGCCGACTTCAAGGCAGGGAAGAAGAAAGCTGTGGGGGCTCTTGTAGGGCAGATTATGAAAGTAACGAAAGGACAGGCCAATCCGCAGGTGGTTAATCAGCTTCTTGCCAAGAAATTATCTGAATTATGAGTGAAAACAATCAGAACGAGGTAAGGAAAGAACCGCATGTCATGTCCAGAGATGATGTGAATGACTATGACGGACTGACGTTGAATGAGCAAGGGGAGCAGGAAGAACGGTCTGCAGAAGATTCTTTCATCTATATATATACGATTCATATTCATGAATTGCCATGGTGGAAGAAACTGTTAGGAGGGTTAGGTATCGCCGTTTTTATACTGCTGGGATTGGTATTGGTGTGGCTGTTCTTTATCTATGGAGCTATTGTTTTAGCCACAGTTGCAATAATCTATTTCATAAGGAAATATCTTTTAAAATAATCGAGAAACGGGTGTCAGGCAGGCATCCGTTTTCATTTTCTTATATACAGTATCGATAAAAAACGATATAATGATATAGGAAATACATTTTATATCATGGTAAAGAATAGGGTTTAGAAGGAGAATTTGTATGGGAAATGCCAAAATTGAAAGACAATATATGGGAAAGATGACACCTTTCAGGCTGGCAGCTCCTTTTCAGCCTATGGGGGATCAGCCTGAAGCAGTGAAGTCGCTGACAGACGGCTTGAGAGATGGACATTGGGCGCAGGTTTTGCTGGGGGCTACGGGTACGGGAAAAACTTTCACGATGGCAAAAGTGATTGAAGAAATGCAGCGTCCGACACTGATTATTTCCCCAAATAAAACATTGGCAGCACAGACTGCCAGTGAATTTAAGGATTTCTTTCCTGATAATGCGGTGTATTATTTTGTGAGTTACTATGATTATTTTCAGCCTGAATCCTACATACCGCAGACGGATACATATATAGAAAAAGATTCCTCAAGAAACGAGGAGATTGATCGTCTTCGCCATTCTGCGACAATGGCTCTTTTTGAGAGGCGTGATGTTATTATCGTGGCATCAGTTTCCTGCATTTACGGATTAGGAGATCCTGAGGATTACAGTACACTGGGATTGTCACTTCGGCCCGGTGAAGAAATCACGCGGGATCAAATTCTCTCGCGCTTGGTAGATATGCAATATTTGCGGAATGATCTTAATTTTACCCGCGATACGTTCCGTGTAAGAGGTGATACAATTGATGTGTTTCCTGCATCTTCCAATAATACAGCAGTGCGGATAGAAATGTTTGGTGATGAAATTGAATCCCTGTACGAATTTGATGTTTTGACAGGTGCCACAGTGGCGGAACGGGATCATATCGGAATATTTCCCGCATCCCACTATGTAACAACTTCCGGGAAGTTAAAAAATGCCATTGCTAAAATTAAGGTGGAGTTGGAAGAGCGCCTGAAGGAACTTCGGGAGCAGGATCGTATTTTAGAAGCACAGCGTCTCATGCAGCGGACAAATTATGATTTGGAGATGATGCAGGAAGTGGGGTATTGCTCAGGTATCGAAAATTATTCGCGCCATATGTCGGATCGCAGGCCGGGAGACCCTCCATATACACTGCTTGATTATTTTCCTGATGACTATATGATTATGATTGATGAATCCCATATTACCGTACCTCAGCTTCATGCCATGTACAATGGAGACCAGTCGCGAAAACACACGCTTGTGGATTATGGGTTCCGTCTGCCAAGCGCGCTGGATAACCGTCCCCTGACTTTTGAGGAATTTACGGACCGAATCAATCAGATCATTTATGTTTCCGCTACGCCGGGCCGTTATGAAATGAGTGTGCAGACGAATATGGCGGAGCAGATTATCCGTCCTACAGGCCTGTTGGACCCCAGCGTAGAAGTCCGTCCTATCGAAGGACAGATGGATGATTTGCTGGGAGAAATTCATAAACGGGAAGCAGTCAATGAACGAGTTTTGATTACTACGTTGACGAAGAAAATGGCGGAAGATTTAACGGACTTTTTAAATGAAGCAGGAGTGAAAGTCAGATATCTCCATTCCGATGTGGCGACAATTGAACGGGCGGAGATTATCCGGGATCTCCGTGCCGGTGAGTTTGATGTGCTTGTGGGAATAAATCTCCTTCGTGAAGGACTGGATATGCCGGAGGTTTCTTTGGTGGCTATTTTAGATGCTGATAAAGAAGGATTCTTGCGTAATGAAACATCCATGATACAAGTTATCGGCCGTGCGGCGAGAAATGCTCATGGACATGTCATCATGTATGCGGATCGTATGACAAAATCCATGAAGTATGCGATCGAGGAAACGAACCGCAGAAGAAAAATTCAGGAAGCTTATAATACAAAACATCATATCGTGCCGAAAACAATCCGAAAAAAAGTAAAGGATTTAATTGAACTTACTAAAATCAGTGAAAGTACGGAAACGTACGGAAGTGGAGACCAATCCGTTGAAAATTTGTCTGATGAAGAACTGTATAATCGGATGAAGAATACTGAGCGGGACATGAAACGGGCGGCAAAAGCGATGGAGTTTGAAGAGGCTGCCTTGTGGCGGGATCGGCTTGCCGGACTTCGCCAACAGTGGAGTGATCGGTACGGTTCCCGTGCGGATTCAGCTTTGAGGCGCCAGGAAAGCCAGAATAAGAGAATCAATCGTCCTCTTAAAAAGAGAATCTGAGATAACGGAAGGATAATTATGGAAAAAGGAATTGTTATACAAGGGGCAAGACAGAATAATTTAAAAAATATCAATCTGACACTCCCGAGAAATAAATTGATTGTATTCAGCGGTCTTTCGGGATCAGGAAAATCTTCCCTTGCTTTTGACACAATTTATGCGGAGGGACAAAGAAAATATGTAGAATCGCTTTCCGCTTACGCACGACAGTTCTTGGGGCAGATGAATAAACCGGATATTGATAAAATTGAAGGCTTATCCCCTGCTATTTCCATTGATCAGAAATCAACAAGCCACAATCCGCGTTCTACAGTAGGAACGGTTACGGAAATTCATGATTATCTCCGTATGCTCTATGCCCATGCAAGCCGCGCTTTTTGTCCTCATTGCGGCAAACCGATTGAGAGGCAGACGACGGATCAGATCGTAGATGCCCTGATTGATTTGGGAGACCGCACTAAATTGATGATTCTTGGACCTGTGGCAGTCAGTCAAAAAGGAACGCATAAGAAGCTTCTGGAAGAATTGCGGAAAGAAGGTTATGTACGTGTGCGTGCGGACAATATACTGTATTCTCTTTCCGATGAAATTATTCTTGAGAAAAACAAAAAACATACTATTGAAGTCGTGATAGACAGGATCATTATTAAGGAGGGGATCGCCAAGCGGTTGACCGATTCCGTAGAAGCGGCGCTTAAATTGGGGGACGGCATGATGATTGCCGCTGTAGTGGATGGAAATGATCATATTTTCAGTTCCCATTTTGCCTGTCCTGATTGTGGCATTTCTTTACCGAAGCCGGTGCCGCGGATTTTTTCTTTCAATAATCCTTTCGGTGCCTGTCCTGCGTGTATGGGGCTTGGTTCCTCTTTGGAGGCGGATTTTAACAGGATTATCCCTAATCGGGAGATATCCTTCCGTTTGGGGGCAATTAAACCGTTTCCTTTTAACAAGGATACCTGGCTTTACAGACAGCTTGATGCCTTTCTTGAAGGTTACAAGCTTACCATGGATTGTTGTTATAATGATCTGCCGGAAAAAGCAAAAGTGGAATTCCAGCAGGGAGGTGCTGACCTGTTGGCGTTCAGTTATACGAACATGGAGGGGGAAACTAAAGAGTACCACCGCGCTTTTGAAGGAATCATTCCTATGACAAAAAGGAGATATGAGGAGGCGTGGACAGACAAGATGAAAGAAACGCTCTCCAATTTTCTGATTGAAAAGCCGTGTCCTGTTTGCCACGGGGCCCGTCTTCGTCCAGAAAGCCTTGCTTTTCGCGTAGGTAATAAAAATATAGCGGAAATTTCCGATATGGCCGTATCGGATCTTTTACCATTTTTTGATAATCTTGATCTGACGGAAAAGGAAAAAATCATTGCGGAACAGATTCTTCATGAGATTCATAACCGTCTTACCTTTTTAATCAATGTGGGATTGGATTATCTTACTTTATCCCGTACGGCGACTACACTTTCCGGTGGGGAAGCACAGCGGATCAGGCTGGCAACACAGATCGGATCCGGTCTTGTAGGCGTTCTGTATATTCTCGACGAACCTTCGATTGGCCTCCATCAGAGGGATAATGATAAATTACTGGATACACTGAAAGGGATGCGGGATCTGGGTAATACGCTGATTGTTGTGGAGCATGATGAAGATACCATCCGCGCAGCCGACTGGATTGTGGATATCGGTCCGGGTGCTGGCGAACAGGGCGGCCGTGTAGTGGCGGAAGGAACGCTTGAACAGGTGGAGGCGGTAAAAGATTCTTTAACCGGGCAATATCTGAAAGGCAGCCGATATATTCCTTTGCCGCCAAAAAGACGCATCGGAAACGGGATGTCCCTTATAATTAAAGGTGCATCGGAACATAATCTGAAACATATTGATGTAAGGATTCCTTTAGGGGCGTTTTCCGTAGTGACAGGAGAATCGGGGTCAGGAAAAAGCACTCTGATTAATGAGATTTTGTATCAGGGATTATCTAATATAAAAAATCGTACTTCTTATGGAAATGCCGCTTTTGAAGCGATTGAAGGCGCGGAATATGTGGATAAAATCGTTAATATAGATCAGCAGCCTATCGGGAGAACGCCCCGTTCCAATGCGGCGACCTATACAAGCCTTTTCAGTGATATCCGTGAACTGTTCAGCCAGACTTCGGAAGCAAAAATGCGTGGATATAAGCCGGGGCGGTTTAGTTTCAATGTAAAAGGTGGACGATGCGAAGCCTGCCACGGTGACGGTATTATAAAAATTGAAATGCAGTTCCTTTCAGATGTCTATGTACCTTGTGAAGTGTGCCATGGTGCAAGATATAACAGAGAGACATTGGAAGTCCGTTATAAAGGGAAAAATATTTCTGATGTACTTAATATGACGGTGAATGAGGCGATTCCGTTTTTTGAGAATCATGATAAGATTTTGCGTAAACTGCAGACTTTGCAGGAAGTGGGACTCGGATATATTCATCTGGGACAGCCTGCTACAACCATGTCCGGCGGTGAAGCGCAGCGTGTGAAACTGGCGACGGAACTCATGAGGAGAGATACGGGAGATACACTGTATATCCTTGATGAACCGACCACAGGACTTCACAGTGAAGATATTCGAAAATTATTGGTGATTTTACAGAAGCTGGTAGATCAGGGGAATACGGTAGTCGTTATTGAGCACAACCTTGATGTGGTTAAAGTGGCGGACTATATTATCGATTTGGGGCCCGAAGGGGGAGATAAGGGCGGAGAAGTAGTAGCTTTTGGTACTCCTGAGGAAATTTGCAAAGTCAAACGCTCCTATACGGGGCAGTACTTAAAACCTGTTATAGAACGGACCAGGAAATTGATGAAGGAACATCATGGAGACGATTAATACATTAATACGGGCAAAAGTAGATGCGTTGCCTGATTCTCCCGGCGTATATCGTTGGAAAGATAAAGACGGACGCGTTATTTATGTAGGGAAGGCCGTCAATTTAAAAAACAGAGTTCGTTCCTATGTGAGGGAAGATAAGAACCGCTCTCCTAAAGTGGCCGCCATGATCCGTCATGCAGCGGATTTGGATATCACCATGACGGCAACAGAGATGGAAGCTCTTATTTTGGAATGCAATCTGATTAAAGAACTGCACCCGAAGTACAATATTTCCCTCCGTGATGATAAATCTTATCCCTATGTGAAAATCACGGTTAATGAAAAATGGCCGCGTATTCTTGTGACAAGAAATATCAGAAGAGATGATGGTGCTAAATATTTCGGCCCTTTTACTGATGTAGGGAGTCTGCGAAAAACGTTGAGCCTTATCCGCAGGCTGTATCCGATTAGGACCTGCCGGAGTATGAAGGTCAGCCGTCCATGCCTTCAATACCATATGAATCTGTGCTGTGCTCCTTGCTGGAATCACTGCACAGAAGAGCAATACCATGAGTATGTAGTAAAAACCTGTGATTTATTTGAAGGGAAAAATACGGAGCTTGTAAAGGCACTGCAAAAAGATATGGAGTCGGCATCGGAAGAAATGAATTTTGAACGTGCGGCGGTGCTCAGGGATCAGCTTCATGCTGTACAGAGTGTGCAGCAGAAGCAAAATATCGTTTCCAAAGAGGGTGATTTTGATGTGGTGGGAATGTCACGTCTTGATGAACACGCCGGTTTGGAAATTTTTTATATACGTTACGGGAAAATGGTGGGGAAAGAAAATCTCAGTATTCCCGACAGTCTTCATGAAACGGATGAGGATATTATCGCGGCATTTATTAAAAATTTTTACGGTGCGAATCCATCTTCTGCACCGAAGGAAATCATACTGCCGATTTTGCCGCAGGAATCATTGCTTTTAACTGCGTGGCTGTCAAAACTTCGCAACGGTGATGTCAAAATATATGTTCCTGAACGTGGATTTAAGCGCAGATTGAAAGACATGGCGCAGTCTAACGCTGCGAAATACTTGGCGGATAAAAAATTACAATGGGAATATCAGGATGCCCGTGAACAAGGCGCTGTGAATAAATTGAAAGAACTGCTCCATTTGCCAAAGCTGCCTGAACGGATAGAATGTTTTGATATTTCTCATAATCAGGGGGCGGAAACTACAGGATCCATGGTTGTATTCGAAAGCGGGCGCTCCAATAAAAAGGAATACCGCAGATTCAAACTGCAGTCGACTCAGGGGACGCCCGATGATTTCAAGTCTATGGCAGAAGTTATGGCACGGAGATATGGTATAGAAACCAAGTGGCCAAGACCGGATTTGATTGTTCTTGACGGCGGCAAAGGCCAGCTGGATGCTGCGCTTCCGGTGATCCGAAGCTGTGGAGTTGATACACCGGTCATTGGCCTTGCCAAGCGTATGGAAGAAATCTATGTGGAAGGGCAGACGGATCCGATTATCATTGATCCGCACGAACCGGCGCTGCAGCTCCTGCAATTTATTCGTGATGAAGCCCATCGTTTTGTTATCGCTTATCATAGAAAGTGGACGACAAAAAGGAATACGGAATCCATATTGGATCATATTGCGGGAATCGGACCACAGCGTAGAAATGCACTGTGGCATGCTTTCCGTTCGCTTGATGAAATGCGGAATGCGACAGTGGAGGAACTTACCCGTGTGAAAGGGATGAATAAAACGGCAGCAGAAAATGTTTTCCGGTTTTTCAGGATGAAGAAGGACGAAAAACGAATGTTGGTGGAAGGATTTATTGATGGGGAACGAGATGATTCATCGAAATTTTAAAAGAGAGATCGAAGTAATATCTCTTGAGAAAGTGCTTTTAAAACCGGAAGTAAAAAAATGAAGAAATTGAGGGTTCCCATTTTTTGATTCGCAATGAAACTTATTGACAAACACAAAGCTGCCCCGTATAATGATGAAGTTGAATATTATTTGATGTTGTCGATACACAGCATACAAGACAGCAAAAGGTCCGATCGGTAAGGAGGTGCAAGAAATGCCAAGTCCAAAGAGTAAACATTCCAAATCTCGTCGGGATAAAAGACGTGCCAATTGGAAGCTGACCGTTCCGGGTCTGGTAGAATGTCCACAGTGCCATGCAATGAAATTGCCGCATCACGTTTGTCCGGTATGTGGTTTCTATAAAGGAAGATCAGTTATTCAAGCAAAGACAGAAGAATAATTCTTCACAAAAATACATTCCATGTTCAATGGAGTGTATTTTTTATGCATAATGGATAGAAGACATTAAAAAAGGATTCCTTTAAGCATTTCATGGAAAAGTGTGCTACAATATATGGCAATTAATTCTGCCTATGATAAGGCAGAAAGTATAGGAGGATGAGTAGAATGGTAGGAAAAAAGTGGAGAAAAGCAGCAGCAGTAGGTATTGCAGGAGTTTTAGCCGTAGGAGTTTTGGCGGGATGTGGAAATTCATCCGGCACGGGCAGCAACGGAAAAATGAAAATAGGAGTTGTACAAATTGTACAGCATCCGGCACTTGACGAATCAAATAGGGGATTTGTTGATGCTTTGGCTGCGAGGGGACTAGAGGACAAGATTGAAATTGACCAGCAGAATGCACAGGGAGATCAGTCTAATTTACGTTCTATTGCCAATCGATTCGTGTCAGGAAAGTATAATTTGATTTGCGCTATTTCTACGCCGGCTGCACAGGCTATGGCGAATGCCACAAATCAAATCCCGATTATTTGTACGGCTATTGCTGATTATGAAAATGCGAAGCTTATGAAATCGGAAAAGATGCCTGATGCTAATGTGACCGGTACTCATGACCGCGGTCCCTTGGAGAAGCAGGTTTCTTTGATTCGTGAGATTATTCCGAATGTTAAAAGAATCGGGATTATTTACAATTCCAGCGAAATCAATTCTGTTGTGCAGGCAAAAAGATTGAAAGAAGTATGTGTACCGTTGGGGATTGATGTGGCGGAACTGACAGTAAATTCGGTTAATGATGTGCAGCAGGTGGCGGAAGGTTTCCTAGGGGGCAACGTAGAAGCTATTTTTATTCCGACTGATAATATTATTGCATCGTCTATTCCAACATTGATGTCCGTAGCCAATAAAGAAAAAATTCCTGTTTTTGGTGCTGAAGTGGGGCATGTAAAGTCTGGGGTTTTGGCTTCGGAATCAATCAGTTTCTATGATATTGGAAAGCGAGCAGGTCAAATGGCCGCAGATATCCTTGAAGGGAAAAAGCAGATAAAGGATTTCCCTGTAGAAGGCGCAGCTAACTCCAAGCTGTATATCAATAAAGCAGAAATGGAAAATTTAGGAATACAGATTCCAAAGTCAGTTCTTGATCGGGCGGAACTCTTGTAGTTTTTGGGGAAAGGAATCGGTAAATGACCGCAATAAGGCGGAACTGGTGGATGCTGTTGCTGATTGCAGTTTGCGCTGTAATCGTAATGGCATCTGTCATTGATGACCATTCAGCAGTATTAAAAAAACAAATCAGGCTTATTCCACAAAAAGGATTTTATTATATCGGAATCCTGCAGAGTGATTCTTTACCGGAACAGGGAAAAATGGTTGCCGGAATAAAAGCAGCTTTGGCATCGAGGGGGTATCGGGAAAAAGATAATATCCGGATTGACGTTTTTTCTGCTGATGGTGATGAGAAAAAACTTGATGTCCAAGCTAAAAATTTCGTCAAAGATAAAAAAGATTTGATTATTACAGTGGGAACTGATGCGACGAAAGCTTGTGTCCTTGCAACAAAGTCCGTTCCCATTGTAGGTGTGGGAATGCTTCCGCCGGAAAGTAATAATTTTTTTGATAATAGTTATAATCTGACGGGAATTAGTGATATGCCTGCAGTACTGAACCAAATACGTATGGCGGCAAAGGTGCTTTCCCTTCAAACCGTTGGAATTATTTTTAATCCGAAAGATGAAGGGGCTGTGATCCAACTGAATCTGCTTCGAGATGCAAGTGAAAAAAAGGGGATTCATATTTATGAAGTGGCTTTTGATGAAAAAGAGGATCCCATCAGTCAGATAGAAAAGTTTAGCGGACACGTAGATGCGGTATATATTCCTGCAGATGAAACCGTTCTAAAGTCTTTTGATGAGATCGTGAAGCATTTGATGAAACTTGGTATTCCGGTTATTGGAGAAAATGCGGAGATGGTCAGGAGAGGAGCCTTGCTTTCTGTATCTGCAGAGTATTATCGTATGGGATTCAGTGGCGGCCGGATTGCTTCAGAATTGCTGGATGGGAAAAAGAAACCTTATGAAATCGGTATTACCAAGCAGATCGATCCTGATTGGATCGTGAACATGTCTGTAGCAAAAACATTGAAGAAAGAACTGCCTTACGACGTGTGGCAGAAAGCAAGAAAATTATATTTGTATGACGGGCAGGCGGCAAGACCGTAGCCTGTTTTGCGGGGTGAAATTGATGTTTGATCTATTTATATCTACAGTTGCCCAGGGACTTATGTGGTCTATGCTGGCAATTGGAGTCTTTTTATCTTTCCGTGTTCTTGACGTACCGGACATGACTTGTGAAGGCAGCTTTCCTCTCGGAGGAGCTGTTGCCGCTTCACTTATTTCTTCAAATGTAAATCCCGGCTGGGGGATTCTTAGTGCTATGATCTGCGGTGCCGCAGCAGGAGTTATCACAGGTGTTTTATATACGAAATTAAAAATTCCGGCAATTCTTTCCGGAATCCTGACAATGATTGCCCTGTATTCTATTAACCTCCATGTGATGGGGAAAGCAAATATTTCTCTGCTTCGGGCAGATACAGTATTTTCTGTTACCGGTAAATTTTTCCATACGGACCCTTCTGTCAGTGCATTTATCGTTCCTTTTGTTTTTATGGTAATTATCAGTGCCTTTATTTATTGGTTTTTCGGTACTGAATTAGGCATGTGCATTCGCGCGACAGGATACAATCCACAAATGGTTCGTGCCCAAGGGGTAAATACAGATTCTATGATTATATTGGGGCTTTGTCTAAGCAATGCTCTGATTGGATTATGTGGTGCTGTAGTAGCCCAGAATAATGGTTTTGCTGATGTGGGAATGGGTATTGGTACTATCGTGATCGGTTTGGCCTCCGTGATTATTGGCGAGGTTATTCTCGGATCAGACAGTTTTTCGTCTTCTCTGATGGCGGTTGTTCTTGGTTCGATAATTTATAGGATCGTTATTGCTGCAGTACTTCATTTGGGGATGCCGCCGAATGATTTAAAGCTGTTTACTGCAATTATTGTTATGTTTGCGTTGGCGACGCCTTTGATTAAGGAGAAAGCCAATTTGGGAAAGGCAGGCTGATTATGTTAAAAATTTCACATATCAGCAAGACTTTTTTTCGGGGAACACCTAATGAAAAGAAAGCATTGATTGATTTATCACTGACTTTGAATGATGGGGATTTTTGCACTGTCATCGGTGGTAATGGTGCGGGGAAAAGTACCCTTCTGAATGCTGTTTCCGGAGTTTATATTCCTGATGAAGGAACAATTGAGTTAAACGGTGCAGATGTAACACGGATGAGTGAATTCAGGCGTGCCAAATTTATTGGACGTGTGTTTCAAGATCCTATGAAAGGGACTGCAGGCGGAATGCAGTTGGAGGAAAATCTTCTTTTAGCTTCCCGTCGTGGAGAAAGCCGTCGATTGAAATGGGCTTTTTCTGATGGTGATCACGAAAAATATAGAGAAATGGTAGCCCGCCTTGATTTAGGACTTGAAGATCGTTTGAGAACAAGAATTGATCTTCTTTCAGGGGGGCAGCGCCAAGCAGTGACACTGTTGATGGCGACGCTGAAAAAGCCGGATATTCTTCTCCTTGATGAACCGACAGCTGCTTTAGATCCTAAAACTGCGGATAAGGTTCTGAAAATTACGGATGAAATTGTCAGTGAGCAGCATTTAACAACTTTGATGATTACCCATAATATGCGTGATGCTTTAAGATACGGAAATCGTCTGATTATGATGAATAGCGGACGAGTTATTGCCGATTATGCAGAAGAGGAAAAACGGGAACTGACAATTGAAGTGCTCCTCAAAAAGTTTGAGGAAAATGCAGATGCATTGAGTGATAAGATCATTCTAGGATAGGACTTGAAAAATATATGCACTCTGTGTATAATGGCTAAGGTATGAACTGCATCCCGGGATTTCGATACTCCGACGAATCACTTAGATGCGGCAATTTATTTACAGGAGGCTTAATTATGCTTACAGCAGAACAGAAAAAAGAAATTATTGCACAGTATGCGGTACATGAAGGCGATACAGGATCTCCGGAGGTGCAGATCGCTATCCTCTCCAAGAGAATCGCTCTTCTCACTGAACACCTGAAAGAACACAAGAAAGACCATCATTCCCGCCGCGGATTGCTGAAACTGGTCGGGCAGCGCAGAAACATGCTTGACTACCTTCGCCGCAGTGATATTGAAAGATACAGAATGCTTGGTGAAAAACTGGGTCTGCGCCTGAAATAAGGTGAAAAGAAAAGGAAATGACAGTAGAAAATTCTGCTGTCGTTTTTTTATGGAACTTTCGACTGTGTGCGGAGTGCAGAAAGAAAATTTATTTGATTTAGAATCTTATTAAGCATTTTATTTTGATGTATTTAAGTGCTACAATTCTACCTCCGATTGTAGCCTTTGATAGAATAAGAATACAAAATGTGCCAATTAGTCACACTATTGGCACACAGTTGTTCTTATTTCTTGTTTATTAAGTTGTTTATAAGGGAGGCAGCTTTTTTGTCTTCTTCTTGTACCGCATGGGTGTACCTATTGAGTGTTATAGAGACATCACTGTGTCCTAAGCGGGCACTTACTGTCTTTGGATTGACACCCTTAGCTATTAACCAGGTGGCATTGGTGTGCCGTAGGTCATGAAAGCGCATATGGAGCCCTAAGGACTCATTAAGGTGCTTAAAGGCTACAGAAATGGCTGTAGGGGCAAAATAAGACCCAATAGCGTTTGGGAAGACAACAATATCATGCTTTTTATAAGTGAGTAGTATTTTGATAGTGTGAGCATCTACTGCTATTGTTCTTTGTGCCTTTTGTGTCTTAGGGGTTTGTATAGAGGTGTCTGAAGCAATAGAGCGGTGGATAGTAATGGTATTATTGGTTGTGTCTATATCCGACCAGTGAAGGCCTAAGACCTCACCACGTCTAAAGCCACATTCTAAGCACAAGAGGATGATAGGGTACCAGGGGATACCTGTATGTACCTTCATGCCCTTAACTGAATTTAGTAATAGTTGTGCTTCATCGATTGTTAAAGGTACTATTTCTTTTTGTCTTGTTTTTATGTTTTCAGATAAAGATACAGGATTAGTAAAGATAAGCTCTTCTGCTATTGCTGTCTGAAATATCATACTTAGGACAGTCCGATAGACATTCGTAGTAGCACTGCTATAGTTTTTATGTTGAATAAGAAAAGTATTTATATCCTTTGTCTTAATATCCTTCAGGGGTGTCTGATGAAAGAAGGGTATAAAATGCTTATTTATATAATGAACGTAAGATTTATATGTTGTACTTTTTACTTTACCTTCTTTGATTTCTAAGAAGTGATTACAGTAAATATTAAAAGGAGTCATGCTATTAATGCTAAGAATACCTTTTTCTTTTTCATATTGGTATTGCTGCATTAGTTTGATGACTTCTCTTTTGTCTGTACCTGTGAAAGTCTTCCTGATGCGTTTTTGTGTCTGGGGGTCTCTACCGAGGTCTAAGAAGCCCCGATAGTGTCCTTTTTTGTACTCAATGATACTGCCTTCACCTTTTGGTCTTCGTTGATGTTTCATTATGGTCTCCTTTAGGGGGCACAAAAATAAAAATATGTAAAAATTGTGAAATGTGGGTTAATGAATTACAAAATATAAAAATACCCCCATATGTCCCTAATTGTACCATATGTCCCATATAGTAATAATAAAGTAAATCTGATACATATAGGCCATAGTGTGCCCAAGGTGTGACTATAACGAAACAATAAACAATCTATAACGTCTTTAATATACCTATAGGGGTATATGGTATACCTGGTGTAGCCCTAAATGACTCGTTCTGTTTCCTTTTTGTTAGTCTTTATGGGACTTAGTGGGGACAATAAGGGCGTAAAAGGGAGCAATAAGGGACATATAGAGTGTAGGTTATGTATTGTGTATCTATTCATAATAAATATGTTATAGATATATTATCTGTTAGATATCGAACAATATGTTCATTAATGTACTTATTGTTCCCTAAATGTCTCTAAATGTACCTAAATGACACAAAAAGAGACATAAAGAGACACAACCAGACAATGCATAATGTAAACAAAAAGAGACAATAAGTAAGTTATTTTATACTTATTGTCAACCATAATGTCCCTAAAAGTATACATACTGTTACTTATCGTCATTATCACAATTAGACGTGTAATAGTTATTAGTCGTTGTCACATTATTGCTATTACGATTATGTCTATTGCTGTGTATCTTGATTGTGTCTTGCTCATTAAGTAAAAACTCATGCATTAATGCTCTTAATAGTGATGAACTATCATAGTCATTAATATCACAATAGCTCTGAAATGCCGCTTTTTCCGCTGGTGTCAACCGTACTGTTAATGTTGCGGTACGCTTTTCCGCCCGTGCTTGTTCTTTGATTTTTGCAGTATCCATCGTATTTTTCCTTTCTTATAAATAAAAACTATACCGTCATATAGAAATCAATAATTAGACAATGTGTGACATCATGTGATACAGTGTGATTAGCAAAAAGTAACACGGTACATTGATAACCGCATAGCTAATTATGTATGACGATATAGTTATACGTGTATTATAACATGTCATACATACGGCCGCAAGAGCCGCTATAAATAGTGACAGTATCTATAGTGCTTGCGGTAATCGTCAGCATGGGGGCGTCAGACGCATGCTAAAAGTTGCAATGAGTATGTAACAGAGTCGATAAAAACGACTGCTAATAAAAAAAAATAACTGTAGTAGATAACAGTAAAATATCTACAGTTTCTCACATAACTAATATGTGCTTTTTCTTTTATAAATGGAGGTAACAATCATGATTTCTAATAAAGAATTTTTTAGATATAGTCGTATCCAGCCCGCCTATAGCGGTCATTTTATGGTTTATTTAAAGGCCATAGATAAAGTGTGCTTTACCCGTTCTTATCGGAAAGCAAAGCAGGTTGAGAAACTTGCAAAAGGACAGCAGGTTAGGCTTGCAAAGTGCTGTAAAAAGGCGACAAATTGGCTTGTTGAGGATGTAGAAGGAGGCACCCAAAATGACTAAAAAATATTATGCAGAATACTGCCAATATGGCGTAAATATAAGCTATAACAGTTTTAACCGTACTGCTTATGATTTTTATTGTTTTGACAGCAAAAAAGAACGGGATGAATGGGTAGACAGAAATGCTTATGATTCGTATGAAAAACGGGTTGCGGCATCAACCACGCTTGAAAAAGTAAGGTATTGTAAGGGGCGCAATTTCAAACTATTTCATAATGTTATTGTTAGAGATAATTATGAAATAGACGACTATTTACATGGAAAGGAAATAAAAGAATAATGAAAATTCTAAAACTTTATAGACAAGATTTTTCACCAGAGACTGTAAAAGAAAAACTACAGTCTCTTTTAAAATGTGCCAATTGGGACTTTATAGAGACTACATCGGCATTTGGAAACACAAGACGGATAAGCAGGGTACAGCTTGCGCTACTGCTCAAAAAGAATTGCCGTATTCATAACACCGTGTATTAAAAATTAAGGAGGAAAAAATGTTTAGCGTTGCAAATATGAAAAGTTTGCGGTCAAACCGTCCCGTTGCTAATCAGTTTAAAGTAGCTTTTGATACGGCGGTTGGGCGTGTCCTTCTATTTCAGTCTTACGATACACCGATTGCAATGACAGTATCTTATAGAGTAAATGGTGTGTTATATTACATTGCCACAGATAAAAAATACTCAATGACAACCTCAAAATATCAAAATATGTTCTATAAACAATATGGTAAGTCTATTATACAGCAGTTAACTGTATCTAATTTTTCAAAGTGGATTGAGGCACTACACAATCAAGCGCTTTTTAATGCTTTGTTGTTGAAAGAAAGGGAAAAACAGGGGGCAAGCACAAAATGAAAACAAAAATAATTACACTGTACAATTTTTCTGAATTATCAGAGCAGGCACAAAACAGAGCAGTACATAAATATCAAGCCCTCATGCAAGATATCTATGAGGAAAACGCTAATGATATTTTAGAGCAAAAAGCCACCTATTGGACAAAAAGAACAGGAATACCTATTAACAAAGAAAATGTATCTTATTCGGGCTTTTATTCACAAGGGGGCGGCTTAAGCTTTATCACAGACGATGAAATAGATATGTCTATTCTTGTCCCTTATGCCCTTAAACGCCTTGAAAAAGGTACAAGAATAAGCAGAAAGATATTAGAAATATCGCCAGAAGTATTGAGTAAACTTTATGGTTTATATTCTTTTTACATCCGCCGTTATCACGGTAGCCGTTATGTCCACAGTGGGACGGTATATTGTCATTGGGAATGCAATAGCATTGATAGCGTTTGTACAGCCAGCGAGTGGGATAAATATGATTTTTTAGCAGACGAATTGGCTGCCCTTATTAATTATGTAAAAAATTTAATATGTGCAAATATTTATCAAGCACTGCAAGATGAAAATGATTATGTCTCTGACATAGAACACATAAAAGAATATTTCAAAGAGTGTGATTTTTATGATTGGTATGAAGATGGCACATTATACACAGAAAGGAAATAAATAAAATGGAACTTATTGATTTATTAAGAGAAGGCATAATCCGTACATGGCACAAGCATAACTTTTTAGTACACATGCAGTTTACAAATGAAAATTACATTGCAGACACAATCGAGGAAGCAATACAAGTAGCAAATATGACAAAAGGACAGCAAGAAACGTTATCTGCTTATTTAGACGTATTCAAGGAAGTAAAAGATAAAACAGTTATTGTGGATATCTACAATGACTGCATGTTTTTAACAGGGGATGTAGATATGACGGAATACGCAAAAGAATGGGTAGCATACCACCTTCTAAATGATACGTATGATGTCATAAAAAACTATGTGGACTTCAAGTCCTTAGGTGCGGCCTTTTATGCCGATGGATGCTACATAAAGACACCTAAAGGCATCATTGAACGGTTATAAAATGTACCCACGAAAACTATATAAAAATGGGCTTGTAATTACTAAGGCACAGTTAGATAAAAACTACTGTGCTTTTTTAATTGCAGAAATACTACATGGCGCTACATGCTACTTAATGTTTCCTAATGACACACTTTATGTCCTTGAACGCCCTTCATGTACCTACATTACCCTTACCGACAGCCAACCACCATATACACAATTTCATATTTTCGTTGAAGACACCAAAGCTATTGAGAGTGTCTTACACAAAGCCAGTTTCGTTATTTGTAAATAGCCCCTTTATGTCACCATATGGGGGCTTTTTATTTACTCAGGAGGTAAACAATATGTTCCCAATTGATAGAGATACTTTAGAAACCTACATTGCAATAGGAATGTTCCATGGGCTGTGCCTTGCTGTGTCTTTATTCATAGCATGGCTTTTATTTTGGATAATCGGAGGTTGCAAGTGATGGAAAATATTGAACAAAGCCCGCTGTTTTTAGAAGAGCTTGAAATAGAGTACCAATTCAAGCACCAAGCAGAAGAACAGCTTAAAAAGCACTTGCAAGAGAAGACACAAGCAGGCAAGGCCATAGAGACACCAATAGGCCGTGGCTTAATTGAGTACCTTTATGATACCTTAGCGGCTAACATTGAGGCGTTCTTAAAGTATCAAGAAGAGCCAAAAGGGGGCGTTAAGGCTGCATATTATCCGCTGGTCATGTGGTTGCTGAACATCTATAAAGACAACAGACAAGATTTAGTTACTCTTTTGTCTTTGGCTACAATCACAGAAGCCGTCAATGCGGCACACACAACATTATCACTATCAAGCACGTGTCAAAATATACAACAAGACGTCTTAGAAGAAGCACAGCTACAAGCTTTTTTACAAGAGAACAAGGAAAAAGAGCTAAATACTTTGGTAGGGCTGTCAAGACGAAGAAGTAATTTTTATAGGCGTTATTTTATAAAAAATGTCATGAACCAGACAGACTGGAAAGAAAAACAATGGCCACTAAAAGAAACGGTGCTTTTTGGTGCAAAGCTATTAGAAATATGCATGCAAGGAACGGATTTATTTACTACTCACTACAGGGTAAACTTTAGGGGCAAAGGTATTGAGTGCATAGAGCCTACAGACGCTTTTCATAAGATATGGAATGCAAACACTCATTATTTATTATCACGGGCATATCAGTCTTGCCCAATGATTATGACACCAGCACCCTGGAAATCAAATTTAACAGGGGGTTATTATGGCGAATTGAATGCTATTCATGGCTTTATTCGTACAGAGCGCTACCACACACAGGATAGACAAAACAACTTCTTTTTTAAGCAATATAAAGAGCAAGTAAAAGCTGCTGATTTAAGTAATGTTCTCAACGCTGTAAATAGCATTCAACAGACACCATGGATTATTAACTCTAAGGTGTTGCGGGTAGCAGAACAGCTTGTTAATCAGGGGGGAGACATAGCAGGATTATCACAGATGGAGCCCTTTTCAAAGTTACCAACGCTTGAAAATCCAACACCAGAAGAGCTTAAGAGACACAAAAAAGCCGCTAAACTTCTGTATGAAAAGGAAGCCAGTAGGCGGGGAAAAGCCCTAAGGGTACACATCAACTTACGAACAGCACAACGATTTGAACAATATGATAAAATCTACTTTCCACACAACATAGATTTTCGAGGGCGTATCTATCCAATCCCATCTTTTAGCCCGCAAGGCGATGAACTGAATAAAGGCTTACTGCTATTTGCAGAACCAGAACCACTGGAAAATGATGAAGACATCCAGTGGTTTTTTATTGCAGGTGCTGAATTTGCAGGAATAGACAAGGTGTCTTTTTCTGATTGTGTCTCCTGGGTAGAAAACAATAAAAGCAACATTTTAGACACTGCTGCCCAACCATTAGACATGGTGGACTGGTGGGGGAACCTTGATGCCCCTTTTGAGTTCTTAGCGTGGTGCTTTGAGTACCAAAAGCTCCAGAAGTATCTTAAAGAGCATAATGGTCACGCTAAAGGTTTCATCACAGGTATACCAATAGCTTTCGATGGCACGTGTAGCGGCCTACAACATTTTTCAGCCATCCTTAGAGACCCTATTGGAGCCAAAGAGGTCAACTTAGCACCTGGAGATAAGCCTAATGATATTTACCAGACCGTAGCAGATAAAGTTAACTGTGTCTTAGAGCAGGATGCCAAGACAGGCACAGGAGACATCACGGGTGGAAATAAAATCAAGTACGGTACAAAGACCCTTGCACAGGGCTGGTTGTCCTTTGGTGTCAACAGAAAGGTAACAAAAAGGCCTGTTATGACCCTTGCCTATGGTGCTAAACAGTTTGGTTTTAGAGACCAGATACTGGAAGACACAATTATTTCTCATATAGGTGAGGGACTATTTACGGCTGATAATGCTAACCAATATGCAGGATATATGGCCAAGCTTATTTGGAAAGCAGTACAGACCACGGTTGTTAAGGCTGTAGAAGGTATGGAATGGTTACAACAGGTGGCATGCATGGTCACTAAGAACGGTGAGGTCATACAGTGGACAACACCTATGGGCTTTATTGTTCAGCAACCATATATGGTCTACAACGTTAAAACGTATCAAATGCGTTTTTTACACATCACAAAACGTTTTTATGATATTGAGGTTACAGGAACCGTTGACAGACGCAAGCAGTCACAGGCAATAGCCCCCAATTTCATCCACAGTATGGATGCCAGCCATCTACAGATGACCGTAAATAGGGCAGCAGAAGCAAAAATAACTAACTTTGCAATGATACACGACAGCTATGGAACGACCCTTGCCAAAGCAGGTTTATTGTTTCGTCTAATTCGAGAATGCTTTGTAGAAATGTACACAACCAATGATGTTTTAACAGCTTTTGAAAGAGACCTAAGCCCTTTTATAGTAGGTAATCAGAAATTATCATCACAACCGACCAAAGGTACTTTCAATATCAATCAGGTGAAAGAAAGTTTATATGCATTTCATTAAAAGAGGAGGAAAATAAAAATGTTAATTGATTGCCTTTCTTGTTGCTTATTAAATTTTATGGCTGGTTATTTACTGGCCACTAATTTAGAATTTTTCTATTATTTATCTTTGCCTTTCATCATTGCTAATTTATGTATTTATGGATTATTGATAACGGAGAAATAAAAAGGAGACATCAAATGATAATTATACAGAAAAACGTATCTGAGACTGCACTATTTTTTGCCCTTCTCATTCAGTTTATTCCTCTTGTTTTTATTTTTATTGTTGTGCCATTATTGGCACATATACTAGATGTAATTGATAAAAAATAATTTGCAATTCATTCTTAAATATGAACGTGATTGTCGCACTTATATACAAAGTGGTGATTGTCGCACTTATTAGAAGAAAGAGAAAGAAAAACATAATGTAACATAAAGGTACATAATGTAACAATAAGGATACTAAATGTTTCACTAAGTATTTATTATTATTGTTTAACTAAATGTATAACTTATATATTTAACAAGTAATTACCTATATGTAATCTATATGATACATAAATGTAACAGATACTTTGTGTCTTAAAAAACAAAACACAGCATGTTGTGCACGCACACGCCAAAAATTTTGATTGTCGCACTTATTAGAAGAAAGAACCGTTTTTCTTCTATTTTTTTTTTTACATACGGAGGTAGATAAAAATGATAAGTGACAAAGAAGCAAGGCAGTACATTTTACAGCAGCTATATAATGCAGGCTATAGATATCTTGCAAGAGATGCTACTGATAAGCTTTTTGCTTTTTGTACGTGCCCAGAAAAGAGAGAACAGTATGCCTTTTGGGTGGATAAGCCCACAGACTTTAATGCAAAGCATACATTTATTGTAGATTGTTCATGCTTTAAGGACATAAAGTGGGCTGATGAAGAGCCCCTTGATATTGCAAAAGAATTAGGCATTATCGATTGGACAAAGGTACCAAAAGACACAAAAGTGCTTGTATGGGACGAGGGAGGCAAATTAAAAAATAAAAGATATTTTTCACATTATGAGACATCCAGCACTAATTTTCCTTTTAGGGTTTATTGTGATGGGGCTACATCATGGTCTAATACAGACGAGACCGTTGGTTATCAATGCTGTGAGCTCTTTAATGAGGAGGAGGGACAAGACCATGACTAAATGTACCCCAGAGGAAATTCAGGAGCTTATAGGGCTCTATGAGGACGCCTTAGCAGATGACCTTAATTACTATGAGGATAAATGTGAGACACCTATTGAGCTTAGTGTCAACATGATGGAAGCCATCCAGGATTGCATGGAAGAACTGGAAGATAAGTTGATTACACTGCTGTTTGAGGGCAGAAGAGCTTATAAGAAAAAGTTTGAAAATAAGGAGGCCATTAATGAAGACTAAGTATACAGCAGAGGACATTAATGCCCTTATTGAGGTCTTGGAGGATGACCTTTTTGACGATTTACTTAATCATGTAAGTCATGCACAGACTACTTCAGACATTGTAGATGGCATGGAAGAGAGCATATGGGCACAGGGTGATAAGCTTTCTGAAAAATTAATTCTTTTATTATTTCCAAGTGAGAAAGGAGGGAGTACGTGACATTAAAGGCAAACGACAGGGTGATAGTGACCAGACCAGATGGCACCATTTTTAAAGGTGTCTTTGCATTTAGCACTGGCAAGAATTGTCTTGTTTATGTACATGAAGGTACATTTAAGGGCTTAGTAACCGTCTGTGAAAGCAGAGTAATAAAGGAGGCGGAGGAAGAAGAATGAGTAAAGTGGATGCCTATAATCCTGATTACTATGCCAGCATGCCTGTACAGCCCATTATGGTTATGCATGCTTGTCTGACAAAAGAGGAGTTTATTGGTTATTTACGGGGGTGTCTTATCAAGTACCAGATGCGCAGGGGGCGTAAAGAAGATGTTGAAGACACCGATAAGAAGATTTTAAGGTACAAAAAGTGGCTCAATGAAATTACAAGGAATGGGAGTGTGACCGTATGAACCTAAAAGAACTTCTTGACCGTGTGATTGATTTAGGGGGCTATATTAACCCAGAAGACCCCGTGTACTTTATTAATGAAAAGGGGAAGGACGTGCAGATACTAAGTTCTTTTAGTCTTTCAAATGGACAGGGATTAGTTAGGAATGGCATATATTTTGTAGTAAAGGAAGTAGAGGATGTTACCAACACTAAAAATAAAGAAACTGTATGAAGGGGCAGTTATCCCCGAACATAAAAACAAACAGACAGGATGGCTGCCGCTTACTATTGATGAAGATGTAGTCATCTTTAGCCAGGATATATGTGAAGTGCATACAGGCATTGCTGTCCAGATACCTGCTGGATACCATGGTGAAATTCACACCACGTCTTATTTAGGACAACATGATATTAATTTGGCTAACAGTATAAAAATAATTGATGAAACATATATGGGTGAAGTGTGTCTACTGTTAAGAAATAGTGGGACAGACGCATGTCACCTGAAAAAGGGGCAAGTAATTGCTAAATTGGGTCTTATAAAAGACCCTGTTTTTAATATGACAGTTGTTGAAACATTCAACAATGAAGAAATTATGGAGGATGAAGATTAACACTATGGCAAAGACAGAATACACAAAAATTGTTACCAAAGCTGGTGAAGCTTTTTATGCACATTTAAGAGAACCCGAAACATATGAAGGAAAGGAACTGGGTTACAGCATCCAGCTGAAACTGAATAAAGAAGACACCAATGAATTGATGACCCAGATTGAAGCAGAACTGGAAAAAGCAAAATCAGAGATGAAGCTGAAGCCAGGCCGTAAGTGGTCTAAAGAACCCTTTATGGGCTTTAAAACAGACAAAGATGGCGATATTGTCTTTAAATTTAAGGTACCGTCTACAATTAAGACCCGTTCGGGAGAAGAACTGCCGAGAACTATTGGTGTCTTTGATGCCGCAGGAAACCCGATTAAGGGAGACAATATTGGGAATGGTTCTACTGTAAAGGTTGCAGCAACATTGATACCGTTCCATGTTTCTAATGCAGTTAATGGTGTCTCTTTACGGCTGAATGCTGTACAGGTGCTTAACCTTATCGAGTATGGCCAGGGGGGCTCTGCTAAGTCCTATGGCTTTGGTGAAGAAGATGGTTATGTATGTGAGGAAAACACTGTGTCTGCGGACGAGAATGAAGATAACGTAGAATTGGTTGAAGGGGATTTTTAAAAGGTGAGACGTTTTTCACGAAGAGGTGGATGGTCTAATCATATCAATAGAGGTTACAGGTCAGGGTTAGAAGACAACGTGGCCTTGCAGCTACAAGATGCTAAAATCAAAGTAGAGTATGAAAAATATACGATAGATTATAGCATTCCAGAGCAAGTACACCATTATACACCTGATTTTGTGCTGCCTAATGGTGTCATAGTGGAAACTAAAGGCATCTTTGATGTAGAAGACCGAAAGAAGCATATTTTAATTAAGCAGCAGCATCCGAACTTAGATATTCGGTTTGTCTTTTCATCAGCTGGAACAAAAATATACAAGGGTAGCCCTACGTCTTATGCTGACTGGTGTAAGAAACATGGGTTCAAATATGCTACAAAATGGATTCCAGAAGAGTGGTGGAAAGAAGATAAAAAAGATACAGGAGGCCTCATCATGAAAAATAAAAAGTAAATAAAATGGGTAAATACGTAAAATATTTAAAACGAGAACAGACAGACTGTCTGATAATTGATAAAAGGGATGTAGAAGATAAACCCTTACAAGAGATGTTCTGTGAAATGAAAAGAAATGCACGGTTTGATACGGGCTACCACTTTATTATTCACAGGAACGGTAGTGTAGAAGAAGACCATGCTGCTGATGAGGTGGCTGGTATTCAGTTTAAGAAAAAAGCGACTGGCATTGCACTCTTAATTCCAACGGTTAGGGGGAAGATGACAGCTGCTCAAACAAAAGCTTTCAAGGCAATAGTAGCAAAATTAAAAGAGACCTATCAGGGGGTGACACAAACTTATCCCACATTTACTGATGGGTCTCTTTTAGCTATGGAGGGGTGAGAAAAATCGGTGAAATCATTAAAGCACATCTTCCTTGTCCTGATTGTGGAAGTCATGATGCTTTAGCCATCTATGATGATGGACACACTTATTGTTATTCGTGTCACGCCACACATCATGAAGCACAACCTAAAGAAAAGGGTGCTCTGTATGACATATACGACTGGCCAAATGTTCCATTGAAAAGGCGGGGGATTACTGAAAAGACATGTAGGTTATATTCGTATAAAGCAGGATTGCACAACGGACAACCCGTTCAGATAGCTTGTTATTTTAATGATAATGGTGTCTGTGTAGGGCAAAAGGTACGATATCCAGATAAGAGGTTTACCACCTTAGGTAAGATAAGTAACCGTTTCTTTGGACAGCATTTATGGCCAGGGGGCGGGGGAAAGAAGCTGGTAGTGACAGAAGGTGAGATTGATTGCCTTACTGTGTCACAGCTGAATGGTAATAAGTACCCCGTGGTATCTATTCCTAATGGTGTCTCCTCTGCTAAGCATGTCTTTAAAGAGAACATGGATTGGCTTAACTCCTTTGAACAGGTTATTGTCATGTTCGATATGGATGAGCCAGGACGAAAGGCTGTAAAGGATGTTGAGGGGCTCTTACAGCCTAATAAACTTTATGTAGCCACATTGCCTCTTAAAGACCCTAATGAGTGCCTTTTGGCTGGCAGGGGACAAGAGGTTATCAAAGCTATCTGGAATGCCAAAAAGTACACTCCAGACGGAATTGTTAATGGTGCTGACCTGTGGGAAGAAGTAAGTAAGCAGGAAGACACAGAGCAGGGTTTTATGTTTCCTTGGGACATCCCGCTGAATAAGATGACTTGTGGTTTGAGAAAAGGAGAGCTTACTGTCTTAACGGCTGGTACAGGTGTAGGCAAGACAACGTTCGTGAGACAAGTTGCTTACGATTTGGGTGTCATAAAGGGTCTTAAGGTAGGCTTATTGATGCTTGAAGAGAACGTAAAGCGTACTGCCCGTGGTTTGATGTCTATTGCAGCATCTAAGCGGTTATATATGAATAGGCAGGGTGTCTCTGAAGAAGAGTACAAGCAGGCCTTTGATAAGACATTAGGGACTGGACACTTTATTCTCTATGAGCATTTTGGGTCTTTAGACGGTGATAACCTGTTAAGCAAGATACGTTATATGGCGGTGGGAGAGCAGTGTGATTTTATTATTCTTGACCACATCTCTATTGCTGTGTCTGGGCTGGAAGGGGACAATGAGCGAAAGCTTATTGACATCTTGATGACACAGTTACGCTCTTTAGCCGAAGAGACGGGAGTAGGTCTGATTGTAATTTCGCACCTGAAGCGTATTGATGGTATGTCACATGAAGAGGGGGCAGCAACCTCCCTTTCACAGTTGCGGGGGTCTGGAGCTATTGCACAGCTGTCCGATACCGTTATTGGCTTGGAGAGAAACCAGCAAGCAGATGGGGAACAAAGAAATAGGGTTCGTATTCGTGTCTTGAAAAACCGCTGGACAGGAGAGACAGGGATTGCGGGATACCTTTTTTATAACAAGACTACAGACCACTTGGAAGAAACTGAACCCTTAGCAGTAGAAGAAAGAGAGGAGGCAGAAGAGGATGGTAGTCCTTTTTGATTGACAATGCTTTTATTTGATATTGAGAGCAACGGGCTCTTAGAGGATATGACAGTTATTCATTGTCTATGCATCTCTGATGGACATAAAAATATTATTCGTTATGGTCCAGACACCGTGGAAAGGGGCATTAAAAGGTTGCACAACGCCATTCGGTCTGGAGAAGGAATATGTGGACACAACATCATAAATTTTGATATTCCCGCTATTCAGAAGCTTTATCCATGGTTCTCTATTGATAGGACCCAGCGAAAGAGTGTTGTAGACACCTTGGTACTGGCACGCTTGATATATTCCAATATTGGTGAGTCTGATTATGGGCGATATCGGGCAGGTAAATTACCAGGAACGTTGATTGGGTCTCATAAGCTGGCTGCTTGGGGTTACCGTTTAGGTGTCTTAAAAGGTACCTATGCGGAAGACACAGAGGATGCCTGGGCTGTCTTTAATGAAGAAATGTTGGACTACAACGAACAGGATGTTGTTGTCACAGAATGTCTTTATGATAAGCTACTGGAACAGAAATATTCACAGACAGCTATAGAGCTTGAGCATAAGATAGCGTGGCTTATGGCACAACAGGAACGCAATGGTTTCCCGTTTGATGTACAAGAGGCTATAAAACTGGAAGGTGTCTTACGTACCAGAGCAGCGGACCTGGACGAAGAAATACGAAAGATGGTACCGCCTATTCCTGATAAGGTCTTTATTCCTAAAAGGGACAATAAGACCCTTGGGTATGTGAAGGGTGTTCCTATTCAACGCTATAAAGAGTTTAACCCGAACAGCAGACAACAGATTGAATATATTATTTGTAAACGCTGTGGGTATTTACCAGACAATGTGGAACTCTATGCGGAAGATGGGCGCCTTAAGATGGATGAGCAGACCTTTAAGTACCTAAAAGGTGACAAAAAAGCTCCTAAAGAAGTACAGGTGCTTGCCCCTTTATTAGAAGAACAGCTAATGATTTCAAAGCGTTTAGGGCAGCTGGCTGATGGAAGCCAGGCGTGGCTCACCCATGTACAACCAGACGGACGTATTCATGGGCGGGTCAATCCTAATGGGGCAGTAACAGGAAGAGCGACACATTCGTCCCCTAATGTTGCCCAGGTGCCACATAATGGTGCTCCTTATGGCAAAGAATGCAGGGCGCTATTTGGTGTACCAAAGGGGTGGATACAGGCGGGGATAGACGCATGTGGTTTAGAGCTACGGTGTCTTTCCCATTTTTTATACCCCTATGATGAGGGTAAGTATGCTTATGAAGTTGTTCATGGGGATATTCATACGGCGAACCAGAAAGCAGCAGGGCTGGAGAAAAGAGACACAGCGAAAACATTTATTTATGCTTATTTGTATGGGGCTGGGGATGCTAAAATTGGTAAGATTGTTGGTGGTGATGCTACAGAAGGTAAGCGTCTAAAAAAGAAGTTTTTGGCAGCAACACCCGCCATTAAGAACCTTAGAAAGGCTATTGAGGGTGTTTTAGTTAAAGAGACATATCATGGCAAGATTACCAGGTGGAAGCGTCAGTATCTAAAAGGCTTAGATGGCCGCCTATTGCATGTACGGTCTATTCATTCTGCTTTAAATCTTTTGCTCCAAAGTGCAGGCGCTTTGGTCTGTAAGTATTGGATAGTACGGACAGAAGAGCGGCTGCTGGACAGGGGGCTGAAGCACGGTTGGGAAGGTGACTTTGCGCTGATGGCTTGGATACATGACGAGCAGCAGGTGGCCTGCCGAACCAGACAGATAGCAGAGATAGTAGTACAAGAAGCACAGCTTGCGATGAGAGATACGCAGGCATTTTTTAATTTTAGATGTCAGCTGGATACAGAAGGCATTATAGGTCATAACTGGGAGGAGTGTCATTAAGATGAAATTTGAAGATGTTAAAGTGGGACAAAGGGTACGTTATAGGGGAAGTTCTAAGTGTGTAGCAGGTCACGTAGGTACCTGTATGTATAAAGCGCCAGATGAGTGGATTGCAGTTGAGTTTGATATAAGTCATTCTAATTTACATACGTGTGACGGACATTGTAAAGAAGACCATGGATATTGGTGTAAGCCACTCTTTTTGGACCCTGTAGGAGAAGAGGCAGTTGATAACAGCACCCCGTGTGCACCACGACCACCTGTAGATGTGCATATAGTATGGCTGAAGGATGTTGTAGAAACACTTTTCACAATAGGTGTTTCAAGACAGGATATGCTTGAGTTATTTAATGATATAAGCAAGAAGCATTTTTCAGAAAAACAGCTTCGGGATAGAATTGCAAAAATAAAAGACAAGGTAAGAAAATGTCAGAACTAATACAGTTTTTAAAAGAAGTCCATATACGTTCTCCAGCGTTGCAGAGCGATTTTGCCAGGGAGAATGCCTTTTTTATTGCCGAGGCAGCATCACGGGGGCTAATCTCTTCTGTCATTGAAAACACGGCCTGTAATTATTGGACAGTAACAGAAAAGGGGTTATCCCTGATGTCTTATGGTGGAGGGGGTGGCTCTTTACGCTTACATTGATTTTTGATGCGGATATGCTTGTCTTTGAAAGCTCTTCCAGCGTAGAGACACCTGTCAACTGGGGGGGAGACTTATGGACTCTTCATGCTAACGCATCGGACGCAGAAGCCCAATTTGAGGACAGGGTGTCCCTTATTGTGGACAAAGTGTTAAACCATATGGACTATGAGGGTGAATATGGTCTGATTATGTGTTTTTCAGACCCAACGGAGAATTTCCGAAAAGAAGTTTTAAGCACCTACAAAGGGAACCGTGCTGGGAAGTTAAAGCCTGTTTGTTATGGGGCAGTCCGCCAGTGGGTAGAAGACAGATATGATTGTGTCTCTTATCCGACCCTGGAAGCGGATGATTGCGTGGGGCTCCTTGCTGATAAGTATAAGGGGCATGAAGTACACATTTCAGGCGATAAAGATTTTAAGACAATCCCTGGTGTCTTTTTTGATTTTCTGCATGATGGGTGGTTTGAGATTTCAGAAGAGCAGGCTTATAAGAATTTCTTAGCACAGGTCATGATAGGAGATGCTGCCGATAACTATAAGGGGTGTCCTGGTATAGGACCAAAGACAGCAGATAAAGTCTTAGAAAAATATGGAGTAGGTTGGAAAACAGTTGTTGACCAATTTAAAAAGGTGGGGTTGTCTGAAGGAGAAGCGCTCCAGCAAGCACGGGTGGCACATATTCTGAATAAAGAGGAGGAGTATGACGTATGCAAGTACAAGGTTACGTTGTGGAACCCGAACTAACGGTCTACATGGTGAAACCAAAAGACACCACATATATTTATCAGGCACTGCATGCTTTTACAGAATGTGCAATGAAAAATAAATACTGTGCACAGCTTTATTCTGAAAAGAGTGCTGAAGAAGCTATGAAGGTTATGGCAGTAATGCGGTGTCTGGCAGCCTTCCTATATAAGGGAGACGTTGTGGGGTATGTGGGGTATACCATCGAGAACCCTTGGTGGATGGGGCAAGAAGTTTTTAGAGAGCTTTTTGTCCTTTGTGTCAGCCCCTCTTTTCATGGCTTTGGGCGTGTAGCTGCAAAGTGGATGGAAGAGACAGCAAAGTTAAACCATATACCACTGTTAGAGACAGCAGCTGCCCTCCCTGAAGACCCCCAGTTGGCAAAGAACCTGTATATGAAGAAGCAGGGGTTTACTTTAGAGTACCCCTCCTTTGTGAAGATTTTGAAAGAGGGTAAAAGATGACAATTAATGAGGAATTGAAAACCCCTTATGTTTCCCCACAGCTGATAGAGTATTTGGATGGTGTCTTTAATACCGAAGGTTTATTGTCTGGTTTTCCCCTTACTATGGACGCTGAACGGCAGATAGGGTACTTGCAGGGCGTTGTGGCTGTAAAAGAGCATTTACGGTCTGTAGCTTTTGAAAAAGAAGAGGAGGACTAATGTGCTTATGGTCTAAAGTAAGTATGCCAAAGATTAATACGGCGGGAAGAGACATTCTCCCGTATACACAGGCAAAAGACCCCGACTCTCCTATCTTTGGTGGCAGCCAGGATTATAAGAAGAAAATACGGGGGGTGCAGGAATTAAAGATTGATAGAGATGAAGACGATGATGACACCCGTGGAAATTATGGTACGGGCTGGGTTTTATAAAGCAGAAAGGAGACTTAATGGGTAGTGTAGGTAAAGCAATTGGAAGATTAGTAAAGCACGCTGTACGGGGTGTAGGTAAGGTTGTTGGTGGCGTTACTGGTGGCTTGTTTGGTAGACAGAAACAGCCAGATATTAATGTAGAACAGCCAGCACAGGCAGCTGCACCCGCAGCACAGGAAAGTGGTCAGACAGATGTCAACATTGATACAGCGGCCGATAAAAAGAAAAGAAAAGCAAAAGGCAAGAAAGGCCTGATGATTAACGCAGGCGCCAATGCTTCTGGTGGTACCACAGGGACAGGACTGAATATCTAATGGCAGAGACACAACGGACAGAAACAGCAAAAGCCCTTTATGAGCGCTTAGTGTCTGAAAGGTCTCCATATGTAACCAGGGCGGAAGAGTGTGCAAAGTATACGATACCCTCATTGTTTCCTAAAACAGGAGCAGGGGCGTCTACAACGTTTGACACACCATACCAGTCTGTAGGGGCACGGGGGGTAAATAATCTGGCATCTAAATTGATGTTGGCTTTGTTTCCTCCTAATGCCCCCTTTTTTAGGTTGTCTCCAGGCCAGGAAGCACAAAAAGACCTGGAAGCGAAACCTGAATTAAAGACACGGGTAGAACAGGTGTTAATGCAAAAGGAGCACCAGCTGGCAGACTATGGAGAGACACATCAGTACAGGGTGACCCTTGCTGAAGCCATAAAGGTACTTATTGTTACAGGCAATGACCTTTTGTTCCTCCCACCAAAAGAAGAAGGAATGAAGCTGTATAAACTCAATTCTTATGTGGTACAACGTGATGCCTTAGGGAATGTTATTCAGCTTGTTACTTTAGATAAGATAGCCTATGCTGCCCTCCCAGATGACATTCAGTCCTTGGTGGACGGAAAGGGGCAGACAAAGAAGCCAGAAGATATCATTGAGGTTTACACACATGTTTACCGTGAAGATGATAAATTTTTGTCTTATCAGGAAGTGGACGGGCAGACAGTCCCTGGTTCAGACCAGTCTTTCCCATTATTAAAGACCCCGTGGATACCATTGCGCATGGTAAAGGTAGATGGGGAGTCTTATGGGCGGTCTTTCGTAGAAGAGTATTTAGGGGATTTGAAGTCTCTTGAAGGGCTTTCTAAGGCCATTGTGGAGACAGCAGCCATTGCGGCGAATGTCTTGTTCTTGGTAAACCCTAATGGGATTACAAGACCATATAAGCTGTCTAAGGCACAGAGCGGTGAATTTGTACCAGGGCGAAAAGAAGACATCCACGCTTTACAGCTGGAGAAGTATGCGGACTTGCAGGTAGTTAATGCTACCATTCAGAATATTGAGTCACGGCTGTCTTATGCCTTTATGCTTAACAGTGCCGTGCAGCGGAATGGGGAGCGTGTTACTGCTGAAGAAATTCGTTATGTGGCATCCGAACTGGAAGACACCCTTGGTGGTGTCTATTCTATTTTGTCTCAAGAGCTCCAGTTGCCCCTGGTAAGACGCATGTTAGCACAGCTGGCTGCAACAGGACAGATGCCTGATTTACCAGAAGACCTGGTAGAACCCACAATTACTACAGGGTTAGAAGCCCTTGGACGTGGACACGATTTAAATAAGCTGACAACATTTATGCAGCTGATTGCCCAGAACCCCGAACAGGCAAAAGCCATTAAGTGGAATGAAATGACCCTTATGGAAGCTAATGCACTTGGTTTGGATGTGTCTGGTTTAGTCAAGACTGAAGAAGAAATGCAGCAGGAATTACAACAACAGCAGATGGCCGAGATGGCTACAAGAGCAGCCCCACAGATGGCACAGGGGGTAATGAATAACGGACAGCAACAAGGAGGTTAAAAATGGATAATGACAATACCGTCCAGGTGACGGATAGCGGCAATGGGTCTCTTTATGGTCCTAATGCGGTCACAGGGGGCGCAGAAGATGCCCTTAAAGGACACGAAGATGTAGAAATTAAGACATCGGATACAAAGAATGTCTCCGTTAAAGAAACAGCGGATGATGAAGGCAACAAAAAAGAAACGAAAAAAGAAGCTGACAAAGAGGATACCAAAAAGTCTCCAAAAGGTGACAAAAAGGACCCTAAAGAGAAAACGGTTGAGCAACGCATTACAGACCAGAAACAGGCAGAAGAAGATGTCATTAAAGACCTGACTGCTAAAGGGGTTGATTTTGATGGAATGTCTAAAGAGTATGAAGACAATGGTGAATTGTCTGAAGACAGCTATAAAGCCCTGGAGAAAGCTGGGTATCCGAAGAGTGTTGTGGATGCTTACATTGCTGGTCTGGAAGCAACGGTAACGGCATATAGGGATGCTGTCTTTGAAGCCGCAGGCGGTGAAGATGAATATGACCGTATTGTGGCCTATGTAGGTGGACTGTCTGATGCACAGATTAACGCATTTAATCATGCGATTGATGCAGGAGACGTGACACAGCTGTCCGTCATGTTTGAAGGGTATAAGGCACAGATGGAGCAGAAGTATGGTACAGCGAACCGTACTGTTCTGGGTGGTGGTAATTCTGGAAAGGCGCAGGAGGGATATGCATCGAAAGCAGAGATGGTAAAAGCAATGAGAGACCCCCGCTATACCAGAGATAAAGCCTACACAGAAGAAGTACAGCGCAAGACCATGCATTCAAACTTCATTGGCTAATACTATATTTATTTATTTTGATTTAGGAGCATATTGCTCCTCTTTTTTTTTTATTGTAAAGGAGAATATTTAATTGCCGAACGTAACTGTAGCAGAACCTGGTAAAGTCCAGGGAGGGACAGACTCCCTTGAAATGTACCTGAAGGTATTTGCAGGGGAAACTATTACAGCTTTTGAGAGAGCTTCCGTAACTAACGGGAGACACATTTTGAGAACTATTTCCAGTGGTAAATAAAGCGGACTTGCTTCTGGTTAAACACACCTTTAATTGCTGGGAAGCCCTGAAGAGGGGTAATCAGCAGCTAAGACCCACTGAAAGGGGGTAAAGTTCAACGACTAACTCACTAGAGTGTAGGGACAAGTGTTCCGAAACGGGGTGTATGAATATTAAAGTTTGTAGGCTATGTGGTGTTGCAAAACCCATTTCTGAATATTATTTCCGTAAAGAAAACGGGCGGTATAGGTCAGAGTGTAAAGAATGCATGAAAGCCTTAGTACGTTTTAGAAACACTGGATGGACGCCTGAATTATATGAAGAAGCCTTTATTAAACAAAATGGATGTTGTGCTATATGTAACTGTAAGTTAAATAGTTCCAGATACACACGGTTTGCAGGAGACCATGACCATAAGACAGGTAAATTACGGGGTCTTCTATGCACAAACTGTAATACAGCACTTGGTCTTTTAAAAGAGTCACCAGAGCGTTTATTACGTGCTCTTGATTATTTAAAGACACATCAATATTCATAAAGATATAGTCTGAACTCATAAGTAATTATGAGGGTATTTTATACCATATATGTGTAACGAGCATATATAAACAGTTTGAAATCCGCACAGTTCCCTGTGTTTGGGCGGGCATCCGCTGACTACCTGAAACCTGGTAAGTCTTTGGATGATATCCGTAAGAACATTCCTGGGGCTGAAAAGAACATTCTGATTGATGGCCTTTTGACCACTTCACAGATGATTACGGACATTGATGAAGCCTTGAAGCACTATGATGTCCGCAGCGAATACTCCAGACAGATGGGTGAAGCCCTGGCGATGGCCGCAGATGGGGCTGTCCTTGCAGAAGCCGCTAAGATGGTGGTAGCCAACAAGGAGAACATCACTGGTCTGGGTAAAGGGGAGATTATGCAGCTGACCACAGCAGCAGACATCACAGAAGCCTTTGGTAAGGAACTGGTGTCTTCTCTTCTGAACGTCAAAGCGAAGATGTCCCAGAACTATGTTCCTGCATCTGACCGTTATGTGTTCATGACCCCTGTGGGCGTAAATGCCCTTGTTGCGTCCCTTGTGGCCATTAATCGTGACTATGGGGCAGTAGCAACCATTACGGAAGGAAATGTCCTCCGTGTGGCTGGTTTTGACATCATTGAAACCCCGCACCTTACGGCTGGTGGGGCAGCAAAGAATGATGGTGTACTCCAGGGAGACGGACATGTATTCCCCGCAGCTTATGCAGCTAAGGCGATTTACATTGCTATGCACCGCTCCGCAGTGGGCACCGTTAAGCTGAAAGACCTTGCACTGGAAAAAGCACGCCGTGCTGAATACCAGGCAGACATGCTTGTAGCATCCTATGCTATGGGTCATGGTGGTCTTCGTCCTGAAGCGGTCTTCATGGGCGCAACGAAGTAAGATACAGGTAACAGGAGGGAGCCTTAAATCCCTCCATTATAGGCCAGTAGTTTAATGGAAAAATAGTGGTCTCCAAAACCATAAGATGTGGGTTCGAGTCCTACCTGGCCTGCCATATTTAAAAGAAAAGGAGCAATAGATGACAGAATTAGATGCTGTAAATGAAATGTTAGGTGTCATAGGGGAACCCCCTGTGAACACATTGGAAGTAATTGAAAACGTTGATGTAGCTAATGCTTTACGTATCTTGCATAAGACGAGCCGTTATGTGCAGTCTAAAGGATGGGCATGGAATACATGGACGTCTTATCTTTTTAATCCTGATGTTTATACAAATAAAATTAGGTGGTCTGATAATATTTTATTTTTGGTAGGGACAGACGGAACTAAATACGTTCAGCGTGGTGGTTATGTCTTTGATGTGGATAATCAAACAGACATTTTTGAACAGCCTATAGAAACCACGGTTGTTCTTTATATTGACATTGAGAACCTCCTTGACCCTATTGCACACTATATTGTAGCTAAAGCGTCCCGAAAGTTTCAAAATGAGACATTAGGGGATGACAGCTTAGACAATTCTTTAGGGGAAGCAGAACAGGAAGCATGGGTGGCATTGCAGGAATACGAGATGCAGATAGGTACCTATAATGCAAATAGAATGACCTATGTCCAGCAGTTACAGGGGAGGTAAGATGAGCAGAATATCACAGACAGTAAAGAACCTGGTAGCGGGTATTTCACAGCAGCCAGCATTATTGCGTCTTCCCGAACAATTAGAGACACAGGTAAATGGTTTTTCTACTGAAGCTTCTGGGCTACAGAAAAGACCACCTACATGCTATATTGCTGACTTAGGTGTTCCTTTTGCTAACCCAGAGCCCCTGGTACACATTGCAAACCGTGATGAAGATGAGCGGTATATGATGATATTTGATGGTACAGGGGTGTCTATTTATGACCTTCATGGTAACAAGAAGACAGTCAAGTATGAGGGGAACGCACAGCAGTATCTGACGGTATCTAAACCGCGCACACAGCTACGGCTGGTCACTATTGCGGACTACACATTTATTGTTAATAGGAATTACAAAGTAACAATGGGGGACAAAAAGGTGTCCTCAACATGGGATGACCATGCTTGTCTCATAAATATTAAATCAGGGCAATATGGGCGCACCTATACCATTTTTATTAATGGGGAAAATGTTGCGTCTTTTACGACACCTAATGGGGATAATGCAGAAGATGCAAAGAAGATAGACACCAATTTTATTCGAGACCGTTTAGCAGAAAAGGCACGAGAAAAAGGGTGGCAGACACAGCTGGTAAACTCTGCATTTTACATGAGAAAAGAAGATATACATATAAATTCTTGTTCATGTGATGATGGTTTTAATGGAAATGCTTTATTTGCTATCTTTCATTCGGTACAGAAGTTTACAAATTTACCAGTGACAGCTGTACAGGGATATACGGTAAAGGTTATTGGGAACAGCGGTTCTGATGCGGATGATTATTATGTGTCATATGACGCAGCCGATAATGTGTGGAAAGAATGTGCAAGACCTGGCATACTTGCAGGTTTTAATAACTCAACGATGCCGCATACATTGGTCAGAAACGCAGATGGGTCTTTTACCATTAAAGAGGTTTCCTGGGATGAGCGAAAATCGGGTGATGATGACTCAAACCCCCACCCATCTTTTGTAAATAGTAATATCAATGATATCTTTTTATTTAGAAACAGGCTTGGTGTTTTGTCTGGAGAAAACGTTATTTTGTCACGCTCTGCCTCTTTCTTTGACTTTTGGGGGGCATCAGCAGTAGAAGTACAGGATACAGACCCCATTGATTTAGCGGTGTCTGATAATCAGGTGTCCATTTTGTACCATGCAGTGCCTTTTTCAACAGACCTGGTGTTGTTCTCACAAAACTCACAATTCATTTTGTCTGTAGATGGCGTCTTATCCCCACAGAATGCTTCCGTGCCACATACCACATCCTTTGCATGTGATGTGGCGGTTGCCCCAAAAACGGTGGGGAGACGCATTTACTTTATTGTAAAGAGAGCACTATACTCCAGCGTAAGGGAATACTATACAATGGATGATACCCGTGGGACTAAAGACGCACAGGACATTACATCACATGTCCCATCGTTATTAAAGAATGGTATTTATGATATTTATTCTTGTGGTAATGAAAACATTGTATTACTGCCGTCTGTGGGGGATACCTCAAAATTATATGTATATAAATTCCTTTTTGCAGACGATGAACGATTACAGTCTTCTTGGTCTTATTGGGAATTTGATAAGGCCGCTGTTTTAGGTGGGGGCTTTATTGGGTCTGAACTGTACCTTTTATTAAACAGAGACAATCGATTATTTATGGAGAAGGTAATATTTACTTATAATACAAAGGATTATGAAGATGAACCTTATAGAGTCTTTTTGGACAGAAAGGCAATTACTGCCCCCATTCCAGCAGCAAACTATGATGACATTAATCACCAGACTATTTTGCACCTTGGGGCTTCTTATAATCATGCTGTGCCTGATGGTACTTACTATGGCGTAGTAACCCCCGATAAGCACTATTTTGAGTTTTCCGCAGAAGACGTAAAGGCAGATAAATGTTACCTTCATGGGAACTATGTGGGACAAAAGGTGACAATAGGACAGGTTTATACCTTTAGAATTGACTTTTCTACTATTTACGTCAAGCGTAAAACAGATGCAGGGGTTGTTGCTGATGATGAGGGACGTCTCCAGTTGACCAATGCAAAGATAAACTTTGAAGAGACAGGAGTATTTGAAGTTAAGGTGTCTCATAAAGACAACAGGGCAGACAATAAATATTATCATACAGGGCGTGTCTTAGGGCAGGCTGCAAACAAGCTGGGCATCATTCCGTTAGAGACAGGGGCGATGCTCTTTCCAATTATGTCTGTCAATTCAAATTGTATCATTTCAATTAGCTCCAGGGCGCCCACACCTGTTTCCTTAATGGAATGGACGTGGTCTGGAAATTATCAGAAAAGGACACACAGTATATGATAGCAATTATGCCAGCAACAAAAGAACAGTTGCACTATTTTGCACAGCATATCCGAAAAGCGGATGCTCAAGAAGTTTTTCATGCTACGGGAATTTATGATAAGACACACCTTTATGTCACTTTATGTCACTTAAAGGGCGTTATGGCTGTTACACTGTCTGATGGTTCTTTGTTGGGTATTGGTGGCATAGAATCACTTAATGAAGACACAGCAAAAGTATGGTTATTGCTGACTACAAATGCCGAGAAGCATAAAATAGAATTTATCAGGTGGTCTAAAGGTTTTAAAGAAGTCCTTTTACAGCATTATAGAGTAATTACAAACGAGGTATGGTTATGTAATTATACGCACGTAGTCTATTTGAATTACTTGGGGGCCCGTTGGAGGCGCTTAAAGGGCAATTGGGGTACATTTACTATTACACGAGAAGAGAAGGTGAAAGACACAGATGTGCACATGGGCAGTCGCAGGACAGATGGCCTTACAAGCATGGGGCATACGACAGAGAAATAAAGCAGCCGCACAGGCCGCAAACATGAAGATGACAGGTGCTGTGCAGGAAATGAACTATGCTTTTCAGAACTATGAACAGGAAAGGCGAGACTCTTATGAGGCGGCTGTGAATGACATTATAAAAACCCGTATTAATCAGATGCAGTTAAATTCTTCTGTCCAGGCGGCTATTGCAGAAGGCATGGCTGGGGGCGGAAGGACAGCTGACCGTCTGATTAGGGCAGGTGAAGCAGACACAGCCAGAGCCGTTGGGTCTATTCAGGATAACTATAGCCGCAAGAGCAATGAGATTGACCTGAACAAAGAGACCACCGCTTTGTCTACCAAAGAATACATTGCTAATACCTATGCACAGGCTAAGCCCGATAAGATAGGTGATTTGATGTCTTTAGCTGCCACAGGCCTAAAGGGGTATGCAGCAAAGAAAGATGCCACAGCCATAAATAATTATCGTAGGAATGTTAATGTGTCTCCTATTGAGACCACAAGGAACGCATTAGGTAACGATAGGGGCTGGGGTGATTATACAGGTTATAAATTGAAGACAAAGAGACAAAATGATTATAACTTTGCGTGGGAACCAAAATATTCCAATTCACGCTTTAGAACGATGAACAGATTAAGGGAGGGGGTCTAAGATGCCTACAAACATAGCAAATGCTATTGGAACGCAACGGCAGTTTACTAAGCAGCCTGTAGCTACATATGTTTCACGTTTAAATCCATTGCAGTCTTCCTCCCGTTATATAGATGCCCAGGCTATGCCAGGTAATCGTTTAGCCCATTCTTTAGGTATCTTTGGGGACGCGGTAGAGTCTTATATATCGGAAAGGGACAAACAGAAACAATTAGACGCCAATAAGGTTGAAGCACTCTTAGGGGCTACCGACCCAAAATCATGGGCAACAGCTACTTCTGCACAGCTTTTGGCACAATATGGACAGTATCAATTGGCAGACAACCCATATGCAGTGGCTTATATTGATAAGATGCGTGGAAAGCATATGGCCATGTTGGCTGACCAGGAATATGCAAAGCTTCGGGAAGAGCAGGGAGAGCTCCCCACAGCAATGGAAGAAGCAGAGCGCTATTATTCCTTTAAGCAGTCTTATTATCAGGACATGAAAGATAAGCTGCCCTTTGAAGTTAATATGGATAGCCTTGATGAAGGCTTTTATGAAAGCTATGAAAAGGGTCTGGTACAAAGCATCAGCTTGCAGGGCGCCCAGCGTTCAGCTAATTACAAAGCAGAGCGTGATGGTGGCTTTCAGGTGGCATTAGGGGATTTAACCCACCAAATGTCTTTGGGAATGTCTAATGAAGACGCTACAGCAGCAGCTACCCAGAAGTTTTTAGCTATGGCTCTTAATGGTTATCAACCATCCGAGTCTATTAAAATGGCAGAGGGCTTACTGAAACAGGCTGCCCGTGATGTGGGGTCTCCCGATAAGATACAAGCGCTGGGAGAAGCAACCCTGTATAGAGACCCAGAAACATTGGCTGATGTTAAAGTAAAAGATAAGATTGACTTACAAGACTATTTAGTTATGGCAGGGCAGTCTTCTTTTAATAAGATGAATAAATGGTCTATTAATAAGACATCTGAAATTGATAAATTAAAAGCAGCGGGGGATACAGCAGGTCTTCAAGCTTATGCAGAAAAGCTGCAAAAAGACAGCCCCCAGGGTTATCTTACACTTGAGTCTTACCTTCGCAAGGCCATAGACGCTGCCCCTGAAATAAAAGCACGTTTATTGGAAAAAGAAGCCAGGAACCATGCAAAACAGGTAAATGCAGACATAGGTGTCCGAACAGCTAAAAAGGCTATTTATACCTTATTGTCTGGTGGCAGGGCGGCTCTTGGTAATAATCTGACTGTACAGCAGTATGACGAGACAGGAAATATTGTTACAAAGACAGTCTCAAAAGAGGACCAGAATAGGGCAGCAGAAGAAGTCTACACGGAACTCATGCAATCTTCCGCAGACCCCGCTGTAAAAGCAAGACAAATGATGGCTGTCTTAGACTTTGCGCCTCACGGTGCCCTTGCAGAGGGCATAAAGAACCAGGTGCATGAAGCCTTGATACACCCATCGGCATCTGCTTTGAATGATGCCTTTTCAAAGAGTTTTGGCGGTATAACAACAGGTCTCCATATGCTGGCAGCTGATACACCACGATTTATGTCTATCTTTGGTGATGAAGACACAGCTAAAATCCAAACATTACAGATGTTAATGGATATGAACCCAGACCCGTTGAATGTAGAACAACCGTTGTCTATGTTCATTAATGGGGCAGAAAAGCTGGCTGATAAGGTACAGAGACAGCTGTTTGAAGATGACTATATTAATATGGCTAATAACAATGCTGTGGAAACGTTAGATTATTCTACCGAGGACAATGAGAGCGTTAAGGCAGACAGGGCGTACCTTGATGACCCCTTAGTGCAGCCTTTAGCGCACAATTTGTTCCTTTATGCCCGTGCATGTGGCATGGATGAAGACACAGCAACCCAGCAGGTCAATGATACAGTCTCAAGAGTCTTTATGACCTATAAGGGACATATTTTGCCTAAAGCGTTCTTTTCGGACATTTCGGCAGATGACAAGCTGGATGCAGGTGCTGCCACCATGAACTGGCTAAGACATAAGACAGCTGTCAATAATGCTGCATGGGGTGTAGAAGAAGACAATTTGTACTTTGAATACAGCCGTTGGGACCATACGTTGGTCTTAAGGTCTACAAACTGGGCGCAGCCTGTAGCTGCCTATACCAAAGCACAGTTTACAGAGCAGTCCAATATTATGTCTGATGAATTAGCCAGCGGTAATGAAACAGGGGCAGCTATTATAGATAGTGAAACAAATACAGATGATACGTCAGATGATAATGATAGTATCACTGATGATATTTTAGATAGATTTAAGGGAATTATAGATTGATAAGGAGGTGTCTAAGTGCCAGGTGACATGAAACCCTATATGGATTTGGCGGAGATAGCTGCACAGGAATTTCAAAATAAGACAGGCAGATATCTTGACCCTAATCTGATATGGGCACAATGGTACCACGAGACAGGTGGCTTTACGTCTGAACTCTTCCGAACAGGAAACAATTTAGGGGGCTTTACAACCACTGAAGATATGGGGGATGACTGGAGACAACCCGATGGAGACCTCTGGTATAAACCTTTTTCTTCCAGAGAAGAGGGGGCAAGATTTGCTGGTGCTTATCTGGCAAACTATGTCGAGAATGGTATTGCAGATGCAACAGACCCTGTATCTTATGCACAAGCATTAAAGAATGGTGGTTACTATGGGGCGTCTGTAGAAGAGTATGCTTCAGGGTTGACCAGTGCTTTAGGTGTGTCTCCTGATTTCCAGGTGTTTGAAGAAGCGCACCCAATAGGGCCTTGGGGAGAGACACCCGCACCTATTCCTGAAGACAACCGCCATCCGTCTTACTTTGAAAGAACATGGGAAGAAACAAAAGATAAATTTATTGATAATGCAGTCGATGATGGTGCATGGGCTGTCTTAAGGAACCTTTGGGCAAACATAAATGCATCAGGGGTGTCCCATTTTCTGGATACATATAACCCATCTCAAGAAGAAGTAGAGATGGTTAAAAGAGAACTGCCAGACACAGATACACAAGGCAACAAGATAGCGGGAGCATTAGCAGCACAGGAATATGTCTTAACACATGCATCCAGTGCAGAAGCATTACAAGAGCTCCTCCACATGAAACAAGAGGACATGCAGAGGCGGGCACGTGTTTCCCAGATGGAATATGGCTTGTCTACTTTAGGGTCTATAGTAGGTGCCTTATTTGACCCTGTAACTATCGTAGCTGCTGGTGTCTCTGGTGGTACAGCCTTACTGGCAAAAGCTGGTAAGGTAGCTGCTTTAACGAAAAAGATTTCACTTTTAAAGAAACAAATGCGGGTGTCTTCTGCTATTACAGGCATGGATAATTTTGCCATTCAGTGTGGCACGAAGGTTGCTTTAGGTTCGGCGGTCGCTACAACAAACCGTTGGGCAGCAAAGAACTATGGTGGCTGGGAACCAGACTATGCTTCTGCTGCTTTCCTTGGTGGGGCCATTGGGGGCGCTATTGGTCTTGCAGGACGTTTGCGTAAGGCAGGTGTCCGTGGTAAGAAGATTAATGCCCTTGAAGACACCATAGAGCAGACTAAAAGAACCATAGTGGCACAGGCAGAGGATTATGTCTCCCCTATGTCACATAAAGGGCAAGTAGTAGACTACCTGTCCAAAGTAAACCAGAGGCGGCTGGCAGATGGCAGCAAAGAGGCACAGGAACTTATGGATGCCAATAAGCTCTTTATTGTGTCCAGAGAACATGCAGAAAAGTTAGCCGCCTATAATGGTATTTCTTTAGACAAGAAAGCTGTAGCCTTTACTGATAAGGCATCAGGTGTGTCTGTTTTATTATCCGATAAGGTGACACCTAAGAACATTAAGGGCTTAGTGGCACATGAGGTTGGTGTACATCAGGGCTTACAGCATATAATGCCTGAAAGCTCTTATAAGCAATTACTGAATACCGTACAACAGAAGATGCAGACATCAAAAGACCCTGCATGGCAAATAGCTGCTAAACAGGCCGATAACCCTGAAGAGGCGTTGGCCTATTGGGTAGAGCATTCTTTTAATAAGAAGGAGAAGTTTTGGCAACGTCTTAAAAAGAATATTACTAATAAAGAAGCAACGGATGAAGAGTTAAAAGACTTGATAATCCGTGGTGTTCAGAATGAAATTAATAATAAACAGGTAGTTACACCACTGGCTGACGGGTCTAATGTGGTTATGGATATTCATTATTCCAAAGACAACATGCTAACCCCTGTTCATGAGACCTTTATGGATACTAAAGGGGCCGTGTCTAAAGAAAATAAACACTGGTACCTTGATTTCCTGGGTCTCCATTTTTCTCCAGGAGAATGGTTGGAGGCAGGCTGGCTTCCTGGTACTCTTTATGGTAAACTGGCCTCTTCCCGTCTGCCACGGTTAAGAGAAGCAGCAAATATCCTTTTACACGATGCACAAATGCGTGGACACGAGCGTTTTGGTATGACACAGTCAACAGAGGACATTAAACGGTTTATGCAAGACCGCTGGCTGTCTATGTATAATGATTTTGTGGATGACCGTATCAAATATACGGTGAAAACGTACGGCCATGTGGGGGCATTAAGAAATAAGTATATCAATAAAGTCAATGAAGACATTGTTAAATGTTATAACTTACTTAATGAAAATTGTGCTGCCTTGGGTAAATCAGACACTTTGTCTAAATACCCCGCTGAAATTGTGTCTTTAGCACGCCGTATGAAAGCTATTCGCAAAGACATGATGGAATTTGGGGCAGCGGAAGGCGAGAAGTTAGGGGGACGAAAAGGAACAGGAGCATATCTTAGCCATGATGGTCTCTTTAATGATGATGAGTTTTATCGTATTGTAGACATGGATAAGATGTATGACTATGTAGGAGCACACTATTATGGCGGTGCTAAAGGCTGGGATAAGTTTCAGGACATGCTTACAGATTATGCAAGACGCAATGCAAATAGAACGGTTATCAGAGAGCAGCTGGAACACAAAGCCAAACAAGACTTTGATATTGCAAGGCTTCAATATAACAGCAAACCTCACGGCCCTAAAGACGTACCACCTGTTAAGACAGAAGTAACTGATGAAATAGTGGGTGCCTGGATAGATGAAAATGCTAAGGACTGGGCTTTTGGTATTCGAGATAGGCACATGTCTGATATGGAATTTATGGATGGCGATGTGTCTACTTTTAGGGACAGTATGGCCTCCTTTAATCACCGTTTCCCTATGGACACATCCGCTGAAATGGATATTGGTAACGGTGTTACCTTCTGTTTTGACCGAGATATGCGTGATTTTGATATAGACAAAATTATGCCACAAATGATAAACAGAATGTCTGGTGATGTTGCCCTTCATGCAACCTTTGGGGAGGGGGGTACTAAAGATTTTTTGGATACCTGTGCTCAAGAATTAGAAAAGAGCAAACATATCTTGGGTAAAGGTGGTGCAGAGAGACAGAAAGATGCATTAAGACGTTCCATCCAGATGATAAGAGGTGTTGGTGATTATAATACAGCCGACATGAAGAATTGGAACCTGCTGTCCAATATGATACGTAAGCACTCTTATGCAAACGTGGGCGGTAACATGACCTTTGCACAAACAGGTGAAATTGGGTCTATGGTTGCCTATAGCGGCTTTCATTCTTTGCTGTCTGGTATCCCTGTCTTTGGTAAAACACTGGCCAGGGGCTGGAGGCACATGTCTAATGGAGAACTGGCGTCTATAGCCGAAGCAGCCGAAAAGCATCTAAAGGGAGAGTCTATTGCGACCAAAGCGTGGCATATGAGTTCTTCTATGACTAACCGTGCCTTTAGTCAAACTATGGCACATAATGATGATGGTTCACGTACCTTATTGTCCACAGTGGCCGATAGTGCTTACAAATGGACACATAGAGAGTCCTTATTGACCTCTACTGTGAACCAGATGACGAAGTTGACAGACGCTATGGAACAGGAGTCCCGTATTAGTGCCATTACAGACCTTATAGATTGGGCAAATGGTAAAACATTTAGTGCCTTTAGGAACCCTGTAAGTGCAAAGAAACTGAAAGCAGCAGGGGTGTCTGATACGGTTAGCATGAAGCGGGACATAAAGAAATACCTGGATGTTCCACAAGACCAGGTAGCAGCTTCAATGGACAAATGGATGCAGGAGTCTCCTGATACGTTTACATTATGGAGACAGCTGGTTAGAAACCAATCATTGCGGTCTATACAGCAGCAAACTATAGGAAACACTGGGTACCTTAAAGATGCTAATTGGTACACTAAGCTATTCTTCCAGTTCAAGGATTTCACGTTCAGAACAATAAATGGGCAAATGATGAGAGCCCTACAGTCCCATGAAGTGGACGATGGAATGGCATTAATGTTCTCCATGGGCACAAATACAATGACCTACTATGGCTTGACAGTAGCCAGAGGGTACGCTATGTACCCCAATGATACAGCTAAACGGGACGCCTTCTTTGATAGGAACCTTACGCCACAGCGCTTAGCCTTGGCAGGGTTGACAAGAGCATCCTTTATGTCTATTCTGTCTGTAGGTACCGATGTAGCGGAAATGTTTACGGATTTCCAGGGCTTTAGGACAACAGTAGATAATACTTATAAGAAGCCTCGTTCGGATATGTCCGTTAGTGGTAAGCTTGGTAAGGCTATTGGGCAGGCCCCTGCTATTGGTGTTTTGGATAAGACAGCTTATGGAGCGGTAGGTGCTTATGACTTGGCAACCCATCAGGGAGACACCAGGGATTTTGATAATCTGATGAGGTCTTTACCACTTGGTTCTTGGTGGGCAATGGTAGGTGTGTCTTCTCTTATCAAAGATAAGGTGAACATAAAGAAGCCTAAGACCAAAAAACCTACACCTAAGAAGAAAGCATATAAGCAGAAAGGTCTTTTAGAAAAGCTAACAGGAGGATAGCATATGCATGAAGGCTATACAGGAGAATGGGATAAAAACTGGCACTCTTTAAGTCCTGAAGAAAAGAAGATACGTTTACGTATTTATGAAACAATACATAGCAAAGAAGTTTGGGACTATTATACTGGGTGGAGCCTGTTTTGGCATGTTATTCAGATTTTTGTAAACTTTTATGCTGGGGCCGCTCTTATTGTACTTTTCTTGAATTGGATAGGGTGGTAAAGCTATTTTAAATACAGAGAGGGGCTTAATGGCCCTCTATTTTTTTTTTGTAAGAAAGGAGCCTTATGGCTGACGAAAGAAAAACGCAAGTAACATACCAGGGCAATGGGACACAGCGAGTCTATTCTTTTTCGTTTGATTATCTTCGCAAGGCTTTTGTTAAAGTACGCTTGATAGATAATGAGACACGAAAAGAGCTGGTGCAGGGAACAGAATACACTGTAACAGATAAACAAATTACCTTAGCGTCTCCCACTAACCTGAAAATAGAAATTGTAAGGCAGACCACTACACAGCCGCTGGTAGCCTGGAAAGATGCGTCTGTACTAAAAGCAGTCGATATGTCTGTACAAGAAGTACAGCTGCTACACTTGGCGGAAGAAACCAGAGATGAAGTACGTGATGGGGGTATGGCTTTGTCTGAAGCGGCACAGGCTTGGGATGCACGTATGCACCGCATTATTAACCTTTTAGACCCTCAAGACCCCACAGATGCTGTTACACTACACTACATCACAGCAAATAAAGAGTCCTTTTTGAATGAACTGCAAACAAAAGGGCAGGAGCAGGTGCAGGGCATTACACAGACAGGAAACACCTATTTAAATAGGCTCAACGTCTTAAAACAGGCGGGGGAAGCTTCTGCAAGTAATGCTGCCCAGGCCAGTGTAAAAGCAACAGCCGCACAGGACAAAGCTAAAGATTGGGCGATAGCAACGGGTTCTCCTGACGGACAAACTGATACAGAGTCTTCGACAGGTAAGACACAATCCAGCCGTTCATGGGCTTTAATTGCAAAAGACCTGTGGTCTCAATGCGTCTCTGTGCTAAATGAAGTAAACACTTATATGCAAACTGTACTTAGTAAGGCAGAAGAGGCAACTATAGCGGCTCAACAGGCTTTTCAAGCACAAGTAGGAGCAAAGCAGCAGGCAACCAAAGCAACCACACAGGCAACACAGGCGGCACAATCTGCACAGGCTGCTGCTAAAAGCGCCCAACAGGCTGCAACATGGAACCCCGATAACTATTATACAAAGAATAAGTCAGATGATAGATATTATCGTGAAGGTGTGCCCCTGCCAATAACGTATGGTAACGAAGTTAATTTTGCGGGAACTGCAGACACCATACAGTTCGGCTTTCGTGACCACGCCATTAACACATATCGGTTTGGCAACGGCACGCAAGGCGGATTAGCTGATATTGTCGCAAAGGCATTTGATGGCAATTTGTGTTCTGGTTCTTTTGATGGTACACAACAAATGAATGACTGGTTGCGTCAACATTATAAAGATGAGCAAGTCTATGCTTGTCGTGCGTACCGTGCCTATGAAATTGTAATTAACGGCAATAAGCAATGGGGAACTGTTTTAATAAGTGCTTATCCAGCACATGACGGACGTGTATTAACAATGCAACTGTTTTTTGCTAATTCTAATGGTTTGTTTTATCGCTATCTGAATACACCAGATGAGATAGATAATACAAATAATTGGTATCAAATTGTGGGCACAAACAATGAGAATAAGCTAAAAATTGGTAATAATTACATATGGTTTGCGTGAGGTGGTGTTCATGGGTGTTTTTAAACATTTATGTTATCAGAAAGAAAACGGAGAAACAGGACAGTGTAATGTATATGATGACCAGAACGAATGTCCAGACCCGCGAGCGTATGTCAATGTAGACGGAAGAGATGGCTATGTAAAACTGGGGGAGTTTAATGACCCGCAGGCAAGTCCTTTGCGATGTTATGTGGCCAATGCAGGACGAGAATTTGCTATTTTAAAATAGGCGTAGAAGATAAGTATGTAAATGTTGTGCCTAAGACAGTTTACACCTTTCGCAAAATACGTATCTCAAAAGGGAATTATTGGCTGATGGTCCTTGCGGGTGGCTCCTTTACTTCTTTATTTTTGGGAAAACAGCCCCTTGTTGTTTCATGGGGCCTGATATTAATGGGAACGCATAAGGAGGAATAAATGCGATATCATGATATGCTTACTTTTTGGTTTTTATTTTTATGCTTACTTTTTGCATCCAGGTTGGTGGTGAAATTTTGAGAACAGAAACATTTAGAAATGATGTTATAAAGGTTACGCCTTCAGCAGGTGTGACCTTTTCGACTTTTATGGGTTTTTCATGGAACGAATGGGTCTATATTCTGACCTGCATTTATACAGTCATTCAAATAGGTTGGCTGCTATACAAGATGTATAAAGCCATTAAAGAAGAAAGGAGACACGCATGACACCTGATGAATTTATTAATTGGTTAGGGCCTAAAGCGGCCGCAGTGGCACATAAATGGAACCTTCCTGCATCCGTATTGATTGCACAGGGGGCTCTGGAGAGTGGCTGGGGACGGTATGTGATTGGTGATTACAACATCTTTGGACGTAAATGGAACGGGACAGGCCCCTATATTGTCACAGAGACACAGGAGTGGTCTGATACATATGGCTATTACACAATTGAAGACCGTTTCCAGGACTACAATTCTTTGGAAGAAGCCTGTGAAGACTGGTGTATCTTGATGGCCGAAGAACCTGCATATGCGGAAGCATGGCAAATCTGGAGTAACACCTTTGATGTAGCCTCCTTTGTCTATGCTATGGGTAGTGTCTATGCAACCGACCCTGACTATGCAAATAAAGTTTTGTCTATTATTGATGCAAATACACTGCAAGCTTACGATGATTATGGGGTGCATAACGCATGATAAAAATTGATGAAAAGCTGATAGACCAGATAGCAGAACTGGAAGTCACTGCACTGCTTGAAGGTTTGAAAGATAAAGAGCTAAGAAAGAACCCCGCTTTTCTGGATAAGGTACGGAAGTTTCTTAAAGAAAACGATATGAAGACTACACCAGAAACTAAGGGAATGACGGAATTAAAGAAACAGGCAACCGAAGTAATTCCCATCTTTAAAGACATGAGGTGATAAAGAGTGTGGACAGAAGAACAGATAACAGAAGCAAGCAAAGATTTTCGTGTCTTTGTCTTCATGGTCTGGAAAAGTATTGGTCTTCCTGCCCCCACTGCCATTCAATATGACATAGCAAAATACTTAATGACCCCACCTGGAGACCGCTTTATCATTGAGGGTTTCCGTGGGGTTGCTAAGTCTTTCCTGACTTGTGCCTATACAGTATGGCGATTGTGGAAAGACCCACAGCTAAAGGTATTGGTTGTCTCCGCATCCAAAGACAGAGCAGATGCAAACGCTGTATTCATTAAGCGCATTATCATGCTCTTGTCTTTTTTGGAACCTTTATTGCCACAAAGGGGGCAACGAGATACACAAAATCTTTTTGATGTGGGGCTTGCTGTCCCTGATATTTCCCCGTCTGTTAAATCCGTGGGCATTACAGGACAGATAACGGGAAGCCGTGCAGACTTACTGATAGCGGACGATAAAAAGAATGTTGTCATTAAACCCCTCTAATTCGGTGGAACCCTCATATGAGACAATACCGAGCGAAGCCTATATAAATAGGAACGTGTAACGACTATTCCGAAAGGAAGTACACACAAACGTGTGGAAACGGGGGGTATGCATATATGCATAAAGATATAGTCTAATCTGCATGGTGACATGCAGCATTTTTTATTTAAAGAAAGGTCTAACATGACTACACGCTATAAAATCGGGAGTATTCATAATACACCAAAAGGACAAATTCAAATTTTACAGTATATACCAGGAAAACGTTTACCACATAATAAAAGGCAGCATCCACGAGTTGTAATTCGCTTTATAAAAAGTGGGTGGGTGGCAAATGTACAAACAACAAATATAGCCACAGGGCATATAACGGATTATAGAGCAAAAACAGTATATGATGTTGGCTATTTAGATACGGATATAAATATACCAATGCGTGGTTCCTCTACTATACGCCGAGCATATGATTTATGGGCAAACATGCTTAAAAGATGCTATCAAAAGTATAGGGGCTGTTATAAAAATTGCCGTGTGGACAAGCGCTGGCATTCTTTCAAAAATTTCTTAAACTCATTACCTGAACTACCTGGTTATGATGCCTGGGAAAGAGGAGAAAATGTCCACTTGGATAAAGATACCAGAGTAAAAAATAACCGTCTTTATTCCAAAGACACCTGTCAATTTATAGCAGCCCACGAAAATGTTGTAGAGGCTTTAAATAGAAGATGGCATAGGGAGTAGTGCCCCTATGTTAATACAATGGTCGAGGTTCCTAATAATTCGGGAACACAGATACAACGAGATAAACTATCAGAAGCCGTAAAAGAATTTGATGCTGTCTTAAAACCAGGAGGACAAATTATCTACCTGGGAACCCCACAGAATGAGATGTCTCTTTATAATGAATTGACAAAACGTGGGTACAAAAAGATGGTATGGACAGTTACCTATCCAAAAGACCAAAAAGAACGTGAAAATTATGGGGACGAATTAGCCCCCTTTATTGCCCAGAAGTTTGATACGAACCCTACAAGGTACAGTGGGTTGCCTACTGACCCTGAAAGGTTCGATGAAGATGAGATAGCAAAACGTAAGCTATCCTATGGGCGTGCAGGTTTTGCTTTACAGTTCATGCTCAATACGAACCTGTCTGACGCAGAAAAGTACCCATTGAAAGTAAAAGACCTCATTGTGGCCGATTTAGACCTTAATAGCTCCTCCATGAAATGGGCATGGTGTAGTGAGCCGTCTAAAAGGTTACATGATGTGCCCTGTGTGGCACTTAAAGGTGATTACTTTTATGGGGCATTAAGTCGCTCTGAAGAGACAGAAAATTATACAGGGACAGTAATGGCGATAGACCCGTCTGGTACTGGCCGTGATGAGTCCGCGTACGCTATTATTAAGTTTCTTAATGGTTATTTATTTTTAATGGCCGTAGGTGGATATCGTAACGGTTACGCCCCAGAGACATTAGCCGCTCTGGCTCTTAAGGCAAAGTTCTATGGTGTTAATGAGGTGGTGGTTGAGTCTAACTTTGGGGATGGTATGTTCTTACAGCTTTTAAAACCTGTATTGAATAAGACACACCCCTGTGCTACTTCTGAAGTAAATAACAGGATACAGAAAGAAAGACGTATTATAGACACCTTAGAGCCTGTTATGATGCAACATCGTCTTATTGTAGACCAATCGGTCATTATGGAAGATTATGGTGTCTATGAGGGCAACCCAGCGTACTCATTGTTTTACCAGATGACCCGCTTATGTAACGAAAGGGGCGCATTGGCACATGATGACCGCTTAGATGCTGTGTCTATGGCAGTAGCCCATTGGAAAGAGGTTTTGGATAGGGATGCTGATACGGGCATTGAAGAACACCTTGAAGAACAATTAGAAGCATGGTCTGACCCTGATAGGGGAATTACATATATTCCTGATATGGGTAAACAACAATTATCCACAGGACACTATCACCTTAAGAACCTTGCTCCATATCGTTCATAGATTGCAATGAAGGGGTCTATTTGCCCCTTGAAGGCACCTTAATGAGTCATATGTCATTCGGAAGAAATTACACTAACTAATAAAAATAATTTACACAGAAATTTCTTGAATGATAAATTACTCATGAAAGATACAAGAGGGGCCTTCCTGACCCAAATAGACCCCCTTTTTGAACGTTTTAAGAGCATAGGAAGAGTGGACTAATAATAATAATAATAAAGACATTCTTTCTATTTGCTTTTCTTTTTGTGATTTGCAATTCATTCCTAAATGTAGAGGTGATTGTCGCACTTATATACAAAGTGGTGATTGTCGCACTTATTAGAGAGAAGAGAAAGAAAAAAAAATTCCAAACACGAGGGGGAAAGACAACACTTAGATATACATATAAGTACATATATGTAACATTAAGGTACATTAAGGTTCCTTTATGTAACAATATGTATCATTAAGGAGGCATATAAGTAATGATTGATGATTATAATAAAGACCACTTACCAGTACCTTCTTGTAGTACCAGGGTTATGAGACCTGGGAGAAACAAGCGTCCATATACACAATTACAAAGACGATTATCTAAGGTATTGTTTGTTAGTATTGTTATTATTTTAATATTGTTTATTAGTACATTCATAATGACCCTATGTGGCATCAATGTACCCAATATTAATTACCTATTGGAAGCCTTGAGAGTCATAGGGGGATTATGGGGACAAACAGGGCTCTAACCAGTTTGGTTAGTTATGATAAACAATTTCTAAACAATAGGAGGATATAATTTATAAAATGTTTATTATTTTAGAGCAACGAAAGAAGATATTAATTATAATCATAGCTATTATCCTTTTCTTGAGTGGTTTATTTATTGGTTATAAATTGTTTTCACCACCTAAGGAAGAAGCTAATTATGGTAAGTTTGCGGCATCCGACAAAGATGTCCTTACTGTGACCAATACGCACCAAGTACGTCCTAAAACGTCCTTAACGTCCCCAGATGTTACTATAAGACAGCCTGAAGTGGTTGTACAGCTGCCCAATAAGGGTATCGTTAAGGTACCACAGGGGCACACTTTGGACAATAAGACACAATTAGATTTAACACCCGTCATTAAGGAGATGGCAAGTGAAAGATATAAAAGGAATTGGGAAGTGGGGGCTGGTGTGGGGTATAATAAAGAACGACATTCTGTTTATTATCCTATTGCTGTACAGCGCAATTTCAGCTATGATAGAGCTATTGAGGCGATAGTAGGGGTAGATAAGCATGGTGTACAGAATGTGTCTGTAGTCTATAAAGTTAAGTTTTAACAATTGACACAAAATAGACACACAGTACCCTGATTAGCCAGAAAATATCGTATTTATTATTATTTTAAGCATATAATAATACGGTACATATTTAAAAAGATTAGATATTATAAGGAGGAAAGGGAATGGAGAAATCCTTTCGTATGGAACTTGCCGGCCGTCCGCTGATTGTTGAAACAGGAAAAATGGCAAAGCAGGCAAGTGGTGCAGTTTTGGTCAGATACGGTGAAACCGTGGTTCTTGTAACTTCTACCGCAAGTAAAGAAGCAAGAGAGGGAATGGATTTTTTTCCGCTGACTGTTGATTACGAGGAAAAAATGTATGCCGTAGGCAAAATGCCGGGAGGATTTCTTCGGCGTGAAGGCCGTCCGGGAAATTCAGCAATTCTGAATGCCCGACTGATTGACCGCCCGATCCGTCCTTTATTTGATAAGAGGTGCCGCAATGATATACATGTGATGGCAACAGTTCTTTCTGTAGATTATGATAATGCGCCTGAACTTTGCGGAATGCTTGGCGCATCTGCTTCTTTGGGGATTTCCGATATCCCATGGGACGGACCGATTGCGGGTGTCCGTGTGGGCCGTGTTGACGGGAAGTTTGTCATCAATCCGACGCAGGAACAGCTCAAAGTATCCACTTTGAATATTACTGTTGCAGGTTCTGAAACAGCTATTCTGATGGTAGAAGGCGGCGCACAGGAGGCGCCGGAAGAAGATGTCCTTGACGCTATTATGTTTGGGCATGAAACCATTAAAGAACTGGTGGCATTCCAGAAGAAGATTATTGAAGAAGTAGGAAAGCTGAAGCGTATATTGATCTTCCCGGAAATTCCGGAAGAGATTAAAACTGCTATTTATGCCTATGCTGAAAGACCGCTTAAAGAAGCGATTTTTAATCCAGATAAGCTGACTCGTGAAGCCCATATGGAAGAAGTAAGAAAAGAAGCGGAAGCCCATTTCAAAGAAATTTATCCTGAAAATGGTTCCGATATTGCGGAATGCTTGAATCATCTTACCAAAGAAATTGTCCGTCATATGATTTCTGTTGATAAGATTCGTCCTGATGGACGTGCATTGGATGAAATTCGCCCTATCAGCTGTGAAGTCGGCCTTCTTCCACGCGTCCACGGTTCTGCCCTGTTTACCCGCGGACAGACACAGGCACTGACCATTACTACGTTGGCACCTATGTCGGAAACACAGATCATTGATGATCTGACCCAGGAAACAGAAAAGAGATATATTCACCAGTACAATTTCCCGTCCTATTCTGTCGGTGAAACAAAGAGTTCCAGAGGGCCGGGACGGCGTGAGATCGGTCATGGCGCGCTGGCAGAAAGAGCGCTTATTCCTGTTATTCCGACAGTAGAAGAATTCCCTTACGCTATCCGCGTGGTTTCTGAAATACTGGAATCTAATGGCTCTTCTTCCCAGGCATCTGTCTGCGGGAGCACTATGTCTCTGATGAATGCAGGTGTTCCGATTAAGGCTCCGGTAGCGGGTATTGCTATGGGATTAGTTAATGAAGGTGAACATTTCACTGTTCTTACCGATATCCAGGGAATGGAAGACGCGCTTGGTGATATGGATTTCAAAGTGGCAGGAACGGCGAAAGGAATCACAGCGATCCAGATGGATATCAAAATCCATGGGCTTTCCCGTGAAATTCTGCTTGCGGCTCTTCAGCAGGCGCAGAAGGGCCGTATGTTTATTCTTGGAAAGATGGCCGAATGCATCGATAAACCGGCTGAACATCTGTCGCCTTATGCGCCGAAGATTATTACATTGACGATTCCGGTGGATAGAATTCGCGATGTTATCGGAAGCGGAGGAAAGATAATCAATAAAATCATCAGCGAGACCGGTGTAAAGATGGACGTCGAAGAAGATGGTCATGTATACATCGCGACACCTGACGAAGAAGCCGCACAGCGGGCAAAGAAGTGGGTGGAAGAATTGACTCATGAGGTGCAGGTGGGTGAAACTTATCTTGGTAAAGTGACACGACTTATGAAGTTTGGGGTATTTGTGGAAATCCTGCCGGGTAAAGAGGGGATGGTTCATGTATCCCAACTGGCGACGCGGCGTGTGGAAAAACCGGAAGATGTAGTTCATGAAGGGGATGAGATTATGGTCAAGGTTACTGAAATTGATGACAAAGGCCGTATTAATCTTTCCCGCAAGGCCTTGCTCCAGGAGAAGAAATAAATGGAGGGGAAAAGAGGCTTTGAGATAGTCAGTACTTGGAAAAATGCAGGTATTTCCCTTCCGCGGCGTAAAACTGCCATGAGTGCCGGATATGATATAGAAAGCGCTGTGGAAACAGAGGTGTTGCCGGGAGAAATAAAGGTGATTCCGACAGGACTCAAAGCATACATGGAATCTGATGAGTATCTGGCGGTCTATATCAGATCCAGCATGGCCGTTAAACATGGCATTATGCTTGCAAACAGCACTGGTATTATTGATGCGGACTACTATGGGAATGAAGATAATGAAGGGCATATTATGTGTGCTTTATATAATTCTTCCCGAAAAGCTTTCCATATTTTTAAAGGGGATCGGATTGCCCAGGGGCTGTTTATGAAATACCTTTTAACGGATGATGATCATACAGAAGGTAAGCGTATCGGCGGTATGGGAAGTACAGGTGTGTAATGAGTATTGAAAAAGAAAAAACCATTGATCATCGAATGATGTATGAAGGAAAGCTTCTTCACGTGTACTACGATGAAGTGGATATTGCCGGAGAAACTTATCGACGGGAGATTGTGGAACATCCCGGTGCTGCGGCGATTATTCCTGTGACAGAAGACAGGGAAATTCTTTTTGTAAAACAGTACCGCTATCCGATTAAGCAGGCATTGCTTGAAATTCCTGCAGGCAAGCTTGCCAGCGGTGAAGATCCCGGTGTCTGTGCGGTTCGTGAACTGGAGGAAGAAACGGGGTGTATTGGAACACTTCGTAAGATAGGAATTATTTATACAACTCCGGGATTCTGCAACGAAAAGATTTATCTGTATATAGCGGATCATCTGGTTTACACACATCAGCATTTGGATGATGGAGAATATTTGGATATTGTAAAAATACCGCTTAAAGAAGTATTTCAAATGGTTCATGAGGGAAAGATCACTGATGCGAAGACTTTATCCGCTCTTGCCATTGCCTCAGATATTCTTCACAGTATGATATGAACCAAAATCGCTTTACTGCTTCGGTAATTCGATGATGTCCAATGTGTTCGACAAATACAGAGAATTTTTATCTTTCAACCTTATTTGACCCCAATTTTGACCCCACAAAAGGAAAAGTTACCTAATTTATAGGAAGCTTTTTCTTTTCACATTTAACTATTTTTACCTCAATTTAAAATAGTATATTTTCGACTTAGTCATAATTTAGCCCGCGGTCATCATAATGTACAGTACGCTTCGGGATTTCTTGAATAGTTGAGGTAATGGCATTATTGAGCACGTTATACACAGTTGAGTCTTCACTCACATTGTCTCTTGCTTTATAAATACTATCGATTTTTTGGGTGGCTAATAATAAATCAACACAAGCACCATGTCTCCTGATTTGGTCGGTTTCAGGATCATAATAACTATCTTTAGACCATACCGGAATATCAATTCTTATATAGGGGTATTCTTCAGGTTTCACATCGGGATCATTCGGGTTATTTATGGTATAAACCTCATCTATAATGTCCGCTCCTAAATCATTTTTCATATCAATAAACAGTAACCTTGCATAATCACGCAAGGTTTTTTTCTTGTTGTTTATTCCGCTGGAATTTTCTCCATATAAAAACCAGTCAGTAGAAATACCTGTCAATTGTGATAAGCGTGTTAAAGCCTTTATATCGGGGCAATTATCAGAGAGGTTTTTAGTTTTTTTATTACCATTGACAAAGCGAGACATGGTGGATTGTGTACTGCTATCGGCTCCTAAGTGTGGAAAAAGATATTTGCCGATAGTATCTTGACTAACCTTTTTCCCTCTATTTTTTTTATCCGTAATTTTTTCAAGTACCTGTCTTATTCTATCGCGGACTTCATCATAGTTGATGTTTTCTTCTATCTCCTTACTTTTTGCGTCAATTTCTGAAATGTCGATTTCTGGAATATTGATTTCTTTTATTGTCTTCATGGTGGTACCTCACATATCGCGGAACAAAATTAATTCATAAAATGAAATTTCTTCAATAATAAATTCACTAAATGGCTGCCAAATTTATTAATTGACTTTTTTGTTTGTAAAAAACCAGTTTAAACATATTAATTTATGATATGAATATTTTAGTTCATAATGTGTTCAGACGTCAACAAAAGGCTCTTAAGAGTTTAAATGTTCATCAAAAGATAGGAGAAAAATTGTATGACAAATGAGACAAAAGCAAGATTATTGAGTTTAAGCGAGTTACAGGACTACCTTAGTTTAGGCAGAAATAAAGCCATTGAATGGGGGAAATCTATCAAAGCTGATGTACATATAGGACGGCGTGTCCTTTATGATAAGTCAGTCATTGATAGGGCATTGGACAGAATGGGGCGTGATGAAAAATGATAGAGGCTGTTTTAAAAGAGCATAATGCTGTGGGCATAGAAAATGCCCTGACAATAACAGAGCTTTGCATTTTAACAGGCAAGACAATACGGGAAATCACAAAAGCGGTAGAGGATGAAAGAAAATCTGGTGTATTGATTTGCTCCAGGATGGAGGGAAAAGGGGGATATTTTATGCCGGCTAATGATGTTGAGATACAGAGCCAGCTTGCCTCATTTGAACGGCGTATCAAAAGCCAGTCAATAACCTTGCGGGTATTCAGGCGGTATATGAAAGAAAGAGCTTAATATGGGTAAGGAGAGAAAGCCATTTCCGCCGTGGCAAAGCTCCCGAAAAGATGACGGGTTTAATATGTTGTCTAATACACTGACCCATTCAGAAGCATTTCGCTGTTTAAGTGGCAAGCAAAAATCCTTGTATTTTTTGTGCATGCAACAGCTAAAGGCGGTAATGACTCCACGGAAAATATACCCAAGTATAGATCAGGTATGCAGAGATGATACTTTCTTTCTGACCTTTTCCACAGCTTGTAATGATGGGCTGTACAAGGTAAAAAGTGAAAGTACCTTCCGGCGGGATATGGCAAAACTGCAAGAAGTCGGATTAATTCGTTGTATCTCAAATGGAAAAAATCGAAGAATTAAATCTGTCTATCAAATGTCTTCTGGATGGCAAGCGTACAAATTAGAAAATACACTGGCTAAATAGCCATGTTACTACTGGCTAAATAGCCATGTTGTGAGTCGATTTTGACCATTTTTCAGCCTTGATACATGGCTAAACAGCCAGTGTGCAAAAATGGCTGTTTGACTAATATCCATCGGACGCACGGGAGTTTTATTAGAAAATAGCTATACACTGGCTAAATAGCCATACATATACATATATGCCATGGGAGAGGTAAATTCTGATCGACAAGAAGAAGTATTCTATGAATGAAATCTCTATTTATGATTCCTAAAACAGGTGATTAAAAATTTACGTTTTTTAGATGATGAAATTTCATCCATGGATAATTTATCAAAAGAAATCCGCAAGGTGTGAAAAACGCTCCCCAGAGCGGATGTAGGAGAATTTAATATGGATAATACGGACTGGAAAGAGAAAATTGTACAGTTAAGGAAACGTGACAGGTTGAGGCGTGCTAATGCGATACATTTACATTGTGTAGATTGTGTGGGCTATGAGTTATACGCTGTTACAAAGTGCACATGTTATCATTGCCCTTTATGGGAATGGAGAACAGGCGCATATACGCCGCTTGTAAAGCATGAAGAAATTTCCGGCGGTACATTCTGAAAATCTACACAGGCAGAGATGTCGATTAAAAAGGAGAGTATGCAATGAATAACAAAAAAATGAACAATGAAAAGGTAAGAGTCACAGAGGAATTTATGGATGATGTGATCTTCAAAAAAGATATTTTGGTTGATATTTTGGGCGGCGGAAATAAGGAGCCGTTGGTGGTAAGTTTAGGCCATAACCGCTATGAGGTGAGACGGTTTAGTAACTTAGAACATAGAATTATCCAGCTGTTAGAAAAAGAGCTTGAGTCTTTGGAAAATCTATTAGATACTATCGATTTAGAAAATCCGATAAAGCAAGAGTAAATCGTGTTTAAATGTTGGAGGGCTGTAATCTTATAGTCCTCCAATAACTAACTTTATTCGATTTTCAGATAGAAAAGTTTTATATGCAGTAACCAAAAAAGCGGGAATGGGGAATTATGCAGGGGATAATGTTATATTTTGTTCGGTGATTTTGTTTAGAAACAGATACTTTTATGGGAGAATATGCATAATACTGTATTTTCTTTGCAAAAATATTGATTAAAAAGCCCTGTTTTCTCCAAATTTGACCCGCCGGAAATTGTTTACTTCCGATAATATGGCGTTATCGGAAGTAATAAAGAAGGTTTACGTTATGGAAAATTTATTTGCGAAGGTATTTCTGTTTATCTAATACTGTAGAAGGAGCCAAGTTATAGCCATTAATAGCGTTAGTTTCTGTAAAGGAAGGATGATTAAGAATGGAAAGAGGTTTTTTAATTGATATATCTGTTTTACTTAAAGACGGATATGGAGTACAGAGTGGCATAGATTTATATGATGTAATAGAAAATGAAAGGTTTATTTTTGAAGGTGTAGTTTATAATCCATCTAAAAAAGTGAGAGAAATAATGGCTGCCGGAATTGGGGCAATTTTGAATAGATTACCAGTGGCAGATAATAAAAGCGCTTTATAGATTGATAGACTTGATTTATGAAGAAAGGATGGGACTATGTCCAAGCGATATGTTGGCATGCATTTGCGTAAAGACGGACGATATGAAAAACGATTTACGATAGATAGGAAACGATATTCTGTTTTTGGGCATTCCTGCAAGGAGTGTATAGAAAAAGAACTTATCCGCCGGAAAGAAATAGCCGAACATCGATATGTAAAGAATCAAAATGTTACAGTGAACCAATACTTTAACGAGTGGATTATACAGAAAGAGCAGGAAGTAAAGGCAACCACCGTCCGCTTGTATAAAATAATTTATAAGAATCAAATAGCCCAAATTATGGGAACACGCAAGATCCAAGATTTAGAGCGGCGGGAATTAGTAAGTTTTCAATCAAAGTTAGGGCAACAATATACTACGTCCACCACTAAAAAAGCCATAAATATTATCAAACAATTATTAGAATCGGCGGTGATAGATGGGATTACAACTGTAAATGCAGCTGAATATTTACCCAAAATCAAAAAGAAAAGTAATGAAAGAGTGGCCAGAGAGACTATACATAGAGCGCTAACAGAGGAAGAATTGAAATTATTTTTAAAGTATGCTCAAACGGATTGGAATTACAATGCAATATGTTTATTGCTTGCAACAGGAATGAGAGCGGGAGAATTAGGGGCGTTATATTGGAGTGATATTGATTATAAAAACAATGTTATACATATTACTAAAACCGTAACAGTTAATCAGAATGGCAAAAGTATAATAGGCACTACGCCAAAAACCCAAAAGTCGAAGCGTGATATTCCTTTAAATGCGGAGATAAGAAACATTTTATCAAAACAAAGAAATTTTATTAGCATGTGGACAGCCGAAAGGATAATAAAACTGAATGATACGGTATTTAACGCAGAAATGCAGGGAATCGTATATGCAAAGACCATAAATAATTCCATAAAAAGAATACTAAAAAGGATAGAAGAAATAGAAATAAAACCTTTTACGGCACATGCATTTAGAAGCACTTTTGCAAGTATGGCTGTGAAAAAGGGTATGCCTTTAAACGTATTAAAAGAGATAATGGGACATGCCAGTTATTCGATGACCGCCGATTTATACGGACATATATACGATGAACAGAAACAAGAATCCATGGAAGATGTAAAAATAATAATGATGTAATGAAAGACTACTGCTTAGTAGTCTTTTTCGTTTTGCTTTCACAGGTACTTCCAATAACCGAAACAAGAGTGCAACGGTCGCCAAGCCCCTGACAATTATTTAGACATCAAGAAAAATAGAGCCTAACGAGCGTTTTTTAGATGATGAAATTTCATCCATGGATAATTTATCAAAAGAAAGTTACCTAATGTGAGAAATGCTCCCCAGAGCAAAAACGGGGATTGTTTTACTATGTAACAGACTTAATGCGGGCAAAGTGATAGATAAGATGTGGCAAGAATTGAATGATTGTAAAACTGGAAAAATTTATGATATTTGACCCCAATCTTGACCCCAAATTTGACCCTGATTTTGAAAATAATTCAATGTTTTTGCGCGGAATAATATAAAACGTGATAACACATAATCGCATTATCACGTCCGATAAAATCTATCCCTTCAAGGATTTTGATAAACACATATAAAAGAATATAAATCTTGTTTTTATTGTTGCTTCGGTAATGCCGAGGCAGTTTTTACGTGGAAACAATTCCGCGCAGTCTGTTTCCTGTGATACTCATGGTATAATAAAAAAATGGAAAAAGAAATTATAGAATCAAACGGGAAAAAAGTATCTTTTATCACTCTTGGCTGTAAGGTTAACCAGTATGACAGTGATGCCATGCGAAGTCTGTTTATCAGAAACGGATATAAGGTGGCAAAAGAAAATGAAAACGCTGATGTGTATGTCATCAATACTTGCTCCGTAACGAGTATTGGTGACCGGAAGTCCCGACAAATGGTACGGCGTATCCGACGTGAGCACCCCGGGGCTGTTATTGCGGCAGCAGGGTGTTATGCGCAGTTGGCGCCCGATGTTTTTGTACAAATGGGTGATGTTGATGTCATTGTGGGAATCCAGAATAGATCCCATATTGTGGAATATGTAGAAGAAGCCGCTGCCGAAAAGAAGACACTTAATGCAGTCGGTGATATTATGGCTGTTACTGATTTTGAAAACCTTTCTGTTGATGCGGAAGGGGAAGTCAAGACACGGGCTTTTATAAAAATACAGGAAGGCTGTGATAATTATTGTACGTTTTGTATTATTCCCTTTGCGCGGGGGAAACTGAAGTCCCGCCGCCAGTCAGATGCGGTAGAAGAAATCAGAAGATTAGTAGAAAAGGGTTATCGGGAAGTCGTGCTTACCGGAATTCATTTGGGGAATTATGGAAAAGATCTTCATGATGGAACTTCATTGTCGACACTTGTGACAGAATTAGTAAGAATCCCTGATTTACTCCGAATCCGGCTAGGATCTATCGAATCGGTGGAATTGTCTGATGAACTGATCCGTATTATAAGGGAAGAACCAAAAGTATGCCCCCATCTCCACTTGCCCATACAGGCGGGATCTGATGATATTCTTAAAAGAATGAACCGCCATTATCGGCTTGCTGAGTATAAAGAACTTATCCGGAATCTGAGAAAAGAAATTCCCGGATTAGCTTTGACAACGGATCTTATTGTAGGATTTCCCGGTGAAACGGAAGAGAATTTCAGAGAGACGCTGGATACCCTTCAGGAATTACAATTTTCGGCGATTCATGTATTTCCTTATTCCCCAAGGAAAGGAACACCGGCTGCCGCTTATCCGAATCAGGTAACGCCGGAAATCAAAAAGGAAAGGGCAGCCCGTGTGCAAGCACTGGGAAAAGAGCTGGCCGGAGCTTATAGGAACCAGTTTTTTCATAAAATGGTCCGTGTCTTAGTGGAAGAAGAAAAAGAGGGATTTTTTGAGGGGGTATCTGATGAATATATTCGTGTGTTCATCAAAGATAAAGATGTCGAAAAAGGCAAAGTGTATTCTGTATGGATTGATTCGATGACGGACAATGGAATGATCGGTATGGTACAAAAGGAGGAAGAAAATGAATAACTGTTTGTTTTGTAAAATTATCAGCGGGGAGATTCCGAGTATAAAAATTTATGAAGACGAGCATTGGTTTGCCTTTAAGGATATCGAGCCATGTGCACCTGTCCATATTTTGTTGGTTCCTAAAGTTCATGTAAAAAATATTCTCGGGATGACATCGGAAATCAATCATGATTTTTCTGATTTTTTCCTGATCGTAAAAAAAATAGCGGAAGATGAAGGACTTGGAGAAGACGGATTCCGTCTGGTGGTAAATACAGGAGAGAAAGCAGGGCAGTCAGTATTTCATTTCCACGCACATATTATAGGCAGAAAAGAAATGGGATGGCCGCCATTCCCTGAAGAGAAACAATGATTTCATTCAATAAATATTCATTGACAGTTAGATGACAATAAATTATAATTTAATAGTGTGCAATAGCACCCCATCAGTCTATTTGGAGGGAGGGATATGGATGTCTGAAATTAAAGTTCAAAAGGGCGAGTCTTTGGATAGTGCTCTTCGCAGATTTAAACGTTCCTGCCAAAAAGCCGGGGTTCTTTCTGAAGTAAGAAAACGTGAACATTATGAAAAGCCCAGCGTAAAACGTAAACTGAAATCTGAGGCCGCAAGAAAACGTAAGTTTAAGTAATAGGCAGTAAGGTGATGGAGTTGTCAATTAAGGAACAGCTGATGGCAGACATGAAGACTGCCATGAAAGCAAAAGAAGAAGGCCGTTTGGCATTAGGCGTTATCCGTATGGCACGGGCGCATATTCGTCAGGCAGAAATTGACGATGGACACGCGGATTTTGATGATGATCAGGTTCTTGCAGTCCTCCGGAAGGAAGTGAAGCAGCGGAAAGAAACGCTTGCTGAAATCAAGGATTCCGGCAGAGATGACCTGGTTGAGGAAACCCAAAAGGAAATTGCCGTGCTTGAAAAATATCTTCCGCCAGAAATGACAGAAGATGCCATTCGTGCAGTTGTTATTGATGTGATTTCTGCTTTGGATCCGGAACGAAAAAATCTTGGTACGGCGATGAAAGCAGTCATGGCGAAACTAAAAGGGAAAGCAGATGGAAAAGTGGTTAACCGCCTTGTCCGGGACGTACTCGGCTGACTCTTTTATTGCTTGACAAGTATAAGATGCTTGATGTATTCTTAATTCACAAGTTAATATTACGTCAAAGATGACTCATTCCTTCGGGAGTGGGTCATTTTCGTTTGGTGGAACTTGGTTGTAAAGGATACAGCCGTTCTAAAAAACTTATAGGAGGTTTTAAAATGAACAAAGATTTGCTGTATTGGATTCCGGCAGGACAGTATGGGAAAGAGGGTGTTCTTTCTTTATTGGCACAGCATCCTGAAATCAGATTTGTATCGCTCATCGGAATCGATCTTGCAGGCAATGATACAGATGAGAAAATTCCGATTGAAATATTTATGAAAGACTATGATGATTTCTTTGCGGGAAAAGCCGTGCAGACGGACGGCTCTTCTGTTGTATTTATGAATATAGCCACCTTGAATGATGCCAGAGTTGATTTTGTTGCAGACAGCACAGTTAACTGGTATGTAGATTATAATGACGAAAATGTGGACGATGCGACGGGACTGCCGGTGGGAACGCTGCGTATTCCCAGTTTTCTTATACACAATGACAAATTTATTGATTCCCGTTCTATTTTGAAACGGTCTTGTGATTATGTGGCGGAAGAATTAAAAAAACTCATTGCGGGAAAAACCATAAAGGGGATGGAGAATTTTCCGACAGGTGAAATTCAGGATATTGTTTTTACAACGGGTACCGAATTGGAATTTTGGGTAAAGACGCCGAGTGAAAAGGAAACAGTGCAGCATTTATCCATTTCTCAACGCTTGAAAGAACAGTATTGGCAAAGAATGCGTGGAAATGTCCGTACTGCGATGGAACAGGCTATTGAGGAACTCGATGCCAGGGGCATGCATGTGGAAATGGGACATAAAGAGGTCGGCGGCATTAAATCAAAAGTGGATGACGGCGGCCATATTTTTGATGTCTGTGAACAGCTGGAATTGGATTGGCTCTTTTCTACCAATCCGTTGCAGGCAGCAGATAATGAATTGACTGCCCGTATTATAATCCGTGAAGTATTTCGCAGAAACGGTCTTGATGTATCTTTTAAGGCAAAACCGATTATCGGGGTTGCAGGAAATGGTGAACATACCCACGTGGGATTTGCCGCCCGCCTTAAGAATGGAAAAGTTTTGAATCTCCTTGCACCGGAAGATTTGAAAAAAGAATATCTTTCTACCATTGGATATGGATTTATCATGGGCGTCTTGAATAATTATGAAGCGACCAATCCATTTATTTCATCTACGACGGACGCGTTTAACCGGCTTAAACCCGGATTTGAAGCACCGGTTTGTATTGTGACATCTCTTGGGCATAAACCGGAGCAGCCCTCTCGGAATAGAAGTATTCTGATCGGTTTAATTCGTGATTTGGGGAATCCAAAGGCGACCCGATTTGAACTTCGTGCGCCAAATCCCTTTACAAATACCTATCTGGCTGTTTCCTGCCTGTACCTGACAGCATTGGATGGTGTGAAATATGCGGTAAATTGCGGAAAGACACCTGATGAACTTTTAAAGGAGCTTTCTAAAACTGCCGGAGAAGATGCCGATTATCTGCAGAAAGAAAGAGAGTACCGCTGCGAGAAGAATGTGTTCGAAGATTATACGCAGGAAGAGCGGGATGCAGTATTCGGGAAACCGCCTGCCACGGTATGGGAAAATGTAAAAATTATGAAAGAAAACCCTGATAAAGTGGCTGTCTTGACGCAGGGGGATGGTATTTCTGACGCTATCGTAGATTCTTTTGTGGCCGGTATTGTATATCGGTGGGAAAATGAGTTGATTGATCGTTTGATCCCGGACACAGAAGCAGCTGTTAAGCGTTATAAGAAACTTATTCATGAAGATGAACTTGATGAAGAACGTTGGGATAGCATCAGTGCCAAGCGTATTGAGCTTATCAAGGATGGCAGGCATAAAAAATGCATCTGTACCAAACTGAAGGAGGCATTGAAGCGAAAGGACTATGATATGGCTTCCAATCTGCAGCGGGAAATGGTCCGCAAGACGGAAGCACTTGGTGAAGAATATCGTACATATGCTTTGAATATCATCGATTGATACCGGAATGAATTTGTTTTTGTCCAAAGGAACTGAACCGTAAAAAGGAGATAATCCTTGTTTTACGGTTTTTTTCTTTTACAGAGGCCGGATTTTTTCAAGCGTGGCGAGAATAGCGGTTTTCTGATATTTCCGTTATCTAAAAATTTAAAGGGATTCTTACGGAATGACAATGATCAAAATATGTATACTGAAATGAATAGCAGCTGGAAAAATGAAATAAAACGCAGAATTCAGGCTTTTCTGACATTTGAAGCCAAATCATTCGGGGAAATGATAAATATTTTTTATGCCGGTATGACGTACCTTTATCTGAATGTAGAAATAATTTGCATTATCAAGTGCCTTTATGCTAACCTAAAGGCAGAAATTTATTATTTGTTTTATATATAGGGAAGTTATCTAATTCTCTGAATACTTGTTCATGCGGTGCTATCAATAAGATGATTCGAAGTCGGATGGGAGAAGGGTAAACGGGAACTTTCTATGGACAAGGAGTTTTTTCTTAGGCATATAAAGCAAAAGAAAGATATTTACGGTGAGATTTTCAAGTATAGTAGATGCTTTGACATAAATAATAATATAAATGTTTTTGGTGTTTCTGCTAACTGTCTGATGGAAGCCCGGTCCAGTGAAGAAGAAACGGAATCGGGAAGGGAGCTTGTGTTTTTCAGGCATATAGATTTGTTGTCTGCTTACTTACAGTAGGCGTTTTTTATTGTCATAAGGGGTTATAAACGGTAAAGTGCCGTTTGTTATTTATCAGTTTTTTTAGATGGGAGGTATTCATGGAATGAAGAATGCAGTGCAGAAAACGGTCGGGAAGAAACGTAAGGGATTTATGCTTATTGAACTTCTCATGGTGGTAGCGATTATCGGGGTCTTAGCAGCGGTAGCAGTGCCTAATTTTATCGGTTTGACTGATGAGGCGAAAATAGCGCGTATCCAGGCGGATTTATCGACGCTCGGTTCGGCGGTAGAGGTGCACTATGCAAAACATGGAAGCTATCCTGCGGCGATTGGTGACTTGGTGAATGCGACAGGCAAGGACGGTTTTCTTAAGAGCGAACCGAAACCGCCGATTGATGGGGAAGCTTATTCTTTGAATGCCGCCACCGGGGAAGTCACTTATGTATTTAAGGGGACAACCTATTCGTCTTTTGGGAAAAATACGAAAAAGGGTTAGTATCAATAGAGTATTTCAATGACTGATGAAAAGCGCTTGCTGAATGTGGGCGCTTTTTGTAATTTTAAAAGAAAAATAAGATGATAAAATGGAGGCGAAAAGGCAGTATTGATGGATATGAAGGTACTTGCTGAATGTGGAATTATGATAAGCCTGTAAAAGGGAAGACATACATTTGAAAGTAAGCGGCTTGACAGATTGGGAGGAAAGTTTTATGATAATTTACAATTTAATAGCATTGAATAAACCGTTGATGTGGAGATAAAAACAGCAAGTGCACTTACAGGGAGCCGGGATATTGAGAAGCCGGCAGAACGCAGACTGTTAAATGGACCACGGAGGGCATGGTGAAAGTGAAAACGATTAGCTTATGACGTAAGGCATACGTAAGTTGCCGGAAGTATGTTGGTACTTCGCTAAGAGCAGGCTTAGGCTTGAAACAAGGTGGCACCGCGGTATATCCGTCCTTGGCAGTAATTGCTGAGGACGTTTTTATTTTGGAAAGAGGTATTATTGTGGATACACGAAGACGATGGCGCATGATGATGGAAACTGAACTGGAAATATAAGAAATCGGATGATGTGAAAAACGGAGAAAAAGATTATGAATACGAGATTTGGAGAATTCGGCGGACAGTATATTCCGGAAATCTTGATGAGTGAAATCAATCATGTGGCGGAAGCTTATGAAAAGTATAAAAATGATTCTGCATTTAAGGCGGAACTGAAAAATTTGTATGAAAACTACACGGGCCGTCCGTCCATGCTGTATGAAGCGAAGAGGATGAGGGCAGATCTGGGCGGGCCGAAAATTTATTTGAAAAGAGAAGACTTAAACCACACAGGTGCTCATAAGATTAATAACTGCATCGGACAGGCGCTGCTTGCAAAACGTATGGGAAAAACACGGCTTATTGCGGAAACGGGAGCCGGTCAGCATGGTGTGGCTGCAGCTACTATCGCAGCGCTTCTGGGGATGGAATGTGAAATATTCATGGGAGAAATCGATACGGAGCGGCAGGCGCTGAATGTGTACCGTATGCGTCTTTTAGGAGCAAAGGTCAACGCAGTGAAAACCGGTTCCAGAGTTCTGAAAGATGCCGTTAATGCGGCTTTTCAGAATTGGAGCGCCCGCTGTGATGACACTCATTACCTGATAGGCTCTGCTGTGGGACCTGCTCCATTTCCGGAAATGGTCAGAGACTTTCAGTGCTGTATCGGGGAAGAATCAAAAGAACAGATGATGAAAAAAGAAGGACGACTTCCGGATGCCGTATTTGCCTGTGTGGGCGGCGGCAGTAATTCTATCGGCACCTTTTATCCCTATAAAGATGATACCGATGTACAGCTCATCGGATGTGAAGCCGGAGGGAAAGGGATCGATACTTCTTACCATGCGGCAACAATTGCGAAAGGACGTATCGGTGTATTTCATGGAATGAAATCCCTTTTCTGTCAGGATGATGACGGAAATATTGAAGAAGTATATTCCATTTCGGCAGGATTGGATTATCCCGGTGTCAGCCCTGAACATGCTTATTTTCATAAGATTGGCAGAGCTAAATACATGGCGGTTACAGATGAAGAAGCTGTGCAGGCCTTTGAATATCTGGCTAAGACAGAGGGCATTATTTGCGCGATTGAAAGTGCACATGCAGTGGCAGGAGCCATGAAATATGCTAAGAATATGGGAGAAAACGAAATCATACTGATTACTTTGTCCGGACGTGGAGATAAAGATGTAGCAGCCATTGCCCGTTATCGCGGACAGGATCTGAAAGAATGAGGAGGAAATCATGAGCCGTATCAAGGAAGCGTTTAAAGACGGAAAAGCACTGATTGGATTTCTGACTGCCGGCGTACCGTCAGCAGAAGATACATTAAGGTATATGGAAGATCTGGAAACAGCCGGAGCCGATCTGATTGAAATCGGAGTGCCCTTCTCGGATCCGGTTGCTGATGGTGCCGTCATTATGGAAGCCGATGTACAGGCATTGAAAAATAAAGTCCATCTTCCGCAAGTCATGGAAATAGTAAAAGCATTTCGGAAACAGTCGGAAACACCTTTAGTATTTTTGACCTATTACAATCCTATATTTAACTATGGAGTAAAAAAATTCTTTGAAGAAGCAAAGGACATCGGACTGGATGGCGTAGCCATTCCCGACCTGCCCTATGAAGAACAGATGGAAATACGTCCTTTTGCCGATACATATGGAATAGATATCATACAGATTATCGGACCGGCATCGGAAAAACGTATCTGCCAAAATGTGGAAAATGCGACCGGATTTGTGTACATCGTATCTTCTGTTGAATCGGCAAATCGGAAAGCAGATATAAAAAGAAATTTGGCAGATATCATCTCCGTTATTCGGAAAACGACAGATACGCCCATCGTGGTGGGACTTGATGGTCATCATCCGGAAGAACTTCAAAAGATGAAAGAAATGGCTGATGGAATTACCACAGGAAGCATCGTGGTGGATATGATAAATAAAAACGGGAAAGAAGCGGGAGCGCCTATACAGGAATATGTGGAAAAACTGAAAATTTCCATAAAAGGCTGAAAGAATTTTGAAAAGGAAATCGGAAGCGATATTCTTCAGGAAATATCTTCTTAGAATTAATAGGTTAATCAATCAAGAGCATATCTGGTGTTTCACAGGCCTCATAAAATTATTATCAGTGAAAAAGGATACACAAAAATACGGAAAAGCTTTTTCAGGAACATTCTTTGTAGAAATGCTCCTGAAAAAGCTTTTCCGTATTTTTTAGAATATAAAAATATTGATGCAACCTTGTTATATTGTAACAATTGTAAATTACCATGTTACAAATGAAGAGAATCTTTTCCCCGACAAATAATCAAATGTCCCTTTTATTTTTGGAAACGTGATGGAACAGGCGCAAAGAAGCTGGTGGGGAATATGAAGAGCCTTGGAGATCTCGAAGCTCTTTTTATTGCCATACTTGGTATCGCCTAAGATGGGGTGACCTATGGAAGCGAGGTGGGCGCGGATTTGGTGGGGGCGGCCGGTGATGAGCCGGACTTCCAGCAGAGAGCAGATCGTCCTCGCTTTTTCTATGGTGGAGATTCTTTTGTACCTCGTTTCTATGGGTACAGCATTGTCTTTTTGCTCTGTAATGATAGTGACTTGATTCGCTGATTCATTTTTTATGAGGAAGCCTTTCAGGGTGTCCTGTTCTTTTGTTTCTCCTAAGACGATGCAGCGGTAGTATTTATGAAGGGTACGGTTCTTGATGATTTCATTCAGCATTTGCAGACCTTTGACAGTTTTTCCGCAAAGAACGATACCGCTTGTATTTCTGTCCAGACGGTTGCATACGGATGGCTTCGCTGTGGAATGATTATTGTAATGGCAATAGTCCAGCAGAGCGTCATTCAGGGATAATTCATTGGAGTTATCACTTTGGGTCAGTATGCCTGCCGGTTTGTCTACGATGAGGATATGCTCATCTTCGTAGATGATGCGTCGTGAAAAGGGGAAGGCAGATTTCTTTTGTGAGGGATCTGCGTTTTTCTTTTCCGAGAATGTATGGAATGTTTCATCGGAAAACCATATTTTTATGTTGTCTTTTTCCCGGAGAATTTCTTTTCCCGTGCATTTTTCATCGTTCCATGTGATATTTTTCTTGCGGAAGCTTTTGTGGAACAGGCTTGCCGGAGCCTGGGGCAGGAGTTTGCAAAGGTACTTGAAAAGCGTCTGTCCTTCTTCTGCTTTGGTGATGGTAAATTCTTTCATGGTAAGCTCCTGTATAGAGAAAAATTCTTCGAGATTTTTTAATTGTGCCGTTTTGGTGCTGCTGGTATATCACTCACCAGCCGCAAGGACAAGTGAACCATTTTTATGCGTTGTTCTGCTCCTTAATAACAGATAATAAAAGCCGGCAGACGACTGACAGAGGAGAGAGTTTCATTCTTACCTTTCGTGTCACTCCCTCGAGCCAGTATCCTCCACCACTGACGTAGTCCCCCTCCTTATAGATAAGGGGGTTCTCACATTTCTTTATTTTTACTATTAAAGCCACCTTTCTAAACAACGGTTCGCTAAAATACTTTATGAAACTAAAAGGTAAGCTGAAAGGCTTCTTTAGAAGGAGCTGGTGCGTGCAGCGCGGCTGAGGATGCTTGCTGTAATGACTTTAATCGTGAGGGTAGAGGATCATTTTGCCCCTTTGTATTATTTCGTAAGTTAGCTATTTCATTTTTTCAGCGGCAGTATAGTGCGGCTTGGTATCTGCGCAAGAAATACGCCGGCTGTCATGCAGAGGATACCGATGAGCTGCTTTCCGGTAAAGGATTCATTCAGAAAGAGCACGCCGCAGAGTCCGCCAAAGACCATTTCCAGACTTAGGAGCATGGTGGCTTCCGTGGCAGGGAGATATTTCTGTCCCACTGCCTGTAAGGTATATGCGACACCGGTAGAAAGTATGCCTGTATATAAAATGGGCCACCAGGAGGACAGTATGCTTGAAATAGAAACGGTTTCAAAGAAGAAGGCCAGAATAAGGTTGCATATACCTACGACCATGAATTGTCCTGATGAGAGTGTGACAGGCGGGAAACGCTGCGTCAGATAGTTGAGGAGAATGATATGGGCCGCGTAGCAGACGGCACAGAGAAGCACTAAGAAATCTCCATATCCGATATCGAGTGTTTCCGTGATGGAAATAAAGTAGACCCCCGCCATGGCAAGAATGACACCGAAGATATGGTTCAGGCGCAGTACCTGCCCGAAGAAAAGACCGATGACCGGAACCATGAGCAGGTAAGTGGCAGTAAGGAAACTTGTTTTTGATGCCGTGGTGTATTGAAGGGCGACCTGCTGAAGAGTGGCGCCGCCGCAGAGAAGTATACCCGCCATAAGAATGGCAACCCAGATGGAAAAGGGAGCTTTTTTCGGATTTCTGCCGGAAGGATAATAATAAATAATAGGAAGCAGAGACAGGGAACCTAAAAGGAAACGGATCCCGTTAAAAGCGTAGGGGCCGATGGAATCCATGCCTATAACTTGCGCGACGAAGGCAAAGCCCCAGATAAGAGCTGCTAAAAGAAGCAGTAACCGATATTTCATGTGATTGGATGTACTCCGTTCGTTATAATAGATACATACTATTATAGCGAATAGATGATGGACTATAAAGGAGAAATTGAATGAAAATCAAAATGGCGGCGATTGATCTGGACGGAACTCTTCTTCGTGATGACATGTCGATTTCCGATTACTCCAAGGATATTATCCGGAAAGCGGAACGCAGGGGGATACGCATCGTGCTGGCGACGGGACGAATGTTTGATGCGGCGCGTCCCAAGGCAGAAGAATTGGGACTTTCTGATACACCTTTGATTTGTTATACCGGCGCATGGATCATGATGAGCCGTTCCGGGAGACCGATATGGCAGGATGGGATAGATATTTCCGTGGCAGAAAAGATTCTTCTGACAGCAAGAGAAAAAGGATGGCTGGTACATACTTTTTTTGATGACCAGGTCTATTTGCCAGAGCCCGATAAAACGGAAGCAAAGTATAAGAAGTACAGAACCAAGGCTGTGGCATACCTGGGAGATACATTTTACCATCCGAAGAAAAAGCCAACGAGGCTGATTTTTGCGGATGGGTCCGAAGCGGTCCGCAGAGAGATACGCAGGGTCATAGAGACGAATTTTTCAGATGAGGTAGAAGTCGTATTCCCGGGAGATGATTTCGTGGATGTCCATAAAAAAGGAGTCAGCAAAGGGGCAGCGCTTCAGAAGTTGTGCAATATGTGGGATATTTCTCTTTCTGAGGTCATCGCTTTTGGTAATACAGAAAATGATGTATCTATGCTGAAAATGGCAGGAATTTCTTATGCTGTAAAAAATGCGGACGAATATGCCCGTTCGGCAGCAGGAAGCATTTGTGACTCTAACGAGAATGATGGAGTAGCTAAAGTTTTGGCGGAGTATCTCGTATAATAAGTAAAAAAAGCATTTCTGTTCATGCGTCTGCATAGGGAAATGCTTTTTTGTATCATTTAGAGTCTGTCCTGAAAGAAATGAATCGTTTCGGTAAGACCGTCTTTGATGTTTCTTGAAGGAGTCCAATGCAGCAGTGTCTTCGCTTTTTGATTAGAGAGGCAAGAGCGATAGATGTCGCCTGTGCGTGGGGAACCGTAATGGAGAAGTTTTCGGGAGCGTCCGGCGGCCGCAATCATTTTTGAAGCCAAATCGTTCAGTGACAGTTCCGTTTCGGTGCTGACATTTATGATTTCGCCGTTTGCCTGATGTAAAGCTGCTAGGTTGGCAGAAACAACATCATGGACGGAAATAAAATCCCTGGTCTGCTGGCCGTCTCCGAAAATGGTAATCGGTTTGTTTTCCGCGAGCGATTTGGCAAAAATATAAATGACACCGCCTTCGCCATCAGCACCTTGCCGGGGGCCGTACACATTACTGTAACGGAGGACGGTATAGGAGAGTTCGTAAATTTTATGGTAAAGAGCGAGATATTTTTCCGTCATCCACTTTGTAAGTCCATAAAAAGAACTGGGAGCGGGAATCAGATTTTCTGTAAGAGGGAGCGCGGGATTATCTCCATAAACCGCGGCGGAGGAAGAGAAGATAATTTTTTGCACATCTGTTTTGCGTGCGGCTTCCAGTACACGGAGCATACCGCTGATGTTTATATCCGCGTCCAGATAGGGATTATCAATAGAAGCGGGAACCATGGTCTGCGCTGCTTCGTGATAGATGATGTCGAAATGTCTTTCTTTAAAGATATCCGTCAGTTTTTCATCCCGGATATCCATTTTGAGAAATTCCGCTTCTTTGGGAAGAAAATCTTTTGTTCCGCTCGAAAGATCATCTATGATTGTGATTTCATGCCCGGCAGCGAGGAGCGCATCGGATAAGTGGGAGCCGATAAATCCCGCGCCGCCTGTAATTAAAATTTTCATAATATTGTCCTTGTATCATGCAATGGTGTAAAGTTCTTCATCGGATGGCATTGCCCATTCAAAAGAATCAATTTCCATGAAACCGGTAGCCGGAGCCCCAAACAGTTTCAATCCGTTCGTAAGCACGGCCGGATACCTTTTTTAATTTGGAACGGAGCCGGTTAATGTGGACTGTAACCGTTGCCGGCTCACCGATGGGATCTAAGCTCCATATCTGTTCGAACAGCTGCTCTTTTGAAAATACTTCATTGGGATGTGTGGCAAGGAAATAGAGAAGATCAAATTCTTTGCCTGTAAGCAATACATTTTTATCGTTAAGGATGACTTGCCGAGCTTTGGGGCGTATGATGAGGTCTCCGATAGTAATTCCTTCTTCCGGCATGGATTTATTGAGTTGTTCCGCTTTAATCCGCATGTGGACAGAAAGCTGTGCACGTAAATGGGCAATAAGGATGGTTCCTTTCAGCGGTTTAAGCAGGTAGTCATCGGCACCAAGTCCCAACCCGCGGACGATATCAGAGTCTTCTGTTCTGGCTGCTGCAAAAAGAATGGGCACGTTTGTGATTTCTCTCAGTTTGCGGCAAAGGGAAAATCCATCTTCTCCCGGCAGGGTGACATCAAGAATAACGGCATCTATCTTTTCACTGCGCATCATGTGCAATGCTTCTTCACTGTTTTCCGCAATGAAGGGATTGTATCCCGCGCCTTCAAGAAAATCCCTTTCCATGTCGGAAATGGCAGGCTCATCTTCCACGATGAGTACATTCGTCATTTAAATTCCTTCTTTCTGAATGGTATAAATAATTAGAATCTTGCAGGTATATCTTAGATTTCAATATCCAATTCCACCGGGCAGTGGTCACTGCCCAAAATGGAAGAATGGATTTCTGCCGCTTTAATCCGCGGCTGCAATATATCGGAGACGAGGAAATAATCAATTCTCCACCCGATATTTCTTTCCCTGGATTTTGCAAAGTAGCTCCACCAGGAGTAGGCATCTTTTTTGTCCTGATGTAAATAGCGAAAAGAGTCAGTGAATCCATCGGAAAGGAGTTCTGTCATTTTATTACGTTCGTCATCAGTAAAACCTGCGTTCATATGATTTGATGCCGGATTGGCAAGGTCGATCTCCTCGTGGGCCACATTCAAATCGCCGCAGAGAATGACAGGCTTTTTTTTAGATAAATCAAGCAGATATTTTTTAAAATCATCTTCCCATTTCATTCTATATGTAAGCCGTGCCAGTCCACGTTGGCTGTTTGGTGTGTAGCAGGTTACCAGGCAGTGGTCATTAAAATCTGCTGTGATGACCCGTCCTTCCTGATCATGCTCCTCCATACCGATACCATAGGTAACAGAGAGAGGTTTTATTTTAGTAAATAATGCAGTTCCGCTGTATCCTTTTTTTACTGCACTGTTCCAATACTGATAATAACCTGGGAGGTCAAGCTCGATCTGGTCAGGCTGGAGTTTCGTTTCCTGCAGACAGAAGCAATCTGCATCCAACTCTTTAAAAGACTGCATAAAGCCTTTTTTCATACAAGCGCGGAGTCCATTAACATTCCAGGAAATATATTTTAAACTTTTCATAAGTTCTCCTTCTGAAAGATAAACGAGCTATTCTTTGGTTATTTATTATACACGGTTCTCTTCATTATTTATAGAAGAAAAGAGTGAAGGATACTGTTTATGGGGATAAAAAGATGAATGAATATGAAATGCTAATGAATAAAAGATACGGTGTTATATGATATAATGACTAAGTATTGAATTATGACTTTTTGTCAGGGGAAAGGAGAACGGGTATGAAAAAGATTGTTGTTACGGTTATCGGCGCGGACAGTGTCGGTATTGTTGCGGGCGTTACTAAAGAATTGGCACTGCAGAATATTAATATACTGGATATTTCTCAGACGATTTTGGATGGAATTTTTGATATGATCCTGATTTGTGATATGGAAAAGGCAAAGGGAACTCTTAAAGATGTACAAGATGCATTGGGAATGCTTGGTAAAGAACTGGGTATGGATGTGCGTGTACAGCTTGCAGACATATTTTATGCTATGCATCGCATTTGAGGAGGAACCATGCTTGAATTAGATATTGAGGATATTCTGTCCACGGAGCGTATGTTTGATCAGAATAAACTGGATGTAAGGACGATAACGATGGGGATATCGCTGCTCGGATGTGTTTCTTCTGATGAAAAAACTTTGTGTAATAACATTTATGATACAATCTGCCGTAATGCGGAAGATCTGGCGGAGGTAAGCCATGATATATCCCGTGAGTACGGCGTACCGATTATAAACAGGCGGATTTCTGTAACGCCGATTGCACTGGTAGCAGGCGGAATCAGGAGCTCCAGCTACGTTTCGATTGCTGAAACACTCCAAAGAGCAGCTGATGAAGTCGGTGTAGATATTCTTGGCGGGTTTTCCGCTTTAGTCGATCGGGGGATGACATCGGCGGATAAGGTGCTGATTGATTCCATTCCCGAGGCTTTAGCCGTGACACGGAGCATTTGCAGTTCTGTCGCTATCGGGTCAACTAAAGCGGGTATCAATATGGATGCTGTAAAACGTATGGGGGAAATTGTTAAAGAAACGGCAGAGTTGACGAAAGATAAAGATGCGTATGGCTGTACAAAACTGGTTGAATTTTGTAATGCTGTGGAAGATAATCCTTTTATGGCCGGTGCATTCCATGGGGTGACGCAGGGGGATGTTGCTATCCATGTCGGCGTTTCCGGTCCCGGTGTTGTGAAAAAGGCTTTGGAAAGTATAAAAGGCGCACCTTTTGATGTTGTAGCAAAAACGGTGAAAAATACGGCGTTCATGATTACGCGTTTAGGTCAGCTTGTGGCGGAAGCGGCTACAGAACGTCTTCACGCTTCTTTCGGTATTGTTGATTTATCATTGGCACCGACGGCAGCTGTCGGGGATAGTGTGGCGCAGGTGTTGGAAGAAATGGGGTTGGAAAGCTGCGGCGGACCGGGGACGACCGCAGCACTTGCACTTTTGAATGACTCGGTGAAAAAGGGCGGCCTCATGGCGTCTTCTAGTGTTGGAGGCCTGTCGGGAGCATTTATTCCGGTCAGCGAAGACCTCGGTATGATTGAAGCGGTGCAGCGGGGAAGTCTTTCTTTGGAAAAATTGGAAGCCATGACCTGCGTATGTTCCGTCGGATTGGATATGATAGCAATTCCGGGAGATACTTCCGCAGCGACGATTTCGGCTATTCTTGCTGATGAAGCCGCAATCGGCATGATTAATAACAAAACGACGGCGACAAGACTGATTCCGGCTCCCGGAAAGAAGCCTGGAGACATGGTTAATTTCGGCGGACTTATGGGATATGCGCCAGTTATTGATATTAATCGATTTAAAGCAGATCAGTTTATTGCCCGGGGAGGAAAGATTCCGGCGCCTTTGAGATCATTAACAAATTAGAGGTTTATTTATACATAAAAGTGAAAGATGGTTATCTTTTCGCGGATACCATCTTTTTAAATTTATAGGGGGAAAGATGGATATGATTTCTTTACGGCTGTGTTAGAATAATCAAAGATATAAAATAAGTACATTATATGGAGTAAAGGTTTTATATACATGGGAACCAGAGGGACTGTAAATCATATGCCGGGTATGGATAAGTCGGGAAATATACATTGGATATACTGGTGGGCATTTGCCACATTCATACCTGTAGGAATCACATTTTTCTTGAGCTGGTATTTTGGTGCGCCCGGCGGATATCAGCCATATTCATTAATTAAACTTTTTTTGCTTTTTCTGCAAACAGGATTCGTGACTGCATACTTCATCAGACGGCATTTATTAAAAGCGATTATATCACTGTGGCTTACGATTACGTTTTTATTCGTGCTTTCTCTTATTGTGCCTTATTTATCTATACAAGCTAATGTCACTCTGGATATGGCAGATTTATCGGGGGAATTTAGCACGCCTCTTTATCTTTTTATTTCCTGTCTTACTGCTGCATGGTTGCTGCCGCATAGGTGGAGAATGATTGCCCGGATTATCTGCATAGTTTTCATTCTCTTATATATGCTGATCCAATTCAGCTATATCGGGTATTATATGACGACTAAGACTCTTTTGTCAGTGAATATGATGATAGCCATGGCGCAGACAAATATATCGGAAGCGATTTCTTACATGGAAGTAAATCTTCCCTATGCCGGATTGGCAGGCGGGATTATCGCACTGATCCTGTTGGGGGCATTGGTGTTCCTTACTAGCAGGTACAGCTTTCATCAGGAAGAAATCGTATCCAAAAAGGCCTGGCTCGTATTGCTTTTCTTCTTCTTTGTGAATTGTGGGCTTTCTGTACTTTCTATCAGCAGTACGCGTATTGCCCATGTATATGCTGAGGCATATCAGACTTTAAGAAGCTTTGGCGAGTATCAATCCATTTTAAAAGCAAGGCGGAATATGCACATTACGGATCCGGATGTGCTGGCAAAGCTGAAAGCAGCTCCTGATGGAGTATATATACTGGTCATAGGAGAATCGCTTACGCGGGATCATATGCATGTATATGGATATAAAAGGGAAACGACACCGTTTCAAACAGAGGCAAACATAGATCCCCACTATACGTTTTTTAATCATGTCTATTCCTGCTATACGCAGACGGTACAAGTTCTCACTTGCGCGCTGACGGAGAAGAACCAATATAACGGAATGAATTTGTCTGATGCTTATTCTATTATTGATTTGGCAAGAGAAGCGGGATTTAAAACTACATGGATATCTAATCAGTCCCGTTTCGGTATATGGGATACGCCTATCGGTGCTATCGGTTCTGAGTGTGATGACCAATATTGGCTTAATCAATATGTAGGAACCGATGTAATTACGAAAGATTACGATACTGCGCTGATACCTTATTTAAGGAAAGTGGATCCTGCAAACAGGAGGCAGCTGATCGTCATTCATTTGATGGGGAGCCATATCAGTTATTGGGACCGCTATCCCGGAGAGTTCTATCATTGGCCGGTTGATACATCTAAAGAACGTGAAACGGCAGAGGTTATGAATGATGAATATGATAATTCAGTTTTGTTTAATGATTATGTGATGGAATCTATCATGAATGAGGCCACCAATTACCTGCATGCTGATGCTGTTATGTATTTCTCCGATCATGGTGAAGAGGTGACGGCCCGACCGGGACACAATGCGGATCAATTTAATTTTACCATGGTTCATATTCCATTTTGGATTTATATGTCTGAGGACTATCATCGGATAAATCCGAAGACGGCCGCGATGATTGAGGCGAGAAGGAACGTACCGTTTTCCAATGATATGCTGTATGATACGCTGATGGGAATGATGGGATTGACCGCTGTCCATTATGATTCAGCATGTAATCTGTTTTCACCTGATTTTGATAAGGATGTAACCACATTAATGACGATGTATGGAAACGTAATGATTAGGAATGATAGGGAACAGGTAGGAGAAAATAAGGAAGAAATCGACAGGTTGTGGAATCGAAAAAGAATGGAGGCGGCAGAAGAAGCAGGACATATGAATTTTAATTGGAACAATTTTGATCAGACATTTTTACGAACGCAGCCGGTAACGTATATTAGAAATGAAGGCGTCAGTCAAAAGTAGCGGCCTTCAGACAATCGGTTTATGCGGTGGTCATTATGCTATAATCAATAAGGAAAATAAAATGGTGGAGGATCTATGCGTCTTCGGAGGAAACCTTGGATAGATGAAGCGATAAAGGATTATACGGATATTTTATACATGGAGGAGCCGACACGGCTGAAAGGCAAATGGAATACTTTATTTCCTGAACCTGAGAACCCAATTCATGTAGAATTCGGTACAGGAAAGGGACGGTTTATTTCCCGCATGGCAAGCGTTCATCCTGATATCAACTATATAGGAATGGAGGTACAGGAAGGTGTCATTTATTATGCGGCTAAGAAGACCGCAGAGATGGATCCGCCAGTTGCCAATGTCCGCTTGATTTTAGGGGATGTGAAACATATTCAGGATATTTTTGCCCAGGGAGAGGTTTCCGTCATTTATTTGAATTTTAGCGATCCTTGGCCTAAAGCCAGACATGCGAAGCGGCGATTGACTTATAGAGAGTTCCTGAAAAAATATGAATGGATACTTAAAGAAGGTGGAGAAATCCGTTTTAAAACAGATAATAAAGACCTCTTTGATTTTTCTTTGGCGGAGTTCAAGGAAATGGGATGGAAGATTTCTTTCATTACTTACGATCTCCACCGTGAACCGGTGAAAGGCGATGTGGAAACAGAGTATGAAGAAAAGTTCAGCAGAAAGGGGAACCTTGTATGTCGTCTCGTGGCCACGCGTCCGATAAGATGAAGTATGTACCGGATTCTTTACGGTGGCTTATTGCGATTACCGGCGTGCTTATAGTGATAGGATGCTTAAATATATACAGCTCGACATATTATATGGATATTTATGACGGCGGAAGCGCATATAAACATATATCGAACCACATCCTGTTTCTCTTAGGAGGAATTTTTGCAGCCTGGATTGCTGTTAAATTGGGAACGAATAAAATTCGGCAAGGTGCTTGGCTTTGGTTTATTGCGGTATTTCTGCTTCTTATTCTTGTTAAATTTGCGGGAATTAGTGTTAATGGTGCGAATCGCTGGATTATGTTGGGCCCCATGTCACTGCAGCCTTCGGAATTGGCGAAAGTTGCGGGAATTATTTGGACGGCTGCTTTTTTGGCGAAACGGATCAATAATAAAGAGCCTATTACAGTTTTTTATGGTATATTGAATCGCCCTATGGGAAAGCGTCGGAAAAGGAGGGGGCTTGTCCATCATTTTTTGCCGATATTATGTCCTGCGGTTTTGGCAACGATTGTTTTGCTCCAACCTGACATGGGAACGGCGGCTATTATCCTTTTTTTTCCGGGACTGCTTTATATTCTTGCGGGGATGCCGTTTTTGGAAATCTTGGCAGGAATTGTGACGGCAGTTTGTCTTGGGGGATATCTGGCTGTTGTTTCTGCTTATCGCGCGGAGCGTATGGCTATATTATGGGATCCGTTTGCCGATCCTTTGGGGGCGGGATATCAGATTGTACGGAGTTTAACCGCAGTCGGTTCCGGTGGATTTTGGGGGCAGGGACCGGGGGAAGGGGTGTACAAATTTTTATACCTTCCTGAACAGCATACAGATTTTGCTTATGCAGTTTTCAGCCAGGAGTTTGGCTTCATCGGTTCAGTTGTTGTTATGTGCCTGTTCATGGGATTTCTTATGTGCGGGTTTTCCTGCGCCCGCCAGTTGAAACAACCTTATGAATCTTTACTTGTTTACGGATTGACATTGCTTATCTCTGTGCAGGGAATTATTAATATGGCAATGGTCATTGGATGTTTTCCTGTCACTGGGATTCCATTGCCCTTTATTTCTTATGGCGGTACGTCATTGTTGACTAATGTTATTTCGGTAGGCCTTATTTGGGGTGCCGTTATATCGGGACGTGAAAAGAGCGATATAGAAGAACGCAGACGAATGATTAAAGCGATGGAAGGGCAGTTGGCACCATCTGGGCGTAAATCTTTTAATCATTTTTAACGTTTATTTACGATCTCTCGGCATAACCGAGAGATTTTTCATGAAAGTGTGAACAGATTGGCAGGGATTTCCTATAAACAGCTGGCTGAATTGGCAGAACGGTATCCGGATGAAAACCAGGGAATGTCTTTGGTGATTGTTTTTATGGTTCCTGATGAATCTGCAAAAAAAAAGGCCTTATCCCTTTGCCATTTTTTAGATAGGCAGGGAATAAAAGCGGGATTATTTTTTGCCGGACATCAGTCTGTATTAAGTAATCGTGTAGAAGCATTGGCACGGATAAGAGCGGCCGACTCCTTTGTGATTGTAACGAAGGATCTGGAGGAGTCGGGGCTTTTTGCTCATGCGGCCCGGTGCATGGAAAAGCAGGGTCTTATTATCTATGAAGGAGCCTTAACGAGAAAGCTGATCACTTGTGTTACCAAAATGGAAATAAACAGTTTTTTTGCAGAGGAATCAGTGTTTTCCTATCCAGTATATGCAGATACCAAGAATGACATATTTTGTCTTGCTGCTTTGTGCTTATATGCCGTGCATGGCGGTGGAACGATATTGGAAGCTGCTGATGAAATACGAAAAATGCTGCGTAATTAGATATGGATTGCATTCTAAACTTTTTTATTGATGATGGATTTTGTAATAGACCATGCAACCGTCAGAGATTTCTGCAGTATAAAGAAATAAAGTGCCTTTCGAGGATGTAAGAGCCAGAAAACGCCTGCAATCGGCCGGAGCGGAGTGAACCGCCTTTTTGAATTTGTTTTTATCATTTTATCACCAAAGGATAATAATCTTCTTGTTGCAATATCTGCGACTTTAGCCTTTGTGAGGATTATGGTCAATTTTAATAAGTTAGACATAAAATCACCTCTTATCAGTTATCATAACAAAGCGGTGCGAGAAAAGCCATGAGATTCATTTCTTTTTTATTTGTGATAAAATATGGACATACTTCGGGGTAAAAGCTGTTCCGATAAATTTCGATACAGATTAGGGGGGAATGATGGATTCTACTGATTATATATTATTTGTACCGATGTTTTTTCTTGCCATATATTTGTGGCTGGAATCTCAGGATTTTGGCGTAGCTATTGTAGCACCGATGGTTGCGCAAAACGAAGAGGAAAGAAAGACGGCGCTTAATCTTTTAAAACCGGGGTTAGACGGAAATGAAGCATGGGCGTTTCTCTGCGCGGGGGTGACTGGCGCACTTTTTTCGAATGGTCGGTTTAATATTCCGGAAAGCACATTTTGGCCTTTGGGGATTATTCTTACGGGAATGATTGTGCGGTTAGCGGCAGCCTTTTGGGGGAATATATTCCAGCAGCCTTTGCTATTAAGAGGAGTCCGTTTTATCACAATCATTAATGTCATCTCTGCAGGGGTTCTTGCGTTGGAATTGGCCAATCGGGACCTTTTTACAACGAAAAGTGTGTTTGGCCTTATTTGGTTGTTTATGAGTTGTATTCAGGTCGGTGCCATCTATGGAGCCTGTAAGACAGCGAACCCATTAGGGGAAAGATTTCGGGCGACTTTCCTTGTAACCAATATTCTTTCATTGATGGCATTTATTGCTGTTTTTGGTGCATGGTATGTTTTGGGGAATCGTGAAATATTTGGAACAGATATGCTTCTGTCAGGATTTTCATCTGTTGTAATTATTTCAGTCATAGCGTTTTTTTCCGTAAGAGCCAGACATGTATATGCGGGGATGTTGCTGTCCTATATTGCGCAGTGGGGTGCCGTGTGTATCTATTTATTTACCATGATGTTAAGCTTTCCTTCCCCAGCGCAGGATTCTGTAATCAAAGTCGATATGAGTTTGATTATCGGAGCTGCCGCCGTATGGACAGGTATCGTATTTATTTGGCGGATGTGTCGTCATAAAGTGGAATATGTTTGGGAAGACCATATTTGAATGAAAATGAGGATAAGGAGCTAAAAATGGGTGAACTTTTTAAAACGCAGCATACTATTGATGAAATGCTGGATCGGATGGGTGTGAAAATCGTTTTAGATACGGATCACTTATCGGAAGATGATGTTCTTGAAGCGGAAAAGAGCGGTAGTTCAGTGGTACTAAAGAAGAAAAGATCAGAAAAAGTTGAGTAAAAACGGAAAACAGGCAACCAAGAGAAAAATAAGGTTAAAGCCTGTTTTTTATTGGTGGAGAATTATCCCTGTGGTATGATAAATACTGAAATGCTAAATATCTTTTTGTAATTTGATTGTGTATAGTTAATGAATTGGAGGATAGTATGGATTCATTTGTTCATCTCCATTCTCATACAGAGTACAGCCTATTTGATGGAACTTGTCGAATCAAGGAACTTGTTTCGTATGTAAAAGAACTGGGGCAGACGGCGATAGCCATTACAGATCATGGCGTTATGTATGGAGCTGTTTACCTTTATAAAGAATGCTTAAAACAGGGGATTAAGCCGATTATCGGTTGTGAGATATATGTGACAGCGGGGAGCCGTTTCATTAAGGATGCCGATAAAAAAGAAAAGTTGGCTCATTTGATTCTCTTGGCAGAGAATAACACTGGTTATAAGAATATTATAAAAATTTGTTCAAAATCGTGGACGGAAGGATACTATCATAAACCTCGGGCAGATCATGATTTACTTCTGAAGTATCATGAAGGTATTATTGCATTGTCGGCTTGTATCGGCGGCGAATTGCCACAGGCAGTCCTAAAGGGAGATTTGGAACAGGCAAGAAAAATTATCCGGTTTTATATGGATACGTTTGGAAAAGATAATTACTTTATAGAATTACAAAACCACGGATTGTCGGAAGAGGCGGCGGTACGGCCTGTGCTGGCTGAACTTGCCAAAGAATATGGACTTGGACTCGTGGCGACCAATGATTTTCACTATACCAGAAAGAAGGATGCGGGAAGTCAGGAGATCAAACTTTGTATATCAACGGGAAACACGATGGATGATCCCGGTCGATTCCGTTTTGCGAATGAGGAATTCTATTGTAAGAGCGGAGAAGAGATGAAAGCGCTTTTGGGAAACTTTCCCGGGGCCATTGAGAATACAGCGAGGATTGCAGAACGGTGCAATGTCACATTTACTTTTGGTAAACACAAGCTGCCGTCTTTTACCGTTCCTGAAGGAGAAACCGCGGCAACTTATTTGCGCAGGTTGTGTGAAGAAGCTCTTCCTGAGCGATATCCGAACTATGGGAATAAGGAAAAAGAGCGTCTTGATTATGAACTGGGCGTTATAAACCAGATGGGGTTTGCTGATTATTTTCTCATTGTCATGGATTTCATTCAATATGCGAAAACACACGGTATTCCTATCGGTCCGGGGCGAGGAAGTGCTGCAGGGAGTATCGTGTCATATCTTCTCCATATCACGGAAGTGGATCCGCTGCGTTTTCATTTGCTTTTTGAACGCTTCTTAAATCCGGAACGGATTTCTATGCCTGATATTGATACGGATCTCTGTTACAGAGGGCGGGGTCAGGTCATTGAGTACTTAGCAAAAAAATATGGTGAAGACCATGTGGCGCAGATTATTACTTTTGGTACATTGGCTGCCCGTGCGGTAATTCGGGATGTCGGGCGTGTGTTAAGCATGCCGCTTCGGGAAGTGGATCGGATTGCCAAAATGATTCCGAGTGGTCCCGGAGTTACGCTGAGGACAACGCTGGAACGGTCAAAAGAGTTTGCGGAATTATATGCGTCTGATAGTAATATACATCGTTTGATTGACCATTGTCTGGATTTAGAAGGCCTTTCAAGAAACTCGGGAACCCATGCGGCAGGCGTAGTGATCTGTTCCGAACCGGTCGAAGAATATGTTCCTATACAGTTGACCCAGGATAATTTTATCCAAACCCAGTATGAAAAGGACTTGGACGAAGAGCTTGGACTGCTTAAGATGGATCTTTTAGGTCTTCGCAATCTTACGGTTATTCATGATGCATTAGAAATGATTAAGACGAACAGAGGAATTGCGCTTGACATAGAAGCGATTCCTCATGTGGATGAATTGACTTGCAAAATGCTGTGCTCCGGAGATACGGTGGGGGTATTTCAGTCGGAATCATCAGGGTTTACATCGCTTTTGATGCAGTTGGAACCTGAGTGTTTTGAAGATTTGATTCCTATGGTAGCCTTATATCGCCCCGGACCGCTGGGGAGTGGCATGGCGGAAGATTTTATTAACCGCAAGCATGGGAAAACGGCAGTTGATTATCCGCATCCTTCGTTGGAGACAATTCTTAAAGAAACTTACGGGATTATCCTGTATCAGGAACAGGTTATGCAGATTGCGTCTGTTATGGGGGGATTCAGTCTTGGTCAGGCGGATCTTCTTCGTCGCGCGATGGGGCATAAAGAACCGGAAATACTGCAGGCCCAGCGTGAGTTGTTTGTTAAAGGGGCGGCAGTACAAAAAATAAGTGAAGAAATTGCTAACCGTGTATTTGATCTGATGGTTCATTTTGCCGGATATGGATTCAATAAGTCACATAGTGTATGTTATGGATGGATTGCCTGGCAGACAGCATATTTAAAAGCACATTACAGACCTGAGTTCATGGCAGCTATGATGACTTGTTATAATGGGGATCGTAATAAGGTCAGCCGTTATATTTCCGACACAAGACGTGCAGGAGTAAAAATAGCGGCGCCTGATGTAAATCGAAGTGAAGCGGGATTTTCCGTGAATGGGGATACCATTCTTTTTGGTCTTGCCGGTGTGCAAAATGTAGGAGAAGGAATCGTAAATTCCATTATCGGCGCACGGAAAAAAGATGGCGCGTTTAAATCTATTTCCGATCTGCTGGAACGGATTGATTCCAAGGGATTGAACAGCCGCGCCTGTGAAAGTCTGATTCGCTGCGGGGCTATGGATTCTTTTGGCTATAATCGCAGACAGCTTATCGAAGTGCTGCCCCAGGCATTAAATAATGCGTCAGTGACGCGAAGTGACAGGGAATCGGGACAATTGTCCTTATTTGGTGGAGAAATAAAGGCAAAAACAATCGTTTATCCCGATTTACCAGATATGTCGGCGGCGGAGAAGATCGATTCGGAAAGAAAACTGCTTGGGTTTTATGTAAGCGGGCATCCTCTTGATTCTTATAAGCAGCAGATGAAATATTGTTCGCCTATTTATTCACTGTTGAGTGATGGGATGAAATATGACGGGAAGATGGTTTCTGTTGGAGGGATTATAACCCGCGTCAAAAGTATGACAACTAAAAAAGGCGCGCCCATGGGGTATGTAAGTCTGGAAGATTATGAAGGAGCCATGGAAGCGGTCATATTTCCTTCTGTATGGGAAAACTCACGTATGATGATTTCTGAAGACCGCGCGGTGTGTGTCCGCGGGCGTGTGCAGGCGAATGAAAGGGATGTAAGAATATTGGCCGAGGAGATTATACCGCTGGCACAGTTCCATAAAGTAGTACGTCCGATGTATAAGTCAGTTCATCTTTATATCGATGCTGCCCATGAATCTGATGCCGTAAGTAATCGGTTGTCGGTCATATTGAGAGAAAATCATGGGAATGTTCCTGTATTTCTTCATCTGGAGAGAACACACCAGAAGATTACAATGAGCAGAGAGTTTTATCTGGACTTCAGTGCGGATTCTGAAATAGCACTCAAAAAGCTGTTGGGCCCCCAATCTGTAGTGGGAGAAGTCTTGCATAAGCAGGGAAACTGAATGAGTTACCGAGGCGTGATATTTATGCATAATCCATGCCCGTATGATATACTGAATCATATGGTTTAATAGATAAAGGGGGATGTCATGAAGTTTCTCGTTTGTATTAAACAGGTAGTAGACACTTCCAAAATGGAAGTGGATCCGGAAACGGGGCGCCTTAAACGTAATAATGCCAATAGCATTATGAATCCTGTTGATTTGAATGCGTTGGAAGCAGCCTTATCTCTTAGGGATCGGATAGGTGGAACGGTTACGGTGATTACCATGGGACCGCCGCAGGCGGAAGCCGTTCTTCGGGACGCGGTTGCTATGGGGGCTGATGATATTTATCTGGTAACAGATCGGGCCTTTGGCGGAGCGGATACTTTGGCAACCAGCTATACCCTTGCTGCAGCCATTTCTAAAATAGGGATGCCTGACTTGATTTTCTGCGGAATAGAATCTATTGACAGTAATACAGCGCAGATAGGGCCTGAAATAGCAGCAACACTCGGGATTGCCGATGTGAGTGGCGCTTCATTTATTTCTTTTGAAAAAGAAGGCGGTCTTATTGTTACCAGGCAAAATGGAAGCAGTGCTGAAGTTGTTGAATTAAAACTTCCTGCGGTAGTAACCGTTTTGCCAGAACTTAACAAACCGCGGTATTCCTCGATAAAAGGAATTTTGGGCAAGGGAGATGCTGAACTTCATATCATTACAGCGGCGGATTTGGATATTGATACTGCACGGATTGGAATAAAAGGTTCTCCCACACAGGTGAAACGTGTACGGCCCGTAGTACCGCCACAAAAGGAAAACCTTCGTATTGAGGAAAAAAATCCTCAAGAATCGGTAGATATTCTGATAGAAGCATTAAGGAAAATTTCTGTAATTTAGGAGGGTAAGTATGGATTTTTCTGATTATAAAGGAATTTACGTTGTTGCCATTCCTAAATATGGTGAAATACAGAAAGTTACGGGGGAATTGATTGGAGCTTCCCGTGAATTGGCTGCTGAACTGAATGAATCGGTGTCCGTTGTTCTTGTGGGAAGTGAGATTCGCGATAAAGCACAAGAACTTATTCATCTTGGTGCGGATTTCGTTTACGTTATGGATGCACCGATTTTTACGCATTATGATGGTGTGGCATATCAGAAGGCTTTAACGGGATTTTTTAAAGAAAAGAAACCCAATATCGTGATGTTTGGAGCAGATCCTTATGGCAGGGATTTGGCTCCTCGTATGGCGGCAGACTTAGTTTGCGGTGTAACGGCAGATGTAACGGAATTATCTGTTGAACCGGAAACGAAACTGGTTGTCTGGTCCCGTCCGGCGATGGGAGGAAATATTATGGCGGATATTGTCAGTCCTGATTTCCGTCCGCAGGTAGGGACGGTCAGGGCAGGGACATTCCGGTATCCCACATATGATGAAAGCCGTATTGGTGAAATTATTGATGTTCCCGTCCAGCTGGGGCTGGAAGATTTTGGCACGCTTTTAAAAGAAATTCTACCTGAAATTTCTGATGATAATCCGGTGGAAGAGGCATCTGTTATTGTTTCCGGCGGTCGCGGTATTCATTCAGAAAAAGAATGGGTACAACTTCATGAATTGGCGGAATTGCTTGGCGCATCAGTGGGATGCAGCAGACCTATAGCTGAACTTGGCTGGGAGAAACAGAGCCATCAAATCGGACAAACCGGTAAAGGTGTTTCTCCCAAGGTATATTTTGCTTTTGGGATTTCCGGTGCTATGCAGCATTTGTGCGCAGTAAAAGCGGATGTTCTTATCGCGGTAAACCGTGATGCGAAAGCACCGATTATGGAAACAGCGGATTATGCGGTCATTGCGGATTTAAAAACATTCCTGCCGTTATTTATTGAAAAAATAAAAATGATAAAATCTGAAAAACAATAACGGTATAGTAATTTTAGCAGGATATTACGCAGAAGAAAACGATTGATTCTGTATTCTGTTTGCTGGGAGGGGAATTGTATGGGAGAAACCAAAACTGCCATATATTACAATCACAATTTTTACTATGATTTTTCACAAATTATCAGTGCTGATGATCGGGCGATCCAGTTTGGAGACGGTGCTTATGAATGGATCCGTATACACCATGGACATTCTTTCGGGTTTTCTTATCATACCGACCGATTATATCGGTCCATGCGCCTTTTAGGAATCCGCCCCGTAACAGCTCCTGATGAATTTACTGAAATCGTAGAAGTCGTTGTAGAAGAGTCTGAAATTGAAGAAGGGTATGTGAAGATTATTGTGACTCGGGGGAGTGATGACCATAACTTCACGATCCCTGCAAGAAGTGCGCTTCAACCGAATGTCCTTGTATATGGGAAGCCTATTGATTTGAATGCAATTGAAAAAGTCCAGTCCGGAGTGAACTGTATTACACTTGATGATGATCGCGGACATCACTGCGATATTTTGAGTCTGAATCAATTAAATAATATGATGGCAAGAGCAGAGGCGCAGAAAAAAAATTGTTATGATGCTGTCTTTATTAAAGACGGACTTTTGACAGAAGCATCTCATTCAAATGTATGTATTGTCAAAGCGGGAGTTATTTGGACCCCGGCAACGAATGAGCATATGATTCGTGGGGTTACCCGTTCTCTTGTACTCACTCGCGCAGCTCCATCTGCAGGGGTAACATCTATTGATGAGGCATCTGAGCCTGTGCGGTTTGAAGATATGATGACAGCCGAAGAGGTATTTCTGACAAATTCCCAGGATGGGATCATTCCGGTCTTATCCATTGATGGTAACCTTATTGGCGGCGGTAAGGTGGGCGATGTAACCCAAAAGATCCAAGAACATTATGCGCATTTAATGGAGGACGGACTCCCGTAACCTTTAACTTAAAAGAAGCAGGTCTTCGGACCTGTTTTGTTTTGCAGATGTCAGCTTGGAACAGAGAATTTCCATATTTTGTCTATGATATAATAAGAAATAATTTCACTGGGAGGGCATTATGCGCGTACTTGGCATTGACCCCGGAACAGGACGCTGCGGGTTTGGAATTGTAGAGAAGCATGGAAATAGAATTGTGCCGATTAACTATGGTGTAATTGAAACATTTAAGGAACAGAATTCCTTAGAACGTTTAAATATCGTTTATGAAGGGGTGGCTGAACTTATAGAAATGTACCGTCCGCATTTCATGGGAGTGGAATCGCTTTATTTTAATACGAATATAACAACAGGAATTGAAGTCGCGCAGGCCAGAGGGGTAATTCTTCTTGCCGGATACAGGCAGAGCGTACCTGCAGTGAATGTGACTCCGCTACAGGTTAAACAGCAATTGGCCGGCTATGGGCGCGCGGAAAAGAAACAAGTCATTGAAATGGTTATGCGGATCATGCATATAAATACAAAAATAAATCCTGATGATGCAGCAGATGCATTGGCAATAGGATTAACGGCTATTTATCAAATGGAACATAAGCGGCTGTTCAAGGAGGAAATATGATTGGATATATAAAAGGTAAAGCGACCGTTGTTTCTAAAGAGTTCTGTTTCATCGAAGCCGGCGGTATAGGATACCGTGTATTTATTTCAGAAATGAGCCGTCAGAAAATTCATTTAGGGACGCCTGTACGGCTTCTGACTTATATGGCAGTAAGAGAAGATGCTATACTTTTATATGGGTTCCTGACACAGGAAGAATATGATCTGTTCCTTATTCTTATCTCGGTGTCTAAAATAGGACCTAAAGTGGCAATGGGCATTCTTTCAGTGATGGAGCCGGAGGATTTTGTTTTGAGTATCCGGAACAGAAATTTATCAGTTTTAACAAAGCTGCCCGGTGTGGGCAAGAAAACGGCTGAACGGCTTTTGGTGGAATTAAAAGATAAGGTAGGAGATTTCGCAGAGGGCGATATAGATGAGCCGGAATCGTTGGCGGCCGGAAAACCGGATGAAAGCGGTATTGCTGCCGATGCGGCTAAGTACCTTCGTGCGCTTGGCTATGAAGATACGGAAATTCAACCGGTACTGAAAAAGCTGTCAATAGAATATAAAGATGTTTCCCCATTGGTGAGTGCAGCTCTTCGTGAGTTTGGAAAACAATAAAGTTGTACTGATATTTCAGCAGGGGTAAGAGAGGTTGCTTGAAGGTATTTATGAATAACAAATATATAAAAAGCCTTGGTGGAGAAGAACATATAGAAATGTTAGGCACAGAAGGACGGATTACTGCAGGTGAAGGAAGCAGGCGGGATGAGTGGCAGCAGACTATTCGTCCGCAGCGGTTAAGTGACTATATTGGACAGTCGACTTTTAAAGAGAATCTGCATGTTTATATTTCTGCCGCAAGATCCAGAAAAGAAGCACTTGACCATGTATTGCTTTACGGACCGCCCGGTCTTGGAAAAACCACGATGGCAAAAATTATTTCTAATGAATTGGGAGTCCAGTTTAAGGTGACGAGCGGGCCGGCCATCGGGAGGCCCGGAGATTTGGCTGCTATCCTTTCTACGCTACAGGAACATGATGTTTTATTTATTGATGAGATTCACCGTTTAAATCGAAGTGTAGAGGAAATACTCTATCCGGCCATGGAAGATTTCGCGTTGGATATTGTCATGGGGAAAGGCGCCGGTGCTAATTCCATACGCATTGAGTTGCCGCCATTCACTTTGATTGGCGCGACTACCAGGGCTGGGGCTTTATCGGCTCCGCTTAGGGATCGTTTCGGTATTATTAATCATATGCAGTTTTATACGGCAGACGAATTAAAGCATATACTGATTCGTGCAGCAGGGATTTTGAATATTGAAATCGAAGAGACGGGAGCGGAAGAAATTGCACGTCGATCCCGGGGGACGCCAAGAATCGCGAACCGATTATTAAAACGTATTCGTGATTTTGCACAGGTAAAAGGGGAAGGAGTTATTTCACAGGAGATTGCGGCAGACTCTCTCTCTGCGCTTTATGTGGATGATATCGGATTGGATTTGATTGATCGGGAAGTATTAAAAGCAATTATACAAAAATTTAATGGCGGGCCTGTGGGTATTGACACAATATCCGCGTCAATTAGTGAGGAACGGGCTACTATTGAAGATATATGCGAGCCGTATCTGATGCAAATCGGATTCATTTCCCGTACACCGCGAGGGCGGATCGCAACCAAGGCGGCTTATGACCATTTAGGTGCGATATGGAGTAAAGAAACGGTTCAAGACGAACTGTTTGAGGGGGGATAATGGATTTTGGAAAGATGTTGATTGTTTTCGGAATTTTTATGATCATAGCAGGTGTGGCAATAGGTTTCAGTGGCAAATTTTTCTTGTTGGGGCAGTTGCCGGGGGATATTCACTGGTCCTGGGGAAAGACGACGTTTTTCTTTCCTGTCGTCTCATCTTTTGTGATCAGTATTGTAGGAACAATTCTTTTAAATCTGTTTTTTAGAAAATAAAAATATATTTATTTTAAAGATCATTTATCCGGTAAGAATGAATAAAGGAACGATTATATGAAAAATATAGCTGTTGCTGCTGCATGCATAACCTTTGCAGTATTAATAGGAAATTCAGTTAACGTAAGTGCTGAGTCTATTCCCGTAACAAAGAAACAGGTACAGCTTTTATCAGGAGTTGTTAAAAATGTTGCAAAGATTAAGCCTGTGCAAAAAAAAGGGCCTGATGTGGAAGTCGGACTGCTTTCCGGACAGCCGCAGGTAGAGATTGAGGGACTAAGTCATTTCCGAATTGAAACGAATGGCAAAGTATGGAAATCTTATAATGCCGGCAAGCGGATTTCTGTATCACGGAAAGGGAAAAATATAGTTTTAGAAGGGAAGGCTTTTAATGCTCCTGTGTATTTTACGACAGGAAATGGAGAAGAAGCTTTCTCTGTAAAGGGAAACAGGTATCGTGGCGAAATGAAGATAATTCCTTCTGCATGGAATAATGGTGTTACTGTTGTGAACCGGGTGCCGATGGAGTTGTATTTAAAGGGCGTAGTTCCCAGTGAAATCGTGCCTTCATGGAAGCCTGATGCCATTAAGGCGCAGGCTGTCGCGGCAAGGACTTATGCTGTTTATCACAAGAATGGATACCGATCCGCCGGTTATGATATAACAGATGATACCCGGTCACAGGTGTATCGTGGCTGTTCTGTGGAAACGTCGGCAACGAATAAAGCAGTGGAAGAAACGGCAGGAGAGATAATTACTTATAACGGAAAGGCTATTGATGCACTTTTTCATGCGAATGGCGGCGGATATACAGAAGACAGTGAAAATGTATGGGGATCATATGTCCCTTATCTGCGGGGAGTAAAAGAGGAGAACAGCTCTACAGTTAATCGCCCATGGCGCAAAATTGTTTCGATTGATTCATTTTCCAATGCAATTTCACGAGCAGGGTATCATGTGGGGAAGGTAAAAAAGATAGGTCTCTCCAGACTTCACATGGGGAATAATAAAGCGAAGGACCGGGGAGTATCAGGACGAGTTAAGACGATGGAAATTACTGGAAAATCCGGCAGAAAAATAATTCCCGGAGAAGTAATCCAAAGTGCATTTGACTTGGACAGTACACTTTTTGATATTTCTGTAAAAGGTAACAATTTAATTATTACCGGATATGGATTTGGTCACGGATTGGGACTTTCCCAGTGGGGGGCGGAAGCGATGGCGGAAAAGAACGGTGACGGGAAAGAGTATTATAAAAGAATTCTGCTTCACTATTTTACAGGCAGCAAAATTGAGAAGATATATTGATATATTTGTATGTATTTGGAGTAAGTAATGAAACTTGAAGATTTTAATTATGTTCTCCCCAAGGAACTGATTGCTCAACAGCCGGCAGAACCGCGTGATTCGTGTCGGCTTCTTATGGTGGATAAAAAAACAGGGGAATGGCAGCATCGTCGATTCAGAGATATTCTTGATGAAATAAGACCGGGAGACGTGTTTGTATTCAATAACACGAAAGTTATTCCTGCCCGATTATTTGGCAGGCGCAGGGAAACCGGCGGAAGAGTGGAAGCACTTCTTTTGACACCGAAAGGAAATGATGTTTGGGAAATTCTTGTAAATCCGGGTCGTAAAGCATTGCCGGGTCAGGAAATAGAATTTTCAGAGAATTTCTCATGTACTGTTATTGATAAGACGGAATTTGGCGGCCGATTGGTAAAGTTTCATTATTCCGGTGATTTTGATAATTGGTTGGATCAGCTGGGAGAAATGCCGACGCCGCCTTATATCCATAAAAAGCTGGAGAATAAAGATGAATACCAGACGGTATATGCGAAGTTTAAGGGTTCTGCCGCCGCACCGACAGCAGGGCTTCATTTTACTCCTGAGCTTCTGGAAAAAATGAAAGACAAAGGGGCAGAACTTCTTTTTGTGACACTCCACGTGGGAATAGGAACTTTTCGACCAGTTGCGGAAGAGAATATTGAGGATCACGAAATGCATCGGGAATGGTATACTATTGAAAAAGAAACAGCACAAAAAGTAAATGAGGCTAAAGAAGAAGGCCGACGGATCATTGCTGTGGGTACGACTTCTGTCAGAACTTTGGAGTCGGCGGGGCAAACAGGAAGAGTAGAGGCCGGCAGCAGCTGGACACAGCTTTATATCTATCCCGGATATCAGTGGCAGGTGGTAGATGCTATCGTGACGAATTTTCACCTGCCGGAATCAACTCTGATTATGATGATGGCATCTTTTGCTGGGAGAGAACATATTTTGGCTGCTTATGAAGAAGCTGTCCGCCAAAAGTACAGGTTCTTTTCTTTTGGAGATGCCATGTTTTTGCGCTAAGAGGTTTAAATGGTTGTCAATTATGAGTTAGTAGCAGAGGATAGAAAAACTGGCGCTCGTGCCGGTTTATTACATACGCCGCATGGAGTATTTAAAACGCCCATGTTTATGCCGGTCGGAACTCAGGCTACAGTAAAAACGGTAACACCTGAAGAACTGGAAGAGATGGGCGCGCAAATTATTCTTTCCAATACATACCATCTTTTTTTGCGGCCGGGGACAGAATTGATTCATGAAGCGGGCGAACTGCACCGATTTATGAATTGGAATAAAGGAATATTGACCGATAGCGGCGGCTTTCAGGTTTTCAGCCTGGGAGCGATGAGAAAGATTACGGAAGAAGGTGTTTATTTCCGTTCTTTTTTAGATGGTTCTAAACAATTTTTATCCCCTGAAATATCCATAAGAGCTCAGGAAGATTTGGGAAGCGATATTGCCATGGCTTTTGATGAATGCATTCCTTATCCGGCGGATTATGAATATGCAAGAAAATCGACAGAGCGAACGACACGCTGGGCAAAACGATGCATCAAAGCACATCAACGGACTGACAGAGGTATATTTGGCATTATACAGGGTGGCATGTATAAAGATTTACGAAAACAAAGTGCGATGGAAATATCTTCGCTGCCTTTTGATGGAATGGCTGTCGGCGGATTATCCGTAGGAGAACCTCATGATTTGATGTATGACATTTTAGAAGAAACGATCCAATGGATGCCGAAAGGAAAAGCAAGATACCTTATGGGCGTAGGAACGCCGGACTGTCTGGTGGAAGGTGTGGCACGCGGAGTAGATATGTTTGACTGCGTTTTTCCGACTCGTGTGGCTCGCAACGGAATGGCAATGATCCATACAGGACGTATGAACATGAAAAATAAACAATATGAAAGGGATTTTCGCCCGATAGAAGAAAGCTGCGGTTGTTATACCTGCCGAAACTATACAAGAGCTTATATCAGGCATTTATATAAATCAGAAGAGTTGCTGGCGTTTCGATTGGTTACGATTCATAATCTGTATTTTTTGCTTCAGTTCATGCGTGATATGCGTGAAGCGATTGTGCAAGGAAACTTTTTTGAGTTCAGGGAACATTTTATGGAACATTATAAGCGATGATGGCCCGAGAGTATTGCATCGTAAAGGAAGAAATGATTGCGATTAATAATGTTTATCGTAAATTATAGTGATTATAAGAATTTGAGTTGAATCGTCAGTTTGGAAGTAAAGACAACCAGAGACTGCTGTGGTAAAATAAACCATATGATGTTTGGAGGTGAGTATAGTGGAAGATGCAGTAAATATTTTAGAGAAGTTTTGGCCACTTTTGATTTTAATTGCCTTTTTTTACTTTTCTATGTATCGTCCCCAGAAGAAGTTGCGGTTGGAGCGCAAGCGTTTTCTCCTGTCCCTGAGAAAAGGAAATCATGTAGTGACTTCCAGTGGTATTTATGGAGTTATCAAGGTATTGCGTGATAAATATGTAGAACTTGAAATCGCACCTAAGGTTGTAATCAAGGTTGAAAAAACAGCAATTCATCATGGTGATGTTGAGCTGATTGATGCTGAAACGGCAAAAAAAGCTGGCGCAGCAGTAGTTGGTGCGCCAGCAGAAAATCCGGAAGAAACTGATCGGCTTTCTAAACAGAAAAAAACGACAGATATCGAGACCGTAGAAGAAGTTGTTGAGGTTGACAGCGCTGCTGAAGAAGGTACAGAGATTGTAGAGGAAGTTATTGAAGTCGATGAAAATGGTAATGAAATCAGCAGGGAAAAGAAATAAATGATCATGGAAGAGCCTCTTCTTATTTATAAGAAAAAGGAACTTCGGAAAAAGATGCTCGCCTTAAGGCGGGCTCTTTCTACTGATGAAACGGATAAAATGGCAATGTGTTTGCGGGCAAATATTGTTTCTCTGCCGCAATATAAAAAGGCCAACCGCATTATGGCTTTTTTAGCCATGAGGGGGGAGTCAAATCTAGATCCATTAATTGAACAGGCTTTGGCGGATGAAAAGGAAATATATATTCCTGTTTGTCTACCTGAAAGACAGATGGGGGCCGGGCGGCTTTTTTCCATGTCCGGCTTTACAAAAGGACCTCTTGGGTTAAGGAATCTTCCTGCACCTTATACAATGATTGCACCAGAAGATTTAGATTTAGTGCTTGTTCCTGCGGTTGCCTGTGGAGTAGACGGAACCCGTTTGGGGATGGGAGCAGGATATTATGACAGATATCTCGAAAGAGTCTCCCCTGAAAAACGTGTGTCTGTTTTATGGGATTTCCAGGTGATGGATTCTGTCCCTAATGGAATTTATGATAAATATATCTCAAAAATAGTTACAGAAAAACGTATCATTATTACGAAAAGGGGATGAAGTTTTGGAAAAGAAGAGGGCAAGCTCGCTCCGCACGGGAAAATTGCTGCAGTTTTTTGTCGTTATTGGTGTAATTATCGGCATTTTTGCCGCATCCATCGGATGGTTAGCAGGAAATATACGGCAGGGGCTCGATCTTCAGGGCGGGACGCATATTATTATGCAGGCGGAAGATACTGAGCAGAACAAGGTGACTACTGAGTCTATTGTTCAAGTTATTAATATTATGCAAAAGCGCGTCAATGAAATGGGGTTGACAGAGCCTATCATCCAACGGGAAGGCGCAAATCGTATTATTATTGAACTTCCGGGGGAAAGGGATCCGCAGAAAGCTATCGAAACTATCGGAAAAACAGCTGTTCTTGAATTTAGAGATGAAGAGGGGAATGTTTGTCTTACCGGGGAAGACCTGAAAGATGCGAGAGAACAGATCGGACAGAATCGAGAACCTCTTGTTGCCTTACAATTTAGTAAAGAAGGGGGAGATAAATTTGCGAAGCTTACTGCAGCCAATATCGGCCGTCATGTAGGGATTTATCTGGATGGGGATTTACTTACGAATCCTGTTGTCAATGATGCAATTACAGGTGGATCCGCAGTTATTACCGGACAAAGGACATTAGAAGAGGCTAAAGATCTGGCGATTCTTCTTCGCAGCGGTGCATTGCCTGTTAAAGTATCGGTGCTTGAAGTTCGTACGGTAGGTCCGTCTTTAGGGCAGGATTCGAAAGACAAGTCGGTAGTAGCCTTTGCAATTGGACTTTCCCTTGTTGTATTTTTTATGCTTGCAGTATACCGTATATCGGGGTTTGTAGCAGATACGGCGCTTCTTGTTTATGTATTGATACTGCTGGGCATACTTTATGTGCTCCATGCAACATTGACACTGCCCAGCATCGCAGGGATTATTTTGTCGATCGGTATGGCTGTGGATGCGAATGTATTGATTTTTGAAAGATTTAAAGAAGAAATTGCATCTGGAAAACTTTTGCGGCTGGCGGTGCAGTCTGGGTTTAAACGTGCTTTTGTTACAATTTTTGATGCGAATATGACAGTAATTATTACATCATGCATTTTATTTTTCTTGGGAAGTGCGACGGTTAAAGGTTTTGCGTTTTCATTGGGTCTTGGCGTGGCAGTTTCTATGTTTACAGCTATTACGGTCAGCCGTACTTTGCTGATGCTTCTGATTAACGCGAACTGGATTCATAACCCCTGGTGGTTTGGTGGTAAAAAGGGGGATGAAGCTAATGTTTAAAAATTTTGATGTTATTGCAAAGAGAAAGCTTTGGTTTTCTGTTTCCGGTTTGTTGGTACTGCTTTCTATCATGTCTATTATTATGTTCCGGTTTAACTGGGGCATTGATTTTACCGGTGGAACAATTCTTGAATTGGGGTTCAGTCAAAATGTGACCGTAGAACAAGTTCGAAATGGGATTCGGGAAGATGGATTGGAAACGGCGGTTATCCAGCTCTCCGGGTCTATAGATGGGGAATCGGGAAATGATGTTATTATTCGCACGAGAAACCTGAGCGCAAATGAGTCACAGGCCATAATCGACCATATCAATACCAAAGTAGGTACGGCAGAAGTAAAACGTATTGAGACAGTAGGCGCGGTTATTGGATCAGAAGTAACCAAAAATACACTTTTAAATGTTCTGTTATCTTTTGGCGCTATGATTTTATATATGACAATCCGCTTTGAGCATAGGATTGCATTTGCAGCGATTGTTGCTATCATTCATGATATTTTGATGGTGCTTGGCGTATTTGCCTTTTTCCATTTGGAAGTGGATGCGTCTTTCCTGGCGGCCATTTTAACGGTTTTAGGTTATTCCATGAATGAGTCGGTTGTTATCTTTGACCGTATTAGGGAAGCAATTCATACTCACAGGCGGACGGACAGTTTTGCTATTTTAGCTAATGACTCTATTCATCAGACTATTCGCCGCTCTATGTACACACTGATTACCACATTATTTTGTGTTATTTCCCTTTATCTTTTTGGTGGAGATACTACAAAGAACTTTGCTTTGGTCATGCTTGTCGGATTTATTTCAGGCGCTTATTCTTCCGTCTGCGTAGCTACATCCATTTGGGTAACCTGGCATGAACATGTCAGGAGCAGCAGAAATAGAGCGGAAGCATGATTTTAGAATCATAATAAAATATTAAGATCCTTCTCTGTCTTATACAGCAGGAGGATCTTTTCATATGGGGCGCTTGTCCGCACAGCTTTAGTAAGATGGGCATTATTTTGAAAATTCGTTTGAAGGAGAGAAAGTAAGGACCGGGGTCCATATAAATGTCGTATAAAACTATTTTATTAGAGAATGATTTATGGATTATAGAATATTCTGTCAAAAACATTCGCATTTGTATATAATAATGAGTAAGGAACAATATATGATTCAATCATATTATTAAAAATAAAGGTTGAGATTCTCATGAAAAAAATTGCTTTTTATGGAAAGGGCGGTATTGGCAAATCCACAACTGCGTCGAATGTTTCTGCCGCGTTAAGTCTGATGGGGAAAAAAGTCTGCCAAATCGGTTGTGACCCGAAGAATGACTCGACCCGGTTGCTTTTGGGGCACATATGTAAAGAAACTATTTTGGATAAGGTTCGGGCTTGTGAGATTGAGGATATTAAAGCGGAAGATATAGTCCATGCCGGATTTAACGGGATTACCTGTGTAGAAACCGGCGGACCTGAGCCCGGAGTAGGTTGTGCCGGAAGGGGGATTATCGTATCTTTACAGCTGTTGGACAAACTGAATGCACTGCCTTCTGTCGATTTAACCTTGTATGATGTACTTGGTGATGTGGTATGCGGGGGGTTCGCAATGCCCATAAGGGAAGGATATGCGTCTGATATCTATATCGTGTCTTCAGGTGAATTAATGTCTCTTTATGCAGCTAATAATATAGCCAAAGGTGTGCGGCGGTTTGCTATGCGCGGAAATGTAAGACTCGCAGGTATTATTGGCAACAGCAGGAACACACCCAACGAAAAGAAGTTGCTCACGGAATTTGCTAAGCGTTTAAATACAAAGTTGGTATCTTTCGTACCGCGCGACAGAATTGTGAATATTTCTGAAAATTCGAAACAGACTGTGCTTCAGTATGCACCGGATTCAGCGCAGGCGGATATATACAGAAAATTAGCGAATGATATTTGGATGAATGAAGAGTTATCTGTACCGACACCAATAACGTTTGAGGAATTAGAAAAGCTGGTAGATATTTATGGAACCGAGAACTAAGTGGCTTCTTTCTAAAAATAGGTCCTGCAGCTGTACTATGTCGGGCGTATGGAGGGCGGTTGCATGCTGCCGGGGATGTGCAGTAATTTTTCACAGTCCCATGGGGTGTGTCCATGTGGCAGAGACGATGGATCTGGGATCGCATTACCGGATTCTTGCTGACGGCAGACAGGAAAATATGGAATGTGTGCCTCTTGTTTCCTCAAATATACGGGAAAAAGACAGTATCTTCGGTGGAACAGGCCGACTTCGGCAGAGTATTTCGTATGTTATGGAAACATATCATCCGGAATGTCTTTTTATTGCGACTTCTTGTGTGGCAGGAGTTATTGGAGATGATGCAGAGTCAGAATCGGCAGATGCGGAAATGAGGTACGGGATTCCGGTTATCTGTATTCCTTATGCGGGCTTTCTTGGCGGTGAGTATTCAGAGGGGTATTATAAGACGGCGGAAACGATCATAGAGCGCTTTTTTAGACCCTGTGAGCACGTACCTAATAGGATTCTGCTCTTAGGAGACCAAATGGGGCCCGAAGGGCAGTATGTGACCGAGGTGAAACGCCTTCTCTCCTTACTCGGATTGGAGGTACAGGGGCAGTTTCCCGGCTATCTTCCTTTTTCCGAATGGGCGAATGCTCCTGCTGCTGAATTGGCTATCGTGCTGGGAACAACGGGACAATCAGATCGTATGAATGGAATGGCTGATCTGTTAGAAAAGAAATTTGGGATTCATGCCGTTAAAGATATGTATCCGATTGGTTGGGAAAATACTTGTAAATGGATTCTTGAAATAGGACGGCTTCATAAAAACGTAGAAAAGGCAAAAGTGATTATAGAGGAAGAAAAGAAGAGAATAGATTCTTATGTGAAATCGATTCTGCATATCACAAAAGGTAAAAAGGCAGTCATCGGTATTGGCCGCGGTACGCACTGGTATAATCCGTCAGATACAATTTCCGCCCTGCGGCAGTTGGAAATGCGTATTGAGGCGGTAATTCTTTATGATAATTTAACTGATAAGGAAAAAGCGGAATATCGCCATCGGATTGGAAAAGAGGAGTCAATTCCAGTCTATGACGGGCGAGACGGACAGGAGTTGATAGATGCTGCCGATATACTTTTGACGACGAATGAAATTGTCAGCACGAAAACGAAACAATTTTTTATACCTATGGTACCGATGGTTGGTACAAATGGAGAAATTATGATATTTCGGGCATTATACCGACTGCTTTGCCGATATGGGAATAAGGGGGGGATAGCCTATGCAACAATCTGAGTGGGAAAATTCCTGTCATCGGATAGGAACTTGTGCGTTAACCGGTTCCGCTGCATTGTTTGCATCAATTCCCGGCAGCTATGTCATAGTGAATGGTCCGCTATGGTGCTACTTTTATGCGATGAAATATATTGATGACAGTATGCCCGGCGCAGCGGAAAGATTTTATTGCACGCAGCCGGATCAGAATTCATTGGTTTATGGAACGGAGAAGGATCTGATTAATGGATTTGAATACTTGAAAAAAAATGGAAATCCAGAGCGGCTATTTGTTCAAAATAATTGCAGTATAAGTCTTGTAGGTGATGATATTGAGGGGATTGCGGCTAAAAGCCATCTGCCGTGGCCCGTATATGGAATAGACAGCGGGGGACTTCACGGGAGCTTTGCGGGCGGGTTCTCAAGGGCCTTATCTCTGCTGGTGCAGCAGATGAACCCTTTAAAAAAATCTGACGGTGTCAACGTGCTTGGACTTTCTTCCGTTTATCTGCGCGGAAAAGCTGATGCCATTGAAATTAGACGTTTGCTGGAGTTATGCGATATACATGTAGTGTCCATGCCCGGTGTGGGAGATTCCTGGGAAAATATTATGAAAGCTCCGGAAGCGGCATTGAATATAGTGGTAAGGAATGAACTGGCGTTAAAAGCAGCAGAAGACATGAAATCCCGATTCGATATCCCCTATATTTCTGTGGGGCTTCCCTATGGGATGGAAGGGACTTTGCGATGGTTGAATAGAATCGCAGAAGCAGTAAATTCGGCTTCTTTGAAAGCAGCAGAAATGGAAATCAGATGCAGACAGAAAAGGCTTCTTCATTTTGGAAATAATATGAAATCCATGTGGGGAACGCTTTGGTTCGACCGCATTCTTTTTTCGGCACCACCGGAAGAGAGTCTGGGTATTGCAGAAGCGTTGCGGGGGGAATGGGCGGACACAGAACATTTGACTGTTCATTTGCAGGCAGATACCTGCTCCAAAACGCCGGCAGTGGATACAGTAAGAGTAATCGGCATTAATGACATATCTATTGCTGAAGATTATAAAAAATGGGATGGCGGGTTGATTCTGTCAAGTTCACATGAAACGGAACGATTACTCCGTATGAATAGGCCTTTTGTAAGTTGCCATATTACAAGACCTGTTTATGATGAAATGGCAGTGAGCGACCTTCCTCTTTGCGGAATAAGAGGGGCAGAATACCTTTATGAGAAGATATGGAATGCAAAACTTAGTGGGCATATAAGAATGGCGAAAACATGAAAAAACTAATATTTGTACTATTATGTATTATTTTTTTAGCAACAAACGGGTGCCAGTTTCATTTTGCCGAAGTGCTTGTCGAAAATAATGCTTATGTAGTGACAGACGAACTGGGGCGTACCGTAAAGATTCCACATAAACCGCAGCGGATTGTTTCCACTACTTATGGAACAGATGAAGTGCTTCTTGATTTAGTGGATATAAGCCGAATTGTTGGTCTCAGCAAATATGCGGGGAATCCTGATATCACCTTTGTTACTGAAGCGCAGCGTGAGGCGGTGGGGCATGTTGTTGAATTGAATCCCGAAAATATTATGGAGCTGAATCCTGATTTAGTAATTATATCTTCTGCTGTCTCAAACGGAATAACAGAAGTCCTGTCAGGTATGGGAGTTCCTGTATATGTGTCAGTTACAGCGACTACATGGGATGAAGTAGAACTGAAAGTGCAGGGAATGGCTAAGGCGGTGGGGGAAAGCGAACGGGGAGATCAGGTCGTTTCCCGCATGCGTATGAAGCGAAAAGCCATAGAGGAGAAATTGTCGGTATTAAGTCCTAATCAGGAAAAGACAGTTGTCGCGCTTTCCTTCCGCGGAATTATCGGGAAGCGGGGCACGCTGTTTAATGAAATATTGAAAATGGCGCATGTAAAAAATGGCGCAGATGGTATTGATATTCCCAAAGGCGCCGGTGTTTATCTGTCGAATGAACTCATCCCCTCTATAAATCCGGATGTATTTTTACTTCCTGTGTGGAAAACGCGGGAAGGGGATGATGAAAATGAGTTTAAAAAGGAGCTTATGCAAAATCCTGCTTATCAGGATGTAAAAGCTGTTAAGAATAATCAGTTTATTTTCTTTTCGGAACGGTATAAGTATGTAATGTCCCAACATGTAACGGATTCTGTTGAAGCTGTTGCACGAGCTGTTTATCCGGAATTGTGGGAATAACCATATTTTTATTAAATAGTTAATTATATGAGGAGATAAATGGAAGGGAAAGTTATTTATTTAACAAATGTAGACCGTCGTTTCTTTATGATGCGCAAAGCCTGCAGTGAATTAAAAAGAGAGGGGCTTGTTCCGGCGGAATATGAGACGCTGAAAGTAGAAAGTACTTCTTTATGGAGCAGAATCTGGGAAAAACAACTTGGCGATGCCGATTTAGTGATGATTCGCTTTATGGGAACGACTATCCGGACGATGTTTTGGGATAAATGTCTGGCGTTTTTTGCGGCTAAGTCGATTCCGTACTACATGGATGCTGCGGGATCTGCGGAGGAAGAGGCGCGGAACGGAGTGAGTGAAGCGGATGTTGAAAAGATTAAGCAGTATAGTTTTTACAGCGGAATCAAAAATTATAAAAACTTGTGGCTCTTTTTGCAATTTATAACGAATAAAGGCGGAGAGATGCCGGCAGAACCGTCCGCTTACTGCTGGACAGGAATATATCATCCTGGACTGCCGGAACTGTGTACAACTGACTTGAGAAGCTATAAAAAAATGTTCTGCAGAGAGGACTGCCCAACGGTTGGGATGATTTTTTACAGGGACGAGTGGATATGGGGGGATTTACAGTATCAGAATACGTTTATTCGTGAATGTGAAAGGCAGGGCATGAATGCGATTGCCGTATTTACTAACGGTCTTCCTATTTCCGAAATGGGAATGCCTACGCTTAGCCAAGTATTTCATAATTATTTCATGGCAGACGGGAAGCCGGCAGTAGATGTAATTGTCAATATTCTGAAGTTTTCTTTTACAGCCTCAGGTTCTATCACAAAAGAGGAACTAAAAGAAATAAGCATTCCCGTTTTGGAAGGATATTCCTTAATCATGCCTGAACAGGAATGGGCGAAATCCAAAGAAGGCATGAATCCCGTGGAAATATCCATTAGTGTTTCCATGCCGGAGTTTGACGGAATTATTCATGGTGTACCTGTTGCGGCAAAACATATGAAGGAAAATGGAGAGGTGGAATATCTTCCCATTTCAGAGCGTATGGCTTTTATGGTTTCCAAGGCAAAAAAATGGGCGTTATTGCGCAGTAAAGAGAATAAAGATAAAAAAATCGCAATTATCTTCCATAATTATCCGCCCACTAACGCAAGCATCGGAAGCGCAGTCGGTTTGGATTCTATTGAAAGTATCCGCCTGCTTTTACAGCGTATGAAGAAGGAAGGATACCGGGTTGATTTTATTCCTGAAGATACGGAGAGTTTTATTAAGACCTTAACTGCTCATGCGACAAATGATATATCCATGCTTACTGATAAACAAGTAGAAGAATGTAATAAAAATTTTTCTAAGGCGTATATTGACTTTTTTGCAACATTTCCTGAATCGGTAAAGCGACAGATGGAAAAAGACTGGGAAGAGGCTCCCGGTAAAGTTATGCTTGATGATTATAAAAACTTATTGGTTCCCGGAATTATGGACGGCAATATTTTTATTACCGTTCAGGCGCCTCGCGGCTATGGGATGGATCCTGCCAAGATTTATCATGATCCTTATGTAGCGCCTACTCACCAATATATTTCCTTTTATCAATGGATTCGTGATGAATGGAAAGCAGATGCCGTTATCCATGTAGGGACACATGGGAATCTGGAATGGCTTCCCGGAAAGGGAGCGGGGCTGGATAGGAAAAGTTATCCCGATTTGTCATTGGGGGATCTGCCTAATATTTATCCTTACCATATGACAATTACAGGGGAAGGTATACAGGCTAAAAGAAGAAGTGCAGCATGTCTGGTTGATCATTTGCCGGCACCACTTGCTGAAGCGGGTGTTTATGATGAGCTGGCGGAATTGGAAAAGATGATGGACGAGTATGCCCATTTTATGCAGATACAACCGGAAAATGCAGGCTCTTTGGAGCCGATGATCAGAGAACTTGCCGAAAAAGCCGAATTAGACGGGGAAATACCTTATGATGAGAACAAGCCTTTTCTGGAATATGTCGGAAAACTTCATCAATACCTTGAAGAATTGAAGAATGGTGAGGTCCATGTGGGACTTCATATATTGGGACAAGCACCCCAAGGAGAAATCCTTATCGATGAAATTCTCCAGTTTCTGCGGTTGGATAACGGGGAAATTCCGTCAATTTATGAAATATGGGCGGAAAAATATGACACCACTGTTGATGAAATCATTGGCAATGCAGGAAAGTTGCATCCCCGGTTTCAAATCACTTACAGTGAGCTGATGTCAAGAATACGTAATGAGACTAAAAATATTATAAAAATATTGGAGGCCTATGATTTCAGTGATGAAGGAATAGAAAAAGCTCTTCTTGAAACTTGTATATTTGAGGAAAATGAATCGTGGAAGAAGAAGTTGACAGGTATACTTTCCTATATATGTCATGACCTGATTCAGCGCTTATGGAAGACTGCGGAGGAAATGGATCATATCATGGATGGGCTCTCTTCGCGGTACATACTCCCTGGACTGTCAGGATCTCCTCACACCGGAGGAGTCAATCTTTTACCGAGCGGACGTAATTTCTTCGGCTTGGATCCGAGGACGCTTCCTACAAAAGCAGCATGGGAGCTTGGTAAAAGATTGGGTGATCAGGTCATTGAGCAGTATATTGCCGATGAAGGAAAATATCCTGAAAATATAGGAATGGTATTTTGGTCAGGCTCCAATATGCGCAGCCATGGTCAGTGTATAGCGGAATTTCTCTATTTTATGGGCATCAAACCCGTTTGGGAAAAGGGAAGTCTTCAGGTTAAACGGTTGGAAGTGATTCCCCTTTCTGAATTAATGCGTCCCCGTATAGATGTGACCGCCAGAATCAGCGGGTTATTCCGTGACACAATGCCGACTGTTGTCGAGCTGCTGGATAAAGCTGTTTTACTGGCAGCAGATCTTAATGAATTGGAAGATGACAACTATATCAAAAAACATATTTCCGAGGAAAGCAGCTTAATGGAAAAAAGCGGGATGACACATGAAGAATCTTGGCGGAATGCAGCATACAGAATTTTTGGTGATGCGCCGGGGACTTATGGTGCTGGGGTGTCGGCGCTTTTGGAATCCAAAAATTGGCAGACCGTCGATGATTTGGCTGATGTCTTTGTACGATGGGGCGGTCATGCGTATGGAGGAGCGGTAAAAGGTGAATATTCTCCGGAACTGTTCAGAAAACGGTTATCCGTTATGGATGCCACCGTAAAGAATGAGGATAATCATGAAACGAATATGCTCAGTTCTGATGATTATAACGCCTATCATGGAGGGATGATTGCTGCGGTAAGAAGTATACGAGGATCAGCACCCCATTCTTATGCCGGCGACAGTGCAGATCGGCTGCGTCCAAAAGTAAGGACAGTCCAGGAAGAAGCAAAGCGTATTTTTCGTATGGAGTCGATTAATCCCAAGTATATTAACGGTATGATGAATCACGGATATAAAGGAGCATCCGATATGTCAAAAATGGTGTCTGTCAGTTTCCAATGGGATGCGACAAGCGAGGTTATGGAAGATTGGATGTATGAAAAGTATGCAGAAAAATATGCACTTGATGAAAAGGTACAGGACTGGATGAAACGTGTAAATCCTTGGGCGTTGCAGCGTATTACCGAAACGCTTCTTGAAGCTGAAGCAAGGGGGCTGTGGAATGCAAAAGAAAAGACAATGAAGGAACTAAAAAATCTGTATTTATCCATTGAGGGAGAATTGGAAGGCGAAGGGGATGACAATGTGTGAAATTCCACCAATTCGAATGCTTGTGCTCACGTTAACCGGCCGATGTAATTTTAAGTGCCTTTATTGTTATGCTTCAGAGCAGGATCCAGTTGATATGACTGAAGAAACTGCCATAGCTGCAGTGGCTTTAGCGCATGTGTCGAAAAATCAATTTCTTCTCCAGTTTTCCGGAGGAGAACCGTTGCTGCAATTTCCTTTAATCCGGAAAGTAGTGGATTTTGTAGAGAAAAATCATGTGAATGCACAGATGCAGATACAAACGAATGGAGCTTTGCTGACGAAAGACATTGGAAAGTGGCTTTTTGACCATCATGTAGGAATTGGTATTTCTTGTGACGGTCGTCCTGAACTTATGAACAACTTGCGTGTTTCAAAAGATGGAGACAGATCTTCGCAAAAAGTGATTCAAGCTTTCCAAAATCTGGGAGAGTCAAATATAGAGGCCGGAATTACTTGTGTCGTAACTGATGACACGGTAGAGCAGCTGGATGGGATTGTTGATATGGCATACTTTTATGGGAATGTCCATCAGATTGGTTTTGATATACTCAGAGAGCAGGGGCGCGGGAAAGGATTACGTGCGCCCACTGCCGAGCAAATGGAAAAAGCTCTTGAAAGAACTGCAAAGAAAATGGATATGTTGGAAGAAATTACAGGAAAACATATTCATTTTACACAGGAAGATCGGGTGCGAATGCTGCAGAGGACGGGGAAGTATGAGTTTCCTCAATGTTTTGCTATGAATGGGGAAGCTGCTTTTGTGGATGTGCATGGTGATATTTATGCCTGTTCTTCACTGATGGGAAAGAGTGAATACAAATTGGGCAATGTATATACAGGCAGGTGCCCGGAAAATGTCAGGAAGGTAGGAGCGTTCATTAGGAACTCCATGAAAGCGTGCAGAATGTGTGAGTATTTCTCACTTTGCGGCGGAGGATGCTTTTCCCGATGGCTTGATAAGAACGGACAAGTAAGGTGTTCAGAAGCAGAATGCGCATTGAAAAAATTTTTTATTAAACGGTATCTGAGAAGACAGGAGAAAGCTATATGAAAAGACAGGGAGTATTTCCGTTTACCGCGATTATCGGACAGGAAGAAATGAAGAAAGCGCTTATACTTAATGTGGTCAACCCCCGATTAGGTGGTGTTCTTATCCAAGGGGAAAAAGGAACTGCCAAATCTACTGCTGTTCGTGCGCTGGCAGATTTATTACCGCCACGAAAATGTATACAAGGATGCCATTATCATGATGATCCTGAGAATAAAACAAACTGGTGTGACAACTGTTACGAATTGTATGACACCAAAGAACCTCCAGTAATATTATTGCCGATGAAAGTGGTGGAACTGCCGGTCAGCGCGACAGAAGACCGTATAGTAGGGACATTAGATATTGAAATGGCGATACGGGAAGGACGCCGTAGTTTTGAAACAGGTATTTTGGCAGATGCGAACCGTAATATCTTATATGTAGATGAGATTAACCTTTTGGACGATCATGCGGTAGATATCCTTTTAGATTCGGCAGCTATGGGAATTAATACAGTGGAGCGCGAAGGAATTTCCTATTCCCATCCTGCGCAGTTTTCTCTTGTAGGAACAATGAACCCGGAAGAGGGGGACATCCGTCCACAGTTATTAGATCGTTTTGCATTATCAGTCAAAGTTGCGGGGGAACAAAATCCTGAGAAAAGGGCGGAGATTGTAAAACGCCGATTGGCATATGAGGCGGATTCGAAGAAGTTTATTGCCGATTGGAAAGAGGAACAGGAAAAAGAAGTGGGGAGGATAGAGCAGGCTATAAAATTGCTTCCACGGGTTATGGTTTCTGACAGTTTGTTGCTTCTTGCCGCTAAAATATCTATATTGCTTGGGGTTGATGGGCATCGGGCAGATATAACATTGATTAAAACAGCAGAAACAATAGCAGCTGTTGAAGGACGTACGGCAGTAAACAGGGCAGATCTGAAAGCGGCGTCAAGAATGGTTCTCCCACATCGTATGCATCGCCGCCCATTTGAAGAACAAACATTGAATTGGGAGCAGGTGGATCAGGTTATTGATGATGAAGCGCAATAATTTTCCTTTTTCCGCTGTATTGGGACTAAATCATGCAAAAACAGCCATACTTATTGTGCTGGTAAATCCTCGCGCCGGTGGTCTTTTGATTTCCGGACCTCGAGGCATTGGCAAATCTACACTGATGAGAAGCACACAGGAACTGATTGAAAGACCGTGGCGGGATATACCGGTAAGTGTTACCGAAGACCGGTTGTTTGGTACCATTGATACTGAAAAAGCCATTTACAGCGGACAGAAAAAATTGTATCCCGGAATTATTAATGAAGCGGATCAAGGTGTGCTCTATTTAGATGATGCTAATTTATTGCGGGAGGATTTGCTGGATTCTATTTTAAATATTGCAGAAGTTGGGGCGTATCAGCTTGAACGAGATGGATTATCACTGCGGTGTGATACGAGTTTTACCGTTATTGCCGCGATAAATCCGGAAAGCGGGATGCTATCCGGGGCTTGTTTGGATCAGTTTGGGCTTTTCGTAAATGTTGACAATATCCATGATGAAAATACACGTGTTGAGATATTAAAACGTACTATTTCTTTCGAAAAGGATTGTGCGTCTTTTTGTAATTTATGGAAATTGGAAAATGAAAAAATAAAGAAGGCAATACATTCTGCAATGTCCTTGCTGCCCAAAGTGGTTGTTTCATCGGCCATGATACAGTTGGCATCGGTATATGCTTTAAAAGCACATGTATCCGGACATCGGGCGGATATCTATTTAATTGAAGCGGCACGAGCATTGGCTGCCTTGGCAGAAAGAAGATATGTATTGCCTAAGGATCTGGAAAAAGCGGCGGAATTTGTACTTCCCCACCGTATGAGAAAGAACTGGGAAGAGGAACTGCCGCAGTCTGATGAACTGGAAGATCCGGATAAAAACAATACAGAGAAAGCTCAGGAATCCGAAAATAACGATCCTGGTGATGATGGAGAGGATCCAAGCGAGAATCATATTGTTGAAGCGACGGGGAATGGGGGTAACAATAATGAATCATCATCGGATATGCCGGAATTTCCGCAGGGGGCGGATGATGAAAAAGTAGATTCCGCAGATTTACATGTAACTCTTCCTCCGCTCTGGATACAGAACGAGAAAAAACAATTTACCCCCAAAGGCAGTGGAAAGAGACATATAACGAGAAGCGATGAGAGACAGGGACGGTATGTAAAAGCCGGTATTCCTAAGGGTGAAACACATGATATTGCAATTGATGCCACACTCCGCGCAGCGGCACCCCATCAAAAAGGCAGACAATCCAACAGATGCGCTGTGGTCATCCGTCATGAGGATATCCGGCGGAAAGAAAGGGAAAAAAGGACAGGCAATATATTTTTATTTCTTGTTGACGCAAGTGGATCTATGGGTGCCCGTGAACGGATGAAAGCGGTTAAGGGGGTGGTATTTAAAATGCTGGCGGATGCTTACCAGAAACGTGATAGAGTGGGTATGATCGCATTTAGGCGGGATAGGGCGGAAGTCCTTTTACCGATAACACGAAGTATAGAATTTGCACAAAAGAAGTTAGCAGCACTTCCCACTGGCGGGAAAACACCACTTGCCCAGGGACTTATAAAAGCGGAAGATATGCTCGACAGGCTTTACAGGCAGGATCCGTTACAAGATCCGGTGTTAATTTTGATTACTGATGGGAGAGCAACCAATTCGCTTAATAAAAATACAGACCCCGTGAGAGATGCATTGTCAGAAGCAGAGCGGATTGGACATCGGCATATGCCGATCGCAGTGATTGATACAGAATCGAGTTTTATTAAACTGGGACTTGCAAAAGAATTGGCGCAGAAAATGGGTGCATCGTATTTTCATGTAGACAAGATAAGCGAAGATCGTTTGCTATGCATAGGACGGCAAACAGCTTATGAGCGAGGACAGTATGATTTGTAGAATATTATTCCTTTTCACAGTGATCTTTTCAGCATTGTTTCATTTGACGGTTTATGGGAATGAATCAGTTCGATTGGATGTACAATTTCCTTACAGTTTGAATGGAGAAAAGCATAAAGTAATACCTGCGGGGAGTACACAAATTTTATTTTTAAATATTGAGAGCATAGATCTTCCGAAAGAAGAAACGGCTGATATCAAAGTGACTCTGCCAAGTGGTATCCATGCGCTGAAAATGGAAGGCTGGAACACGGCAAAAGATAATGTGATTACAGCAAAGTGGAAGCTGCCGGCCAATTATGGACAAGTCTTTTCGGTTGTTTCTCTTTCTTGTGATAAGGATCTGAAAGAAGGGAATTATGCAATTTCTGTAGAAATTCGTTATGACGGTAAAGAATATATACAAAAAGTTGATTTCAGTATCGGCAAAAGCGAAGCATCCGCTGCAGGAGTTTCTGAAGAAAAGGAAAATTCTACTTGGTATATACAACGTATCGTTGCCCCTGTAGATGAAGATGGAAAAGTCGATCAAAGAGAAGCAAAAGATATATTGTATGTACGGGATGTGACTCTTGAGAACATAAGGAATCGGCTTATAGGAAGCAAGCCCACAGATTGGCCGTCATTATTGAATACGCCGGCAGCGTATATTCTCCTTGAAATGAGAAATCCGAATAAAGATACAAGAACACTTCATTTCGTGGCAGAACTTGTGGACCGGCCCAGTGGTGAAGTGAAGAAGGGATTAATTTCAGTCAGGACTGAAGATGGAGGTATCGGCTGGAGTGATGAGAACACTGATGCTACGGAAGCATCTATAGGTCTTTTGCCGCAAGTAAGCCAACCGGTTATCATGCCGCTTTATATAAACCCATTCACCATTAATGAAGGCAATTATAATTTACGGATTACTTTGACTGATGGAAATATATCAAAAATAACGGAAGTTCCATTGACGATTGTAAAAAGAAAAGGTACAGGTATGTTTGCCATCGGTTTTGCCGGGGCATGTGTAGCATTCGTAATAGCATCCTTTAAGAAGCTGAGGGAATGTACTATCCAGATTGGCGCACGGGGAGATATTACGGTGGCTCTTTTCGCCGCGCTTGCTTTTGGCGGCGTTGTTGTGCCGGTAACTTTGCTGGGAGACTTTTTTCATGTTATCTTAGGGCCGTTTTCGGGGCTTATAACAGGGATTTTAAATGGTATTGTGCAATACCTCCTTTTAATGGCGTTGTTAATTTTATTCAGGCGTCCCGGTGTATTATCGTTGTTTTTCCTGATGCGTTGGCTCCTGTCTGCCATACTTTTCGGGCGTGTTACATTGGTGGGAATCCTGATTTGCTCAGTATCTATTGTTGTTTTAGAGTTTGTGCTATGGGTTTGGGGATTCTTTAAAAAAGAAGTAATCACGGAACAATACGCTGTTTTGATTGCGGTAATGATAGGTATAGCTGATGCGTTTATTACCTTTATAAACATGCAGCAGATGATGTTCTTTTATCGTTTATACTATGCCGATTGGTTTATTGCCCTCTATATGCTGGTTAATGGGATTCTATACAGCAGTATTGGTGCCTGGATGGGATATCGTATGGGAGAGAAGCTTAAGCAGGTGATGGGAACATGATTTTAGATATTCAAAATGTATCTTGCCGATATACTTCCAGAGAAAAGGATACGCTTACAGGAGTCAATCTTCGTATAGAAGAAGGAGAAATGGTGCTTATTGCAGGTAGATCCGGATGTGGAAAATCTACTTTAGTAAAAGCGGTGACAGGACTGCTGGATAAAGAGGATGGTTCTATAGACGGGAAAATCTTTTTGGATGGAAAGGACACGGCGGCGATGTCCGCAGAAGAGATAGGCGTTTTTGTGGGAACAGTATACCAAACACCGGACGATCAGATTTTTGCGATGACCGTTGCCGATGAAGTGGGGTTTGCTCTTGAAAACAGAGGGATAGAAGCTTCTGTTGTTAAAGAGAAGGTTAAGGAAGTTCTTGCACGCACGGGATTGGATGGGATGGAAGAAAGAAGTATTCATGAACTTTCGGGTGGACAAAGACAGCGGCTTGCCTTAGCATCCGTATTAGTGACAAAGCCGAAATTGCTTATTCTTGATGAGCCGGTGAGCCAGATGAATCCCCAGGGAGTGCAGTCTTTTCTTGAATTGTTAGTTTCTTTGCAGAGAGAAGAACATATGACCATTGTAGTTGTTGAGCATAGGGTCAATGAGCTGGCTGCGTGGTTTCCTCGTCTTTGTATTATGCATAAGGGTCATTTTGTATATGATGGATTAATGGATGAATCATGGTATGTCCTGGGCTCAAATGATGGATATGGAATTCGTGAACCGCAAAGCGTTAAATTGGGAAGATTTATGAAACTAGAAAAATTATCTTACTCGTTAAAGAAGACTGCGGAGGAAATAAAGCAAGCAGGTATAAAATTCCAAAAATCCATAGGGCCATGTATAGCAGAAGATAGTAGTGATGAGTTGATTTTAGAAGGTAAAAATATCACTTACAGATATCCCGGTGCGGATTCTGATACATTAAACGGATTGAATTTTAAAATCAAGAAGGGATCTATCAATGCACTCATGGGGTTTAATGGCGCAGGGAAATCAACACTCATGAATATTTTATCGGGGTTGGAGGAGCCTTCCTCAGGGGAAATTTTAATTCATGGGAAATCGATAGGGAAGCGGAGAGAATATATTGGATATATGCTGCAGGAAGCAGACCTGATGCTCCTAAATGATTCAGTTCGGGAAGAATTGCTATGGAATAATAAAACAATGACAGAAAAAGAATTGGATATTTTATTGCACAAGCTTCACGTATATCATTATCGGGATGATTTCCCGCTTGCCTTATCAAAGGGGCAGCGCCTTCGCGTCGTTTTGGGAGCATTACTTTCACGAAGAGACAATGAGCTTCTTTTATTGGATGAACCGACAACGGGACAGGATCAAAAAAGTCTTGAAAGTCTCAGTATGCTCCTTTCCTATGCAGCGGAGCAAGGAAAAACAATATTTTTTTGTACGCATGATATTGAATTGGCATCATCACTGGCAGATCGTATCTTTGTGCTGGCACAAGGACATTTTGTAGCGGTGGGGGCACCTCATGAAATATTCAGTAATAAAGAAGTTCTTAGAATGGGGGGATTATCCATACCACCGATGCTTGAATTATCGGAATACCTTGGTATAGATCCCTGTATAACAGTAAAGGAGGTGATGCGCCATGTCCTTTAGGCAATTATGGGAAGGTACGAACAATGATACTTTCTTTTCACGGTTGGATGGAAGGACTAAATTGTGTGTCCTGTTTCTTTTTGCTCTGATTATGGTTATTGTGGATAATCCACGGACATTATTTATTTTGTTTTCTATAAGTATAGCGCTTCATATAGCTGCGGGAACACCCGTATATAAGTGGAAGGTGCTTGCGGTATTTATTTTATTTGGGTTGTGGGGATCTGTTGCCAGCCAGGCATTGTTCTTTGCACAAAATCCACGTACTCCTATTCTTATGTTGATCAGTCCTACATTTCCTGTTTTAGGTGCACTGACCGACGGACTTTATATTTATCAGGAGGGAATTGTGTATGGTGCGATACAGGGAATGAGATCTGTATCTATGATCGCATTGGGTCTGCTTGTATGCTGGACCAGCGATCCTCGCCAGCTTTTAAAAGGGCTCTCATCCTGGCGTCTGTCGCCGCAAATATCTTTTATGCTGGTAACAGCTATTCGATTTTTTCCTGTATTGGCCGCTGAAGCTGGTGAAGTTATCATTGCGTTACAGCTGCGCAGCCATGGAAACAAAGGGAGAACCCGGATTATCCAACATCTGCCATATATAGTGAAACCTCTTTTGGCGAGATGTATCAGGAGATCCCAAACTCTGGCGCTTTCTGTTGTCAGCAGAGGGTTGTTTCTGGCAAAACAGCAGAGTTATGAAATCTGGGATTTGCGGGAAAAGATAGTATGTCTGTTTCTAATGGGGATTATTACGGCAGCCGGTATCAGCAAGCTCATGTATGCACTGTCACAGCAGGGGATTTATTTTGGCGCGCTGCGTATAGTTTATGATTGGACAAAATTATATCTATGAAAAAGATGAAGACAATGCTTATTTTTCTGTTGTTGGGGATGACCTGGCTGTTGCTGTTCTTTCTGACAGGAAATAAAACGCCATGGGGAATGTTCGATGGAGAAAAAGCTGAAGGAGAAACCATTGTTTCACTGGGGGATGTGGCAGGAAGAAACTATGACAGAATGGGCTTTGATGGCGGAGAGATTCTTTATTCACCGGTTAATCGTGGATGGATTGTCGGAACCATAAAAGGGGAAATGTATCATTTTTCTATAGAAGGATATGAAAGATGGTCCAGAACCATCGGAATTGGTGAAATCCGTTCGTTGGCGTTGAGTAAAGATAACAGGATTGTCTATGTCGGAGAAAGCAGCCCATCCGGTACGCTCTACGCCTTAGAGGTTGCAACGGGAGATATCTTATGGAAATTTGACGGAGTTGATGTTATTGGAGTTGAAAATGAAATTCGCGCGTATCCGATTCCGATTCATGTAGAAACAGACAAGGAAGGGAATGTATATGCCATTTTTTATCGATCTACTGTCAGTAAGAATCATTCAAGAGCTTATATAAGCCGAATCATTTCCTTTGATGAAAGAGGGAATGAACGCTGGCGGTACCCGCTCAATGAAAATATGGACAGCTGGATTAATTGGGGCAGTGTATCTTTTGCAACAGGGCGGTTTGCGTTTGCTTCTGCTAATTATGACAAATCAGGGCCTGAAGAAAGAAAATATAATAAAAATATATATGTTTTGGACAAGGATAAAGGAACTTTGATTAGTGCTAAGGATATACCGGCGGCACCACTTTTTGAGATAACAACGATACGCAATGGTCCTAATTATTCAGAGGATGGAAAGTATTTGTCTGCGATGACCAGTGATGGGAGAGGAATCCTTTTTGATGAGAACGGCAGTATACTTTGGCAACGGGTCCTTTCAAAACCACATAAGGTAGCCGGCGGTTGGTATAACGCTGCTGGTAGAGATGCTTATATCGTGCCTGAAGGTGTTGTCTTCACAACTATTAATACATTTAACCGGGCAAATTGGCAAATTCCCGCACCGATTATACATCCTTCCAGTAATAGCGTATATCTTTTTGATATGGAAGGGGCGTATAAATTTAAATATACAGCAGGAGCAGAAGTGGAAGGAATTACATTTTCCTCATCAGGTATCGCAGCTATTGCTATTGGGCGGAATGTAAGAAATCATGATTATGGTGCGCATGGAGCTGCGGTGATCAGTTTAGTCAACGGAAAGGAGCTAAATCGATATCATACTAAAGGGCCTATTCAGGCAATTTCTATTTCTGATGATGGGAAATATGCAGCAGGAATTGAAGTGCCTGCGGTAACACCGGATGGAGATTTAATCGGTTCCTATGATCTGCATATTTGGAACAGGGAGAATGATAATGATTAGAAACTTTATGCACTATTACAAGCCTTATATGAAACTGCTTATAGGTGTAATTATTGGGACTTTTGCCATGGCAGGGCTTGATTTGATTTTTCCTGTCATGGTAAGAGAACTTATTAATCGGGTTCTTCCTTCTAAAAACATGACAGTGCTTTTTGGGGGAGCCGCCATTCTGTTGCTGCTTTATATCTTTGAATTTATTATTTCTTATTCCGTACAATATTATGGGCATATTATGAGTGCATCTATTGAGCATGATATGAGAAATGATCTTTTTTCTCATATCGAAACGTTATCTTTCCGTTATTTTGATAATGAAAAAACAGGGCAGCTTTTATCCCGTATAACAAGTGATGTGACGGAAGTAAGTGAATTGGCTTTTCGCGGTCCCAATGACGTTTTACTTTGTGCCGTCATCATGACAGGAACCATCGTAGCCATGCTTATTATGAATTGGACATTGGCCATTTTAATCGGCGGGCTCCTGATTGGTAAAGCATTCCATACAGTAAAAATAAATCGGAAGATGAAAGATGCCTTTCGTAAAAACCGTGTAAAAGCAGGAGAAGTAAGTGCCAGAGCGGAAGAGAGTTTATCAGGGATTCGCCTTATAAAGGCATTTGCCATGGAAGATTTTGAGCGGAAGCGTTTTTGTGGTAAAAGTAGGGGGCTTAGAAATACAAGGTTCAATTCCTATAAATTAGTTGCTTATTTCTCAGGAAGTATTAATTTCTTTACGAATTTTATCAATGTGGTAGTTTTGCTGGCGGGCGGATATATGATCTCTGTCGATATACTTACGTTGCCGGATTTTGTTGCATTTTTACTGTATGTGAATATTTTTATGCGTCCCGTATTCCGATTAACCATATTGGCGGAAGTATATCAGCGGGGCATGGCCGGATTTTCACGTTTTGAGGAAATTATGCATACCAAGCCGTCTATAGAGGATCCTGAAATGCCACTCGTTTTTAATAAAGTCAGAGGGGATATTTGTTTTAAAGATATGAGTTTCGGCTATGATGATAATCGTTTGGTCTTGCATCATATAAGTTTGGATATCCCTGCAGGTAAAACGATTGCTTTCGTGGGGGAGACAGGAGCAGGGAAGAGTACTCTTGCCAATGTCCTTCTTCGTTTTTATGATCCTTCATCGGGAGAAATATTGATAGATGGAAAAGACATAAAAGAATATTGCCAACAGGATTTAAGAAAACAGATTGGAATCGTGCAGCAGGATGTTTTCCTTTTTGGGGATTCAATTGGTGAAAATATTGGGTACGGAAAAGAAGGGGCTTCTGCGGAAGAGATAAAAGCAGCAGCAAAATTGGCTGCTGCTGATGAATTTATTTCGCAGCTTCCCCATGGATATGAAACAAAAGTGGGAGAACGCGGAGTTAAGTTATCTGGCGGGCAAAAACAGAGGATTTCTATTGCCAGGGTATTTTTGAAAAATCCTCCTATTGTTATCTTTGATGAGGCCACATCATCACTTGACAGCCAGACAGAGAAAAAGATACAGGAAACATTGAACGACTTGGCAATGGACCGCACAACGATCATTATTGCCCATAGATTATCCACTGTCCGTGATGCCGATCAGATTATCGTGCTTGATCATGGAGAGATTATAGAAAAAGGAACTCATGGAGAACTTTTGGAGAAGAAGGGAAAATACTTTGAGCTTTATGAGGCACAGAAAAAGAGCGGGAAATATACAACCGGGAATGAAAAAGTATAATCTGTTATAAAACGGCTGCCTATTTTGTATGAAACGAGCAGCTTTGTGATGAAACCATTAGAAGATTTGTTATTTTCATGGGTTACAGAAAGAAAATGGTATAATAAAAAAGTAAATTTTAGATAAATATAGTTTGATTAAGTTTAGGTGCAACGATGAAAATAGGTGGAGAAAGATTTCTAAGAGAAGATATAAAAAATATAAAAGTAGCGGTGATAGGTGATATTATGCTTGATCGATATATTTCCGGAAATGTGGAACGCATATCACCGGAAGCGCCTGTTCCTATTAATTTAGTGAAATCACAGCGAAATGTTTTGGGAGGAGCTGCTAATACGGCTGCCAATTTATCCTCTTTGGGTGGACAAGTTTTTATTGCAGGTATGCGAGGAAATGATAGAGATGGAGATACACTTTCAGAGTTATTAAGGGCAGCTGGGATTGATGATACGGGAGTTATCGTGTCAGAAGAGTACTCTACTACGACTAAAGTCAGGATTCTTGGCGCCCGTCAACAGATGATGCGTCTTGATTTTGAAGAAAGGTGTAATCCTGATGATAAAGTATGCAAATATATTTTAAAATGGCTGGATCAATTGCTTCAGCAAAGAGTAGGCAGTATTGTTTTGTCCGATTATGGAAAAGGTATGATTACAGAACAGTTGGCGCAAACCATCATAAAAAAAGGGAAAGAGTATGATGTGCCGGTACTGATTGACCCTAAAGGATGCGATTGGACAAAATATAGAGGTGTATATGGAATTACCCCCAATATAAAAGAGCTATCTGATGTCGCTGGATTCGTCATCAATAATAATGATTCAGATATTGAACGGATTGGCAGAAAGGTGCGGGAAACGTTTCAGATAGAAAATATTTTTGTAACCCGGTCTGAAAAGGGAATTACCTGCATTAATAAAAATGGAAGTGCACATTGTGTTTCTATCGCACAGGATGTCTTTGATGTCTCCGGAGCGGGAGATACTGTTATGGCCATACTTGCAGCTGCAACAGCTGTTAATTTGGATATGATCACCGCTCTTGAACTGGCAAATACGGCAGCTGGAATTGCGGTGTCTCGAGTGGGAACTTATCCTGTCGGCCACACTGAAATGATCGACGCATGGTGCGGCTCCAATATGATGCGGACGGCTTATATCCCGATAAGCTGGGAGGAAGCAAAAAGTAAGGTGGATGCGTGGAAATCCCAAGGAGAAACTGTTGTTTTCACAAACGGATGCTTTGATATTCTTCATAAGGGACATATTACTTATCTGCAGCAGGCGGCGGCATTGGGGGAGCATTTGATTATAGGTCTTAATGCGGATGAATCTGTAAAAAAACTTAAAGGTGAAGGGAGACCGGTTAATTCGGAATCGGATCGGGCATTTATGCTTAAATCATTGAGGTTTGTGGATGAAGTTGTCATTTTTAATGAAGAAACCCCTTTGGAATTGTTAAAATGTCTGGAACCGGATATTTTGGTAAAAGGCGGCGACTATAGTGTGGAGGATGTTATTGGAAAAGAGTATGCGGGGGAAGTCAGAATACTTCCTTTTGTAAAGGGGTATTCTACGACCCAGATAATTAATAAAATTTTGGGAAAATGAGACATTGATTTTAAAGAGAGTTGTGTGATAGATAAAAGGGTTTCTTTTGCGTTATTTCCAGTAGAGATATTTGATAAGGAGAATAAACATTATATCAAGGAGCCCAATGGAAAGAAGACCATTTGAGGTTCCAGAATATTCAATAATGCTGCTGACAATAAGGCTGCCAAACGGTGTTGCACCTAAAAATACAAGAGCATATAAGCTCATGATACGTCCTAGGTAGCTGCGTTCCGTTGAAAATTGGATGATTGTATTAAAGTTGACGATGCTGATAATAGCGGTGAACCCAATTCCTGCATAGAGAAGAAGTGCTGGATAAAGCGAATTCGTCTGACTGATGATAATTAAGCACAAACCACATAAAAGAGCTGAATAAAAAGGGAGAGTCTGTTTCGGCTTGGATATTCCTGATGCGGAAATCAGTCCGCCAATCATGGAACCGGTACCAACAGAAAAAAGTATTTTGCTGAATCCGTTTAATCCGGCATGGAGTACTCTATCCGCAAAGGGTGGACCGTAAGTACCGAAGTTAAGAATCAAACCGCTGACAACTGCGACCGCAAGCAAATTGGATAAAATAACTTTATGATGCAACGTGTATCTGAGACCTGCCTTGATTTCTCCCATTATATCGTTTAAGATGGTATGGTTTTGTGGTTCATCCACTTTTATATGCAAGTAGACAATGATAATAGGGATAAGACAGAGTGCATTCAAAAAGAAAATAGTACTGTAGCTGAGATAGCTAAGAAGAAAAGCTGCTAAAATGGGACCAAGCATTCTTGTAATATTAAAGTTGGTGGAATTTAAGCTGACTGCACTTTTCAGGTATTGTGTTCCCACTAAGTAAGGCATGAAAGCCATCCGTGCGGGAAGATCAATACAGTCTATGGTACCGAGAAAAAATGCCAAAAGAAGAATCCAATAATAATCAGTATGACCGCTCCACAGGATGAGCCCTAAAAGAAAAGCCTGGAGCATATACATAAGCTGTGTTCCCAACAAAATACTTTTCTTTTTGTGGCGATCAATCCAAAAACCGGTCCACAGTGTGAAAAGGAGGCTTGGCATATATTGCATAGTACTCAGAACACCTAACAGCAGAGGGGAATCAGTAATTTCATAAACAAGCCACTGCTGTGCAGTAAGCTGCATCCAAAGCCCCATGAGAGCAACCCATTGGGAAAGGAAAAAAGTCCGATAGTTTTTGATGGTAAAAGCAGGGAAAGTGTGTAATAAATTGAATTTTAACATAATGATCCTCTAATAAATTTAGTTTTTATTATACTACCACAGGCAGTCTATGGATATGAATAATAAAGGAGCGTTTTTGTGAAAAAAAAATTATGGTATGCTGTGAAATCCGGCAGGAAAACCGGTTTGTTTACAAGTTGGGATGACTGTAAATTGCAGGTTATTGGATATCCCGGTGCGTCTTACAAAGGCTTTTTTACAAAAGAAGAAGCAATGGAATTCTTGGGGGATGTTACTGATAAAAAGGTAAAAGCCTTGAAAGACGAATTAAGAGTGGCGGTATATGTAGACGGTTCTTATATTCCGACAATTCCCGATACCTTTTCGTTTGGGGTTGTCTTTATCCACCATGGAACTGTTGAAACTTATGCAGAGAAAATTATTGATGCAGAAGAAGCGCAGATGCGGAATGTGGCGGGAGAAATACATGGTGCAGTGTTTGCGATGGGAAAATGTTTGGAAAAAGGGATCTCGGAGATAAATTTATATTATGACTATGTCGGTATAGAGAAATGGTGTACCGGAGAGTGGAAAGCGAATAAACGGGGAACAAAAGCGCTGCGGGAGTATTATGAATTAATAAAAGGACAGCTGACGGTTCATTTTCATAAGGTGGCAAGCCATACAGGCGTCATGTACAACGAAATGGCTGATCAATTGGCAAAAAATGCATTGCTGGAATAAGAACAGAATTATTCATAATGAATAACGAAGAAAGGCTTTTGTAAAAAAGATATTCTTTTATATAGACAGAGGAGAGTAAATATTCATCAGCAAGATTTTACAAGCAAGAAAAATCTCCTTACGATTGATGTAAAATTGCGGTACGAAAACTGCAATGAATAAATCGAAGGAGATTTTTTGCGTGTGCAAATATTATGTAATGTTTACTTCTAAATATGGGAATGAAATCACTGTCAAATAAAGCCTATATGGTCTTTCATTTCTTGTTTGCCCTCTTTGACAAAAGGTTACCGGTGAACTGCATAAACTGGACAATAATGACTAAGACAATAATTGTGGCAATCATGACATCCGCCTGGAAGCGCTGGTATCCGTAACGGATGGCAAGGTCACCGAGGCCGCCTCCGCCAATGGTTCCTGCCATAGCGGAGGATCCGATGAGGGAGACTATAACAACGGTCATGTTTTGAATGACAGAAGGAAGTGCTTCGGGAATTAAAACTTTGCGGATGATTTGGAATGGAGAAGCGCCCATGGATTCGGCAGCTTCAATAAGGCCCGACGGAATTTCACGGATAGAAGTTTCAACCATGCGGGCGGTATAAGGGATTGCTGCTAAGGTTAGCGGAACGATGGCAGCGGTGGTACCAATAGAGGTACCCGCAATTAATCTGGTAAGAGGGATAATTGCTACCATGAGAATAATAAAGGGAATGGAACGAATAACATTAACGATAAAAGCCAGTGGCTTATTAATAATCGGGCAGGAAAGTATTCCATTTTTCTCTGTAACAACGAGAAGTATTCCTAGGGGTATGCCTGCGGCTGCCGCGATAAAGGCAGAAATGGAAAGCATATAAAGGGTTTCAGCCAGACTTTTTAAAAGTAAATTAGTTATTACGGGAGACATATCCGATCACCTCACTTGTAATTGGTAAAGCGTTTAAATGTGTAAGCGCGTCTGTAAGATCTTCCAAATGCCCACTAATCATAATGAGCAGGCGGCCAAAAGAAATATCTTGGATGTAGTCGATGGAGCCGTAAAGAATACTTACGTTAAGATTATACTTTTTTATCAATTGGGCAATAATCGGTTCATTAGTTACATCACCACGGAACGAGAGTGAAATAAGTATATTATCAGATTCATGTTCTTTTGTAGGATGTATATTCATGTGGGAAAGCTGTGCGGGCAGTTCAGAAGACATGACGGAACCGACAAATTTTTTTAGTGTTTCTGTTTGAGGATTTGTGAAAAGGTTAATGACAGAACCTTCTTCAATAATTTTCCCGTGTTCAATAACAGCTACATGCTGGGCAATTTCTTTTATGACTTCCATTTGGTGTGTAATCATAACGATGGTAATTCCCAGTTTTTTATTAATATCTTTCAGCAATTGGAGAATGGATTTTACTGTTTCCGGGTCCAAGGCACTTGTTGCTTCATCAGACAGAAGGACGGATGGGTTGGAGACAATGGCGCGGGCAATGCCGACGCGTTGTTTTTGTCCGCCGGAAAGCTGTGCGGGATATTTATTTCTGTAGTCTGCTAGTCCGACTAATTCTAAGATATCATTAATGCGTTCTTTTTGTTCTCCTTGAGGTACATTTGATAATTCGAGAGGGAATGCCACATTTTCATATACAGTACGGCTGGACAGGAGATTAAAATGCTGAAAAATCATGCCGATTTTTTTTCGTTCTTCACGGAGTTCTCTTTTTGAAAGGGTGACCATATTTTTTCCGTTCACGATAACATCTCCTGAAGTTGGCGGTTCCAGCATGTTTATGCAGCGGACGAGCGTAGATTTCCCAGCGCCTGATTGTCCGATGATGCCGCAGATTTCACCATCCTTGATAGTGAGACTGATATCATTTAATGCATTAAAGCCGTTATAGATTTTGTTTATGTGCTTTAATTCAATCATATAATGCTCCTTTATAATAAAAAACTTTCATCAAAAGATGAAAGTAATAAATCATATCATCTTTCGAGCAGAATACCCGCTGGATTTGGCACCGTTTTCCATTGGAAAGGTTGTCGTAGTTTCACCGGGCCAGTCCCTCCGCTACTCATGATGAATTTTCTGAAGTTTGCCGTTATGCGTTGCATAAGGATTAAGATGGGAATATATTACGCTCTATATCTGAAAATGTCAATACTAACTTACCGATATTATAAAATATAGGAATATTTTGCTTGTGGTATCACATAAATGCTATAATGCATTAAAGTGAGAAAGATCTTTAATTATTAAGGGAGCGAATATTTATCAAAAGTGTATTAAGGAGGTTGTGATGAGTGTAAATCAGCGTTTGGTAAATCCACTGACAGATAATTTGTTTGATATTATTTTGAAATTGGAAACCAGGGAAGAGTGCTATGAATTTTTTGAGGACCTCTGTACAATTAATGAACTGCATGATATGTCACAACGGCTTGAAGTGGCCCGTATGCTTAGGCATGGAGAAAAATATGACAAGATTGAAGAAGCAACTGGAGCATCCACGGCAACAATCAGCCGCGTAAAAAGGTCGCTTGCTTATGGCGCCGATGGATACGCCCAGATGCTGAAAAGAATAGAGAAAGAGAAGGAGGATGTATAATGAGAGATTTTTCAAAAATGCGCCATTCCGGATTTAAGGCTTATGATATACGTGGGATCGTACCTACGGAAGTGAATGAGGAATTGGCTTATCGTGTGGCTCGTGCATATGCACAATTATACCATCTTAAGAAGATAAGCGTGGGATATGATATCCGGCCTAGTTCCCTATCGATTGCTGATGCTGTAATTCAAGGAATGAATGATGCTGGTGTTGATGTATATAACATCGGTCTCTGTGGGACGGAGATGATGTACTTCACCACCTTTTATTATGGGTTGGATGGCGGGTTTATGATTACTGCCAGTCATAATCCGGCAAATAACAATGGAATTAAAATCGTTCGGGAAAAAGGAATACCTGTCAGCGCAGATACCGGTCTTAAGGATATTGAAAGAGTTGCTTTTTCAAGTGAGTTTGAAAATTGTGCTGAAAAAGGACATGTTTATACAAAAGAAATTATAGAAGATTACATTCAGAGCCTTTTATCTTTTGTGGATATTTCTAAAATGAAGCCGTTAAAAATTGTTGTCAATGCAGGAAATGGCTGTGCCAATATTTGCTTCGAAAATTTAAAGAAGTATTTACCGTTTCATTTTACGGAACAGTATATGAAACCAAATGCAACATTCCCTCATGGTGTACCTAATCCTATGCTGGAGGAATGCAGACGACCTTTGATAAATCAGGTCTTGTTGGATGGTGCCGATATGGGTGTAGCCTGGGATGGTGACTTCGACCGGTGTTTTTTTATAGACCATAAGGGGAATTTTGTAGAAGGCTATTATATGGTGGCTTTACTTTCTCGATATTTCCTGAATCGGTATAAAGGAGAAACTATTATCCACGATCCACGCGTATATTGGTGTGTACAGAAAGTTTGTAAGGAGCTGGGGGGAATCTCTGTAGAATCAAAAGGTGGACATGCATTTATGAAAGAAACTATGCGTAAAGTTGGCGGTATTTATGGTGCAGAAAATAGCGCCCACCATTTTTTCAGAGATTTTTCCTATTGTGACAGCGGGATGATTCCTTGGCTGATTGTAGCGCAAATTATTAGTGAAACAAATGAATCTCTTTATGAGCTTGTTTCCGATTTGGAAAAAGAATTTCCATGCAGTGGGGAAATTAATCTGCCGGCAAGTCATGTTGATAGAGTGATGCAGGCTGTTGAAAAGGAATATGCGAAAGATGCGAAAGAAATTCAGCATATAGATGGACTAGGGATGGATTTCGGGGAGTGGCGGTTTAATTTGCGCGCTTCCAATACGGAGCCCCTGATTAGGTTTAATATGGAAACAAGAGGGGATAAGCTGCTTTTAGAAGAAAAGAAAAAAGCGATAATGGAGTTCATAAAGAACCAAAATTAAAATATAGTTTGTAGCAAGACTTGAAAATCATTTTTTATAAGGCGAGAGACCTTGCTTATGTTAAAAAATGATTTTCAATATTTCTTACATATAAGGCGGATAAGGCGGACGGGAAGTGATAGATATGTTTGATACAGTAATGAATCTTGTTAAAGAGTGGAACGTGACGGGAATCTGTCTTCGGCTTGCTTTGGCGACTTTTGTAGGGGTGATTATCGGGTTAGACAGGGAGTACAAAAATAAAGGCGCAGGGATAAAAACACATGCGTTGGTGTGTATTGGCGCGGCTATGGCAATGATCGTAAATGAATATGTATTTAGAGAATTCCCAAATATGAATACAGATATCACTCGTCTTGGTGCTCAAGTAATCAGTGGAATCGGTTTTCTTGGAGTGGGTACGATTATGATGAACGGACGAAGTGAGGTGAAGGGTCTTACTACTGCTGCAGGACTTTGGGCATGTGCGGGAGTGGGACTGGCCGCCGGAATTGGATTTGCTGAAGGTACTCTTTTGGCAGTTATTTTTATTCTGTTTATATTTCGTGTATTGGCGCCTCTTGATAAAAAATTACATAAAAATTCCAAAAGGATAGATTTATATATGGAATTTAAAGATTCAGAAAGTATCCGTCCTTTTATGGAATCACTCCGCAGGCAAAAAGTTGATTTATTAGAATTTGACTTCAGAAAAGATAAGTTGGGATTGCATATTCCGGCGGCTGCAATGTCTCTGCGGTTGCCTCACTATGGACAGAAAAGGGCGTTTAAAAATGATTTGCGAAATACAGAATCTGTTGTTTATTTTGAAGAGGTATGAAATTTTTCTTTATTATAAGGGGGATTTTTGAAATAGATTCTTGACATAAAATAAAAAGAGTGTAATATTATACTCATAATGTGATGACAGAGACATGATATTTCCATTGTACATGCATAGAGAGTCTGCGGCTGGTGTAAGCGGATATTGTCATGGTTATATTACCACTCTTAAACAGGGAAACAGAATTAAGTATGTTTTCACGGTTGACTGCGTTATAAGTTATTTAAGCGGAGTACTAGCTCTAATTTGGGTGGAACCACGGAATTAAACTTTCGTCCCTTGTGGATGGAAGTTTTTTATTTTTAGGAAATTTTTCTCTAATATATGGGAGGTATTTCCGGAAAGAAAAGAGGAAAGATTATGATAACAATTCGGTTGAAAGATGGGAAGGAACTACACTTTGAAAATGAAGTGACACTGTTTGAAGCTGCGAAAAAAATTTCCAATAGTCTTGCTAAAGATGTATTGGTAGCTAAAGTAGATGGAGAATTAACTGATATCCGGAATAATATTACTGATGGAACGCAGGTTGAATTCTTTACCAAAGCAGATAAGGAGGGGCTTTTTACACTTCGGCATACAGCCGCTCATGTAATGGCACAGGCGATTCAGCATTTGTATCCTGGAACGAAATTTGCAATTGGACCGGCAATTGATGATGGGTTCTATTATGATTTAGAATCTGATCATGTTTTTAGTCAGGAAGATTTTGCTGCTATTGAAAAAGAGATGGCTAAAATTGCTAAAGCAAATCTGCCTATTGAAAAAAAGATTTTGAGTAGAAATGAGGCATTAGAATTTTTCAGGAGCAGAAACCAGGATTATAAGGTTATCTTAATACAGGATCTTCCGGAAGATGCGATCATATCGACTTATACACAAGGGGATTTTACCGATTTATGCAGAGGTCCCCATGTTCGTTCGACAGGCAAGTTAAAAGTATTTAAGCTGATGACAGTGGCCGGTGCTTATTGGCGTGGCGATGAACACAATAAAATGCTCCAGCGTATTTATGCAACCGCATTCTTTGATAAAGAGGAGCTGGATCGATTTCTCTTTGTCCGTGCTGAAGCGGAAAAGCGTGACCACAGAAAATTGGGGAAACAATTAAATCTATTCTCTTTCCATGAAGAGGGACCAGGATTCCCGTTTTTCCATCCGAAAGGAATGGTTATTCGCAATGAACTTATAGCTTATGAGCGGGAATTGTTCCGCGAATTTGGCTATGAAGAAATTATGACACCAATTATCCTTTCTAAAAAGTTGTGGCTACAGTCCGGTCACTGGGATCATTATAAAGAAAACATGTACTTTACCCAGATTGATGAAGAAGATTATGCTGTAAAACCAATGAACTGTCCTGGCGGGATTTTATACTATAAAACAAACCAGCACTCTTATAGGGAATTACCAAAACGCGTGGGTGAATTTGGGATTGTACACCGCCATGAACTTCATGGTGCGCTTCATGGATTATTCCGTGTCCGTGTGTTCACACAGGATGATGCTCATATATTCATGACGCAGGATCAGATGAAAGATGAAGTAATTAAGACTATGGAAATGTATAGGAAATTATACAGTGTTTTTGGACTTGAATATCATGTGGAGCTGTCCACGCGTCCTGAGAATTCCATGGGCTCTGAGGAGCTGTGGGAAATTTCTACAAATGCATTACGGGATGCTGTTGAAGCGGCCGGTGTTCCTTATGTTATTAACGAAGGTGATGGCGCATTTTATGGTCCTAAACTGGATTTTCATATCAAAGACTGCCTTGGGCGTACATGGCAGTGCGGCACTATTCAAATGGATATGCAGCTGCCGGAACGTTTTGATGTAAACTATGTGGGGGAAGATGGAGAAAAGCATAGAGCTGTTATGCTGCACAGAGCAGGATATGGTTCCCTGGAACGGTTCATTGGTATCTTGATTGAACACTTTGCCGGAGCATTCCCGAGTTGGATTGCGCCAGTTCAGGTCAAAGTGGTTCCCGTTACAGAAAAACATATGAATTATGCAAGATCTGTGGCAGACGCACTTTCTGCATCCAATGTACGTGTAGAAATTGAAGAGGGAAATGATACTTTAGGATATAAGATCCGTAAGGCACAGATGGAAAAGGTTCCTTATACGCTTGTTGTAGGTGATAAGGAAATGAATGGACATACTGTTTCGGTTCGAAGCCGTAAAAATGGTGATGAAGGCTCTCTACCAGTGGCTGTATTTGTTTCCAATCTGATTCGTGAGATTAGGGATAGGTCATATTGATATGGATAAAGAATATCAAAGTGGTGATGTTGGCCGGGCGGCGCTGCGTATGGCACTTTCTGAAACGAGGGTGGAAGAAAGTATCCTTCGGGAAGAATTGGCCAAACTGGAAATTCGCGCGGTAGCGGTTAATTTTGGTGGAAAGTTTTTAGATATTCTGCCTAAGATTTATGAATCGGCTATCGTTGCTGCCCAACGTCAACATGTCATCAGTGATACCCATGTAGGTGACGGCTCTGTTTTGGGAGCGGTGGAATCCGCTATCGAACAGATAAAATTAAAGTCATTGGGAATGAATGTAGGCGGAAAAATCGGTGTAGCCCGGTGGCACGAACATTTATGTGTCGCAGTTTATGTGGGGGTTGGCGTTCTCCGGTTTAATGAGGTTGCTGTAGGAATGGCGCATCGTGTCCTTCGTGACGATCTGTCGGAATAAGTTTTCACTCTTTGCTTGACATTATTTGTGGAATCACTTATTATATACGAGTAACTGATTGCAAGCAGAAGTCATCCGCTTCTCACCTTACATGGCGAAAGCTACTAAGGTTTATGTATGAATTCGGAAGCGGATAGTATATGCTGTCCGCTTTTTACTTGCAATGAATTTCTTTTTCGGAGGTGAAAAGAATAGGAAAGGAACTCAGTATCAATGAGGAGATTCGTGCCAGAGAGGTACGGGTAGTCAGCGATACAAACGAACAGTTGGGAGTTATGACGCTCCATGAAGCCATCCGTTTGTCGGAGGAAAAAGGTCTTGATCTTGTAGAAGTTGCACCGAACGGGAAACCGCCGGTATGCCGTATCATGAACTACGGAAAATACAGATATGAGCAGCAGAAACGAGATAAAGAAGCGAAGAAGAAACAGAAGGTATTCCAACTTAAGGAAGTCAAACTTCGCCCCAATATAGAAGACCATGATTTCTATGTCAAGTTGAAAAATGCACAGCGTTTTTTAGCAGATGGGAATAAAGTCAAAGTTACAATTATGTTCCGTGGCAGGGAAATGACTCATCCGGAGCTTGGTGGAGAAGTTCTTGAAAGATTTGCAAAAGAACTTGGTAATTCTATTGTTCGTGAAAAGCCACCGAAATTGGAAGGACGTAACATGACTATGGTTGTTGGTCCGAAAGCATAATAAAGGAGAAATGAAAATGCCGAAAATGAAAACCCGCCGCGCTGCGGCAAAACGCTTTACCGAAACCGGCTCCGGCCAGTTTAAGAGAAATAAGGCTTTTAAAAGCCACATTCTCGAAAAAAAATCTCCAAAGAGAAAGAGAAATTTTAGAAAAGCAGCACTGGTTTCCAAATCTGATTACAAACGCGTAGCAAGATTGCTGCCGAACGGATGATAGGGAGGATTTAGAGAATGGCAAGAGTTAAGGTTGGTGTAACCGCACACGCAAGGCATAAAAAAATTTTAAAAATGGCGAAGGGATACAGAGGTGCCCGCCATGCCCAATTCAAAAAAGCGAATGAATTGGTAATGAAGGCTCTCTACTATGCAAGAAGAGACCGTAGAGCGAAGAAGAGAGAGTTCCGTAAGCTTTGGATTGTTCGTATAAATGCGGCAGCTCGTATGAATGGGCTGACTTACAGCAGATTGATTGCAGGTTTGACAAAGGCTGGTATCGAAGTAAATCGTAAGATGTTGTCTGAATTGGCTATCAGTGATCCCGCTGGTTTTACTGTAATTTGCGAAGCTGCTAAAAAAGCATAAGAGATGAATATAAGAAGACGAGTTGTTTGAACTTGTCTTTTTATATTTTAGACATGATTTCAACTAAACTAAAACTGCCATTGGATTGACATGATGTATCCAGTGGCAGTTTTATTTTAGAATGAAGATATTAAATGGTATTAGCCGAACCCACAACAGCTTCGATTTTATGCATGACCATTTGCCTTACAGCCTCTCTTGCCGGTTTCAGGTATCCGCGGGGGTCAAAATTTTCCGGATTTTTAAATATGCTTTCTCGAATGGCGGCTGTCATAGCAAGGCGGATATCTGTATCAATATTAATTTTACAGACGGCCATCCGGGCAGCCTTACGGAGCATCTCCTCTGGTACACCTTTGGCACCTAAGACTTTTCCTCCAAATTGATTACATTTTTCTACGAATTCAGGGATAACCGTAGAGGCGCCGTGGAGAACGATCGGATAATCAGGGAGCAGTTGGCCGACTTTTTCAAGACGTTCATAATCAAGATAAGGTTCTCCACTATATTTATAAGCGCCATGGCTTGTGCCGATAGCGATAGCGAGTGAGTCGCAACCTGTCAGTTCAACAAATTCCGCCGCTTGATCGGGATCGGTAAAAATAGCATCTTTGGCGTCAACACTGACCAGATCTTCTACACCGGCTAAACGTCCCAGCTCAGCTTCTACTACGACGCCTTTATTATGGGCATAAGCTACGACTTCTTTTGTAATACGTACATTTTCTTCAAAAGAGTGTTTAGAGCCGTCGTACATAACAGAAGTAAATCCGCCATCAATACAGGCTTTGCAAATCTCAAAAGAGGAACCGTGATCAAGGTGGAGCGCGGTGGGAATTTCAGGGTAGTCCTGAAGAGCAATTTTGATAAGCCCGACGATATACTCTTGACCTGCATAATTTCGAGCACCTTCTGATGCTTGGAGAATAACAGGAGATTGTTTTTCTTTTGCGGCTGCCATAATTCCTTGAATGATTTCCATGTTATTGACATTGAATGCGCCAATTGCATAATGACCATCATATGCTTTTTTAAACATTTCAGTAGTTCCTACAAGTGGCATCTTAAATACCTTCCTTTCCTTATCGGAATAAAATTATATAATAAAATACTTTATTTTATTATACTGTACCGAGGATATGATTTCCAGATGAAAGCATTTATCATTTAAATAGGGAAAACGTATATTGAATAATGTAAATGTGATATACTAAAAGTGTTAAAACATTCTTTCTTTTAAAATATAATTCTTTGTGGTATGGTAAAATAATTAGTAATTTATTCTTTTTATTATTATGGCATGTTAATAATTTATCAAGGAGACAATTATGGCTAAAGATTATTCTTTTGATGTGGTATGCCGTACTGATTTACAGGAAGCCGCAAATGCGGTGAATCAGGCCTCTAAGGAAATTGGTACGCGTTATGATTTTAAAGGAAGTAAGAGTTCGGTATCTTTTGATGGCAGTTTAATTACTCTTATAGGGGATGATGATTTTAAGCTGCGTCTTGTTCGTGAAATCGTTAATGGGAAGTTGGTGAAGCGCGGTATTTCTTTGAAAAATATAGAAGAAAAGAAAAAGGAATCTGCTGCGGGTGGTACCGTAAGGCAGATGCTTGAATTAAAGAACGGTATTTCTTCAGATTTGGCAAAAGATATTGTAAAACGGATTAGAGGATCGAAAATCAAAGTGATGGCTAAAATCAACGGGGATGAGCTTCGTATAAGTGGTAGAGATAAGGATGATTTGCAGGCTTGCATTGCATTTTTAAAACAAGAAGATATTCCTGTAGATTTGCAGTTTGTAAATTATAGATGAAGGGACATTCTATATATTTATGAATACAGAGGAAATGATGGGGAAGGTATTGCGGGAGGGGTATACAACCGGTGCAACAGCAACGGTTGCAATGAAGGCTGCAGTTCTTGCCATTAAAGGAGAATTTCCCAAACAGGTAACGGTTTTATCGCCGCAGCGTACAGAAATTACACTGCCGGTGCAAAGCGCATCCGCTGAAAATAACATCGGGACAGCAACTGTATTGAAAGATGCTGGCGATGATTTGGACTGTACGAATGGAACTCCGATTGTGGTGACAGTGGAGTTGACTGATAAGTCAGGAATGGAACTGCGAGCCGGCAAAGGTGTAGGCACAGTTACTCGTCCGGGGCTGCAAGTGCAGGTTGGTCGCCCTGCTATTAATCCGGGACCGCAAATTATGCTTAGATACGTGTATGAGGAATTGATTGCCCCGGCTCATGGCTGTATCGTGACAATTAGCATTCCTAAGGGGGAAGAGTTAGCAAAACAGACCCTGAATCCCGCACTTGGAGTGGTTGGCGGAATTTCTGTTTTAGGAACTACGGGAATCGTTAAACCGATGAGTGAAGATGCATATAAAAGGTCGTTGGCCCCCCAGGTTCCTGTAGTCTGGGCCAGCGGGATCCGTACGGCGACTTTATGTCCCGGACGAATTGGTGAGCATGCAGCACAAATTATGGGAATACCTAAAGAATCGATTATAGAGACAAGTAATTATATCGGCTATATGATGGAACAATGTGTAGCTAAAGGTTTTGAAAAGATGCTTCTTATAGGGCATATGGGGAAATTGGTTAAAGTGGCGTCCGGAAGCTTTCATACATATAACCGGAACAGCGACGGACGGATGGAAACGATGGCAGCTTATGCGGCGATGAACGGAGCTGCTCCTGCCATAGTTCGTGAAATTATGGAATGCAATACTACAGATGGTGCGGCGCTTATTATTGCCCGAGAAGGCTATGACATGATTTATGGGCAGATGGCGGAACGAGCACAGGTTCGTGCGGAAAGGTATATTTTTGGCAAGGCCAGGGTAGGGATCGTTTTTGCGGGGTTGGATGGCACTGTTCAGGCTGTAAGCAGTCGGGCAAAAGAGATTTTGGAAGAGGAAAAATGGAACATACATTAATAGTAGCGGGGATAGGACCGGGAAGTAAAGAATATATCCTGCCGAAGGCGTTGTCCGTAATTGAAAAGGCCCGCTACTTGGTTGGTGGACATCGTGCCTTGTCTGATTATGGTCATGCGGGGCAGGAAATATATCCTATCACAGGAAAACTTTCTTTGCTTGCCGATTGGATGGAATCCGCACTAAAAAAAGATGATGTAGTTGTCATGGTGAGCGGAGATCCGGGATATTATAGTTTATTACCTTGGTTAAAAAAACGGTTTGCAGGAAATCCTATAGAAGTGATTCCGGGAATTTCATCGGTGCAGTCTGCATTTGCACTTATTACTGAACCCTGGCAGGGGGCATTATGGCTGTCATTTCATGGGCGTATCCCTGATGATGAGCAGCTGAGGTATGAAAAAGGGAAGAAAATGGCTTTCTTGACAGATCATGAACATAATCCGTCATATATCGCCAAATATTTAATAAAAAAAGGATGGCCAAAAGAAACTCGGGCCGCTGCTTGCGAACATATTTCATATGAAAATCAGCATATAAACACCGGTATGCTGAAAGAGATCACGATGTTGGACGGTTTTGGTGAATCTGTATTGGTGGTGATGGGATAATGTACACATTTGGAATTAATGATGAGGAATTTATAAGGGGAAAGGTGCCGATGACAAAGGCGGAAGTTCGCGCGATGATTATGGTTAAGGCACGGATTGCCCCTGAAGATACAGTGGTTGATATCGGTGCAGGAACTGGATCGATTACCGTTGAAGCAGCTCTTTGTGCAAATAAGGGGATTGTATATGCCATAGAAATGAATCCGGAAGGGATTGATTTAATTAAACAGAATGCAGAGAAGTTCGGTTGTAGGAATATCTATCCTGTTTTAGGAAGCGCGCCGGAGGCAATGGCGGAACTTCCTATGACGGATGTAGTAATTATCGGTGGTTCCGGTGGAAATATGCATGAAATTTTAAATAAGGCAACTAATATTTTGCGACCGAACGGACGAATCGTTCTGACTTCAGTTACTGCAGAGACGACGGGTGAAGTGGTGAATGAGTTCAAGGACAGACCGTTTACGTTTGACGGTTTTCAAATGCAGATTAACCGTTTAAGAAAGCTTGGCAGATATCATTTATTCAATCCGATGAGTCCAATATTTATTTTTACTGCTATAAAAAAAGAGGAGGTTTAATATGGCAAAAATTTATTTTATCGGAGCAGGTCCCGGAGATCCTGAATTAATTACAATAAAAGGTCAGCGGATTATTGCAGAGGCTGATGTAATTATTTATGCAGGTTCTCTTGTTAATCCGGAAATATTGAAATACGGAAAGAAGGATGTTCCCGTTTATAACAGCGCCACTATGAATTTAGATGAAGTGCTTAAGGTGGAATTAGAATCGATGCATAAAGGGAAAACGGTAGCACGTGTACATACGGGGGATCCTGCTATTTATGGTGCTATTCAGGAACAAATGGATGGGTTGCGTGCGGCAGGCGTGGCAGAAGAACAGATGGAAGTGGTCCCGGGGGTGAGTTCCTTTTTGGCAACAGCGGCAGCTCTCAAACAGGAATATACGCTCCCGAATGTTTCCCAGACAATTATTATTACGCGTATGGAAGGCCGTACGCCTATGCCTGAAAAGGAAAAACTCTCTATGCTGGCACAGCATCAGGCAACGATGTGTATTTTCCTGTCTATCCAGGGAATTAATACAGTTATGTCGCAGCTGAAGGATGGCGGATATCCCGGAGATACACCGGTGGCGATCGTGGTTCGCGCTACTTGGCCGGATCAGAAGATTCTTCGTGGAACAATTGATACGATTGCTGATGTAATCCATGCGGAAGGTGTAGTACGGCAGGCAATGATTGTCGTTGGCCGTGTACTGGATACAGATTATGAGTTATCCAAATTATATGACAGCAGCTTTACGACTATGTTCCGTCAGGGAACCGATAAAAAATGAGGTATGCGATCATTTCCGTATCTGCAGAGGGGGCGCGGCTAGGCCTTAGATTAAAAGCAACTCTAAAGGGAGATATCACATTATATGAGCATCAGGAATGTGCAAGCGGTGCGGAAGCCAATTATTTTAAGAAAACGGCAGCATTGACTTCTGAAATTTTTGGAAGGTATGATGGCCTGATTTATATCATGGCAGCCGGGATTGTGGTACGTTCTATCGCAGCCCATGTGGTGAGTAAGGCAAGTGATCCGGCCGTGCTTTGTATGGATGAATGTGGTAAGCATTGTATCTCCTTATTATCCGGACATTTGGGGGGAGCCAATAAGTTGACGCGGGAAGTCGCGGCAGCAATTGGTGCTGCCCCTGTCATCACTACGGCAACGGATGTGCATGAAAAAAGCGCGCCTGATGATATAGCCAGAGAGCTCATGATGCGCGTTGAACCGCTGGATACATTGAAACCCGTTAACAGCGTTATAGCTGCCGGGAAAAGATTTTCCTGGTTTCTGGATTATCAGGTGGAGGGGGCTAAATCTATACGAAAAAGGCTTCTTGATATAGGTATATCTTGTGCCAGCAGTGATCTGATAAATGAAAATGAGTTTGATGCCTGTGTAATTATCACGGAAAGAAATGTAAAATGTTCTAAGCCTTATGTGTGCTTACGGCCTAAAAACTTATATGTTGGTATAGGATGTAAACGGGGAACTTCGGAAGCATTCATTAAAAAGGCCTTTTATGCAGCCTTAGAAAAGATAAATGTTTATACATATCAAGTGGCTTCATTGTCCAGCGTGAATCTTAAAGCCGATGAAAAAGGATTACTGGATTTTGCGAAACACATAGATAGGCCGATTCACTTTTATACAGTTGAAGAGCTAAGAGAAACGGAAGCAGAAAATCATATTGAGATATCAAAGTTTGTAGAAAAAACGATTGGAGTAGGAAACGTATGTCAGTCAGCAGCATTAAGAGAGTCCATGGGGGGGAAGACGCTTCTTCCGAAAACAAAATTTGCCAGTGTGACAATTGCTATTGCGGTGGGATTGTCCGTGTAGTTGGAATTGGGCCTGGACATGAAGCGGAAATGACAGAAAAAGCGATAAATGCTATTCAGGAATCCGATATTATTGTAGGGTACAATACATATATTGCCCTCATTAAAGACAGGATTGCCGACAAAGAAATTGTAGGAAATGGGATGCGGCAGGAAGTGGATCGATGCCAGAAAGCAGTTGATTTAGCTGTGGAAGGGCATAAAGTTGCGGTTATTTCTTCTGGAGACCCGGGCGTTTACGGCATGGCTGGACTTGTACTTGAACTTATTCAAAAAATTCCTGAAGAAAAACGTCCGAAGTGTGAAATTATTCCGGGGTTGACAGCTGCCAATACAGCTGCTGCAGCTTTGGGAGCTCCGTTGATGCACGACTATGCGGTAATCAGTTTAAGCGATCTGATGACGCCTTGGGAACAAATACAGAAACGGGCAAGCCTGGCAGCAGAAGGAGATTTTGTTATTGCCATTTACAATCCTAAGAGCCGTGGCCGTACGACCTATTTAGATCAGATTCGAAATATAGTCCTGCAATTCAGGAAACCTGGGACTCCGGTAGGGATTGTGAGAAAAGCAGGGCGTCCGGGAATGAATTGGACAATCAGTACTTTGGAGAAATTGCCTGAAGAAGATGTAGATATGCAGTCAACTGTTATTATCGGGAATAGTAACTCTTATATTGCTGATGGACATATCATCACTCCAAGGGGGTATAAGCTTTGATCTGGATTATTTCGGGAACGCAGGACGGCCGTGAGATAGGAGCGAAACTGGCAGACCGGGAAATAAATAAATCCCCGGAAAAGCGGCAGGAAATTCTTATGACTGTAGTAAGCCAATATGGTAAGGTATTAGCTGCCCACAAAGGGATTGATGTTGAAGTAGGGCGGTTCAAACAAGAGGACATGGTACGAATTATTAAGGAGAAGCATATAATCTTGATTCTTGATGCCAGCCATCCCTATGCAGCGATTGTGTCTGAAACAGCACGGAGTGCATGCAAGGAGGCTGGTATTGACTATGTACGGTTTGAACGTCCTGAGATTTCGCTTCCCTATTATGATAAACTTTATCATGCCAAGGATGAGTTTGAAGCAGCAGGCATGGCAGGAAAACTGGGGAAAAGTGTTCTTTTGACAACAGGATCTAAGACTTTGTCAGCATTTGTCCATTCGGAGGCATTGAAGGGAAAGAAAATATGGGCAAGGGTGCTTCCTGTATCAGGAGTTATTAAATTGTGTGAGGATCTGGGGATGAAAGCCAAGCACATCTTAGCAATACAGGGGCCATTCTCTTATGAAATGAATTTGGCAATGATTCGTGATTACAAGGCTGATGTAATGGTTACTAAGAACAGCGGGCTTATTGGCGGTAGTGACACAAAGCTTAGGGCGGCGATGGATGCAGGAATATCTGTAATCATTATCGACAAGCCTGCAGCTGATTTATCGGGTTTTCCTGTATTCTCGACACAGCAGGATATTTTAGATTATATGGAGGAATATTATGGATTTCATTAAGAACCCAAGGGCCATTGAAGAAAAGAGCATGGATCTGATCGATCCTTTTATCAGTGATATAGAGTTAACCTCGGAAGAAATTACCGTTTATTCACGTATGATTCATGCGTCCGGTGATGTGGACTATGGTCATCTAATTGCGACCAGCAAGGGGGCTGTCGCGGCGGGAATTGATGCTCTTGCGAAGGGATGTAATATATACACCGATGTAAATATGGTAAAAGCGGGCATTAATAAAAATGCTTTGTCTGTCCTGGGGGGAGAGGTGTTTTGCCGCGTATCCGATCCGGAAATCGCAAAAATTGCCAAAGAAAAAAATATAGCCCGCTCCATGGCTGCAATGAATTCTTTTGGAGCAGATCTAAACGGCTCAATTATCGGAGTGGGGAATGCACCGACGGCTCTGTATGAAGCTATTCGCATGGTAGAGGAAGACGGAATTAAACCGGCATTGATTATTGGTATTCCTGTTGGATTTGTCGGCGCAGCGGATTCCAAGGAACAACTTGTTAGAAAAGCTCCTTGTCCATTCATTACAGTAAGAGGAACAAAAGGCGGCAGCTCCATTGTTGCTTCTGTTATCAATGCATTAATGTTTAACCTTGTACAAAGAGATCACATGCTTTATGTACAGGGAAGAAAATGATGTTTTGTTGTATTAATAAAATCTTGACAGAGTGAACAGAAGTAATAATATGATGATATATAGATTAGTGTTCTATTGCTTTTTGCTTATAGTTATATTGTGTGATTTTGTAGGAGGAACTGTTGGGTAAAGAATCGGATACAGGTAAAACTAAGACACTACGGCTTATCATGTTAGGGGTATTTTTTTGCTTTACTTGTTTTGCAATGGTGGGAAGTCTTTTGTTTGGATCAGCGAATATTTCATTTCAAACGATTTTACATACATTGATAGGGAATGTCAGTACAACGGATGAAATGGTTATTTGGAATATCCGTTTTCCAAGAAATATAGTTGGTGCATTAGTGGGAGGAAATTTGGCGGTTTCCGGTGCTATTCTTCAGGCAGTTATGAAAAATCCTTTAGCAGATCCGGGCATTGTAGGTGTATCCAGCGGAGCCGGTTTAGCAGGAGTTATCATGCTGATTTTTATGCCGGAAGCATCTCTGTTGCTTACTCCAGTGGCTTTTATCGGTGCTATGTTGTCCGCATGTGCTGTATATTCATTGGCGTGGAAAAATGGGATCAGGCCGACACGTATTATATTGGCCGGTGTAGCAGTCAGCGCATTTTTGGGGAGTGGCATTTCTGCACTTTTGGTTTTCTACTCTGATAAAGTGCAGGGAGCTCTTTTGTGGATGGTTGGCGGACTCTCGGCAAGAAGCTGGCCTCAAGTAGAGGCGCTCTTCCCATATACGGTTTTAGGACTCATTTTTGCATTAGCTGGATGTAAAGCATTAACGATTCTCAGCCTTGGAGATGAAACAGCAAGAGGGCTTGGTGTGCCGGTAGAAAAAGTACGATTTTCTATGACAGCAGTGGCGGCTTTATTAGCGGCAGGTGCTGTCAGTATAGCGGGACTTATCGGGTTTGTAGGACTTGTAGTTCCCCACATTGTCCGTCTCATCGTTGGAACGGATTATAAATATGTAATTCCCGGATCCGCTATACTGGGGGCAGGAGTTCTTGTTTTCTGTGATACATTAGGGCGAATACTTTTTTCACCGGTTGAGATTCCTGCAGGGATTATTATGGCCTTTCTAGGAGCTCCGTTTTTCCTGTATCTGTTAAGGAGGAGTTCATAATGGGGGATATAGCAATAAAAATATCGGATGTCCATTTGGCTTTTGGGAAGAATCGGGTTCTTAGAGGGGTGAGTGGGCAGATAAAAAAGGGGAGTATTGTCACTTTTCTGGGGAGAAATGGATGTGGAAAGTCGACGCTCTTAAAAATAGTGACAGGTAATTTAAAACCTGATGTAGGACGGGTTGAAGTAGCGGAAAAAGAGTTGAGTAGCTTTCATACCAATGAAATGGCCAGACAAGTAGCATTTTTACCGCAGGTGCATGAGATACCAAAGGATATGACTGCTGAAGAGCTGGTTTCATGCGGGCGATATCCATATCAACATTGGTGGACAGGCGTATCAACTCATGATAGAGATGTTATTCGAAGCGCGATGCAAAGAACGAATACTTTGCACTTAAAGGATAGATTGGCTGCCAACCTATCCGGAGGGGAACGTCAGCGGATTTGGATTGCAATGGCACTTGCACAAGAACCGAAAATTTTGATTCTTGACGAACCTACGACTTACTTAGATATCTGTCATCAGTTGGAAGTGCTGGAGTTGGTATCAAAACTTAATCGGGAAGAAAATATTACCATCATTATGGTTCTTCATGATATTAATCAGGCAGTACGATATTCTTCAGAAATTTTTGTGCTCGAAAATGGAATTATAGAAAGACAAGGAACTCCTATTGATGTAATGACTCATGATGCAATTGCAGATATTTTTGAAGTTGATGCAGATGTGGAAATGCGAAGAGGGCGGCCCAGTATTTCCATAAATGGATTACTTGATTAACGGATGTATTAAATTGAATACAATAAAAAACAGACTTGCAGAATGTGCTTTCAACTATTCTTACAAGTCTGTTTTTTTTATGAAAATTATTGGTGATATGCCAGATCAAGAAGTTGGTTCATTGCTTTTGGTGTGTTGACTCCGGGGTTCATAAGAAATAAATCAGAGGGAAGGAAATAAACTCGATTGTTTTTCACGGCTTGGATATTCGCCCAGGCCGGATTATCACGCATTTGCTCGTCCATTTTTTTGTTAATTTCTTCAGCCTTACCCATTGTTACTACAAAAATAATCTCCGGATCATCTGCGGAAAGTTGTTCCAGCGAATATGGAACTGTTTTTGTATCCAAGTTTATTTCTTTATGAGACAGAAGAACGTTATTCATCTTTAAACGTTCTGCCATGGACGCACAGATTGATTTCGGCGTTTCCGCCGTGACCGCCTTGCCGGTGGCCCTAAGTATGGCAATTTTTGCAGGTACATACTGCGAAGCATCTTTTTCCACTTTTTGAATATCCGCTTCATATTTCTTAATTATCTTATCGGCTTGTTCCGGTCTTCCATACACTTGTCCCAAAAATTTCATAAGTGGAATATTGTCATTGATTCCATCATAGTTGATCAAAAGATAAGGAATTTTATTGCTCTGAAGGAGTGATTCTAATTTCCCATTTTGCCCTTTTTCACCGAGAACGAGATCAGGATTAAGTTCTACGAGCTTTTCCATATTTATATGAGAAACTTGTCCCAATTCAGGTAAAGCTTTTGCAGAATCCGGTATGGGACTGGAAGTAGTCGGCCGAGCCAATGATGTTCCGCCAATCGCATATGCCATATTAAGCAGAGGAGCACTTAGTGTAACAATTCGCTTCGGTTGCGACTGCATGGTAATGCTTTGCTCTTTATAGTTGTAGATACTGGCGGAAGGATTTGCTGATTTTTGTAGCGTATTCCCGCAACCGGCGGCAGTAAGGCATATGGCAGCAGCAAGAATAGCAACTTGGACCTTCTTCATGATAATCTCCTTTAGTTGTAATAGAAAAGAAAACCTCCGTCGAAAATGACGGAGGAATTTTTATATCAAAGAGTATTCCTCTCTTTATATCTTATCACAAATTACTTCTTGAATGCAGCAAGGGCCTCATCAGCACGCTGTATGTACAGGGCACGAACATTTTCATTTTCCCCAAGACCGTGAATATAAGTATTTACTTTAAATCCTGCTTTTGTAAGAATACTCTTATGGCTATCTGGATCATCGCCTGCCATGTCATTGTTTGCGTGATCACCGGCGACCATCATAATTGGCATAAGGGTGACATTCTTAAACCCTTTTGCTTTTAGTTTCGGAATGACATCATCCAGATTTGGACGACCTTCAACAGAGTAAACAAATACATTATTCATCCCTAATTTTTCTATACGATCCTGAATGACAGAATAGTAAGCATTGCCCGGATGTGGTGTACCATGTGCCATAATAAGAGTAGCATCTTCTTTTCCCATAACAGGGAACTGGCTCTTTACTGCATTCAGGAAATCAACAACCTGATCCGGTTCCCCTTCTGTACCCTGGAAATACATGAGTGGGGTGGCAAGAGAGAGTTCTTTGAATTTAGACATCTGCATTTTTGTGATAATCGAATCATAGCTGTATTCCATGCCCGGGATAACATCCAAAGATACAACAGCAACACGGGTATATCCTTCAGCTTTAAGCTTGCTAAAAGCTTCTTCCGGAGTCATCTTCTGGATACCTTCTTTTGCTTTAACTCGATCAATAATGATGTGAGATGTATATGCTTCAAAGACCGGGATATCAGGATGAGCTTTCTGAATAGCTGCTTCTACAGCATCAATTGTTTTCGCACGGGTATTAGCAAAAGTAGTACCAAATGTCATAACAAGAATGGCATCCTTGTTTTTCAGATTCTGGAGATCCGGGTTTGAATGGTGCCATACACCGATGGTGGAAGCTTCTCTGAGTGCTGGAGTAACGTCTTTTACTTCAGCATTCAATTCATAAGCACTCGCAGAGAAACCCACACCAAACACACATAATGCTGCTACTGAAGCGGACAGAATTGCTTTCATACTTTTCTTCATGAATATCACTCCTTAGTAAAATACCTGCATAACAGGTTAATCGTCAGTTTTTATTACCACAAATAAGAAATTTCCCTTAAACTTATTTTTGGTTTTATAAAAACTGCACTTTTTAAGATATATTATATATTAATACACGAAAGACACTAAGTCAATTAAAAATTGTTTATATTACCATAAATCTAGAATAAATTCAAACAAGAGTATAAGAATCATGCGAGCCATACTTGTATGGATATGATTTACTGTGAAAATGTATTATATAATATTGTATTATATAATATATTATGTAGAAAAATAAGAGCTCACTTCTTGGTTTAAACATATGGTACAATATATGTCACAATAATAGGAAAGGCTGTATTGGATGAAAGTATTTTCAGGCATTAATGATAAATTAGGAATAGATATGGGGTCTTCTCAAATCCGTATTTATTCCGATAAAAGGGTGATTTTGGAAGAAGCAAGCTGTGCAGCTTTAGAAGATAATAGCGGAAAAATCTTGGGGTTTGGCACAGATGCCATTATACGTAGTCATTCTTCTAGTGGAGATTGCCGTATCGAATGGACTATTAGGAATGGGATTATGGTGGATTATGAAATAACGAAAAAGATGCTTCGTTATTTTATTAATAAAGCTATTCGGCATTCCGTTAGCCGCCCCACAGTTATGATGGCAACACCCTGTGAAATCAGTTCCGTTGTTCGACATGCATTAGTGGATGCGCTTGCACATGCGGGGGCACAGCAAATATTTTTATTGTCAGCACCCGCTGCGGCGGCTATTGGTGCTGGTGTAATTATTGATACGCCAGAAGCTGTTTTATCCACTGTTATTGGCAAGGATGTTACAGACTGCGGCATTTATTGTGCAGGCGGAGTTGTTGAAGAACATGGGATTTCTTTCGGGGGGAAAACCATTGATGAAGGTATCCGCAGGTTTGTCCAGGCGAAATATCACTTGATGATCGGAATGACACAGGCGGAACAGTTGAAACGGGAATGGATATCGGTGGTACATACCGGAGAATCTCGTACGTTTACCATTAGAGGAAGACGTATAGCTGACGGCGTTGAAATTATACTGGAGTTAACTGAACGAAATTTATCACCGATTATGCAGCGTATTTTGCAGCCGGTCGTACAACTGATAAAGAAAGTGATGCGTGCGGCAACACCTGAAATGGCTGAAGATTTATTGAAAAATGGTATGATTCTATCTGGGGGGACTGCGAAATTATCCGGAATAGATGAGTGGATTGCTTCACAGATAGGGGTTCCTGTTTTTGTGGCGGATGAACCGGAAAATGTGGTGGCCAAAGGCTGCTGTTTGGCATTAGGCAATGCAGTTAGATTGCCGATGCTTGTGGAAAGTGGCGAAAAATATTACGGAGGGATATAATGATCTTTTTTGGAAAGAGAAAGATTTTATTAACCATCTTTATTTTTATCTTGATGGCATTAGGTGGATGGTTTTGGCGCCATCGGGAATCGGTGCCCTTTGTCTCTCAACCACTGTCTACTGCGGTAACACCGTTTCAGTATAGCATGAGTCATACGGCAACTTGGGGAAAAATTGGAATAAAAATTATAGATCAATCTTTTAGCAATTGGAGTGATTTGGAGCGCCTGAAAAGAGAAAATGAAAGCTTGAAAGCAGAGCAATCTCGATACAGTGGAATTCTTGCGGAAAATATTCGGTTAAGACACCTCCTTAAATTCAGAGAGGGGTATACGCAATTTAATCTGCTGGGTGCATCTGTAATTGGTCGGGATTACGGGACATGGACAAATACCATGGTTATAGATTGTGGTGTAAATCAAGGTTTGAAGAAATACATGCCTGTTATAGTGCCGGAGGGCCTTGTGGGTTTTGTCAGTGAAGTATATACGGAATCGGCAAGAGTACAGCTCCTTATTGATCCCAGAACGATGGTAGGGGGCATTATTCAGCGGCCGGCTTCTCGTGTAGCCTCAATGGTATCTGGAAATACAGGGAAATTAGGGGTTTTGTCTTTTGTAAATATAGTCAAAGAAGATGATGTTATAAAAGGGGATGTGGTTATTACCTCTGGGTATGGAGGTGTATATCCCAAAGGTTTGGTCATCGGAAGCATTCAGCAAGTTACGGATGATTCCGGGAAGCTATCTTTAGATGCAGATATTAAACCCGCTGTGGACTTTGGTCATTTGGAAGAGGTCTTTGTTATTATGGATTCTATCCGTAAAACACTACCACAGAATATTGATACGGAAGTTATTCAGCGTGAGCCCCCAATGAATCCTAACCTTCATCAAGCGGGAGCTGAAAATGAATAAAGAATTATTAATCGGGTTATGTATATTTTTTTCTATATTACAGGGATCTGTCATTCCATTTTTCTTTGACGGGATATCGCAACCGGATCTTTGGCTCGTCTTTATTATTATTTCTGCGATGGTGTTTCCAGTTAAATATGCATATGTACTGTCTATAGTTGGTGGATTGGTGCAGGATTTAATTATTGGGAATTTTTTTGGTCTGCATCTGCTGGCCTATATAGTGATTACCTTTATTTTTGTTAAATTTGTCAAAGGGAAATATAATCGCAATTGGTATGTTTCTGTAATTTCCGTAATCGTGGGCTCTTTAGCATTTATGGGTATTTCCACGCTGGTAATGTGGATTGCCGATGTACCGTTGGTATCATTTTTATACTTGCTTTATATTGGAGTTCCTTTTATTGGATATAATGCAGTATGTGCATTTTTACTGCATCGACCATTATGGTATTTTAAAATTGAGGGAGAATCTCGGTGGTAATGAAAAGACGTGTACCGGGAATACTTGAAAATCTGTTGAAAAATAAGGAAGAAACGCGATATGCAAATTTAGCATATGTGTCAATTGTTTTGTTGACAATTTTGAGCTTTCGTTTATTTTTTATGCAGATCATAGAGGGATCTTACTATAAACAAGAGGCGGATGGGAATAGAATTCGGACTTTACCGATTATTGCTTCAAGAGGAGTAATGTATGACAGAAATGGAATCTTAATGGTAGGCTCACGTGCTTCATACGGCATAACAATGCCCGTAGATCGAAAGAAGAATAGCCTTCCGGAAACAGAGCTGCGAAATCTGGCGAATCTTTTGAAAACATCACCGGCCATGTTACAAAAAAAGATAGAGGATAATAAAGCTATTTTTGGTGCGATTTATCTTGCTAAAGATGTAAGCCTTGATGTGGCGACGGAAATTGAAGAAAAGAAAAATGATTACCCGGATATTGAAGTGGAAGTCCAGCCGGTAAGAGTGTATCCTTTTGGAAATGCCGGTGCTCAAATGCTTGGGTATGTAGGGGAAGCAGGTCCCGAAGATGTAGATAAAAATGGTAGACCTTACGCATCAAGCACATTGATAGGAAGGGCTGGTTTAGAATGGCAATACAATCAATATTTAGAAGGTACAAACGGGTCTAAAGTAATAGAAGTGAATGCTGCAGGTCAGCCGGTAAATTATACAGGCGGTGCAGCTGCCATATCGGGAAATAATATAAGATTAACCGTAGATTCTGCTTTACAGCGTGCGGCTGAAAATGCGGTGGAAGCGCAGGTAAACATTCTCCATGGAATGGGGATATTTCCTACTGGAGCATCTGTTGTGGCAGTAGATCCCAATAGCGGCGCCATATTAGCAATGGTGAGCTGGCCAAGCTTTGATCCAAATCAGTTCAGTCGTGGTATTTCTTCCGAGGAATGGGATAAAATCATCAATAATAAAAACCATCCTCTGCAAAACAGAAATATCTCTTCTATGTATCCGCCGGGATCAACTTTTAAAGTTATTACCGGCGCTACTGCATTGGAGGCGAAGATGGTCACGCCTGAAGAAAAGATATTTGATAATGGAAGGCATTGGCTTATTGATAAAAGAAATTCTGAAGGAGAGGCTTTTGGTTGGGTAGATTTTTATGATGCCATGGCAAAGTCTGATAATGTGTATTTTTACGAGATGGGACGGCGCGTAGGCATTGACCGATTAGCGGCTATGTCTCGTGATTTTGGCCTGGGGCAACTGACGGGAATTGACTTAACCGGCGAAGTCGAAGGGAATGTGGCCAGTGAAGAATATAAAAAGAAGATATTTGGTCAAGATTGGTATTTAGGGGAAACTTTTGATGCGGCTATTGGACAAAGTTTCACTCTGACGACTCCTCTGCAGATGGCAATGGTTTATTCGGCGCTTGCAAATGGAGGATTTAAATATCAACCATATTTAGTAAGCCGTGTGGATCATTTGGATGGTACGCCGAAAAAAATCTTTTCACCTAAACGTATAGGCAGCTTACCATTGTCAAAAGCTACCATGGATGTGGTTTGTGAAGCTCTCCGCCGCGTTATGCAAAAGGGTGGTACTGGTGGAAATTTATTTGAAAATTATCCGATTTCTATTGCGGGGAAGTCCGGCACAGCAGAAACAAATGGGTTGGATAATGGGTGGTTTATTGCTTACGGTCCTTTTGAGAAACCGGAAATCGTTATTGCATGTATGTTTGAACATGCCGGATTCGGTGCTGATTCTGCTGCGCCGGTAGTAAAAAAAGTGATGGATGCGTATTTTCATTTTGGCGAATATGCATTTGCAAAAGATAGAAGTGGTGCAGTTTTGAGAAAGAAAGGCAATTGATAATGACACAAGTGCTATCTGTGATTTCTGGCAAAGGGGGAGTAGGGAAAACCCTTTTAACGGCTGCTTTGGGTATTCAGTTATCGAGAATGGGGAAAAAGGTTCTTTTAATTGATGGCGATATGGGACTTCGGAATCTGGATTTGATTCTGGGTGTAGAAAATGAATGTTTTTACAATATATGGGATTTAGCACAGGGGAAATGTTTTATAAGGGATGCGATTCTATCCATTGATGAGAATTTATATTTTCTTTCCGCTTCACAAGGTGAAACTTGGGAAGAAATATCTTCTGACGCTATAAATACGGTGTTGGAAGATATAGATGAAATTTATGATTTCATTCTTATCGATTGTCCGGCAGGAATAGGAGCGGGAATAAAGTTCGCGGCTAAGATTTCTGATTTTGCAATAATAGTTTTAGCACCATCTTGGGCATCGAAGCGGAATGCAGAAAAAATGATTTTGATGATGCCGGAGAATGTACATTCCTACATTGTGTTGAATCAATTTAGCGAAGGCAATGATAAGATTAGTTTTGAGGAAATGATGACATGTATTGATGAGGACATATTTGGAGGAGTAATCCCCTTTTCACGGATTGCGACACAATTGTCACATTATGGAGAATTGCAAACATATCGCAATGACTGTGCGTTTGCAGATGCCTTACAATGTGTGATAAATGTAGTTTTTAAGGGACGGGAATATCCCATATCCCGATGGCGATATATACTCCATGCTGCAAAAAAGGAAAATGGTGTTGCTTTGAAAGGTAGCGAATCTATCTTAAAAAAACGTCCGATATTTTCTTGGGATCGGAACAGAATGGCGTATAAATGGCGCCATAGGAGATAATTTATGAATCTAATCCGTTATTTAAGAAGAGTTGACAGTACGTTGTTTCTGACAGTAATCAGTTTGGGCATTATTTGTCTAATGATCATTGGAAGTGCGACTCATGCCAATGTATATGGATATCCGGAACGGTATGATTTTATTCTGAAACAAGGAATATTTCTTGTTTTGGGGATTATCATATCAGGATTTACATTGAAATATGACTATCGCATATTATACAAATGGGCTCCAACTTTATTCGTGATTAACGCATTGTCATTGATAGTGGTTAAATTTGCGGGAACAAGTGCATTGGGGGCACAACGGTGGATACAGATTGGACCATTTACTTTACAGCCGTCTGAATTTGCCAAATTATTTATGATTATTTGCCTGGCGCGATTATTATCAAACCGTAAACAGGAATATAAAACATGGAGAAGCCTGCTTCCTGTGGCAGGATTGATGACACTTCCGACATTTCTGATTTTCATACAGCCTGATTTAGGAACGAGTTTAGTGTTTTGTGCCATCACTTTAGGAATGTTGTATATTTGTGGATTGAGTATAAAATTGGTGAAACAGGCATTAATCGGATTATTAGTCATCTCACCTATAGTTTGGTCCTTTGTTCTCCATGAATATCAAAAAATGAGGCTTCTTGTTTTATTTAACCCCAATGTGGATCCATATGGCTCGGGATATCATGTGATTCAATCAAAAATTTCGATAGGCAGCGGTGGATTTATAGGACAGGGATTATTTTCTGGAACGCAGAGTCAATTGGATTTTTTACCGGAAAATCATACAGATTTTATTTTTTCTGTTATTGGTGAAGAATTAGGCTTCGTAGGCTCGATTTTTGTTATATTTCTATACTTTTTATTACTATACAGGACGTTAGTTATTGCAAAATCTTCCGAAGATATTTTCGGCAGTCTTTTAGCTTGCGGCATTTTTTCTATGTGGTTATTCCAAGTGTTTATCAATGTAGGAATGACACTTGGAATCATGCCTGTTACAGGGATTCCTCTTCCCTTTATGAGTTATGGTGGAAGTGCATTGCTTATGAATTTATTTTGTGTCGGAATATTAATGAACGTTTACCTTCGTCGCAAGAAAATGATGTTTGAGTAGGGAGAATGTCTATGAATCCTGTAAAAATTGATCCGGTTTGGTTGATGCATGTACAAAAACCGGCAAGATATATCGGGGGAGAATGGAACAGCATCGTTAAGAACCATGATTCTGTTGATGTAAAGGTAGCATTGGCTTTTCCTGATGTATACGAAGTAGCTATGAGTCATTTGGGGCTTAAGATTATTTATAGTGTAATCAATTCAAAATCCTATGCTTTGGCAGAGCGTGTATATGCGCCATGGATAGACATGGAAAAGATGATGCGTGAAAGAGGAATACCTCTGTTCTCTTTAGAAAATAAGTGCCCTATACATGATTTTGATGTATTGGGATTTACTATACCCTATGAGATGAGTTATACGAATGTGCTGAATATGATTGATCTTGCGAAAATCCCCGTGTTGTCTAAAGATCGGAGCGACAATGATCCGATTATAATCAGTGGGGGACCTTGCGTTTATAATGCGGAACCTATGTGTGATTTTATTGATGTATTTTTTATTGGTGAAGCAGAAGAGTCTATCTGTGAGATGCTGGAATTGATTCGGAATTGGAAAAAAGATGGAAAACCGGGGGGACGGAAAGAAATCATTAGAAGAATGGCTGCGATAGAGGGGTGCTATGTGCCGTCATTATATGAGGTCTCTTATTATGAAAATGGTATATTCCGTTCTATAAGTCCTATAATTTCTAATGTGCAATTCCCTATACAAAAACGTGTTATTTGTGATATGGATCGTGTTCATATAGATGATAAACCGATTTTACCGCATATTGAGATTGTTCATGACCGTGCGGTGCTTGAAATGTTTCGCGGTTGCAGTAGAGGATGCCGATTTTGCCAGGCAGGGATGATCTATAGACCTGTACGGGAAAAAACAGAAAAGCGTTTGCAGGAATTAGCGGACACCTTAATCAGACGAACAGGATATAATGAAATTTCATTGATGTCACTCTCGTCAGCCGATTATTCCCGTCTTCCGGAGCTTGTGGATCACCTTCTGGAAACCTTTAAAAATCGCAGAGTCAGTGTTAGCCTTCCTTCGCTTCGTGTAGATAGCTTTTCTATCGATATTGCAAAAAAAGTGCAGCAGGTTAGGAAGAGCGGGCTTACGCTGGCGCCGGAGGCAGGGACGCAAAGGTTGAGAAATGTAATCAATAAGGGGGTGACAGAAAAGGATATCATGGGCGCCTGTGCAAATGCTTTTAAAAATGGATGGAGTAAAGTTAAGTTATATTTTATGATGGGATTGCCGACAGAAACGGATGAAGACTTAGCAGGAATTGCGAGCTTAGCGCTTCGAATAAAAGATCTCTATCATGAAATTCGTGGGAAATATGATTGTCGTGTAACTGTCAGTGTGTCAAGTTTTGTACCAAAGCCCTTTACACCTTTTCAATGGATGCCACAATGCAGCGTGGCGGAAATTGAGAGAAAACAGCAATATTTAAAGGATTTGTTCAGAGACAAGCATATTAAGTACGCTTATCATGATGCGAAAACCGGATATTTGGAAGCGGTACTTGCAAGAGGTGACCGTCAATTGGGGAAAGTAATTTTAAAAGCATGGAAAAAAGGATGTACATACGATAGTTGGACGGAATTTTTCAATTATGATAAGTGGATAGAATGTTTCCATGAATGTAATATAGATCCTGATCTTTACGCAAATCGTCATAGAAATGAATTTGAGCAGGAACCTTGGGATCATATCGACTGTGGCGTAACAAAAGACTATCTCAGAAAAGAATGGAAAATGGCACAAAAAGGTTTGCTTACCCATGATTGCCGGCATCTGCCGTGTAATGGCTGTGCTGTATGCCCATTGTTGGATGTGAAGCTGATCGATCATAAGGAGGACGTACCCGGTGAAAAGGCTGTTTTTATCTATAAGCAAGGGTGAAGAGCTCAGATTTTTAGGTCATTTGGATATGCTTCGTACCATGGAGCGAGCTGTGATTCGCTCCGGGATTCCTATTGCTTTTTCTGAAGGATTTAATCCTCATATGAAGATAGCCTTTGATGCAGCACTTGGAGTAGGAGTGACGGCAGATCCTCTGTATTTGGAAATGAAATTGGAAAAAGATTTTTTACCCGAAAAAGTTTCTGCACTACTTACCCCGCAACTGCCCAAAGGGGTCATGCTTCATGAAATCAAAGAAGTCGGCCTTGACAGGGGGAAACTTGTTACATTTCTAAATGAAGATGTATATGAGATGGAAGGTCCGGTTGATAGGAAAAAAGATATTTTACAAACAGAGAAAAATATTGCAGAGTTTAACGCATTAGATTCCTTTATCTATGAACGGGTTACTCCTAAGAGGGTAAGGCAAATGGATGTGAAGCCCATGATTATTCAGCCGATGAGAGTGAAGATACAGGGGAATCGTGTATATCTAAATTTTTCTCTTGCCCGTTCTCAGTCAGGGAGTGTACAACCTAAAGATATATGGAAAATGTTGGCAGAATTTTTTAATATGCCATGGATACCGGATGCCTTTATTTGCTCAAGAACCGGAACGTATTATTATGACGGCATTCGGAGAATTACACCTTTTTCTGAAGATATATTTTTTTAGGATTTAGTTTGATAAAGAATTAATGGAGGATAAATGAATCGAGTTATCCTGTCTGCTAGTACTGATGAAACGATTCTTGCGGTGACTAGGCAGCATAAATTAGTTGATTTAGAAATAGAACAGCAAATTAATACAGAAATAGTCGGATGTATTTATAAGGGAGTTGTCAAAAATATTGTGCCTGCAGTAGATGGTATTTTTGTGGACATTGGAATTGGAAAAAATGCTTTTTTACGCAGAAAGGATTTACTCAATGAAAAGAGATTTCCGACTGAAGGAAGCCCAATTCTTGCACAGGTTATTAAAAGTGATACAGATATGAAGGGCGCCCTTATTACAGAAAAGATCAGTATGTTTGGAAAGTATGCAGTGACATTATCAGGAACAGGTTATATAGGAGTTTCTAAAAAAATTCGGCAGGAATCCGTTCGTAAGAAGTTAAAGGAAATAGGAAAAGAAATATGTGCTGAGCATATGGGACTAATTATAAGAACTGCGGCTGAAAACGCGGATATGGATGAATTCAGAAAAGACATTACCCGTCTTAAAGAAAATTGGGATATTATCCAAAAACGGTTCCGGATGGAAAAGTCACCAACACTCCTATATAGAGAAAGTGATATTATAGTCAAAGCACTTCGTGATTATGTTAATAAAGGAACGGAAATCCTAATTACTGATAACAGAAAGATATATGAACGAATTTGCAAATTAAATGAGAGCGAGCATACGATTGAGCCCGACAAGATATCACTTTATAAAGAAAGGATGCCGCTTTTAAAGAAAGAGGAGATTGAAGAACAAATACATCTCCTATTTAAACGCCGGGTAGAATTACCTTCGGGTGGATCGTTGATTATTGAAGACACAGAAGCTTTGACCGTGATTGATGTGAATTCCGGTGCGTTTAACCGGCAGGGGATTCCACATGAAGAAGCTGTGTACTTGATTAATCAAGAAGCTGCTATTGAAATTGCTCGACAGGTTCGGCTTCGCGGTATTGGCGGTATGATTTTAATTGATTTTATTGATATGCAAAAAGAAAATCAGAAAAAGGATATAGTCGGAATACTGCAACGCGAATTAAAAAAGGATAAAGTAAAATCCATTGTCTGCGGTATGACATCTTTGGGACTGGTTGAAATGACACGAAAAAGAACTACTCACAGCTTGATAAAGAATTATTGTGATATATGTCCGATTTGTAATGGTACAGGCCATATTTTATCGGTACAATCGGTAATTCAGCAGATCCACCGGGAACTGGAGACGGTAAAACGATATGGCGGAGCTCGGGATCTGGTAATCCGATGTCACCCTGAAGTAGCAGCACTGCTTAAGGAAGAACAGAAGTCGGGATATTTTATGAAATATTTTAACAGGAATATTATGATTGAAGAAAATGATCATTCAAACCGTGAAGTGTATAGTGTATTATCTTCATTAAAATAACGGAGGGGAAATGGTTACAGAAATTCATTCAGAACGGGATTTTGAAAGAGAAGTTGTGGAGAAAAAAGGGTTTACTTTACTTGCCTGCAAGGCGGCATGGTGTAGATATTGTAAGGTGATGCTGCCGACAGTAGAGGCCGCCGCAGAAGATTTCAAAGGGCAGATGTCTTTTGTGTCTATGGATATAGATGAGATGGAAAATTTAGCAGAACCGTTAGGGCTGGTAGGTGTACCAACCTATTTGATCTTCAAGGATGGAAGAGAAGTAGGCCGGATTATTGGATATAATCAGAAAAAAACGTTTTATGATGAAGTGGATAAAATTTTGGGTAATAAAGAGAAATAAATACCCTCGTATAGGATATTCTTTGAAATTAAAAAAGTGGAAAACGGATTATATAGAATATATTGATTTCCCTTGCATTCCCCGTTTTCATTTGATATAATAGCAAAGAATTATTCCTAATAGTGAAATGAGGTGCAACAAGTGAAAAAGGAGATACATCCGGATTATCATCCCGTCGTGTTCCGCGACATCGGTGCTGACTATTCCTTTCTGACCCGTTCTACAGCAACATCTAACCAGACGGTGAAGTGGGAAGATGGTAATGAATATCCGCTGATTAATATTGATATCAGCAGTAAATCTCATCCGTTCTATACCGGGCAGCAGCGTTTCGGAAAAGCTCGCGGCCGTATTGAAAAATTCAATAGACGTTATGGAAAAACAGCAGAATAAAATGAAGAGCAGGGTCGTGATGCCCCTGTTTTTTATTGCTTTTTTGTGTGGCAAATTCTGTGATATACTTGTTACGGTAATGTTTTATAGTGGTTATATTATGATTATGTCAAAGAATTAAAGCTTTTATTTGCAGGAGATACAATGCAGACAAATAAATTAGATGCCATGGAAGCGCGGTTTCGCAGTCTTGAAGATCAATTAAGCGATCCATCGGTGATTTTCAATCAAAATAAATGGCGGACACTTTCTAAGGAACATTCCGATCTTGGGGAAATTGTAACACTATATCGTTCATATAAAAAGGTAGATAAGACTTGTAAGGAAGCAGTGAATATTCTGGAGGATAAATCCCAGTCTGACCTTCATGAGCTTGCTAAAGAAGAACTTAAAGAAGCTGAGAAAATGAAAAACGAATTAGATAAACAAATTCATTTCCTTCTGATTCCCAAAGATCCGAACGACGGTAAAAATGTTATTTTAGAAATTCGTGCAGGAACAGGCGGTGAGGAGGCTGCCTTATTTGCAGCGGATCTCCTAAAGATGTATCTGAAGTTTGCTGAAAATAAAGGTTGGAGAGTGGAATTGGCCGATGCAAATGAAACAGATTTAGGCGGCTTCAGAGAGGTTACCTGTATCATTTATGGTAAAAATGCTTATTCTTTATTGAAGTTTGAAAGCGGAGTGCATCGTGTACAGCGTATCCCGGCGACAGAAAGTCAGGGGAGGGTACACACCTCAGCTGTTACGGTAGCGGTTTTGCCGGAAGTGGAAAATGTAGATGTTGATATTAACAGAGACGATTTAAGGATAGACGTTTATCGTGCATCTGGTGCAGGCGGACAACATATTAATAAGACCTCGTCGGCAATACGTATTACACATATTCCATCAGGGATGGTGGTGACCTGCCAGAATGAGCGGAGCCAGCGCCAGAATAAAGAAAAGGCATTGCAGATTCTAAAAGCCCGGTTATATGACCGAGCTGTGCGGGAATCGCAGGATAAGACAGCGGCAGATAGAAAAGGACAGGTGGGTTCTGGGGATCGGTCTGAACGTATACGCACCTATAATTTTCCACAGGGGCGGGTAACGGATCATCGTGTTAATGTCAGCGTTTACCAACTGGATAATTTTTTAAACGGAAATATGGATGGTATTTTAGATGTACTTATAGAGGCGGATTTAACAAAGCGTATGAAAGAGGGCGAGGGGAGTGGCCGATAATTCTGTCTGGACAATCAAGAAGATCTTGATTTGGACTACCGGGTATTTCGAAAAACACGGAATAGATTCAGCAAGGCTTGACGCAGAGCTTTTACTTTCACATGTATTGGGAAAAAGTAGGATTTATTTGTATACGGAGTTTGAACGAATTTTAGCCGCAAAGGAATTGGCACTTTTTAAAAAATATATACAAAAGAGGATTGAAGGATTTTCTGCTGCTGCTATCATTGGCAAAAAAGAATTCATGGGGTTAACTCTTAAAGTAAATGAACAGGTTCTTATTCCGCGTCCGGATACGGAAGCATGGCTGGAAAAGGTAATTCAATACTACAGGAATGAAACAGGCCTTAAGGTGGCAGATCTTGGAACGGGAAGTGGGGCAATCCTTGTTGGATTCTTATACTATTGCAGAGATGCGGTTGGTGTAGGTGTTGATATTTCTACAGAGGCATTAAAAATAGCGGAAGAGAACGGTCAGAACTTAAAAATAACGGATCGTGTGGAATGGAGACAAGGCGATTATCTAAAGGCTTTTGATGAAGAGGATATCTTTGATGGTATTTTTAGTAATCCTCCATATATTCCGACTAAGGATATAGGTGGACTTTTGGGGGAAGTAAAACATGAACCGCGATTGGCTCTTGATGGAGGAACTGACGGTCTTTATTTTTATCACCTTTTAGCGAAAGGCGCTGCGGAACATCTAAAGCCTGGAGGATTTCTTGCTGCTGAATTCGGTATTGGACAGGCTACAGATATTTTAGAGATGTTTCGGAAATCAGCACAGTATGAAGATTTCGAAGTCATCAAAGATTATGGCGGTATAGAGCGTGCTCTGTATTGCAGAAAGAAGTAAAGATGATTACAAAGAAAATAATAGTGGATCAAAGCTATTATAATGATAAGGTAAAAAGGCTTGGTGAAGTCATCCGTGCCGGCGGACTGGTGGCATTTCCCACTGAAACGGTATATGGTCTTGGAGGGAATGCACTGGATAAAGAGGCTGCTAAAAAAATTTATATGGCTAAAGGACGGCCGTCTGACAATCCTCTGATTGTGCATGTGGCAGATATATCTGAGGTCAGTACATATGTAAAACGGATATTGCCGTTAGAAAAAAGGCTGATGGAAGCTTTTTGGCCTGGTCCTCTAACTATCGTATTTCCGAAAAAAGATATTGTTCCTATGGCAACTTCTGGTGGATTGCGGACAATTGCTATTAGATGTCCTGCTCATGAGGCTGCGAGAGCATTGATTCGTGCAGCCGGTGTGCCTATTGCAGGTCCGAGTGCAAATATCTCAACAAAACCAAGCCCTACAACGGCGGATGCTGTTCTTCATGATATGGATGGAAGAATAGAATTTGTGATTGATGGCGGTGATTCCTTAATTGGATTGGAGTCTACCGTAATCGCGGTCGAAAACGGGAAAATAATCATATACAGACCGGGAGGGATTACACGGGATATGTTGGAGGCATTCGCTCCAACAGAACTTGATACTGCAATTACTGCCGAACAGGAGCATCCAAGGGCTCCGGGAATGAAATATAGGCACTATGCTCCTTCCGCACCGTTAACAGTTTATGCCGGAAACATAGAAGCCGTTGAGTTTGAAATTTTGTCATTTGCAAATAAGGGCAAAGGGAAATTTGGCTTTTTTGTCAGCCAAGAAACAGCGGAAAAAATTCCTGCTGGAAATATTATTTTTGTCTGGGGAAGACGGGGGAATAAAAAAGAATTGGCACATAATTTATTTCAGGGACTACTATTCTTCAATAACCATCCTGTTGACCACATTATCGGCGAAGGTACAGATGGTGAAGGGATTGGTATGGCAATCATGAATAGATTGACGAAAGCGTCCGGAACTCATATCATAAATATGAATTAAAAACACATCTTAAGCAAAAATTTATAGCAGTCCCCATTTACATATTGCGCAAGGTAATAGGTGGATGGTCTTAAGTGTGTAATAGTTATTCATGAAATGGGAGAGATTTTTATGCGAGTAGCGATAGCGAGTGATCATGGCGGATACCGGTTAAAGGAGCGGCTGAAAAAATATTTGAAAAATAAGGATATAGATTGTATAGACTGCGGAACAGATAGTGAAGATTCTTGCGACTATCCTGATTTTGCACAGAAAGCATGCAGTCTTGTCCAAGCCCAAACAGTCAATTTTGCAATTCTAATTTGTGGGACAGGAATTGGAATGAGTATTGCTGCAAATAAAATGATGGGTATTCGTGCCGCGCTTTGCGGCGATGAATTTTCAGCTCATTATACAAGAGCACATAATAATGCGAATGTACTGACTCTTGGAGCAAGAGTTATAGGAGAGGGTTTGGCAGAAAATATTGTTGATATTTTTTTAAACAGTTCTTTTGAAGGCGGAAGACATGCCAGGCGTATAGATAAAATTACAGAAATTGAAAGGATGAAATCATGTACGAATCTTTGAAGCGAGAAGCAGCCGACGCTTTTGAAGAGTTATGCAAGTCCGGAAACTTAAAGCGAGGAAACTTGATTGTTATTGGCGGCTCATCAAGTGAAATTCGCGGCAGATATATTGGAAAAGATAGCTCTTATGAAGTGGGTACGGCGATTGTTTCAACCTTGATTGAAAAGGCGGATGAAAAGGGTTTGCATCTGGCGTTTCAATGCTGTGAACATTTAAATCGTGCGCTTATTATAGAGAGAAAAATCGCGGATGAATTGGGCTATGAAGAAGTAACAGTAGTGCCCTGGCTTCATGCAGGTGGTTCATTTTCTACAAATGCTTATTATACATTTAAAGATCCGGCAGCGGTCCTTCAAATAAAAGCAGATGCCGGATTAGATATAGGTCTCACTATGATTGGGATGCATCTGAAGCGTGTTGCGGTTCCGGTGAGACTTAAAAATAATAAAATTGGTGAAGCATTAGTAGTTGCTGCCCGTACCAGACCGCCACTGATCGGTGGAGAGCGCGCTCATTATAGAAGGGAAGAGAGGTAAAAGTTATGATAAATTATCATTTAAAAGACGAAGATAAAGAGGTCTATGCGATTATACAAGAGGAATTAAATCGACAGAGAAACAAACTGGAAATGATAGCCTCTGAAAATATAGTAAGTTATGCGGTGATGGAAGCACAGGGCAGTGTCCTTACCAATAAGTATGCGGAAGGATATCCTGGGAAACGCTATTATGGCGGTTGTGAGTATGTGGATAAATTAGAACAGCTGGCAATCGATCGTGCAAGAGAGCTTTTTGGTGCCGATCATGTAAATGTACAGCCTCATTCCGGTTCACAGGCTAATTTTGCTGTTTATTATGGATTGCTTAACCCTGGTGATACGGTTTTAGGGATGAATTTGACCGATGGCGGACATTTAACACACGGCAGTCCTGTCAATGTATCTGGAAATTATTTTAATGTACTTCCTTATGGTGTTAGAGAAGATGATGAACTTTTAGATTATGATGCTATGGAAAAATTGGCAAAAGAAGTACATCCCAAAATGATTATTGGAGGAACTTCCGCCTATTCACGTATTATTGATTTTGAAAGAATGGCTGCTGTTGCACATGAAGTTGGCGCATTACTGATGATTGATATGGCACATTTTGCGGGATTGGTTGCAGGGAGAGAATATCCAAGTCCGGTGCCGTGGGCCGATATTGTTACAACGACAACACATAAGACTCTTCGCGGACCGCGAGGAGGTATTATTATGTGTAAGGAAGAATATGCGAAAGCGATTGATAAAGCTGTTTTCCCCGGTATGCAGGGGGGGCCGTTGGAACATGTCATCGCGGCGAAAGCGGTCGCCTTTGGGGAAGATCTCTCACCGGCATTCAAAGAATATGCGAAGCAGATAAAGAAAAATGAAAAAGTTTTATCTGATGAATTGCAAAATCGTAGAATTCGTGTAATTTCTGGTGGCACTGATACACATGTGCTGTTGGCGGATATGAGAGCGATTGGAATTACCGGCAAGACAGCACAAACTGTTCTTGACGAAATTGGCATTACCGCAAATAAAAATACGATTCCTTTTGAAACATTATCTCCTTTTGTAACAAGCGGTATTCGTCTCGGATCTCCTGCCTTGACTACAAGAGGGCTTGTTGAGGAAGATTTTAAAGAAATTGCGGATATTATCAGTACGGTGGTTAAGAATACCGATAAAGATGAAGTCAAAAAATCATGTGCTGAAAGAGTGTCAGTTCTTTGTAAAAAATACCCACTTTATGATGAAATTTAATTGATGGTGCGATATTGAAATAAATTCTTTATGGTATAAGCCTGGTCTAGTTATTAGTTATCGATATAACAACTGGATCAGGTTTCTTTTTCGTCTTATTTACTTAAAAGGGTGGTAGGAAAATAATCTTATTTTGATATCAATAGCTTTTTTTATCAGATGGAGGATGATAGAATAAATATTATCGATATGTATGCTGGTATTTTGCTCACTTTTTGTGGATGAGAAAATAAGATTCTTAATGTGAATAGATATAGGAGGTTCTTATGAATAGAAAATTTCTGATGATTATACTGATTATTTTTCTTATTATAGGTGGGGGCAGTTACTGCCTTTATAATTGGAATAGCCAAGAGAAAAAAGATACTTATACACTGGGGAAAGTAAGTCGTTCTGATATCGGAATGACTGTTGATGCGACAGGTACCATCAAGCCTGTTAACAGTGTAAAATTATCCGCTACTGCTTCAGGCACATTGGAACATGTTTATGTAAAGCAAAATGAGACTGTTACCAAAGGGCAGATTTTAGCAACTATTGAATCGAAATCCTTAACATCTACCATGGAGCAGGCGAAAAATACATTGGAGAATAAAAGGTCATATTACAATCGCTTGAATAGTCTTTATGAGCAAGGCGCTGTTGCATATCAGACCATGGATGATGCGAGATTATCTTATTTGAACGCACAGGCAGCTTATACCAAGGCACAAGCTGATGTTAATGACACAGTGATTACCTCGCCCCTGGATGGAGTAATAATTGGTGAACCGATGCAGGAAGGTGAGACCGTATCTCAGGGATTGTCGAGCCAAATGGTCATTGTTACAGTAGCAGATCTCTCAGCAATGAAAATAGAACTCTTAGTAGATGAAACGGATATCGGAGAAGTTGCCATTGGACAGACAGTATCCTTCACGGTGGATGCTTACCCAGGAAGGATCTTTCATGGAACAGTCAGTGATATTTCCAAAAAAGAATATTCTTCCTCTTCCAGTTCATCCAGTTCTTCAGTTGTATATTACACCGTCTATGTATCAATTAATGCGGATGAATTATCTGGTCTCTATCCGTCAATGACAGCTCGTGCAGAAATTATGGGAAGAGAAAGTAAAGATGCATTGGTTATTCCGGTGACTGCACTTCGGAGTGATGCGACAGGTTCCTATGTATACGTAAAAGATGGAAATGATGTGACTAAAGTATATGTTAAAACCGGAATTACGACAGATAAAGAGGTAGAGATTATTTCCGGGTTGAATGAAAATGACCAAATTGTTGTCAGTGGGACTGTGAGCCAGGAAACCTCATCTACTCGAGTGGCTAAATCACAACATGGGGGACCGGGGTTCTAATTATGAAAGAGAAAGAAACAGCGGCGGAAGAGACCGTTATAAAATTAGAACATATATGTAAAAGCTATTACATCGGAACACAGGAGGTTCCGGTATTAACTGATATTCAGCTGACCATCAATAAAGGATCGTTTATATCTATTATGGGATCATCAGGAGCCGGAAAATCCACACTGATGAATATTCTTGGATGTCTGGATAGACCTACAAAAGGTTCTTATCAGTTAGACGGGGAAGAGGTTGCCACTTTAGATGACGCGAGACTTGCTTTTACACGAAATCAAAAGATAGGATTTGTATTTCAAAGTTTCAATCTATTACCTCGGTTATCTGCGTTGGATAACGTGATCCTTCCCATGATTTACGGAAATGTATATAAAAATGAAAGAAAACAGCGGGCGCAGAGAATGCTTGAGGCTGTTGGTTTAGGAGATCGTATACACCATATGCCTGCTGAAATGTCAGGAGGACAGCGCCAGCGTGTTGCGATTGCCCGTTCACTTATTAATGATCCTTCTATAATCATGGCAGATGAACCAACCGGCAATTTAGACAGCAAGTCAACAAAAGAAGTCATGGAAATTTTTTCAAATTTATATCAATCCGGGAAAACGGTTATCATAGTGACTCATGAGTTAGGCGTGGCTAATTATGCTGAAAGACATGTAATTCTTTCTGATGGACATATCAGTAAAGATATAAGAGGAAAATTAGAATGACAAATATTTATTTTGAAAGCATACTGATGGCTTTTGACTCAATTTTCAGTAATAAAATGCGATCACTTCTGACGATGTTGGGAATTATTATTGGTGTAGCAGCTGTAATAGCCTTGATGTCATTGGGATACGGCGTTCGTGCGGATATTGAAAATAATATCGCAAGTCTTGGTTCCAATCAGATTACTATTATTCCGGGAACGTCAAGAAAGCCCGGGGTCAGACCTGCAGCCGGTTCTATGCAAAGTTTGACTTATAAAGACTATCTGGCAGTCAAGAATTTACCTAATGTATCTAACGCGGCACCATTAGTAAGTAACAGCTATGTAGTAGTCAGTGGTAATAAGAATTGGACAACAAATGTTTATGGTGTAACATCGGATTATTTATCTATTTCTGATTTGAAAATAGCAGAGGGACGCTATTGGAATGAACAGGAGTATACTGGCCGCGAACGAGTCTGTGTAATTGGTAAAACGGTAGCAACAGGCCTTTTTGGATCAGAGTCACCGGTCGGGCAAAAAATTAGAATTAAAGGGAATCCGTTTACAGTTATTGGCGTGTTGGAAAGTAAAGGTTACTCATTCATAGATCAGGATGATCGGATACTCAGTCCATTTACCACCGTTCAGGAACGTATGATGGGGATTACTTATGTAAGCAGAATTGTACTTACTGCTGATGACAGTAATGTTTTACCACAGATTGAGGCGGATGTAACTAATTTGCTTCGGACCCGCCACCGTATTGTTATTGGTAAAGAAGATGACTTTAACATTCAGAATTCTCAAGATTTACTTGAAACTATGGAATCGACTACACAGACTTTAACTGTTTTTCTTGGAAGTATAGCTGCAATTTCCCTTTTGGTCGGTGGTATCGGAATTATGAATATTATGCTGGTATCTGTGACTGAACGTACCAGGGAAATTGGTATACGAAAGGCGATTGGTGCGACTTACCATATGATTATTGTCCAGTTCTTGATTGAATCCATTACGGTAAGCATTGCCGGTGGTTTAATTGGAATTATTGTAGGTGTGTCGATAGCGCTATTGATTCCACACATAGTCGGTATGTCTTCTGTTATCTCTCCTCTGCCGATTATAGGATCCTTCCTGTTTTCGGTTATTATTGGTTTAGTTTTTGGATTGTATCCTGCGCAGAAGGCAGCAAAACTAAATCCAATTGACGCACTACACTATGAGTAAAGGAGCATTGCCCTATGTACAGGCATCAGACCTTTTACTGAGTTATAATTTTGTAAGAATATTACTCTGTTAAATATTGAAATGGAAAAACGTTATTTATCTGCTATAATAATAAACGATGTTTCAGCGAATCTTGTATATTGGGGAGGAATAGATGGATTTTTCAGTAGATGTAAAACAACAGGAATTAATAGACCTGGCGAAAACAATTGCCGAAAAAGAAATTGCGCCGCGTGCTCTTCGGATTGACAAAAGCGGAGTCATGGATGAAGAGTTGCTGAAGGTTATGAAGGAATCCGGAATGACACAATTGTCTGTGCCGAAAGAATATGGCGGAGCAGGGATAGATTTGCTGACGGGTGCTTTAATCAGTGAACAATTATCAAAAGGATGTGCCGGTGTTGCTACAATTTGTGCAGCAAACTCTCTAGCGTCATTCCCTATTCTTTTTGCGGGGAGTGATATGCAGAAGAGGGATTTATTTGATTGTCTAAACCGGGGAGGAATGGCATGTTTTGCGTTAACAGAGCCCGGAGCAGGCTCTGATGCGGGGGCGGTTTCCTGTCGTGCTGAAAAAGTTGAAGGCGGCTATATTTTAAATGGGACAAAATGTTTTATCACAAATGCTCCTATTGCTGACAAGATTACTCTTTTTGCCAATACAAGAGAAGGAGGCGGAATCAGAGGTCTTACTGTATTTCTTGTAGATGCTGATACAAAAGGAATTTCCATTGGCAAAGAAGAGGATAAGATGGGGATCCGTGCTTCAGCGACGGCTGAAATTATTTTTGAGGACTGCTTTGTACCGGATTCTGCGCGAGTAGGAAAAGAAGGGCGCGGATTTATGATTGCTATGCAGACGCTGCAGATGTCACGTCCTGTTGTTGCGGCTATTTCAGTTGGGATTGCCCAGGCTGCGATTGAGGCTGCTGTGGCATATTCTCACCATAGAAAACAGTTTGGCGTAAAAATTGCAACTTTTGAAATGGTGCAGCAGATGATTGCCGATATGGTTATGAAAACTGAGGCGGCCAGAATCCTTACTTATAAAGCATGTGTTGCACAAATGAATAAAGATAAAAAAGCCGGATTATATTCCGCCATGTCAAAGTGTTTTGCATCAGATACAGCAATGGAAGTAACAACGACTGCCGTACAAGTTATGGGAGGTAATGGTTATTCCAGAGAGAACCCGGTGGAAAAATATATGCGTGATGCAAAAATTATGCAGATTTATGAAGGTACGAATCAGGTACAAAGGTTAGTTATTGCTAATGAGGCAACATTTTAATCATACTTAATTATTAGTGAATCAAGGTATTATTGCAGCATCTTGACATTTATATTCATGATGCTACAATAATTTCATATTATCATTTGTAATGATGAAGAGAGGTTTTCTTTTAATCCATTCAGGGAGTCGGTGATAGTGAGACACCGGTGGGATAGGGATTTCCATTTCACTTCGGAGCATTCTGCTGAATAGAGTAGGCTGAACGTAAAGCTGCGTTAAAGTTTTCAAGTGAGAAATCAGGGTGGTACCGCGAAATGAACTTCGCCCCTTTAGGGGTGAGTTTTTTATTTTGTATTTTTTTGGTTTTTCGAATGTTAAAAAGAGATCATCTGTAACGTGAAGGGGGAATGAAAGATGGCTGAACTGGAGAAACTACGGGTAAAGGCACTGGGGCTTCTCAATAATTGCCGAGATAATATTGCGTCAAAAGAAGCATCTGCAGCAATAAGAAGTCAAATGGTAGGAATTCTTGGTGATTTAAAGAAATACCAAGGGGAAGAAAAATTTTCGTTGAACGAGATTACGGAACGAATCCAAACGTATATTATCGAATTTATGAAAGACGAATTAAAGAGATTAAAATCTGATGCAGAGGCACAGATTCGTATATGCATTGAGGAAAAAGAGCTTCAGGATACTAAAGTGGCATTTCTCGGAAAAAGAGGGAAATTAACGTCTATTCTCCGTGGAATGAAAGATTTATCCGAATCGGAACGCCCTGTTATGGGAGCTCTTGCCAATACAATCAGGGAAACGGTTGAGAAGCAATTCACCGAAAAACTGGAAGAATTGAAAGCAAAAAAACTTGAAGAAAAAATCAGAAGTGAAATAGTTGATATAACACTTCCTGCACGTCACCAAAGGTCAGGACATATTCATCCACTTGATAAGGCTTTACGTGAAATTATGAAATCATTTATTCGAATGGGGTATTCTGTAGAAGAGGGTCCTGAGATTGAAGAAGATTTTTATAATTTCGAGTGCTTGAATTTACCTAAAGACCACCCTGCCCGCGATATGCAGGATTCATTTTATATTACTTCTGAAATTTTACTTCGTACTCACACATCTCCCGTGCAGGTTCGGACACTTCGAAAGCATATACCTAATTCACCAATCAGAATGATTGCACCGGGAAAAGTTTTTCGGTGGGATAATGATGCAACCCATTCTCCAGTATTTCATCAGGTAGAAGGATTGGTTGTTGATAAGGGCATTAAATTTTCTGATTTAAAAGGGACTTTGGAAATATTTCTGAAGGATTTGTTTGGGGCTGATACAAAAATTCGTTTTCGTGCGAGTTATTTTCCTTTTACAGAGCCTTCCGCAGAAGTTGATATTTCCTTTGCTTCCAGAACACATTCTGAAAGTAATGATCCCGATTGGCTTGAAATACTTGGCTGCGGTATGGTGCACAACATGGTTCTGAAATTAAATGGATATGATCCAAACATTGTAAGTGGGTTTGCTTTTGGTATGGGAATTGAGCGCATTGCTATGTTGCTTTATGGAATTGATGATCTCAGAAATTTCTATGAAAATGATATCAGATTCTTGGAACAGTTCTGATCGGGAGGAGAGAAAATGAATGTTTCTTTAAAATGGTTGGGAACGCTTGTTGATATAAAAGGTCTTGATCCGGAAGAAATGGCAGAGATTCTGACGATAGATGGAATACCAGTTGAACGTGTCATTTATCCTGGGAAAGGGATTAGTGGGGTTGTTACCGGAAAGATCTTATCGGTCGAAAAGCATCCTAACGCAGATAAGCTGGTTATTTGCCATGTGGATGTTGGCAGACCAGATTCCATTCAAATTGTAACGGGGGCAAATAATGTAAAGGAAGGATTGATTGTTCCCGTAGCATTAGATGGAGCGCATGTGCCTGCAAAACATGATGCTGGAACCCCTGGCGGACTAAAGTATGGTGATGTAAAAATCAAAGCGGGTGAACTTCGTGGCGTGAAATCGGCAGGAATGATGTGTTCCTGCAGTGAACTTGGCTTGGACGAGAATTTATTCCCCGGTGTCAATAAGGAAGGAATTATGATTCTTCCTGCAGATACGCAAGTGGGGGTCGACTTTCATACTTTGTATAATTTGGATGATGTGATTTTTGAAATGGAATTAACTGCTAATCGTGCAGATTGTTTCAGTATGATTGGAATGGCGCTTGAAGTAGGTGCTGTTTTCAAAAGAAAAGTAACGCTTCCTTCTATAAATGTGGCTGAAAGTGGAATGCCTATCCAGGGGCGTGCTGCTGTACATATTTCTGATGCTAGATATTGTAAACGTTTTTGCGGACGTTTGATGGAAAATATAAAAATGGGTCGTTCTCCGATGTGGATGGAGAACCGTTTGCGAAGTAATGGAATTCGACCAATCAATAATATTGTGGATGCAGCGAATTATGTTATGCTTGAAATTGGACAACCGCTCCATACTTATGATTATGATAAAGTAGAAGGAAATGAATTGACCTGTCGGTTTGCAGGTGATAAAGAAAACTTAAAAACTCTGGATGGCGTTGAACGTATTTTGCATCATACGGATCTTGTTATAGCAGACAAAGCAGAAAATCCTGTTTGTATTGCCGGCGTAATGGGGGGACTTAACTCGGAAATTACTGATAAAACAAAGAGTGTACTTCTGGAAGCGGCAGTGTTTGATAGTGCTTCGGTGCGAAGAACGTCACGGCGGCTAGGTCTGCGTTCCGAGGCTTCCGGTCGATATGAAAAAGGAATCAATCCCGCAAGAACAGAAATGGCAATTAATCGGATTTGCCAGTTGCTGATAGAGCAAGGTGCATGTACCGTTGCTCCGGGGCTGTTGGACGAATACCCCATCAAATCAGAACCGCAAATTATCAATACCACAATAGATGAAATTAATGACTATATCGGGATCAAATTAAGTAAAAATGAAATGATTGACATCCTTGAGAGTCTCCACTTTTCAGTGGCGGAAAATAATGGGAAAATACGCGTAACAGTTCCTGATTTCCGTATGGATTTGTATGGAATGCCGGATCTAGCGGAAGAGGTAGCACGTGTATATGGATATTCTAATATACCGATTACCACACCATGGAGCGCGGTCACCAAGGGGATTATGAGTCTATCGCAAGAAGTTCTTTTCAAGGTTACTGATATTCTTGTGGAGAATGGATTATCTCAAGTTGTTAATTACAGCTTCATGGATAAGAATGATTTGAAAAAATTGAATTTCCCTGAAGATAGCAGCGTGTATAATGCTATTTCAATCATGAATCCAATCTCGGATGAATATCCAGATATGAGAACATCATTGCTGCCCGGGCTAATGCATACTCTGCAATACAATCTTTCAAAGAAAAATGATCAGGTAGCTATTTTTGAATATGGACATATTTATGAACCTAAAAGATTTCCATTAGATGAACTTCCCAAAGAATATAGTCTTATTTCAGGACTTATGTGTGGAGGGCCTGCAGAAAATGGATATCCTAATGATCAGAGAGAATATGATTTCTTTGACATTAAGGCAGTTATGGAGAATGTTCTCTCAGCATTATCTATTCGTGATTATAAGATCAGACGTACGAATTATCCTGTTTTCCATCCCGGAGTATCAGCAGAATTTGTAAAAAATGATGTGATTCTTGCACGATTTGGTGAATTACATCCGGCAGTGCTTGATAAATGGAATATAAAAAGAATAGTTTACGGATTCACGATTTCCCTGCCGGATATTATGATTTTTGCAGGAGCTGCGACTAACTATAAAAAAATTCCAAAATTTCCTTCTGCGGAAAGAGATCTTGCGGTCCTTGTACCGGAACAGTTATCAAATGAAAATATCGAAAATATTATCCGGCAGGCTGGGAATAAACATCTGGAAAAATTATATCTTTTTGATCTTTATCAGGGAAAACAGGTACCGGCCGGATTTAAATCTATGGCGTACCGATTGAGTTTCAGAGCGTCAGATCGAACTTTAACTGATGCGGAAGTAGATAATTGGATTGAAACAATCGTAATAAGCTTAGGGAAAGTAAACGTGGTTCTTAGAACATAAGACATGAAAAAAGAAAGCGGTTATTGGCTGTTTTCTTTTTTCATATCTTATTATGTATTTCCAGTTTCTGCAAAAAAAGATGGTATTTGTTATAATGAGGTAAATTTTTGATTGAGGGAAAATAATTATGAGTGATTATGTAGGAAAACATCTTCTTGTAGATTGCTATGGGTGTAAGAAGGAAATACTCTTATCCTCAGCGGAGATCTTAAATACAATGTCTGATAGTGCGGTATATCTAGGGCTTAATGTGGAAGATACTTATTTCCATGATGGTGAAGAAGAAATCACGGTATCTGCCTATGGTCCACGATCACATATTTGTATTCATGCCTATCCGGATATGGGATATGTAGCAATAGATATCTATAGTTTTGATCCGGAACTTATTCCGGCAAAAACCATGAAAGCCATCCGTGCATTACTGAAACCGGAACGTATTCGTGCTACTTCTGTGAAACGAGGGGATATGAGTGCTATTACGGATATGAAACCGATAACAGAATCTAAGACAACTGCATTACGTAAGTTTAGAAATACAGGAAATCGAATCAATAAGGCCGGAAAGAAGGTGGCACATTATATTGTTCAGAAACGCGAAAAAAGAGATGGATTAGGTCCGGAATGAGGAGAAGAGTATTACGCTCAATAAACGGTAGGTTTTCGTTTGACACCAGTTCCGTTTCTTAGTATAATAATTAAGTCATTGTACAGGGTGCTGTGACGCAACCGCTCGTAACCGGCCCAGTAAATGCTTTGTTATGAAGCTGCCGTATACGGCGAGTATAGTATGAAGGAGGTGCACACGTGTACGCAATCATAAAAACAGGTGGAAAGCAGTACTGCGTTGAGGAAGGCAAAATTATTACTGTTGAGAAACTGGATGTAGCTGCAGGTGATGAAGTAACTTTTGAAGAAGTTCTTCTTATATCCGGTGATGCGGTTAAGATTGGACAACCAACTGTTGCAGGGGCTAAAGTTACTGCTAAGGTTCTTGCACAGGGCAAAGAAAAGAAAATCCGTATTTTTAAGTACAAAGCAAAATCCAATTATCGTCGTCGCCAGGGACATCGCCAGCCATTTACGAAAGTACAGATTGAAAAAATTGAAGGCTGATGATTACCGTTACTATGTATCTGAGTGCCGGAGAATTCTGTAAGGGATTTACAATTAAAGGTCATGCCGACAGCTATGTCGGAGATAGCCAGTATGATCTTGTCTGTGCGGCTGTATCCGCAGTCACACTGACATGTGCATTGGGACTTCGTGATATCCTTGGAAAACAGGGCACTTATGATTCTGAGAATGGATTTATGAATGTAAACATTGCAGATAAGGCTGATGAGCAATCAGAACTTCTTGTAAAGACAATGTTGCAGGGACTCAAAATGATTCAGGGAAAATATCCTGATACTATTAAATTGATAAATGTAAAGGGGTGAATTACATGTTACTGTTTGACCTTCAGTTATTCGCTCATAAAAAAGGCGTTTCCAGTACAAAAAACGGTCGTGATTCTAATGCACAGCGTTTGGGAACCAAAATGCATGACGGTATGATTGCAAGACCTGGCAATATTATAGTTCGTCAGAGAGGTACCCACATCCATCCAGGTTTGAATGTAAGGTTGGGAAAAGATGATACACTTTTTGCCGTTGCAGAAGGGAAAATTCATTTTGAACGCCTTGGCCGTGATAGAAGACAAGTTAGTGTATATCCAGTAGAAAAATAGTTACAAAAAGCATCGGTAAAATATCCGATGTTTTTTCTATATTGAAATGAGAGTTTCAAATTTTGTGTAAATACTAGGATTAAGGTTTTATCAATGGTTGCGTCAATAATTTTTCGTGAATTCAGAAATACCTTCAGTAATATCAAATCAACCGATACTTTTCCGTTCTTGAATCCACTCCTTTTTCGCTTCAAACAGGTGCTGCAAGTTAAGGTAATGTTTGTCTTTCCATTCTGATCCGGCAACATGATAAAGTCTGGCCTAAACGAATATTAGGAAACTTCACTTATATGGAAAAGGTACAGATTAGTCGTCTCATGATTGACCTGTTTAATGGATCGTTGGTTTAAGATAAAAGCCTGATAACAGATTAAAATGATTGTATCTGTTATCAGGCTTTTGCATGATTAATTAATGGGTGATAATTTGTGAAGCATTTTTTTCCGAATCATTGGATATAGTATCTTTCTTTAGGAGTCCGTTTTTCCCTTTTACTGCAGATTCTTTTTTAGACTTTTCTTCAGCAGCTTTCTTTTTTTGTTCCTCTTCAAATCTTCTGTATTTTTCTGCAGCAGTCAGATAAAGCGGATATTTAGGAGTGTTGGAGACAAGTGCATCGATTTCAAAAAAACGGTTCCAAGGGAAATCAGCAGAGATAGTTCGGGGATTTAAGTTTAACTTTTTCTTAGCAAAATCTTGCAGAGATGCAATCATTTCTTCTTTTACTTCCGGCGTAATTTTCCCCTTGGTATGTTTACTTTCCGCAAAGCGGATAATATCTTTTCGTACGTTGGCTTGATAGGCCCAGTTATCAATATATTGTTCTGTAAGCATGTTTTTATGATCCTGTGGTGTCATATATGGGGCGAGAATAGCCTGTGCGATTGCATATCCGATAGTATTGCTTGCTGTATTCCAACCGTTATAGGAAGATACTTTATACAGTAGATTATTTTTTACTATGAGATTCATAAGAGTGTTGTCAGATCCATTAGCGAAATATACATCCACAATAGAAAGGCTGATACCTCGATCGATAGTGGATTTTATTTGTGTTATAAAGTCCGTAGTGCTTTGTTTCATCATTCCAAAGTTGCTGAATTGCCCGGATTCTCCTGTGGAAAGAAGCGGGGTATTAACCGCAAGCATGATGTCCGGTGACTGCTTTTGTGAGATGCTGCCGCCAACAGCATGAATATGCTCAGCAATGGTTTTTCCTATCGGTTGATTTTCATAAGACGGGATAGTATCTTCACCGCGTCCCAAGGGATAGAGAATACCAAAAGTTGGATGGAGTTTATTGCTTTCCACATGGTAGCGTGCGATAAGGAGCAGAGCGAGTTGATCGGCGCCGGGAAACGAGCCAAAAATATTATTTTTTAGCGTAGTGGTATCTTTCTCCTGATAACGTGCTTCCATGTTTGTCTGAGAATTTTTGCTGTTATCGTCATGACCTTCACAAAAATAAGCAAATACACCATTTTTTGCATCTTTTAAGAGCTGCTTATTAATTAAATTATTTTTTGTGCGTCTGCGGAACCAATCTTGAAGATATTCGGTAGGAACTGTCAATTTTAAGGAAAGTAATTCTGCCGTTTCTTCTGCAGTAATGGAATTGGTATCTTGTTTATCCTGTAAAGCCGCTATACGATAAATGTCTGTACCGTAATCACTGTAATAATAAGGCTCTACTCCGCCACTGGATGCATAAGGGGTTCGCATAATAGTGCCAAATGCATAAAGCGGAATATTTGGATGGGAAATATGTAAATTGCGTATTTTATTTTCTCTGTATTGAAGTGTTTTTAAATCTTCATTATGTTTGCGCGAATCAACCAATCCACCATAAATTAAGGTGTCAGTAGATAAAATGGCAACATCAGCCTGGTCAATATTCTGATCAATCCATGTCCAGATTCTTTCAGGGAGACCTTGATAACTTTTACCTGAAAGGAAAGCTTTCGGGGGAGTGAGAACTGTATATCCTGCTTTTTCTGCTGTAGAAACAGTATAGGCAAAACTGACCGGCCTATCATCTTGCGGTACAAACAGAATTGTTTTGGCAAATGCGGTATTTCCACAAAATGACAGGGAAAGCACGGTAACAGCAGTAATTAGTTTATGATGAAACACGCTGAATCCTCCTATTGTAATGACGATTAATTTATTATAACATTAGTACTATGTATATGTAAAAAAATATATAAAATAAAAAAGAGCTACTCTCATAGAAAGAAACTCTTTGTGGCGGAGCGGGTGGGATTCGAACCCACGGTACATTGCTGTACAACTGATTTCGAGTCAGCCTCGTTATGACCACTTCGATACCGCTCCATAATACAATTATCACATGGATAAATGACGTTTATCATCGAAAAATTCATCCATTAATTGTTGACATTCACTTTGGCAAACTCCGCGGATTACTGAAACCGCATGGTTAAAGGGATTTTGCACAATACGGAATTTGGAATCAATTCCTCCATACCGTGGATTGGGTGCACCATAGATAATCGAGGAAAGATGAGCATTTACCGCTGCTCCGGCACACATTGGACATGGCTCTATGGTAACATAAAGGCTACATCCAGTCAAACGCCAGTTTCCTAATATTGCAGAAGCTTTTTTTATGGCAAGTATCTCTGCATGGGCAGTGGGATCGCTCCTGTTTTCACATTGATTGTGCGCAGCAGCAATCACAGAGTCATGCAAAACTATTATGGCACCGATAGGGATTTCTCTGGAAATGAGAGCCTTTTTTGCTTCCTGCATCGCTAAGGACATATAATCATAGTGGTTCATCTGAGACCTCTTTGGAGAATATATTTGGAATATATTTAGTATACTATATGTGAGTTAAAGATTTACGGTAGAAAAAAATGTATGTACAGTATAAAATGAAAGAGAGTTAAAAGTTTAAATTCTTAGTTATGGAGGATTTTGAAATGGCAGAAGAAAAGAGAGTAAATCTAAAGGCGGCAAAATTCCAGAAATATTTGGATGATAATAAGCTTACTTTTTTCCGTCGAGATGCATCTAATGATGAAGCGGATACAATTGTGTTCCAATCTAATATTCAGGTGGAGGGACAGACACTGCCGGTTATAATTATTACTGACAGTACGATTTATACGATTATTCGTGTGCAGGTTGGTGCAGGACTTGTTAAAGAAGACAATCATGTTAAGTTTGGCGAATATCTGAATGGATTGAACAGAAGTTATAAAGTATTTAAGTATGTGGTTGCGGAGAATGGTGCTGTATTTTTAGATGCCTGTCTGCCAAGTACAAATGAAAGTTTTGATCCGGAAGTTGTACGTGTAGTTTTGGATGTTATTGTGGATCATCTGAATCAGGAGTATAAGAATATCATGAAAGAAGTCTGGAATTGATATATTCATCCATAGAATAAACAAATCAATGTCTCCTTGAATTTATACAATATTCAGGGAGATATTTTATTTACAGTGAAACGTAAAACATTAACGGCAGTTCTTGATTTTTAGAACTATTCTATGGGAATCTCTTTTTTGATAATGATAATGATAATGATAATATAATATAGAAAATGAGAATAAAAAATGATAGAATAATGAAAATAAATGAATTTGGGGATATATTATGACACCAGAGAAAATAAAACCTCGTTGGGTATTTCGTGGGGCATCATCAGAAGAGAAGGTTGCGGTCCCTGACTTTTTCAATTTAAATAATATACCTGAGGGTACTGCGCGTATTATGATGTGTCGCGGTATTTCCACGGAAGAGAAATTAACGCATTTCTTATATGATACATTAGACAATCTGTCTGATCCTTTTCTTATGAAAGGTATGCAGCAAGCAGTTAGACGCATTATTCAAGCAATTGATTTAAAAGAAAAAATAGTTATTTATGGGGACTATGATGTTGACGGTATTACGTCTACATCTATTTGTGTAAGATGCCTGCGAAAATTGGGGGCAGATGTAAATTTTTATATTCCGTTGCGCGAGGAAGAAGGCTACGGTTTAAACCGTGACGCTATAAACAAATTGTCCAAAGAAGGAGTTTCTCTTTTAATTACTGTAGACTGCGGTATTAGTTCTGCAGATTTAGTGGCAGAAGCGCCACAGTCTTTGGATATTATCATCACGGATCATCATCAGCCGCCAAAGGTATTGCCTGATTGTGTAGCTGTATTGAATCCACATCAGGAGGACTGTCCTTATCCATATAAGGAGTTAGCTGGATGCGGAGTAGCATTCACTCTTTGCCGCGGTATTTATAAAGAATTATATAATGAAGATTATAAGGAAAATATAGAATTGGTAGCGTTGGGGACTATTGCGGATGTGGTATCTTTAACAGGGGAAAATCGGATACTTGTCAAAGAAGGTATGGCACGTTTTCTTTTGACTCCTATAAAGGGTTTATCGGCACTTCTCCGTATTACCGGTCTTGTGAATGAAGATACGAAAGAAATTCTTCATGCGGATTACATTTCTTTTGGGCTTGCACCACGATTGAATGCAGCCGGTCGTATTACTCATGCGAAATATGGTGTGGAATTGATGACTACTGAGTCTGGGGAGGAGGCTGAAGCACTTGCACAGATATTATGTGACACCAATATCGAGCGGCAGCATATTGAACGTGAGATTTATGAAGAGGCGTTGCAGCGGATTGCTGAACTGCAAATTCAAGATGATCTGGTACTTGTTATTGACGGAAAAGACTGGCATCCCGGTGTTATAGGAATTGTAGCATCGCGTATACTTGAGTTATATCATCGTCCAGTATTGGTTATAACAGTCAGGAATGGAGTTGGAAAGGGGTCTTGCAGAAGCATTTCCGCTTTTAATATACATGAGGCTTTGGAAAAAATGGCAGGATTTCTTATCCAGTATGGTGGGCATAAAATGGCAGCAGGTTTCAGCATTCCTGCAGAGAGAATTTCCGAGTTTAGGAAGCGGATTAATGATTACGCAAAAGGGATTATAACTGTGGATGACAGGATACCTGTACTGGAATTAGAAGAATCTTTACCTTTGGATGAAGTAAATATAGAATTTATTCGCTCATTAGATTTGTTAGAACCTTATGGCAGCGATAATCCTAAGCCTCTGTTTGCCAGTTTCAGGGTTTTTGTGGAAACTGCCCGACGAATAGGAAATGATCGTAAACATTTTAAGTGCAGATTATCACAAAATCGTGAACCAGTAGAAGCTATTTTTTGGGGGATAGGAGATAAAGACCCCTGTTGCCCGGGAGATATTGTAGATATTGTATATGAACCGGAAATTCATGATTGGTACGGTGAACATGTCCAGTTGATCTGTAAAGATATCAGACCGGTAAAAGACTATTTTTTAACCAGAGATTTTCTGATCGATGTGTTTGTTCGTCTAAGAGAATTGATTCCTAATAGTAAATCTGTGGCTGTATTTGAGATACAAAACAGATTAAAACGGTCTTTTGAGGGGAAATATAGCAGGCAGTGTTTATGTACCGCCTTGTCAGTGTTTGAAGAGTTGAATATACTATATCGTTTCAATAGGAATGGCGTTGGCTATTACCAGAGAAAGGTTATAAATAAAAAACTTGATTTATTATCATCGTCTATTTATAGAAAATATAGAAAATAAGGAGTTGGGATTACGTGAGTGATAGAAGAGGGACTCTTAAGCAGGCTATTACGAATATAGTTGACCATCAAGATATTTTGTCGCGCAATTTGAATGAAGAGTCACTTCGTACTGACGCATCAGCGTCAACCTTAGCTGAGTTTTTAATTCATCAGGATGAATATATAAAGATTGAATCAGGTAAAAAAGATTTTTCGATTGAAACGAGCCATGAATATAACAAATTGATGGAGAAATTAAAGACATATATTCATGAAACTCAAAGCATGGAAACCATCCGGCATGCGTTTGAAATCGCGCAAAAGGCACATGAAGGACAGATTCGCGCTACTGGAGAACCATATATTATTCATCCGTTAGCAGTGGCATATATTCTGGCAGAGTTGGAAATTGATGCACAAGGGATTATTGCAGCTCTTCTTCATGATGTAGTAGAAGATACTGCGTATACGCTGGAAGACATCCGCCGTATTTTTGGGGATGAAGTTGCTTTTATAGTGGATGGGATTACAAAATTGTCACAGTTCCATTATAAAGACAAAGAAGATCAGCAGACGGAAAATTTTCGAAAAATGTTTTTGGCTATGGCGCAGGATATTCGTGTAGTAGTTATAAAATTAGCCGATCGTCTTCATAATATGCGTACACTTGGAATTTTTAGACGTGAAAAACAGATACGCATCGCAAAAGAAACCATGGAGATATATGCCCCTTTAGCCCATCGCCTGGGTATTTATAATATCAAATGGGAGCTGGAAGATTTATGCTTTCATTATCTTCATACTGAGGAGTATTATGATCTTGTCCGACAAATGCGGCAGAAACGCAAAGCTCGTGAAGAAATCGTAAATGACACTATGGAAGTGCTTCATCAAAGTATAAATGATGCGGGCATTAAAGCGACTATTACCGGTCGTCCCAAACATTTTTATAGTATTTATAAAAAAATGAAACGAGATAATAAAGATTTATCTCAAATTTATGATTTATATGCAGTGCGTGTAATCGTAAATACAATTCCTCAGTGTTATGCGGTTCTTGGAATTGCGCACTCCCTTTGGAAACCATTGCCTAATCGGTTTAAGGATTATATCGCTGTACCTAAGCCCAATATGTACCAATCTCTTCATACAACTGTAATCGGTACAAAAGGACAGCCTGTCGAAATACAAATCCGTACTTGGGAAATGCATCATATTTCAGAATATGGTGTAGCCGCCCATTGGAGATATAAAGAAGGGAATAAAGCCGGGACAAAAGATTTTGACCAAAAAATCAGTTGGCTTCGTCGGCTTTTGGAATGGCAAGATACTTCCAATTCAAAAGAGTTTTTAAACGCTTTAAAGTTAGATGTATTTTCTGATGAGGTTTTTGTTTTTACTCCCAAGGGTGATGTTATTAATTTGCCTAAAGGATCTATTCCTATTGATTTTGCCTATCGTATTCATACAGAAGTCGGGAATCACTGTGTAGGGGCAAAAGTTAATAATAAAATTGTTCCGCTTGATACCAAATTAAAAAATGGGGATATCGTTTCAGTGATTACAGCAAAAACCGGAAAACCAAGTTATGATTGGATTAATATGGTAGGCTCGACCGAGTGTAAAGCCAAAATCCGAAGCTGGTTCAAGAAAGAATACAGACCTGAAAATATAACACATGGGCAGGAACTTCTTATAGCGGAAACAGAACGGCAAGGATATAGATGGAAAGAAATTACGTCTAAGAATCACCTGGATGATGTGCGGAAATATTTTAACAATATTTCAAAGGATGATCTTTTTGCTGCTGCGGGATATGGTGGCCTTTCAGTAAAGACTATCGTACTTAAATTGATTGATCTTTATAAAAAAGATCTTAATGAACAGAAAATCACCGGGTTAAAGACTTCAAAAGATTTTGAAAACTTAAGAATGCGGAGCCTAAAAAAAAGGGTAAGCAATGGAATTCTTGTAAAGGGAGAAGATGGATTGGTAGTTCATTTATCCAAGTGTTGTAATCCTGTTCCCGGTGATGAAATCATTGGTTATGTTACACGCGGCAGAGGAGTATCTGTTCATCGTACAGATTGCCCTAATGCAATTAATCTTTCGGACAAAGACAGAACCATTGAAGTAGAATGGGAACAGGAAACCAGCGGTATGTTTTTAGTTACGATTGAAGTTATTGCCTATGATCGGACCGGTTTAATGGCCGATATTTTGGCGGTATTAATGGAACTGAAGCTTTCTGTTTCTACAGCTAATGTAAAAGTTGAGAATACAGGGATGGCTGGAATGAATTTGGGAATACAGATTAAAGATTTGCAACAATTGGAATTTATCATGACAAAAATACGTCGTATAAAAGGTGTTCATTCAGTTCATCGTATGCGTTCTTCTCGTGGAGGATAATATGAGATCTGTTATTCAAAGATGTAATTGGTGCAGAGTACTTTCTGAAGGGAAGGTGTGTGGAGAAATAGGTAAGGGGCTGGTTGCCTTGCTGGGTATTAAGCGTGGAGATACGGAAGAAGATGCATTATATATATCTGATAAGATACTGCATTTAAGAATTTTTGAGGATGAAAATAATAAGATGAACCTGTCGCTTTTGGATACGAAAGGAGCGCTTATGATTGTGTCACAGTTTACCTTATATGGAGATTCCAGACATGGGCGTCGGCCAAGTTTTACTGAGGCGGAACTTCCAAAACAGGCGAGTAGGCTTTATGAACATGTGGTGCGGAGCTGCAGGATAGAAGGAATAAAAGTAGAAACCGGAAATTTTCAGACATATATGCAGGTAGCACTTGAAAATGACGGTCCGGTTACTTTGCTTCTTGATTCGAAAAAACTTTTTTGACACTTATCACAACTTCAATTTGGGAGGGAATTTGCATGAAAATAACCTATCTTGTCCTCGGTCCCTTTATGACCAATACATATATCATATATGATGAAAATACAATGGATGCTGTCATAATTGACCCCTCCTTTACTCCTGAAAATATTATTCGTGCAGTAGCTCAGCTAAAAGTGAATGTTAAAGGAATCTTTCTGACACATGGACATGTAGACCACATGGCCGGACTTAACAAGTTAAAAGGAGTTTATAAAGAAGCCCGTGTATATATGAATATCAATGATAAAGAGTATTTATCGGATCCTAAAAAGAATCTTTCTGATTCATTCCCTCAGCCAACGATTTGTAAAGCAGCAGATTATTGGGTAAGTTATAGAGAGCATATAAAAGTAGGAAAACTTGATTTTACCGTGTTGGATACATCGGGACATACTCCCGGAGGAATTTCTTTTTACATGGAAAAGGAAAAGGTTGTTTTTACCGGAGATTCCCTTTTTCGAGAATCTATTGGACGTACGGACTTTCCCGGTGGAGATATAAAAAGGCTTTTGCAGACCATTAGAAAAAATCTTTTTTCATTATCCGATGAAGTAATTGTTTTGCCTGGACATGGGGAGGCAACAAGCATTGGATATGAGAAAAAACATAACCCGTTTTTGGTCGGAGGTTGATGATGAAAAGAACCGCAGAATTTTGGATGCGTGTTTCCATAACTTTATTTTTTATATTACTTGCGCTTTCAGCGCCGATTATTTTTTTCCCGTTCGGAATATCTCTTATCCTATCTATTTTGCTTACACCGCTTGCTCAAAAATTATATAAATGGATAAATATGACCGGGATAAAGAATATCCCTTATGATATTCCGATTATTATATCTTTGGGTATATTTATCGGAATTATATATCTGATTGCAATTCATATTTTTGTACCATTCATCACGGAGTTAAGAGCGTTTACAAGAAGTATTCCTGCTACATTCTCTGCATTGCAGTCAGCAATTCCCGAGTTGGAAGCAGCTTATCATTTGAGTTTGCTTCCTGCGGAGGCGCAAGGTTTCATTGCAAAAATGATTCAAGAGATAGGGGAATATACATTGAGACTTGCACAATTCAGTTTGTCAGCAATATTTTCTTTTGCCAGTACAGTAATTGAATTGATTGTTGTACCTTTTATTACTTTTTACATGATGAAGAAGGGGAGAACGTTTTCCAATAAGTTTGCTGAACTTTTTCCGGAAAGGTATCATGCACACATAAAGAACTTGTTTAAGGAAATTCATTTTGTTTTAAAAGCATACATACATGGACAACTTCTACTGTCGGTACTCATGGCGTTCCTTGTTTTTATTGGAATGTGGATTATGGATATTCCATATCCATTGGTTATTGGACTTCTTGCCGGGGTTGTGGAGATGGTGCCAATCATAGGTCCAATTATTGGGGCTGTCCCGCCTATACTTCTCGGTCTTTTGCAGGGAAGCAGTGTTATGATTCAAGTTATTATTTTCTATGTGGTTGTACAACAGTTAGATTCTCATTTTATTATGCCGAAACTTATGGGATCGATTATTGAAGTTCACCCAGTGGCAATTATCGCAGGAGTGCTTATCGGCGGAAGCCTAAAAGGAATATTGGGGATGATGATAGCCGTCCCTGCGGTGGCAGTTCTTCAAATATTATTACGCCATATGTGGTATTACGATAGATATAAAGTCTTGCGCTAATGGAGGGTAAAATGAAAAAATCAGCAGTAATGAATACGTTAAAGAAAAAGATTCGTGAACATAAATATAAGTTTACGACACAGCGCCAGGTTATTTTACAGGCATTCCTCGAAAGCAAAGAAAACCATATGTGTGCGGAAGATGTATATGAATTTGTTCGGGATAACAATCCGGAAATAGGGCTTGCAACCGTATATCGTTCGCTTGAATTGTTTACATCACTTGAGCTCTTAAAAAAATTGGACTTTGGTGATGGCAGAAGTCGTTATGAATTAAATGACCACAATTTGGCACATTCGCATTATCATTTAATTTGTCTTAAATGCGGAAAAGTGATTGAGTTTTCCTATGATTTTATGAATAAAATGAAAGAAAAAATAAAGAAAGGAAATGGATTTGCTATTGTCGATTATCAGTTAAAATTTTATGGCTACTGCGCTGATTGTGAAAGAAATGATAAAACTGATAAATGATTTATTTGCGTATATATATATATAATGTTAGAATTATTGCGTTAATGCCCATTTGAATTTTGAGGCATTACTTGATAAGTATTCTTTTATGAGAATAAAGAGGTGTTGAGGATCTTGCAGGCATTAAGAGGTACACAGGATATTCTGCCTGATAACATCTATAAATGGAATCATGTAGAATCCGTTATTAAGGAATTATGTGCTCTCTATGGGTATAGTGAAATTAGAACTCCTATGTTTGAGGATACAAAGTTATTTCTTCGTGGGATTGGTGATACTACGGATGTGGTAGCAAAGGAAATGTATACGTTTGAAGACCGGGGAGGACGATCAATTACGTTGCGGCCGGAGAACACCGCAGCCGTAGTCAGGTCCTATCTTGAACATAAATTGTATGGAGATCAGCAGGTACATAAGCTGTTTTACATTGGATCAATGTTCAGGTATGATCGTCCGCAGGCAGGGCGATATAGAGAATTCCACCAGTTTGGAGTGGAAGTTCTTGGAGCATCGTCCCCAGCAGCAGATGCGGAAGTAATAAACCTCGCTTATACGCTGTTTAAAACGCTCGGGCTTAAAGAATTGGAACTTCATATTAATTCTATTGGAGACTATAAATGCAGGCCCATATATAGACAGAAATTAATAGAGTTTTTTGAAGAAAAGGAAGATCAGCTTTGTGATGACTGCCAGGCTCGCCTTCATAAAAATCCACTCCGCATCTTGGATTGCAAAGAAGATAGCTGCCGACGTGCCTCTGCTGGTGCACCGAAAATAACAGATTATCTTTGTGATGAGTGCGAGAAAAAATTCGAGGCGGTAAAACGATATCTGGCAGCATTGGAGATCCCTTATTTAGTTGATTCCCGTTTAGTGCGGGGGCTTGACTATTATACAAATACTGCGTTTGAAATTCAGTATCCGCCATTGGGAGCCCAAAGTGCGATATGTGGCGGTGGTCGTTATGATGGATTGGTAGAGGATGTGGGTGGTCCATCGACACCAGGAATAGGATTTGCTGTGGGCCTTGAAAGACTGTTGCTTGCGCTGGAAATGCAAAAACTGATTCCAGAACCGGCAAATCGCAAGAAAGTATATATTGTGACACTAGGGGAAGATGCTGTTGTGGAAGGCATCAAGATACAGCAACACCTTCGTGACAAAGGTGTTATTGCGGAAATTGATTTGCAGGATCGCAGTATAAAAGGACAAATGAAACAAGCCGGTAAAAATAATGCGGAATATACAGTAATTATCGGTGCTAATGAGATGGAGAAAAAAGAAGCTGCCGTAAAAAACATGGAAAACGGAAAGCAGCAGGATATTCCATTTCTCAAAGTATCTGATTTCATTACAGGGTCGAGCAGACAGTAAATAACTGCAAAATATTTTATATTATTAACGTTTTAAAGAGGTGCTCAAATATGGAAACAATGGCAGGTATGCACAGATCCTGCGGATGCGGCAGAGTTACAGAAAAGGATTGCGGAAAAGAATTAACCTTGGCAGGATGGGTAAATACCCGTCGGGATCATGGTGGATTGATTTTTATTGATTTACGGGATAGAAGCGGCATTGTACAGGTTGTCATGAGTCCACAATATGGAGAAGACGCGTTTCATAAAGCGGAAGATGTGAGAAGTGAATATGTATTGGCGATAAGAGGGATTGTTAGAGAAAGAAGTCCTGAAACCGTCAATCCTAAAATGCAGACAGGAAAAATAGAAGTGGTTGTTTCAGAAATGCGTGTTTTAAATAAAGCTAAGACACCTCCTTTTTATGTTGAAGATGGAATTGATGTAGATGAAACCGTAAGGCTGAAACATCGTTATATTGATTTGCGCCGTCCTGAAATGCAAAGGAATTTGATTATGCGCCATAAAATTGTTCACGAAATGAGACAATTTTTGGATGCACACGATTTTCTTGAAGTAGAAACTCCGATCTTAACCAAAAGTACGCCTGAAGGTGCGCGCGACTATTTGGTACCAAGCCGTGTTAATCCTGGTAAATTTTATGCATTGCCTCAATCACCGCAGCTTTTTAAACAGCTTCTCATGGTATCCGGATTGGAAAGATATTTTCAGATAGCGCGTTGTTTTCGTGACGAAGATCTTCGTGCAGATCGCCAGCCGGAATTCACACAGTTGGATATAGAATTATCCTTTGAAGATCAGGATTTTATCTTGGACTTAATGGAACATATGATGCAGAGAATTTTTAAAAATGTCCTTAATGTGGATATTCAGATTCCATTTAAGCGTATTACTTGGGATGATGCCATGAATCTATATGGTTCCGATAAGCCGGATCTTAGGTTTGATATGCATTTTTATGATATTTCGGATTTACTTCGAGACACCGGTTTTAAAGTATTCCGTAATGTACTTGATAACGGTGGGATTGTAAAGGCGATTACCGTGAAGGGGGACGCCGCAATTCCCCGCCGTGAATTGGATGGCTTAGTGGATTATGTCGGGAATTATGGCGCGAAAGGGCTTGCATGGATCGGTCTTAATAAAGATGGCAGCTTGAAATGCCAGATTACTAAATTTCTCGGAGAAGATAAGATCCGCGAAATTGGTAAATTCTGTGAAGCGGAAAATGGAGATCTTATTCTCATTATTGCAGATAAGCCAAAAGTTGTCGCCCAGGCGCTTGGCGAACTCCGCCTCGAAATGGCGCGCCGTATGAATCTCATTGATGAAAATGAATTCTGCTTCCGCTGGGTAACTGATTTCCCGATGTTTGAATACAGCGAAGAGGATAAACGCTGGGTTGCAGAACATCATCCCTTTACTGCTCCGCGTGATGAAGATGTCCAGTACTTGCTTACTGATCCTTCAAAAGTATATGCTAAGGCCTATGACATGGTTTTAAACGGAGTTGAGGCAGGTGGCGGTTCACTTCGTATTTATCAGGAGGAACTGCAGGAAAAAGTTTTCAAGGCGATTGGGATAACACACGAAGAAGCACAGGAAAAGTTTGGGTTCCTTTTGGATGCTTTCCGCTATGGTGCGCCGCCGCATGCAGGGATTGCCTTGGGACTTGATCGGCTTGTAATGCTTATGCTTCGTTTAGGATCCATCCGTGATGTTATTGCATTTCCAAAAACACAGAGTGCTATCGATCAAATGACACAGGCACCTTCAGAAGTTGTTGATATGCAGTTAAAGGAGCTGCATATCAGAGTAGATGTTAAAAAAGAAAAGAATTTATTAATTTAATTTATACCTACTGCAAAACGCATTTGTCATTTTGAAGAAAAAGACAAATGCGTTTCTTGTATGATGATGGCAGAAACTTGTAAAACAGAATACTTTTTGCTACACTAATATTAAAGATAAAACCCTGCTGTGCACGTGTCGCTTTATATTTTGAACCAACACCTTTAAAAAGGGAGTTCAGAATCGATTTGTGGATTCAATGCCCTTCTTCAGGGACTGAAGGAACAGGTCATGAGGACACCCACCTGCATCTATGCAGACTCAAAATACAGCATTAAACGACATGGTGGGGTCATTAAATGCAATGCCGCTAAGGTTTACTTGGCGGCTTATTCTTATGGGGAAGAAAAGATGGAATCATTATTTGACATATCAGATGAATCAAACGCATATGCTCCGCTGGCGGATCGAATGCGTCCGGAAATACTTGATGATATCATAGGGCAAGACGAGTCTGTAGGGAAAAACTCTTTCCTTTATAAAATGATAGAAAGAGATACAGTACCATCTCTTCTTCTCTTTGGGCCGCCCGGATGTGGAAAAACGACAATTGCATCTGTTATTGCAAAGATGACTAAGTTCAAATTTTTAAAATTAAATGCGACTTCCAGCGGAGCTAAAGAAATTCGCGACATCGTTCCCGCTGCCCAAAAAGAATTGCAGTACTATGGAAGAAGAACTATTGTATTCATCGATGAAGTTCACCGATTTAATAGGGCACAGCAGGATTTATTACTGCCTTATGTGGAAAATGGGACTTTCATATTGATTGGAGCAACTACGGAAAATCCTTATTTTGAACTAAACGGTTCGTTACTGTCCCGGATAAGATTGATTCATCTTAAACCGCTTAGCATCGATTCAATCGTCCTTATCCTCCAAAAAGCGCTTACAGATAAAAATAAGGGATTGGGCATGCATGATTATCATGCGGATGAAATAGTTCTTAAAAATATTGCTGCATATGCGGCAGGTGATACTAGAATCGCGTTAAACTTATTGGAGCAGGCTACAACAAGTTTGCCATATGGCGGGGTACTGACTGAAAAAGAAGTACAGGGGGTTGCCGGGGAACAAATGTCCGTGTATGATAAAAAAGGTGATTATCATTACGATATTGCTTCCGCATTTATTAAGAGCATGCGTGGAAGCGATCCCCAGGCAGCTCTTCACTATCTGGCAAGAATGATTGCAGGGGGAGAAAAAACCTCTTTTATTTCACGGAGAATTATAATCTGTGCGGCAGAAGATGTTGGATTAGCGGATCCCGATGCTCTTCGTGTGGCAGTGTCGGCAGCACAGGCGGCGGAAATGGTTGGATTCCCGGAAGCGCAGATTATTTTGGCGGAAGCAGTATTATATATTTCTCTTGCTCCTAAAAGTAATAGTACGGTTGTCGGTATTTCTGCTGCGATGACAGATATTGCAAAGAAGAGTAACTGGTCTATTCCGCGGCATTTGAAAGATGCACATTATAATGGAGCGAACAGGCTGGGATACGGAATAGCTTATAAATATCCACATGCATATGGGGGATGGGTTAAACAGCAGTATCTGCCTGATGAACTTTGTTCTGCTGTGTATTACCGCCCTGTATTGAATGGTGCAGAAGCGGAGATTGTAAAAAGATGGAATAAAAGGATGAATAAGGAGTAGGAAGGTTTACCGAACTGATGAAAAAGAAAGTACATATTGCACGCGAAAAGAAAAAAGGCCAGGGGACGAATAGAGTTGAAATCACGGGAATTGTTATGATTCTTTTGGGTTTCTTTGTATGTCTCAGTTTAGGCGGCTATGGCATGGGAATTGTGGGAAATCTGCTGCGGAATGGATTTTATGTACTCTTTGGAGTGGCCTCATTTGGGGCGGCCCTTGTTCTTATCTTTACGGGAGCAGTATACGTATTGACAGGACATGCGCCAAATATGACACGTCGTCTTGTTTTTTCTTTAATTGCCGTATGGATAATTCTAGCCGGCTATCATCATCATATGCTCCCTGCCGGTAGTAACTTTTCAGTAGCTTCTTTTATGACATATGGAGGAATGTTTTGTGGGATCCCGGTGGGCATAATACGTTTTTTAGCGGGAAATATAGGGACGACAATCATTTTGACCGGTTTGTTTGTCATAGATATTTTACTGTTAACACATTGGTCAGTTTCAAACGGTGCTAAAAAGGTTGGGGAACAAACTGAAAAAAGGATTGGTCATGTTAAAGCGAGAATACGTGAAAAGCAGGAAGCATATCATAGCGCCCGTAATGCGGCGGAAAATGCAGGAGAACAATATAATTTAACAGATTTTATTTTCCATAAGCCTACCATTAAAAATATAAAAAAAGATGATACGGAAGATCTTCCTGTTAATGTATTTTCTCCTGCTGATGAAAAAGGGAAACCTGTATGTGGTGAAGCAACAGCCCCAACTGTTTCCGAGAATGCACAGATTTTATTGCCTGAAGATAATATTGATATGCTGGAAGGACATAAAGTCTGCGAAGAAAATACAAATGATATTAAAATAAATAGTAAGGCAGACATGCCTGAAGCAGAGAAAAATAATTTTTATTCATTTCCACCTCTGTCTCTTTTAAAGGAGGGAGAAAGCTCCGGCAGTTTGGAAACGAATGCTTATGGAAAAGCGAATCGTCTTGAGACAACATTAAAAAGCTTTGGTGTAAATGCCAAAATAGTTCATGTAAGTATAGGACCTGCTGTTACACGTTATGAACTTGAACCTGCTCCGGGGGTACGCGTATCTAAAATAGAAGGTTTGTCGGATGATATAGCGCTTCAGCTGGCAGCCACCAGTATCCGAATAGAGGCGCCCATCCCCGGGAAATCTGCAGTAGGGATTGAGATTCCTAATGCCAAAACGGCTGCAGTATCATTGCGGGAAGTTCTTTCCAGCAATGCTTTTCAAAAAGGGAAAGGAAAGATACTTGTGGCATTGGGAAAAGATATTGCAGGGAAGGTAGTGATTACTGATCTGGCTAAAATGCCGCATCTTTTGATTGCCGGGCAAACCGGAAGCGGAAAGTCGGTTTGCATCAATACCATAATTACCAGTATTCTCTATCATAGTCTTCCTGAAGATGTAAAATTAATCCTGATCGATCCCAAAGTGGTTGAGCTATCCATATATAATGGGATTCCTCATTTGCGCACGGAAGTCGTTACGGAGCCCAAGAAAGCAGCGGGTATCTTAAATTGGGCTGTAACAGAAATGGAAACCCGTTATCGGTCTTTTGCGGAAAAAAATGTTCGTGATATTAATGGATTTAATAAGCAAAATCCTGAAATGAAGATGCCATTCATTGTCGTTGTGATTGATGAGCTGGCAGATTTGATGATGGTGGCAAAGGACAGTGTGGAAGATGCGATTTGTCGATTAGCACAAAAAGCAAGAGCTGCGGGGATTCATCTTGTTGTAGCAACGCAAAGACCTTCTGTGGATGTTATTACAGGCCTAATTAAAGCAAATATCCCCAGCCGTATTTCGTTTGCTGTCTCATCACAAGTGGATTCCAGAACCATTTTAGATAAAGCAGGCGCAGAAAAACTTTTAGGTAAAGGTGATATGCTTTTTAATCCATCCGGTGCATCGAATCCTATACGCATACAAGGAGCATTTATTTCCGATGAGGAAGTGGAGGCTGTCGTTTCTTATGTAAAGGAACAGTGCATCCAGCAGGATGTCATAGTATCTGATGAGACAAAAATAGATTTATCAGAGTGGGAACCTGCTGTTTCTTCAGATTCAGAGGAGCCGAAAGATGAATTATTGGCAGAAGCGTCAGAGTGGGTGGTTGATACCCAAAGAGCATCTGTTTCCGCATTGCAGCGAAGGTTTCGAATCGGCTACACTAGAGCAGGAAGATTAATGGATACCATGGAATTAATGGGAATTGTAAGTAAAGCTGATGGTGCAAAACCGAGAACGGTTTTAGTTTCTAAAGGGCAATTAAAAGAGTTATTTCCGGATCAAATAGAAAATTGAAATAAATAATATATTATCAAATAAGGGAGCGACAACCTTTGCGGAGATTAATACCGGTTATATCATTTCTTATATTAGCTTCTACTGCTTTTTGGGGAATTTTACAATATGCAAAAATCCAGGAAGATTTGAAAAAGCAAACATCAGTCAAGGCGCAAACTATTAAAATTTGTACTGATTTACAATCCAATATTTTAGATGAAATCGGTAAAGAATTTTATGCGGAAACCGGATTTCAAATAGAAATTATACGTATGACAGCGGAACAATTAGGCAGTAATGGGCATCAGGGGATTGGCGAGGCTGATATATTTTTAACATCTCAGACCAATTTGGAAGAATTGAAAAAGAATAAGGCATTACGCTCCTATTCTTCAGAATCGACAGACACTGCTTTAGAACAATTTAAGGATTTCGAGGGGACTTGGACGGGAATTTGGTTAGATCCGATTGTTTTTGTTGTTAATAAAGAATTTGCGGCCAGACATTCTCTGCTAAATTATAATTGGAACAATATAATGACTTCACCGCAGATCCGATTGTCCATGACGGATTTTATTGCGGCAGATATGGCGGAAGATTTGCTGTTATCTATGGCAGAACACTTCGGGATTACAGAGGCACTTTACCTTTTGTCTGAGGGGAACTCCCATATTGTACAATATGGGAAATATCTTTCGACGCCATCAAGGATGGCAGGTATGGGAAAGTGTGATATCGGGATATCCAGCTATAATGAGGCTATGCGGGCACAAAAAGAAAATCTTCCTCTACAAATTATGTACCCTACGGATGGAACTTCCTGGTATTTATATGGTATAGGGCTTTCTGCCGACAGCAAAGAGCCCGAACTTGGTCAAAAACTTATGAATTGGTTGTTGACGCCTACGCATTATAAAAAGGTCATGCAGGATAACGGTTGTTACTTTATTTATGTTAATGACAGCACATTGCCTGCTGATACAAACGGAAATCCTTTAAATTATTGGGAATTAGAGAAGAAATATGTTGATGAGGGGAAAAAAATACTATTGAATGAATGGATAGAACAGGTTCGTTTCAGGAGGATTTCATAATTGAATCGTAAATTGGGAGTTATTAGCTTAGGATGTTCCAAGAATTTGGTAGATACTGAAATGATGGTTGGTATTTTAGCAAAAGCCGGGTATGAATTAACTGAGGATTTAAGCACTGCGCAAATCATTATTATCAACACATGCACATTTATTGATCCGGCAAAGGAAGAATCAATTCAGACCATTTTGCAGGCAGCCAGATATAAAAAGGAGGGAGTTTGTGAGAGACTTGTCGCTGCCGGGTGTCTGACACAGCAATATAAGGAAGCATTGGGAAAAGAAATACCGGAAATCGATATTTTTATAGGTACTGATTCATGGCAACATATTTTAGAAGTTGTCCAAGAGTCCTATATTCATGGCAATAAAAAGATATATAGATTCGATACCGCTCCCTGTGAACATGAAGAACTTATTCCGCGGCAGCCGCTGACTCCACCTTACAGTGCGTATATAAAGATTGCGGAAGGATGCAGTAATGGTTGCACGTTTTGCTATATTCCCTATGTTCGTGGCGCGATGAGAAGCCGCTCCATTCCATCTGTTGTACACGAAGTCAAACGGCTTTCCAGTGAAGGTGTCCGTGAGTTTAATTTAATTGCGCAGGACTCCAGTTTCTATGGCAGAGATTTAAATGATGGAACAACACTTGCAAGGCTATTAAAAGAACTTGTAAAAATTGATAATGTGAAATGGATTCGTTTGTTTTATCTGTATCCAACGTATTTTGATGATGAACTTTTAGAAATAATTACTAAAGAAGAAAAGATCTGCAAATATGTAGATATTCCTTTACAGCATATAAGTGATTCCGTATTAAGACGAATGCATAGACGTGATTCTTCCCAAAGCATCAAAAAGCTATTGAAGAAATTACGAAATACCACACCGTATATAACAATTCGGACAACCCTTATGGTTGGGTTTCCCGGAGAAACAGAGGCAGATTTTAAAGAATTGCTTACATTCATCAAGGCAGTGAAATTTGATAATATGGGGGCATTTACTTATTCAGCACAAGATGGGACACCAGCAGCCCGTATGGTCGATCAGGTTACAGAAGAAATAAAAGAAAATCGATATCACGAGTTAATGGCGGCTCAAGCAGAAATTTCTGAAGAAAATAATCGGAATCTGATTGGAGTTGATACAGAAGTATTGGTGGAAGAATTATTAGATGATGGATGTGGAAATCTTCAGGCTAAAGGCAGAGCATCTTTCCAAGCACCTGAGGTAGATGGTAATGTTTACATAGATCACCCTGGCGATTTACGGCCGGGTGACTTTGTTAAGGCGCATATTATAGATGGATACGCATATGATTTGATTGCGGAGAGAATAACAACAGATAGAGGTATATGATGATTGTTGAAATCATTACTACCGGCACAGAATTACTGCTGGGAGAAATTGATAATGAGAACAGCAGATGGTTGGCGGTTTTTCTGAATCAGCACGGATTTACAGTAGCTTATATGACTACGGTGGGGGATAATGCTATGCGGATGAGAAATGCTATGGAAATTGCATTGTCTCGGGCAGATATAGTAATTACATCCGGCGGGCTGGGTGCGACACAAGGAGACATTACGAAGCGCATCGGGGCAGAAGCTTTAGGTATTCCTTATATATATTATGAGGATCAGAATAGCCGTCTTAGGGATTATTATGAACGAGAAAGGCGAGTATATTCTAAACTCCTATCGCGACAGGCATGGTTCGGAGAAGGTTCCTGCATATTTGAAAATCATGTTGGTTCAGCTAATGGATCTGCATCTATTAAAAATCATAAAGCACTAATTCATTTACCGGGACCACCATTTGAAATGAAAATTATGGCAGAGAAAGAGATGATGCCGTGGCTTGAAAGTAATTTTGGACCGCAAGGTATTATTTATTCTGTTATAGTAACTATAACAGGGTTGACAGAGACAGAAATTGAATCCCGTATAATGGATCTAATTAAGGCGCAGGAAAATCCGACATTTGCTTTATTGGCAAGGCCGGGATATATTGCGCTTCGTATGACTGCGCATGGAAGTACTATACAAAATGCGCACGATTTGATCACTCCGTTCTTATTGATTATAAAAAAGCGGCTTCCTGTATCAGAGTATCATGTTGAATCTGATATTAGGAGTGATTTGGCAGAATTATTGATTCAGTATAAAATGACAATGAGCGCCGCTGAATCATGTACCGGTGGTATAGTTGGAAAGTTAATGACAGATTTGCCCGGAAGTTCTGACTACTTTAAGGGGAGTGCTGTTACTTATTGGAATGATAGTAAAGAGGAGATTCTCGGTGTTTCAAAAAGTACACTGGAAAGAGATACTGCTGTTAGTGCTGGTGTAGCTGGTGAAATGGCCGAAGGTAGCAGACGACTTTATAATAGTGATGTGTCGGTAGCCACTACCGGATATGCCGGTCCGGGGAATGGAATACATGGGGAGAGTCCTGGTCTTGTATTTATAGCTGTTTCAGGAAAATATGGAACAAAAGTCTATGAAGAACATTTTATGGGGAATCGTGAGAGTATCCGTTATGGCGCAGCAGATAAGGCATTATATTATGTTCTGCAGTATATTAAATTAAATAAAGGAGGATAAAATGACAGTAAAAGTACAGAATACGGACATGAACTCAGAACGTCAAAAGGCTCTTGAAAATGCAATGCATCAAATTACCCGTGAGTTCGGAGCCGGTGCAATTATGCGATTAGGCGATATGAAGGGAAAATTGGATACAGAGGTTATTCCGACAGGTTCATTAGCTCTGGATATTGCAGTAGGGGTTGGCGGATATCCTCGGGGAAGGGTCATAGAAATTTACGGGCCGGAATCTTCCGGAAAAACGACATTAGCATTACATGCCATTGCTGAAGCACAAAAAAATAATGGTGTAGCGGCATTTATTGATGCGGAACATGCCTTGGATCCCGTATATGCTCATCATTTGGGTGTCGATACGGAGCGCCTTTTGATTTCTCAGCCGGATAGCGGAGAACAGGCATTAAGTATCTGTGAGCAGTTGGTGCGGAGCGGAGCGGTGGATATGATTGTTATTGACTCAGTAGCAGCTCTTGTTCCGAAACAGGAAATTGAAGGAGATATAGGTGATCAATCTGTAGGACTTCAAGCCAGATTGATGAGCAAAGCGCTTAGAAAATTAACCGGGATTATAAGTAAATCCAGGACCATCGTGATATTTATCAATCAGATTCGTGAGAAGGTTGGTATTATGTTTGGTAATCCTGAAACCACTACTGGTGGAAGAGCGCTTAAGTTTTATTCTTCTATACGGGTAGAAATCCGTCGCGGTGAAGCTATAAAAAATGGGACAGATGTGGTGGGAAACCGTACTCGTGCCAAAGTTGTAAAGAATAAAGTGGCTCCGCCTTTTAAAACAGCTGAGTTTGATGTGATGTATGGAGAAGGTATCTCAAAAGAAGGAACGTTACTGGATCTCGCAACTAATATGGATATTATTCAAAAGAGCGGGGCATGGTACTCCTATAAAGGAAATCGTATAAGTCAGGGCCGTGAGGCAGCAAAGGCTTTTTTAAGAGAAAATCAGGAAATCGCTGCGGAAATTGATAAGATTATTAGGGATACTCTGGTGGTAGAACCGGAAAAATTTAATGTGGATGTTATTGCAAAAAATAAAGATGCAAAAGAGTAAAACAGCGTATGAAGCGGCCTTGCATTTACTGAAGTATCGTGGACAGAGTACTTATGAATTGCGTAAAAAATTAAAAGACAGGGAATATCCTTTGCGGGAGATAGAAGAAGCTTTATCGAAACTTTTACACTATGGATATGTAAATGATTTGGATCTTGCTGAAGATTTGTTTAACTTATATAAGAGCAAGAATGCTTATGGAGATGTTTATATTCATAAAAAAATGAAATTGCGAGGCCTTTCCATAGACCGACATTTGACTTTTGATGAAGAATATGCGGCTGCACTTATCATTATGAAAAATAAAGTGAAAGTTTTACCAGCTTTAAAGCATAATTATAGAAGAGCTGCGGGCATATTATATCGTCGGGGTTTTCAAGGATCAGTGATTACCAGTGTTTTGCAAAATTTAAGAATTTCTGATTTTTAGCTTTTTAAAAGCCACATGAAAGAAATATCCTTTTTCCATGTGGCTTTTACTATTTAACATATTGACTTTTTGACTTTTGAGTAATAAAATAGATTTGGTAAAAAGAAAAGGAGCCTATCATCAAATGACAAATTCCATTTTAGCGGATAGAATTGAACAATTTATATTAGAAAGGTTGGGAAAGCAGTCTTCTGATGAATTACTTTTACGGCGTAAGGATGTGGCTGATCTTTTCGAATGTGCCCCGTCACAGGTGACATATGTAATCAATACACGATTTTCATCAGATAATCGATTCATGGTAGAGTCAAGACGAGGAAGCGGCGGATACATTAAAATTTCCATGCGAGGTGTAGCGGAAAAAGATCACGAAATAGTCTCGCATACGGTCTCTGAAAAAAAGGGGAAACTGATAAAAATGATATAGAATTGGTTGAAAGCAATTTTGAAGGATATTTTAATATGCTTCTGAAATATAATATCATTTCACGCCGTGAATATCACATGATTAAAGTATTAATGCGGACAATGCTTGAATTTTGTCCGCCGGAAGATCGGCAAGATGCTGTAAGAACTATAATACATCAGACAGAGTGGACTTTGAAAGGAGAATAAAATGTTTTGTGAACATTGTCATGGAAGAGCAGCCAATGTACATTTGGTAAGAATTATTAATGGTAAAAAAAGTGAATTACATCTTTGCAATGAATGTGCAAAAGGAGAACGTTTCAAGCAAACTGAAAACTTATTGAATTATTCAATGCCTTCTATTTTAGGAAAAAGATTATTTGATATATTTCCACATTTTTATAAAGATAATAATGGGAGCATTTGTGATGTCAGAAAAGTAGCATCTGATGGATTAAATCTGTCAAAGGGACTGTTTCATGGAAACCAGGATTATAAATCTTTTAGAGAAGAACTCAGACCCTTGTTCAGTCATAATCTGACCAAAAATGAACCGGGCTTAAAGGAAGAGTCAATAAAAGACGAAAAGCTGGCTGAATATGAAAAACAATTAAAATCAGCTATAAATTCGGAAGATTTTGAGCAGGCGGCTAAGCTGCGTGATCAAATACAGGCATATAAAGCACAAAATGGAATTTAAAAGAAAAATTATGATAATCAAACATGTAAGGAGGGAATTTGGATGGAAAATAGGTACACAGACAGCGTAAAGAATGCATGGAAGTTTGCTGCAGAGGAAGCCTCTAAGCTTGGTAGTGAATATGTAGGGACAGAACATCTTTTAATAGGTATTTCAAATGAAAAAGACAGTGTGGGCGGAAAGATTTTAAATTCGTTGGGACTTACAGTAACAGCACTGGAAGAATTCCTGCAGGTGTATAACGATTCAGTTTTTTTCAGAAATACGGACCTTTATATAGCACCTCGTACAAAGCGGGTTCTTGAAATGGCTGTCGAAGAGGCCAATGAACTTGGCAATAATTATGTCGGAACAGAACACTTATTGCTGGCCATTATTCATGAAGGCGGCGGATTGGCGATCCGCATATTGGAGCAGTTCAATGTAACAGGAGGTAAATTGAAGCGTGCTTTTGAACAATTTATGTCGGAAGAAAATGATAGTGAAAAGAATGAAAATCTTGGCGACTTGGGAGAATTTGCTGTTGATTTGAATGAAAGGGCAAAACAGGGAAAAATCGATCCTGTTGTTGGGCGTCAGACTGAAATTAACCGAGTTATTCAAATTCTCTCACGGAGAAATAAAAACAATCCGGTTCTTATTGGCGAACCGGGCGTGGGGAAAACTGCGATTGCAGAAGGTTTAGCACAGCGAATTATCAATAATGACGTTCCCGAAATTTTAAAAAACTGTAGAATCATTTCTTTAAATATGTCTTCCGTGGTAGCGGGAACAAAGTATAGAGGGGAATTTGAAGAGCGGTTAAAAAAAGTCTTGGAAGAAGTAAAGAAACATGAGAACTGGATTCTGTTTATTGATGAATTACATACTCTTGTAGGTGCCGGTGCAGGGGAAGGTTCCATGGATGCTGCTAATATTATGAAACCTGCCCTTGCCAGAGGAGAGATTAGATGCATTGGCGCGACAACATTGAAAGAATATAAGAAATATATTGAGAAAGATGCAGCTCTTGAACGCCGCTTCCAGCCTGTAAAAGTGGGAGAACCTACTCCTAAGGATACTATTGATATATTAATGGGACTTCGCGATAGATATGAAGCATTCCATAAAGCAAAAATTACGGATGAGGCTATCAAAAAAGCGGTAGAGTTATCTTCTCGTTATATTACCGATCGTTTCCAGCCGGATAAAGCAATTGATGTTATTGATGAAGCCGCAGCTAAGGTTCGTATGGAGGCTTCTTCTACACCGGACGATTTGAAAAAAAAGGAGGAGGATCTTGCCTCTGTCCAGAAAGAGAAGGAAGCCGCCATATCTGCTCAAAATTTTGAACGCGCTGCCATATTAAGGGATCAGGCAAAAGAGCTATCCGGACAAATTGAAAAGATGAAGGGAGAATGGAAAGGCGGTGATCATGAGCATTTAGTTGTTACAGAAGAAGACGTAGCTGAGGTGGTTGCCAAGTGGACAGGTGTCCCCCTTCAGAATCTGAAACAGAAGGATTCTGAACGTCTGCTTCATTTGGAAGAAGAACTTCATAAACGTGTTATTGGGCAGGAAGATGCCGTAACTGCTGTTGCCAAGGCAATCCGGCGCGCCAGAGCAGGGATGAAAGATCCGAAAAGACCTATTGGTTCGTTTCTGTTTCTTGGTTCTACTGGTGTTGGTAAGACAGAATTGGCAAGGGCGTTGGCAGAAACTATGTTTGGCAGTGAGAAGAATATGCTTCGCTTTGATATGTCTGAGTATATGGAGAAACATGAAGTATCGCGCCTTGTTGGGGCACCTCCAGGATATGTAGGATATGAAGAGGGCGGGCAATTAACGGATGCCGTTCGCAGGAATCCATATAGTGTCATTCTTTTTGATGAAGTGGAAAAAGCACATGCAGATTTCTTTAATATCTTACTACAGGTACTTGATGATGGACGCTTAACAGATGGGCAGGGACGTACCGTTGATTTTACAAACTGTGTCATTATTATGACAAGTAATCTTGGATCAGGATTGTTACGCGGCAAAGAGAAGAAATTGGGCTTTATTGATAAGAATGAAGACAAGAAAGATTTTGAAAGTGCAAAAGCCATGATTTTAGATCAGGTCAAACATACTTTTCGACCTGAATTTATTAACAGGATTGATGAGATTATCGTTTTCCATCCGCTGACTACAGAAAATCTATCAGAAATCGCAAAACTCCTTTTAAAAGCAGTTGAAAAGAAATTGGAACATCTTCATTTGAAAATGGATGTTTCTGAAAAAGCTCGCAATCATTTGATTGCAGACGGTTCTGATTTTGAATATGGTGCACGGCCTTTGAAAAGAACTATTCAAAAAGAAGTGGAAGATGAAATCTCTGAATTATTATTATCAGGAAAGCTGAAAGGGAAGAGTACCATCCATGTAGATGTTGGTGAAAAAAACAATCTGGTGTTTAATGCAGACTAAGGCTTATCGGTAAAAAGTAGTATAATGGGCATAGGGACGATCTCTATGTCCATTTTATATTGCGGGAGAGATTGACGAATATGAACTCAAAAACCAAGACAAAGTTTATATGTCATAATTGTGGAGCAGAAACGCCTAAGTGGATGGGTAAATGCCCCAATTGTGGAGAATGGAATTCATTAGAGGAAAAAATAGAAGAAAGTATTCCCAAAAGCATACGAACGTTATCTTTTCAATCCGGAAAAGAACCTACCAGTTTAACTGATATAGAAATAAAAGATACAGATAGAGTGAAATTGGGAATAACAGAATTAGATCGTCCATTAGGAGGCGGTATAGTCTCCGATTCCGTTATTCTTTGGGGTGGAGAACCGGGAATCGGAAAATCAACTCTTATTTTACAAATATGTGATTCATTTACAAAGATGGGAAAAACTGTACTATATTGCAGTGGTGAGGAATCAGATATACAGATTAAAATGAGAGCAGAACGGCTTTCTGTAAATACAGAGGAATGTTTTGTTTTTGCTGAAAGCAATTTAGAAACAATTCTTGCCGAGGTAGATAAACTACATCCGGATATGGTTATTATTGATTCTATACAAACCACTTATCTTCCTAACAGTTCTTCAGCAATGGGGAGTCCGACACAAATCAGGGACTGCACAGCAATACTTGTAAAGATGGCTAAAGAATCAGGGATTATCGTAATGATTATCGGGCACGTTACAAAAGAGGGAAATATTGCGGGTCCGCGTATATTAGAACATATGGTAGATGTGGTTTTTTATTTGGAAGGAGATAGAAACTATCAATTTCGTGTGCTTCGTACTGTGAAAAATCGATTTGGTTCTACATCTGAATCAGGACTCTTTGTAATGGGGCGGAAAGGATTGAAAGGGATTGATGATCCGTCTAAGTATCTTCTAAAAGGAATACAAGAAGCTCCTGTATCTGGAAGTACAGTTGCTGCCTGCATGGAAGGCTTACGTCCAATCTTGATTGAGGTACAGGCACTTACAGTCCATTCCGTACTGGCAGTTCCGCGTAGAATTGCATCTGGTTACGATTTTAATAGATTGGTTATTTTACTTGCCGTACTGGAAAAAAAGGGGAAAATTCCATTTTCTGCTGATGATGTATATCTCAATGTGGCAGGTGGCTATAAATTAAAAGAAACAGCAGCGGATTTATCAGTAGCACTGGCATTATTTTCCGTAAAGTATGATATACCTTTGAAAAAATTCTGTATGGCTTTAGGTGAAATTGGATTAACCGGTGAAATCCTCCCTGTTTCTAAGTTAAGCTTACGACTCAAAGAGGCGGTTAAAATGAATTTTACTGAATTTGTCCTCCCTGCGAGGAATCAGGAAGAGGCTGAAAACTATTTTAAAGATAATCACCGGGAGGAATTACTCTCGCATGTGGTATTTATAAATCATTTGGAAGAGGCGATCCATTTTTTTAAATCACAGGTGTGAGATAAGAGAAAGGTTTGTTTTTCAATCCGTTATGATTGTGCTATTATAATTAAAATGTGTAAATGTAGTATTTCAGAAATCATTTTATGGAAACTAAAGAGGAATTTATAATATGCCGGAAAAAGTATTAAAGGCCATATTTATTCTGCTTTTTTCTGTATTGGGAATAGTGTTGTCTACCCAGACGGAACCGTTGCTTACCGCAGTCATTCCTAAAAACGTTTTGACCGAGACAATTTTGGGAATTACAATTTTATCATTGGGTGTCATGCTGATAGGCGGAATTTTAGGTGCACTTGTAGGACGAGTCATTTCGGGCTATTTGATTAGCAGTTTGTTTGCCTTTACATCCCGAGTCGAAAAATCACTGCTGCTTATATCGACACAGGATCTTATAATTGGTACTTTAGGATTATTTGCAGGGCTTATTATAGCTAATTTAGTTGGATTGGCGTTTGGCAGTATTCCATATATAGGTCCTTATGTATCTGTGGCTCTCAGTATAATTTTGGGATATATCGGAATGCACCTGACAATTTCCAAAAAGGCCGAAATTGCAGGATGGTTTCATTTCAAGGCAGAATCTGGTACAAAACAGAAAAAGAAAAAAGTAGGGAAACTGCTTGATACGAATATTATTATTGATGGACGTATTTTGAATATTTATCAGTCTGGTTTTTTAGAGGGGCCAATCATCGTTCCTGTTTTTGTGCTGGAAGAATTACAGAAAATTGCTGATTCAGCAGATGTATTGAAAAGAAATCGCGGACGTCGGGGATTGGATATTCTTAATCAGATAAAGAAGAAAAGCAAAGATGAACTGATTATTTTGACGGAAGATTTTGAGGAGATTAATGAAGTTGATTCTAAATTAGTAAAACTAGCGAGAACTCATGGCTATAAAATTATTACTAATGATTATAATCTAAATAAGGTTGCGGAATTACAAGGGGTTGCAGTATTAAATATCAATGAACTTATTATTGCATTAAAACCGGCTGTTATTCCGGGGGAAGAAGTGTATGTCCAATTAGTAAAAAATGGCAAGGAAGAAGGACAAGGTGTAGCGTTTTTAGATGATGGGACAATGATCGTGGTCGAAAATGGGAGCCAATTTATCGGACAGGAAATACCTGTTATTATTGCATCCGTCTTGCAAACAAAAGCCGGACAAATAATTTTCGCAAAAGCTAAATTAGAGAGTGGATATGATGAATAGCCTTATCTTAGTAGCGGCGGGAGAGGGAACCCGTATAGGCGGCTCAATAAATAAACTGCTTATGGAGATGCATGGACATCCTTTAATCTGGTATACCTTTAAAAATATTTTAGACAGTAAACTACTAGATGAAATCGTCATTGTTGTGAAAGATACTGAAAAAAGTCAATTTCAACAGATTCTTTCAGAATTTAAACATGCCATTCCGATTAAATGGGGACAAGGTGGAAATACGCGTGTAGATTCTGTCATCAATGGAATTTCTCAAATATCTTCTAAATCGGAGAAACTCCTGATTCATGATGGAGCGCGTCCATTGGTCGGCGGAGACGCGATAGATCAAATTCTTAACAAGCTGGGGCCTGCGCATCCAGCCGTCATTTTTGCTCTTCCCTGTATAGATACAATGAAGGAGATAAACGATGAACAAGTGAAGAAAACGGTAGACCGTTCGAAACTTTATCGTGCCCAGACACCGCAAGGGGTGCTTACGGCTTTGTACAAAAAAGCCTTATTGCAAATAAAGTCATTAAAGAATATAACAGATGATTCCTCGATATTTGAGGCGGTAAAGATTCCGGTCACAATTATTCCCGGACGCGAGAACTTTTTTAAAGTAACCACGACGGAAGATTGGAACCGCTTTAGCAATATGATATATCCAAGCAAAATACCAGCTTACATCAGAGTCGGAGAGGGGTATGACATCCATCGTTTTGAGGTATCTCGCCCTTTATTTTTGGGTGGAATAAAAATTGCTGATTCTGGTGGATTATCGGGGCATTCCGATGCGGATGTTCTGATTCATGCGATTATGGATGCATTGCTGGGAGCTGCAGGACTACCTGATATAGGCCACTTTTTCCCTGATAGTGATGTCCGGTTTGATGGGGCATGCAGTTTGGAATTACTTAAACAGGTAAGTCGGCACATTACGAAACAAAATTATTTGATTGGTAATATAGACAGTACTGTTATTGCAGAAAAACCCAAAATATCCGAGTATATAGAAGCAATGAAAGCCATAATGTCTGCTGCGTTAAATATTTCAAAAAATCAAATCAATATAAAGGCTACGACGAATGAAAAATTAGGGGATATTGGCCGCGGGAAAGGTATTGCGGCACTTGCATCAGTCATATTATTCAGGAGGGAATATAATGAATAAAGAATTTAAAGTCCGTTTTGCTCCAAGTCCTACCGGTCCATTTCATATCGGCGGAGCAAGATCTGCATTATTTAACTGGTTAGTTGCCCGTCATCAAAATGGGAAGTTTTTAGTGCGTATTGAAGATACAGATCTGGCCCGTTCCACAAGAGAATCTGAAGAAAATATAAAAAAAGCGATGAAATGGCTTGGTTTGTATTGGGATGAAGGTATTGACGTAGGTGGTGAGAACGGACCTTATCGACAGACAGAAAGACTTCCACTTTATAATGCAGCTGTTCAGCGTCTCCTTGAGGAAGGGAAAGCTTATTATTGCTATTGTTCAGCGGATGAATTGGAGGAAAGCAGAAAGGAGCAGTTGAAGGAAGGGAAAACACCTATATATAATAACCATTGCAGCCATTTAACCGAAAAACAGATCGAACAATATAAGTCGGAGGGACGTAAACCCGCAATCCGCCTTCGCGTTCCTAAAGATGGTGTATTTGCGTTCGATGATATGGTTCGCGGGCATGTGGAATTTCAAGCAGCTGGTGTAGGTGATTTTATTATTGTTAAATCAGACGGAATCCCCGTTTATAATTTTGCGGTAGTCATTGATGACGCATCTATGGGAATTACCCATGTTATTCGTGCAGAAGAGCATTTATCTAATACCCCGCGTCAAATTGCTATATATCAGGCACTCGGATATGAAATCCCAAAATTTGGACATATATCTCTTATTCTCGGATCTGACCACAAAAAAATGAGCAAACGTCACGGAGCGACTTCTGTGGATGAATATCGTAAAATGGGATATCTTCCGGATGCAGTGGTTAATTATCTGGCTCTTCTTGGCTGGTCGCCTAAAGGTGAACGGGAAATTTTCAGCCGGGAGGAACTCATTTCGGAATTTTCAATGAAACGTGTTTCTGCTAATGATGCAGTATTTGATATCGAAAAATTAAATTGGATTAATTTCCAATATATGAAGAAGTTATCGCCTGATGAACTTTTCCAGGTAGCACTGCCGTTTCTTGTTGAAGCGGGATATGTATCATTGCCGCTTTCTTTAGAAAAGGAACAGTGGCTGAAAGATGTTGTATGGTTCGTCCGCGATCATTTGTACTATGGAGCACAAACGCCAGAAAATGTAAAAATATTTTTTGAGACACATCCTAAAATTACTGATGAAGAAAAGATTTCTATTATGAAACAGGAAAACAGTGCCGTACTTATCCGTCAATTTGCTGATGCATTGGACGCATTGGATCCCTTTGATGAGGATTCCATTAAAAAGTGCTTTTCATTCTTGATGAAGAAAACCGGAATTAAGGGAAAAGCGGCATTTGAACCTATAAGAATTGCGTTGACCGGAGAAACACATGGCCCTGGCTTATATGCTATGATTGCTTTATTTGGGAAGAAGAAATCCGTACAGCTTTTAAAAGACAGCCTCCAATATTGTTAAAATGTGATTTAAACTATTTCTGAAAAATATTTACCGGAATTTACCAGAAATTTTTATCTGATAACCAAGACCTCCGAATGGGGGTCTTAGTTTTAATCTGAAAGGGTTTTACTTTTACGAAACGGATATGAACAGGCTATTGACGCTTGCTTGGATAAATTATACAATCATACAAATATCTATACATGTACGAAATAATATTAGGGGAGTTAATATTTAAATGGATTTTGAACTTATACAACGTGCATTGCCAATTCTGCTTATGGGTGCGGGGGTAACAATAGAAATTACTGCATTCAGCGTAGCAATAGGTTTTTTTATTGGTCTCTTTGTTGGAATTGCCCGTATATCGCAGTTTAAAATATTACGAATAATGGCAGCGGTTTACGCGGACTGTATACGTGGAACACCATTGCTGGTACAGATCTTTTTGATTTACTTTGCATTGCCCATGGCAATCGGTCAGCGGGTAGAACCTTTTATCGCAGCAGTCGCGGCTTGTGGAATAAATAGTGGTGCTTACGTTTCTGAAATTTTTCGCGCAGGAATTCAAGCCATTGATGTGGGACAAATGGAAGCTGGACGTTCATTGGGCCTCACCTGGTGGCAAACTATGCGTTTCATTATATTGCCACAAGCATTTAAAAATATTTTACCGCCTTTGGGAAATGAATTTATTGCAATGTTAAAAGATTCTTCTCTGGTGTCTGTTATCGGATTTGAGGAACTCACAAGACGCGGTCAATTGATTATTGCACAAACCTATGGTTCATTTGAAATTTGGATGACCGTAGCAGTTTTATATTTAATAATGACAATGGCGATTTCAAGGATTGTAGCATTTCTGGAAAAGAGATAATTATGGATGAAGAAAAATATATTATCGATATAAAGCATATAGGTAAAAAGTTTGGAAATTTAACTGTTTTAAAAGATATAAGTAGTAAAATCAAGAAAAATGAAGTAGTTGTCATTATAGGCCCTTCCGGTTCGGGAAAAAGCACTTTTTTACGATGCCTTAATGGATTGGAAACCGTTACATCAGGAGTTATTACTTTTGACGGGATGCCCTTGGATGGAGAAAAGCATCTTAATATTGTACGTACTGAGGTAGGAATGGTATTTCAAAAATTTAATTTATTTCCACATATGTCAGTGATACAAAATATTATGTTGGCTCCCATGAAGGTTCGGGGAATAAGGAAAGAAGAAGCCTATGAAAGAGGAATACAGTTACTTCGCAAAGTTGGACTTGAAGATAAAGCAAAATATAAGCCAAACCAATTGTCAGGAGGTCAGCAGCAACGCGTAGCCATTGCGAGAGCGCTTGCGATGAAACCAAAAGTTCTTTTGTTCGATGAGCCGACTTCTGCACTGGATCCGGAAATGGTTCATGAGGTGCTGGATGTCATGAAAGAAGTGGCGGAAGAAGGTATGACTATGGTAGTTGTTACGCATGAAATGGGCTTTGCCAAAGAAGTGGGTACAAGAATACTCTTTTTGGACAGCGGGATGATTTTGGAAGAAGGAACTCCGGAGGAGATTTTTAAAACCCCGAGAGAAGAAAGGACAAAATCCTTCCTGGCTCAAGTATTGTAAGGTGAAATATTATTTATCATTGACTCTATCTATGATTTGTGGTAATGTTAATTCGTGTCCGAATGGGGCAAAGTAGTAATATTTTTAGGAGGAACATTTTATGAAAGGTACAGTTAAGTGGTTCAGTGCAGACAAAGGCTTCGGCTTTATTGAAAGAGAAGAAGGCGGCGACGTTTTCGTTCATTACTCTGCAATTCAGACAGAAGGATTTAAAACACTGAGTGAAGGTCAGAAAGTAGACTTCGATATCATTGATGGTGCAAGAGGTCCTCAGGCTGCTAATGTAAAAGTGGTAGACTGATCACTTACTGAAGCGATAAAGCGTAGGTTTTTGATTCAAAAAGCAGGATCGAATTTTGATTCTGCTTTTCTATTGCCATTTAGTAAATTTTGGGTTATAGGACAGAACGTGTTGGTGGTTAATCCCAAAAACAAGCAGGAAATGAATCGGATTTATGTAATTCTGACCACACAATAGCATCTCCCCATGTGGGAATTGAATCCTCTAATTTGGCTCGTTCATTCATCGCTTTATACAGTTTAGAAATGCTTCTATCCGTGGGCATTACTTTTAAGATTTCAGATGCAGAAAGCGGTTTCGGTGTGTGGAAGTAACACCACCAGAAAACCGCTTTTATGCGTCTTTCAATGGACATCCCACGATGGTTTCTAAGCATCGTTCTTAATTGTGCATTTACTCCGCCTTCTATACGGTTATTTGTGGATGGTAGTTCTTCTCCACAAGATAACGATTCATCCAAATAGGTAAATAATGTGTTTTGCCGTACTAATCTGACCAGTGACTGCTCGGTCTTTAGTAAACGTTCATGCATAGGGCGAAGTTTGCCTTTTTCATCTTGTGTCATTTCACTAAGAAAGGTCTTATGCTTTATTCTCCAGTTTATCAATCGGGTTACCCAATGACCTGCTTGCTCCATGTCTTTTATCATCAGCAAATCCTTTGCTATCATGTACATCTCAATGCCGGCAATGGTTTTAGGACTACCGGTTGTGTATCTCTTTACCTGGATGAATGCATGGAAAGTACAACGCTGCAGCTTAGCCTTGGGCCAGACTCTTTTTAGTGCTTTATGAAAGCCGTGGCCTCCATCAGAAACGACCATAGCGGGAGCCGCAATTCTCTGCATCAATGCTTCCCATGCTCTGGAATTCTCATAGCGGCATAAATACCATCCAAGTACGTTTTCTTCGTTGCAGCATATTAAAATACAAGCTTTTCTGGACAGATAAATCCCATCCACATATACAACATTCATCGGACTCTCAATTTTAGGCGGCATAGGCCATATTTCCCAAAATTTAGAGGTTTTCCTTCGAAAACCACGACCGTTGCCAGGCATGGATTTTTGCACATCCTTACCAAACAACCACTGAATAAAGTGCTTAAAATCATGAACCGTCTTATTAATCGGATTCACAAAGACAGAATGACATTCTTTGCAGTACCACCGTTGCCTTCCTGTACGAGTTTTACCATATTTTGAGCAAAAGAAACCGCAATATAAACACCTAACTTGTTTCATAAGGTTCTCCTTTTAAAATAAACATATTTTAAAAAGATATAACCCTAATTAAAGCAGTCATAGCAATCATTTTCGGATTTTTTACCAACTCATTTTGTCCACCCTTTATCTTCTTAGGAAAAGGATAAAATACCGATGAAGCCAGACAATGTCTAACTTCATCGGTATTAAAATCAACACAAAATGTCCTATAACCCTAAATCTACACAGTTAATGTTTGGAGAGCATTTTATAAATAATTGGTATAATTAGCAGCAATTGTAATTTTCATTTTACATTCGTATCAAATACATTCAAATATCTAATAAAATAGACATCTAACCGATTATTATCAATTTGAAAATTTAGAGGAATATACTATAATAACTATAAAGGGCAGTACATAAATTGCTCATTCGTGAAAGGGGGATTCATTTATGGAATTGACAGTTAGAGGGAAAAATCTTGAAATCACAGAAGCTTTACGTACTTATGTAGAAAAACACACCGGAAAGATACAAAGATATTTTGATAAACCGATTAAAATTAATGTACTCCTTAGAATTTCAAACATGACTAAAACCTGTGAAGTAACTGCATTTGTAGATGGTGTTATTCTTCGTGGTGTTGAAAAATCTGATGATATGTATAAGTCTATTGATTTGGTTTTTGACAAGGTTGAACGTCAGATTCACAAATATAAAACCCGTTTGGCCAAACGTTTTAAAGAATCTAATGTTCTAAACAAACAGTTTGTCAGTGAGAAAGAATCCGTACCAGGCGAGAGTGAATTTGAGATTGTCAGACAAAAGCGTTTTACTATTAACCCAATGTCTCCGGAAGAAGCTATTTTACAAATGAATTTATTAGGGCACAATTTTTTTATGTTTTTTAATTCTGAAACAGAAGCGATGGCTGTCGTTTATCGCAGAGATGACGGAAAATACGGTTTAATTGATGCTGCAAAATAAGAATTAAATGAAGTGATTGAAAAAGGGCGGTTTTATCCGCTCTTTTTTGACTATATGTCTATGTTTTGCTAAAATATACTAGATATTCGTGTAAATGAAAATTGTTTTTGCTGGTAGGATAAGGAGTATTTTAATGTTCAATAAGTTTTTTGACCGCTTATTTAACGGTTCTAATGAACGTGATATAAAGAAAATGCGGCAGCTTGTGGAAGAAAAAATCAACCCACAGGAATCAGCATTGAAGAAACTGAGTGATTCTTCTTTGGCAAATAAGACTAATGAGTTTAAGGCACGACTTGCAAAAGGTGAGACTTTGGATGATATTCTGCCAGATGCATTTGCTGTCATAAGAGAAGCTTCCCGCCGTGTGTTAGGAATGAGGCAGTTCGATGTCCAGCTTATCGGCGGTATTATTCTGCACCGTGGCAACATTGCAGAAATGGGTACGGGAGAAGGCAAGACTCTCGTCGCTACGGCACCGGTATATTTGAATGCATTAGAGGGCAAAGGGGCTCATGTTATTACTGTCAATGACTACTTGGCTAAGCGTGATAGTGAATGGATGGGGCAAGTATATAAATTCTTAGGATTATCGGTTGGCCTTATTGTGCATGATTTGGATTTTGAACAGCGAAAAATTGCTTATAATTCAGATATTACTTATGGGACAAACAATGAATTCGGGTTTGATTATTTACGTGACAACATGGTAAGCAGTTTGGATCAAATGGTACAGCGGCCTCTCCATTATTGCTTAATTGACGAAGTAGATAGTATTCTCATTGATGAGGCACGTACGCCGCTTATTATTTCTGGCCCGGGCCAAAAATCTACAGATAATTATTATGTGATGTCTAAATTAGTTCCTCAACTTAAATTAGGAGAGGATTATACCATTGATGAAAAACAGAAAACTGTTGCACCGACTGAAGCCGGCGTGTCAAAAATGGAAAAAATGCTTAAGGTCGATAACCTTTATGATACAGATAATCTGGAACTGAATCATCTTTTTGTACAAGCACTGCGCGCACAGGCCATGATGGAGCGCGACCGTGATTATGTCGTTAAAGATGGAGAAGTTGTTATCGTTGATGAGTTTACAGGACGATTAATGTATGGCCGCCGGTACTCCGACGGACTACATCAAGCTATAGAAGCAAAAGAAGGATTGCAAGTACAACGTGAAAGCCAAACCTTAGCAACGATCACATTTCAAAACTATTTCAGAATGTATGATAAACTGGCAGGCATGACTGGAACGGCAAAAACAGAAGAACAGGAATTTATTAAAATCTACGGGCTTGAAGTTTTCCAAGTTCCTACCAATAGACCTGTCCAACGAAAAGATCTGCCTGATGTTATTTTTAAGACGAAACGTGGCAAATACAGGGCAGTTGTCCGTGAAATTGAAAGGCGCCACGCTACCGGGCAGCCAATGCTTATCGGTACAACGTCTATTGAGCAGTCGGAACAACTGAGTCATATGCTGAAAGAGGCTGGTATTGTCCATAATGTATTAAATGCGAAATATCATGAATTAGAAGCACAAATTGTAGCACAGGCCGGGCAAAAAGGCCAAGTTACTATTGCCACCAACATGGCCGGTAGGGGAACTGATATTGTTTTAGGTGAAGGAGTATCCGAGCTGGGAGGTTTGGCAATCATCGGTACAGAACGTCACGAAAGCCGAAGGATTGACAATCAGCTGCGCGGACGTGCCGGCCGCCAGGGAGACCCCGGTTCCAGTCAATTTTTCTTGTCACTTGAGGATGACTTGCTCCGCATTTTTGGTGGAGATAACATCAAGAAGTTCATGGAAAAAATGGGACTGGAAGAGGATGAAGAAATCAGAAGCAGTATGGTTTCAAGCGCTATCCAGAAAGCCCAAAAGCGGGTAGAGGAAAGAAACTTTGATATCCGAAAATATGTGCTTGAATATGATGATGTTATGAATCAGCAGCGTAAAGTTGTTTATGAACAACGTCGTAAAATCCTTGAAGGCCAGGATATGAAAGACCAAATTTTAAATATGGTAGACATGCTTATCAATCATGGACTGGAAACATATGCGAATCCGAAGCTTTATCCGGAAGAATGGGATTTTGATGCACTGATAAAATATTGTGAAAAGTATTTTCTTGCCCCCGGTGAAGTTAAACTTGATGAAATTGAGAATATGAGCCGCGAAGAAATTGGGCGGAAACTTATGGATATCGCGCATGAAACCTATGAAGCAAGGGAAAAATCTATTGGATCTTCCATGATGCGTGAATTGGAAAAGGCTGTCATGCTTAAGGTTGTTGATTCCAAGTGGATGGAACACTTGGATGATATGGATATGTTGAAAGAAGGAATTGGACTTCGTTCATATGGGCAGCGAAATCCGATTGTTGAATATAAGGTGGAAGCATTTAATATTTTCAGTGAAATGCAGCAGTCTATGATTGAAACAATCATTTTATATCTCTATCATATTCAAATCCAATTTACACCGAGTCCGGAAAATGATGCTCCTTCTAAAAAAGAAAGAATTGATTCTTCTGTGAATAATTCTGAAGTGAGCGAAAATGATAAATGATAATTTTTAATAGATAAAACTGAAAGCGAGATGATTAACAGATGTTGGAAGATTTGAAAAAAACATTGACAGAACTGCTTGAACATGAAAAAGAAATAAGGGATTCACTTTGACTTACCTCAATTAGAGGAGAAAATTAGAAGTTATGATGTAGAAATGAGTGATCCGTCTTTTTGGGAAAACGGAGACCATGCGAAAGAAATATCTCAAAAAGCTACTGAAGCAAAAGCTGCTTATGACACGTATACCCGCCTTTTTGCACGTGCAGAGAGCATAAAAGAATTACTCGATATGGCCATTGAAGAAAATGACCAGGACATGGAAGGTGAACTGGAAGAAGAGATCAATGAGCTAAAAGATATATTAGACAAGAAGGAAATAGAACTGCTCCTAAACGATGAGTACGATGCGAATGATGCAATTATTACTTTTCATGCCGGGGCAGGTGGCACGGAAGCACAGGACTGGACTGAAATGCTGATCCGCATGTACATTAAATGGGCGGAGTCGGAGGGGTTTGTGCTGGAAGAATTGAACATGCTTCCCGGAGATGAAGCGGGTGTCAAAAGTGCAGAGTATATGGTTCGCGGGAAATTTGCCTATGGTTTATTGAAATCCGAGAAAGGCGTTCACCGCTTAGTTCGTATTTCTCCTTTTGACGCGGCAAAGCGGAGGCATACCTCTTTTTCTGCGGTTGATGTAATGCCTGAAATTGGTGACGATATAGAAATTGATTTGAATATGGCTGATGTACGTGTTGATTACTATCGTGCAAGCGGTGCAGGCGGTCAGCATATCAATAAAACAAGTTCTGCAGTGCGAATGACACATATTCCCACGGGAATTGTTGCAGCCTGTCAAAATGAACGTTCCCAGTTTCAAAATAAAGAACAGTGCCTGCGTTTGCTGAAAGCAAAATTGTTTGAACTGGAAATGCAGAAACGCGAACAGGTAAAAAAGGGGATTGAAGGTGAACAGCAGGCCATTGAATGGGGAAGTCAAATACGTTCTTATGTATTCCAGCCGTATACATTGGTGAAGGATAATCGTACCGGTATCGAAACGGGAAACATTCAATCAGTTATGGATGGAGGATTAAACCCATTCATTGAGGGATTCTTGAAGCATAAGAAGTTTAATAATGCGTAGTCCTTATCCCCGATTAATTTGAAGGATTGATTATGATAAAAACTTATCCGCATAATATATTTAAGATATTGGCCGCAATAATACTTCTCGGGGTAATAGCGGCGGGATACATTTCATGGCAGCGATACAATGTAGAAGCTCATGCGACTACTGTTGAAATGGTTTATGATTATAACAACATTTTAGAAAGCGCGTCTGTCGAAAGCACCTCTGCAGACGAGCTCTTTTCCCTGTATAAAAGAAGTGGCATTACATCATTGGCTGTATATGATGAAACGCCAAAAAAACTTGCGGATCATGGATATATTGCAGTATATCATGGCTCAGAGCTTATATCGCATATGTCTAATCCGCTTATTCGTGGAAATCGTATTTATATTGCATCTACGAATACTTCTGAGGGTATAGAATATTTTGACGAACTCAAAGGGCAATTGAAACGTCTTTTAAGAAAAGATGATTTTCATATTATTCATTTAAACAACGAAGAATTGCTTGAAATAAATGCCAACTATGAACGCTTTTTAAATATGCCACTTGGTATATTTAAGACTACTGTAAAAAAGGTGGAACAAACCGGATTATACATAGTTCTTCGGCCGATGAATGTTCCACATGCAACTCGTGAGGATATAGATCAATTTTTCAGTGTGGTTGATTCATCGGGAAAGATTAGCGCCATACTTTTCCAAGGAAAAGAAGCACTTGGTTACCCGTCACAATTGGAATATTTGTTGGGCGGACTCAAAGAGCGCCATTTACCTGTCGTTTTAATTGAAGCACAAAACCAACTCGGGTTTGAACGGCAGGACGGAACTTTAACATTGTCCGATAAAGACGGCTATAATACTGTTCGTTTATATGCGATGTCTAAAGATGAATTGATCAAACTGGATCCTAAAGAAGCCGCATCACGTTTCTATGTCAGTACCATAGAACGTAATGTCCGGATGAATTTATTCCCTTCATATAAGTTTGCTGCCAATGGAGAAACTTTATCAGAGACAAATGCTCGATATATACACGATGTGACAAACCGGTTGGAAAAACATGGGTTCAATATCGGAAAAGCTTCCGTGATGGAGCCTTATTTCCCATCACGGATACTCCGAGCTGCATCTATAGCTGGAGCAGCCTCTCTTTGCGTGGTAGCAATTCTTTTAATTGTACCTTTTTTAGTTAAGTATGCATGTCCTATAGAAGTCATAGTATTCCTATTCACGCAGACCTTATATTGGACTGGTTATGAGGCCATTCTTCGGCAAGCTCTTGCATTGGGATGTGCGGTTAGTACACCTGTTATCGTGATGTCTTTGTTTATGGATTATTGCGTGCAGAAAAAACAAAGTGCTTTTAAAAATATCGGATGGGGACATTTATTTATTGAAGCTGTATTACTGCTTTGGGGATGCGGAATATTATCCTTAATCGGAGCAATTTATATCAGCGGGATCTTAAGTGATATCCGATTCTTTTTGGAGATGAATATCTTTAGGGGCGTTAAATTAACTTTTATACTGCCTCTTATTTGTGTTTCTCTTATTTATATTCAAAGATTCCCGTTTTTTGGCAAAGTAGTTGTAACTGATAAAGATTTTATCAGTTTTGTAAAGAAATTTTGCCAAATTGACATTAAATTAGGCGTATTGGCACTTATCAGCCTATTGGGGATTATCGGATTTATATTTATCGGGCGCAGCGGAAATAATGGGGCACCTGTACCTTCGTTTGAAATTTCATTAAGACGTTTTCTTGAAGATATTATGTATGCCCGCCCACGGGAAAAGGAATTCCTGTTTGGGCATCCAGCCATTTTAGCGTCATTGGCTGCACTTTATCATCGGTGGCCACAAATTTTACATTATTTTTTAGTTATTGCGATAACGATAGGACAGGGATCCATGGTTGAAACATTTGCTCATATGAGAAGTCCTTTCATCTTAAGTCTAATTAGAGGTATTGATGGATTAGTCGCAGGAACAGCAGTAATGATTATCGTGTTAGTCGGACTCATTATTCTGACACATATAACCGAGTTTTTCGGAGAACGTTATGGAAAAGAATAATATCGTAATCTCCGGATACTATGGATTTAGCAATGCCGGAGATGAGGCTATGTTGTTTGCTGTTCTTCGTGCATTGCATTATGATCCAAAACGTATGCGAATCACTGTTATATCCGGTGATCCCAGGCGTACAGAGAATACATTTCGCGTTCATGCGGTATCCCGTTTTGACGGATATTCGATTTTGAAAAGTGTTTATCAATCCGATTTGTTAATCAGCGGCGGCGGAAGCCTGCTTCAGGATGTGACAAGCTGGAAAAGCATGATGTATTACCTGAGTATTATAGGAATGGGAATATTTTTCCGAAAGAAAGTATTTCTTTACTCCCAAGGAATAGGACCGGTCAGATATCATTGGGGACGATGGATTTTGCGTACAGTAATGAACCATGTTGATGCTATAACCGTCCGTGATAGTGAGTCAAAATTTTTTTTGGAACAACTTGGTGTAAAAAACAGGATTTATTACACTGCGGATGCAGTCTTATCCCTATCTCCGGTACCGCATGATATAGGAAGAGAGATTTTAAGAAAGAATCATATTCCCACGAATAAAAAATTGATAGGCATTTCCATTCGGCGGTGGATGAACACTGAAATATGGACGGAGCAACTAAAAAACTACATTATCAAAATAAACGGGAAAGAAGAATATAATTTTGTCTTCATTCCCATGCAGTTTCCGGAAGACTACAAAACAGCAAAAGAATTCTGTGATAAAATCCCACACACGTTCATCCTTTCCCATTCATATGGAACAGAGGAGTTAATGTCCCTTATCGGGAATTTAGATCTTCTTATTGGAATAAGGCTTCATGCCCTGATTTTTGCGGCTTTAATGCATGTTCCTTTTATTGGTATTTCCTATGATCCTAAAATAGATAGTTTTCTGCAGGCAGTCAATGAAAAAGCAATATTTGGATTAGATGATTTTGATGAAGACAAGTTGTGCGTAAAATCTTCCCAATTATTAGCTTTGCCCAAAGCAGCCTATAATTGGGAAGCTGTAGATATACTCAGAAATAAAGCATGCGAAACAATAAAAATCTTAGAAGAAGTTGCTCAACCAAGGGGGTAAATGATGAATCAACTAACCATGGAAGAAATAAAGTTACTTAATGAAAAAGCAAAAAATATCAGAATCGACATTTTAAAGGCCATTACAAAGGCAAATTCTGGGCATACCGGCGGCTCTCTTTCTATTGCGGATCTACTGACATTACTTTTTTTTCATGAGATGAATATCAATCCGGCAAATCCCAAGATGGAAAATCGAGACCGTCTGGTCATATCCAAAGGACATGGTGCTCCGGCATTGTATGCTGCCTTAGCGGAGAAAGGATATTTTCCTAAAGAAGAAATGGATTTTTTGCGGCAGATTAATCATATGCTGCAGGGACACCCCGATATGAAACATACCCCTGGTGTGGATATGACAACCGGATCACTGGGACAGGGATTTAGCGCTGCTTGCGGAATGGCACTGGCTGCCAAAATGGATCATGCGGATTGGCGTGTTTATACTATATTGGGAGATGGTGAGCTTGAAGAGGGGCAAATTTGGGAGGCGGCGATGTATGCGGCTCATTACAAATTAGATCATCTGACCGCTTTTATCGATAATAATGGATTACAGATTGATGGAGCTATCACGGATGTAATGTCATCACTTCCCATTGATAAGAAATTCAGTGCTTTTGGATGGCATGTTATTACTGTGAACGGGCATAATATGGCTGAGCTCCATAACGCAATTGAAGAAGCAAGAAATATTAAAGGAAAACCCACAATGATTATTATGAAAACGGTTAAAGGAAAGGGGATTCCCGAAATAGAAGGGAAAGCATCCTGGCATGGAAAAGCACCTTCAAGTGAAGAATGTGAGCGTTTTGTGAAAATGCTGGAGGCGGAATAATGGGTAAAGCGACACGTGATGCATATGGTGAAACTTTAAAAAGATTAGGAAGCACTCATCCTGATATCGTAGTTTTAGATGCGGATTTATCAGAGTCTACAAAAACATCCATATTTGCAAAAAAATTTCCTGATAGATTTTTTGATACAGGTATTGCCGAAGAAAATATGATTGGTATCGCTGCAGGCCTGGCAACGACAGGAAAGGTTCCGTTTGCTTCCACCTTTGCCGTATTCGGTGCAGGCAGAGCCTACGAACAAATTAGAAATTCCATATGTTATCCGAATTTAAATGTAAAAATAGCTGTAACCCATGCCGGATTAACGGTGGGTGAAGATGGCGCTACACACCAGATGTTAGAAGATATAGCGCTGATGCGTGCATTGCCCAATATGACAGTTATAGTTCCGGCCGATGCCGCAGAAACAGAAGCGGCTGTAAGATGGGCAGCGGACTATAATGGGCCGGTATATATCCGTATGGGAAGAGCCAAATGTGATGATATCATGGATCCAAAGGTAATTTTTTCTCCCGGAAAGAGTGTTGTACTGAAAGACGGACATGATGTGGCTATCGTTGCTTGTGGGATTATGGTGTCTAAGGCACTTCGTGCTGCTGAAAGTTTAGAAGGAAAAGGGGTATCAGCCCGTGTAATTAATTTAAGCTCTATTAAGCCGATTGATGTCAAAACAATCATAAAAGCCGCGAAAGATACCGGTGCAATCCTTACTTGTGAAGAGCATACAATTATGGGGGGATTAGGAAGCGCAGTGGCGGAAGTGGTTTGCAAAAATAATCCGGTTCCAATGGGAATGGTTGGTACCGAAGATACTTTCGGTGAATCAGGAAAAGCAGAAGACCTTCTTGAAAAATATGGACTTACTGTTAAACATATTGAAGAAGAAGCTATTCGTCTCTTAGAGAGGAAATAAGAATGATTACTTTTGAAAATGTATCCTTGCAATATGATGCCAGACATACGGCGCTTCGTGATATAAATATACAAATCGGTAAAGGTGAATTTGTTTTTGTTGTTGGGCCAAGCGGTGCAGGGAAATCTACTTTTGTTCGAATTATTACTCACGAACTTATTCCGGAACAAGGTACAGTGTTTGTTAATGGATTAAAAATCAATGACTTAAAACAAAGTAAAGTCCCTTATTATCGTCGTACTTTGGGAATTGTTTTCCAGGATTTCCGACTCTTAACGGAAAAAACTGTTTTTGAAAATATTGCTTTTGTTTTGCGGGTTACCGGAGCCAAAAGTGCGGAGATCCGTGAAAAGGTAAATCGTGTACTTGATCTGGTCGGTCTTAAAGGCCGAGCAAATGAACTGCCCACCAAACTGTCCGGCGGAGAGCAGCAGCGAGTCGCCATCGCAAGAGCTCTTGTCAATCAACCCGTACTTTTAATTGCCGATGAACCTACGGGGAATCTTGACCCTGTAACTTCTGAGGATATTATGAAGCTTTTTAATGAGATTAACCATATGGGGACAACTATTATCATGGTTACGCACAATAAAGAGCTAGTTAATTCCATGCATAAACGCGTTGTCAGCATAGAAGAAGGACATATAATAAGTGACGTAAAAAAAGGAGGTTATGATCTCCATGTTTAGTTCTTTAAGATATTTTTGGAGTGAAGCTTTCAAGTCGTTGTTTCGCAATCAATTCATGGCGATTGCCTCTGTACTTACCGTAACTGTATCTATGTTTATACTGGGCGGTTTTCTTTGTGTAGTGTTAAACATTAACCACATGGCATCTTACCTTGAAAATCAGGTAGAAATGACCGTCTATTTAAAAGAAGGACTCCGAACGGATCAGGTTATGGATGTAGGTGCTCGTCTTAAGAAACTTTCCGGCGTAAAAGAAATCAGTTTTACAAATAAAGATCAGGCCATGGCAGATTTTAAAGAGCGCATGGGGAATCAGTCCGCTTTATTGGATTCTATCAACGGGAATCCGCTTCCCGCCTCTTACCAGGTGTCCTTTTATTCTCCGGATGAATTAAAAGCGGCAGTAGATATTGCTAAAACTTATTCATCGGTTGATGCAGTCCAATATGGACAAGATATCATTGACCAACTTTACAAAATTGCACAAATTATCCGTATAAGCGGGATTATGCTTATTTTATTTCTTGCCGGGGCAGAGTTATTTATTATTTCCAATACGATTCGTTTAACAGTTTTCGCGCGGCGTCGTGAAATACAGATTATGAAATATGTGGGGGCAACAAATGGGTTTATTCGTTGGCCGTTCCTTTTTGAAGGAATGATTATCGGTTTTATCGGTTCAAGTATCGCTTCACTTATTTTGTGGCTCGGATATAATGTCATATTGGATGAAATTGCTGAAGCAGGTTTAGTCTTTATTCCTTTAATATCACTATGGCCATTTATGATGTATGTTGTACTTATTCTGATGGCCGCCGGAATTCTGATAGGCGGATCAGGAAGTGCGATTTCGTTGCGTAAATATATGAAGGTCTAAAACATGAAATATAATCGTTGTATGTCGGCAGCTTTAATTTCTGCAATACTTTTCGGAGCTGTCACGCCTGTTGCTGCTGATGAGTTGAATGACAAACTCCAGAATTTACAAGATCAAATAGATGAATCTCGTGCCAAGCAACAAAGCTGGCAAGAGGTCATCAATGAAATAGCCGGGAAACTTCGTACTATACAAATAGAATTGGATGAAGCAAATCGAAAACTCAAAGCCATTCAGGCAGAACAGTCAGCCGTCAATTTACAGATAAAACAAACGGAAGAAGAGATTAAAAAAGCGGAAGCTTACCTGAAACAGCGCCAGGAAATTCTAAATAAGCGTGTACGGTCTATCTATATGTATGGACAATTAAGTTACCTTGAGGTAATTACCGGGGCAAAGAGTTTCAGTGATTTTGCGAACAGACTTGAACTTTTAAAACGGATCATTCATTCGGATTTTAACCTTATTATCGAAATACAGAAACAAAAAGCAGTAATCGAAGCGAAAAAAGCAGAACTTGAAGAACAGAAAGCCCGTTTGGATGCATTGGCGGCGGAAGCACAAAAGGCTCAAGATGAAGTTGTTGCAAAAAAAGCACAGCAGCAAAAAATCATGGATGAGGCAAGAAGTGAAAAAGAAGCTGCAGCACAAATGGAGGCAGATTTGATTGCTGAAAGTAATAATGTCCGTGAAATGATTCAAAACAGAATCAGGCAGCAGCAATCCGGTGGTATAGATACTCCTGTTGTACATGGAACGGGCGTCTTTATCTGGCCTTGTAATGGTCCGATTACCTCACCATTCGGATATAGGACGCATCCTATTTTCGGAACAACTATTTACCATGCCGGAATTGATATCGGTGTAGATTATGGAACACCAATCCATGCAGCAGATGGTGGTACAGTTATAGCGGCAGAATGGTATGGTGGATATGGTAATGCGGTTATTATTGATCATGGAAATGGATTGCAGAGCTTGTATGGGCATAATAGTTCATTAACCGTATCTGTCGGTGAAACAGTTTCACAAGGGCAGGTTATCGCTTATGCCGGATCCACAGGCTATTCCACAGGGCCTCATTGCCATTTTGAGGTTCGTCAAAATGGTGAGGCAGTTGATCCCATGGGTTATTTATAATGCTCAAGTTTGTTTTGAGAAATATGAATAAGATTCTGTTTTGGCTTGGATCTGTCATACTCACCGCTATATTGCTTGTTTTGGGCAGCTTGTACATGTTTACAGACTCTCCTTCTTCATTGATGAAATTTCTATTTACATATCAGGCTGTTAAAGAAAATTATTTTCATGAAGTAACTGATGACGTACTTTTTGAAGGAGCTTCAAACGGGATGGTTTCCGCTCTGGATGATCCTTATTCAATGATTCTTAGCGGGGATAAATATGAAAGTTTCATGCAATCTACCAGTGGTGAATATGGTGGAATCGGTGTAGTTATAGGTGCCGATCAGAAAAATATTACCCGGATTATTTCTGTGTTTCCCGGTAGCAGTGCGGAAAAAAATGGTTTACAGTCCGGAGATATTATTAAGCGGGTAAATAATGAAGATGTTTCAGCACTAAGTTTATCGGAAGTTTCTGACCGGGTCCGCGGAGAAGCGGGAACGAGAGTATCCCTTTTGGTTGAACGTGAAAATGAAGAAAAATTATTTTGGGTTGAACGCTCAAATGTTTCCATGCCAACAGTGCAAAGCCGTCTTATAGATAAAAACATAGGCTATATTCATATCTTTTCATTTGCAAAACATACAGATGAAGAATTTGAAAAGCAATTGGCAAGCATAAAGGCGCAGGGAGCTGATCGGTTAATTATCGATCTTCGGATGAATCCGGGTGGATTGGTTGATACGGTGATATCCATCATGAATCAGATATTAACCAAGGGCAGAGTTCTCAGCTACCACACCAGAAATGGCGATGACAGAACCTTTGATATCACAGGTATAGAAACTCCGCTACCGATGGTAATTTTGATTGATAGAAACAGTGCCAGTGCCTCTGAAATCTTGGCTGGTGCAGTGCAAGATAAAAAAGAAGGAATTATCATTGGTGAAACGAGTTATGGCAAAGGAACCGTACAATCCGTTATCCAAAATGGGAATAAGTCAGCGTTGAAAATTTCTATTGCAGAATATCGCACAGCTGCCGGGCGGATTATTGATAAAACAGGCATCACCCCTGATATTGCCATAAAGCAGACCGGACATGTTTTTAAGCAAGAAGATGACAACGTTCTTAAAAAAGCAATAGAAGTTTTATCTCAATAAGCTGGAAGCTGCGAGCGAAATCATAGTAATAAATTTCGTTTACAGCTTTTATCTTCATAAGGAATCCTGAAAATATGACAGATAAAGTATTTTTCGGGTATAATAAAAGTAATCAATTATATAACAATGAGGTACTTATGTTTATAGACAAGGCGAAAATTATTGTAATTTCCGGTGCCGGCGGAGATGGTATGGTTTCTTTCCGAAGAGAGAAATATGTTCCCCGCGGGGGACCAAGCGGTGGCGACGGCGGTAAAGGCGGATCCGTTTTTATAAGAGCAACTCCTGAATTGAATACGCTTATGAATTTCCGGCGTAAACGAAAATTCGCCGCTGCAAAAGGTGAGAATGGCGGTGCCAAAGAAATGTTCGGCAAAAGCGGAGATGATATTTTTATTGACGTACCGCTGGGAACAATGGTATATGACCAAAGCACAAATGAACTTTTGGCAGATATAACACATGACAAACAAGAAGTTCTCATCGCTAAGGGAGGGAATGGCGGACGTGGAAATTCCCATTTTGCAACCAGTGCTGTACGAGCTCCTGCTTATGCAGAAAAAGGAGAACCTGGTGAAGAGAAAGAGATCCGCCTGGAATTAAAAGTACTTGCGGATGTAGGATTACTTGGATTTCCCAGCGTAGGCAAGTCAAGCTTGATCAGAAAGGTCTCCGGCGCCCGGCCGGAAGTAGCGGCTTACCACTTCACGACTTTGACACCCAGTCTCGGTGTCGTCAATCTTGATGAAATCAGATCTTTTGTAATGGCGGATATTCCGGGATTAATAGAAGGCGCCAGTGAAGGCACTGGTCTTGGGTATGAGTTTCTTCGCCATGTAGAACGAAGCAAGGTTCTGATTCATGTTCTTGATGCTGCCGGAAGCGAAGGACGGGACCCGTATAAAGATTTCCATATCATCAATAATGAGTTAGAAATATATAGTCCTGCTCTTGCAGCAAAAAAACAAATCGTGGCTGCTAATAAAATTGATTTGATTGCAGAAAGCAATATATTGCAGGAACTCCGCCGGAAAATAGAAGCAGAAGGCTATCAATTTTTTCCTATCTGTACATTAACTGGAGAAGGAATTATCCCTCTTTTGGAGGCTGCTTGGAAAATATTACAGGAAACACCTGCTGTGGAATTTGCACCAACGGAAACGACAATTATATATGAATCACCGAAAAATGAGTTTATTATTGAACAAGATCAGGGAGTATTTTCAATAAAGGGGAAACGTGTCGAAAAATTGATTGCCATGACCGATTTTGATAATCTGGTATCTTTGCGGCGTTTTGAAAGAGCCTGGAAATTTATGGGACTTGATAAACTTTTGAAAAAAGAGGGTATTCAAGAAGGTGATACCGTGAATCTCTATGGTGTAGAATTTTCTTTTTCGGACAAGAAAGGATGCTCTGATATACCGGGTGAAAGTGAGGGTAAATCATGCTGACTGGCAAACAAAAACAATATTTAAAAGGTACTGCAGTAGATTTTTCGGCTGTAGTTCAAATTGGTAAAGAGGGAATTACGGATAATGTAATCAACAGTGTAACCGAAGCACTGGCTGCCAGAGAATTAATTAAAGTTAAAATCAATCAGAATTCTGCCGAAAATATCCGTAAGGCAGCAAAACTCCTTTCGGAAGAATCGGGATGTGAAATCGTACAGATTATAGGAAGAAACTGTATTCTTTTCAAGCAGAAGGACAAAAAATCTCATTATGATCTCCCCTGAGAATATCGTAAAAGCTAAAAAGAAAAAACGAATAGTCATTAAGGTGGGAACAAGTTCCCTGACACAGCCCAATGGTAAAGTAAATATTTATTTTATTGATCATTTGGCACGACAGATTTCTGATTTAAGTAATAGAGATATAGATGTTATTCTTGTATCTTCCGGTGCGATCGGTATCGGCATACCGGTATTGGGGTTTGAACATAAACCGAATTATCTTCCTTATAGGCAGGCATGTGCTGCAGTTGGACAGAATATTTTAATGGGTCTTTACGGCAAATGTTTTCACGATTACGGTAAAACCGTGGCACAACTTCTGATGACAAAAGGAGATGCACTAAATACCAAGCGGTATATGCATATGAAAGGAGCGCTTTCCGCATTGCTGGAATTAGGTGTAATTCCTATCATTAATGAAAATGATGCGGTTACAGTAGATGAAATAAAAATAGGAGATAATGATACCCTTTCCGCTATTGTCGCCAGTGTTGCAGAAGCGGACCTGCTCATTCTTCTTTCTGATATCGAAGGACTATATGATAAAGATCCCCATGAGTTTGCAGATGCGCACTTAATACATGATGTACCCCATTTTACCAGGGAGCTTTTCAATGTTGCCGGTGGCGCCGGTTCTGCCCGCGGTACCGGTGGAATGTATACTAAACTGCTTGCAGCAGAAATATGTGTACATTCCGGTATAGATATGGTTATTGCCAAAAGTGATGCAAAGGAAATTTTACAGCGTATCATATCTGGGGAATCCATAGGTACTTTTTTTCATGCAGAAAATGTCCATCCACAAATGAAGCGAAAAGAAATCATTATCGGCTCAAACGTGAGAGGAAAAATATTTATTGATAAAGGCTGTAGTGAAGCTATATTAAACAAAGGTTCCAGTTTGCTTGCTATCGGTATTACAAAAATAGAGGGAATCTTCTCCGAGGGGGATGCAGTTTCCTTATTTTATGAAAACCATGAGATTGCACGAGGAATTTCACATTATGGAAGTGTTGAGCTGGCTCAAATCAAAGGCCTTCATACGAAAGAAATGAGAAATGCACTGGGCACTCCGCCACCATATGATACCGTTATTCATAGAGATAATCTATTGGTAATGCGTTAAAATGAATTTGACTTATAAGTTAAAGCGCTTGATATATTATTATATGTATACGCCAAAAGGAAAATTTGAACTCAGTCATATACGAAGTCTATTTCTTTTCATTTTGATATGTGTAATTATTTTGGAAGTGATATTGTATTTATGGCTAAACGCATAGGTGTATTTGGCGGTTCTTTTAACCCGTTACATATGGGACATCTCATTGTTGCAGAAGCAGCCTGGCAGGAATTTAACTTAGAACAGGTTGTATTTGTGCCAACCGGTGACACTCCTCACAAAAATATGCACCATATCAGTAAAATAGATCGCTTTGAAATGGTAAAGATGGCAATAAAAGAAAATCCTCACTTTTCTATTTCGTCTATAGAAATAGAACGAAAAGGTCTTTCTTATACGGTGGATACTATTAAGCAGCTACACGCTGAATGGGGAAGTGAATATGATATATATTTCATCGCCGGAACGGATGCCGTCGCTGATATGCCAACGTGGAAGTATAATGAGGAATTACTTGATTCCTGTCACTTTATTTGTGCAAGCCGCCCAAGTTCTGAAGAAAGGATAAACCAAGCTGTTGCTTATTTTGGGAAAAAAGGCTGCGAAAAAATTCATTTTCTGCGTACACCTGAATTGGAAATATCATCTACTATTTTACGGAAGTGGATTGCTTCAAATCGTTCTGTAAAATATATGATTCCCGATTCGATTATCCAGTATATTAATATTCATAATCTTTATAAGGATGAAGAATGAAACTAACAGATATAAAGAAGGACTTAAAAAATAGATTGTCTGAACGGCGGTATGTTCATTCGGCAGGAGTTGCCGCTTCTGCCTATATACTGGCTGAGAAATACGGATATAATCCAAAAAAAGCGGAATTGGCCGGTTGGCTCCATGACTGTGCAAAAGAAATGAAACTTGAAGAAATGCAGGATATCATTGATAAACAAAATCTACAAGTCGATGAATATATGCGTTCGAGTCGTGCCCTTTTGCATGGACCGGCTGGAAGTATCATGGCAAAAACTGTTTATGGAATAAAAGACAGAGATATCCAAAATTCCATCTTTTTCCATACGACAGGACGTCCTCAAATGGAATTATTGGATAAAATAATTTTTTTGGCAGATTATATAGAACCGAGTCGTGATTTTCCCGGCATAAATATTATCAGAAGGAATGCTCAAAAAAATTTGGATGCAGCCGTCTTGTCCGCTTATGACGCAACAATCCGTCACTTATTGGACCAAAAAGAGTATATCTATGAATTAACCTTTTTGGGCCGCAATGATTTAATTAAACACATGGGAAATAAATGAAGAAACAGAGGAACATAAAAAGAAAAAGTAAAATTCGCTATGGAAAACTCTTCCTGTTTATAAGTGCGTTGGTTACCGTTTTATTTTTGTTATCTATGGCAATTTTTCGCGGAATTCATTATATTTTGAACGATTTTCATGGGGAAGATAATCCCAAACCAGTATATTACCTCCTTGTAGGAACAGATGCTCAATCTACAGCCCAAGCAGATTTTGTCATGATTGCATCTATCGATAGCAATTCTAAAAAGGTAACGCTAATCTCAATTCCGGGAAACACCAAGATTGGGAAAGATGAAAAAAACAATATGACATTGAAATCATCTTTTTCTGAAGGAAATGGGGAAGAAATACAAAGTGCGGTAGAAAACTTATTGCACATTAGAATTAGTCAATATGCAGTATTTGATTACCATGCCTTCAAAAATTTAATTGATAAAACCGGTAATATTGAACTGTATGTAGAAAGGCCCATGTCACACGATGACGAAAACGGCGTTTCAGATATTTGGCTGCACAGAGGATATCAGTCACTTGATGCGGAAAAAGCTTTATCCTACATGCGTTATATAGATGCTTTTGATGGCGAGATCGGTCGCATCCAACGGGAAGAGCGCTTTATTAAAGCAATGATTAGCCAAATGCAGAAAAACTTTTCTTTTGCAAACTGGTTATATGCAAAGTATTATTGGAAGGCGGCGGAAACAAATGTAACCTCATCGGATGCAGCGTCTATTGCCTATGAATTAACTAAAATTCCTATAGAAGATATACGTTTCATCATATTGCCGGGGGAAATGCACAGAATAAATAAACAAAATATATGGATAGTAAACCCGGTGGAAATACAAAAAATTATTGGTGTAACTCTTGGACAGAGTAATGAGTAAGGAGAGTATAAATTATGGAGAAAACGTTAGAATTAATTTGTGAAGCATTATCAAATAAAAAAGGGGTATTGATTAAAGTATTGAACGTAAAAGATTTGACATCTATTGCAGACTATTTCATTATTTCATCTGTAATGAATAAAAAGCAGGCCCAGGCATCAGCGGATGAAGTGGAAGAAAAACTGGAAAAAGCCGGAATCAAAGCCATTCGCAAAGAGGGTTATCGGGAAGGGGAATGGATTCTTATGGATTTTGGAGATGTTATTGTTCATATATTTACTGGTGAAGAGCGTCAGCATTATGACTTTGATTCACTTTGGAAGGATGCACTTTCAGAGGATTATTCGCAAAATAAAAATGATAAATAAAATGATAACCCCTGAAATAAACGTTCCTGCTCTGAAAGAAAATTCCATTGTAGAGCTTCCTGTATCCCGCATCGTGTCTTTTGGCGCATTTTTATCGGCACAAACAGGAAATAATGCCGATGATATCCTATTACATAATGGACAACAAACGTCTGAGATTAAAGAAGGTGATATCGTCAAAGTTTTTCTATATCATGATCCTAGACATCGCCTTACTGCAAGCATGAGACTTCCCAAACTTGAAATAGGGGAGGTCGGGTATACAGAAGTCATTCTGACTACTCGTTTTGGTGCTTTTGTTGATGTGGGAACCGAACGCGGGATATTTCTTCCTTATTCAGAAATGATTGAACCAGTTCAAAAAGGGCAGAAAATTTGGATAAAACTGTATGAGGATAAAACGGGACGTCTTGCCGTAACAACACATGTTGAAGAAGATATCAGATGTTTGGCACGTCCTTGCAAAGAACTCAACGTGGGTGATAAAATAACCGGAACTGTCTATAACATAACCCGACAGGGAATCTTTATTATAACAAGAGAACGGTGGATAGGATTCTTACATAACAGTAACATAAATACAGTTATCAAATTAGGCCAGGAGCTCATCGGAAGAATTACCTTTATTCGTGAAGACGGACATGTCAACATTTCTCTCCGCCAAACGAAAGAAAGGGAAATGAATCACGATATGGCAGTATTGATTGATTGTATGAATCAACATAATGGACTATTGCCATATACAGATAAAAGCGATTCTAAACTTATAAAACTCAATTTGAGGATGAGTAAGTCTGCATTCAAAAGAGCAGTAGGACATCTTCTGAAAACTAATCAAATCATAATGTCTGAAGGTAAAATTCAATTAAAAAGATAACAAAAAAAGATGTGCCTGCAACAATCCGCAGATACATCTCTTTTTTGGTTATAAACAGGTGGCAATCAATAATGCCTGTATAAACCAATAACTTTCCCTCGAATCTTTACGTCTCGTGAAATAATCGGTTCATAATCATCATTTTCCGGTTGTAAACGAATATGATCAGCTTCGCGGAAAAAACGTTTAACCGTTGCGTCATCATTACCGACTAATGCCACTACGATATCACCATTACGAGCAGTTTCCTGTTCGGCAACAATCAAATAATCACCTTCTTGAATACCAGCGTTAATCATACTGTCTCCGCGGACAACAAGCATAAAACAATTAGTATCACTGCCAACCAATTCTGCAGGCAATGGAAAAACGGCCTCAATTTGTTCATCTGCGAAAACGGGATCACCGGCACGAACTGCACCGACCATAGGCATGGGAAGCATTTTCTTTCTATGCCAGGCCTGATCATTGATTACTTCAATAGCACGTGAACTGGATGGATCTTTTTTGATCATACCTAAATCAGAAAGACGTGACAAATATCCATGGACGGTGGATGTAGAACGCAAGCCAACTGCTGTACAAATTTCACGAACCGTGGGGGGAAATCCATCTTCCCATGTCTTTTTGCGAATATAATCCAGTATGCTTCGTTCTCGAGTTGTTAATTCTCTTTGGAGACCTAATTTCTTGCCCAAGATTGGATACTCCTTTCACCTTTCATTTTAATATCAGGTAATTCTATAATAATTAATTTAATTATAACGTAATAAAATTAATAAATCAAACAAAAGTTCACCCTTGTTGCGTTGTGGAGGAAAAGTCAGGGCTAATAACAAATCGAATATAGATTCCCTATTGACCAAACATTTATTCTGTTATATTATTTATACAGAAAATATGTTCCGCAAAAATATGTTCTGTTTTGAGAGCAAAGGGGAAAATGATTATGAGTAAAGTTTTATTTTTATTTATCACAGCAGTCTTACTATGCGGTTGGGGCGTCAATGCATCAGTTCTATCGGACAATTATGTCTATAAAGAAATTATTATTAAAGAAAATGATACCTTATGGGATATAGCGGCAAAGGAAACCAATAACCGCATGGATATCAGAGAATACATATATACAGTTAAACGGTTAAATGCTATAAAAAATTCAGGTAACTTAGTTCCCGGTCAAACAATACGTTTGCCAATGATATCCAAGTAATTATATATGGAAAGCTAAGAACGCATGTTCTTTTGACATTTTGTGCTGTCATATGAACATACGTTCTTTATTCTTTTGAAATAAGAAATCTCATCCTTTATCGTTCTTCTGAAATATCATTGTAATCGGGTTATTTGTAAATAAATCAGCTTCATTAATATAGTGCCGTACCATTTCAACAGAACGATGACGTGTCTGTTTCATAATTAAACGTTCTTCTACACCGTGAAGTGCTGCATAAGTTGCAAAACCGTGTCTTAAACTATGAGCACCATATAATTCAACAGGCAGGCCGATAAGCTCGATATATTTCTTTACAAGCAAATTGATACTTTTATCACTTAACCTGTGGGATGAAAGCCTTCCGTTTTTCAGGATTCTTCTGAATAATGGCCCAGAAGTAATTTGAGCCTCTTGAATCCATTTATTAAGAGCAACAATAGCACACATATCAGGATTCTTTAAGTAGGGGATACCGACCTGTTGCCCGACTTGTTCCTGATCGGTTTTAGAATGTTTTAAGGTTACAATAATTCCCTGTGGATATCTGGTGATGTCTTCAAAATCTAAGCCGGAAAGTTCACTTCTTCTAAACGCCCCCAGGAAACCTAGGAGGAGAATCGCCTTATCCCTTATTCCTGACAGGCTGTCAGTATCTATGTAAGAAATCATTTGCTCCAATTCTTCCCAGTAAATAGGAGTCTTACCCTTTTGCATAGCACCCTTCGTCCGTGTAAGACCAATCATTGTTTCCCTGACAATCCAGACTCGACAGGGATTTTGTTCAGAAAATCCGGCTGCATTATAATTTTCTGAAATAGCGCTTATGCGACGTCTGATTGTAGAAATTTTTGCATAATCAGCTAAATCATTAATATAATTTACAATCGTTTCTACGGTGGCAGGGAAGGCCGATACCTTATGATATTTACACCAGTCACAAAAATCATTCCAGTCTGATTCATAAGCATCAACGGTATTTACCGCTTTTGTTTCGGAGAGCGTTTCTTTACTTTTATCAGACAGTCTTAAATTATCTTTTGTCTGGATGATATTCCGTAAATAAAAATGTTTTTCAGGCACTTACATTCCTCCATATATCAAAATAATATAGCCGTGGCAATACCTCTTTAAAATTAACTACAACATTACTTCCGATAATTTAATGTTATCGGAAGTAATGTTGCGTAAAGAGAAAATATACCCGTTTCCATCAGATCCAATATATTCTCTTTATATTTAATTATGGTTACGTAAAAGAATACAATTCTTTTGTAACACGAGATACTTCAGCAAAAACTCGTTCAGTATCAATTGTAAGAAGCTCTTTGTTCCGCATAACAAGATTTCCATTAATCATTACAGTATCTACATCCATAGAATTTCCAGCATATGCAGCCAAAGATATACTGTCAAACCGTGGATGCCAATGAAAACCGCTTTGATCTATTAAAATAATATCTGCAAGATATCCCGATTCTAATTCACCTAAATTATCATATCCAAGACACTTGGCACCTTCTATGGTCCCCATATCAATAGCTTCCTTTGCAGTAACCGCAAAAGGATCATAATTATTTGCTTTATGGATAAGCGCAGCCAAGCGCATTTCCGCAAACATATCCAATTTATTGTTACTGGCCGCACTATCCGTCCCAAGACCGACAGTAATTCCAGAATTTCTCATCTTTATAACTGGTGCAATACCAGATGCCAATTTTAAATTACTCCCCGGATTATGTGCGACACAGACATGTTTTTGAGCCATGATCTTTATATCATTATCGTTAACATGTACACAATGTGCTGCCAATGTAGGCTGTTCAAAAAGCCCAAGATTATCCATCAAAGCAATTGGTGTTAATCCATATTCTTTCAGGCAATTATCAACTTCCCCTTTTGTCTCACAAAGATGTATATGGATTGGAATGTTATATTTTTCAGCTATATCTCTAACTTTCTTTATATACTCCGGTGGACAGGTATATGGCGCGTGTGGGCCAAGCATCACCTTAAATCGTCCATCACCCGCTCCATCCCATTTCTTAAAAAGTTCTATGTTCTCCTGTAGAGCTGAGGAAGCGTTAGGACTGACACCGGCAAGCCCTCTTGCTAGATTCCCACGCATTCCCGCTTTCTCAGCAGCTTCTCCACAGGCATTCATAAACATATACATATCACAGAATGATGTTGTACCGCCGCGAATCATTTCTGCAAATGCAAGCATACTTCCCCAATAAACAATATCATCATTTAAGTGTTCCTCTACCGGCCATATTTTATTTTGCAGCCAATCCATCAGTGCCAGATCGTCAGCATAACTTCGGAATAAGGTCATTCCTACATGGGTATGCGTATTTACAAGTCCCGGTAAGGCAAGCATATTTTGGCCATCAATGACTTCGTCATAATCCTCATTTCGGGGATGCTTGGGAAATTCCCTAATCAATTTTCCATCGACTACAATATTACTATGTTCATGGATTTCTCCATTTTGATATAATGCGACATCTTTTAATAAAATAGACATATAGCCCCCCTCAGTCTAATCCCAGGTATTCCTTTTGTTTATCAGATAAAGTATCAATCTCATATCCCATAGATTTCAATTTGATTTCTGCTACTTTTTCATCTAATTCTCTCGGGAGTAGGTATAATTGGGGCCGCAGTTCTTTTTCATGTTCACAAAGGTATGAAACAGCCAATGCCTGCATAGCAAAAGATAAATCCATAATTTCCGCAGGATGACCGTCCCCTGCTGCCAGATTAACCAATCGCCCTTCAGCCATTAAATAAATGGTATTCCCGTTAGGAAGAATATATGCCTCGATATTTTTTCTTGCTTCATAATGAGAGTCAGAAATACGCTCTAAATCCTTTCGGCTGACCTCGCAATCAAAATGTCCGGCATTCGCACAAATTGCACCATCTTTCATTTCCATAAAATGTTTTTCCGTAATAATGTCTATGTCACCGGTAACTGTTAAAAAAATATCTCCATATCTTGCTGCCTTTTTCATAGGCATTACCTCAAAGCCGTCAAAAACTGCTTCAATTGCTTTAATTGGATCTACTTCTGTAACAATAACATGGGCGCCCAACCCTTTAGCACGCATAGAAACGCCCTTTCCACACCATCCATACCCCGCTACAACAACGGTTTTTCCTGTTACTGTTAAATTGGTACTGCGAATCACCCCGTCCCATACAGATTGTCCTGTCCCATATCTATTATCAAATAAATACTTACAATAAGAATCATTGACTGCTATCATAGGGAATGCCAATTTATTTTCTTTTTCCAATGCCTTTAAGCGATATATGCCGGTCGTTGTTTCCTCAGATCCGCCAATCAGATTCTTTTTTGCGTCTGTTCTGTCGGAATGAAGTAAATGAACCAGATCCCCACCGTCATCAATGATAATATGCGGCATATGATCTAGCGCCTTATTCAGGAACATGGTATATTCCTCGTCAGTACACCCATGCCATGCGTAAACAGTTATACCCTGGTTTACGAGACCTGCAGCAATCGGATCTTGTGTAGATAATGGATTACTTCCGGTCACGATGACATCCGCGCCCGCAGACTGCAGCGTAAGTGCCAAATATGCCGTTTTTGCCTCCAAGTGAATGGACATTACAATGGTCTTTCCTTTTAATGCCTGATTATTTATAAAATCTCTTTTCAGTGCATTCAATGCCGGCATAAATTTTCCCACCCAGCGAATCCGTTGAAGTCCTTCTTCGGCCAAAGATATGTCTCGAATCATAGAATCATTCATATTTTAAACTCCTTTCAAACTGTTTGATAGATATATAGTAAGGCGCCTTTAATGCCCCTTTTTCGGTAATAATTCCTGTAATCAGTTCATTTGGTGTTATATCAAATGAGGGATTGTAAACAGGAATATTCTTAGGTGCGATATAAATCCCCTGAACCATACGAACTTCATCAGGATTTCTTTCTTCAATTGGTATATCCTTACCGGAAGAAATGGAAAAATCAAATGTAGAAAATGGCGCTGCTACATAAAATGGAATCTGATGATATTTACATAGTACAGCAATTCCATATGTCCCTATTTTATTAGCCGTATCTCCATTACCTGCAATTCGATCTGCCCCTACGATTACAGCATCAATTTTTTTTCGTTTCATTACATCTGCTGCCATACTATCTGATATAAGACGGACAGGAATCTGACTGCTTACCAACTCGGCTGCTGTCAGCCTTGCCCCTTGGAGCAGTGGTCTTGTTTCATCAACATAGACACAAGATAGTTGACCATGCTGATGCAGACGTGTGATTACACCCAAAGCAGTTCCGATTCCTGCGGTCGCCAATGCTCCAGCATTACAATGCGTCAGTATTTTCAAATGCTTTTTACCCTTAAAAATATCTGCGCCCTGATCAGCAATTCGGCTGCATATTTCTTTATCCTGCCTTTCTATTTCATTTGCTTTTCTTAGCAGCGCTCCATAAATATTTTCCAGTTTTGTGTTTTTAAAAACTTTAATCATTTCATCAACTGCCCAAAATAGGTTAACTGCTGTAGGTCTCGCCATTTTCATTGTGTCGGCAGCATATAAAAATCGCTTTTCAATTGTGGCGATATCTTGACAATCTCTTGATAAATTCTGATAAGCCAGCAGCATTCCATAAGCAGCGGCTATACCAATAGCGGGAGCTCCCCTTACGACAAGATTTTTTATGGCATCAGCCACCTTTAGGTAATCACTATATTCCAGATATACATATGTTCCAGGCAAACGTGTTTGATCAAGCAAATACAGTTTATTATCTTTCCATTCCAAGGAATGTATTATCATAAGCAGAATCCCCCGAAATCCTTACCTGCATGACGGCACTCACAATCAAGCGTTGTATCAAAAGATTCGCAAATCATCATCGTAATTTTACGAAAGCTTTCGATATTCCGATCCATGCACTCAACGACCTCTTTATGAGTAAGTATCGTCGGTGAAATTCCCGCCGCAAAATTGGTAACCATTGAAATAGTCGCATAGCACATTTCCGCTTCTCTTGCCAATTGGCACTCCGGTACATTGGTCATTCCTACCACATCTGCTCCCCAAAGCCTAAATGTCTTTATTTCCGCCGGAGTCTCAAATCGTGGTCCTTCCGTACATATATATGTACCATTAGGATGGATAGCAATTTCATTTTTCATTCCAGCTTGAATAATCACATTCCTTAAGGTTTGACAGTAAGGATTTGTCATATCAATATGAGCAACACCACGGAATTCTCCATCAAAGAAAGTTCCATTCCTTGATTTCGTCATATCTAAGAACTGATCAATCAGTACAAGTTCGCCCGGTTTATATTCCGTGTTTAAAGAGCCTACCGCAGTAGTTGAAACTATGGAAGAAACTTCTAACATTTTTAACGCGTAAATATTTGCACGATAATTTATTTTATGCGGAGGAATAGTATGCTCTGTACCATGCCGGGCTAAAAATACGATTTCTTTCCCCTTAAAATACCCAATTTGACAAGCCGCTTGTCCAAAAGGGGTATTTATTATTTCAGAACGAATATCGGATAATATCCCGGCATCATACACGCCGGTACCACCAATAAATGCCAGTTTATTCATTGCGTTATACTTCCTTCCTTCTGAAACCAATGTTGAAGCGTCTCTCTTGATATTTTTCGGATCTTACCACAATAATGACATGAAATTTCAATATATTCGTCTTTCAGCAAAGAAACTCTTTCAGATTTCGGCAATGCCACAAGCGCCGTTTTTATCCGTTCTTCCGAACACGTACAGCAAAATGCGACCGGTGCCTCTTTAATTATTGAAAACCCGCCTTCTTTTATAAGTGTTTCCAATTCGTGCCCCTGGAATAATCCTTCCTTGGAAAATAAATGGTTTCTATTTCTGAAGTATTGAGTGAATTTTTTCTTATTCCCTTCCGGCAGCAGCTGGGCAAAAATACCGGCGGCACGCGTTATTTTTTTCTCCGGTGATACAGCTGCTGTAACAAAAATGAAAGATTTTATTTGGTCAGACTGTTTTAAATATTGTCCAAGGCATTCAGAAATATTACCAAAAGATAAATTTATACGGCTACTATAAGGAGTCCGTACTAAGGAATATCTTGTAACGGTAAGTTGTGCTTTATCACTGATGAGGAGCTTTTCATTATGTGATGTCACCGGAAGATTATCATCAGCAGTGTCCACATAACCACGTATAAAATACCCTTCATAGGCATCAGCATGAATAGATCCCAAAATAGAATTTGTTTGCCAAAGAATACTGATTCCTTCATGATTCTTAAAATCCGTCGCAAGTACAGATGTACCGGCCAGAATTTTCCCCATAATCACTGCTGTTAAAGCAGGCAGATGATGTAACTCCTGTACCTTTGCAGCAGCAGAAGAAACATCAGAAACAGTTATACGAATTCCTGACATGCTTAAATAATGTTGAATTGTATTAATTTTAATCAATTTTCTCTCCGGATATCTTGAATATTTGAACAAATTTAGATATCAAATCTTTGCATCATATGTTTATTTTACAACAAAATCAATGAGAACAAAAAGCGCACAGCCTATAAAAACAGACTATGCGGATAAAATACGGAAAGAAAACCCTATGAACGCAGTACATCAATCGCTTTTTTTCTATCAGCCGCGCCAAACACGGAGGAACCGGCTACAAGAATATCTGCGCCTGCGTCTTTAAGCAAAACAGCATTAGCAGAAGAAACTCCTCCATCCACTTCGATGGGAATTTGAAGATTTAAATTCTTCATCATCTTTTTTAATACTTTTATTTTATCTAAAGTATAGGAAATGAACTTCTGACCGCCGAATCCCGGATTAACGGACATAATAAGTACAAAATCTAAAAGAGGCAATACAAGTTCCAAAGCAGACAGTGATGTGCCAGGATTAAGCGCAATACCCGCTTTAATTCCACGAAACTTTATATCGTGAATAGTACGATCCACATGAATCACCGCCTCCTGATGAAAGGAAATCATATCAACACCAATTTTTCCAAGTGAATCAAAATAATATTCAGGATGATATGTCATTAAATGAACATCAAATGGCAGCAACGTGACTTTTCTAAGTGACTGAATGACCGGTGGACCAAAAGAAATATTGGGTACAAAGGTACCGTCCATGACATCAAGATGAACTAAATCAGCACCACCCGTTTCAATATCTTTCAACTCACATTCTAAATTGGAAAAATCTGCGGCGAGGACCGAGGGAGCAATCTTCATAATTTTTTCTCCTGGCAAAATCAAATCAATACTTTTTGGAATACTTCAATTTCTGAAATATTTGTAAATAGGACTCATATCTTCTTTTTTGAACAACCCCGTCTTCTATAGCCTTCCGGATAGCACACTTCGGCTCGGAAATGTGCCGGCAATTATTAAAATAACATTTCCCTAAGTAAGGACGAAAGTCTTTAAATAAAAAACCTAATTCATCAATATCCAGTAAATCTATATCTAGAAGCGTATACCCTGGGGTGTCCATAAGAAATACTCCCGTCTTAAATGGCACTAATTCTGCATGCCGGGTTGTTGCCCGCCCCTTTCCTGTATAAGCGCTGACCGCACCGGAGGTAAAGTATGACTGCCCTAAAAAATAATTTAGAATACTGGATTTTCCAACTCCAGACGGTCCGGAAAATACGATGATACGACCTCGCAAAAGTTTTTTTAAATCGTCAAGGCCATCTTGAGTATATGTAGATGTATAAACACAGGGATATCCCGCTTTTTCATATTCTTCACATACTCTTTTGGCAGAAACTTCATCCAAATCGCACTTATTGATGCAAATCACAGGAGACATATTCGCATTTTCCGCAAGTAATATCATTTTATCAAGAAGACCGCGATTAAGATCCGGTGTACAAATGGATGACACCAGTACGAGTTCATCTACATTTGAAACCGGCGGCCGATATAATTGATTCTTTCGTTTATAAACTTTTGTAATGATTCCCTCGAACCCTTTATTGGTTTCATATTCTACATGATCGCCCACTAATACATCGGTCTTTTTCTTCAACGCTCCGCGTGAACGGCAGCGAGTCAGTACCTGATTATTTCCCAATATGGTAAAATATCCGTTTTGATCTTTCAGGACAGTCCCTTCCATAAATTTATAGCTCCCGATCTTGGACTATATTTCCATCAATAAGTACCTGAACCTTAACATTCCCTATCCCTGATACAGATTGATTAACTGTACTTCCCGGTTTAACCTGCTGATCATAGGAGACTGATTTACCATTATCATCAATTATATAGATAACCACATGGCGTGAATTGCCGTTTTTAGGAATAGTAATATTAACGCTCCCTGTTTTTTTCTGCGTTTTTTCTTTTTTCCCGATAGTAAGATTTACGGAAGATTCATTCGTAGATACGCCACCGGTGGGATTCTGCGCCAAAACAACAGCAGAATCATCTGCAGCAACCCCGTCAGAAGATGAAATAGTTCCTAATGTAAGATGTACGGAATCCAATGCATTTTTTGCATCTACCAATGTCATACCTACCAAATTAGGAACATTTACCGGTTGGCGCAAGTTAATAACAATATTGACAAGTGTTCCTTTTGCTACTTTCGAGAAAGACTGCGGGCTCTGAGAGATAATGATTTCGGCCGGCTGGGATTGGTCACTACCATTTTCAACAGCCCCTAAAGCAAGATCCAATTTTTCTAACCGTTCTTTTGCCTGATCTAAAGTAAGCCCTTTTAAATCGGGAACCAAAATAACAGCTCCACCTTTGCTGACTGTCAGATGAATGATCCTCTGTTCTTTTACACTTGCTCCGCCAACCGGTGTTTGGGATATTACCTGTCCGGCCGGAATATCATCACTGGCAATTTCATCAATGGAAAACTTAAGATTCATTTCCTTCAGTGTCTTTTGTGCCACTTCCACAGGCTCTCCGACAAGCATGGGTACTGTTACATTTGAGGTACTCCAAAAATTTCCAAAGCTAAAAAATGCCCACAAAAAACAGGAAATAAATAAAAGCACCATGGCGATCCAAATATACTTTTGAGGGAAATTTGTAATCAGATGAGAAAGCTTGCCTTCCGTCTCTGTTCGTGCAATTTTTTCTGTTTTTTGTGCAATTGGTTTCGTCATCGCAGCAAACTCGGGCTGTGCAGGTTTATAAATGGACGTAGTAAATCCCTGCGCCATTTTTAACTCAGAAATAAAATCAGAAACAGAATTGTATCTCTTATCAGGATCTTTCTGCAACGCGGTCAAAACGCATTCTTCCAGCATGGGCGTAATGGCAGGATTAAATTTAGTTGGTCGTGGTACTTCTCCGCGCATATGCTGCAGTGCAATACTGACTGCTGTTTCACCTTCAAACGGTAAATGGTGTGTAAGCATTTCATAGAGCACAACACCTAAAGAATAAATATCTGTTTTCTCTGTAACTTTATCCCCAGCCGCTTGTTCTGGTGATAAATAATGAACAGATCCCAAAATAGATTTTTTATCAATTACTGTTGCAGAATTGATTGCTCGTGCGATGCCAAAGTCAGTCACTTTCACCTTACCGGTTTCAGTCAGAAGAATGTTATGCGGCTTAATGTCGCAATGAACAATACCATTCTCATGGGCTGCTTCAAGTGCGCTGCCGATTTCAACAGCAATACGTACAGCCATATCGACAGATATACTGCTGTGATCTTGAATATATTGTTTAAGGGTCACCCCTTCGACATACTCCATAACAATATAATGTACTCCCTGATCATCCCCAACATCATATATCCCCACAATATTAGGATGTGTAAGTTTCCCTGCAGACTGCGCTTCATGTCGAAAACGTACAATGAAATCATTGTCTTCTGCAAAACTGCTATGAAGCACTTTTACAGCAACTACCCTATCAAGTAATAAATCGGTAGCCATATAGACATCTGCCATGCCCCCCGAGCCTATTTTCTTTTCCAATTTATAGCGATTGTCAAGTGTTTTACCAACCATTAGCCTTCTCCGCCTTTTCTACCCCAGTAGTCAATTAATATAAGAGATACATTATCTGCCGCACCTGCATTATAAGCGGCATTGAATAAATGTTCTCCGCAATTCATTAAATCTTCTTTGGTAAAATTTCTATATTCCGACAGAATTTTTGCGATATGTGTATCATCCACCATCCCTGTCAATCCGTCAGTACAAAGCAGTATTAATGTATTATTTTTTAACCGGATTGTACCTGTATCCACTTCTAATGCCTTCTTGATTCCCACAGCACGGGTAATTTCATTCTTCCGTGGATGTTCATGCATTTCATCCTCGGTAATCTTGCCTTTTCTTAGAAGTTCCATAACAAAAGAATGGTCTGTTGTCACTTGCTGGAGAATTTCTTTATGATAAATATATAATCGGCTATCTCCGACATGTGCCCAACTCAGCACATTATCATTGATACCTACTGTAATCATGGTTGTTCCCATACCATCAAGTTCAGGTTTCTTCATTTTTTCGGTCAGAACAACTTGATTTGCATGCAAAATAGACTCCTTCAAGAGTCCTTCTGAAATTTTTTCCAAAGGTACATTCTTCAAGAAGCCGGTTCCACTTTCAACAGCAAGCCTACTGGCCACTTGACCACCTACGTAGCCTCCCATGCCATCCGCTAAGATAAAAACGGGACCGGAACAATCCGAAATACTGTCTTCATTTACTTTGCGAATCAGTCCGACACGGGAATCGCCGTATGCAATAAACATAGATGCCAGATTCTTTCTATAACTCAAATACAATAAATGCTATTTACAATTCATAGTAGCATGTTGAAAAAACACAGTCAACAAAAGCCTTTAAGGATACTAAGTGACACTGTTTAAATATCTCCGTTTTAACTGTCCGCAAGCCGCTTGTATTTCATCCCCCATTTGTTTGCGCACAGTCGTTTCCTTTCCTTTTTTCAGCAAAATATCCTGAAATCGTTTGATTTCTTTCCATTCTGGCGGATACAATTTAATATGCTCTGTACCGTTGATAGGGATTAAATTAATATGGCACGGCATTTTACCTATTAAGCGGCAAAGTTCTTTTGCGTTTTCCACACTTGCATTCATATCCTTGATAAGAATATATTCAAAAGTGACCCTTCTCTTTGTTTTCTTAAAGTAATATTCTGCCGCACTCACTACATCTTTAATTCTAAAATTTTTACTTATAGGAACCAAAACATTACGAATCCGATCATTCGGCGCATGCAAAGAAATAGCAAGGGTAATAGGGATATTTTCATCAGCTAATCGATAAATTTGAGGTACGATCCCGCATGTAGAAATAGTTATATTACGATAACTGATATTCAATAGTTCAGGATCATTCGCAAGATGGATAAAATGCAAAACCTCTTCATAATTAGTAAGCGGTTCCCCTGCTCCCATCAGAACGATGGAATGGAACGGTATATCGTAAAGTTCTTTAAATGCATACATCTGTGCAAGAATTTCTCCTGCCGTTAAATTTCTTTCCAACCCTTTTCTTGTGGAAGCGCAAAATATACATCCCATCGCACAGCCGACCTGGGTGGAGACGCAAATAGAATTTCCATAATGGTGACACATACAAACGGTCTCAACCAAGGAGCCATCTTTTAATTTAAGAAGTAATTTTATAGTCTTTTCATCATCGGATTGCGCCCGGCTTATAATGACCGGCTTATCAATCTGTCCGTTCTCTTTTAACCAGTCTCGCATTTTCTGCGAAAACTGAGTCATTTCATCAAAATGGAATATATGCCTTTTGTATAGGTAATCTCGTAATTGCTTTGCTCTGAAACGGGGAAACCCGTTTCCCACAACCCATGTTTCTAGCTCCTGCAAATTTAGTCCCCATATATTACGCTTCATGAGATACCTTTCTTAATTTTGCCACAAAAAAACCATCACTTCTGACTAAATCAGGATAAAGGGTCATCATCCCATTTAAAGATTTTCCCAAAACGGGAAAGTTAAATTCTTCCAGCGCAAACTCCGAATGTAAAGAAAGAAACTCATTAATAATATGTTCGTTCTCATCAGGATTAAGTGTGCAAGTACTATAAACCAATACGCCGCCTGTTTTTGTATATTTAGCCGCCTGCTCAATTAATTGTTTTTGTAATGGTGGAAATACGGATAAGTCACTTTCCTTTCTTCTCCACCGAAGTTCCACCTTATGTCCTAAGACCCCTAATCCTGAACAAGGTGCATCTAAAAGGACCTTATCATAAGTTTCATACAGGAATGGTAACGGTTTGACGGAATCTCTTACCTCTGTATGGATAATAGATATTCCCAAACGTTTTGCATTGTCTTTTATCAATTTGACTTTATGCGGATAAACATCCCAAGCGTCAATACTGCCTCTATTTCCCATCAACGCTGCTATATGCGTTGTTTTACTTCCTGGAGCCGCACACATATCAAGAACATGGTCTTCTGCATCCGGTCCAAGTACTTTGGCAGGAATCATGGAAGATGCCGTCTGTATATATATAAGTCCTGTCTGCAGAAACTCTGAAAACAGAATATCCGTCCCCGCTTTTATTGCCAGTGCTTCCGGCATATAAGAAATATCTCCTACACTTATATTTCTTAATTTTAACTGTTTTTTGATATCATCCGTTTCTATTTTAAGCGTATTTACTCTAATGCATGTGTCCGAAATAGTATTAAAGGCTTTCAGAATCTTTTCAGATTGTCCCATACCGTATTCTTTTTCAAAAAATCGAATCAGCCATTCAGGTTGGTTATAGATTAAAGATTCATAAAAGACACGGTTGGAAGTTCTATCCGGCAACGTAAGTGATTCCCTTCGGCGAAGAAAATTTCGGAGAACTCCATTAATAAATTTTACATTTCCGATATGAGTTACTTTTTTTGCAATTTTTACTGTTTCGTTGACAGCTGCAGACTCAGGGATACGATCTAAAAAGACAATCTGATATATCCCAAGGGCTAAAAGAATACGTACTGCAGGATGAATTTTAAACATCGGCCGGTCACTTATCAAACTAATCAGCCAAAGGCAATAATTATATTTACGACAAACCCCATAAATAAGTTCCGTCAATAAATGTCGTTCTTCCTTTTTTAAAGGGCACCACCGCAAAATACTCTGAATCGTTAAATTAGCGTAAGCATTTTTTTCAAAGATTTCATAAAGTGCCTCAAATGCCAATGTTCTCGCTGATTTTATTTTTTCAGTACTCGAAGCAATCATTGGTTTTTACCTGATATCCATTGATAAAATCAATCGTTTTCATTCGCTTATGATTCTCCGGTTGAACCATTGTTAAGTATATGATTCCATGCGTCGCAGCAACACCTATATTCCCATCTTTTAAAGAAACAACAGTTCCCTTGGGGATCGCAGCGGTATCGCTGTTCTCATAAAAAGCAGCATGGATTTTTATCCGTTTGCCATGAAAATAGGTGTATGTCCCCGGGGAAGGATACATTCCTCGAATAAGGGCATCAATAACCGATGCCTCTTGCTCCCAATCAATATGCCCCATCTCTTTTGTAACTTTTTCCGCATAAGTTGCTTTAGCATGATCTTGCGGTTTCGCACCAGCCATACTTTCAGGTAGATTCTTCAAGACATAGAGAAGCTCTTTCGCCCCCAACACGGAAAGTGATTCAAATAATTCACCCGCTGTCATATGCGGCAGGATTTTCAATGGAGCCATACGAATGATATCGCCTGTATCCATCCCGGCATCAAGTTTCATGATACTGATACCAGTCTCACTTTTACGGTCTATAATAGCCCTTTGTATAGGGGCAGAGCCTCTATACTCCGGCAAAAGAGAGGCGTGAATATTAATCGCTCCATAAACGGCGGCATCTATAACTGCGACCGGAAGAATTTTCCCATAAGCCACTACAATAATAAGATCTGGCTTTAATGCAGCCAATTCCCAAATAGTATCTTCACTTTTAAAAGTCGTCGGTTGGTATACCGGGATATTCTCTTCCATTGCTAATTTTTTTACATCAGAAAAAGTTATCCTATTTCCTCTTCCATTTATTTTGTCAGGCTGAGTATAAACAGCAATAGGTCTATATCCATTTTCACACAGTGTTTTTAATTGCACAGCTGCAAAATCAGGTGTTCCCATAAATATAATCCGATATGGATTACTCATCAGACGCTCCTTTATGCAACGAGTTTGCCTTTTCGATAAAAAGAATCCCATTCAGATGATCTGTTTCATGTTGTATACAACGTGCCAGAAGTCCCGTTGCTTTCTTTTGCTTTCTTTTCCCGTGAATATCCTGATATTTTACAGTCACATTAGCATAACGTTCTACTTCTCCATACCAATTTGGAACAGACAAACAACCTTCCGTATCAATTACTTTCTCATCTCCGTCAGGAGTCCATCTCGGATTAATATAAGCTTCAAATCCGGATTCTCCATCATCAGCAACAAAAACACGTTTTGAAACAGCAATTTGCGGTGCTGCCAATCCTACTCCGTTAGATTCATACATTGTCTTTTTCATTTCATTAACTAAGAACTTCAGTTTTTTATCAAATGCGGTAACAGGCATTGCAACAGACTTCAAAATCGGATCGCCTGCAGTAATTATTTTACTCAATTCATTTCCCTTCACTTTCACTAAAATATTATAGGGGATCTACATCTATAATTATATCATTTTCCTGAAATATCTTAGAATTCTGCATGGAAAGCTTCAAACGCCTTAGTGTTTTTCCTTTTATAAGCAAGGAAACATTATATATATTTCTTACCTTTTTGACAGGTTCATCATAAGGTGGTGTTACAGAAATATAATCCGGTATGCCAGGCAGCATTTCCCGAATATAACGATAAATCTTTTCTGCATGATTTCTGGCGATACTCTCTTTTTTATTAAAACAGGTGATTTTCATCAGCCTGGTAAACGGCGGATAATGAAGAGTTCTTCGATATTCCAATTCCTGCTGATAAAAAGCATCATAGTCCTGTTTTGCAGCAGTTAATATAACATAGTGTTCTGTATTATATGTTTGAAGAATGACTCGTCCCTGTTCCAAATTCCTGCCTGCCCGCCCCGCACATTGTGTAATCAGATTAAAAGTCTGTTCTGCTGCAAGATAAGTAGGCATATTCAAGGTGCTATCCACAGAAAGGATCCCTACAGACTGCACGCCCGGTATATCATGTCCCTTGGCTACCATCTGTGTGCCGAATAAGATGTCAAATTTTCCATCTCGAAAATTGGATAATATTTTTGCAGCGCTATACTTCCTGGCAGTACTATCTACATCAAAGCGGCAACATTTCGCTTCCGGAAGTAATTTTTTCAAATCCTCTTCAATCCGCTGTGTTCCCCATCCTAAATATAATATATCTTGAGAACTGCACACAGGACACTGCCTGGGCAAAGGAAATGTACTCTCACAATAATGGCAGTTCAATCGATGTTTATCTTTATGATAGACAAGCGGAACATCACAATGGGTGCATTTGAATACATATCCGCAATGTTTACACATCAAAGTCGGTGCAAACCCTCTTCGATTCAGCAGCAGAATCGCTTTATGATTCTTTTGAACCGTATCTCTCAAAAGATCAATCAGCGGTCTTGATAAGTTGGTCGCATGCCCTATATCTGCTTCGCTCCGCATATCATAAACATATATTTGAGGCAGTGGTGTTCTATGAACACGTTGCCTCATTTCCAGCAATTCAATCTTCTTATTTTTAGCCGCAAAAAAAGTAGTAACAGAAGGCGTAGCCGCCCCAAGAACAATAGGGCAATTATAAATAACAGCCATTACCTTTGCCACATCTCTGCCATTATAGCGAGGAGTCTCCGTTTGTTTATAAGATGAATCATATTCCTCATCAACAATAATAAGTTTCAGATTCTTAAACGGCATGAAAAGGGCAGAACGGGAACCAATAATAATAGAACTTTCTTCATTTGCAATTCTTTGACGATTATTATACCGCTCACCTTTACTTAAATTACTGTGCATAAAAACCACTTTATCGCCAAAGTAATCGGCAAAATAAGAAACCATCTGGTTCGTCAAAGCAATCTCAGGTACTTCGAGCAGCACTGTTCCCCCTGCTGCAATCGCACTCTCCGCCGCGCGGAGATAAACTTCCGTCTTCCCACTTCCTGTTACACCATAAAGGAGTATACCCTTGTATCTTTCCTCATTAACAGCACCGATTATATATTCTACCGCATATTTTTGTTCCTCCGTTAGTTTACGTGGGTTGTCACTCTTTTTGTTTTCCACAAGCGAAAACGTTTTCTTTCCTCGATAAAATAGATGTCCATTGCCATTCCTGCAAAAGCGTCGAATAACATCCCGTGAAAAGCCCGCTGATATCAGGTTTGAAATCGAATCCTGCCCGATTTGACACAGATGCGACCATAAGGCTTTTTGTCTTCCCCCTCTTTTCATTGACTCCGATTCCGATTTGTTATTAATGGCTAACCATTCTTCCAATGGTTCTTTATAGACTTTTTGCAATAATTCTGTTTCTTTTATAAATCCTTTCGCAAGATATCGGTTACAACGAGTTTTACCCAAAACTAAAACCGCGTCTTCTTTCGAAATGATTTCAACAGAGATATCGATCAGTCCCCATATATCCTCACATTCCGGAATTTCCTTCCAATTAATCTCATATAAGACCTCTGTTCGTATTCCTTTTTTATCAATAAGAAAAAGACGAAGAGCATCTATCAATGTGCACATATAATATTGTGAAATCCATTTTGCTGTTTTAATCATTGCATCCGTAAACCAAGGTACTGAATCAATGGCATCATAAATTTCCAGCAACTTGTAAGAAATATGAGAGAATTCCTCTTCATGACATGATAGAATAATTCCTTCTTCCTGCTTGCCGGCAAACGGTACTATGCACCGCCAGCCGGAACCCACATAACTGAGATGATCCGGGATTTTATAAGAGAATGTTTTGTTTAAATGTTTCGAAGGCCGATTAATTAATATCTCCGCAATTGTACCAATCATCGATCATTTTCCTTATTTCGTGACTCCTAAAGAAACTCTTTTATATCGATATAAAACGATGTCTATATATTATCATAAAATGCTATCCTTATTCATTATTTATTTTAATGCGGCAGGATATTTTTCACGACAATAAAAAACTTCTTTGGATAAAAAACGATTCTGTCACCACAAAGAAGTTTCTCAAAAATTATATCCCAACTTGTCTTTTCAATGATTCCGCCTTGTCTGTATGCTCCCACGATAAATCTATATCATCTCTTCCAAAATGTCCATATGCTGCAGTCTGTCTATAAATCGGATGACGTAGATTAAGCATATCAATGATACCGGCAGGTCGAAGTTCAAAATTTTCCTCAACCAGATTTACGATTTGTTCTTCATCAATTTTCCCTGTTCCGAATGTATCGACTAAAATAGATACCGGACGTGCTACACCAATTGCATAAGCCAATTGAATTTCACATTTATCCGCAAGACCTGCTGCCACGATATTCTTTGCCACATAGCGCGCAGCATATGCCGCTGAGCGATCCACTTTTGTCGGATCTTTTCCAGAGAAGGCACCGCCGCCATGGCGAGCCATTCCACCGTAAGTATCAACAATAATTTTCCTTCCAGTGAGTCCCGCATCTCCCTGCGGCCCACCAATAACAAAGCGGCCTGTCGGATTAATCAGGTATTTTGTATTTTCATCAATAAATTGGGCCGGTAAGACAGCTTTTATCACATGCTCAATCATATCTTCTCTGATTGCTTTCTGTGTAATATCCGGTGCATGTTGCGTTGAAATAACAATCGTATCAATACGCACCGGTTTCCCATCAATATATTCTACGGTTACTTGTGTTTTCCCGTCTGGTCTGAGATATGCGAGTTGTCCATTTTTCCTGACTTCTGCCAAACGGCGTGAAAGTCTGTGTGCAAATGCAATAGGAAGAGGTAAAAATTCAGGAGTTTCATTGCATGCATAACCAAACATCATCCCCTGATCGCCGGCTCCGATATCATAAGAATCCGCTTTAGCTTCCTTTGATTCCAGAGAACGATCCACCCCCATTGCGATATCAGGAGACTGTTCATCCAGAGAAATCAGAATCGCACAGGTTTCACTGTCAAATCCATAACTTGCATCAGTATACCCGATGTCCCCAATCGTTTTGCGAATCACCCGGGGAATATCCACCTTGGCATCAGTTGTTATCTCGCCAAACACATGCACCTGCCCGGTTGTGACAATGGTTTCACAAGCAACACGCCCATTGGGATCCTGCTCAAGAATAGAATCCAATATGGCGTCTGAAATCTGATCAGCTATTTTATCCGGATGCCCTTCTGTAACAGATTCTGACGTAAATAAAACCTTTTTCGGCATATTTTTATCCTCCGATTATGTAAAAAAATAAAAATTCCTCCGCGCAGGGAGGACTTCCTCTCATCTGCCAGCAAATGCTGATGGAATTAGCACCTTTTCCATATATAGAATGGTTGCTGCAGCATCATGGGGCCAAATCCCTCCGCTGCTCTCGATGAGTATTATGAAATTTATTATATCATATCATTGAAATTAATCAATAGAGTTTACAACAAAGGTATCTTCTACGATTTACGTAGCTCAAGAACAGGATGTCTTCTCTTATTAAATAATCAATTACATTTTTCCGCAATTTTCTCTATGATGATTTTCCCTAATTCTTCCTTTGACATTTTAGGATATTGCTGTAATGTACCATCTTTATATAATATGGCGGCAATATTAGTCGTTACATTAAATCCTGCGCCGGGCATCGCCACATCATTGGCAATAAGCATATCTAAATTCTTTCTTTCCATCTTGTTTCGACCATGGGCAATAACATCATTCGTTTCTGCTGCAAAACCAACAAGGAACTGGTGAGTCTTTTTTTGCCCCAGATCAAAAAGAATATCCGGATTAAGCGACAGGTGAATCCTAAGATCATCATTTTCTTCTTTTTTAATTTTTTGATTCGCCGCAGCAATCGGTCTGTAATCTGAAACTGCCGCTGCCATAATGACTATATCACTTTCTTCATAGAGACTCTTTATTGCTTTATCCAATTCACGGGCATCCCGAACATAAATCATTCTAACATCTTCCGGCGCGGGCAGTGCTTCCGTACAACTTACCAGAACCACGTCAGCTGCTTCTATTGCAGCAGCCCTGGCGATAGCATAACCCATCCGTCCGCTGGAACGATTTCCTATATAACGTACCGGATCAATATTCTCTTTTGTCCCACCCGCGCTTATGACTACACGCTTCCCCTTTAACAACTGCCTTCCCGATAAAATCCGTTCAATCCGGAAAATAATTTTTTCCAGCGAAGGGAACCGGCCTTTACCGGAAGCATTACATGCCAAGTGTCCGCTTTCAGGTTCTACAAATATATAGCCAAGTTTGCGCAACTTTTCAATATTCTCTTGGACAATAGGATTCTCATACATGTTTGTATTCATGGACGGAACAAAAATAACCTTTGCAGTTGTCGCCATAATTGTTGTCGAAAGCATATCATCAGCAATTCCATTGGCTATTTTCCCAATGATATCAGCTGTTGCAGGGGCAATAACAAAAACATCCGCTAATTGGGCAAGCGAAATATGTTCTACATCCCATTTGTTGATATTGGCAAACATATCGACAGTAACATCATTACCTGAAAGTTCTCCGAATGTAATAGGTGTAACCAATTTGGCTGCATGTTCAGTCATAATGCAATGTACATCTGCACCGCGCTGCCTAAGCTGGCTTACAAGTCCGGCCGCTTTATACGCCGCAATACCGCCGCAAACTCCTACGACAATATGCTTATTTATAAACATCATAAAAATCCTTTCAGTAAGGTGAGTAAGAAACAAGTAATTACACCGTAAATTTATTTTTTATTTTCATAATAAGAAATCTTATCGTGATATATCTCTTCAAGCGCCACAGTCACCGTTTTTTTCCCTTTATCATCAAGTAATGCCGGAGCTCCATCCGTTAATTCTCTCGCTCTCAGGGCAGCCAATGTGACAAGGGTATATTTTGTATCAACCTTTTTCACAAGAGCATCAATTGCTGGATAACACATCATTTTAAAGGAACCTCCTTTTTATATACTGCTGAAAAATTGTTTCTATCTGATTCTGATTCCTGGATAGTTTACATCTTTCTGCCTCTATAATTGCGCAGGTTTTATGAACTGCATCCTTCAGTACATCATTTACGACTATGTAATCATATTTATGCGCCATAGATAATTCACCGGTGATTTGAGCCAAACGCTTTTGGATGGTATCTTCCGAATCTGTCCCTCTGCCGTGTAAACGCGCTGAAAGCGTCCTTAAGGATGGTGGAACTATATAAATAAAAACACCTTTAGGATATCTTTCCTTAACCTGCATAGCACCTTGGATATCAATTTCAAGCAAAACTGATTTTCCTCTTTCAATTAGATCAAGAACACTTTTCTTTGGTGTTCCGTAATAATTGCCGTATACACATGCATACTCCAAAAAGGCCTCTTCTTTTATCAGTCTTTCAAACTCTTCCTTTGATCTGAAAAAGTAGCTGACCCCCTCTTCTTCCCCCACTCTTGCCGTTCTGGTTGTCATAGAAATGGAATAATTCAATTCAGGATAAATATTTCTGATTTCATTGCAAATAGTGCCTTTCCCTGCTCCCGACGGACCGGAAACGACAAGCAGAATTCCCTCATCCTTTTTCCCCATATACCTTTACCCCTCATCAGCCGCTTCCATAATTGCCGTTTCCTTATTCATTAAACGGTGAGAAATTGTTTCAGGCTGAACAGCGGAAAGAATAGTTTGCCCACTGTCCATAATCAAAACTGCCCGTGTTTTTCTCCCGTAAGTAGCATCAATCAGCTCGCCTTTGTCTCGGCAATCTTGAATCATTCGTTTGACCGGTGCCGATTCTGGACTGATAATTGCAATAACTCTGGTTGCCGCCGCCATGTTTCCAAAGCCTATGTTAATAAGCTGAACTCCCATTATTATCTCCTTATTCGATATTTTGAACCTGTTCCCTGATTTTCTCCAATTCTGTTTTGATTATTATAACACAGTCAATCACACTGATGTCATTGGCTTTTGAGGCGGTTGTATTGATTTCCCGGTTAATTTCCTGGAGCAGAAAATCAAGCTTCCGTCCTATAGGTTCCATACTGTTTAAGGCGGCAGCGAACTGATTTAAATGACTCTCAAACCGGGTAAGTTCTTCTGTATAATCCGTTTTTTCAGAGTAAACAGCGACCTCTTGCAATAAACGTGTCTCATCCCAAGCACTCCCACTGTCTTCCAATAATTTGATCATGCGGCTGCGAAGCCTTTTTTCGTAATCCTCTACAATGATATTTTGTTTACTTTTCAGATACAGAAGTTTTTCCCTCAATAGATCAATTCTTTTATTTAAATCAGCCGCTAAATTTTCTCCTTCCCGACGCCTCATTTCATTCACTCCAGCTAGTGCGGCAGATACAGCCTTGCGGGCAAGAGAAATCAATTCTTCATCAGTAATGGATTCTATTGCTACATGAAGAAAAGGAGTCGGCAATAATAAAAGATCGGAAACTGAAGGTTTCCGGCACCTGATCTCATCTTTATGCCTCAGCATGTGAAATACATCCAAATAAGCAGATAAAAGGTCTTCATCTAAAGAAACATGAATGTTTTTTCTGCTTCCATCTGATGTGAATGTGAGATTAACGTATATCTTGCCTCGGTGTACCTGTTCTTTGATTAAAGATTTTATGCTTTCTTCCGCGGCTGCAGAAAAATGGTCAGTACGTATATTTAACTCAAGAAATCGATTGTTAACAGTTTTTATTTCAGCCGTTACCATTCCCTTAGTACCAGTTGCCGTACCATGCCCGAAACCGGTCATGCTCTTCATACTTACGCCCCTTTTCCAAATAATTAAATTATATATTCACCCTCAAATACTTTTTCTGCCGGTCCTGTCATAAATACATGCGCAGAACTATCACCCTCCCATGAAATATGAAGATTTCCTCCGTCAAGAATAACCTCTGCTTCTTTTTCTACAAGTCCATTCAGGATTGCAGCAACAACAGTCGCGCAGGTTCCTGTACCACAAGCCATCGTAACACCAGTACCACGTTCCCATACACGCATGCGCAGCAAATTTTTTTTCAGGAGCTGCGCAAACTCCACATTTGTTTTTCGCGGAAAATGAGCGTCTGCTTCTAATCGGGAACCGATTTCTTCAAGCGAAATTCGATCAATATTGTCAGTAAAAATAACACAATGTGGATTCCCCATTGATACACAAGTAATACGGTATGTATGCAAGTCATTTGTAAGTTTCCGGTTCACCACCATACCGTCACCAAATCCTGTCACAGGAATCTCACTGCTGTTTAAATGCGGCACGCCCATGTCGACACGAACCTTTCCATCCGGAAGCAGTTCAGGGAATAAAATCCCTGCACCGGTTTCTACGGAAAAATGATGCTTTGATACCAGCCCCAGCTCATGAGCCCACTTGGCAAAAGCACGAATACCGTTACCGCACATTTCTGCTTCACTTCCATCACTATTGAAAATTCTCATCTGAAGCGTTGCCTTTTCCGAAGGAAGAACAAAGATTATTCCATCGGCACCTATACCAAAATTTCTGTTACAAATAGAAACACATTTTTTTACCACCGGCCGGATATCCATTGTCATTGCATTGACAAAAACAAAGTCATTTCCACAGGCCTGCCATTTCGTAAAATGCATAATCCCCTCCTGCATATCATTCATTAGCTTTTTATTTTAACATCTATACTAAACAGAGTCGAGCATATTTCTACAGAAAACAGGCTATCCTCCCCAATGGATTATGCTATACTGATTCAGAACAAGAAAGGAGTTATTTCATGCAAATTGACAGTGCAGTTCTTTACATATTCAGAAAAGAATTGGCAGCTAAAATCATACCGGCACAGGTACGCCAAATTCATCAAATAGATAACCGGATTATTGACATAGAACTATTTCGTTCATACGAAAAACCTATACACTTAATTTTTGACACTTACCGTCCTTTAATCTACATCACCGAAAACCTAAAAAAGGACACCGGATATATGCCCTCTCAAACGTTTTGCATGACATTGCGTAAACAGCTGGAAGGCTCCAGGCTTTCATCCATTGAACAACCGGATTTTGATCGGTTCTTAAAATTTAATTTCGATCGTATAGAAGCAGGTGGGAAGATTATTACCAAATCCCTCTGTATGGAATTAATTCCCTCTGCACCCAATTTAATTTTAACAGAAGATAATGTAATTATTGATGCCTGTCTTCGAGGGAAAAAGATGGAACGAATTCTTGCACCGGGAAAACCCTATGTCCGTAATTCATATGCAAGCAGAAATAACTTTCTTCTTTTTTCAGCAGAAGAAATCCTCCAAATATTGAAATTCGGCCAATTGCAAGATTCTTCAGTTCAGCAGTGGATTTTTGATACGTTTAATGGCTTCAGCAGCTTTTTGGCAGAGGAATTATTTTCCCGAACAAAAATTAAAGCTGATCTGCCACTAAATCATCTAAATGAGGAAGAATCTACTATCCTGGCAAATACAATTTACGATATAGCGCAAGAGATCTTAAGTGCAAAAGCTCTTTATATTTACAAGAAACCAAATAACAAAACCTGGGCAACGCCCATTACGCTCTCTGCGGGAGAACCCATCAGAAAAATTTCTGCTGACAGATGGATTCGTGAAGAGCTGCAAAAAGATGGCGGCATTCTCTCTGCTGAAACTTCACAGATGGCCCAAAAGATATCCTCTCTCTTAAAAAAAGAGACCAGAAAGATGAATAAAATAAAAGATGAATTGAAAGAAACGAAAAAAACGGAAACCTATAAACTTTGGGGAACACTGCTTTCCATTTATGCGTATAAAAAACTTAACGGAATGCATGAATTGACAGTAAGCAATGTTTTTAATGAACCTCCGACAGGTGAGAGCATCCCTGTCAATCCGCTTTTATCGGTAAGTCAAAATAGTCAGTTATATTTTAAAAAATATTCCAAAATGAAGACAAGATTGCAAGTCGGACAGGATAAATTAAATGAATGTTTTGCAAAAATCCGCTATCTGGAAAATATTTCTTATTTCCTTGAGAATATAAAAACAAAAAATGAGCTTATTCAATTAAAGGATGAATTAAAAGATTCCGGAGCAACTATTCAGCGTCACTCTTCCAGGCAGAGAAAGAAAGAAAAAGAACCTTCTTTCATCTCACTGACTATAGATGGATTTCATGTCCTCCTCGGAAAAAATAATGTACAAAATGAATACTTGACATTTCACAAAGCAGGAAAAGAAGATTTGTGGTTTCATGCACAAGCTCTTCCGGGATCCCATGTTGTTCTAATAACGGAAGGACAAGTTATTCCTAAGGAATTAATTGCAAAAACAGCTGCACTGGCTGCCTTCTACAGCAAAGGAAAATCATCCGGAAAGGTTAATGTTGACTATACTCGTATAAAATATGTCAAAAAGATTCCCAACAGTCCCCCCGGACTGGTCAATTATACCCACCAATCTACTGTCACTGTAATTCCGGAAGATTTCAAAATATCCATATAAGCACTTATAAAAAAACGGCCTGTTATAGGAAACCTCAACATGACAGACCGTTTTTTATCATATACAATTGTAGCGTAAAGTTTTATGATTCCTTTTATAGAAGAAATCCGTAATTCTCTAATAGAGTCCGCACATGTGACTCTTCTTCTTTTGTCGGGGCAACCATGGGAAGCCGGAAATTTCCGCCCGGTTGTCCAATTAAATTAACAGCAGTCTTAACGGGAATAGGGCTTGCAATAAAAAACATTCCTTTCATAATCGGATACATTTTCAAATGCAGTCTCCGCGCGGCAACCAAGTTTCCTTTTTCAAAAGCGTCAATCATAGAAAGAAGATCCTCTCCGATCACATGGCTCGCCACAGAAATAACACCTACACCGCCTGCTGCTAAAACAGGCAAAGTAAATGCATCATCTCCACTGTATATCATGAAATCATCTGGAAGCAGAATCTTTTCCTTTGTTACCTGATCCCAATTCCCGGCAGCATCCTTCACGCCTACTATATTGGGGCAAACATCTGTCAACCGTTTGATTGTTTCCGGTTGGATACTAACACCGACACGTCCCGGTACGTTATATAGAATAATTGGCAGTTCAGTAGATTCCGCAATGGCTTTAAAATGTTGATACATCCCCTCCTGCGTCGGTTTAACATAAAATGGAACAATAACCAGAGCCGCATCTATCCCTGTTTTTTCTGCTTCTTTTAAAAACTCGATTGTTTCCTTCGTCCCAATGGTGCCTACATTTCCTATAACAGATACTCTCTTTTCTGTTCCATTTTTACCAACCGCATCAACAATCATCTTATACAGCTTTAGTTTTTCTTCACTGGACATGGTCGCACCTTCACCGGTTGTTCCACCGACAAGAATTCCCTCAGATCCATGATTAACTAAATATTTAGACAAAGAAGATGCGCCTTCATAATTTACATCTCCATTTTCTTTAAATGGAGTAATCATTGCGGTTATAACTCGTCCAAACTTTGCTATTGCCATGATTTTTCCCTTCTTTCTGTATAAACTGCTGGCCTATCAACTAAAACATATCATGAGCAATCATGTATTCTGCAATTTGTAAGGTGTTTAAAGCAGCTCCTTTTCTGATCTGATCTCCGCAAACCCACAGATTGATTCCCCTTTTATTATATAGATCCTTTCTAATTCTTCCTACCGCCACATCGGTCTTATTAGATGTATCCAGTGGCATAGGATATACTTGTTTTTTTATATCATCTACAAGAACCACACCGGGAAATGATTTCATTGCCTCTTTAATCTGTTTAGTCGAAAGAGGAGCAGCAGTCTCAACATAAATTGATTCTGCATGGCTTCTTATAACAGGTACTCGAACTGCGGTCGGCGTAATTGCAATATCCTCATCATGAAGAATTTTATGGGTTTCATTGACCATTTTCATTTCTTCTTTGGTATATTCATTATCCAAAAATATATCAATCTGCGGTATTAGGTTATAGGCAATCGGGTAGTGTTTAGGAAGGCTGGCAGAGGGAAGAATCTTCGGTTCATATACAATCCCTTTTGATACGGCTTCTGTTTCCCCGTAAAGTTCGTCAATTCCTTCTTTCCCTGCTCCTGATACGGCTTGATAGGTGCTGACAATAACACGCTTTATAGGAGATAAATCATAAATCGGCTTCAACGCCATAAGCATGATAATTGTAGAGCAATTGGGATTAGCAATAATTCCCCTATGTTTTTCTATATCTTCCGGATTAATTTCAGGGATAATCAGCGGCACTTGGGGATCCATTCTGAACGCACTTGAATTATCTATTACTACAGCGCCGCGCCTTACTGCTTCCGGTGCTAATACTTCACTTACTTTGCCGCCGGCAAACAATGCAATGTCAATATCCTTGAAAGAATCTGGTTTTGCCTCTTCTACAGTATATTCCTCATCACAAACCATTAATTTTTTACCGGCAGATTTGGCAGATGCCAAAAGTTTGAGTGAAGCAAATGAAAAATTTCTTTCTTCAAATAAACGTATAAATTCCTGACCAACAGCACCTGTTGCTCCTAAAACAGCTACATGGGGCAATTTGTTCATTACAAACACCTCACTTTAAATAATTTTCAAGACCATAAACAAGCCCTGGAATTTTCATAACTTTATGACATGCAAGCATTACTCCCGGCATAAAAGACTTCCGATCAAGCGAATCATGTCGGATCGTAAGTATTTCCCCATATCCTCCAAAAAGTACTTCCTGATGAGCGACATATCCTGGAAGCCTTACACTATGAATCGGAATATCTTCATACTTGCCACCTCTTACCCCCGGCAGGCCCTCTTTTGTTTCATCTTCATCGGGATGCAATGTACGGGCTGCAGCAATTTTTTCCGCTGTCAATTTAGCCGTCCCGGAAGGCGCATCAAATTTATGATTATGGTGAAGTTCTATAATTTCAGCATTAGGAAAATATTTAGCTATTTCTTCAGATACTTTCATCATTAATACCGCACCAAGAGAAAAATTAGGGGCAATCAGGCAATGAGAACTATTTTTATCGCAAACAGCAGACAAACTTTTTCTTTCTTCCGTTTTCAAGCCAGTTGTGCCAATAACCATATTTATGCCAGCTGCAAGAACCGTCTGTGCATTTGAATAAATAACTTTAGGTGAAGTAAAATCAACGACTACATCAGGCTTACCACCAACAAAAGCTTCTTCCAGGCTTCCATAAATCTGTATTCCTTTATATCCAATACCCACGACGTCCCCAATATCCTGCCCCGTACATTTAGGATCTACCGCTCCGCAAAGGATAAGCCCTTCTTCCTTCTCAATAGAACGAACCACTTCACTGCCCATCCTGCCGCTGGCACCGTTAACCAGAACCTTTATCACTACAGTCCCCTTCTTTCTATTTACTACCCCAAAATAATATAATTACATCTGTTATTAAATTATAAGAATCGTAGTATAAACAAAAGGAGAAGTCAATCATCAGATAGTATTTTTTGCATTTCCAATGCTGATCGAATCGCGTTTTCTGATTTAGACATTCCTGAAATCATTTGAGCAATATTTTCTACTTGCTGCCGCCCATCTAAAAGCATGGCCTTGGAAGATGTCTGCCCGCGGCTAATGATTTTTTCAATTTTATAATAGCGTCCGGGAATACTTGCAGTCTGCGGCAAATGTGTAATAATAAGCACCTGCAGATATTTTGACAAAATTTTTATTTTTTTTGCAATCTGTATTCCTATTTTTCCGCTGATTCCCACATCAATTTCATCAAAAACAAGAGTTTGTCCTCTCATCAACCGTGAAATTACGATTTCTATGGCTAATGCAATTCTCGATAGTTCTCCTCCTGAAGCGGTTTCTTTCATAGAACGTAAAGATTCTCCCCTATTAGCAGAAAAATACAGCTCCATTTCTTCAACACCGGATGATACAGGTGCCGCTGCGGGGATTAAATGTAAAGTCATCCTTGGATCATCCATCCCCATATCTTGCAATAAAGATATGATCTTTTCCGTAAATTCACAGCCTGTAAGAATACGTTGTCGATTTAGTGCTTCCGCCTTTTTCATCACCGCTTCTGTCAATAATTTGTATTTTTCTTGCATCTCTTTATTTTCATAAATGAGATTTTTAAGGCTGGTACATTCTTTCTCTGCATTCTCTTCATAATGAATTACATCTGCCAATGTAGGGCCAAATTTTCGCTTCAACCCTATCAATATGTTGCTTCTTGATTGCAGTTCTGATAATTCTTCATCTGAAAAATCCGCAGCGGATATATAAGTATCTAATTTCCCTTCTATATCTTCTAATGAATATAATACCGTTCTCAGTTCTTCATCTGTTTCCTTCATTTCTTTATCATAACGGGATGCCGTTGATACCGCTTTAGATGCTGATGCCAATAAATCTCGGGCACCACCTTCATCACTGAGAGCAGAAAGAGCTGCTTTTACGGAATAGATAATTTTTTCATAATTTTGCAAAATGGAAAGGCGTCTATCTATTTCTTCATCTTCCCCGTTTATGATATTAGCCGTCCGAATTTGCTCTAATTCCCATTCAAGAATATCAATACGTCGTTCATTTTCCTGCCTATGCGCATGAAATTCCTCTAAATTTTTTTTAGTTTCTTTCCATTCCTGATATATATGGTCATATTCATCACGGAGCGTTGAGATTTCAGGCGTAAACCTGTCAATAATCCTCCTGCAATATTCAGAAGAAAGAAGTTCGATAGCATCATTTTGTTCATGTAGACGAACCAGTTTTCTGCCGATAAATTCCAATTGTTTTACAGTACAGAAATCTCCATTAATCGTGCAGATTCCCCGACCGGACCGATTTAATTTTCGAGTAATAATAATCTGTGAATCTGCTGCATCAAAGCCAAATGATGATAAAATAGAAACTATTTCATCATCAGCAGAAAAAACGCCTTCCACTTTAAAAAATTCTGCACCAGTACGAATCAAATCGGTCCGTGCGCGTCGCCCCAAGAGTATCGCAAGCGCATCAATCAAAATAGATTTACCGGCTCCCGTCTCTCCGGTAAATACTGTCGCACCATCAGTTAATTCAATAATGGTATCTTCAATAATCGCAAAATTAACAATATGTAAACTTTGAAGCATATTTCCTCCTATGCTTTCAGAAGCTCCTGTATTTTTTTCTTAAACAGCTCCACATCATCCGGATTTCTCATGATAAGGAGAATCGTATCATCTCCTGCAAGTGTTCCCATAATCTCACTATATCTGGTCTGATCGATAGCGGCTGCTACGGATTGTGCCGATCCCGGCAATGTATGAATCACAATTAGGTTCATGCTGCTTTCAATTCCGATAACCGCTTCTTGGAAAAGAAATGATGTATGGTTCTTAGACATGATCCCCGGTTTCTCTGTGGACAGAGCATATCGATAATGACCATCTTTATATGGGATTTTAATAAGCATGAGATCTTTGATATCTCTTGAAACGGTTGCTTGCGTGACAATAATCCCCTCTCTCTTTAGAGCAGCCGCCAGTTCTTCCTGTGTTTCAATAATCTGATGCTGTATAATTTCTTTTATTTTCATGCTTCTATATCTTTTCATCGCATATCCTCCTACACCTTATTTCATATGGATCTTTATTAACAGTTTATTGATTTATTTTATAGTATTTAATGCATAAGGTCAATAAATATTGCATAAAAATAAAACCCTTAACTTGCTTGCTTATGACTATCAACAGATTCCGTTAACTGTCAAAAATGTACAAATAGCACAGAAGCTTCCTATCTGTGCTATTTGTACATTTATCTGATAATTGACCTTTAATCGGAATCAGGATTTCTTCATAAGTTTACCGGAAAGCGTACCCCAAAAATCATGATCAAAGAAACGAACAAAACGAATAGGTTTACTAACTCCCTGTACAAGCAGGATATTATTCGTTTTTAGTTCGTAACTCCCATTACCGTCTGCTGATATATATAGAATATGTTCCCGTGATGGCAATGTAATTTTTACGATATCCTTTTCGGATAATACGGATGCAAATCGTGACAAAGTGTGGGGACATATCGGAACTACCATCATCTGCTTTACGGAAGGAGACAGGATTGGTCCGCCGCAAGAAAATGCATATCCCGTAGAGCCGGTTGCTGTCGATATAATCAAGCCGTCGGCAGGATACTGTTGTGCAAAAATATCATTGATATACAGGTTGACTCTTACCATTTTGCCAATTTGTGCACGACCGATTACGATATCATTTAAAACATCAGGCAGAAAAGTTCTTGTGCCATCAGCATGCAATATGCAGGAACTCAAAAACATACGATCTTCTAAAACATATTTTTGCGATATAATCTGATCCAATCGCTCTTCCACGTCAGACTGGCGTATTGAATTTAAAAAACCAAGTTCTCCCAAATGGATACCGATTAAAATAACAGAGTAATCTGAAAAAGCCTTAGCAGCTTCTAAATATGAACCATCACCCCCAATAGAAAGAATATATTTTAAATTTTTGCCCATCCAGTTTGTGCTTTTATACCGGTCTTTATCAATAGCTATATCCCGTGACTCAAAACCGCCTCGTGCATACTCAGCCACATAATATTCAATATGTTTGGCTTGAAGAATCGAAATCAACTTGCCCCAAAAAGTATAAAGTGCTTCCTTTCCCATATTAGGAAATATACCGATCTTCATGACATTTCTCCCTTAAATACCTGATGTGATTCTTCTACTATATCGTGAATAATATCTGTATTCACCATAGACCGTTCCGGCCTATCTTTCTTCAGCAATGCTAAAAATTCAATATTCCCGGATCCGCCTTTAATTGGTGAATATGTTATCCCCCATACGTGGAATCCTTCTGTTTCAAATGCTGACAAAGTATCCCTTATTACGTCTTCATGGATATTCTTATCACGAATAACTCCGCCCTTTCCAACCTTTTCTTTCCCCGCTTCAAACTGCGGTTTAATCAGAATAACTACGGATCCCTCCGGTTTAAGTATAGAATGTACGGCCGGCAGAATTTTTAATACGGAAATAAAAGAAATATCAGTCGAAATGAAATCTACTTTTTCTCCTATCATATCTTCAGTTACCTGTTTGATATTTGTTTTTTCCAAATTAATTACATGAGGATTAGTACGTAATTTCCAATCAAGCTGATTGGTTCCCACATCAATAGCATACACTTTGGCAATGCCGTTTTGAAGCGCACAATCGGTGAATCCACCCGTGGAAGCGCCGATATCAGCCATCACAAGATTTTTTAAATCAAGATGAAATTCTTTTATCGCCTTTTCCAGTTTATATCCCCCACGCCCGACATATGGCATAACATGTCCTTTAATTCTGAGTCTGACATCAGACGGTATCTTCGTTCCCGGTTTATCAACAGGAACATCATTCACCAGAATAATTCCTGCCATAATATGCCGTTTCGCATTTTCCCGGGTTTCAAAAAAACCTCGTTCTACCAAAAGAACATCCAGTCGTTCTTTTTTTACTTTATTCATATCTTTTATTCCTTTACCTGTTGTAAATCAAAGCAAATACTGCGCAAGAAACTTATTTTCTCCGGCAAAGGATCATTTCCGGCAGCTCTCTCAACGGCTTAAATTCTTCTCCGAAAGCCCCCAGGCTCTGTACAGCAGCAACAGCTTCCTTCCGTGCTCTCTGTTGTGCCTGATGTTTCCCCAAAAGCGTCACATAAGTGCATTTATGTTCTGAAATATCCTGTAATGGAACTTTCCCCATTTCCTGAAAAACTCCATTGAAATCCAAAAGATCATCCGTAATTTGAAATAGAAGCCCTATATGCTTTCCATATGTATGAATCGCTTCCTTATCATTTTTAGAAAGCCCAGCAATTTCTGATGCCATATCCAAGGAAGCGCATATCAGTTTACCTGTCTTACATTGATCTAAAAACATTAATTCTGACAGACGGAGTGTTTTACCTTCTGCCCCTTTATCATGTGCCTGCCCTCCTACCATTCCAGCAGGACCTGCCGCGGCTGTTAAAATTTTTATCAATGCTATACGTTTGAAAAACGATATATTGTTTTCACAGGCAAGGAGTTCAAAAGCATAGGTTAAGAGCCCATCTCCCGCCATAGTTGCAATACCTACCCCATATTTTTTATGATTGGCCAACTTTCCCCGCCGATAGTCATCATTATCCATGCCCGGCAAATCGTCATGAATGAGTGAATATGTATGAACACATTCCAATGCGCAGGCCACATTTATATATAAATTCGAATCCACACCCAATATATCTAGAAGTACCAAAAATAAACAGGGGCGTATCCGTTTTCCCCCTGCCATTAAACTATATTGCATAGATGCGTATAATGAATCATGTGCCGGATCTGACGGCATAAGAAGACATTCCAATGCATCATCAACTAGTATCTTCTTATTTACCATCATTTCTTTTATCACGCGTTTCCTCCCCTTGCTGGATTAATTTTTCTATTTCAACAGAAATATCATGTATATCTCTCTCGGTTTCTTTCAATATAGTAAGACAAGCCATTGCTGCTTCTGTCCCCTTTTTATATTGGACAAGCATTTCTTCCAACGGTGTCTCTTCCTTCTGCAGTTGAGACACTACAGAACTTAATTCTTCCATGCAATCTTCAAATTTCTTTTCCATCATCTGCTCCTTTTATATGTTTACTGCAGATAAGAATATCTTCCATTCCACACCTTGAAAGAAACTGCATTCGCTCTAAAATATCCAATTTTTTATTGCTGATAACCTTTTTTAGTTTTCGATCCAGTATAATCCAATTATATAAAATATCCTTACGTACAGCAGTTACTTTTCCACTTTGTGCCAATATGTTAAAGATAGTTAAAGTATGCTGCAATTTAAGCTTGGATATATTCAGCTTGTCTCGAATAATTTTCTGTAAAACCAAGTACAAGCATATTATACGCTCTTCAATATATTTTTTATCAGGGACAGCAATTTCCGCTGCCTGCGTTGGCGTAGAGGCTCTCACATCAGCGGCCAAATCAAGTAAAGTCACGTCTGTTTCATGTCCTACTGCAGATATAACCGGTATCTTAGAACAGAACACTGCATCCAATAAAACTCTTTGATTAAAAGGTGTTAAATCCTCTTCCGCGCCGCCGCCTCTAGCAATAATAAGAATATCCGGCGGCTCTGTCTCTTCATTTGCCCTAATAACCATTTCTGCCATATCGGCCGCAGCATTCTCCCCTTGCACCGTTGTACTGTATAAAGAATATCTTACTGAATTATTCCGTAAAAATCCCGTCCGTATAATGTCATGGATGACCGCCCCTGACGCTGATGTAACAATTCCTACTCTAAAGGGGAATAAAGGTAATCTTTTTTTCTTTTCAATATCAAAATATCCTGAAGCTTTAAGTTCTTTCTTCAGCATATCCAATTTCTCCAAAATCGGACTCTCAGTAGAAGAAAGGATTCTATCCACCTGAAAAATCGGTCTACCGCTTATTTTGTCATATTTAATATTTCCAAGAATAAGAATTTCCGTCCCATTCTTAATCCTGCGTCCAAGAAACGCGCTTCTCATTTTCCCGATACGGCAGGTAATACGAGACTCTTCATCAATTAAAGAAAAAAATATGACTCCTGAAAAATGAAAGTGTAAATTGCTGACAGTTCCCGATATGGTTATATTTTTAAAAATATAATCTTTTTGAAGAGCACCTGCTACAAGGCTGCTGCATTCACGAACCGAGTAGACTTTCATATGTATACCTCATAAATGCTCCGAACGCATTTCCTGTCGCATTGTCACTGCTATACTCCACTTCTGCGAAGCATGGATGCAAAGATTTATGCCTGCATATTTCCGTAATACTCTTTCGCAGATACCCATTGCTCATTACTCCGCCGACTGCGATAAAGGTTCTCCCTTCTATAAAGCCATTATATGAGTCCAAGACTTTATGTAATGACTTGCCAATAGAGGAAAAAACGCCATAAGCAATATCTTCTGGTGTATAACGCTTAGTTTGTATATCACGCTGTACCTGCGCTTCCGGGCCGGCAAAACTGAATCCATTTTTAACATTTGCTACCGGTACTTTATATAATTGCTGATGTTTCATTGCTAATCGTTCCATAGACGGGCCTGCAGGAAAAGGCATTCCTAAAGAAACACCTACACGATCAATGAATTGTCCGGCGGTAATGTCCGCAGAATGAATCAGATCCACAATTTGCATAATATTCTTTTCCCATTCCACTGAAAGAACATCTTGTGTCCCCCCGGAAAGATGCATCATATAAAAAGGTGTTCCCCATATTTCAGGCATATTTTGAATGGCTGCCAATGCATGATTTTCCTGATGACTGAATTCGAAAACAGGTACACGTAGCACATAAGACAGCGACTCTGCCATACCTTTGCCGACAAGAAAAGCGGGCATGTAAGAATCTGCCCGCCGACGTGGAAATACTGATACGCCGATACCATTAATCTGATCAATCCATGGCTCTAATTGTCCCAAAATCACAGGGAGATTTCTGACATGCTGGAATACCATTTCTGACTGGGATAACCCTCTTTTTCCAGCCTTTACAGATAAAATAATACGTGACTCTCCCACTATACCTTCAGTACTGTCATATACAGCCGCAGATGTCGTATAGCAGCTTGTATCAATACCAAGGAATTTAGCCATTTTTTTCCCCTGTTACCGCACTTAAAATTCCATTGATAAAACGATAGGAATTTTCACCGCCATAAACTTTCGCAAGTTCAACAGCTTCATTGATGATAACTTTTCTATCCGCCTTATCCTCATAAGTATAATTAAATTCGGCAATCGCTATCCGCAAAATATTTTTATCTACAATATTTAACTGGCTTAGTGACCATTTTTTTAAAAACCTGACAATCTCCCCATCGATCTCATCCCGATGCAGCTGCACCTGTTCAACTAAAAAATCAGAAAAGGATTTTCCTTTCTCAGATAAAGCATCAGAGATATCTGCTGATACTTCTGCCGTATTAGGATTTATCTCCTTTGCATATAAAACTTTTAATGCATGTTCTCTGGCTTTACTTCTGCTCATTGTTCTGCTTTCTTTATTTAATAACTTCTGTCACGGCTACATCAACTGATAAAACAGGTTCATCAGTCAGTAGTAAAATTTCGCGTTGTACTTGTTTTTGTACAAGATATCCCACCTCATGGACATGACAGCCATAAATGAGCGAGATAAAAATATTAATAGTCATTCCATTTTTATCATGGCGGATTAAAATCCCTTTATGCGCCTTTTTGCCAAATGCTGAAGTAATTCCCTTGACGATATTCTGAAGACCTTCCGATGTAAATCCCTTAACTTCCGGAATAGCAAGAATAGTTTCTTCAATTTTCAGATAAAGTTCTTCATCTGAAACAACAGAATACAAATCTTCCACCATATCGCTTACCTTGCTGCATCAAAAACAATCTGCTGCACATTTACATTAACCTCCGCAACAGTAATTCCCGTATATTGAAAAATATCTTCTTTGACAGTTTCCTGTAACTGCAAGGCAACAGCAGGGATTCTCATCCCATGTTTCACGCAAATATATAAATCAATAATTACATTTTTATTTCTTATGGAGACACGAACACCTTCCGCATCCCCATCGCCAATCACAGAAGAAATTCCATGCGAATATCGATCATCCATGGACATAACCTCATTAATTTGAAGCGCTGTATCCCTGGCAATAATAGCAAGCACCTGTTCAGAAATACTGATAACCCCCAATGATGTTTTAATTTCTGCAGCTGCCATCAAAAAGATCTCACTTTACACGTTCAATATAGTCGCCGGTACGTGTATCAATACGGAGCACTTCCCCTTCATTAATAAAAAGTGGAACGGATACGGTATATCCGGTTTCCAGTTTGGCAGGTTTTGACCCGCCGGTCGCCGTATCGCCGCGAATCCCTGGTTCTGTTTCAACAACTTTCAGCTCAACAGAGTTCGGAATATCAATCCCGATAATATCCCCATTGAAAAACATAACAGAACATTCCATCTCTTCCTTAAGGAAATTAATCTTATCTCCCAATTGATCCTTGCGAAGCATAATCTGTTCATACGTTTCCGTATCCATAAAACAATAGGATTCATCAGCCTCGTACAAATACTGCATCGGCTTACGTTCTACAATGGCCGGCTGCAATTTAATCCCGGCATTAAACTTACGCTCAACAACCGAACCATTTACCATGTTCTTCAGCTTTGCACGTACAAATGCCGCACCTTTCCCCGGTTTTACATGTAAAAATTCGACACACTGCCATACAGATCCATCGAGTTCAATGGTAATACCCGGTCGCAAATCATTACTGGAAATCATTTACTTTCTTCCTCCTGCTACATTCTTAAAAATTTTTTTGGGAATTTTGTTAAGACTTCAATACCGTCTTTTTTTATAACAACCGTATCTTCAATACGGACTCCACCAATTCCTGGAATATATACCCCAGGTTCCACCGTTTCTATCATATTTTCTTTCAATACCGTATGGTCCCGTGCTGATAAAAATGGAGATTCATGAATCTCCAGCCCCACACTATGTCCAAGTGAATGGATGAAATAAGACTCAAATCCATCTTTCTTCAGATACTCTCGCGCCGATTTATCCACTTCCGAACAAATAATTCCCTCCTTAAGCTGCATTTCAATATGCTCATTGCAGCGTAAGACACTGTCATAAATCTTCTGCAGTCGCTCTGAAACATCTCCTATGGCGACCGTCCGTGTAATGTCAGAATGGTACCCCTTATAAATAGCACCAAAATCAAAAGTGACCAAATCACCATCTTCCAAAACCTTTCCTGTGGCTACACCATGAGGATATGCGGACCGTTCACCCGATGCGACAATAGTATCAAAAGATTTTCCTTCCGATCCTTCTTCAAGCATAGCGCACTCAAGGATAGTCCTCAACCGTGCCTCAGTTATTCCTGCCTTGATAAAAGGAAGAGTTGCCTTAAATCCCGCATCTGATATACGACAAGCCTCTTTTATACAGGAAATTTCTTCCTCAGATTTGATCTGCCGCAACCGATCTATTTGAGAAAACCTGAATTCTATATTCGGCATATATTCATGAAAAGACAGGTACATCTGATAGGAAAAAACCGTTTCTACTCCCATAGTTCTTATATGGTATTCATCAGCAAGCTTCGCGACTATTTCTGCCAGATGACCTTTGTAATCCACCACTGTATAATCGGCAGCTTCTTTTCTTGCCTGCTCTGTATATCTGCTGTCCGTCAGAAGGTACAACTCCTCTTTTGTCAGAAGCAGATAACTGTCTGAACCTGTAAACTTACTTAAGTATCTGCAGTTTTCATCCTTTTGCACAAAAATTGCATCTAATTGATTTTCTCTAAGAAAATCAATTATTTTCATTTTTTCAGTCATTAAATCACCACTTTTCCGTTTCTTTATGATACCGTAAAAGTGCATGTTTGTCCATTTTGCTTTGGTTTCGGCAATAATTTCTGTTACGATTCCTTATTACCGGATAATCCGATAAAAAATGTTCCGTTATGGCAGTATCTGTAAATCACTTTATCAGATGATCCGTAAAATTATGAAAAGTCAAAATTGTCCTGTCACCCATATAATGTGTCATGCAAGTAATACCGGCATTATATAAACTGAAATTCCAAGCTGTTTTTAACGGTATATCCAAAAGACCGCAGATAATTGTCCTGATAGCCGCACCATGGCTTACAATTACATAAGTCTTATTATCCCCGCGGTTAATGATCTCTTTAACCGCCTGCACCGTCCTCCTCTGTAAATCGGCAAAAGACTCGCCGTGAGGCAGCTGCAGTAGTTCCGGATGATGATACATCTCCTCAATCATTCCCGGCCAGCAATGCTCAATCTCTTCAAAAGTTTTTCCTTCCCAGTCGCCAAAATGAAGTTCCTGCAACGCATCAACCACTTCGACATTCATACTCTTCAATTTTGCAATTTCTTTCGCCGTTTCCATGGCTCTTCCCAAACTGCTGGATATTATTCCATTCAGAAAAATTCCTTCAAACCAATGAGCTGTCAGCTTTGCCTGTTCTTTCCCCAATGCACTCAGTGCCACCTCAGTACTGCCTTGGTACCTTCCAGATTCATTCCAGACCGTTTGTCCATGACGAACAAAATATAGCGTGATCATCTATTCAAGAACCTTTCTCAATGCATTAACTAATCGTAGATTTTCTTCCTTTATCTTTACTGCAATCCGAAAATAACTTTCATCCAACCCTGCATAATTACCGCATTGCCGCAAAATAATTTTATAAGGCCATAGTGCTTGCTGCAGTTCATATGCTGATTTGAACTTTCTCATCAGTTTGCATAAAAAGAAATTAACACTTCCCGGATATACCTTAATACTATCGATTGCAGACAAATCCGTAATCATCCTATTCCTTTCCGTTTTACAATATTCTCGTGTTCTCTGAATATACGCATCATCTGCCAATGCACTCTTCATATAAGTCTGCACAAGTCCATTTACATGCCAAGGAATTAATTGCTCCCGGCATTTCTTAGCAATTTCTTCTGTGGAAAAACTGCATCCGATTCTTAGCCCCGGGACAGCATAAAATTTCGTTAAGGAAGAAACTATAATAACCTGTCTATGGCAAAGGCAAAGTTTTCGGTAGGAAAAAGAGTCTCCTAAAAAGTCCACAAAAGACTCATCCAAAATTAAATAGCTTTGCGTTTTTTCTACAAGCGGAAGTATCTGTTTCAACCTTTCCTCATTAAGTATTTGTCCGTCAGGATTGTTGGGGTTCCCTAAATATACAACAGATTTCGGTTCTATCTTTGTAAAAAACTCCACTGGAATTTTGAAATCTGTTTTTGCAGACAACGGTATTTCCTCTACCTTTGCGTTGACAGATTCAGCTGATAGACGATACTCGCTAAATGACGGTGCCGGTACATAAACCTTGCCAGGCAGCAGCACACGGAGCAGAGTATACATAATTTCTGTAGCACCATTCCCAACCGTTATCATCCGGTCAGGCATGCCATACCTGTTTGCCAAAGCAGAAATAAGCTCTCGACATTCCATATCAGGATACCGCAATACCTCTTTTTCCCAGGATCGAATAAGTGCTTCTTTGCCTTTCGGGGAAAGTCCTAACGGATTGATATTGATACTGAAATCTAAAAAACCATCCCGTTCTCCTCCCGGCAATTTAAATATATCGCCACCATGCCTACTTTGTGAAAGGATCATCTAATTTACACTTTCTAATCTGCATACCTTGATTTGTCAACCGTACTGTATCTAGATAAAAAACTCCTAAATCATAATCTTTAATTTTCGTCCGGATTGCTTCAATATCTGCACCAGGTGCTACGATTAACCCAAGAACAGTTCCACTGTGTGCGCAAATAACCCCTTTTCCGCCTAATGCGGTTCCCCTCGTATAAAAATCTTCCAGCGGCTTTTTAAAAAGTATCTTCTGGTTTGCAAACGCGCTGATTGTAGCCGCCTTTCCGATAACTTCCAATGACTGATTTTTTAATCCTTCCACCAAAAAAGACATCGCTTTCTCTATTTCAGTTTGATTGCTCTTTTGCAATGAAATCAGATCTTTCCTATTGTTAAAAGACATCGTATCAACTTCACCGCCACAATCGTAAATTAAAATCTGCATATCAGGACAATGCCCCATTTCCCGAATCACTTTCCCGTCACGGTAATCAAACTCCACAATCCCCTCAAAAAACGTAGCATCACTGGGTTCAATAGAAAGCGCGATCGTTGCTAATTCACGCGGAGAAAGAATTTCCCCGACACTTAACGCTGTCGCCTGGCATACCGCACTTATATCGGCCGTACTTGACGCCAATCCCTTTCCCCTCGGAATATAGGATTTTAGCTTAATCGGAACAATCATATCGGGTCTTTTCAGATAAACTAATGTACGTTTCACGGCCTCCGCCGCCTTATCAGGCAAAATGTCACCAATTCCGTCGAATCCGCTATAAGCATAAGAATATCGATTAATCGGGCAAGTCACCATAAAGGAGGATCCATTCGCATACCCCTGAATAAACTCTCCGCATGATCCGGGAGATATAACTAAATATGCCATGCCCCACCTTTAACCAATAACACAAATAAGAATGCTATAAACGCTTCGGTGATTTCTGTAATAAACCCATAAGTATCACCGGTTGTTCCGCCAATCTTTTCAACTATCCACGAATTTAAATAAAGACCGAACAATATAGCCGCACTGAAGAGAATAATATAGTCAAGCCCAAAACAAACTGCCGGCAGAATAGCTGTAAAAAATGCATAAAAAACCACATTTTTAGACCTATAGGCCGAAAAGGACTTCCCGATTCCATATGGTCTGGCATAAGGATATTCACATATACTGATAACCAGATTTAACCTTCCCAATGTCGGCATCGCGATAAGGACAAAATATAGCGCAGTATCAGCAGAAGCCAGCGCGAATGTTTTTAAGAGAACTATCAATAAGACAGAAAGTACCCCAAAAGCTCCTACATGGCTGTCTTTCATAATTTCCAGGCTTCTCTCTTTGCTGCGTCCCGAAAATAAGCCGTCAGCGGAATCCATAAGCCCATCAAGCAATAATGCCCCTGTAATAAAAAGTTCCGACATAACCAAAATAAACCCAATCAAAAGAGGGCTGCCGAGTGGTCGTATCAAAAAGAAAACACCGCATAACAGGAGTCCTATAATCCATCCAATTACAGGAAACCATGTTACACTTTTCCCAAAGTCTTCATCTTTCCATTCAGTTTGTGTGTCAAGGCGAAGCCGCGTCAGAAACTGCAGCCCGACAAGAAAACTTTTCATTCCATCACCAAAATAATAGAATCAACGATTCCATAAAGGCAAAAATAATAGTAGCCAGATACATCATCCAAATAGTAGTCTTAATGTGCTCCGCCCGCAAAGTTTGATCCGAATCCCCCATATAAGCACGAAACTCCGGTTTCCCATTGTAATAATTATATCCGCCAAGCTGCACATGCATTGCACCCGCCACAGTAGCTTCAGCATAACCCCCATTGGGACTCGGATGTTTGTTCGCATCACGAAATCCGATCACGCATGCGTTTCGCCAATCTAGCCGAAGAATAAAAGCGGCTATAATAAAAAGTAAATAAGTAACCCTCGCGGGTATGTAATTCAAAACATCATCAAGCCGTGCAGCAGCTCTGCCGAAGAAAAGATAGCGTTCGTTTTTATAGCCGATCATGGAATCCATCGTATTGCCTGCTCGATATACAATAGCGCCAATTGGGCCCAAAAGTAGAAAATAAAATAGCGGGGAAATAATTCCATCAGTCGTATTTTCTGCAACAGTTTCTATCGTCCCTCTTGAAATTTCACTTTCATTTAATCCGTCAGTATCTCTTCCTACAATCCAAGATAACCGAGCACGCGCTGTTTCTACATTTCCTTTTTTCAGAAGATTGTATATTTCCATCCCATCACGGGCAAGCGCGCGCGGAGTAATCGAAACATAGAGTAAAACCGCACTAAGCAGAAAATAACAGAAAATTCCTGCTTTCGCAGCAATATACAATATTACCGTAGATACAATACCTACGCTCACCAAGACAAGAAGAACCACACCACATCCGTAAAGGAACAGCTTCATATTATCCGTATGATGCTTCGGATACAATTTATTTTCCCATGTGGAGATCAGTTTCCCGATGAGAACTACCGGATGCCAGTCCGATCGGGGATCTCCTATTACTGCATCTATTATCAATGCCATAAACGGAACCAACGCATAAGGGAGAGTTTCCAATTCACTCACCCCAAGACTTCATAAAACTTCTTCATATCAAAATGTTTTCGTACTGTATCGGCAAGACGGTCAAATTCCGATTCTTTATATTGGCGATAACGGAACTGCACAGGAAGCGTCTCCAATCCTTTTCTTTTACGAAGTGCGTTAATTATCGCCCGCCTAAGATCATCATTATCAAAGATACCATGGCAGTATGTACCAAATATATGATGTGTTTCATTGATATATCCGTCTTGCACTTGCACCGGTTGATTACTTCTCCGCACTATATTAAAAAGGCTTTGTGCTGAATGGGTAAGTACCGTTTCCCCCATATGTATTTCATACCCTTTTAAATGGCTTCCTTTAAAATCCATACCAAGAAATGGCAAGGCTTCACAATTAAACTCTACCTGATATGTATTTTTTTCCCCCTGCATGGTTGTAACATAAGGCATTAACCCCAGTCCTTCCACTGCATCATTACTGCTTTCTACATGTAATGGATCACAAACCTTTTCTCCAAGCATCTGATAGCCGCCGCAAATTCCAACCACGGGAATACCTTTTGCTGCAAGCGCTTTAATATCATGATCGTACCCTTGTCGCTTCAGATAAAGCAAGTCCTCTGTCGTATTTTTACTGCCCGGCAGTATAATAAGATCCGGACTCCCAATCAAATCTCCCTGCTGAATAAAACGCACGTTTACATCCGGTTCATGGGTAAATGCATCAAAGTCCGTGAAATTTGAGATTTTAGGCGTTTGGATAATAGCAATATGAACATCATGCATAATCTGATTCCGTGGCATTTCCTGAAGTGACACGGAATCTTCATCATCAATCCCCAGCTTATCCAAATAAGGAATAACACCTAAGACCGGAATCCCCGTATGTTCTTCAAGGAATGTCAATGCCGGTTCCAAAAGTGTAATATCCCCGCGAAATTTATTAATAATAAGTCCCTTCACAAGTTTACGTTCTTCAGGCTCTAACAGTTCAAGGGTTCCTACAATAGACGCCAGCGCCCCGCCACGATCAATATCTGCGATCAAAAATACGGGAGACCGGCATTCTTTTGCAATCCGCATATTGACAATATCATTCTTTTTCAGATTGACTTCAGCAGGACTTCCCGCCCCCTCAATCACCAGCACATCATAATGTGTTTCCATGAAATCAAGACTCTTTTTTACGGAAGACCATGCCTCTTGGCTATATTTATTTTGATATTCTGAAGCGCTATAATTACCGACCGATTTACCGAGAAGAATCACCTGAGAGCAGGAATTCCCCGTGGGTTTCAAAAGTACAGGATTCATCTGCACAATAGGATCTTCCCCTGCGGCTTCCGCCTGGGCAACGGTAGAACGGCCGATTTCTCCACCAGAATGCGTAACATAGGAATTTAGTGCCATATTCTGCGCCTTAAATGGGGCAACATGATACCCATCTTGTTTGAGAATTCTACAAAATGCCGTTGTTAAAATACTTTTACCCACATGAGAGCTTGTTCCCTGAAACATAACTTTTTTGGCAATTTTTCTCACCATGGTTCCACTCCTCTGCTTTTAAGCTCCACTGTAATTCCTGCAATTGATAGATATACCTTATCTGCCTTTTGGGCCACATACTGATTTGCCAATCCCACCAAATCGCGGTATACCCGGCTCATTGCGTTGGCCGGTACGATGCCCATCCCCAACTCGTCAGAAACAAAGATAATTTCCTTGTTATCCGTCTGGGAAATGATATTAAAGAGCAATTCCAAATCTTTCTCCAGTAATGTTTGTAATGCCGTCAGATCGTTAATTCCAAGTGTTTCATTATCTTTATTCGCCAAATGCTCCATAAGAATATTGTTGACATACATCGTAATGCAATCAAAAAGAACCGTGTCCGCTTCCATAAGAACAAATCCTATTTTGCCGCTGACTTCTCCTAAAATTTCAAATGTTTTCCAGTCTTCCGGGCGCCTTTTTTGATGCAAGATAACGCGGTATTTCATTTCATCATCTAAAATTCGGCTTGTTGCGACATATCCTTTTCTTTTCCCTGTAGAATGATACATCAGCTCTTCGGCAAACTCACTCTTGCCGCTTCTTGACCCGCCTAACACTAAAAATATCTTATTGCCCATCTGTGCCTTACCACCTTAAATCCCGAGTATGTCTTTTACATAATAACATATGTAAAATTCCTATGCCAATTAGACGGATTCCACCACTCGTCTTACTTAAAAGTGCTACAATGTAAATATATTTTAAGTTATGGAGGATATCATGACAGAAGAATTGAATCAAGATCCTTACCACATTGATTTAATGCGAACCTTATGGGAAAACACTTATCGTGGAACCGTTTTCGATTATAAAGAGCAATATGTTGCAACCATACGATTAATCCTAAGCATTCCCCTTGATCGCAGCGAAGTCCCTGAAAATGCTCCGAAGGTTAATCCCTCAGTTATTGTACTCATTGAAGACACTATTCTTTCTCCGCTTGAAGTCGTGGAATTTGAACAAATTATGTCCAAGATCATCACGAAAAAAGTATCAAGTGAATATTTTCAACCAGACCGTATTATGTACTTTTACCCAAGCCCTTCTGATGGTGCGGAAACAGCAAATAGAAATGTAGATAATGTAAACTAATTATTTTGTTAAAAAGATCTTATACTACAAGAAAACGGTGCTATGTGTGATATAAATCACTGCACCGTTTTAAATTTCTCAAAATATATTATTCTGCTGAAATAAACATCGGATATAGCGGTTGTCCACCATCATACATCTCAAACTCTATGTCTGAATAAATTTTCTCCACTGCTGCCAACTCACGACCACATGCATCTTTCGACATATCTTTTCCATAATATACAGTAACCACACCCGTATCTTCATCAATAAGGGATTCCAGTAACTTCCGAAAACACTTATTGAAATCTTTTTCTGTAAAAACCTGGTGATCTTTTGTTATCCCCATATAATCTCCCTTATGGATAACAATATCCCCAATAAGGCTATCCCTCACTGCAGCAGTAATCATTCCTGTTTTTATCTGCTGCACTCTCTTTGACATTTCATTCAAATTTTCCTCAATACCGATATTATCCATAAATGCCATCGCAGCAGCTAACCCTTCCATAGGATTAACAGATGGCACAATGTGTATTTTCTCACCAAGCATTTTCTGGAGTTGCTGTGCCGCTAAAATAATATTTTTATTATTAGGCAATAGGATATATTTATCATACCTTCCATTTTCTATACCTGCATTCAATTCCTGAACGGAAGGATTCATCGACTGCCCGCCAGATACAACATCGCAACCGAGTTTTTGGTATAATTCTGTCCAACCGTCACCGGATACAACTGCTAAAACCCCTAACGGACGTTTAGGTTCATCTTGTTGCTTTTCTTTATTTTTATGAAACTGGTCAACCATATTGTCACATTTAATATCATGCAATGTCCCCCAAGAGGCAGCCATATCTAAAACATGCCCCGGCCGTTGGGCATGAATATGGACTTTGATAAGATTATCTCCTTCCGCCACAATCATAGATTCGCCCCAGGTTCCCAATTTCTGGCGTATTTCTTTTGCCGCCAATTTACAAGGACTGATAATAAACTCCGTGCAGTATGGATACTCGATAGAAAAAGATTCTCCTTTTGCTTCCAACCGACTGATTACCGGTTTAATCTCCAAATTTACTTCGCTTACTTTTCCGGTCAATCCGTTAAGGCATCCTATGAGGAAGAATATCAGGCCTTGTCCTCCAGCATCGACAACATTTGCATCTTTCAAGATTTTTAACTGCTCCGGCGTTTTTGCCAAAGCATCATTGCCATGACCAATGGCAGACTCCAAAACCTTGCTGAAATCAGGTTCCTGCCTGATCACTTCATATGTTCCTTTGGCAATTCCCCTTGCAACGGAAAGAATAGTCCCTTCTACCGGCTTGGTTACTGCACGATAAGCATATAAAATACCATACTGAAAAGCTTTTCCCATTTGGGTTCCCGATGCTGTCTTTTTACCACGTAATCCACGGCTTATCCCATGAATAATCTGAGAAAGGATAACACCTGAATTCCCTCTTGCCCCCATAATTGCACCGGCGGAAGCCTTTTCCGCAATCATACCTACCGGCTCATCGGCACTGACATCACTGATCATACTATACATCGATTTCAGCGTATTCAGCATATTATTTCCTGTATCCCCATCAGGAACAGGAAAAACATTCAGCTGATTTAATATTTCATATTTTTGTTCAAACATCTGATATGCGCCAATCAGCATATTCTTAAAACAACCACCATCAATAATCGTATACATGCAATTCTCCCCCATCTCAGGCGCTCTCAAAAATAATACCTACCAGTCCCGGTCCTAAATAGCAAGCTAATACTGGTGTCCCTGTCGTCAAAGTGACATCAATATCAGGATATTTTTCCTGAACGATAGACTGTAATTCTTTTCCGCCTTCCGGATTCTCAATATGGACGATACCGATACGTTTGCAAGGAGCATTCTCATCTAAGTACTTTATTAAACTGGCTACCGCTTTCTTCCTTGTACGCACTTTGTCCAAAACATCCACTTCATTGTTCTTATTTAGATAAATACATGGTTTTATCTTTAATATACTTCCAATTAACCCCGCAGCCTTACCAATTCTTCCTCCACGACGAAGGTAATCCAGGGTATCCACAGTAAAAGTTGTTCTCATATGTTCAGCAACTTCCGTCAATTTATCCGTGATTTCTGCAAAAGAATTGCCACTTTCAATGAATTCCAAAGCATCCTGAACCATTTGGAGCATTCCAACAGCCGTCGTCTTGGTATTAATTACTGATATATTTCCCCTTCCAGATTGTTTTGCAGCCAAAACCGCACCATTGTATGTACCACTGACTGCAGTTGTGATGCATAAAACAATAATGTCATCTTTTTCGGGAATCAAATTAAATGCATTTGAAAAATCTCCCGTGCTCGGCTGGCTTGTAGGTATTGCTTGATTTGTCTTTTCAGAGTATTCAATAACCTGCCTGATTGTTGCTTCATTCTCAGGAATATACTCTCCTTTAATAGATAAACTAAGAGGGATAACATGCAAATTTGAATATTTAGACAACATTTCTTGAGGAATAGCAGATGTGCTGTCCGCAATGATATGAATCATACAATACAATCCTTCCTGTTATTTATTTTCGTGCCTTATTTTATATTCTTTCAATAGCTGCTGATATGCATATTCATCATATCCATTGGTGGCAAGGATATATTCTTTCAATTTGTTACGGCCTAAAGCGACATTCATAGCTGAAATTTCAAAGGGATCTAAAGAAATTCGAGCCAACTGTTCCCCCGTAGAAGAATATCCAACAACCCCATGTCCTAAAAGATCAAGAAGAGGCTCTTTCTTTACAATTTCACAAAAGCCTTTGAAAAACTTCTCTGCTTCTTTTTCCATCCGTTCCTTTGTTTTTCTATACTCTTCTGCTTTGTCCGCGGGAATTCTATAGCCATCTACAATTACAAACTTTTCCGGTAAATTAAACATATTTGCCTGCCCATATTTTTATACAACTTTCCACTGTATTTAAATATATATCTACATAAACATTTGGTCAAGCATATGAATCAATTAAAATACACATCTGTAACGCCTGCTCCTCCATTTTGAGGTTCTGCCATCCGAAAATCAGTTATAAACGGAAGCGTTTTCAAGTAATCATGAATTCCCTTCCGCAAGCTTCCCGTCCCTTTTCCATGAATGATTTGCACAGGGGAAACTCCCGCCATTATACAATCATTTAAAAATTTATCTATTTCAGGAATTGCCTCATATACAGTTTTGCCAATCACATTTACCGATGTACTTACTTCCTCATGTCGTAAATTTGATACATTTTTCTTTTGGTGTGATATTTTTTGCGGAATCATCTTCACCAACTGTTCTGCAGCAAAACAATGGCTTATATCCACACATATATTGGCTACTCCACAGGCAACCGTGATTTTCTTACCAGTTACAGAAATCACCTTTCCATTACTGCCTAACGTATCTATATAAATAATATCTCCCCGTTTGATTTCATCAGCAACAAGCCCCCGCTTCGACCGACTCTCCGGAATCTTCATATTTTCAATGGCACTTCTTGTAGTTCCCACATGTTTCATAAAAGCATCTTTATCGAGACTTGATGCCTTTTTAACATCTCTAATTATTTTTTCAGCCTGAATCCTCAAATTACGTTTTATATCAGAGGATTCTTCCCGCATTTTTGACAGTATGGCATTTTTCTTCAATAAAAACTCCTCCTGCTCCTCCTGCAATTGAGCTTTTACTCTGTCTGACTCTTGCCGAATGATACGGATAGATTCTTTCTCCTGCTCCAATTCTTTTCGCTGCTCATTTAGATGATTCATCACCATCTCCATATTATGAAAAGGTGATCTTTGCTGAAGCTCAACTGCCCGATTCAATATACTCTCCTGCATACCAAGCCGCCGACAGATATTAAATGCGTTGCTGTTTCCGGCAACTCCAATAATCAAATGATAAGTCGGTGATAACGTTTCCTTATCAAATTCAACAAACGCATTTTCAACTTCTGACAATTCGTAGGCAAGCTTCTTCATCTCGCTAAAATGTGACGTAATAATAGAGTTCACATTTTTGTTTACCAAATATTCCGTAACCGCTTGTGCCAACATGGCACCTTCAATTGGATCCGTCCCTGCTCCCAATTCATCTAAAAGTACAAGATCCTTTTCATTCACATAAGGTAGAAATGAAACCAACTGCGTAATATAGCTGGAGAAAGTCGATAAATTATATTGAATACTCTGGTCATCACCAATAATCGAATAAATGTGGTTATATACAGGCATCATTGAGCCTTCTGCAGCAGGGATAAATAAACCTGATTGATTCATCAATGCCAATATGCCCACCGTTTTGATAGCAATTGTTTTCCCGCCGGCATTGGAACCTGTTATGACAAGTATTTTGAAAGCTTTCCCTAATGTAAGCGAAATAGGAACAACTCTATCCGCAGGAATCAATGGATGTCTCGCGTCCTTTAAATCCAATATACCGGCAGCTGAGAAAGTCGCCCGAACTCCATTCATGGCAAGCGCCAATTGTCCCCGCGCAAAGATAAACTCCATATCCGAAACAATATGGCAATCTTTTCGAATAACTGCACTATTATTTTTGACCTGCCGTGTAAGCTCCCTCAGAACCTCCATCACTTCTTGCTTTTCTGCCATTACCAGCTCAATAAGATCATTATTCAGACGCACGGAAATCATCGGCTCCATAAAGAGTGTTTGCCCGGTAGAGGAACGATCGTGAACGATTCCATCAAATTTATATCGATACTCTTCTTTGACAGGCACTACATACCGCCCGTTGCGCTGTGTAATAATCGCATCCTGCAGGTATAATGCGGTATCTTTATCATGCAGTATTTGCCTGAAAGATTTCCGTATCCTGCTTTTAACTGTTTCTATATCTCCTCTGATACGGGACAGCTTCATAGATGCCTTATCCCGTATATCGCCTTTATCATCAAAAACCTGCCGGATTCTGTTGAGCAAACCATCCAAGGGAAGGATTAAAGACGCTTTTTCTTCCAAAATCGGATAGCGTAAATGTCTTTCCCCACTAAAATACTCATGCATCTTTTGATAGGTTTCAAGCGATGAAGAAATTTCCATAAACTCTCCAGCAAGAAGTATCATTTCTTTCTCCGCCCTATCTATAAATGGAATGATGTCATAGGTCTCTCCCAAGGGTGATGATATCTCTTTTTGCAAACAAATTGAAGCCTCTTCCGTTTCCTGCAGATGTTCTGCAATTATCCGTGGTTTCGAAGACGGCTGCAGATCCATAGCTTTTGCTTTTGATAAAGAAGAAGGGCATAATTGGGCAAGCATACGCCTGATTTCATTAAATTCAAGAATCTGCAATATATCTTGTTCCATCCTGTAACACTCCAAAATATTAACAAAATTCATTCGTATTATAATATCTATTAAATATCTTCTGTTCCGAATATAAATTTTAATGAAAAACATAAGAGGAGATACCCATCAATCCGAATATCTCCTCTTAGTTTAGCATATTTATCGAATAACTTTTACTTCACTTCTGTTTCATAACGGGACAAAGTAAAGCATAAATCAGAAAGCCGATTAAGATAGCGAATCCCCGATTCATGAACCTCTTCCGTTTCAGAAAGTCTCCACATACTCCGCTCAGCACGACGGACTACGGCACGGGCTACATCAAGAAACGCGGCCCCCTGTGTTTCTCCGGGAACCAAAAAATGATCCAAAGGTTCTAATTCTTCCGTATACTTATCAATAGTCTGCTCTAAGTCTTTCACATGATCACTGCCAATATTAGGTTCTTTCCCAAGACTGGCAACATCCGCCATCAGCAGCCAAAGATCTTTCTGAATCTTAAAAATGGTTTCTTTTACATTCTGATGAACAACAAAAGCACGAGCGCTTCCTAAGACAGAGTCTACCTCATCAATTGTGCCATACGTTTCAACACGAAGACTTCCTTTGGACACACGTTCCCCGGTATATAGACTGGTTTGTCCTCTATCCCCGGTACGAGTATAAACTTTTGCCATAACAGCCCTCCCTGCTAATTTAATTCAGGGAACCACAGAGCAATTTCCCTTGCTGCAGTTTCCGGAGCATCAGATGCATGAACAACGTTTTCATCAATAGAAGTGGCAAAATCACCACGGATAGACCCCGGGACTGCCTTAATAGGATCTGTTGCGCCATTAATCTGACGGACGGCTGCTACTGCATTTTCCCCTTCAATAACCATTGCCAATACAGGTCCGGATGTAATAAAAGAAATCAGATCATTGAAGAATCCTTTCCCTGCATGTTCTGCATAGTGTTTTTTCGCTAATTCTTCCGGAACCTGTATCATTTTTACGGAATGAAGAATGAGTCCCTTTCTCTCAAAACGAGAAATTACTTCACCGCAAATGTGTTTTTTTACACCATCCGGTTTCACCAATACAAGAGTTTTCTCTACATTAGCCATACTATTATCCTCCTTAGAATAAATTCTTTTGGGCTGCTATTTCATGCAGCTTTTTAACACGCTCCTCTGTAGAAGGATGCGTAGAAAACAATGTTGCATAACCGCCAACAGCCGCAAGCGGATTGATAATAAATAATCCAGAGGAAGCCGGTTTTGCATAAGGCATAACTTTTTGACGTGAATAACTGTCCAATTTCTGTAATGCACGGGCAAGCGCTAAAGGCTTACCGCTTATTTCTGCCCCGGAAGCATCTGCCATAAATTCTCGTGACCTTGATAATGCCATTTGAACCAGTGATGCAGCTAAAGGAGCGATAATAATGGTAGCAATCAACGCAAATGGATTATTACTTCTTCCTTCGCTGTCACGTCCACTTCCAAATATAGCGGCCCATTGTGCGGCTTGCGCAAGATAACTGATAGCAGTCGCAAAGGTAGCTGCCAGGGTCATAATAAGTGTATCATGATGACGGATATGGGACAATTCATGACCGATTACACCCGCAATTTCATCTCTGTCAAGCAACGATATTAATCCCTCTGTCACGGCCACAGCGGCATGATTTTCATTCCGGCCGGTAGCAAAAGCATTCGGAATTTCTGTGGGAATAATATACAATCGCGGCATAGGGATTCCCGCATTTCTTGATAATCCTTTTACCAGTGAAAATAATTCCGGCACTTGATTCTCCGACAACTCTTTTGCATTATATGCTTTCAGCACTATTTTATCAGAATTCCAATAACTGTAAAAATTTAAAATGAGAGCAATGATAAACATCATTGTCGCCCCATTTTGCCCGCCCACATATCCGCCAGCTGATACCAGAATCAAACCGAGCAGTGTCATAAGCATGACTGATTTTACTCTATTCAACATAAAACCTCGCTTTATAACAAATACTTATTCAAAAAAGCTTATTTTTAGAATAATATCATGCAATAAAAATGGTCGGAACGACATGATTCGAACATGCGACCTCTACCACCCCAAGGTAGCGCTCTACCAAACTGAGCTACGTCCCGACATTTACTACGTTATATACAATACACATGTTATCAGTAATTGTCAAGCTGTATTAGCCGTACGCCCTCTTGATCAAAATCCAAAACCATAAATTTTGATTTTACATGATGCAGCTTGAATCCGTCTACCATCGCAGCACCAATTTCATATGCTTTCTCCGCTGAAGAGAAAGCAATAATCGTCGGACCGGATCCGCTTATTGTTACACCGTAACATCCTTTTTTATCAGCATTTTTCATCGCCTCTTCAGCCCCACTGATTAATGGCAAACGATAAGGTACATGGATACGATCCGCCAATCCTACCTTCAGTAATTCACCTCTCCGCATCATAACAGCTGCCATTAAAAAGGAAACCGCCCCTATGTTTTGCACTAAGTCCTCTCTGGAATAAGTATCCGGCAATGCACACCGTGCATCTTCTGTTCTAAGTTCAAAATCGGGAATAGCAACGACCGCCTTCCAAGCGTCCGGGATTTTCCACTGTTCCGTAAGAACAAATTTATCTTTAACAATGGAGAAACAAAATCCACCAAAAATAGCAGGAGCAACATTATCAGGATGACCTTCCAATTCAGTAACGATATTTAAGATTTCATGTCTGTTTAATACGTTTCCGCACAATTGGTTGGCAAGATACGCGCCGGAAACAAGTGCTGCAGAACTGCTTCCCATTCCTCGTGCCAAAGGAATTTGATTAATAAGCTTCAGTTCACCGCCGGGAATTTCCTTTCCTACTTTTCCCGCCACTGCCTGCATGGCCTGTAAAACCATATTATCAGCACCAGGTTTAATCTTGCCGGCACCTTCTCCTTGAATATCAATATGAGACTTCATAAGTGATAACTCATTTACAGGCGTAAAATAAGCTTCGTTATATAATCCAAGCGCCATTCCCAGCGTATCAAATCCGCTTCCTATATTGGCCGTAGTTGCAGGGACACGCACACCGTATTTCTTATGTATTTTCATCTCACATAACCCTTATCACATTAGCAACCTTACGCATACAAGGAAGTACCTGGAGAGCTTTCTCCACCTGCAATATGCTTTCCCGGCTCGCCAGTTCCGTAATAAGCACCAACTCCGCCAAACCTTTTGTTTTTCGTTTTTGGACGACTTCGCAAATACTGATGTCATTTTCTGCGAAAGCCGCCGCAATTTGAGAAAGCACACCGGTAACATCATCAACATCTAAACGAAAATAATATGAATTTTGAAGTTTTAATGATGAATAAAATGGAATTCTTTTTGTATCAGTCATTATCATGCCGGTTCCTGTTGACCCATTCAATATATGCTGTGCCGTGCTGATAACATCCCCCATCACTGCACTTGCCGTAGGTAATGCGCCGGCTCCTCTGCCATAAAACATAACATCATCGACAATATTTCCAGTTACATAAATCGCATTATATGCCCCCTTTACTGAAGACAATGGATGATTATCGGGCAAAAAGGCCGGATAAACGTTTAGTGCAATCCCATTTTCCTGTCTGAGCGCAACCGTTAAAAGTTTAATTGTATATCCCATATCTTTCGCATATTGAATATCACTTTTATCTATCTTTTCAATGCCTTCCACCAAAACATCATCAAAGGTTACATTAGCTCTAAATCCAATAGAGGATAAAATAGCAAGTTTTCTGGCCGCATCAAAACCACACACATCATTTGTCGGATCAGCCTCGGCAAATCCTTGTTTTTGGGCATCTGCCAATGCGTTTGCATAGTTGACACCGGTTTCTGTCATCTGTGACAATATATAATTTGTTGTTCCATTCAATATGCCCACGATACTTTCAATCTGATTTGCTGCAAGTGACTGATGGAGCGGCATCAAAATAGGAATTCCTCCGCCGACACTCGCCTCACAACTGAAATTTACATGGTTCTCAATCGCCTTATGGATAATATCCGGGCCATATAAAGCTACTAAATCCTTATTTGCGCTGACGACGCTCAATCCATGCTCTAATGCACTGAAAATATACTCCTTGGCTGGGGTAATCCCTCCCATCACTTCAACAATGATATCCAGGGATTTATCTTCTATTATCTCCGAAAAGTTATCGGTTAAATGAATATCTTTCAATACGGGAAATTTAGTATATTTGTTTACCTCTCGAACCAGAACATATTTTATCAATAAATGCACGCCCAGCCGCTCTTTGATAATGTCGGAATTTCTCTTAATCGTTTCTGCCACACCGCTTCCAACCGTACCAAATCCGAGTAAAGCGATATTTATATTTTTCATCGGCTACCTTCCTCTTCTGAAACGACGATTTGTATGATCCCCTTAATCCTGCGAATACTTTCTGCCAATAAATTGATATCCGCCAGGGTCATCTTTGTCTTAAATGAAATTATAGTCGGAACATTTTCGCCAAAAGCTACCCCGCTATTTATGGATAGCACATCATTATTTTCCTTTTTTATTTTTCTCATTATTTTATTTAAAAGAGAAAAATCATTTTGCATCATTATAAAGTACGTGATACTGCGTTCTTTAACGGCTCCCGTTACCGGTTCCACATGATCTTTATATTTATAATAAGCACTCCTGCTTATATTCATCGCAGATAATGCTTCATTTATTGTCTTCACCCTTCCATTTTTCAAAGATTCTTTAATACGAATTGTTTTTTTTATTGCTTCCGGTAATACTTGAAAATCCACCAAATAAAACTGCTTTTCATTATTTTTCATTTTGCAGAAATCCCTTCTATTGCCACATCCCGATAAGATATTAAATCAATACTCTCTTCATCAATCTTTTCCTTTACCGTTGTCGATAATAATGCCTGTAGTTCCGATTCCCCATGATATCCCCACCGAAATTGCCTATCCATTTCCTGTTCATTCGATGAAGGATGGCACATAATCTCTGTAACGCCAGACTTAACTCTGCTCAATAAATTGATTATTCTATCTTCCGTCAAATGTCCCCCGTAGAGCATTCCGTAAAAATAATCATTCGTTTTCACATTCATCTGCTTTAATACACTTCTATGTCTTCGGGCAATAAAGGCCAATCCGGTTCCTGCCATTGATCGTAAAATATTTTTTGCGCTTATATCAAAAAAAAAGCTTTCATCAGGTACTCTCATACATGGAATTTTATATTTCTTCCCTAATGCAAGGGCAATAGGAAAAAATTTATTCCACATATGAAGATGTTGATGCCCATCAATGTGCGTAATTGAAATTCCTGCATCAAGAACCTTACGGATTTGTGCATCCCACTCCCTGTAAACGTCATCAAGACTAATAAGGCCTTTCATATCTCGGAGAATTAATTCTAAATAATCTTTACAAAGGACTCCTTTCTCCCAAGTTAGCGTCGGAACTTCTTCAGCAGGTAAAACTGTTGTCAGTGTTCCTACCAAGGTTAGATGGATTCCTATCCCAATATTTCCCATTTCGCGAGATAGCCTCACCGCTGAGGAAAAAGCATCCCCACCTGCCATAATCGAAGTACTGGTTAAAATTCCTGACTCAAAACCTCTATAAACAGCAAGATTCACAGCCTCATGTATCCCAAAATCATCGGCATTAATTATCAGCTGTTTTTTCATCATCTTTCCTTTCAATCGTACACACTATAATCAAGCATTTTTGAATTAATATGTCCAAACTCTACTAAATACTATTAATTATTAAATTCATTATCATCTAAATAATAGAATAAAATGATTGCCGCTGTCGAAGAAACATTTAATGATTCCACAGTACCTGCCATAGGGATAAACACATTCCAATCCGTCAAGTCTAATATTTCCGGACTTATTCCACTTCCTTCATTTCCAAAGATAAAAACCCCCTCTGTCACAAACTTGGCATGGCGATAATTTTGGGAAGCGCTAAGTGATGTTCCAATAAAAGGAACCTTCGAAAAAGATTTAATTTCTTTTAAAAATTCTATGTCCAAATCATGATATATCGGAAGTCTAAGAATACTGCCCATAGAACTCCTTACCACTTTCTCCGAGTATGGATCTGCACTCCCCTTTGTCAAAAGAACTCCACTACACCCAGCCGCAGCGGCCGTCCTGATAATCGCCCCAACATTTCCGGGATCCTGGACTGTATCCAACAAAACATATTTACCATGCAAGCCATTTAATAACTGGGGATAATCCATAACATATGGCTGTTTCACCAATAAGATGATTCCCTGTCCATTTTCTGTACCTGAAATTAAACGCATCAACGGTTCTTCAACTTCACAAAACAGCCAGTGCAGATTTTCCCCTCGTTCAAAAATGTGCTGCACTGATCCATTCTCTGCTCTTCCCGACTGAACCAGGCATACAATATCACTTATCTCTTGATTCTGAACATCTTCCGCATTACGGAGCCCCTCCATCAGAAACATTTTATTCTTATCCCTGTACTTTTTTTGTTTGAGACGGATTGCCAATCTGATCCAGCGGTTGTTTTTGCTTGTGATATGCTCCAACCAAATTTCTCCTTATACACTACTTGTTTCTCCAACAATCTGATGCACAAACAATTCACAACGATAGTTTTTTCATACATGAATCATAAACAGCCTCTACTGAAATTGTACCCATATTTGTAACTCCATGGCCGGGATTTTCCGCTAAAAGAACCTCACTATAACGCTTTCCATAGGGACCGCTCCGATAAGGAAGTGTGGGGCCAAATAACGCAATAATAGGAGTTCCAACAGCATTAGCAATATGGAGCGGTCCTGTGTCCGATGATACATGGACAGCAGCCATCTTTTCCAATGCTATCAATTCCAATAAATTTGTTTTACCCATGAAATCTACTACATATTTCGACTGTGCTATCCTGCGGATTTCATCTGCCATAGGCCTTTCACCCACAGTTCCGGATATAATACAGAAAATTCCCTTCTTGGCCAATCGTTTTGCCAGCTCTCCCCAATATCCAATGGGCCACTTTTTATTTTCACCTCTTGTTCCAGGCACAAGAAGTACATATTTCCCAATTACACCTGCCTCAGAAAGCTTTTTTCTCACAACTGACAATTCATTTTTGTAGTCATGGAGCGGGAAATGGATTCCGCTTCCCTGCCATCCCAAGTAACGTATTACATCTAAAAGCTGTTCAATGATATGCCCATTTTTATATTTGCCGGAAATGGCACGGCTAAATAATCCACTGCATTCCCGTGCATCATTATAGCCAATCCGTTCATGACAGCCCGTTAGAAATGAAATTAATCCGCTCTTCGCAATCATTTGCAAATCAATCACAAGATCAAACTGTTTTTTATGCAAATCCTTCCTTACCTGGAGCAAATAATTTATTTTCTTTATTCGTTTTCGATCAATAACATATACATTGTCGATCCACGGTTTTCCCGGAAGTATCTTCGCAAAACTTTCATGTATCGCCCAGGTAATGCACGCATCTGGAAAGAGCTCCCTCAAAGCATAAAGTGAAGGCAATGCATGAATTATATCCCCCAATGAGCTCATTTTAATAACCAGTATATTTTTGTAATCTTTCATCTATCTAGTTATCCTTTTTCCCGAAAAATATTTTTCAGAAAAAGATTTAAATTATCCCCTTCAAATAAAAAACCTTTTATACCCGCACGGGCTGCTGCTTCTATATCTCTTCTGCTATCACCGACCAAAAATGTGTTTTCTTTAATCAATCCATACTTGTTAATCGCCTGTAAAATCATCCCCGGCTTAGGTTTCCTGCAGTCACAGTCCATGTTATAGCGGGAAATTTCTGCACCATTCAGATGTGGGCAAAAAAAGAATTCAGTAATATTTCCACCATATTTCCTAAATTCTTTATTCATTTGTTTATGCAGTTTCATCACATCTTTTTCCGTATAGAAACCACGCGCCACACCGCTTTGATTGGTAACAACAAACAAAAGCCATCCCTCTTCCGTTAACCGGGCAACCGCTTCTCTCGCACCATCAATCCAGCGGATATTTTCATATCGGTATACATATCCGGAATCAATATTAAGAACACCATCCCGATCAAAAAGTATCGCCTTTTTCCCAATACGCATTATTATTTACCCCAATCAAGGTCATCAATCAACTGACAAATGATATGGGCACATAATATATGCATTTCTTGAATTCTCGCCGTACTATCACTGGGAATCACAAGTGCAACATCACAAGTATCAACCATCTCCCCTCCAGTCTTACCAGTTGAGGCAATAGTTATCATCTTCTTGTTTTTAGCCTCTATAATCGCTTTATTCACATTTTCGCTATTTCCGCTGGTGGATATCCCCCAGAATACATCTCCAGCGCGCCCAAGTCCTTGTACTTGCCGGGAAAAAACTTGGGAATAGTCATAGTCATTTGCGATAGATGTCAAGATAGATGTATCTGTACTAAGGGCAATTGCAGGAAGCGCCCGCCGCTCGTTATGAAACCTTCCAATAAATTCCGCAGCAATATGCTGCGCGTCAGCAGCGCTGCCGCCATTACCACAGATAAGAATCTTATGTCCGGTTATCATTGCACCTTGACATATTTCAGCCATTTGGCGAATTACAGGGAAAAGTTTTTTCGTTGCCAATAAAGTTTCTTCGTGAGCATTAAAACACGTTTCTATCGTATTAATTTTGATCATTTTTACTATCGGTTCCTTCTGTTTTACCATTTTTCATTAGCGTTTCGAGTTCGCTCATGAAACTGCTTAAATCTTTAAACTCCCTATATACCGATGCAAAGCGGACATAGGCAACCTGATCCAATTTACGCAGTTCTTCCATGATAAGATTACCGATAACTTCAGTAGGAACCTCCTGTTTCAATTCATTTCTGACAGTTCGTTCTACAGAATTAACGATTTCTTCGATCTGACGGGATGAAATATTTCTTTTTTCACAAGCTCTGACAAGGCCATTTCTCAACTTATTCCTATCAAACATTTCACGGGATCCGTTCTTCTTCACTACGCGTAATGGTGCTTGTTCAACAGTTTCATAGGTTGTAAACCGACGATTACAAGATAAACACTGCCTCCTTCTGCGAATAGACGCACCATCATCTGTATCACGTGAATCAGTCACTTTTGTATCAAGACTGCTGCAAAAAGGACATCTCATAACATTCTCCTTACAAAAAAAGCCACACTGCGATTGCGGTGTGGCCCTGCTTACTATCATTTTTTCAAAAATTCAGGAACCGCAATACCGGGTGTATGAATGCTGCCTCTAAACGTACTGGTTCCTGCCGCAGTTTTTGCTCTTTCTTCAAATCCTGTTGCAATAACCGTAATTTTAACGGTATCATTATCAAGTGTCGAATCGACAGATGTTCCCCAAATAATATTTGCATCAGGGTCGGCGGCTTCCGTTATAATCTGAGACGCCTCATTGATTTCAAAAAGCCCGAGATCTTCATTTCCCGTGATATTGATAATAATACCTTTGGCACCGTCAATGCTACGTTCTAATAACGGACTGTTAATAGCCATGGTTGCCGCATCGCTTGCACGATTATCACCTGTCCCCATGCCAATTCCCATCAGTGCTTCACCTTGATCACTCATAATCGTCCTGACATCTGCAAAGTCAAGATTAATAACCCCGGGGACAGTAATCAGATCAGAAATCCCCTGAATCCCCTGACGAAGCACTTCATCAGCCGTTTTAAATGCATCTCTCAATGGTGTTTTTTTATCAAAAATCTGAAGTAATTTATCATTAGAAACAACCAAAATGGCATCTACATTTCCCTTTAACTTCTCAATGCCCTCCAGTGCATTTTTCATACGAACCTTACCTTCAAAACTAAACGGTTTTGTAACTACGGCAATGGTTAATGCGCCAAGTTCCCTGGCACAAAGAGCTGCTACAGGAGCCGCACCGGTTCCTGTGCCCCCCCCCATTCCTCCGGTAACGAATACCATATCGGCACCACTAAGGGCTTTTGATAAATCTTCACGCGACTCTTCTGCGGCCTGTTCACCAACAATAGGTTTAGCGCCTGCCCCCAGACCGCGTGTCAGCTTCTCGCCAATCTGTATCTTTGTCGGTGCATTGGACTGATTCAACACTTGAAGCTCCGTATTTACAGCAATAAATTCTACACCGGATATATTTGCCTCAATCATGCGGTTAACGGCATTATTTCCACCGCCACCTACACCGATGACTTTAATTTTTGCGATTTCAGAATCTCCCATTTTCGCTCCTCCTTCTGGTACTTGCGATATACTACAATTATGTTCAATTTGTTTCATAATAATATATTTTATATTCTACAATACTTTGAAAAGATTCGCCATATATATTGTATATGTTCCCAAAATATTACACTACCTTTTCAATTTAATAAAGGGTGCTGCCAAATTGGCATCCAGATACTCAACAGACAATCCTCTCGCCTTGACATCGTTCACCATACTTTCCGCAAGCGCCGCCTTTTTTTCCATATCCGTTCCATTCTTTAAATGGACGGATATCCCACCTCTTGTATAGGCCATCAGATTATCCGTATTTCCCACATTCACTTCCGAAAATATTTTGATGCCGTCTTCAGTAAGCCCGTTAATGAATTCTAATGCTGTATGAATTTGTGCATCATCGAGTTTATCCCCAAGAAGGACATTTCCCAATTTCTTTCCTGTTATCATTGGAAAAACCATTCCTTTAATAGACGGTTCTGTTTGAACGACTGTTCCTTCTTTATCCAGAAATATGTAGGCATATTCCCCCTGCATGACAGCCACTACTTTTCTATCCGTAATCTCCACAGAAATGGTGAAAGGCGAGCTCCTCTTCACCCTAACGGTTTGAATTCGAATATCATGGGTAAGCCGTTCCTCTAGATTAGTTGTGCTAATTTGCAATATATTAATCGGTGTGGAAACATTTCCCTCAAACAGGACATCTTCCAACGTGATGCTCCGTGTTCCCGAGATCTGGATTTGCCCAAAGGGTATCGGAAATAATAGCAGTGTTAAAAATATCATAAAAAATAACGCAAACACTGACATGGCATACATTCTAATTTTTCCGGCTCCATAAAAGGATGCTGGATGCCTGCCGTTTCTATGAGGTTTCTCTTTTAACAGCACTCGGCCGTCATCATAAACTTCCTCAACCCTCTCTTGAACAGATGGGGTGTCATTTTTTATGTGCTGCTTCTTTGGGAACTTCTTAAAAGCTTTCTTTTCACCCATGATTCTAAACCACCTTGACACGTATTATACTTTACCAACACCAGCTTTCAGCAAAATATTTTCGCACAAAGACGGAAAATCCATACCGATTGCCGCAGCAGCCTTAGGTACAAGACTTGTCTCCGTCATTCCCGGAATAGAATTCGCTTCAAGCAGAAAAGGCGTTCCTCTTTTATCGGTGCGAAAATCAAATCTGACCACCCCGCTGCACTCTGCAGCCTCATATCCTAAAATCGCCATACGAGTCATTTCATCAGCCGCGGCTCCCGGCAATGGTGCAGGTACTATATAATCGGTTGCACCACTCGTATATTTAGAGTGAAAATCATATTGTCCTGAATGAGGGCATATCTGAATAATCGGCAAAGCTTTACCATTCAGGACCGCTATGGTAAATTCCTTTCCATCTAAATAAGCTTCTGCCAAAATTCTGGATTCAATGGCAAACACTCTTTTTAATGCCTCTTTTAATTTCTCTTTTTCATAAACAATTTCGAGCCCAATCGTAGATCCCTCACATGCCGGTTTCAACACAACTGGAAACTTAAAATTCTTTTCAATGGATTCCGCCACGGTATCAATTCCGTTTTTTAAATAATACGGTTTTGAAAAAGCCATCCGGACACCGGCATCTTTAAAAACTCTACTGCTGATAATCTTATCCATCGTAATAGCACTTGAGGAAACTCCCGATCCTGTATACGGAATCTTGCTTAACTCAAGTATACTTTGAATTGTTCCATCTTCCCCATATTTCCCATGAAGTGCAATAAAAACAACTTCCGCCCCGACTGCTTTAAGCTGTTTAAGGACACAAGACGGATTATATTCAACTTTTACCGCATGGTACCCCAAAGACAACAGCGCCTGAAGAATAGCCGTTCCTGTTTTCCTGGATATATCCGCCTCACGAGATACGCCTCCCATTAAAACAGCTACTGTATTATTTTTTGTAATCACTGGATAAACCCTTTCCTTTCATAAGATTCGCAAGCATTTCGCCTGCCATATATATATTCCCTGCGCCCATAGTAATCAGCATATCATCAGGTTTGATGACCTTATAAAGCTCTTTGGGCAAATCTTCTACATTCTTCACGTAATTAATTGGTTTATCCGGGAACCGCCTTTTCACAAGATTTGGAATCAATGTTCCATCTATTCCCTGAATAGGGGATTCACCGGCTGCATAAATATCAGTAAAAAACAAGACATCAGCATCAATAAATGCTTCTGAAAACTCTTCTTGCAGCAATTTTGTCCGAGAGTATCGATGTGGCTGAAATGCACAAATAACTCGATGCCTTCCCATCTCTTTGGCCGCTTTTAACGTTGCTGCTATTTCAGTCGGATGATGGGCATAATCATCTACGATCCAAACCCCATGCTCTTTCATTTTTGTCTGAAACCGACGCTTAACGCCGGAAAACACTGATAACGCTTTTACACTTGTTTCAAAAGAAATTCCACAATATAATGCTACCACAATGGCTCCCAAAGCATCTCTAACATTATGAATCCCTGGAATCTGCAAAGATACCGTTCCAAGTTTTTCTTTATAGTGATACACATCAAACAGCATATTCTGCTTTTCATATCTTTTATTCACCGCACGATATTCAGCAGAATCATTTATGCCAAAAGAAATAACCTTTTTCTTTATTTGCGGCAGTATAGCCTGTACACCTTCACTATCGATACAAACAATTGCTCCCCCATCTTTATAAGTAACATGGTTAAGAAACTCAACAAAGGCCTTTCTTATATTTTCTACTGTCCCATAGTGGTCTAAATGATCATCCTCTATATTAGTTACTACAGAAAGAAACGTAGCGAATTTTAAAAAGGAGCCATCACTTTCATCAGCTTCCGCGATGATATGTTCACCATGTCCCAAACATGAGTTTCCTTTAAGATAATCCGTGAATCCGCCTAAAACAATTGTAGGATCCATCTTTGCCACATGAAAAATCTGCCCGATCATTGCTGACGTGGTTGATTTTCCATGTGCACCGGCTACTGCAATGCCTTTTCCCCATTTGAAAATGGCCGCCAATACATCAGATCGATGGAAAATCGGCAGATCTCTACTTTTGGCCTCCTGCAGCTCAGGATTATCCATGCCAATGGCTGAAGAAACTACCAGTACATCCGCATTGTTTATATTTTCCCGCTTATGCCCAATAAAGACGGCAGCTCCTTTATTCCTAAGTTCCTGTAAAACAGCTGAATCCGACACATCAGAACCAGAAACAGTAATACCTTTTTCAATTAAGATTCTGGCAAGCGCACACATTCCCACACCGCCAAGCCCAACAAAATGAAACGCATGATAATTTTCCAATTCCATCATTTCTTATTCTCCGTCATTTCAAGCGCCAATTGCGCAATATCTACCCCTGCATAGATCTTTTTAATCTTTTTTGTTGCTTCAGACATCCGTTCCAAGGTTTCAGGCTGGTGTCTGAAATCATTAATATCCTGAATAAGTTCCTTTTCAGTCACATACTTATCCGCAATCATTTTTGCAGCCTCAGCTTTAACAAAAACTCTTGCATTGAATGTCTGATGATCTCCTGACGCGTAGGGATATGGTATCAGAATAGAAGGGAGTTCCCGTGCAGCAAGTTCCGCAAGACTCACTGCCCCCGCCCTGCAGATAATTAGATCCGCAGCTGCTAATACCGCCGGCATATCATACTCATACTTAATAATCCGACTGCCTTTCCCAAAGGACTTACCGTCTGTAAGTCCTAACTCTCGAACAATTTTATCGTATTCAAGATTCCCTGTTATATGATAAAGACAGATTCCTTTATCTCTCTTAAAATGTTCATGTACACTAATCATTGCACGATTAATCGTTCTTGCACCACGGCTACCGCCGGTAATTACTACCATAAACACTTCAGGTGATATCCCTAGTTTTCTCCTGGATTCCGCCCGTTGTGCAGATACTACATCCGGCCTAATCGGATTCCCCGTATAAATACATTTTTCCGGTTTGGGAAAGCGTATTCTCGCTTCTTCGTAGCCTAAGGCAACCTTATCAACCACTCGATTTAAAATTTTATTTGTAATACCGGGAATCACATTTTGCTCTTGGATAAGGGTCGGAATACGGCTCAATGCTGCAGCCATTAAAATAGGTCCGCACACATATCCGCCCGTTCCAATCACAATATCAGGTTTAAACTTATTCAAAACAGCTTTTGCTTTAAATAAACTATGTATTGCCTGCATTAAAATTTTTATATTATCAAATGTGATTTTCCTTTTTAATCCCGAAACCGAAATTGATGCAAAAGCAAATCCCTCTTCCGGAATAATTTTAGACTCCATCCCATCCGGAGTTCCGATAAATAAAATCTCTGCTTCTTCTATTTTTAGAATCTCGCGGGCAATCGTAATTGCCGGATAAATATGTCCACCTGTTCCGCCTCCGGATAAAATAATACGTTTCATCTATACTCCCATCACTTCAGCCTGTTTACAATCTTTTTAAAATCAAAGCCTCGCGCTTCATAATTAGCATACATATCAAAACTTGAACATGCCGGAGACAGCAATACAACATCCCCGCTGCAGGCAATGGATTTCCCTTTTTCAACAGCGCCCCGCATATCATCAGCCAAAACAATAGTTTTTATCCCGGCTTTCTCTGCTTCATCTTTAAATCTTGCTGTTGCATTGCCTAATAAAATCAAACATTTGACACGCGCTTTCACCGTTTTCATAAACTTATCAAGTTTTGTGTGCTTGTCATATCCGCCTGCAATAAGAATGATTGGACGATCGAATGTTTCCATTCCCTTAATCGCCGCATCTGTATTTGTTGCCTTTGAGTCATTATAATATGAAACTCCATCCAGCTCTCGAACAAATTCGATACGATGCGGTAAGCCTTTGAATTCAATTATTCCATCATGAATGGCTTCAAGCGGGATTCCACCTTCATATGCTAAAAATGCTGCTGCTAAGACATTCTGGTAATTCTGATTTCCTGTCAGCTGCAATTCATCTATACCTGCCACCTTAAGAACTTTCCCCCTTCGCTTAATCACCAAGTCTGCTCCGTTAAGACAGGCGCCTTCTTCTACATCACGGCTTATACTGGACAAACATACAGTAGTATTTTTAGCTTTTTTCATCAGTATCGGAGTATATTCATCTTCCGCATTTAATAACAAGCAATTATCCTTTCCCATATTCTCAAAAATTCTTGCTTTTGCTGCCACATATCTTTCCATCGTATGATGACGTTCTATATGATCTGGAGTAATATTCAAGATCACTGCTGCCTTAGGGCAAAAATCTTTAATAAACTCCAGCTGGAAACTGGATACCTCTGCCGCAATCACTCCATCTTCAGCTACCAATTCTGCTTCACGGCTAAGTGAAATTCCTAGGTTTCCTGCTACTGCAAAAGGTATTGATGAATGGCCTATCATGCTGCCGAGTAAAGTTGTTGTAGTTGTTTTCCCATTTGTACCGGTAACTGCCAATATAGGAGCCTTTGTTACTCTATATGCCAGTTCAATTTCGCTAATTACAGGAATTCTACGCTTAAAAGCCTCCATCACGACTATATTCTCAGCAGAAATAACTGGTGAAACCACAACCGTATCGATTCCATCCAGTAACTCAACAGATTGCATGCCAAATTCAAATACGACCCCAAACGATTGAAGTATTTCTTTTTCTTTCTTATCTTTTATATTGTCTTTTAAATCTGAAACAATAACATTACATTCATGTCTGAGCAATACATGCGCTGCCCCTAGGCCGCTAATCCCTGCGCCAAGCACCAATACATTTTTCACTTTTACCGCCTCAAATAAAAACTACTACACTTATTGCTTCACTTTAATGCATGAATATATGTCTATATTTTTCTATGCTTTAAATGAAATCATGAGTGTGACACATGCCATAATGCAAGCAAAAATCCAAAATGACCAAACCACTCTAACTTCACTCCAGCCGGAAAGCTCAAAATGATGATGAAGTGGACTCATTTTAAATATTCGTTTTCCTGTTAATTGGAAAGATACAACCTGTAAAATCACAGAAAGTGCTTCGAGCACAAAAACCATCCCTAAAAAAATGAGAAGCAATTCGGTTTTTGTCACTATGGCAATTCCTGCAACTGCCCCTCCTAAAGCCAAAGAGCCGGTGTCTCCCATGAAAATTTCAGCTGGATGATAATTGAAAAATAAAAATCCCACACAGCCCCCCGCTAAGATTGCAGAAAACAAACCAATGTCATGTATCCCGTTTACATAGCAATAAACTGAATAAGCTAAAAATGTTACAACACTGCATCCTGAAGCCAAGCCATCCAGCCCATCAGTCAGATTCACTGCATTGGAAGCCCCTACAACAACCAATACTGCAAAAATATAATACAGCGCTCCAATCTCGATCTCCATTGATGAGAATGGAATTGAGATTGAATATGGCAGATGAAGCGTCTCTACACATCCCCAGCAAAAAAAGGCCGCTAAAATCAATTGTCCCGCGATTTTCTGCTTAGCGGTTAACCCCAAATTCCTTTTCTTTTCCGCTTTTATCAAGTCGTCTAAAAAACCAAGCAAGCCATGTCCCAAGGTCAGAAACAGGAGCCAAAGTACCGATGGGTCTGCCAATCTGTTCCAAATAACGACAAGAACTACAGACAAGCACACAAATAGCCCCCCCATTGTGGGAGTTCCCGCCTTTAAGCGATGCGATTTGGGTCCTTCTTCTCGAATAGACTGCTGCGCCTTATATTTTCGTGCGAGGGGAATTGCAATTACCCCAAGCATAACTGTTAATGCAATTGCTTCCCCCATGTAAAGTATATAAGTAAATTCCATCTTAATTTAAAGATTTCCTCCAAAGTTCCAGTATCGTTTCCATATGCATGTAACGGGATCCTTTGACTAAAACAACATCTCCAGACTGGATCATCTTTTGTAATCTCTGCCAAGCATCCTCACAAGTTGTGCATTCCATGATGTTCGTTTTTCCCGCATCGCGAGCCCCCATAGCTATATGGCGGCTAAGCTTCCCCACCGTAATCATTCCGTCAAACCCTATATTTGCGGCTATTTTCCCCAGTTCATAATGAAATTGTTCCTCTTTTTCCCCCAACTCTCCCATATCCCCTAACACAAGGAAATAATGCTTTCCATTGACCTGACGCATAGCATGAAAAGCCATCTCCATTGATAATGGATTGGCATTATAAGAGTCATCAATCACAGTTACGCCATTAATCTCTGTGAAAAACTGTCTTTGCGCTCCAGGTAAAAACTCAGAAAGTGCTTTTTGAATACGATTTACATCAATCCCAAGCACTCTTGCCGTTGCCGTAGCCGCCAATGCATTATATACATTATGAATACCTAGCATATTCAGCTTAACTTTAAATGCCTCATCAAAGCAGGTACAAACATATTTGGTACAATTATTTTCATATTGAATTCTACTCCCATGGACAGTATAATTCCCATTTACTCCATACCCTATTATATTTCCGCTAAAAGTATCGCCCATTCTAATTACATAAGGATCATCTTCATTTAATATGGCAATCCCCTTATCAGGTAGTGATTCAATTAGCTCTCCCTTCGCCTTCGCGATATTCTCCTGACTCCCTAAAATTCCTATATGCGAAGTCCCTACATTTGTTACAACACCGATAGTAGGCGCTGCAATTCGACACAGTTCTGCAATTTGCCCAAGACCTCTCATTCCCATTTCCACCACGCACGCTTCTGTTTCCGGCGTCATGGATAAAAGAGTCAACGAAAGTCCAATTTCATTATTAAAATTTTTCTGCGTTGCACATACATTCAATTTGGAAGCAACTAAAGCCGCAATCATATTTTTTGTCGTCGTTTTTCCATTAGATCCCGTTACCGCCACCACCGGAATATCAAACTTCATCCGATAGAAATGTGCTAATGCTTCCAGGGCTGTTTGGGTATTTTTTACCAGGATAACGGAAACTGTTCGAGGAACAGCCTTAAAAGAAGATCTTTCGGAAATAATGACCATTGATGCACCGTTAATACATGCATCATTTAAAAAATGATGTCCGTCAAATGTATTCCCTTGCAAAGCAATAAAAAGTTCTCCGGGAGAAATAGTGCGTGTATCAGTATTTACCCCTGTACAATATTCATGGCTCCCCTGCTGCAGTAAAACACCACTAACTGCCTTTAAAATTTCCCCCAGCGTAAATGATGCCATTTCCTAACCTCTTAATGCCTTCCTTACTTCTTCACGATCATCAAAATGAACCGTTTTATCTTTCAAAATCTGATAATCTTCATGCCCTTTACCCGCAATCAATACAATATCCTGATTGTGTGCTATCGACAGAGCATACTGTATGGCAGCACGCCTGTCAGTTACCGTTTTATAAAGTAAATTACTCTTATGTTGGGAAATATCCTGTACCCCGGCAGCTATTTCCCTAATAATTTCTTCCGGGTCTTCTGTTCTTGGATTATCACTAGTAATAACAACAACATCAGAATAATTGGCAGCGATGCGCCCCATAATAGGACGTTTCAATTTGTCCCTGTCTCCGCCACAGCCAAAACAGGTTATAAGACGCCCCTTCGCAATCTCTTTCGCAGTTGTTAATATTTTTTCCAACCCATCCGGTGTATGTGCATAATCTACGACGACGGAAAAAGATTGCCCTTCTTCAATAAGTTCAAACCGTCCTGCCACTGATACGAAATCAGAAAGAGCAGCTTGTATGTCTTTGATATCCACACCTTCTGACAGAGCTGCACCAATAGCTGCCATTACATTATATACGTTGAAACGGCCGATAAGCTTAGTTTTTATAACGTATCTTTTTTCACTAAGCTGAATTTTGAACGATGAGGATTTTCCACTAAAATGAACATCACTTGCTTTTAGATCGGGATTACCATTAAAGCCATAAGTTGATACTTGGCAAAAATCCGGGTCTGAAATTGCGTTACTCATTACGTCTGCATATGGATCATCACTGTTAATCCACGCCGATTTCCCATCTTTAATCTGATCTTTGTCAGAAACCATTTTGAAAAGGATGGATTTTGCCTTGGCATAATTATCCATAGTCTTATGATAATCCAAATGATCTTCTGTCAGATTTGTAAAAACCGCTGTATCAAACTCACATCCGATAACACGCCCCATAACTAATGAATGAGAAGATACTTCCATACAAACATGGGTTACATTTTCTTTCAGCATCTGATACAAAATACGCTGCAGATCTATAACATCCGGTGTTGTATTATGTGTCGGGATCTCTTTATCCCCAATCAAAGCATGCACCGTTCCAATGACACCGGTTTTATATCCGACATGATGCAGGATATGGGATATAACATGGGTTGTTGTAGTTTTTCCATTTGTTCCGGTCAAAGCAATCATTCTCATTTTTTTAGAGGGATAGTCAAAAAAATATGGAACTATATCTTCCATCGCTTTCCGTGTATCGGCAACATAGATAATTGTAACATCTGAGGCCACATCGATTTTCTTTTCCGCAATAATAGCTGCCGCTCCATTTTCAGCCGCCATATTTGCAAAATTATGTCCATCTACGTGTTCTCCACGCAAACAGAAAAATAAACTTCCTGTTTCTACCGCACGGGAATCCGCAGTTACATCAATTATTCTAACTTGGGAATTACCTTCCATTCTCTCGATAGGAGTTGCCTTTAATAAATCAATTAATTGCTTCACACCAATACCTTCTACTTGTCATCATAATCCTGTACATTGCCTTATATAGTATAACAATTTATATACAAGCACAATAGCGGTCCTATGAGGGCCGCTATTAACTCAATCTCTTATTTTCTGCTTTCCGCCTTCTGTCTCCATACGTCCATAAATAGCACTTGTAGCAACTTGCATACCAAGTTGTGTTTCCGCAATATTTTGGATTCTTGCCGGTGCTTCAAGCTTGGCAACATCCAGCTGTAAAGTTGCATTTTCTTTTGCAATAGAAATTACTTCAGAACGAAGAACTTGCATTTTATATTCTTGCTGTGCATTCATTCCCGAAAAAAAATACAATGCCAACACAGGAATAAATAATAAGGAAAGGCTTATAAATACTTGATAAAAGTTCCTGCGTTCAATGACGCCACTTTGTCCTGCTACTGCTACGTTTTCAGATATATAATTCATCATATTCACATTCTGTGATGTCATTTGAACTTCCCCTATCCCTTATTACACTTTTTCCACCACACGAAGCACAGCGCTTCGTGCTCTTGGATTCTCCTTAACTTCTTGCGGGGACGGCCTTATTGCTTTCCCCACACTTCTGACCTGTCTTCTGTGATTACATATACAAATCGGAATTTCCGACGGACAAATACAGTCTTTAGACATGTCCCTAAAGGTATTTTTGATAATACGATCTTCCAATGAATGAAAAGTGATGACTCCTAACCGTCCTCCCTTATTCAGGTGATTTATGCAATCCTCCATGGCTTTTCGCAAAATACCAAGTTCATTATTTACTTCAATGCGAATGGCCTGAAAAGTCCTTTTCGCTGGATGCGGTCCATCTCTTCTTGCCGCAGAGGGGATTGCCGCTTTAATGACATGGACAAGTTCTTCTGTAGTAGAGATTGGTCTGCGCATCCTGGCTCTATCTATAAAATCAACAATACGACTCGCCCAACGTTCTTCCCCGTAATCACGAATAATATTTCTTAAATGCTCTTCCGTATATGTATTTATCACATCATATGCAGTCAACGAGTTCCTTTGATCCATTCTCATATCAAGTTTTCCATTATTCATATATGAGAATCCACGGGCTCCATCATCCAACTGATGCGATGATACCCCTAAATCAAAAATAAAACCATCAACTTTTTCTATTCCATTCTCTTTTAAAATTCCATTGATATTAGAAAAATTGTCTCTTACTGATATAAATTTACACTGGGCTCCACGGAGCCGTTCTTTAGCCGCCTCAATAGCCTCCCCATCCTGATCTACACCAATTATGCAGCCAAGATTTGAAAGCCCTTCAGCAAGAGCCAAAGAATGGCCTCCACCGCCCAATGTGCAATCCACATAAGTACCGTTTGTATTCGTCAATACATGACTAACCATCTCATTTTGCAAAACAGTAGTGTGGCTAAATTTCATAGATACCTCTTATATCAGAAATTCAGAGGAAGTTCTAACGATTCCGCCAAATCGGTAATAGATTCTTCTTCATTTAAATCCCGATCAAGAAGCTCAGGATCCCATATTTCAATCGTGCTTCCCGCACCAATAATTCTTGCATCTTTTTTTAAATCAGCAAGTTTCCTTAAATGTGCAGGAATCAATATCCGCCCCTGCTTATCGCACTCCATTTCACTTCCTTTTCCAATCAGATATCTTTTTACCTTTCTTACATTTTGATGTGTTGCCGACATTTGCTCAAACTTAGAAATAAGATTATTCCAATGTTCCATCGTATAGATGCAGAGACAGGAATCCAACCCTGGAGCTAAAACGAAATGATCCCCCAATTCTTCGCGAAATTTGGCAGGAAGAATCATCCGCCCTTTCGAATCTATACTGTGCGAATATTCTGACATAAACATGATTCTTCCACCTCCCTCCACTTTTAGCCACACTCTACCACAATCCCCCACTTATATACAATCCGGAACATTTATTCTCATATAACTATTATTTACCAATATTTCCTACCATCTCTTTCTTCGCTTTAATAAAGCCAGACATTTTTAACTCCCACTTTGTCTTTATACTGTGTAAAACAGAATAAAATTCACACAAAAAAACGTGATGAAAATCTCTTTCATCACGTTTCCTATTCTGCTACGATATACGCACTACCCAGCCTGGTACATGTATTAAACGGAATATTTATCAAAGCCGCCCTCGCATTTACAGACAGTGGTGTTTTTACTGCGCCAGACCAGTATAACATCCTACCTATAATCTCGCCAGGTGACTTCCCGTTTGCCCTCAGTTCCCGGATGGTAATTCCGCCTTGCCTCTTAGACAAACGTATACCATACTTATCTACCAGCAGAGGTAAATGTCCGTATAAGGGAATTTGATAGCCAAGCTTTCTCAAAAGATAAATTTGATAAAACGTTGAAGGCAATAGATCATTTCCTCTGAAAACATGAGTTACCTGCATTATCCCGTCATCCGCAGAAGCCGCCAATTGATATGATACGGCACCATCTGCCCGAAAAATAATAAAATCATCTTTCCCTTCTTCTAAGGTCTTTATCTGATTCCCGCAGAACATATCACAAAAAGAAATTTCTTGCTTTTTCATGCGGATTCTCCAAGATGGCTCTTTGTCGGTTTGTCCCCGTTCTGACCATGATAAGTTTCGACAATGCCCGTCATATACAGGTTTGTTTTCCCCTAAATGAGGAGCTGACGATATATTATGTATTCTTGCCCGCGAACAAAAGCAAGGGTATATGGAATCTTCAGCTTCCCACCGCTTCTTAATACCCTCATATATAGAGAACCGTTTACTTTGTATAGGCTCTCCATATGCATATACATGTCCGGGCTCTTCATCCCAATCTAACCCCAGCCAAGATAAATCTTCTTTAATTGCTGAGATATAGTCTGCCCTGCACCGGCTTTGATCGATATCCTCTATTCGCAGAATAATTCGCCCTTTATTTTGCCTCGTCCATAACCAGTTTAAAAACGCCACCCATACATTTCCCAAGTGCAAATAACCTGTTGGACTTGGTGCAAATCTTGTTTTTATCCCCATCACTTCGGCATAGACAGAATAGATGTGAATAGCGCTTTATTTTGTCTTATTTTTTCTTCGTTTCCCATTACACAAATATAAGGATCATCCATCACACTTCTGACAAGCGGTGCTAAACTTCTGATATTGTCAATTGTACAGTTAACAATTTCATCCCTTATTTTCATTCGGCTTTCTCGTGTATTCCCTGTCAGGTAGTATGCTAAAGCTCTTTCTCCCTTCATAAATGGTGTCAATTGAATTTCTTCAGCAGCCATCGTCCCAATAACATACTTGGTCATCTCGCGTTCAGATAAGACGAGTGCGCTTAAATAGTCAGGCAATTCTTCATAAACTTTTAAAGTTTCCGCTAAATTAGGATCACGGTAAGAACATAAAATAGCATTACCATTTCGCATAAACTGGGTAAACGCTCCATATGCTCCACCAAGGACTCTCACTTTTTTCCACAAATACTCATACCGAAGGATAGTTTCCATTACCCGGAGTGCTCCAGTATACGCAAAACCATGTCTTTTAAAATTTCCGCCTTTTGCCACATACTGTACTTTACCTGCTGTTTGAAAAGCCTCATTTATTACTACATTGGAGCAGGTCGTTTCTCGGTTGGCAGGTCCCAGCTCGTCGGGCATTTCTGAAACCATTTCAGGCAAAAACTTATTGACTGCCGTTTTTTCTTCTTCAGATCCAATTGTATGAATAAAAAGATTATGCCGTGTAAAAATTTGTTTTGCCAGCCATTGCAAGCAAGAAATCATTTCATCGCTAATTGCATCAAATCTTGCAACCACATCACTCAAAAAATAATAATAAGACAACCCTGTCGTCTCTGAATATCTACCTGCTTCAGAAAAATAAGATAATAATCGGCTTATACAAAGAGTATGTCCGCGGGCAAACGCTGTCATATCCCAATTTGCTTTTTCTTCCATTAAAATCTCTCTTAACCGAATTTTGTCAGTATAATCAGTATGCAGGATCACCTCTTTCAGCAGTCGAACCATTTTGTCTGCGTTAGATACGAGTGCTTTTCCTTTTACGATTAAATACGGCGTGCATTTTTGATCTGAATCGATATTACTGATCGACCCCACTTGAAAGTTAATTCCTCCAGTATACGCATTAGACTGTCTAACCAATTCAGAATATTCATAATTTACGGTATTCATCGATAATAGCAGTCTTGTCAATATATTGGCATAAAAGATATCCTTTTTTGACAATCCTTCTAAATTAAAATATAAATTTAGATAAACAATACCGTTTGAATTGATGTCATAGTGAAAATGACGGATTTCCTCAATTCTGCCATTCTCGATTTCATCATTCTCAATTTCACGATTTAAATCTTCCCGTCGAAGGAGAGGAATAGCAGTCAAAGCCTCTTCTGAATCCACAGATGCCTGTCGCTCTTTTAATACCCGTGTCTTTTCTATGATATCCGTAATCTGATTCTCTGAAAGGCTTTTTTTATAGGCGTCCAGTTGTTCCGCAACTTCAATTCTTTTCTTTTCATCAATCCCTTTTTTAGCTTTCATGGTAATCAATACCTGATGAGAATTCTTAATAAGATATTTTAGAAGCAGGCCTTCAAAATAATCCGTTTCAATAGCTTTCCTTAATCCATTTATATCATCGTAATACCGCAGAGCTTCTATTGGATCACGGTCATATAGCCACATATCCATAGCCCGTATTCCGTAAAACAAGCCTTTAGGCCTCCCCTGATAATCGTTTTCTCTTAAAATAAATTCCGTACGATTCAATGCGGCAGTCAACATCTTTTTATCAAGCCCCGTAAGCGCAAGTTTTCTAAGTGTATGATCTACGATTTGTGAGAATTCTCCCTGCCGTTCAGGTTCCGAACCGGTCACAACAATAGACCAGACCGGCTGTTTATAACTATCCTCGTAAGCTCCCGACACATCACTTCCAACACCCGCATCAAGGAGAGCTTTTTTTAACGGAGCGCCATCCATATCAATCAATACATAATTTAATATCCGAATGGCCAATGACTCTTTTGTTGTCATACAATCCGTCATAGCAGCATATAAAGCATGAATCGCTTTATTAGCGATATTCTCTCCATCTGCTATGTTGTAATTCTTTTCTGTTATGACACGTTTGGCAAACGCTTTCTGTGTTCCCACCTCAGAATAGACACACCGTCTATCGAAAGCTGATAAATACTCTTCATCAATATATTTTAAGGTATTTTCTATATCCATATCCCCATATAAATAAATATAGCTGTTTGACGGATGATAAAAACGACGATGAAAATCAGTAAACTCACGGAATGAAAGAGTAGGAATAACGTCTGGATCTCCCCCTGACTCTACATTGTATGTCGTATCAGGAAAAAGCTTTTCCATCGCAGCGTTGTTCAATAATGCATCAGGGGAAGAAAGTGCTCCCTTCATTTCATTATAAACAACCCCATTATAGGTAAGTTCTCCATCTTTCTTATCAAGTTCATAATGCCATCCTTCCTGCATCAGTATTTGGGGATTCTGCAAACAGTCCGGATAAAACACCGCATCTAAATACACATCCATCAGATTATGAAAATCTGTAGAATTTCTACTGGCAACAGGATACATAGTTTTATCAGGCCAAGTCATGGCATTTAAAAAGGTATTCAAAGAGCCTTTTGCAAGTTCCACAAAGGGTTCTTTTAAAGGGAACTTTCTTGAGCCACAAAGAGTAGAATGTTCCATAATATGCGGCGTTCCTTTTGAATTGTCCGGTGTCGTGCGGAAACAGATATAAAAAACCTTATTATCATCTGCTGAATCTAAATACATTAATTTTGCACCGGATTTTATGTGCTCCATCATGTATACATCAGAATTTACCTCTTCAACATGATCCACTTTCATAATATTGAATCCATGCACTACATCTCCATTATTCCATTTCATGGTCAACCTCCATATTATTTCATCATTAATAGAAAAAGCGCAGGCAATTTTATCCTGTGCTTTCTAAATAGTCTAACGATCAGGCCGTTTTATTTCCCCAAAACTCTTTATGGATAGCCTGTATAGCTTTTGCCACATCGTCCCGGTTAATCAGACAGGATACGCTAATTTCTGATGTACTAACTATCAAGATATTAACGCCGACCCTTCCCAGTGCGCCGAACATTCTTGCAGCAACCCCGGGCGTACCGAGCATGCCTGCACCCACAATAGATACTTTCGCCATATTATCATCATAAATAATAGTCGTCAATTTCTCTTGCGACTGCAATTCGCCAAGAACACGCCTCGCATCCTCTAAATCCGTATCGGTAATAGTAAAAATAATGTCGGTCAGATCATCATTAGACCGCTGCACACTTTGTACAATCATATCAACATCAATATGTTCATCAGCAAGAGCTTCAAACACCATATGCGCAACACCGGGAACATTTTTCACGTTCAATACAGAAATCCTGGCCGTATGTGTATCTTGCGCAACACCTTTAATAATTTGGCGTTTTCTTTCCATGACGCATTCCTCCTGGATAATTGTTCCTTCATCGTCCGTAAATGTAGATCTGACATGAATTGGTATGTGGTAATGCATCCCTAATTCAACACTGCGCGGCTGCATAATGCCTGCGCCAAGACGTGCCAATTCCAGCATTTCTATATTCGTGATTTCCTGCATTTTTACAGCATGCGGACAGTATCTGGGATCCGCCGAATAAACACCATCTACATCAGTGAAAATTTCACACACATCCGCATGCATTGCACCGGCTAGGGCAACTGCTGTTGCATCGCTCCCACCGCGCCCCAAAGTGGCAACATCTCCATTCGGCAACACCCCCTGGAAACCTGCAACAATGACAATATTCCCTTTCTCTAACTCAGAAAATACTCTTTCCGGTTTTATATCGTCAATCAGCGCCTTGCCATGTGTCCCGCTACAAAAAACTCCTGCCTGCATCCCCGTCAAAGATATTGCAGGTGCTCCTAAGCTTTTGAAGGTCATCGCCAAAAGAGAGATCGAGACCTGTTCTCCTGTAGACAGCAACATATCCATCTCTCGGCCATGTCTCAATGATGGAACCTGACCAGCTAACGCCAGCAAATCATCCGTACTGTCACCCATGGCGGAAACTACTATAACAATCTTATCATTATCATGCTTTTCGCGAAGAATGCGCGATGCTATATTCTTCATTCTTTCTGTTGTCGCAACAGATGATCCGCCAAACTTTTTTACATAGAGTGCCATTCCGCATCCCTCATTTACTTTTATATTTATTTAGAGATTTTATCATGCATTTTAATCTATGTAAAGGAATTTATCTTGCTGCAGCCGATTTAAAATTCTATACCTTTGCGTGCATGTATCCCATTTTGAAAAGCATGTTTAATTAAAGTCATTTCGGTTACCGTATCAGCAGCTTCAATAATCTCCGGCCTGGCATAGCGCCCGGTTAAAATCATATTTAACCGCGGAGGCCGTTCTTTAATAAGTTTTAAAAGTTTTTCCGGTTCAAGCATCTCAAAATGAATCGCATAATTAACCTCATCTAAAACAACCAAATCCCACCTATCACTCATTACTTCATCAACAACAGTTTCCCAAGCCCTGGCTGCCAACTCTTTTTTATTCTGATAAGCAGCTTCATCCTCTTTGCGATTGTGAAACACAAAGCCATCACCCATAGGTCGAATCTCTATATTTCCATTACATGCTTCCAATGCTTCAATTGCTTTAAGTTCACCATATTTCCATGCACCTTTAATAAATTGTAAAATAAGAACTTTTTGTCCATTACCCCAAGCACGGATTGCAGTACCTAACGCCGCTGTGGTTTTCCCTTTACCCGTTCCTGTATTAATAAGGATCAAGCCCTTTTGTTCTGTCATTTTCCCTCCTTGCTACAATGATAACGCTCGCAGGATTCAATTAACTTTTCTCCAGCTTTGGGATTCCCATCAAAAGAAAGGTGCAGATATGATGCCAATATGTTTTTATTGCTATATCCTTCCAAATGCCCCTCTTTTTGTCGGGATCCCTGAAGATTATATGCCCAGGGAAACCCTTCGCCGTATTCTAAAGTAGAAAAATGAAATTCATGCCCTTTCAGAGTATCACCCGCATCAGCAATAATACTAGATAAAAGCGTTTCCCCTTTCACATAGCCAATGCGCTGAAGACTCTTCTGCATTTTACAAACAGCCGGCACAATTCCCGCCATTTCATAACATTCTCCATTAAATCCCTGTATAGCCTTGCAAAGATACATCAATCCGCCGCATTCCGCATAAATCGGCATTCCTCTTTCAGCACACCGGCGTATAGACTCCTTCATGGAAATGTTCCCCATTAATTGCTGCAGAAACATCTCCGGAAAGCCGCCGCCAAAGATTAGGCCATCCGCTTCCGGTACAGTTTTATCCCGAAGAGGACTAAATTCAATAATTTTTGCTCCATTTTTTTCAAGATATTCTAAGCTTGTCGGATAATAAAAAGAAAACGCTTCATCTTTCGCCACGGCAATACAAACCCGTTTCTTAGCTGAAAAATCATTCCGTACGTCTACAAACATAGAAGGTGCCTGCTGCGCTGCTTTCAGGAAGGCATCCGTATCTACCCATCTACTGACAGCCTCCCCCATATGCTTAATTAACACTCGTGTTTCTACTTCCGTAACAGGTGTCAGTCCCAAATGGCGTTCCGGCGTTTTTAATGCATCATCCCGATGGAACGCGCCAAATACAGGCATATGAATTTTTCCCATAACTTCTCGAACCATCGCCTCATGGCGGTCGGAACCAAGGCGATTCAATATGACCCCGACGATATTTACTCCCTTATCATATTCACGGAAGCCTAACGCTGTAGCCGCGATACTGTACCCAACGGATTTACAATCCAATACCAATATGACCGGCGCATTTAACTGTTTTGCAATGGCGGCAGTACTGCTGATTCCATCCTCCCCTCCATCATAGAGACCCATAACCCCTTCTATAATTGATATATCTGCATTTTTAGATAAAGCAATAAAGGTCTCATTTAACTTATCTGGAGGTGTCATCCATGTATCCAGGTTATAAGAGCTATGTCCTGCCGCTTCCGCATGAAACCCGGGATCTATATAGTCAGGCCCCACTTTAAAGGGCTGGACTCTGTACCCCTCTCTATTAAAATATGATAAAAGGCCGGTCACTATCGTTGTCTTCCCGACACCGCTGTTCGTACCTGCAACGATAATCCGAGGTCGTATAAACTCCGTCATATCAGTTCCCTCGTTTGGCAATAATTGTACTTAAATAATTCGGTCGATAATCTGAAGGCAAACTATCCAGATCCCGCTCTATTATTTCATCAGGCAAACCCGCGCGTGATACCATGACCGCATTCTTTATCATGTGATGCTTACGCAGTTCTTCCTGGATAAATGCAAACTTCTTATACACCTTCATAATTACCGCATTGTCAGCAGCGGAAAGTGCTCTGTCAATTTTTTCAGGATCTGCAGTTGCAGGAATGATCAGTACGTTTTCTTCCCATTCGGTCACCGGCATTCCGATATAAGAAGCAATTCCTAAAAAAGCAGGAATCCCCGGAATCGTTTCCACAGTATATTCTGTTCTTTTTAATGCCCGGAAAATATACATATATGTACTATACAGCATCGGATCACCTAAAGTAAGAAAAACCAGATTTTTTCCTTCATCTAACTTTTCTTCAATAATTCTTCTATTTTCTTCCCACTGTTTCGATACAACTTCCATATCAGTTACCATTTGAAACACAAGAGGTAAGATTTCCGCTTTTTTTGAAATATAGGGAGTTGCAATATGATAGGCAACAGAGTCTTCTTTTTTTTCTGTTTTTGGTGTAATAATCATATCCGCATTTCGAATCGTTTCTACCGCTTTTACAGTTAAAAGTTTGGAATCTCCCGGTCCCACACCGATTCCATATAACTTCCCCTTTGACATAACTATCCTCCTCATAAAAATTTTAGAATATACTATACGATTCTTATTCTATCATCTATTTTAAAAAAAATCTGTGAAAATATGAAATCTCCACAGATTAGTTCCTACACTTACCAAAACCATATATAACAATCACTTTAGTGTAAATGATACTGGGACTCGTGATTGCGCTTCAACAGCTACTCCATTTTGCTTTGCAGGAACAAATTGCCATCCGTAAACGGCATTCACCGCAGTTTGATCAAGTATGCTGTTTCCTGATGATGATTCAACCCAGGCACTTGTCACATTACCATTAACGCTGATGATAAGACCGACCACCGTCGTTCCCTCTACATTTGACGCACGAGCCGACTCAGGATAAGAAGGAGATGGTGCGCTTAATATTTGCGGGCCCATAGTGACGCCATCATTTCCATCACCATTACCGGTTCCTGCTCCTGAACCATTTCCACCACCGGAACCTGTACCGCTGCCGGAACCCGTACCTGACCCCGTTCCGGTGCCATGCCCAGATCCATGACCGCCTCCGGAACCCGTACCGCTGCCAAACCCACGATTTCCTGAAGATTCCCCTTCTCCGGAAACCTGCTTCCCCATATTGTCTTTTGTTGCAGCCTCTTTAGATTCTGTTACTGAATCAGCAATTTCATGAATATCATTCATGGCATCTTCCGGCATATCTTCTGCCAGAGCCGGAGGAGGCGGTGCAACTTCTGTCGGTTCGGCTGAAGGTGGCGCTATGGCAGGGCCATTATCTGCATCAGGACTTCCGCCGCCGCCACCGCCGCCGCCAGATAATGAAACCAAATCTACCTGAATAGGTCCTTTATCAACGGGAGCAGAAGGAAATAGTGCCACAACCACCCCAATCACAACAAACACTACAACGTGACAAGCAATAGATGTTCCAAAGGCAGCCATCCATCTGTATTTAGATGTAAACATAGCGCCGCCCCCCTTTATTCCTTACTCTGTGATTTTGCTTCCGTTGCAATACCAATCTTACTAATTCCCACTGATTTCAATTGATCCAGAACAAATACGAAATCCCCATGTTCTGATTTCGTATCCGCCCGAAGAACAATACTCAAATTCGGATTTCTATTTTTTTCAATTTCCATTCTTCTGCGGAACGTTTCACGGGGAATCTTTTCCTGCTCTACGTAAATCTGCCCATCTGAAGTAACCGCTACCGGTAAGGCCTTTTCTATATCCAATTTCGAAGTCACCGTTTGCGGTAAATTTAAACTAATTGATTTTTGCACCACCATGGTTAACATACTCATCATAAAGAAAACAAGTAAGAAAAATATGATATCAATCATGGGGATAATCATTATTTTAGGCTTTTTATCTACATCCAGTTGTTGTAATCTCATTTTTCTTTACCTTCCGCTATTGCAAGATAAACAGAAGATAATTTTTCTATAGAAGAAATATAGTGGCTAACTTGCTGGGATAAGTAAGTATAAGCAATTAACGCTATAATGGCAACGAATAAACCCGTTGCCGTACACACCAATGCTTCCGCAACACCACCGGTAATAGCAAAAGGCTGACCATCCGCAGTGGACAAGACATCAAAGGAACCTATCATTCCGATAACAGTGCCAAGCAATCCCATTAAAGGGGAAAGTGTCACAATAACATCCAGATAATTCAGGTAATTTTTCAAAAGACCTGCCGCATGTGCTGCAGCGCCTTCAATAATTGTCGCCTGATGTGCTTTAGTTCCATATACATTGACTGCAGATAGAAGAACCCCGGCCGGAATTCCACCATCAGCTTTTAAAGCGTCTTTTAATCCTTCTATATCTCCCCGGTCCAAGCTGTCAGTCATCACCGCTGACAACCTTTCTGTATCAGAACGATGGGAAGAATAGTATCTATATCTTTCAAAAAAAATCGCCACAACTATAATCGAACAAAGTAAAAGCGGGTACATCATAAATCCGCCAGCATGAAATAAGTGCAAAAAATACATAACATCCTCCCAATTCACATTTTAGCAACCATACACTTTATTCACAAATTAATAAAAGAGTATATATAAAACTTATTACAAAAAGAATAGCATTTACATATATTCTAGTCAAATATTTTCCTTTTATATCATAATTTCTATCATTATAGATTAATGTAAATTTTATATAAGTCAAGAACAAATGAAAAAAGGAAGGGACTAAGCACCCCTCCCTCATTATTAATATTTATTATTAATATCATTAATATCCGTTTGTCTGGCTTACCACACGAAAATCATCTACACCAAAAGCTTCGCAAATGGAACTCCAAAACTTCCCCATAAGCATGGAACGATACATTTCACTCTTGCTGATCATCATAAGCCGATCGCCATCTTGTGTAATACGGATTAATCCATTATTAATATATTTCTCGAAATCTTTTTCTTCCATAATTCCTTGTAACTTAATGAGTCCCTCACGTTCCGGTCCAGCTTGATACTCACTCCTTTCCAGTACCGGCATGAACCTTACTTCATAAATCTTATCCGTATACCCTTTCGTCTCCGCGGAATATTTCTTTTCATTTTCCCTATCTGCCATAATATGCACTCCTTTAATTACAATTCTTAAACTATGTTTTCTATACCAGTCCATTTTTGTTTAAACTGGCAAATTCTCCATCACCGATTATAACATGATCTAATAACCGTATATCAAAAAACGAAGTAGCCCTTCTAAATTGTCTCGTTAAATTAATATCCGCATCTGAAGGTTCCGGATATCCTGACGGATGATTATGTACGAGTATAATACCGTGGGCCTTAAAGCGAAGAGCCCATCTCATAGCCTCCTTTATATCCACAGGCGCAGCATCCAAACTTCCCACACAAATTTCTTTATATCCAAGCAATCTGTTCTTGGTATTTAAAAAGCAGACAATGAAATGTTCCTGATCTTCATGTCTTAATTTTTCCATAAAATATGATGCCACTGCTTCGGGGAAACTAAAATTCTCCAACTGTTTCTTATTATGAAACTGCGCCAGCCTTCGCCCTAACTCTACTGCTGCACATACGGTAATCGCTTTATCTTGTCCAACACCCTTCACAGAGATTAAATCCCGCCAATCCAAATTATCAAATCCATTGACATCCGTGGACAACCGAATTTGCTCTACCACTTCCTGCGCCATATCCATAACAGAACACCCATGGCGACCGGTTCGCAACAGGATAGCAACCAAATCTACCATGCTAGCCGTATCGGGAGCCTTGGCAAATCTTTCGCGCGGTTTATCTTCGCTTCGCATTTCTTTAATCATCATTTATAGCCCCTCCTTTGATCGGCCAAAATAACATAATATAGACCGGGTAATAACAATAAATTCATTAAAATCTTTTATATACCCAAGCTGCCAAAAGTATCCCGAAAATACTAATTAAATTGGGCGCAAACCGGATACCAAAATGAACATCTATGACCGCTAAATTCAAATAAATATCCTTAAAATCAAAAATCTCATATGTTTTCGTCAAATACGGTATCATTCCGGATAAGCTGACCTGGCTGAGCACTTGCCCAATAATCCCACCAATCAAAGCTCCGCATACCAAAAAGAGTAACAAAGAAAATAATCCGTGTCCACCGAAACGCATCACATTTCCCCCATTTCCTAAAATACTGCCCCAATCTGTATTCTCCCTGCCAGCTGTGCGGAGAGTTCTCTCCCAATCGGATCTTCTGTCCGATATTGGTAAATTACACGCCAAATAACTTCATCCTGTAAAAAAATATATTCATTAACCGTTAGTGCGGTCTTCTCCTCTCTTGCTTTTTCCACATAAGAGAATCTCAAAACTTTAGCGTCTTCATTATTAAATTTATCGTCGGCTTTTTCTACCTTCAAATTAGTAACTCGCTTATTGTTCCGCAAAAGGGTTTCTGCACTTTCTGCCGCAGCAGATATGCTCTCATTTATTGTATTCTTATCCCCCATAACAAAGATGCGTATATGTTGATTATGCCCTTCTGCCATTATTTTATCAGCATTTCTGTCTGAGATTTCCGCCTGTTTTCCATTTGCAATTAGTTCAAAAGGTGTTAATACTGTAATAGTTGTATTATTGCAACTAATTCTATTTTTCCCAAAGACAAACTTATCTCTCACATTATTACCGCTACACCCCGACAAAAGCAGGACAAAACATATAAGAAAACCTAAACTATTCCTCTGAACAAAATGATATATATTCATTTATTCCTTTTCTATAAATAAAATTATCCCGGTTTATTATTTCATTAAATAATTATAGCATATGCCATTCCCCTGATTACAGGAAATCCCACATACTTATGGTAAAATAGTCAATAAATACATTGGAGGTACATCATGTATATTGGAATTACTGCTGAATGGAACCCTTTCCACAGCGGCCATGCCCATATGCTCCGGAGCCTTAAAAATTTATTTCCGGACGCTCCTATAATTTCCGCGATGAGCGGTTCTTTTGTACAGCGTGGAGAACCTGCTATTTTTGATAAATGGACACGTGCAAAATGGGCTCTTATGTTTGGTGTGGATGCCGTAATCGAACTCCCTGTACTTTGTGTATTGCAAAGCGCCGACAAATTTGCTGCCTCATCGGTTTCACTGCTTCATAATATGGGTTGTACCCATATTGCTTTTGGCGCCGAATCCTTAAATTCGGATACACTTCATAACGCTGCGCACTGGTCACTGCAGCCCGATTTCAATCTATATTTTCACCAATTTTTAGGAAAGGGACTTTCTTACGCCTCTGCTGTCACCAAATCCATGGAAATCCGATATCCTGAAATCTCACGAGAATTAAAACGCCCCAATAATTTGCTTGGATTCCTTTATGTGCAGGCCGCATTAAAGCAAAATCTGCCTTTATCATTTATCGTCATAGAAAGAAATGCGCATTATCCCGCCTCTGCTACAACTGCCAGAAAGCATTTTATAGCAGGCGAGTATTATCCTCTGCTTCCTGAACAAATACAAACTGAAATCCATACTCTTATGAACACAGGGCATATTCTCTCTTACGCCCGTTACGAAGACGCATGTCTATTATTAGGGCGGCTAACAAAAAAAGAGTCACTGAGAGACTCCCGGCTCTTTTCTGAAGGGTTAGAAAATAAATGGTACAAAGAAATCCAGCAGGCGTCTCTTCCGGATATATTTGAGGCAATAAAAAGCAAGCGCTACCTTTATAGCCGTCTTAAACGAATTGCAGCATCGCTTTTACTTTCATCAGAACTGGTACCTTCTCCCTTTTCTCATTCCTCTTTCCCCAAATATGCCAGGCTCCTTGCTTTGAGAAACACAAAAAGTTTTATCCTCAACAAATCAAATCTCCCTGTAATCACAGGCGCAGCAAAAGCTCTGCGTACTTTTCAAGAAGAAAAGGCCTTAGAGTCTTTTAACATCGATTTGCGGGCAACCGATATCCAATCCTATTGCATGAAAAATAAATCATACAGAACTGGCAGATTGGATTTCTATCATTCACCTGTTATAAGGTAATTGATACTTTACATTATTTTTCTTATCCAGTATCATGAATAAACAATATAATAGATATAAGCTATAACTGCAGAATAGAAGGGGGCTTCTGTATATGAATTTGCAGAACAATATGGGAATTTTGGCGGCATTCATGCTCTATTTAGCCGCCATGATGGGGATTGGCATTTATTACTCACGCCGACAAAAGAAATTATCTCAATTTATTTTAGGTGACCGCAAACTCGGCCCGTGGGTGACATCCATGAGTGCTGAAGCCTCTGACATGAGCGGATGGATGCTTATGGGACTTCCTGGTTTTGCCTATTTGAATGGACTTTCCGCATTTTGGACCGGATTTGGACTAATAGTAGGCACTTGGGCAAACTGGGTACTGACTTCTAAACGACTCCGCCATTATACAGAAGTAGCCAATAATAGCCTAACAATTCCCGACTACCTTTCCAACCGTTTTGAAGATCACAAAAGCGGACTTCGCTTTATTTGCGCGCTTTTTATTATATTATTTTTTATTATTTATACGTCTTCCGGATTCGTTTCTGCAGGGAAACTTTTTAATACAATTTTGGGGCTGCCCTATTTTACCGCACTTCTTATTGGAGCGTTTGTTGTCGTATTTTATACCTTTTTAGGTGGATTCTCCGCTGTCAGCATGACAGATTTCATTCAGGGAACGATGATGTTCTTCACCGTCATATATATCCCTATTGCCGCAACGATCGTATTAGGCGGGCCAGCACCGACAATGGCTTCTCTCGCGGGAGAAGGGAAAGACTTTTTCTCCTTTTTCCCTGAATCACTGGGAGGAATGTCCCTTATTATCATGATTCTTTCCTCATTGGGCTGGGGACTCGGTTATTTTGGGCAGCCCCATATCCTAGTCCGCTTTATGGCAATCAGCAATCCGAAAGAATTAAAAAAGTCTACGCAAATCGCGGTGTCCTGGGTTCTTTTGTCCCTGACTTTCGCTGTTGCTATTGGTATCGTAGGAAAAGCCTACCTGCCTATGCCTCTCGAAAATGCCAATGCTGAACGTGTATTCATCATTATGGCGGAAACACTTTCCCCTCCGTTCATCACGGGACTTATATGGTCGGCCGTACTGGCAGCAATTATGAGTACCGCCTCTTCTCAGCTTCTCGTAACGGCTTCTGCTGTAGCAAGAGACTTATATCAGCCCTTCTTCCATAAAAATGCTTCTGAGAAAGAGCTTATTATTATAAGCCGTGTTACGGTTTTGTTAATCTCCCTATGTTCAATCTATCTTGCGTCCGACCCGAACAGTTATATTTTCTCCATAGTATCTTATGCATGGGCAGGATTTGGCGCCTGCTTCGGACCAGTCGTTCTCCTTTCACTTTACTGGAGACGTATGACTTTAAAAGGAACTTATGCCGGCATCATTGTTGGCGGCATCACCGTCCTCATTTGGAAACAGTTTAACTGGTTTGGTCTTTATGAATTAATCCCAGGATTTCTCTTTTCTACAATCTCTATCATTTTAATCAGCCTTATGGATGAAAAACCATCACAAACAATTTTGGATAACTTTAATAAAGTAGTATCTCTTTCCAATGAAAAATAATTGATTGAATACAAATCTCATTACGAATAACACAATTTATTACCCTCAAAGTACATTGTCAAATTGTCATATTTTTTTGTAATACAAAAGGACCGCTAAAAGCGATCCTTTATTTTTTTTGCGAGCAATCAATAAGCCGAGTTCTGTACCATTTTCATGGTGATGATTATCTGTCTAGCCGAGTAAATTACTTTATCGGTCAAGCGACTCAACCCGGAAGGTCAGCGGGCAACGTCATTCCTTCCCTATTCGGTCTTGCTTCAGATGGGGTTTACCAAGCCAAACGGTCTCCCGCCTGCTGGTGCGCTCTTACCGCACCTTTCCACCCTTACCGTTATTCACGGCGGTTTTCTTTTCTATGGCACTGTCCCTAGGGTCGCCCCCGCCGGATGTTATCCGGCATCTCGCCCTGCGAAGCTCGGACTTTCCTCACGCCTTTCGGCCCGCAATCATCTTTCCTGCTCGCGAGTAACAGTATACCATCCTGTATATCTTATTTCAACTTTTATACACAATGAAATATATCTTTTGCCCTAACATCTTCTAAAACTCCAACATTCCAACCACGGGTTTTAAATTCATCACGCAAACGTTTTGCTAAGTACGGAATAATCACACGTTCCGTATAAAAATGCCCGCCATCAGCGATAACTAATCCATTCATCGCCGCATCTTGTGCCTCATGGTATTTTAAATCCCCCGTCAAATACAGATCTGCCCCCATTGATTTTGCCACCCCTGCAAACTCGGCACCTGCCCCGCCAAGGATAGCTATTTTTTCTACCAAACGATCCCTATTACCGGCATACCGCAATACAGGAATCTCCAATTTATTCTTTATATAAGAGAGCGCTTCCTCTACCGACATAGGGAACGGAAACTTTCCGATACGCCCCATGGTTTCCTTATAACCATGATTTACAAGCTTATATACATCATATTTAGCTGATTTATCTAAAGATGAAATCATATCTTTCACCTGTTTTACCAACTGACCGGGCACGCGGAATTCGACTCGTATATTTTCTGTAAAATCATCTGCATCATCAACAACATAGTAGCTCTCAATATCTTTCCCTCTTAAACTATCTAATTTCTTCTTCAATAATTTAGCATGCGCAGCAGTTATGTATAAAGTGAACTTATAAGATGAATACGTCATTACCGGAACAAATCCCTTGCATTCCTGTAATCCCAATTTTTCAGCCAATGCATCATTTACGCCTTGTACTGCTGAATCTAAATTGGTATGTGCTGCAAAAGAAGTGATCCGATGTCTGATCAAGTTTTCAATCATTCGTCCTTTACAAGTGGAAAGGTCTATGTCATGAATAGGTTTAAATAAAAATGGGTGATGCGATATGACCATATCCACTCCATGATCAATTGCATAGGATATATTCAGTTCGGTCATATCCAAAGCTACCAGAATTTTATGTACAGGCTGATTCGGATTTCCCACCTGAAGACCGGGATGATCCCATGATTCCGCCAATGAGGAGGGTGCCCAATCTTCCAACAATTGCATAATATCTTTTACATAAATCTCCATAATATCTTCTCCAGAATAACCTCATCCGTTAATGCCTTTTGGTACTTTGCCGTATTTATGACATTTGCACTTTCAATATCAATACCATTCAATATCATTTTTCTTTGATTGATAAGTTTTTTCAAATGTTTAACAAAGAGTTTATCTTTATATCGGCTCTCAGTAACTCCTATTTCAGCTTCTATCTCTGAAAAAGGGTCCATATGCCCATGTGTCACATAAAGGATCTCATAAAGCTGCGTTCCTTCTTCAGCAAGAACTTCCTGTTCAATTTTATATCCATTTTGCTGCAGCCAAATATATAAATCGGATGTATGGTTTTGTGGCTGCAGGATAAACCACTTAATACTTTCAGCAATAACATATTCCTGCTTTAAAATATCACGAATCATAAATCCGCCCATCCCTGCGATCACTGCACCATCTACTTCATCCTCTTCCAAAATAGATAATCCGGCACCTTCGCACACCTTAATCTTCGTTGAAAGACCTTCCCTCTTTATATGTTCCCGAGCCCGCTGCGCAGGACCTGCATGTATATCTCCCGCTATAGCATATTTAATTCTTCCGTTATGAATCAAAGAAATAGGTACATACGCATGATCTGTCCCTATATCAGCTATACACGAACCACACGGAACCAATTCCGCTACAGCTCGCAGACGAGGTGTAAGTTTCATTCTAATTTCTTTTCTGTAACAAAAAAGGCCAAGCATTGAGCTCAACCTTAAATATCTATTGGTGGGCCCACCAGGACTCGAACCTGGGACCAGGCGGTTATGAGCCGCCGGCTCTGACCAACTGAGCTATAGGCCCCCTTCACCAATACATGATATTTTATCAGCAAATAGGAATACCGTCAATACTTCTATACATTGGCCAATGATTTTGCAGACTTCTTCAGTTTTGTTAATGCTTTCCCCTCAATTTGCCTGATACGCTCCCGGGTTACATCAAAATATTTTCCTACTTCTTCCAAAGTTCGTGGCCTTCCATCTTTTAATCCAAATCGGAGTTCAAGTACCTGTCGTTCACGATCTGTCAATTCTCGCAGCAGTTCATCAATCTGTTCCCGAAGTAAAATGGAACCCGCCGCATCATCGGGAGCAATTGCCTCATGATCTTCAATAAAGTCGCCTAAATGGGAGTCCTCTTTTTCTCCAATTGGTGTTTCCAGCGAAATGGGATCCTGGGCAATTTTTTTTACTTCCCGAATTTTCGCAACACTTACTCCCATGGCTTTTGCCAACTCTTCGTTGGTAGCCTCCCGGCCTTTCTCCTGAAGCAGCTGACGAGAAATACGATTTAACTTATTGATAGTTTCCACCATATGGACAGGTACGCGGATCGTACGCGCCTGATCCGCAATAGCCCGCGTAATTGCCTGCCTTATCCACCATGTTGCATATGTACTGAATTTAAAACCTTTGGTGTAATCAAATTTATCTACAGCTTTGAGGAGCCCCAAATTCCCCTCCTGAATTAAATCTAAGAACTGCAGTCCTCTGCCAAGATATTTTTTTGCAATAGAAACAACAAGTCTTAAATTCGCATCAGAAAGCGCTTTTTTCGCCTCATCAGCAGCCATCTTATCCCGACCAGTTGCATCATCAAAGCTTCCTTTTTCCACTAACTTGGCAAGCTCTATTTCCTGTGATCCTGTAAGGAGCTTAATAGCTCCAATCTCTTTCAAATACATCTTTACCGGATCATCTATATTTATAGAATCAGAAGTATTCATGACATCAGAAATTTCGACAATATCCTTTTCATCATCTGTTTCTTCATCTTCTAAAATTTCCAGGTCCTCATCGGATGCATCTTCATCGAAATTGATGTCGATATTGCTTTCATGAAGCAGCTCATATACCGCTGAAAGATCATCCTGTCCCAGATTCTTTTTGGTAAAGAAAAGCATGATATCTTTATTTGAAATTGTCCCATCTTTCCTTACCTTATCTCTCAGTTCTCCCATCCAAAGCTCTAAATTTTGCCTTTTCTTCTTCATAAGCCCCCCCTTTATCATAAATTTCATACTGCATTTTCACCCGCCGATCAATCGAATTTCCTCACTTAATCGAATACAGGTTAACTGCTCTTCTTTTGCCTTTTGCGGATCACTCTCCATTAATTCCGCCGCCCGCTGTGTATGAAATTTATACTCGTTCTGCAGATAAATTTTACGCATAGGGCGGATATACTCTTCATATGGTTCTGCCACACCATGATAATCTGTCATCATCAGCTGCGCCAACTGTTCCAGATCAGATCGTTCCAACCGTGCCTCTGCATACTCTACAGTAATATTTCCTTTGCCCGCCTGCTTCAATACGTCATATAATCTTCCAATAAATTCATCGGCAAAGGAATACTTCTCCAAACTATCAAAGCCTTCCGGCAATATATGTGAAACTAAACAGTACTTCAACAGTTCCTGTTCCAGCCTTCGCTGACGCCCATCATTGGAGCTGACGGTACCAGTTCTTTCCTCGCCATATACATTGGGTGATATATATACATGGGAATTATTTTTCTTCGTATACCGAATTGCCTCACTGCGTATAAGGCCTTCATCCATATGAAGCGTACGTGCCATCTTCCTGATAAACGAATTGAATTGATATGTATTATCCTGTACTGTAAGAACTGCAAACATTTCATTTAAAATTTTTTGCTGCCCTTCTAAAGTGGCACCATCATATTGAGTCCGCAAAGCCTGAAATAAGTAGTCAAGAGCAGGTACTGCCTGATCAATAACTTCTAGGTATTCATCTCCGCCATGAAGATTTACAAATTCATCAGGATCCTTTCCTTCCCCAAGCAGTGCTACTCTTAATTTTAGCCCTACTGAACCGGCTATCTCAAGCGCACGACGTGTCGCATTCTGTCCGGCAGCATCCATGTCATAGCTGAAAATAACTTCATCAGCATACTTTTTTAAGAGCCTTGCCTGCTCAACAGTAAAGGCTGTTCCCAATGATGCAACCACATTTTTAATTCCATGAGCATGTAAAGAAATGGCATCCATATAACCTTCCACCATAATTGCCTGACGCTTCCGCCGAATTTCAGGAAGTGCCTGATAGATGGGAAATAACAACCTGCGTTTATTAAATATAACCGTCTCCGGAGAATTTAAATATTTGGCAGCACTTTCTTCGCTGTGCATAATTCTGCCGCCGAATGCAACAATCCTTCCTTTTAAGTCCATAATAGGAAACATGCATCTATTGCGAAAAGTATCATAATATTTTCCGTTCTTATGGCCCACCAGCCCCGCTTGAAGTAAAATATCCGGACTTATATGTTTCCTTTTGGTAAAATCGCAATAAAGCCGTTCCCATTCGGGTGGAGCAAAACCCAGCTTAAATGTTTCAATGGTTTTATCATCTAAATGTCTCTTTTTAAAATAAGCCAGCCCGTCTTTTCCTATATTTGTCCGCAACAGGCAGTTATGAAAATAATTTCCCGCAAGTTCAGTTACTTCATACAGCTCATGAACCAGTGCTGCTTCTCTTTTATCTTCTTCGGATATTTCATCCGGCGGCAATTCCACATGCCCCATTTCAGCTAAACGTTCTACAGCATCAGGAAATGTAATTTGATCCATTTTCTCTATGAATTTAATGGAATCACCTGATTCATGGCAACCGAAACAATAATAAAATCCATCTTCAGGTGAAATAGAAAAGGATGGCGTTTTCTCATGGTGGAAGGGGCAGCATGCCCAATATCTACTTCCCTTCTTTTTTACATCAATTCCGTAAGCACGTATTACATCAATAAGATTTGTGCTGTCTTTTACCCGCTGAAGGAACTCATTATTAAATTTTCTCACAGTTCCTCCTTATCTATAAAAAGCAGAAAGTAGACAAAAAAACTGACAAGGAAATATTTGTCAGCGTTTCTCCTTTCCGTAAAATCAAGCATCCTTTATTCAACAGAAATTTTAATTGTAGATGTCAGTTCCTGCCAACGAGTCATTAATATTTTAGTATATAAAACGGAATCGAGGCCAAAACTGCTCAAAGCATATGCATCACTTACTTCTACTAAAAGAGTTTCTCTTTTATCCGTAATCCCAAAATCAAGAGCATATGCACGAGGCGCGGAATGATAAGCATTAACAGCTTGTTGAAGCACTTTAGGATCAGGATATAAATCCCATCTGCCTCTATACGGATTTATACCTATAATTTTTCCATCTAAAATCCAAATACGCCATTCAGCAAGGAAATTTACCTTTTCACTGCACCATACTTCAATATCTTCAAGGCCTCCGCCTAATTTAATCAAATCTTCCGATTTATCTAAAATCGTTCCGCGAAAACGTTTTACATCTTCTACCGGCTTTACAAACACATGCCAATAATCGGGATGACTGGTAATCGTAAATAGTGTCGATTTCCAAATTTTTCTTCCTGTAAAAGGCAATAATTCATCCGGATAATCAATCGGCAGTAAATTTACACCTAACCGCTCTAACGCAACCTTCACATCCGAAAAAGCACCAACGACCAAATCTGTCGGTGCATTATCCGTCACTGAATATATTGCTTTATACCTAACAATGGAAATATCCAATTTAGAGCATCCATGATAAACAGAATAGCAATTCTGATCATAGAAGTCTCCAGAATGCTGAATACGAATAAATGCTCTCATGAACTTTCTCCAAACTAAAATCTTACCGCTATGGGATTAATGATAACATGTTCAAAGCAAGCGGGCAAGTTTCACCAAAAGTAAATTAGCGCAACAAACGCTACAATAAAACGATAGAAAGCAAAACCTGTCAAAGTCGATGTAGCCAAAAACTTCAAAAACCAAAGAATAGAAACGTATGCAACAACAAAAGACGTAATAAATCCCACTGATAGAATGCCAAAATCACCCATAGATAAATATTTTGCCACCTTTATCAAATCATACAGGCATGCAATGCACATCAACGGAACTGCCATAATAAAGGAAAAATCGGCAGCCGCTTTTCTTGACACGCCAACTAAAAGACTTCCGGCAATAGTGCTTCCGCTTCTGGAAAACCCCGGCCACAGAGAAAGACATTGAAAAAGTCCTATTTTAAATGCCTGTTGTGAAGTAATCTGATCTATATTTTCAACCAAAAAGTATTTTCTCTTCTTTTCCGCAAAAATCATGAAAAGTCCTCCAATAACAAGACCGATGATAACGGTTTTGGGACCAAACAGATATTGTTTAATCATACCGTGGCACAGATAGCCTAAAACACAGGCAGGAAGCATGGCAATTCCCAGATTCATCAAAGATGGACCTTTTTTTCTAAACCAATGATGGGTATCCAGTATATAAAGAAACTTCTGTCGGTATACGACAACTACGGATAAAATGGCGCCAAGCTGGATAAATACATCGAAAACATTAGCCAGCTCACCTGTGAAGTTAATCATATTCCCAACGATGATCATATGTCCCGTACTCGACACAGGAATATACTCTGTTAAACCTTCAACAATCCCAATAATTAACGCACAAAAATACTCGTACACTTATATAACCTCTTCACAATAACCATACAAAATCTACTTGCAATCTATTTCTTTTCACTAAACTGTGGATTCTTTGCAGAAACGATTCCATCTATCTTTTGTTTTGTAAGAAATAAGATCAATATATTTCTTTTATCCTTCGAAAAATATATGTAGGAAGTTCTCAGATGCCCTGACGAGGTATCCATTTCTACCTTATACGGCGCCCCATAAATTAACTCTGCCGTTTCTAAATCATCTCCCAAGGTTATGCCTCGAGTGGTCACCATATCAGAATCCGTCAGGAACAACCCCTGTACTATTCCCGATCTCGCCGTAGCGCGAACAGCATATCCCGAAAAATACCACACATCTTCTTTGGGATTAGACATTTTCCTTTGCCATGTATCCCACGAATGAGCCCTAAATTTCGTATCCAGTTTAAACCCGGCGATCCCAAAGTCTTTATCCGGAAGTAGTCCGTCTTTCCTCATCTTTTGCGTCAATGACTGGAACCCCCCGGCAGCTCTTCCTGAATCCTCAACAGAAAACTGAAATGCCTTTACCTTATTTCCCTTTATGATGAACTTAATCTTTTTTTGCCCTGCTTTGTAAATAAAATAAAATGATTTGTCTGTACCATCCCATAAGACCTCTTCAGGCGCACCATATGCCCGCAAAACATTTTCCCTCAAGGATCCCACCGTGATACCTCTTTTGGTGATCGCTGCTTTGCCATCTATATAAAGACGCGAGACCCCGGAAAATCCCTCCCCTTTTTTCAGCTGTACATCTTTTCGTTGCACATAAGCATAAGGTAATTTCCTATTCACTACTACAGTAAGCCCTGCATCCTTCCAATGATATTCATCACTAATAGTTCCATGGGAAACTATGTCAGGAACTCCATTAAGATGAAATATACGCTCCGGTTCATCTCCCATTTTAACGTTACTGAGTATAAAGTCATCATCATCTAACGGATGCCCATCCACCGCCATTAAAGATACTCGTTCCTTATCATCCGATACGTTTCCCGATTTTATTTCGGAAGCTTTTTCTTTCGGCAGAGAAGCTTCTTTCATCATGGATACCTTATCTTCCGCATAAGAACATATTCCCAAGGAAAATACAAGCAGCCCTGTTATCACAGTCATTTTCTGCAAAGATTCATACTTCATCAGATCTCTCCTGTCCAATAATTTTACATATTTTTTATTATGAAGTTCGCATCACTATTCTGTCAAGAAACAAAATAAAAAGGGATGCACAATCACGTCCCCCCTCTTTTACCAACACTTTATTTTTTATATTTTGTCACAAAATGTGCCATGCGTTTCATCGCCTCTGTCAAATTTTCTCGACTTGCCGCATAGGAAATACGAATATGATTTTTCCCCTGCAGCCCAAAACAAGTACCAGGAACCACTCCCACTTTTTCTTCCATCAGCAGCCTATCACAAAACTCTTCATCATTCATTCCAGTACAACTGATATCCGGAAAAATATAGAAGGCCCCTTTCGGCTTAAATACTTTAAGCCCCATTTTCGCGAGAGCATCATACACTATCTTTCTGCGAACCTTATATTCATCAAACATCACTTTTACATCTTCATCACATTTCTTCAGCGCAGCGATTGCTCCATACTGACTGGTAGATGCAGCACATAAAATCTCATACTGGTGAACCTTGTACAAAGACTGCATGACTTCTTTCGGTCCGCAAATATAGCCAATACGTAATCCTGTCATCGCATAAGATTTTGAAAACCCATTCATGACAAGAGTGCGTTCCTTCATACCGGGGATGGAAGCAAAACAGGTATGTTTCCCCTCATAAGTCAGGTCACAATAAATTTCATCTGAAATTACGATCAGGTCATGCCTCTGGGCAAATGCTGCAATTTCTTCAAGAGCCGCCCGATCCATTACCGTCCCCGTTGGATTATTTGGATAACCGATCAGTAACGCTTTCGTCTTGGTCGTCAATTTTTCCTCCAACTCATCCACTCTTAATCTGAATTCATCATCAGAAAATGTCGGTACAAGAACAGGTGTCCCTCCAACCAATCTTACGCATGCAGGATACGCGAGATAGGCAGGGTCAGGCATTAAAACCTGATCTCCCGGGTTCAGGATCGTCTGCATGACAACAGTAATAGCTTCCGATACACCAACAGTAATCATAATTTCATTCATTGGATCATATTCCAATCCATAACGCTTTTTAAAAAGGCAGCTGATTTCCTCGCGAAGTTCCAAAAGACCCCAATTTGAGGTATAAGAAGTTTCTTTGTTTTTCAGACTTTCAATACATGCGTCAATAACTCTATCAGGTGCCGCATAATCTGGTTCTCCCACACCTAAAGAAATAACATCTTTCATTGTGCTCGCCAGATCAAAAAATTTACGAATTCCAGAAAAAGGAACTGCCTGCACATTTTCAGAAATTTTATTATTCCATTCCATTCAAATCCCACCTTTAGTAATTATCATCTCTTATACAATCATTATGCTTTAGCAACCGCTGCCCCAAGAGCTTCACAATTCTTCTGGGCCTCTTCATCAGGATATCCATAAGCTAAAACCGGTTTGGCAGCAAAATGCGCCCCTGCGAAATGAAGCTCATTATACCAGGAATTCAGCCATGCGCCGCGGCTCCAGCCACAAGAACCGAAAATCCCCATTTCTTTCCCTTTTAAATAAGGTTTCAATTTCTCACAAAATGGCTTCATTTCCATCTCCTCAATCACTTCGACTCCCCAAGCTGAACACCCTAAGATAATGTGATGGCAGGTATTACCAATTTCAATAGGATCTACATCTGAAACAGGAGCAAGTAAAACTTCAGCTCCCGTATTACGAGCTCCCACAGCCACGGCCTCTGCCATCGCTTCTGTATTCCCTGTTGCTGAAAAATAAATAATTGCAACTTTACTTCCCATAAGTCCCCCTATGTAAAAAAGAAGCGCCTCTCTTAAGACGCCTCTTCAATACGATTTAATTACGCATTCGCCACCGCTTTTCCTAAAGCGGCACAAGCAGCCAGTGCTTCATCATCAGGATAGCTGTAAGCCTTAACCGGTTCGGATATAAGTTCAACACCTGCATCATTCAAACGCTGCTTCCACGTCACAATCCAATCGCCCTGATTCCACGCATAAGAACCAAAAATACCAACTATTTTACCTTTGAGCTGTGGCAACAGTTCAGCAAAAAATGGTTCAAATTCATATTCTTCCAACTCTTCATTCCCCATCGCCGGGCAGCCAAGAATAATACGATCAAAAGCTGCCACATCAGATGCAGTAGTATCACTTACAAAGCTCAATGTGGTTTCTGCACCCGCATCCTTTGCTGCATTTTCAATTGCTTGTGCCATAGCTTCTGTATTTCCGGAGCCGGACCAATATACGATTGCTACCTTTGCCATGTAAAACTCCTCCTGTCAAATTCTTACATAATGAATTACTACCTCTTTATATTACTTATCAAAACATGCCTTGTCAATTTGCCACTTTTTATTACAAATTTTTATTCCAAAATCTACTTTTTTAAATCAAGCAATTTCTTCTGCTTGACAATTTTCCTTTTCCCCATCATCTCCCGTAAAGAACTGGTTAATTCAAATTGCTCCGCGTCAGAATTGATAATTCCTAAGGAAATGAAATAACCGTCATTTTGTAGTACAACTTGATATGCTTCATGATAAACGATATCTTTTTCTTTTATTCTTATCTCAAACGATCCTTCCCAGCGAGGATTCTTCTTATCATTTATCCGCACCAAAGGTGTTTTTCCTGTATAAACAGCACCACTTTCCATAATACACTTATTCAAATGCCCCGCAATGATATCCATCTGCTTCTCTATAGAATCTGTTTTATGTGTGATTTCTCCTATCTCCAATAAAAAGGGAACTCCCAGCTTTTGGCTGGTTGCCCAGCCATAGGAAAAATCAGGGGGATTGGAATAAGTCATCGTATAATATCTTCCACTTACTGCTCCCTTCCGCGTAAAATACAGCTTTATCCCTTTATCCTGTAAAAAAGGTAAAGCAGACTGCTCGCCTTCCTCAAAATGAACATGCGGAGGCACCTCCATCTTTCCAATATCAGGTAATTCCCATTTTTCCGCTGAAACATTAGCTGTCAGTGATACCGTAAATATCACAGATAATATACTAAGCCATAATCTATATCTCATATTTTCCCTTATCCGTTTCCCTTCCCCATTATTTTTTGCAACTTAGCCCAAGTATCCCGAAGCCCGACGATCCGATTGCACACAATCTGTTTTTTTGTACTGTCTTTATCAATAATAAAATATCCCTTGCGTAAAAACTGAAAACGGCTTCCTACATCATATTCCTTAATTACCGGTTCAGCCTTGCCATTCATTACTACAAGTGAATCTGTATTCACCTTTTCCATGAAATCGCGGCCATCATCTACATCATCCGGGGAAATCAGATAATCGTACAGACGCACTGCCACATCAACTGCTGTATCAGCATATACCCAATGAAGCGTCCCCTTCACTTTACGATCTGCACCGGGTGTTCCACTGCGTGTATCAAAATCAACCGTGCAATGAATTTCTTTGAGTTTACCCTTTTCATCCTTAATAAGTTCATCACAGTGCACAATGTATGCCCCTTTAAGCCGAACCTCCTTTCCCGGTGTCATACGGAAAAATTTCTTCACCGGCGTTTCCATAAAATCTTCCCGTTCAATATAAATAGTTCTGCCAAAAGGAACCTGCCGTGTTCCCATAGTTTCCTGTTCCGGATTATTTTCAATCGTTACATATTCCATTTTATCTTCAGGATAGTTCGTAAGAACAACTTTAACAGGATCAATAACAGTCATAATTCGAGGCGCCTTAGTCTTAAGGTCTTCACGAATACAGTATTCTAAAAAAGAAATATCTACTACATTATCTGCCTTAGCCACACCAATCAATTCACAGAAGCGTCGTAAAGATTCCGGCGTATATCCTCTTCTTCTGATGCCGCTGATAGTTGGCATACGGGGATCATCCCATCCGGAGACAACACCCGATTCTACCATCTTACGCAGTTTACGCTTACTCGTAATCATTGTAGTCACATTCAATCGCGCAAATTCAATCTGCCTCGGTTTTTCCTTCCCGTCAAATGCCTGAAGACACCAATTATATAAAGGGCGTCTTTCCTCAAATTCCAACGTACAGATAGATTGGGTAATTCCTTCAATAGCATCAGAAAGAGGATGCGCAAAATCATAGAGCGGATAGATACACCATGTGTTGCCTGTACGGTGATGTGTAGAATGGAGAATCCGATAAATAACCGGATCTCTCATAACCACATTGGGTGCCGACATATCAATCTTGGCACGAAGAACCTTTTCCCCATCTTTATATTTTCCATTCTTCATTTCCTGGAATAACTGCAGATTTTCTTCCACACTGCGGTTACGCCATGGGCTTTCTTTACCGGGATGTAAAAAATCACCGCGGGTATCATGAATTTCCTCGCTGGTCTGGTCATCTACATAAGCCAATCCCATACGAATCAATTTGCAGGCAAATTCATAAAGCTGCGGAAAATAGTCAGATGCATAATGTACGGGTTCTTTCCATTTGAATCCGAGCCATTTTATATCTTCTAAAATCGAATTAACATATTCGACCTCTTCTTTGGCAGGATTGGTATCATCAAAACGTACATTAGTTTCACCATGATATTTTTCACCAAGGCCGAAATTAAGGCAAATACTTTTCACATGTCCAATATGAAGGTACCCATTAGGTTCCGGAGGAAATCTCGTTAATACCCGTCCATTTTCATATACATTATTAGCAATATCCTTGTTAATCTCTGCTTCGATAAAATTGGCCGCTTCTTGTCTTTCTTCCATTACTTATCCCTCTGTTTATTTCTAAAATCAAGAATGATTTCAATAATTGGCACAAATTCATTCTACCATAGATACTATTTTTGTGAAATAAAATATGAATAACTCACTTACTTTTATGTTATAATAGCCATAATTTAACAGAAAGAAGGGATATCTATGCAGAGACTTATTTCATATAATCATAAGGGCCTCCGCCAATGGGGCGTCCTTACACAAGACAGCAAGTCCATTATTCCCGCTGAACTGTTGGAAGAAACTTATTTCATTCCCTTAGGCGAAACGATGGATGAATTTATTGAAACTGGCGATGAAGGACTGCTTAACCTTGCGAAAGTACTGGAAATGAACAAAGAAGATCAGTCTATCCCCCCTGTTTCTTTATCAGAGGTAGAAATCGCAGTTCCTTTCTATCCAAAACGTAATATTTTCTGTGTAGGAAAGAACTACCAGTCCCATGTCAAGGAATTCGAAAAAAATACAAATGCGAAAAATCCGCTGCATCCCATTTTTTTTACAAAAGCAACCACTTCTGTCATCGGTACAAATGAAGAAATTGATCTTCATCGGGATGTGACATCCCAGGTTGATTATGAAGGTGAACTGGGTGTAATCATTGGCAGAAAGTGCATTGATGTCGTCGAAAAAGATGCTCTGAAATATGTATATGGCTATACCATCATCAACGATATAACCGCCAGAGATTTACAAAAATCCCACGCCCAGTGGTTCCGAGGAAAAAGCCTGGATACTTTCTGCCCCATAGGCCCCACTGTCCTCATTGGCGGCTGGCCGTTTCCGTTCACAATCTACACAAAAATAAATGACCAACTTCGCCAGGAAGGCAATACTACGGATTTAATCTTTTCTGTTGCCAAACTGATTTCTACTCTTTCTTCCGGCATGACATTGCTTCCAGGTGATATCATCGCCACTGGAACACCGGAAGGTGTCGGAATGGGTTTTAGCCCGCCAAAATTCCTTTGTCCCGGAGATGTTGTGGAAATTACGATTGACCCCATTGGTACACTCCGTAACCCGGTAAAATAGGTAATCAAGTAAATATCTAAAATGATTAAAACTCAGTTCAAGGCTTTCCCTCTGCGGAATTGCACAAACTGAGTTTTTAACTTGAGGCATCACTTTTTTGTACCGCTGATTACTTAGCGACAATATTTATAATTTTTCCGGGAATCACAATACATTTGATAATTATCTTACCCTCCGTAAATTTCTGTACTTCCGGCAATGCTCTCACAAGTTTTTCGATACTATCCTTATCCATGTCAACAGGTACTTTTATTGTTGTGCGAACCTTGCCGTTAATTTGCACTGCCATTTCCAATGAATCTACGGCAAGCGCAGCCTCATCAACCTTTGGCCATGCTGCAGCATGTACACTGACTTCCTCCGCTCCGATACCCTGCCAAAGTTCTTCCGTAATATGTGGAACAAAAGGCGCAAGCAGAATTAACAAATCACGAAGCAGTTCCTTTGCAAAACTGTCTTCAATCGTACTGTGCTTTTCTCCAAACCTGTACATCTCGTTTACGAGTTCCATAATCGCACTAATAGCCGTGTTGAAGGCAAATTTCCCATCTAAATCCTCTGTAACTTTAGCAATAGACTGATGCAGCCGGCGACGCAGAGCCACCTCATCAGGTGATAACATTCCTTTTAATTCTTTTCCCAATTCCTGATACTTGCCAACAATCGTCCAAACACGTTTTAGGAATCGATAAGAGCCTTCTACGCCCTGATCACTCCATTCCAAATCTTTTTCCGGCGGCGCGGCAAAAAGAATAAAGAGCCGGGCCGTGTCCGCTCCATATTTTCCAACGATTTCTTCCGGACTCACCACATTACCAACGGATTTACTCATCTTCCCGCCATCCTTGAGCACCATCCCTTGGCACAGCAGATTGGTAAACGGCTCCGGATAATCAACCATCCCCTCGTCTTGCAATACTTTCATGAAGAAACGGGAATATAGTAAATGAAGAATCGCATGTTCAATACCGCCGATATACTGATCCACCGGCATCCAATAGTCTGTTTTACCCTTACTAAACGGTTCCTGTTCATTATGCGGATCGCAATACCGCAGGAAATACCATGATGAATCAATAAAAGTATCCATTGTATCCGTTTCACGAACGGCATCCGCTCCGCACTTCGGACATTTGCAATGAAGAAAACTTTCACTTGTTTCAAGAGGCGATGTAGCACCGGCAACAAAATTGACATCTTCAGGTAATACAACCGGCAGTTCTTCTTCCGGCACAAGTACGCTGCCGCAATGCGGGCAATTAATAATCGGAATCGGACATCCCCAATAGCGTTGACGAGAAATAAGCCAATCTCTCAAGCGATAATTGACCTTTTCTTCACCAATTCCCATTTTCTCTAATTTTTTCGTAATATTGATTCTTGCTTCCGCGGAAAGCTGGCCATCAAACTCTGATGAATTGACCAGCTCCCCATCTTCACAGTAGGCCTGATCCATTTTATCAAGTTTTAGGTCATGAGCTTTATTTTGGATAACGATTTTTACGGGAAGATTATACTTTTTCGCAAAATCCCAATCACGCTGATCACCTTGGGGAACTGCCATAACTGCACCTGTACCATATTCATAAAGAACATAGTTGGCAATCCAAATCGGCACACGTTCGCCTGTAAGCGGATGCACAGCATAGCTGCCTGTGGGCATTCCCAATTTAGGTGTATCTTCAGACGTGCGGTCGATGTCGTTCTGATTTTTGATTTCCTGAATAAATGCCTGAATCTTTTCTTTTTCAGGATTATTGGAAATTAACTTTTCTACCAGAGGATGTTCAGGTGCTAACACTATGTAGGTAACACCATATACTGTATCTACACGAGTAGTGTAAACAGGAATTGTATCTTCCATGCCATCCACATGAAAAAAGAACTGTGTCCCGATAGAACGGCCAATCCAGTTGCGCTGCATGATCTTTACGCGTTCCGGCCAACCGGGCATATGATCCAAATCAGCAAGCAGACGATCTGCATAATCTGTAATTTTCAGGAACCATTGAGACAAATTTTTTTTAACAACCGGATTCTTACAGCGCCAGCACTTCCCTTCTTCCACCTGTTCATTTGCAAGAACCGTATGACAATGGTCACACCAGTTTACTTTTGCTTCCTTTTTATACGCAAGCCCCCTCTTATAAAAAATCTCAAAAAGATTCTGCGTATGTTTATAATAATCTTCACGGCAAGTCAGGACTTCTCTTTCCCAATCATAAGAAAGCCCGAGCTCTTTCTGCTGACGCGTCATATTCTCAATATTCGCATATGTCCATTCAGCCGGAGCAATTCCATGCTGGATAGCGGCATTTTCCGCCGGCATGCCGAAAGCATCATATCCCATCGGATGAATAACATTAAACCCCTGCATGGATTTAAAGCGGGCTACCACGTCACCAATAGAGTAATTCCTCACATGCCCCATATGAAGATTGCCCGAAGGATACGGGAACATCTCAAGAACATAGTATTTCTTTTTATTCGGATCAAAATGAGTCTCAAATGCTTTCGTCTCTTCCCAAATCTGCTGCCACTTTTTTTCAATTTGCTGTGGAATATATTTCCCCTGCATACCGTCACCTTCCATAAGCATTTTATCAAAGAAATTTCTTCTAAAACCGTTATCCAATATTATATATTTTTAGCATATTAACGTCAAATAAACTGCCCGTTACTTCACGGATGATTCCCGCTGAATGAGCAAGTATTCACTGCGCCCTTTTCAGCCTCTCCCTGAATTTGATAAGTATATCCTCACTTCTGTTCTTATACCTGACCGATTCATCCTTTTTATTCAGAAATGCACCTTCTATCTGATCGTATATCTCTTCTGTTTCAAAACCATATCGCCAAAATGCCAGTCCTGCCAGTTTATAATCATGTGCCAAGGAAACCTTTTCTTGCAAAGAGCGTCTTTCTTCAAACCAAACTTTTCTCGTCTGTCCATTTTCTTCCCATATCCCTACATACTGGCGATCTTCAGGGTTCCAAAACAATCCGATATTATTCTGCCCCAACAAACTTTTGATTTGCTTCATCATAAGGACGGAAGAAGCCGCCTGCCCTTCTTTTCCCGTCCAAACGCGCGTATAAAAAGGTAACCCCAGCACCAGTTTATTATTAGGCACCTGTTTTAAAAGCATAGCAATATGATGTTTGAGCCATGAGTAGGACGATACTGGCCCGGAATATCGACTTCCCCCCGGCGTCTGGTCATATCCCATAATCACTTCATAATCTACATAGGCTGCCATTCCTTCACGATCATAACAGAGACTCCAGTTCGGACTATTACTGTTCACCGTAACATCAACGGAAATTTCCTTTCCATGCATATGAAGTTTTTCAGATACTGTTTTAATAAATTTCGTATATAAAAACTTATCCGCCTCATCCATATTTTCAAAATCCAAATTCCATCCATCGAAATCATAAACCAGTGCTGTCGCAGTAATTTGTCTTACTAGATTTTGAACTGCTCCCGAATCATGAAGAAGTTTCTTTGTTTCCTGTAAGTCGAAGTCATTATGTAAAAGCGGTGTAATCTTCATTCCTGCACGTTTGGCTTCCTGCAGATATGAAAGCGATAGCGGTATTTCTTTCATATCCTTATAGCCACCCCATGTGGGCGCTAAAACCCTTTCTCCCACATGTTCCGTGAAATAATTTTTACTCGTATCAAATATCAAGTCCGGATCCCACATAAGAATGATCCTTTTATTTTTCCGTGATTTTTCTTCCGCTTTATATTCCTTTGCACATATTTCCATTTTCTTTCTATCAAAAATATATTCAAAACCTGCCTGTTTAGAAAAAAACGTAAAATTAATATAGGGCTCCCCTCTAATTTCCGTCAATGGCAATTCTACATCAACTGGATCCTCATGTATTCCCAGATTAACTTTTGCATAGATTTTCTTCCCGTTTTCTATAATCTTCCATTGATTTCCTTTTTCCAGGAAATACGGTCTCGTAAATATCTGTTCACCTTCTTCATAAGCAGTCTCACTCACTTCTTTATATTTCACATTCACCTTCGTAAAGGCGTAAATATTTTGTGTAAATATAAGAAACAACAATCCTGCGAATAAAATCTTAAACATAAAAACCCCACCTGTTTTCATTTTTTAGAGTATAATAAAATAATATTGTTATCATTATAATTGAGTGAGGCCAATTATGCATCAATATTTATTTTTTATCGGTAATTTCCCTATCCGCTTATACGGGATCTTTTTCTCTCTGGGTATCATATCAGGATGTATTACCGCTTATTTCTTACTAAAAAAAGACAGGCGGGGATGGGAATCCCACATGTTTGATTTAGGACTTGTCATCGCTTTTGCAGGAATCGTTGGCGGAAGGCTTTGGGACGTATTCTTTTTTGATTGGGAATACTATCATAATCATCTATTGGAAATCCCCTATATCTGGCAGGGCGGGATGGCTATCCAAGGCGGCATTATTTTTGCGTGCATTGCCGCATACTTTTATTTAAAGAAACATCAGATCCCAGTTCTTCCCTTTGCCGATACTGTCACACCGGGAATTATTTTAGGACAGGCTATCGGACGTATCGCCAATTTTATGAATGGAGACGCTTTTGGACATCCCACTGGACAAGATTTCGGACTGCTCTATCCTGACACAACTCTTGCTTATCATACATATGGAGCCCAACCGCTTTGGCCGGCAGAAGTATGGGAATGCCAAGGTGATCTTTTAATTTTTGTTTTACTTCTCTGGTATGGATGCAAAACACGAGCAGAAGGAACCACCTTTTGTCTCTATATTATGTTTTATTCTCTTCTTCGTTTCTTCCTTGAAAATTACAGAGGTGATTACGGAACACTCGCTCTCGGCTTAAAAAGTGCACAACTTACCAGTCTGGCTGCTTTTGCCGGAGCGTTCATCTTATTTCTATATTTCCATTTTAAACACAAGAGCAAAAGTGGTATATCTGAATAAAACTTTAAAAGTGCCAGTTCACATCAATCGGCACTTTTCTTACGCATCAAAATAAGAGTTCAATATATTGATTTCAAAATTTTCTTCAATCTTTGTAAATGCTTTTATATGCAGAGGATTCTCATAAAAACCGAACAGATGAGATTTACAGGAACAGTCCGTACAGCCGAATCCTTTAATTTCCCAATCTGCAATATCAGATATGGCCGCTGCCAAAAGATGTTCAAAATCGCGCTTTGTTCTAATCGGAATAACACCGATAAACTCAGACTCCTGCCGTAAGTAATCAATATGCCAATGCATTTTCTTTCTCAGATGACGATGCCGTCTGATCCGCTGTTCTAAATTTCTCTTTGCGGACCCGATATATACATAATACCCCTGAGGGAAATTCATAATCCCTTTGGTTCCTATTTCCACTAATTTGTCTTTATCCAAATAAAGTATTAGTAAGTAGTCACCACAATTCCCCATCTCCTCATCCAAGGCCTTTATGGAAGTGGGAAGAAGCTTTACATGATCGGGGTAATCAAATTCAGGCGTCCAATGAAGCGCTGCCACCTTCCAATCAATACGCTCCATATTAACCCGGAATGCTTTTGCAAACTCAATATCCGTATGAAAATCAGGCAAAAACCACTCTGCCCGATTCCATTGCACAAGGATCAATATGCCTGCGCGTCCGATCTGTCCTATTTGCCCAAGATGATCAACATGTTTCTTTCCTCTTGCAGTGACTGCATCAGGAAACATTGCTCCCTTTTCGCCAAAAAGAGTACACGATTTCACTTCTACAGGAAATACTTCTCCTGTCGCTTCATTTCCCAGCAGTAAATCAAATCGGCTGTTACCCATTGTGACTTCCCGCTGTACTACGGAATATTCTTCCCAACCAGCAATCAGATGATGGCTCACTAAGTAATGCGCCACATCATTACACTTAGATGTATCCAGAAGAATAACTTCTCCATCACGTTCCACGCCGATAACACGATATGCCGTGCGATTCAAGGGATTCCTGCTTTTTACAAGATACATTTTGACCCCCGGAAATAAAAGCTCTCTCATTCTTCCGGGATTAGGCATATGGCAGATTTCCATTCTCCCATCTATCTCCGCATGAATTACAAATCTGTTCATCCGCATAACAAATGCACCGGTGACAATATTTCCATAAAGTTTCTTCATTAGTACTTCTCCGCAAAAAAGCCCCCTTATCGGAGGCTCAATTATTTTACCACTATACATTAAAGCGGAAATACGCGATATCTCCGTCCTTAATAATATATTCTTTCCCTTCTACCCGCAGCAGTCCTTTTTCACGGGCAGCTGCAAAAGAACCGCATTTTATTAATTCATCATAGGTAATGATTTCCGCACGAATAAATCCACGTTCGATATCGGAATGAATTTTCCCCGCAGCTTTAGGCGCCTTTGTTCCAAAATGGACCGTCCACGCACGGCATTCATCTTCACCTACAGTAAAGAAATTAATCAGGCCTAACATTGCATACGCCGTACGAATCAAACGATTCAATCCCGGTTCCGTTTCTCCCAAATCCGCCAGGAACGCTTTGGCTTCCTCTTCCTCCAATTCTGATACTTCCTGCTCAATCTCTGCCGAAACAGGTACCCATTTGGCATTTTCTTTTTCCGCCTGCGCTGCTGCCGCCTGCACATAAGGATTATCCATGGGATTCGCAATATCATCTTCCGCCGTATTCAATACATACAGAACCGGCTTCAATGTAATCAAATTTAATTCCTTAAGAACCGCCAGTTCATCCTCAGCTAAATCCAAAGTTCTTGCCGGTATTCCCTCCTGCAAAACCTGAAAAACCCTTTCATAAATTGGTAAAACCGCTTTTGCTTCTTTTATCCCCGCCTGAGCCAACTTGGCAGTCTTTACTCTTTTCTTATCGACGCTCTCCAGATCCGCCAGACATAATTCTGTATTAATGATGCCCATATCACGAACAGGATTAATTCCGCCTTCTACATGAGTGATATTTTCATCATCAAAACATCTGACAACATGAGCGATAGCATCGGTTTCACGAATGTGGCTCAAAAACTGGTTCCCCAGCCCCTCCCCCTTCGATGCTCCTGCCACCAGCCCTGCAATATCCACAAAACGGGTAAATGCAGGCGTCGTTTTTTTCGGATTAAATATACCTGCCAAATCATAAATTCTATGATCCGGCACTTCCACAACACCCACATTAGGTTCAATAGTACAAAAAGGAAAATTGGCCGCCTCCGCACCTGCTTTTGTAATCGCATTAAAAAGCGTACTCTTTCCTACATTAGGAAGCCCGACAATACCGATCTGTAAATTTGTGCTCATATCTTCATCCTTTATTTGTATATTTTTTAACAGCAGTTTTCAAACGTTTCACAGCCATTGCCGTCTTTTCCGATGTATTGAATGCGGTCAGACGGACATACCCTTCCCCGCATGGACCGAATCCTGATCCCGGCGTACATATAACCTGCGCTTCCCGAAGAAGGAAGTGAAAAAAATCCCAGCTGCCCATTCCATCAGGTACAGACACCCATATATAAGGGCTGTTTATTCCACCGGAAGCCCGTAACCCGACTTCTTTTACCCCTGCCAAAATAGCCAGGGCATTTTTTCTGTATATCCCCAAAGTCTTCTGTATCTGCTTTTGTCCGGCTTCTGTATATACAGCTTCCGCCCCGCGCTGCACAACATAAGAGCATCCATTAAATTTCGTACATTGTCGGCGATACCAAAGTTCATTTGCACTGATTAATCCCCCTGACTTTGTTTCCAGCTTCAATTCTTTCGGGACAACGACATATCCGCAGCGCACCCCTGTAAATCCGGCTGTCTTAGAGAATGAATGGAACTCAATTGCCACCTCTTTGGCCCCTTCAATTTCATAAATGCTATGCGGAATGTCTTCCGTAATGAATGCCTCATAGGCAGCATCAAAGAAGATAACTGATCTAGTCTGCTTTGCGTACTTCACCCAAACAGTTAATTCCTTTTTATTTAATGCAGTTCCTGTCGGATTGTTGGGTGAACATAAATAAATAATCATGGGATCATGGGATGGCAGGTTTGCTTTAAAATCACATTCTTCATAACACGGCAGGTACTCAAATTTTTCATATGATCCATTCACAAATTTCCCACTTCGTCCCGCCATAACATTACTGTCCACATACACTGGATATACAGGATCCATAATTGCCACAATATCCGACGTGGCAAATATTTCCTGCATATTACTTATATCACATTTTGCGCCATCACTAATAAAAATTTCATCCGGTGAAACATCACATCCCTTGTCTTTGAAATCGTGCAGGGCAACAGCTTCACGCAAAAATAAATATCCTTGTTCCGGACCGTAACCACGGAAAGTTTCCACTTCTCCCATTTCCGCAACAGCTTTCATCATGGCCTCAACAACAGCCGGAACTAACGGTTGCGTTACATCACCAATGCCAAGAGAGATAATATCAGCATCCGGGTAATTCGCTTTGTATGTTTCCTGTTCCTTTCTTATTTTTGCAAACAAATACGCTCCCTGCAAATCATTAAAATTTTCATTGCAATGTGCCAAAATAATCACCCCTCATTCCCCATCATTGAACATAAAATATAAGTTATTATAACATAATACTCCTATCCTTTGTTGCAAATAAAAACCGCTCCTGCTTCCAGGAAACGGTCTTCCATCATAACTCAATCACTACAGTTCCAAGTACGTGGTCAATTGGAATCGGCCCGATAAATCGGCTGTCAGAGCTATGATTTCTATTATCGCCCATAACGAAAATTGTTCCTTCGGGCACCGTAAACGAACCGGGCATTGAGAACTCCATCACGCCATTGATGTAGGGTTCATTCAATTTTGTGCCATTTCTGTATACCGCATTATCATGAAACTCCAGCTTATCCCCGCCCTTACCGATCACACGCTTTACCCAAACATTGTGTCCCTGACCGCTTCGGCTGAAAAGTGCCACGTAGTTTAAAGCAGGTTCAGATAAATCATCCGCCCACGACCGCATTCTCTGCGTACGGCTGTCAATAATAACAATCTCACCATAATCAGGCGTCTGACGGAAAACATGCCCTAACTTGGAAACAATTAAATACTGTCCATCCTCTAACGTAGGATACATGGATGAACCTGCCACTTTGGTAGGGACAAAAAGAAATATATGGATAATCATCGCTAAAAATAAAGCGACCACGATAGAATAAATCCAATCAAACAATTCGTGCATAAGTCTCCCCTTTCATCTGTAATACAATATATTTTACTGCAAACAATAAAAAAATTCCATATAAAAACCCCCGCCTCACTTGAACATCATAAGCATTTGTCGAGGGTTCTTCTAATATACTGTTATTAAAACATTCTTACACCGGGTTTATCCTCTCCAAAACGGTGAACTGTATCAATAAAACGGACAGTACCGGTCTTATAACGAAGAACTAAAGTACTTGTCCTTGCCCCGCCGCCAAAAAAACGGACACCGCGAAGCATAGCACAGTCTGTAATAGCTGTCTCCGCGAAAATACAGTCATCTCCTTTTACCAAATCATCCAATGTCAGCACTTTATTGGGATCATCAATCCCCATTGTGTGCAGCCGCTGGATCTCCTGTTCCGTCTGCGGAAGCAGTCTTGCCTGCATATCACCGCCAAGACATTTCAATCCTACTGCGGATAAAACACCTTCCGGCGCTCCGCCCGACCCCATAACCATATGGATGCCGCTGCCCTGGATACCGCAGTCGACAGAAGGCACTACATCTCCGTCAGTAATCAGGTATACGCGGGCCCCGGCTTCCCTCGCTTCACGAATAATCTTTTCATGGCGTTCCCTGTCCAAAATAACCATCGTCAGATCGGAAACTTCACGTCCCATCGCATCTGCCACATTTTTAAGATTTTCAGTAACCGAGGCACGGATATCAATCCTCCCCTTCGCACGAGGACCCACGCAGATTTTCTGCATATACATGTCCGGAGCATGAAGCAGACACCCTTTAGGAGCGATAGCAAGAACAGCAATAGCACCATTTTTTCCTTTTGCTACAAGGTTTGTTCCTTCTACAGGATCCACCGCAATATCCACTTCTTCCCCACCCTGTCCTACATGTTCACCAATGTACAGCATGGGGGCTTCATCAATCTCACCCTCGCCAATGACCACGGTACCGGAAACAGGCGTTAAAGCAAACTGCTCATGCATACCATCAACAGCAGCCTGGTCGGCGCCCTCCTTATCACCTAATCCTACGAGCCGCGCACTTTTCAATGCAGCTTGTTCTGTAATACGTGCAAACTCCAATGATAATTGTCTATCCATTACAGCCTCCATAATAGTACACTATCTTCCATCTTAAAATATTATATCACTTTTGAAAGCTCCATGAAGCAGCCATTTAAAAAGAAATCTGACTATTATCTTTGCATATAGCAAACGGTTTTTAACCTTTTGCCGATTTGACAAAAGGACCTTGCTATTTCTATCATTAGTTATACAACATGGGAGGAGCATCATGGACTGGGATATTCAAAATGCAAACTCATTTCTTTGGGGACAGTCTTACTGCAGGATACGGCACCTTACCGCAGTATGGCTGGATTTACCAAATTTCCAGACGCTGCCCTGCCATCCAATACTACAATCACGGTTTATGCGGTGCAGGACTTGAAGACATTTTTGATTCCCTCTCTCTGTTTCTAAGCAGCCCCCATGAAAATACATTGTTTTTTATGATGGGTGGTACCAACGACATACTTTCCGGAATCAGAGTAACTCATTTGGAAAAAATGATGTTATCCGAGATTAATAAACTTAATAAGAAAATCCCTCTCTGCATCGGTATCCCTCCTTTAATGACACCACTCAGCATTACCACAGGATGGCAGACGCACTTTGCTTTTACGAAAAATAATAAAGATTTGAAAAACTATGGGAGCTTTTTAAAAGCAAATTGCATCGACTTAGATATTCTCTTTATTGATTTTTCAACTGCCTTCCCTCTTGATAATGCGTGGTATTCCGATGGTATCCATCCCAATGAAAAGGGATATTCCAAATTTGCGGATATCGCTGCCCCTTATATGTCCATATAATTGATCTGCCACTTTCATACTTCCCCCATGCAAAAGCCGCCTGGCGATTTGATTCGCACAAGGCGACTTGTTTATATTTATTGCTCAATTTTATAAATGTTACAGGCATTTGTCGTTGTCTGAAAAACAACAGCCTCCACGCTCAAATCTTTCAGCCGTGCAATTTCTTCCGCCACATAAATTACATTACGCGGCGTATTCCGTTCTCCTCTATGTGGCGGTGGTGCCAGGTAAGGACTGTCCGTTTCAATTAACAATCTATTCAAAGGGATTCCTTTAGCCACCTGTTTCAGTTTGGTACTTTTAGGAAATACTACCGGTCCCGCAAAGGAAATATAAAACCCCAAACGAATGAATTCTTTGGCCATCTCTAAACTGCCGCTGTAACAGTGCAGTATCCCCCGCAAAGAATCCCGTTTATGTTCCCGCAAAATCCGGAGTGTATCGCCATGCGCATCTCTGTCATGAATAATTATCGGCAAATCTAACTTCCCTGCCAATTCTATCTGTCGGTGAAACCATTTCTGCTGCATTTCTTTATCACTATAGAAATAATGATAATCCAGACCGATTTCACCGATAGCAACGATTTTATGATTTTCTCGCGCCATAGATTCGAGCTCCTGCAAGCTGTCTTCCGTCGCATGACAGGTTTCATGAGGATGAATACCGACTGCTCCATAGAGCCGGGGATACCTGTTTACAAGATCTGTCGTTTTCCTGCTCGTTTCCAAATTTTCAGAAGGACAAACCACATATTTTAAATGTGCAAATACGTCTGACAGAACTTGCTCCCTGTCATTATCAAAACGTTTGTCATACACATGCGCATGAGTATCAAAAAGTTCCATTACTTCACACGGCTGCCTGAGGGCATATCAACGAAAGGAAGTACAAGATCATTATCTTTGGACGCTGCCAAAACCATCCCCTGCGATTCTATCCCCATCAACTTCGCCGGTTTAAGGTTCGCTACAAAAATCACATGCTTGCCGACAAGTTCTTCCGGCTTATAGTATTTAGCAATACCACTGACAACTGTCCTAATTTCTTCGCCCAAAGACACTGTCAGCTTAATCAACTTTTCTGATTTTTCTATTTTTTCTGCTGTCAGTATTTCCGCAACACGCAATTCCGTCTTTAAAAAATCATCCATTGTAATGAGTGGAACACTTGTGTCATTTTCTGTTTTCTTCACGTTGAACTTTCTCTCCGACTTTACTTCCGCTTTCAAGTCTTCTTTCTCCACTTCAATACGCGGGAAAATAGGCATTCCTTTGGCAACTTTTGTACCATCAGCAATACCGCCCCATACAAGGTTTTTATAATTTGCTTTTTCAAAATCAACCAGTCCCAGCTGCGCCCAAATCTTTTCAGCAGCAATTGGAATTACGGGCTCTACCATAAGAGAAACAAAACGCATACCCTCGCAAAGGTGATAAAGCACAGCATCAAGTGCAGCCCTTTTAGCTTCATCCTTTGCCAGTACCCAAGGCATTGTTACATCAATATATTTATTTAATGAACGGATAAAGATCCACACTGCTTTAAGAGCGTCATTAATTTTCCAATTATCCATTCCATTACGGAACCTCTGCAAAGTAGCTTCTGCATTTTTTTCAACTTCCGAAGATACCTCTCCTATGCAGGGATCAACAGACGCGTCACCATGCACAAGAACCCCATTTCTATATTTTTCCACCATGGATAAACTTCTGTGGAGCAAATTGCCAAGATCATTGGAAAGATCTGAGTTAATACGGTTGATAAGCCTTTCTCTACTGAAATTACCATCCTGTCCCAACTGAATATCATTTAAAAGATAGTAGCGAATAGCATCTGAGCCGAACTCTTGCAGCAATGGAATAGGATCCACTACATTTCCTTTAGACTTGGACATTTTTTCTCCGTCAACAATCAGCCATCCATGACCATAAATTTTTTTCGGCAACTCTATCCCGAGACTCATAAGCATAATTGGCCAGATAATAGAATGAAACCGGACAATCTCTTTCCCTACCAAATGAACATCAGCCGGCCAAAATCTTTTAAATTTTTCAGGATTATCAATAATACCCGCTGCCGTTATATAGTTAACAAGCGCGTCAAACCACACATAAACAACATGCTTGGGATCAAATGGTACAGGAATGCCCCACGTAAAACTGGTTCGTGACACGCAAAGATCTTCCAGACCGCCCTTAACGAACTGGATCATTTCATTTCTCCGAGATGCAGGTTGGATAAAATCCGGATTTTCTTCGATAAACTTCATCCATCTATCCGCGTATTTTGACATCTTAAAAAAATAGGCCTCTTCACTGATACGTTGCAATGGTCGTCCGCAGTCAGGGCAAAGATGCTCCGGTGTCAGCTTATTTTCCGGCCAGAAAGTTTCATCAGGAATACAGTACCATCCTTCGTATTTCCCAAGATAGATATCTCCATTATCATAAGCACGCTGAAAAAGCATCTGCACCACTTCACGGTGACGTTCTTCCGTTGTGCGGATGAAATCATCATTGGAAATATTTAGTTCTTTCCAAAGCTGCTTGAAAAGAGCAACAATATTATCCACATACTCAATCGGCGTAACTCCAGATTCTTCCGCTTTCTGTTCAATCTTCTGCCCATGTTCATCAGAACCGGTCAGAAACATCACCTCGTATCCATCAAGGCGTTTGAACCGTGCCATACTGTCCGCAATGGACGTACAGTATGTATGTCCGATATGAAGTTTGGCACTTGGATAATAAATCGGCGTTGTGATATAGTATTTTGGTTTTTCTGTCATTGTAACTCCCCCTGTAAAAGTCTTTATTTCCTTGTATTTTCCATTATATAACCGGGAGCAATTATTTCCCAAATCATTTATTCGCATCAGCTTCTTTTTGATTTAAAAGGTACTGATACACTTCTCGACGAGATAAATGATGTTTAAAAGATACTTGCCTTGCTGCTTCTTTTAACGGCATCTTCAGCGCAAAAGATACTGCCTCTTCACGCCAGCCAGTTTTCTGTTCCTTTTCTTCCGCAGAAATTTCATTCCATCCCTCCACAAGAATAACATATTCTCCACGTGGTGTTTCCGTTTCTAAGTCATCCAACAATTCCTGAAGCATGCTTCTTTTAAAGGTTTCAAATCTTTTTGTCAGCTCTTTTGCAAGAACCGCTTTCCTGTTTCCCAATTCCCGTATCAACGTCTCTAATGTTTCTTTCAACCGATGGGGGGCTTCATAAAAAATTAAAGTAACCGGTATATGAGACATATCAAACAATAACTTCTTTTTCTTTGCGTTAATTTTAGGCAAAAAGCCAATAAACGCAAACTGCCGGGCATTAAGTCCGGACGCTATTAACGCTGTCAATGCCGCATTAGGTCCCGGTAAAGGCACAACAGGAATCTCCGCCTCTATGGCAAGCCGTACCAGATCTGACCCAGGATCAGAAATGACAGGCATTCCTGCATCACTGCACTGAGCCACGGAACGACCGCTTTTCAATGCTTCAATTAATTTATTGCCAGATTCTTTTTTATTATGTTCATGATAGGAAACCACATGCCCGGAAATTTGAAAATGATTCAGTAATATTCTTGTGTGTCGTGTATCTTCTGCCGCGATTAAATCAACCTGCCGTAAAATGCCTACTGCCCGCTCTGTCATATCAGATAAATTTCCGATAGGAGTAGGCACAAGGTACAATGTACCCGCTTCCACCTCATTCATTTGTTTTTTTCCCATATATCTCCATAATCTCCTGTGTGTAAGATCCATCAGTATTATGGATTAATAACGGCGGTTCCAAGATTAATTCCGTATGTCCACCATATCTGAACTCCAGTAAGACACGAACTGCCGAAGCGCCTATTCGGGCATATACGGGGCGTATCCGTTTGGCTTCCATTTTGTACCTGCGGCCAAGCGTAATCAAATCGACTAAACGATCCGCACGGTGGATCATAGTCAGACGGCCGCCATATTTCAAAAGATACTGTGCTGTATGAAAAATATCTTCCAAGGTTACATTTAATTCATAACTGGCGCTGGCTACACCTTCGCAATGGTTCATTCGACCGGTTCCTATTTCCCGATAAGGCGGATTTACCACAACAGAGTTAAAACTTCCCGTCGGATAAATCTTCTTTACATTCCTGTAGTCATATTCCACGACTTTTATACAATCTGATTTGTTATTCCCATTCACATTTCTACGAGCTAAATCCGCCATTACCGGATTAATTTCAAACGCAGTAATATCTTCACCGCCAAGTGTGGAAAGCAAGAGCGCAATAACTCCCGTACCGGTTCCCAAATCGGCAATCCGGTCTTTTTTGCGAATTGAAACATAGTGGGCTGCCAATATGGAATCCAAGGAGAAGCAAAATTGATCCAGCCTCTGGATAATTTTCATATCGCCCCTAACCAAATCATCCAGCCGTTCTCCCTCATTTAAAACCCAATTATTCATTTTCCACCGGTTCCACCGCATCCCATTGCATCGTTTTCGTCCGTCCGCCTTCCAACTGTACTTTCACACTGTGTTTTTGCAGATTTACATAGACAACCTGTCCTTCACCTTCGTCAGTGATAACTTTCATCCCGACACGAAACATTTTATAGGACTCCTGCGCGCCGCAGCAGCATTTCTTTCGTGAATGATCTCCTGTATATTGGTCATTTTCATATCGAAGGCAGCACATAAGACGCCCGCAAACGCCGGATATTTTAGCAGGATTCAAAGATAGTCCCTGGTTTTTTGCCATTTTAATAGAAACCGGGGCAAATTCCCCCAAATAAGTCGCACAACAAAGCGGTCTTCCGCAGGAACCAATACCGCTGACCTGTTTCGCCTCATCCCTGACCCCCACCTGCCTTAATTCAATGCGCGTATGAAAAACAGAAGCTAACTCTTTTACCAATTCACGAAAATCAACGCGGCCTTCTGCTGTGAAAAAGAATACAATCTTGCTTCTGTCAAAAGTATATTCTGTACGTAAGAGTTTCATCGGTACCTTGAACTTTTCAATTTTCTCAATGCAAACAGCAAAAGCCGAATTCTCTCTTTCTCGATTTCGCTCCAGTTGTACCATATCTTTTACAGTTGCTTTACGAACAACCGGTTTTAGCGGTCCATTATCCTCGGATACTCTTTCTCCCGCCGGTATCGTTACGATGTACCCATATTCCATACCACGGGATGTTTCTACGATAACCCCGTCATTAATTTGTAAATGTAATTCATTAGGCGCAAAATAATAAATTTTACCAGCTTTTTTAAAACGAACCCCCACTACCTGTTCCATAATATATAATCGCCTTTCTGTATGTGCTGTAATTGAATTAAAATCATATCCCATATATTTTTAGTAGAGATATAACGCCGGCACGCCGATTCCGCTTTTTGCAAGACAGCTAATGCCTCTATCGCACGGCCGTCAGTCCAATATTTCAACAGCCGCTTCTCCCGATCAGACCATTGCATACATTTCTCCAGCTGATCATCGGTAGTTTCAGCGCCAATCATGAGATCCCGTCCGATGATAATAACCCATCGAAGCAAAACCAAAAAATCCTCCCGTTCCTTAAATGTCCATGCGGATAAAGAAGAAAATGCTGTTGAAGATGTTGTGACTGTTTCCCAAAACCTCATGGCCACGTCCAACTGCATCATCCCTTTTTCACCACAAAGATCTTTAGCAACGCCAGGATTACCTTCAGAAACCTTGAACGCTGTTTCCTTCCCTACTGTCCCGTCAAAATTAAATTCTTCAGCCACTGTCTCCACTAAGTAATAAAACTCATTTTCCATTAACGGAAAGAAAGGAAATCTTTCCCCTCGTGAAACAATCGTCGGTAAAAGTGCATTTATATCAGAAGTAACAAGAATAAAATATAGATTTTCTACCGGTTCTTCCAAGGTTTTCAGGAAGGAATTCGCCGCGTATTGGTTCATTTTCTGCGCATCATCAATAATACATACACGCAATTTTTCATCAAAGGAAGCCATTTCCTCCATAAAGGCGCGGAACTGGTCAATTTTAAGTTCCATTCCCATCGGCCGGATATACCAAACACGGTCTCCTTTCAGATTTTCCAGAAGCTTTTCATTTTTACTGCTTTTTATCTTTTTAATTTCCACCCATATTTTTTCAGATGCCCCCGTGAGAAAATCTGCAAAATCAAAAGCAGCTGTTGTTTTTCCCAGCCCATCATCACCGTAAAAAATCATAGTATGCGGTAACCTATGATTTTCCATCAAAAGCTTCAGCTCTCTTTTTAATTTTTCCTGTCCATATACGTGAGTAAGAAATTGGTTCATTCTGATATCCCACACCTATAAAAACTTATTTTATTATTTTATCATCTAAACCCGAACATAGCAAAAGTACAGGAACTTATATGTTCTCCGCATATAAAACATATACTTTATTCTCCTGATATTTCATAAAATTAATCTCTCTTATATATCATGTATCAACAAGAATAGTGTTGAATAATTAGTATAGCGTTTTTCTCAGTATAAAATTTTAATTTCCTCTATTCTATACGGTATTCCTGTCGGAAGTAATTTGTCCTTCAGTGATGTGGGTAACATCACGATCTTCTCTCTTATGGAAATTCCACGTAAGTTTTGACGAAGGACCGTTTTCATAGGTACATTAAAATATCTGTTCATCGCGGAAGAAAACTTCATCTACACCAAATATGACTTTTCCATAATTTCCTCTACATATGATGTCCATATGTAATATATCATCAAAATAAATTTATATTTTAGCCTATCAAAAGAGGTGGCAAAGATATCCCTCTGTCACCTCTTTCAGACTTGTAACGTGTCTACTATGCTATTTACATCAGAAATATTATTTTTTTCACACCACATACGTAATTCATCAGTGATCTTTGGAATTGCATAGGGACTTGCTAATGATGCTGTTCCCACCTGCACAGTATCCGCACCGGCCATCATAAACTCCACTGCGTCAGTACCAGTCATGATCCCCCCCATTCCACAAACGGGGATGTGAACAGCATGTGCCACCTGCCATACCATACGAAGCGCCACAGGTTTTATCGCAGGGCCTGATAATCCGCCAGTCACATTACCAAGTATCGGCCTCCGCGTTTTGACATCAATTGCAAGACCAAGAAGCGTATTTATGAGCGACACTGCATCCGCCCCAGCATCTTCTACCGCTCTGGCTATAGAAACTATATCCGTCACATTGGGAGATAGTTTCATGATGACAGGCAAATCAGTATTTCTTTTTACGGCTCTCGTCACTTCTGCCGCCATATGGGGATCAGAACCGAAAGCAATCCCTCCACATTTTACATTCGGACAGGAAATATTGACTTCAAAAGCATCTACGCCTTCCACAGACAATGCTTTTGCAACCATGCCATACTCTTCCGGGTTCTTTCCTACAATATTACAAATCACCGGTACGTCGTACTTTTTTAACTCAGGCAGATACCTTTTCTTAAAAACATCAGTACCGGGATTTTCGAGGCCAATGCAGTTCAGTATTCCTGATGACGTTTCTGCGATACGAACGCCTTCATTACCGTCCCAAGGCGTAATAGCAATCCCTTTACAGGAAATTGCTCCGATTTGCGATAAGTCCATGTAATCCTTATATTCCACGCCAAATCCAAAAGTCCCTGACGCCGCAATAATAGGTGTTTTCATCCTTATACCAAGGAAATTCACATTCAGATCAGTACTCATAAGCAAACCTCCTGTGCATTGAATACCGGTCCGTCAAGACAGACTTTGTAATGCCCGCCGTCAGCTTTATCGCAAACACACGCCAAGCATGTTCCCGTGCCACAGCCCATCCGGCGTTCCATGGAAACCTCGCAGTATATTCCTGCATCCGCTGCCATTTGCGCCGCTGTTTTCATCATGATACCGGGACCGCAGATACAGGCCTCATCTACCTGTTCTTCTGCAAAAAGTTCAGGCAGAACAGATACGGAGAATCCTTTAATCCCATAAGAACCGTCATCTGTTGTTACAATTAATTGTTTCAAAGTTTTAGGGAAAAGGTCTTTCCAGAATACTTCTTCTTTATTTCTTCCACCGATGACAACTGTCATTTGTCCCCGTTTTGCACAACGTGCCATGAAAAGGATCGGTGCGATTCCTACACCACCGCCAACCCCTACAATATGTCCTTTATCCATGGAAAAAGAGGTTCCCAATGGCCCAAGGCTGTCAACAACATCCCCTATTTTCATATGAGCCATGGCTTCCGTCCCGTTACCAACAATTCGATAAATAATTTCCACAAGACCTTTTCCCGGTTCAATGCCTGCGATAGAAATAGGCCGCCGCAACAATTTGCTGGGATCGTTAATTTTTATATGAATAAATTGTCCTGGCAGTGCCGATTTAGCAGTCTGTGGAAGTTCAATCTGCATTCTCCAGATATCATGCCCCACTTTTTCATGAAGACGAATAACACCCTTTTCTACATAACCGGCCATAATTAATTCTCCCCGATATAATCCTGGATGGCTTCTACATTCCGGTTTTCACCGGCCGCCTCTGCCATAACACGGAGTACTTCTCTTGCCGTATCCAAAGAGGTAAGACAGGGAATCGCCAATTCGACCGCAATGCGCCGCAGGTCGTAGCCTTCCTGTTCAATCTGACTTCCGTAAGAAATAGTGTTCAGTACCATGTCTACCTTTCCTGACTTCAAATACTTCTCACAGTTTTCTCCCTTCTCATGAATCTTCCTGATTATTTCTACCGGAATACCGCGATTCTTGAAATACTCGCCTGTACCGGACGTGCTGATTAGGTGATAACCAAGTTCTACAAATCGCTTTGCCAGTTCCGCCGTTTCCGGTTTATCCCTGTCACTAACAGTAATAAGAATATTTCCTTTGGCAGGAATCATAAGATTTGCGGCAACAACGGCTTTATAGAGTGCTTCCTGGTATGTATGCCCGATTCCCATAACCTCACCGGTTGATTTCATTTCCGGTCCCAGCTTGATTTCCACAAGTCCCAATTTGGAGAATGAAAATACCGGTGCTTTAATGGCTACATAATTTTTATCAGGAACGAGACCCAGCGGTAGCCCCTGCAATTCCAAAGATTCGCCAAGCGCAATTCGCGTTGCATGCTCCACCATATTGATTCCTGTAATCTTACTCATGAAGGGAACCGTCCGGCTGGCACGCGGATTCACCTCAATAACATAGACTTTGTCACCGACAACGATGAACTGAATGTTGATAAGGCCCTTAACATTCATCGCTCGTGCAATTTCCCGTGTGTAATCGGTCAAAGTCTCTATCGTCTCCTGTGTTAAATGCTGAGGCGGATAAACAGCAATAGAATCGCCGGAGTGAACACCGGAACGTTCAATTTGCTCCATAATCCCGGGGATGCATACATCGATACCATCAGAAATCGCATCCACTTCTACTTCTCGGCCAACCATGTACTGATCAATAAGAACCGGATGTTCATGAGAAGCTACAACGGCTTCTTTCAGATACTGGCGCAATTCAGCCTGATCATAAACGATCTGCATCGCACGGCCGCCAAGCACATAACTGGGCCGTACAATAAGCGGATAATCCAAATCCCGTGTTTTTTCCATAGCTTCTTCCACACTTTCTACAAGACAGCCTTTCGGTCTTGCTATACCGAGCTGTCCCATAAGTGTATCAAAGCGTTCACGGTCTTCCGCCATATCTATACTTTCATTAGAGGAGCCGATAATACGGATTCCCCTTTTTGCCATAGGCGTTGCTAAATTGATTGCTGTCTGTCCCCCAAACTGGCAAATAACGCCTTCCGGCTTTTCTTTTTCAATAATTTCCAGTACATCTTCTTCCGAGAGCGGTTCAAAATACAGAGAGTCTGATGTATCAAAATCCGTAGATACAGTTTCAGGATTATTATTGATAACAATAGATTTCTTCCCCGCTCCTCGCAATGCCCAGGAAGCATGAACAGAACAATAGTCAAATTCGATCCCCTGTCCGATACGGATTGGTCCGGATCCAAAAACAATGACCGCATTTTCTCCCTGCGGTTTCACCTCATCTTCACTGCTATAAGTAGAATAATAATAAGGAGTGTAAGATTCAAACTCAGCGGCACAAGTATCTACCATTTTATAGTCAGGATGCAAATTAAATTTCTTCCGGAAGTTTTCTACATCTTTTATGGAGATTTCTGCAAAGTGGGCAATAGCCGGATCAGGCATCTGTATGCGTTTCGCCGCTTTTAATGTTTCTTCCGTCAGCCCTTCCTTAAGCAGTCGGCGTTCCATCCTGATAATATTTTGGATTTTGTAAATAAAGAACAAATCGATCTTGGTGATCCTATTGATCTCTTCCGGTTCAATACCACGACGAAGTGCTTCTGCCAGGACGAAGAGACGTTCATTATCAATTCGACTCAAAAGACAACGGATGTCATATAAGGATTGCCCATCTAATTTTTTCAAGTGAAGGTAGCCTTCTCCCACCTCCAATGACCGGAGTGCCTTCAACAGAGCCCCTTCCAAAGTACGGTCAAGTGCCATGACTTCCCCAGTGGCTTTCATCTGCGTCCCAATTGAACGATCCGCCAGGGTAAACTTTTCAAAAGGCCATCGGGGGAATTTAACGACTATGTAATCAATAGACGGCTCAAAACATGCTTTCGTACGCTTTGTAATACTGTTCGTGATTTCATCAAGATGCATCCCCAAAGCAATCTTCGCCGCCACTTTCGCAATCGGATAGCCCGTCGCCTTGGATGCCAGCGCGGAAGAACGGCTGACACGGGGATTCACTTCGATTACATAGTAATTATTTGTTTTCGTATCCAGCGCATACTGCACATTACAGCCGCCTTCAATTTGGAGATAACGAATAATATCTAAAGAAGCGGTACGCAACATTTGGTACTGACCATCTGTTAGTGTCTGTGTCGGCGCCACAACGATGGAGTCTCCTGTATGGACGCCGACAGGATCGATATTTTCCATAGCACAGACAATAATGCAATTATCTGCACTGTCACGCATCACTTCGAACTCCACTTCTTTCCAGCCAGCCACACTGCGTTCTACCAGAATCTGATTAATAGGGGACAATTTAATACCACGATTGGAAATCTCCTCCATTTCATAGCGGTCATGGGCGATACCGCCGCCTGTGCCCCCGAGCGTATATGCAGGACGAATAATAACAGGATAGCCGATTTTATCAGCAAAAGTTACTGCCGGTTCCAGTTCATCAAAAATACCGCTTTCAGGAACAGGCTGATGGATTTCATTCATCGCGCGCTTGAACAACTCACGATCTTCCGCATGCTTGATAGCATGGAGTGAAGAACCAAGCAATTCCACACCATATTTTTCTAAGACGCCTGCCTCTGAAAGATCCACCGCCATATTTAAGCCGACCTGCCCGCCCAAGGTGGCAAGCAGCGCGTCAGGTCGTTCCTTTTTTATGACTTCCGTTACAAAAGGCAGCGTAATCGGTTCAATATATACACGATCTGCAATATCTACGTCTGTCATAATGGTTGATGGGTTGCTATTGACAAGAACAACTTCTATTCCTTCTTCTTTTAAAGAACGGCAAGCCTGCGTTCCCGCATAGTCAAACTCAGCTGCCTGCCCGATGACAATAGGACCGGAACCAATGACTAAGACTTTCTTTACATTCTTTTTTGTCATCTTTTTGCATCCTCCATTGCCTTTACAAATTCTTTAAACAGGTAAAAATTATCCGTCGGTCCCGGTGATGCTTCCGGATGGTACTGTACTGCCTGAATCGGCAGAGTTTTATGGCAGAACCCTTCAATCGTTCCATCATTGACACTTCTGTGGGTCACTTCTATACATTCCGGCAGTTCCTCATCAGAAACAGCATACCCATGGTTTTGACTGGTAATATAGACACGCCCTGTACGCAGATCTTTCACCGGATGATTTGATCCGCGGTGCCCGAAAGGCAGCTTAAAAGTATGCGCTCCCAATGCCAGAGAAAGCATCTGTATACCAAGGCAGATGCCGAAAATCGGTTTTTTCCCGATCAATTCCTTAACCGTACTGATAACATAAGGTACATCGAGAGGATCCCCCGGACCGGGACTCAGAAATATACCATCAGGGTTATCCGCAAGCATTTCTGCTGCAGTGGTATGGCAGGGATATACGGTTACAGTACAGTCGTTTTTAGCAAGGCTGACTAAGATGTTTTTCTTAAGACCGCAATCAAGCAAAGATACCTTATGTGTCCCATGACCATAGATATAAGGCTTATCAGCCGTTACTCTTTCAACCTGATCCCGATGAAGCTCTTTCGCCAATTTCTCCTGAATTATTTTTTCATCAGTATCGTCTCTGACAATAATCGCTTTCATGACACCGTATTTTCGTACGGCACGGGTAACTGCACGAGTATCCACATTGTAGAGACACGGCACATTATATCTTTCAATAAAATCAGCAATCGTTTCTTTACATTCCCAATTGCTCGGATGAATCGTAATTTGATCCAAGACATACCCAGTAGCTGCAGGTTTGCTGTTCTGCATAAATTCATTATTAGCGCCGTAATTGCCAATCAAGGGATACGTCAACGCAAGAATCTGCCCTTCGTAAGAAGGATCGGTAAAACATTCCTGATATCCTGTCATTCCCGTATTAAAAACAAGTTCGCCAATTCCCTCTGCTGACCCCAACAAATCCCCTTTAAATCGAACTCCATTCTCTAAAACCAGCAGGCCCCTCATTTAACCACCTTTCCTCCTTTCATAACAATCTCCCCATCCACTATCGTAAGAACAGCCTTTCCCTTCAGGCTGATCCCTTCATATGGCGTAAAGAGAGACTTTGTATATAACTCATTTCCACGGACTACCCACTCTTTGTCAGGATCAATAACAGTTATATCCGCTGTTCCTTCTTCTTCCAGCACACCACCGGAAATATGGAGAAGTTTCGCAGGATTAACCGCCATCAGTTCGACAATGCGATCGATAGACATCTTACCGGTATGATAAAGGACGGTCAATGTTGATGCCAAAGATGTTTCCAGCCCTGCAATTCCATTCGGCGCGCAGTTAAAAGGCACATCCTTTTCCTCGTCAGCATGAGGCGCATGATCCGTCATAATAGCGTCAATCGTTCCATCAAGCAGTCCGTTAATCAATGCCTGCCGATCCTTTTCCGTCCGTATAGGAGGCGCCATCTTAAAAGCGGATTCATAATTTTTCAAATAATCGTCAGTGAAATATAAATGCTGCGCTGTCACTTCTGTAGAACAATCAATCCCTTTCTTCTTTGCATCTCGAATCAATCCCACCGCTTTTGCGGAACTTACGTGAGCAATATGGATATGGCATCCCGTTAACTGTGAAAGGAGCAAATCCCGCGACACCGCGATATCCTCCCCTACAGCCGGCCTCCCAGCCACTCCCATCTGATAAGAAATGATCCCCTCATTCATAAATCCATCACTGCACATCGTCATATCTTCTGCATGGTCGATAATCATTTTTCCAAGCTGCCCTGCATATTCCATCGCACGCCGCATGAAATTGGCATTTTCCACATAATGTCCATCATCAGAGAACGCCACCGCGCCAGCAGCAGATAAATCCCCCATTTCAGACAACTGCTCCCCTTCCAGTCCCTTCGATACGGAACCGACAATGCTGACTTTTACTACACCATCCTCTTCAACCCGCTTCTGTACTGCCCGAAGGACAGCCATATTATCAATAACCGGTTTTGTATTTGCCATTGTCACCACATGAGTAATCCCACCTGCAGCGGCTGCTTGTGTTCCTGTATGGATATCTTCTTTTGCTTCCTGCCCAGGCTCACGAAGATGGACATGCATATCAATCAGGCCGGGCGTTACAAAAAAACCTTCCGCATCATATACTTCTGCGCCGGACACATCAGCTATACCTCCCAAAGACACGATTTTTCCATCTTCAATCACCACATCACCCTTCTCATGTTGATGATGGACAGGATTTATAATGGTTCCATTTTTAATAATCAGTTTCAATGTCTTTTCCCTCCGTCAGCGTTAAATATAACAATGCCATACGTACTGCAACGCCATTCCGCACTTCTTCCTGAATCCAAGACTGCTCATCATAAGCTACATCATGAGAAATTTCTATTCCCCGATTCATCGGTCCCGGATGAATGATTGCCACATCAGGTTTGCAAAGTGCTAAGCGTTCCCGATTAATTCCCCACAAACGGGCATATTCACGGGTTGTCGGGAAAAAACCGCCTGCTGCTCTTTCAAGCTGAATGCGCAGGATATTAATAGCATCAGCATCTTTTAAAGCATCTTCCAATTTATCATCCACAATCACTCCCATGGCCTCTAACTTTTTAGGCACCAATGTACGCGGTCCTGTTAAATGAACTTCCGCACCTAATTTCGTAAATCCGTAAATATCGCTCCTCGCCACGCGGGAGTGAAGAATATCTCCAATAATTGCATACTTCATTTCCTTGATCTTCTTTCCCGCTTCACGAAGTGTAAAAAGTTCAAGTAACGTCTGACTGGGATGCTCATGCGCCCCATCACCTGCATTAAAAATCAAAGGTGTCTTTACCTTCGGGCTTTTTGCTTTGGATGCAAAAAGAGCGGCCCCCTCTGACGAATTACGAATAATCACCACATCTGTTCCCATTGCCGAAACAGTAAGCAATGTATCACGCAGGCTTTCACCTTTCGTCATTGAGCTGCCGCTCTTTGTAATATTAATAACATCCGCCCCCAAATACTTGCCGGCAAGTTCAAAAGAACTGCGCGTCCTGGTGGAAGCCTCGGAAAATACGGTAACAATAGATTTCCCTTTAAGATAATCCTTTTTCTTATTCCCGGACAACACAATTCTTTTCATTTGTGCCGCCACATCAAGCACCCGTTCAATCTCTTCAGCTTTAAAATCTTCCAGCCCTAAAATTGATCGGCCTTGTAGCGAAACTGTACCCATTCCGGCCTCCTTAAATTAAAACAGCTAAATCGTTATCTTTATGATTCTAAAATATCAAACTCTTTTTTTCAACATAAACTCGATTAAATTTTGGTGAATCCGTTTCCCTTAAAGTATTTCTCCCTTTGAATAAGAAACTGCTGCTTCAATCACAGTCTTAAATGCAGGCGGGATTTCCTTCCCTGTTAAAAATTCACCAATAGCTCTTCCAACAATGACCCCTTTATTCCCATAAAGCCAGGCAAAGTAGTAGAACTGCAGTGAACGATTATCCCGTTTCGAAATATTAGACAGCTTTCTCGGCGGATAAGAACCACGAGCCATGCCAAGTTTTTGTCCCGCTTTTTTCACAAGAGAAGAATTTACCACATCGGAACTGTCTTCCACAGAATGTATCACCCGACTCAAAACGCCAATACTCCCACTGGATATACAAGCCTGTACCACATCCATTTCATAACAAATATAGTCTGTATAAAAAATATAAGGTTTCTGATTTTCAACCATTACATCCCTATCATAAAGGCAGACTGTAGGAATATGAAAGCGTCGGATTAACTGGGAAATTTTTGTAATAGAGCTTTCCCCGCGGGCATTAATTAGGCATATTCCATGATAATCAAAATTGATTCCTAAAGTTTTTGCAAAACAAGGAAAAGAACCGTACTCCGTTTCACCTTCCACTAAAATAGTGCACCTCGAGTACAATGCCTCTTTAACTTCTGGAAAATGCATTATCAAATGTTTTTCTATTTCACGGCTGAAATGAAAAGTAATTCCACAAGATACCTGTACCTTCTTTTCTTTATTCCAATATAAACGGATAATTTGCCGATAATCATTTACCAAAGAATCAGTAGAATGGGTCACTACAAAAAGCTGTCCGTCAAGTCCATCAACTCCTAATGTTTTTTGTATCAGTTTTCTAAAAAAAGGTTCTTCATTATTCAAAATAGACTGCAAAAAAGCCAGCACCGCTCTCTGCAAATATGGATGAAGATGCAATTCAGGCTCATCAATGCTTAGTACCAAGGGAAAGAATCGTTTTCCCTGTTTATTGTATACAATAATATTCTCAAAAGGAATTGCTTTACTATTTCTTTTTTCCACAAGCTGAATCAACAGATGTGAGGCAATTGCAAACATTAAGCGAATTGTAAAACCAGACGGTGCCGCATCTCTATCCGGCGTAAAAATAACTTTCAATATTTTAACCACCGCCAAGTTAGGATCCAATGGTAAGCTCACCGGAAGCCCTTTCTTAGCTAAAAGTTCTTCTGCCTCTCGAATCGTCTCTTCTCCTGTAGAAAGATAATCTTTATATAAAGAAGATATCCGTAAAAGCTCTTCATCAGTAACCATGTTGCGCGGCACATCATCTAAAGCATAATCAATATAAAACAGGCAGCGCATATATTCGAGCGGCAATCGTTCGCCCGTATCAGAATTGATCAGAGTCGGTACCACTTCACTCACTAACTGGCGAAGTTCGATATGTGCAAATTCCCCTGTTCCCATATCTGCAGAGGAAAGAGTAAAAAAGACACGTATCGGATTATTCTCATCAAGAAAATCCGCTTCCCGGAATCCATATCCATGAGTAACTGTTTTTAAAAAACTTAGAAAATTAGACTTCCCGATATTGTTATCTCCAACGATATAATTGGCACGACTGTCAAAATGAAATGTCACATCTTGGAATGTACGATAATTCTCAATCCTCACATCAGAAATATACATATCCTCACCTGCCTTAAATTCTTTTTTTATTATACCATTTTCCTAATTCACCGTTACGCCTGCCTTTGCATGGGACGGTGTCAAGTTGTTGTGGGTAAGCGTGCTTCCATAAAATCTCTCTCAATTCTGACAATCAAATCCATCGCCCAAATGATTCCACAAAGAAGAGTAATTGTATAAAAATCCCCATTAAAATTTTATATCAACATTGCATAATAATTGCATAAAATCAGCAATAATTGATTGACAATGCTTTTGCACGCGCGTATGTTCTAAGCAGGAGGTTTTATGAGTAAAGAAAAGAAGACCAATGTTATGCGTATACTTGATAAGGCAAAAATACCATACATCGCAAGATCTTATGAATACAAAGAAAGTAATCTGTCAGGCACCCACGCTGCTGCCGCCCTCGGATATGACCCCGCCATAGTTTTTAAAACCATCGTGACAAAAGGCGATAGAACCGGCCCTATTATTTTTTGCTTGCCATCCTCAAAGGAACTAGATTTAAAGGCAGCCGCCCGAATTAGTAAAAATAAAAATCTTGAAATGATTCATGTAAAAGACCTTCCCGCTCTCACCGGATATGTAAGAGGCGGATGTTCACCGATAGGAATGAAGAAACAATTTTCTACTTATATAGACAGTTCCTGTCTGTTTCATGAACAAATCAGTATCAGTGCCGGCCAACGAGGTCAACAGATTCTTTTATCTGCAAGAGCACTGATTGATTTTATCCATGCCACTACTGCAGATATTACACGGACCGCTTCATCTCATTTATGACAAAGCGTGACATCATGCACTAATGATTATAAGTTGTTTTACTGATCAGTCAGTTAAAAATAACTCACAGACAAATCCATTTTAGAAATAAGCAATAAAAAACTGCTGCGAAATTTCACAACAGTTGTTTTTGGTGCCGAGGACCGGAATCGAACCGGTACGAATCTCACGATTCGAGGGATTTTAAGTCCCTTGCGTCTGCCAGTTCCGCCACCCCGGCAGGTTCATGGAACTTTCATCTAAAATATGGAGGCGGCATCCGGAATCGAACCGGAGATAAAGGTTTTGCAGACCTCTGCCTTACCGCTTGGCTATGCCGCCATATGGAGCGGAAAACGGGACTCGAACCCGCGACCCCAACCTTGGCAAGGTTGTGCTCTACCACTGAGCTACTTCCGCACTTGGCGACCCGGATCAGATTTGAACTGACGATCTCCGCCGTGACAGGGCGGCATGTTAGACCACTACACCACCGGGCCGCAAGTTACCTTATAAGTATATCTATCACCCCCTGTTTTGTCAATAATTTATCAGCATCTTACCGACATTGATTTCTCAGTGAGTAAACTTATTTACCACTATCTTCGGGCAGATGATAAACCGAGTTTCCTGTTATTTGTCAAACAGACATTATGCCCGTCTTTCTAAATCAAAAGACACATCATTTTAAATCTTATTTTCACCAAATTACAGTAGCAAATTGGACAATCAAGAAAAGAATTATGAAGTATATAAAAGTCGAACAATCTGCTCCTTGAAAGCAAAAACTTCCGCCTCATAAGAATTGGAAGTTCTGTGGTGGGACTATTCAGATTCGAACTGAAGACCTCTTCGATGTCAACGAAGCGCTCTGACCGGCTGAGCTATAGTCCCATAAGTGAAGTCCATTATACATTAGCATACGTAAAAAAGCAATCATACTTGGTTAAAAGAAAAAACTGCCCACTACAAAGCAGTCCTCTTAATTACAATTCATTTCGACTTTCTAGGATTCTTTCTGCTGCCCCCATGACGGCAAGAAGAGCATGTTCAAATACAAGTCCGCCTTGAAAATACATAATGTATGGAGGACGCACCGGACCATCTGCCGACATTTCTATGGTTGACCCCTGAACAAAAGTACCGGCAGCCATGATAATAGGATCTACATATCCCGGCATGGGACCGGGAATCGGTGTTGCATCAGAATCGACAGGCGACCAGCTCTGAACGGCTTCCGCGAAGCGGCACATATTTTCCTCAGTATCTAATGTAATCGCTGTAATCAGGTCTGTTCTTAAGTGTCCCGGTTCAGGAGTTACTGAAAATCCGAGTATCTTAAATACGGATGAACAGAATTCGGCACTCATCATGGCCTGACGTGTTACATGCGGTGCCATAAAAAGTCCCTCGAAAAACGGCCGATAGCTAGCTGCATAAGATCCCATCTCAGAGCCAAGCCCAGGAGCCGTCCATGCATGGGCACAAAGTTCCACCAGATCCGCCTTACCGCAGATATATGCTCCGGTAGGAGCAAATCCGCCGCCGGCATTCTTAATAAGCGAACCTGCCGTAATATCCGCACCGAGTTCGATCGGTTCTTCTTTACAGGTAAATTCACCGTAGCAGTTGTCTACAAAACAAATCGTATCAGGATTTTTTGCTTTGACCGTATCGACAATTTTTTTTATATCCTCAGGAAATAAGGAATCGCGAAGCATGTAACCACGGGACCGCTGTATTTCCACCAGCTTTACATTTTCATCCACCGCCGCGGCAATGGCATCCAAATCATATGCATTCCCTTTGAGCGGCACTTCTTTATACCGGACACCGCGCTTTTTCAAATTGCCGGGTGCATCACCCGTAATCCCAATAACACTCTGCATCGTATCATAGGGACTTCCCACAGCGGAAACCATGGTATCACCGGGATTTAAAAGCGCCAAAAGAACCGTCGCCAGCGCATGAGTACCCGAAACGAACTGGGGCCGTACCAAAGACGCTTCCGCATGAAAAATATCGCACCAGACATTCTCCAACTTCTCCCTGCCGGGGTCACCGTAACCATATCCGTTAGATGGCGCAAAGTGATAAGCCGACAGATGGTTCTTGCGAAAAGCTTCTAGTACTTTTTGCATATTGAATAAGGAAATTTCTTCCATCTTATGAAAAACAGGTGCGCAGAGCATAAGAGCTTCCTGCCGCACCTTCTGTAATTGTGTATTCATTATAAATAATCAGATCCTTTGAATCGTAGATATAGCATGCTTATAGATAAGTTGTGAACGATTTTCGCTCACAAGCAGCACTGTAAAGCTGTCGAATGATTTAACTTTACCCTTGAGTTGTACGCCGCTTAAAAGAAATATGCTAACCGGTACATTTTCTTTTCTCGCTTCATTTAAAAACGTATCCTGAAGATTCATTTTCCCTTCCATTCTGATTCTCCTCTGATCCATGAAATCACATACGCTTCTATTTCCCTGAGCCATGTGTCCGTATCTGTCCGCTCTACCCAATGGATATAAGGCATGCGGCGGTACCAGGTTAGCTGTCTTTTGGCAAAATGACGTGTATTCTTTGCAATGAGCGCTTCCGCTTCCTCAAGGGAATACTCACCGTGAAGAACGGGAATCATCTCTTTATAGCCAATCCCCTTGAATGCCTGTGAATTTTCAGGCACGCCTGCAGTAAGAAGAGCCGCAACTTCCTCCTTGAGTCCTCTTTCAATCATTTGATGGACTCGCTTATTTATTCTATCATATAAAACCGATCTGTCCATAGTAATACCTATAACAGGTCCGTCATATACGAGATGCTCTGCTCTATCCGTTACAAGGCTTTGCCCAGCATCAGCAAGCTCTAACCGCCGTACCATACGTTGGGGATCCAAAGGAATTACCTCTTCAGGAAGAAGTTTCTTAAATGCGTCCGCCAATCCTTTTTTCCCCTGTATCTTATAAAAGGTGTACCACTTGCTTCGGCCTTCTACTTTTGGTGAAAAAGCATATCCTTCTAAAAGTCCCTGCACATAAAGACCTGTACCACCGATAAGAATAGGAATTTTATCCTTTTTATTTTCCTTAGAGATATATTCCCGCGCTTTCTCTTGAAATATAGCGGCTGAATATGATTCTTCAGGTTCCATACAGTCTACCAGATAATGGAAAATTCCATTCGCCTCTTCTTTCGTTACCTTTGCTGTACCGATATCCATACCGCGATATACTTGAAAAGCGTCACCGGAAATGATGGAACTGACCAGAATTTTTGCTAAATAGACTGACAACTCCGTCTTACCAACTGCCGTAGGTCCAAGAATCGTCAGCAGTTTTTCTTTCTTCATAGTTTTATCACTCCATAGGCGGTTGTCTGTCCTCTTTTACCGTGAATTTCTGTAAATAATCCTGTACGGAACAGCGCAGAAAACGGCCTCTCTTTCACTATTACTTTTTTTCTGGCCGCTCTCATTGCAAACTGTAAAACATCTTCTGTCAAAGGATCATAAACCGCGGCACTGCGAAATCCCTCCATACTATTTTCTTTCCGTTTTACAGGATGCCTAAACATAGGATCAAAATAAATTACATCAAAAGAATTTGGCGCTGCTGTTTCTAAAAATCCACGAAAATCGGCATGCAGCAGCTGAATACGCCGTAAAGCTTCCGTCATTTCTCCATCTTGTCCTGACAATGCAGCAAGACCTTCTTTCCCCACTTCATAAAGAGGACGGCTCCGCTCAAGAGAAATAACTTCTCCGCGTTTCCGCAGATACCAGCTTAAAATGACAGAATCCCTGCCCTGTCCAAAGGTACAGTCCAGTACAGATGTACAGTCTCCCGGCAAAAGATTGCACAGCCTGTCTCCATGCCCTTTTCGCATTTCAAAAATACGAAGAACTGCCGTCCCCAAATGAAACCGGTAAGTTCCTTCTTTTGACCAGAAGAATACTGGTTTCTTTCCATAAACCAGAAAGCCTTCCTCTCCATATTTTTCTGACATATGGAACAGGTTCTTTTCTCTTTCATGAAAAGCGGTTCGCAAGTCTTCCGCCTTTTCCCTTGCACGCCGAAGAGAATCTGCATCAGGCTTTAAAACGGTGGTGACGGCTATATTCATGTTCTGTCAAAGAGGCGCCCCAGTTCGTCAGGTGTAAATTTCACAATGGTCGGACGACCATGGGGACAAACGAATGGCCGCGTGGTATGGAACAGATCAGTAATAAGTTCCTTCATCTGCCGTACATTAAGCGGATCGCCTCTCTTAATTGCACCGCGACAGGCAGCATAAGCCATCATCCGATGACGCAGGGTTTCAGGAGAAGGCATGTTTTCATCATGAAAAGCAAAAAGCAAATCTTTAATAATACGATCCATATCATTTTCCGGGAAGTCTTCCGGTGCGCCTGTGATTCGAATGACGTCACGGCCTGCCTGCTCAAAAGTAATTCCCAGCTTTTTAATCTCTTCTTCTTTCTCAAAAAGAAGATCCATATCTTCCGGTTCCACATCAATCAGGTAAGGAATTAGAATTGTCTGAACTGGAATTCCGCCAGTCTTTGCAGCAAAACGATCATACCTTACCCGTTCATGGGCAGCATGCTGGTCAATAATAAATAAATCGCTCCCATGCTGGCACAGAATAAAGCAGTCCGCCACCTGTCCCAAAGGAATGACAGGATTATCTTTTTCAGCGGTTACTTCAAAAAGCGGTTCACTTTCCGCTTCCATCGACTCTTCATGTGGTTTTATAAAAACGGGTGTTGTCGATAAAATTTCTGATCGGGTTTGTTTTGTCTCAAAATCAGTTCCTGATCGGGATACAGCATGTTCCGATTTGCGAAAATCACGATTTCCATAAGAAGAAAAAGATTCGTTCCATGAAGACTGTACCGGCACAGACGGTTGCGGTTTCTGCACGACTCCGTCCGCTTCAGTGAGTCCGATATCATGCGCACCAAGCTGCTTATCTTCCACCACCACCTTTGACAAGTCCAGTTCCGTTCCCAACGGTACCTGATGAGCAGGTTCTTTGATCATATCTTTCACAATAGAATCAGGTGCAGATTGGGATGTCAGCGTATTAAGAACTGCGTGGTAAACAAGACGGAATATTTTCTGCTCATCATCAAATTTAATTTCTCTCTTCTGCGGATGAACATTTACATCGATACTTTCAGGCGGCAAGGTGAATGTCAGCACCATAATCGGATAGCCGTTCTTAGGCAGCAGGGAATGATAGGCATTATCTACCGCCTTCGTCACTACGGCGCTTTCCACCACACGGCGGTTAATAATAATCGTTTGGTTCTGACGGCTGCTTTTCAAAAGAGAAGGCTTAGAAATCATTCCTGTCATAACAGAGTCTTCCCCTTCACTTTCCACTTCTAACATTTCTCCGGTCACCTTCACCCCGTATAATGCAGAAATCACATCCATCAGGCGCCCGTTTCCCGGTGTCTCAATGACAGTACGTCCATTATTGATAAGAGTAAAAGAAATATCGGGATTTGCCAGTGCCAATTTACCAATCATTGTATTAATCCGACTGCTTTCCGTCCGTTCTGATTTCAAAAACTTCTTTCTTGCCGGCACATTGTAGAACAGTTCACGTACTTCCACTGTAGTTCCTGCAGGCACACCCACACCTTTAATTTTTTCCACCGCTCCGCCTATCACATCAATAGCGGTTCCTTCCATATCTTCCGCCCGTCTTGTGGTAATTGTCGTTCGGGATACAGACATAATACTTGGCAAAGCCTCCCCGCGAAATCCAAGGGAACAAATATGATAAATATTTTCAACACTGGAAATTTTACTGGTTGCATGGCGGATCACGGACAATTTCGCATCTTCCCTCGTCATGCCGCTGCCATCATCGGTAACACGGATATATGTCATTCCCCCGTCTGCTATTTCCACTTCAATCATGCGGGCACCGGCATCAATAGAATTTTCCACCAATTCCTTTACCGCATTGACTGGTCTTTCTACCACTTCCCCCGCAGCAATCTGGTTCGAAGTAACTTCATCAAGTATATGTATTAATGACATTAGCGCCCCTCCTTTGCTTCTTTACTAAGCCTGAACAAAATCTCCATCGCCTCGATGGGTGTCTTGCTCATGACATCCAAATCCGCCAGCTCATCTATAATCGGTGAAGAAAATAAATTAAGAGCAGTTTCTCTTCTTATAACCGGAGCAGCAGGCTCTTCCTTTATTCCCTCCACTTCCAGCCCTTCCAGTATTTCATCGGCCCGCTTCAGGAGCGATTCAGGAAGTCCTGCCAGCCGTGCCACATGGATGCCGTAACTTTTATCAGCACTCCCCGGGACAATACGACGGAGAAATGTAATCTCTTTTCCCCGCTCCTTAACGGTAACCGTATAATTTTTGATATGTTCGTTTTCTGCTGCCATATCTGAAAGTTCGTGATAATGAGTAGCAAAAAGAGTATACGCATGCACATTGGCATTAAGGTACTCCACCACTGCCCGTGCGATACTCATTCCATCATAAGTACTCGTACCGCGGCCTATTTCATCCAAAAGAATAAGACTGTTCTTCGTAGCATTGCAAAGAATATGAGAAACTTCTTTCATTTCCACCATAAATGTACTCTGTCCCGTAGAAATGTCATCAGCCGCACCCACTCGTGTAAATATGCGGTCCACAGGTGCAAATGAGGCACTTTTTGCGGGAATAAAAGAGCCGGTCTGCGCCATAATCGTAAGTACTGCAACCTGACGCATATAGGTAGACTTGCCTGCCATATTGGGCCCGGTAATAATAATCATTTCCTGATCCGTATGGTTAAGCTCTGTATCATTCGGCACAAACATCTCTCGTTTCAGGGCATGTTCCACCATTGGATGACGTCCGTCATGGATAGAAATACGCCCTTCACGGCTGTTTGTAATCTGCGGACGGACATAACGGTCTTTCAGCGCCGCCCGGGAAAGCCCCGTCAAACAATCCAGCGCCGCAAGAGCCTTTGCGGTCCTCTGCATAGCAGCAATTTCAGGGCGGATAGCCGCCTTGACAGCCTGATAAATTTTCAATTCCAGTTCTTCTGTTTTTTCTTTTGCTGAAAGCGCTTTTGTTTCAAACTCCTTCAATTCAGGTGTGATATACCGTTCTGCATTGACAAGTGTCTGCTTGCGCATATAATACTCAGGAATCGGCACCTTGTTGGCGTTCGTAATTTCAAAATAATACCCGAACACATTATTGAATCCGATTTTCAGTTTAATCCCTGTTTTTTCTTTTTCTCGTTCTTCCAAATCGGCAATCCATTTCCTGCTGTTTTCAGAAAGGGAACGAACCTCATCAAGTTCCGCAGAATATCCCTCTTTTATATACTTGCCGTCACGAATGTTTCCCGTACCGTTTTCATTCATAGAACGATCCAAAAGCTCATAGACCGTACTGTGGATATCCATTTGATCGGACAATTTTCTAAGGACTATCGAAACTGTGCCGGAAAGCAGTTTCTTTATTTCGGGAATCATCCCGAGAGATGCCTTAAGTGCCAGTAAGTCCTTTGGAGATGTCGTGTTTGCTTCAATGCGGGTTAAAATACGTTCGAAATCAAAAACATGTTCCAGCATTTCTTCCAGTTGGGAAAGTTCCGTCGTATGCCCTGTCAGCTCTTCAATACCATCCTGTCGTTGAATAATTCGATTCACATCCGTCAACGGGCGTTCCAACCAACGGCGTAACAGACGTGCCCCCATGGCAGTATGGGTGTGATCCAATATTTCAAGAAGCGTTCCCCGTCGCCCTCCATCACGCATATTTCGCGTGATTTCTAAATTCCGTAAACAGTCTTCTCCGAGTAAAAGGCAATCCTCCTCACGAATAGGCATCACCGTATGAAACTCTGCTGCATCAGCCTTCATCATTTCTTTTAGATATGCTGCCAGCCATGCAAAGACACGGCGGATATTTTCATCTCCTAACGCTTCCGCCACGTGGGGAACCGGATAATCCCCCTCCTCTCCACGCCGGGTAAGAAGACAACCTCCAAGACGCGCCCGGCAGTAAGCTTCCAGTCTCCCATAAAAATTATCACTTAAAGAGCATACTGCTTCTGTCGGTGCATAAACAGACAGCATATCAAAAAATGCTTCCCGTTCTTTCTTTTTATCCCAAATTCCCCACCAGCATTCCCCTGTGGAAATATCCGCCAGTACCGCGTCAATGTCATTATCCGTTTCATAAAGGTAAGCAAGGTAATTATTGGATTTATCGGCGATAGAATTTTCAAAAAGGATCGTTCCCGGCGTAACGATACGAATCACATCACGCTTCACTAAGCCTTTCGCTTTTTTCGGATCCTCCATTTGTTCACAAATGGCAACCTTATAGCCTTTCTGTACAAGCCGGTAAATATACGTTTCTGCCGCATGATACGGAATCCCGCACATAGGAACTCTTCCTTCAGGGCCCGCATTCTTCCCCGTCAGCGTCAATTCCAATTCATGAGAAACAGTTACTGCATCGTCATAAAAAAGCTCATAAAAATCACCGAGCCGATAAAAAAGAAATGCGTCTTTGTGCTCATTCTTAATAGACTTGTATTGTTCCATCAAAGGAGATTTAGCTGCCATCTGTATCACTCCACAATAGTTCCTTTTAATATCCAGGTCTGCGCCGTATCTACACGCACCTTCAAAATGTCGCCCACAGAAAGAGACCCTGGCTTAGGAAAAATAACCATTTTATTTCCTGATGTACGACCAAACCAATTATCAGGATTCTGTTTCGTTTCCCCTTCCGCAATGACAGTATATACCTTCCCTTCCATTTCCTTATTAAGAGAAAGACTGATTTCATTTTCCACATCCATAATTTCCTGCAAACGGCGGTGGCAGACAGCATCAGACACCTGATTTGTCATACGCGCCGCAGGAGTTCCTCTGCGGGGAGAATAAATAAAGGTATAGGCTGAATCAAACTTCATTTCTTTAAGGAGTGTAAGCGTTTCCTCATGCATGTCCTCCGTCTCGCCAGGAAATCCCGTGATCAGATCAGTCGTCACAGTGATGCCAGGCATCTTTTCCCGGACGTACTTTAGAAGCTCCTTAAAACGCTCAATTGTGTATCCGCGGTTCATCCGCCGCAGTATTTCATTCGCCCCATGCTGAACGGGAAGATGCATATGGCGCACCACCTTGGGTGAAACAGCCATAGCATCCACCATTCCAAAAGTCATATCCTTGGGATGAGACGTCATATAACGAACACGCTTAATTCCGTCAATCTTGTCAATGGCGTGAATCAGACTGCCGAAATCCGTACCATCATGAAAATCAAGTCCATAGGAATTGACATTCTGACCAAGAAGAGTGATTTCTTTATACCCTTCTCGGGCAAGTTTCTCAATCTCACGACAAATATCATCAATCGTACGGCTTGTTTCCCTGCCGCGGACATAAGGCACAATACAATAAGTACAGAACTTATTGCATCCCTGCATAATAGGTACCCAAGCAAAAATCCGGCTTTTTCTCACAGAATGAAGTTCACTGTAATCATTCACGCGGTTCGGATTCATCTGCGTCATGACCACATGCGAACCTTCTGCCCCCCTGCGGGAAACAATATCCTTTAAATCATGGATATGGTATGGTCCAATAACAAAATCGATCACCGGCATACGCTCAATAAGCTTTCCTTTATTTTCCTGCGCCATGCATCCGGCAATCCCCAAAAGGACACCGGGCTTCTTCCCCTTTAATTTCTTTACCTCTCCAATTTTGCCATATACTTTCTCTTCTGCATTCTGCCGGATACTGCAGGTATTCAGAATAACAACATCGGCATCATTCAATATATCCGCCGGCACATAGCCAAGCTCTTCCAGCTGCCCGCTGATACGTTCCGTATCGCTTTCATTCATCTGGCAGCCATAGGTTTCTATAAAATATTTCTTATCAAAAGACACTTCTTTCAAAATAGTCCTCCAAGTATAACCATGATATTTAATTATATCATAACCGCCCCCGTTCTCCTGAAAATGAAAAGCCTGCCCCTTACGGCGCAGACCCACTCATCCTGTTACATCAGTTATGATATTGACTTTAATTGTATCCAGAGCCATACCCGTGGTATGCTCAATTTCACGCTGAATCTTGTCACGCATCAGGTGAATCAGTTTCTTGATCTCCTGCGGCGTTCCCTGCCGGACCGTTACGTCAAGAGACAAAATGATACCATTCATCTGGCTTGTACTTTTCACACTGGAAATATGGCTGATATGTATCTTTCTCAGATCACGCACCGCGTAATGTACCAGTGCTTCAATAACATGATTTGAAAAAGACAACTTTCCATAATAACTGAATACCGGACGGACGACAGATCGCTCTTCATTGCCCTTCGTTTTTCCCCTTACACTTCTGCGATTGCGGAAAAACTGAAGCGGATCTACAAGGTATCCTTTGAAATAGGGACGCAGCTCCATCGTCGGCACAGGAATAACATGCTTTCCTTCCTTATGGCGTGCGTAATTTGCCTGGGCAATTTCCTCAGGTTTTGCCACATCCTCGATATGAATATACCGTGAAGGTGCAGGAAGCTTAAGTGTTGCAGCAATCTTCTGAACCATACGGTCAGATGTGCCGAGGATTAAAATACGCTCCGGATTGATTTTCATAATATGGAAAATTACATCTTCCGCCTGATTTGAATCCCAAAAAAGCGCGCGGCGTACCGCCGTTAAACGGCTGGCTTCCCTTTTTGCCGACTTTCCTGCCACAATACGATTATGATATATCAGGATCCCATCATCGATAATACAAGAAGCTTTATTTTCATAAGCTACCACAAGTGCACGGTCACTTTTCCCTGATCCCGGCGGTCCTGTAAATGCTAAAACATCCATACGATTCTCCCTGTCCGCAGGCAGCCTGTCCAATCCTTACAAGACAAAACTACTCTTCTCCTATAATTTGCACTTCCGTCATAAGTTCCACACCATACCCATCAAAAACCCGGCGCTTAATTTCAGAAATCAGGTTCATCATATCCGTACAGGACGCATGTCCGTCATTGATAAGGAACCCGGCATGTTTCATGCTTACCTTTGCATCACCTATGGCAAATCCCTTTAGTCCCATCTCCTCAATCATTTGCCCCACAAAATACCCAGCAGGACGCTTAAACGTACTTCCTGCACTCTTCTTCTCCAACGGCTGCTTCATGCGGCGGCGGCGATTAAACTCTTCCATCATTACTTCTATGTCACGAATATTACCAAGTGCAAGCTCCACTGTAATTTCCACAATTATTTCACCATTCTCCATAAAAAGACTGTGGCGGTAATCATAATGAAGCTTCGATTTATTGTAAACAGACAACTGCCCATCCCGATTACAGGAAAGAACAGACACCACAATATCCGCCATCTCCCCGTTATACGCACCAGCATTCATGTACGCCGCTCCACCTATAGTTCCGGGAATACCGGCGGCAAATTCCATCCCTGAAAGGCCATGCTCCATTGCCGCCTTGGCAGCCTTTGCCGTAGAAACACCCGCAGCTACACGGAGCCTGTTTCCTTCATGAATAATAGACTGCAGCCGTCCCGTATAAATCACTACACCGCGGATTCCTTTATCACGAACAAGCAAATTTGCGCCGCCCCCAAGAATAAAAAACGGCACATTCGCTTTAGTGACCTCCACAATGACTTTCTGCAGCTCCTCTATCGTTTCAGGCATAACAAAACAGTCCGCTGCCCCACCGATACCAAATGTTGTGTGACGGCTCATGGGTTCATTCAGCTTAATTTGATTCCTTCTCAAAAAAGAAGAAAATAATTCCGTATATGCAACCATAAAAAATCCTTCTTAATACATATTCCTATTTTCACTATTATATGAATGAATATCTATATCGTCAATTATTCAAAAAGCACCACTCCCAAAATCTTTTTTACAATTTTTCAGAAAAATTACGATAAAAAAGAACTGCCTATGATTACACAGAACAGTTCCTCACAATTCTATGAAGCAAATCATCTGTCCAAATTGGTCATATCTCTTGCCACGACAAAGCGATCATAATCTTCTTCTGTCACGTAGCCCAGTTTCAAAGCGGCTTCTTTCAAGGAGCTGTTATCGGCAAAAGCAGTTTCGGCAATCTTTGCGGATTTTTCGTAACCGATATGCGGAGAAAGCGCAGTAACAAGCATAAGTGATCTTTCTACCAATTCAGCCATCCTGTCTTCATTGGCCAGCATACCTTCCACACAATGGATATCAAAAGAGTGGATGGCTTCACCCAGAATAGCGGCTGATTCGATGAAGGCTTCTGCCATAACAGGAGCAAATACATTCAGTTCAAATCGCCCCTGGGAAGCCCCAAAGGAAACAACTGCCTGATTGCCGTGAACACGACAAGCTACCATCGTCAAGGCTTCGCACTGCGTGGGATTTACTTTACCGGGCATAATGGAAGATCCCGGTTCATTAGCAGGGAGTGTGATTTCCCCTAATCCTGCACGGGGTCCGCAGCCGAGGAGACGGATATCATCAGCGAATTTCATGCAGTCCATGGCAAGCGCCTCAAGAGCGCCATGGGCAAAAACAAAATCGTCCCGTCCGGTAAGGGCATAAAACTTATTTTTTTCGGAAACAAAGGGCAATCCCGTTTCTTTCGCAATAGCAGCAGATACTTTTTCACCGAAATCTTTCGGGCTGTTCAGACCTGTTCCTACCGCAGTCCCTCCGATAGCAAGCCCAAGAAGGTATTTTTCAGAATCATGAAGCATATCACGGCTCTTTTCCAGCATCACTTTCCATGCGGAGATTTCCTGCCCGAAAGTAAGAGGGACAGCATCCTGCAAATGGGTACGTCCGATTTTGACAAGATGCATGTACTTTTTACTTTTTTCCTCAAAAATCTCAATAAGATGATTCAATGGTCCGTACAGTTTGTTATGAAGTGTATCCACAGCAGCGATGTGCATAGCTGTCGGGAACGTATCATTAGATGACTGGGACATATTCACATCGTCATTGGGATGAATACGGGTTTCACTTTTTTTGCTCCCCAATTTTTCATTAGCAATATGTGCAATTACTTCATTCATATTCATATTGCTCTGTGTACCGGATCCGGTCTGATATACAACAAGTGGAAATTCTTCTTTCCACTCTCCCGCAATGATTTCGTCACAAACCTCACAAATAACCTTCTGCTTTTCAACTGATAATTTTCCGGCTTCTTTATTCGCTATGGCGGCGCACTTTTTCAGTATGGCAAAAGCACGAATAATATCTTCAGGTATTTTATTTTTACCGATTTTAAAATTTTCAAAAGACCGCTGTGTCTGAGCTCCCCATTTATGATCAGCCGGTACCTTCACTTCTCCCAGCGTATCATGTTCAATACGGTATTCCATGTCGTTTCCTCCTTCAGAAATGAATTCTATATTATTCTACCATTTCCTCCTGAAAATTGTCATTTAGAAAAGGTTATATTCTTTTAAATTATCACGCTTTTTTCAATCAAAACAAAAATATTTTTCTTGAATTAGCTCTCAGAAATAAAATATTTTGCAAAATAAAGTCCGTATAGTATAATAACAGCACATGGCTTTACAGTTCTGATTTATGGCAGTCTTCGGGTCCCGTGCAATGGAATCCCATGAATCCTGTCAGGTCCGAGAGGAAGCAGCAGTAAGTGGCCCTTTCTATGTGCCACGGTGTATTCTGAAGGCTGTCATAAATGAGAGTTGTAAAGTCTTTTTTTATGTTATTTTTGGTATAATTAATTTATACATCTTTCTATTAAAGGCTGTTATTCCTTGTCCAAGGAGGGTTCAATGGCTTACCTATCACTATACAGAAAATGGCGCCCAAGCACTTTTAAAGAAATTATCGGGCAAAAGCATATTTCCATTCCCATTCTTCGCGCATTTGAACAAAACCGCCTTGCCCATGCCTATCTGTTTTCCGGCCCCCGTGGCACAGGAAAGACAAGTATGGCACGAATTCTTGCCAAAGCAGTAAATTGCCTTGATTTAAAAAATGGCAATCCCTGCAATGAATGTGCTAACTGTAAATCAATTAATACCGGCGCCAGTATGGATGTTTATGAAATAGACGGCGCTTCTGCCCGTGGTGTTGATGAAATTCGCGTACTTCGCGAATCGGTTCGTACTCTTCCTGTATCGGGGAATAAAAAGGTTTATATCATTGATGAAGTCCATATGTTGACAAAAGAAGCGTTTAATGCCCTTCTAAAAACTTTGGAGGAGCCTCCGGCCCATGTACTCTTTATCCTTGCCACCACAGAACCTGCCAAGATTCCGCTTACAATTTTATCCCGCTGCCAGCGGTATGAATTCCACCGTATTTCTGTAAATGACATCAAGGAACATTTACTGCACATTTCCCAAGAAAGCCATCTTTCTCTCACCCCTGAAGCGGCTGCTTTAATTGCTGTACGCGCAGAAGGCGGTCTTCGTGATGCGCTGTCTCTTTTGGATCAATGTTCCGGCGCATCAGCAGGTAATGAGCTTTCTGCAGAAATAGTCTATGATCTTCTAGGCCTTACGGACAAAGAACAGATTATAGATTTGTTCCACATGATTGTGTGCGGAAAAAGCAGTGCCACACTTCAGCTTTTTTATAAGATTCTCCAAGACGGAAAGGAACCTTCCGCTATACTTTCTGATTTACTGGAACATTTCAGAAGTATTATGATCTGCAAAGTGAATCCAAACGCACCGGAATTATCTGCTTATGGAAATAAGATTTCTGTTATACAAAAAGATGCTCAGGAATTAAGTGATGCTTACTTGGACGCACTTTTCGATTCTCTCCACCATTCTTTTTCTGAAGCTAACAGAAGTTCATCTCCCCGCATGAGTGCTGAAATGGGACTTCTCCGCCTATGCCGTCTCCGTGGTTCACAGGCATTGGACAGTTTAGAAGAACGGATCGGAGCATTGGAAAAAAACGTATCTGTACTTATGAAAAGCAGCACGCTCCCGCAAACCGAAACTATACCCGCTGCTCTGTCACCCGCCATACTGCCCCCAACGATTTCTATACCTCTCGTCACACCTACAGCACTTACCCCCGCCCCTGCGGCAAGTACAACCACCTGCCCGGATTCTCCAAAGGAAGTGGTACTGCACCCTCCTGTTGATAAAACACCGGTAAAAATGGAACCTGCCACAAAAAATAAGCCGACTCTTCCCTGCAAAACAAAAAAATCTCCCGAAGAAAAGAAGTCTGAAACCAGCCATGAGATTGGTGAAACACTTCTGGATCCCTCGACCTATAATGATATATGGGCAAAGGTACTGGCATTTTTTGAAATTAACCATCGCATTGATATTTTATACTGTCTTCAAAAAAGCAGTCTGATCCTGTTAAGTAAATCCCGGGCTATTGCAGTAGCCCCCCAGCCTTACCTTGTTCTCGCAGGAAATAATAAAGGCTATCAGAATACAATCAAAGATGCGTTCATAAATGCCATCGGAATTCCTGTCGAATTCCATTCCATCTTGAAAGGTACTGTCGATGAAGCAGATGCTCTTAGGCAAGTGCAAATGTATACAGATTCCGCAGCATCGGTTCATGAAACTGAAAAGGAACCGATGGCGGAAACCGCAGATAGTGATTACCGACTGGTTGAAAAATCTGAAATCCCAGACGATGAGAAAGATATGCCTGCACTTGCAAAAGCTTTCCGAATTCTTTCCGACTGTGATATCTATGAAAAGAAATAGATCCAATTTGACAAATTTACTATATTTGCCGATATACGGTATAATGATGAATGTGAAATTATAAGTTTTATTTGTAAAAGGTAACAATCGCTTTTCGAGGAGGAATTATTTATGTTTGGCAACAAGGCACAGATGCAGAATATGTTGAAAAAGGCTCGTAAAATGCAGGAAGATATGCAAAAGATACAGGAAGAATTAAAACAGCAGACAGTTGACGTTTCTGTAGGCGGCGGTGCTGTGGCTCTCATTATGAATGGCGAAAAAAAAATTGTTTCCCTGAAAATCGCAAAAGATGCTATTGATCCGGAAGATCCGGAAATGTTAGAAGATCTCATCACCACTGCTGTCAATGAAGCAGGCAAAAAAGCTGATGAAATGGTACAGAAAGGTATGAGCAAGGTCACCGGCGGCCTTGGTCTCCCCGGCGGCATGTTCTGATGAACAGTGATTTAGAACTTGTAGCCGAACAATTCCGCAAACTCCCCGGAATCGGTGTAAAAACGGCAAGACGGCTTGCTTACTTTATGTTGGAACGTCCTAAAGAAGATATAGACGCATTTATCAATGTCATCCATTCTGCACGGGATAAGATTTGCTATTGTTCTATCTGCTGTAATTTAGCTACATCAGACCCCTGTGAGATTTGTGGTGACAACCGACGCGATTCATCAGTGATTTGTGTAGTGGAGCATCCTCAGGATGTGCAGGCACTGGAACAGAGCCATGAATACCATGGTTTGTACCATGTTCTCCACGGCGTCCTTTCCCCTCTTGATGGTATTGGTCCAGAACAGCTCAAAATTAAAGAGCTCTTAAACAGGCTCGCCGATGATACAGTAAAAGAAGTCATTATTGCGACAGACCCCAATACAGAAGGCGAAGCGACAGCATACTACCTGTCCCGCCTGATTAAACCGCTTTCTGTCCGTGTTACACGGATTGCCCGCGGCCTTCCTGCCGGCGGTGACGTAGGATATGCTGACAGCATGACATTGGCCGGCGCAGTAGAAAACAGAAAAGAAATGTAAAAGCGTGTGCTTTGTGTAAAAAGCCGGATAACTTACACATACATGAAGCATATGCTTTTTTACAGGGCTTCTCACCTTACTAATCAGATTTCTTGAAATACTAAAATATATCAAATTGATTCATCATCGGGAGGTTCTCTATGGAAATTATGGATGCCAGCATCGTCGGTCTCATTACATCTGCTGTTTGTATTTTTCTTTTGTGGAAATTCCTAAGCTGTGCCGTATTTCCTTTACTTGGGAATATCATTTTGGGCGGTCTGTTATATTACGTCATCAATTTACTGCATATTGTCCATATGCAGTGGAGCTTTTTTGACATTATCGTTATTGCTATCTTCGGAATTCCGGGAACCGTTTTCCTTGCGATTTTCCATTTTTTCTTCTAATAATAGATCACGGTACGAAAAAATCGTATCCTCTTTCAGAGGATACGATTTTTCTACTCCAAGATTCAACAACTTTTTATTTTGTCAATAATTTTATCCAGCCACGAGCCCTTCCCTTTATACTGGGTAACATCTTCACCTGATACATTCGCATAGTTCAAAAGAGCTTCTTTCTGATTTTCTTTCAGCTTTTTCGGAACAACCACTTTCACTTCCACATATAAATCGCCCTTATAGGATGACTGCAGGCGAGGCATTCCCTCTTTTGAAATACGAAAACGTGTACCACTCTGCGTTCCTGCAGGAATCTTGAGTTCCACCTGTTTATCCAACGTTTTTACCTGGATAGTGCTTCCCAACGCCGCTGTCGGGAAAGAAACAGGTACCCTGCAGTAAAGATCATCCCCTTGCCGTTCAAAATCAGGATCAGATCTGACGTAAATATATACATAAAGATCCCCCTTCGGCCCTCCCCGTTTACCGGGTTCTCCTTCACCGGAAATACGCATACGTACACCTGTATCTGCGCCTGCAGGAATATTCACTTCCAATTTCTTCTGCTTACGGGTCGTACCGCTCCCATGGCAGCGGCTGCATTTATTTTTAATAATTTTACCTGTACCGCCACAATCCGGACAAGTCACAACATTCACCATCTGTCCGAAAGAACTGTTCCGAACAATACGCTGCTGACCTGTACCATGACAGGCATGGCAGGTGTCTACTGAACTTCCCGGTTCCGCTCCATCCCCATGACAATGGTCACAAGTTTCATTTTTCGTTACAGTAAAGGTCTTATGAATACCACTGGCCGCCTCACGAAGAGTAATTTCCATATCATAGCGGAGATCCGCCCCCTGTTCCGGACCATTTCGGCTCCTTCTCCCACCTCCGCCAAACATATCAAAAATGTCACCGAAGTCAAAACCGCCTGCTCCGCCACCAAAGCTGCTGAAATCAAAACCGCCAGTTCCGCCGAAACCTCCCGGTCCCGGTCCGCCGCCATTCTGCGCCGCTTGACGAAAGGCATCGTGCCCCATCTGATCATATTGCGCTCTTTTATCCGCATCAGAAAGAACGTGGTATGCCTCATTTACCTTTTTAAAATTTTCTTCCGCTTCCTTCGGATGTTCCTTATTCAAATCCGGATGGTATTTGCGGGCCATTCTCCGGTATGCTCTTTTTATATCTGCTTCCGTGGCGTTTTTATCAATGCCAAGGACTTCATAATAATCCCGATTTGCCATTCCAGAAACACAATCCTTTTCTGCTACAATAAACAGCATAGAGCTGCGGATAACCGAAAATCACCCGCAGCCCGCATGCTAACTAACCACTGGCTGTTATTTATTATCGTCATCAACCACTTTGTAATCTGCATCAACCACATTATCATCCGATTTCTTTTTCTGCTGGGAATCCTGTTGGGCAGCTCCTGCTTCCGATGCACCCTGTTGTTGGGCCGCCTCGTACATCTTGCTGGTCATTTCATAAAGGGGCTTTGTGAGCGTTTCCGCATCAGCTTTCATCTTTTCTGCATCTTCCCCTTTTAGTGTTTCCTGAAGCCGGGTAATCGCTTCATTGATTTCTTTTACCTTTTCCGCATCAGCCTTATCGCCAAGATCTTTAATCGTTTTCTGAGCCTGATAAATTAGTGCTTCACCCTTATTTCTTTCTTCAATAATTTCTTTATGCTTCTTATCTTCTTCTTCATGGGCTTTCGCATCCTGCTGCATTCTTTCAATTTCTTCATCAGTCAGGCCAGAAGAAGATTTAATATCAATTTTCTGTTCCTTGCCTGTTCCCAAATCTTTTGCGGAAACATGGACAATGCCATTAGCATCAATATCAAAAGTAACCTGAATCTGTGGTACTCCACGAGGAGCCGGCGGGATATCTGACAATTCAAACCGTCCCAATGTCTTATTGTTGGCAGCCATCGGCCTTTCCCCCTGGAGCACATGAATATCTACAGACGGCTGATTGTCGCTGGCAGTAGAAAATACCTGGCTCTTGGATGTCGGGATCGTTGTATTTCTTTTAATCATAGTCGTAAATACACCGCCGAGTGTTTCAATACCAAGGGACAATGGTGTTACGTCGAGAAGGAGAACATCTTTGACCTCTCCTTTTAGTACGCCCGCCTGAATAGCCGCACCAACAGCAACGGATTCATCAGGATTAACACTCTTGCTCGGCTCTTTGCCGAACTTATTCTTAATCAGCGTCTGTACGGCAGGGATACGGGAAGAGCCACCGACAAGAAGAACCTTGTCAATATCGTTTACGGTAAGCCCCGCATCTTTCAATGCTAAGTCAATCGGTTCCATAGTATCCATAACGAGATCTTCCGTAATGTTGTCAAACATGGCACGGGTCAGAGCGGCATTGAAATGTACCGGCTGTCCATTCACATCCATGGTAATAAACGGAAGATTGATGTCGGTAGACATAACATTGGACAACTCGATCTTTGCCTTCTCAGCCGCTTCTTTCAAACGCTGATTGGTCATTGGATCACGGTGCAATTCAAAACCATTCTGTGCTTTAAAGGTAGTAGCGATCCAGTCCATAATACGGGCATCAAAATCATCACCGCCAAGATGTCCATTGCCATGGGAAGCTTCCACTTCAAATACACCATCAGCTAAATTCAAAATGGACACGTCGAAAGTACCGCCGCCAAGGTCATAAACAAGAAAACGATGTTCTTTGCCGTCTTTTATTTTATCCAGACCATAAGCAAGAGAAGATGCCGTCGGTTCATTGATAATACGGAGCACATTCAAACCCGCAATAGTACCTGCATCTTTTGTCGCTTGACGCTGGCTGTCAGTAAAGTATGCCGGGCAGGTAATAACCGCATCAGTAACTGTTTCTCCAAGATAAGCTTCCGCATCTGTTTTCAGTTTCTGTAAAATCATTGCAGAAATTTCCTGCGGCGTGTAACTTTTTCCATCAATATTTACTTTGTAATTTCCTTCACCCATGTGCCGCTTAATAGAAACAACGGTGCGATCCGGATTGGAAACGGCCTGGCGCTTCGCAAGCTGTCCTACCAGCCTTTCTCCATTTTTAGAAAACCCTACCACTGACGGAGTCAAGCGGGAACCTTCCGCATTGGAAATGACGACAGGTTCACCACCTTCCATAACAGCTACGACAGAGTTGGTTGTACCAAGATCAATACCAATTACTTTTGACATTTACTATGTCCCCTTTCTTTTCAGGTTTTGCCTGATAATTAATGACTTTTTTACAAAAATTAAGGTTTATGGGAAACTTGTACAGAGGAAGGCCGGAGCACCATATCTTTATACATGTATCCCTTCTTTAATACCATAGAAACTGTATCGTCTTCCCATTCATCAGAAGAAATTTGCATAACTGCTTCATGGAAATGGGGATCAAAAGGCTTTCCTACCGCTTCGATTTCTGTAACACCGGAATCATTTAAAAATTTCACAAACTGCTTAAGCAGCAATTCAACCCCCTGAATAAATGTATCAGGAGCGCTACTTCTTTTTATCTGCGCAAGAGCCATTTCAAAATTATCCACAATCGGAAGAAATTCCTTCATTGTACCTGCTTTCACCGTATCTGACAGTTTCGCCTCATTTTCACGGCTGCGGCGGCGGAAATTTTCAAAATCCGCCTGAAGTCTTATATATTGAGAAATTGTAGTTGCCAGTTTGGACTCTGCTTCATCTGCCTTATTTTTATAAGTTGCCAAATCAGCTTCTACCTTTCCCAGGACTTCTTCTCTCACTGCAGCTTTTTCTTCTTTATTTTCAGAAGTAGTTTTTACAGCTGCCTCATCAGCAGAAAAAGTATCTTCTAATTTTACTTTATCTTTATTTTCTGCCATTCACAAAACCTCCTCACTTTATTTTTGAGACTCTTCTTATCTTATGAATCATTACCATTGACTCAAAAATTTAATCATCATCCTTTTCCAAGAGTTGATTTAATTGATGCTGCATGAAATACATCATCCCTACTACTTTTTCATACTGCATACGGGTAGGTCCCAAAACAGCCATAGATCCAATCACTTTGCCATTGGCCGTAAATTGCGCCCGTACCACAGATAAATCTTCAAAATTCTTAAATGCATTTTCTGTACCTATATGGACCGCAATCGGACGATCCATAGTGGAGAGAAGCATGCTTTCCAGTATATCCCGCTTTTCCAATAAATTTAATATATCCTGCATTTTCTCCACATTTTGAAACTCAGGCTGCTCAATCAACTGTGACGCACCGTCAGAATAAACCTGTTTCTGCGTTTTCACTGCCTCCTGCATAGCTGCAAAAATATGTATATAAGGGGATAAATCTCTTTCCACGTCTTTTTGGAAAGACATAATAAACTTTTCATCCACACGCGCCAAATCCCGTCCATGAAGGAAATGATTCAATTTATCAGCAAGCAGCTGCATCTCATCAAAAGATGAATCATCAGGAATCTTTATAATTGCATTTGACACTTCCCCCCCACCGGTAACTACAAGAAGAATTGCCCGCCTGCCATCTAATGGAAGAAAACGGATATAATTCAATATACTTTGTTGTCCGGAAGAGGCTGCTACTGACAATGAACGTGTAAGCATTGACACAACCTTAGCCATATTTCGAAATATCTCATCTACCTTTGCCACGTGACCAGTCAATGCCTCCACAAGGAGAGACTCTTCTTCAGGAGTCACAGGAGACGGCTGCATAAGCCAATCCACATAGTACCGGTACCCTTTAATAGAAGGAATCCGTCCCGCGGAAGTATGAGGCTGTTCAAGATACCCTTCATCTTCCAAATCCTGCATTTCATTGCGAATAGTGGCACTGCTTACGCCTAAATCATATTTCCGTGCAATAGTACGGGATCCAACCGGCTCAGCCGTAGAAGAATAATCCTGAACAATAGCCCACAGCACTCTTCTTTTTCTTTCAGTCAGTTCATTGAGTCCGTCAAAAGCATCATTCATTGTCCATTTTGCCATCTTCATCACCTTTATTAGCACTCACTCATATCGAGTGCTAAACTTACGTTATTAGTATATTCTTGCCCCCATGAATTGTCAATACGTTTTCATCGGAGATTAAATCCATCCCTCTCACAGTATGATATTTTGTGCTAGTCGACCACTTTCGCTACTCTGTTTAAAGGGCAGGTATTATCAGCCTTAGAACGCAAATAATACCTGCCCTTTATATTTTCTCATCTCCTACAATTATAATTCGACGGATTCTCCTGGCTTCACAACTACAACAGAAACATTTTCCCGCGCTGCCGCCTTCTTAAATTCTTCAGGATTTTGTGAAATAACAGGCCATGTATTATAGTGGACGGGAATAACTTTTTTCGTTTTTAAAAATTTCGCTGCCAAAATCGCATCTTTGGGTCCCATAGTATAGTTATCACCGATAGGAAGAACAGCATAGTCAATATCAAAAAGTTCCCCAAAAAGTTTCATATCGCCAAAGAGTGCCGTATCTCCGGCAAAGTAAAGTGTCAAACCATCATTGAAAGACAGTACAAATCCGCAAGGAATACCGCCTGCCACACCACAGCTGTGGATGGCCTGCACCATTTTCACTTTACCGAAAGGCGCCGTAAAAGTTCCCCCAAGGTTCATGGGCTGGAAATTGATTACGGTTTTCGGAAAAAGTCCGATGACTTCAGGAATAGCGATGACTTTTGCACCTGTCCGTTCCGCAATGGCAATAGCATCTCCAAAATGATCCCCATGGGCATGGGAAAGGAAAATATAGTCACATTCTACTTTGCTGGCAGCTTCTTCGGCAAGTCCATTCCCGGTGAGGAAAGGATCAAAAAGCAGTTTTTCCTTTCCTATGTCAATCTGGAAGCACGCATGTCCCAAAAATATAAATTTCATTTTCATCACTCCTTTGATCGAATATAAATATGGACACCATGAACAATTATGACAGCATATTCTTTCTCACCATAATTTCCTTAATAACTTTTTGCGCCACATCAGTCAAGAGAATTCCACGACGCATACTGGTCTGCTGCATTTTATGATAAGCTTCTTCATCACTGATATGATAGTAATCCATCAGCAGCCCTTTGGCGCGGTTAATGATCTTGCGTGATGCCAGTTCCCTCTCCATTTCTTTCACACGGTGTGCTATTTCATGTCTGCTGCGATACTGACTGACAGCAATCTGAAGTGCAGGAAATAAATTTCTTTCTTCTACCGGCTTCATGACATAGCCAAAAACATGGGATCGTTTCGCTTTCTCCACCGTCTCCGCATCACCATAAGCAGTTAAAAGGACAACAGGCGCCAGATCATCATGGGCAATCAGTTTTGCAGCCTGTAATCCATCAAGCTTCGGCATCTGTACATCTAGAATCACGAGATCCGGTTTTTCCTCTTTTACCAGTTCCAAGGCATGTACGCCATCTGCACATATACCGACCACCTCATGCCCTGCCTCTTCTAATATTTCTTTTAAATCCATACATATAATCGCTTCATCATCGGCAATAACGATACGATATGTTTCACTCATCTTTTATTCTCCATAATCGATAAAAGGATTCGGATATGGGCTTCTGCCATATCTCCTTTATTTTCCAATATAAAAGAACCATTTAATTCTATTTCTATTAAGGTACGGACAATCTGCAACCCCAGATCGAAAGATTTCGTACTGAAATGTGTATCTAAGATATGCCCATTATTTTTCACACAGGTATGGAGCATACCATTTTCTACAGAAGCACTTACAATAAGTACACCGTCTTCCATACCTTTAAAACCATGGGCAATAGAATTATGAATTAATTCACTTGTAGCAATAGCCAATGGAACCGCTTTTTCCGAATTAATAAGCAGCTTCATTTCATTATTCGGCCGTACTAATTCGATAGGGCATACTGCCAGACTGTCGATAGAAAGCCGACAGATTTTATCCAAAAATACATTCCAATTCACATGGTCCCCGCTTTGGCTCGCCAAAACATCATGGATTTGGGAAATCCCCAATATGCGGTTCACCGCAACTCTCAATGCCTCTTTCGTATCAGTATCTTTTGCCCGGCGCGCCTGCATCCGAAGTATCCCGGCAATAGTATTCAAAGAATTCTTCACACGATGGTGTATTTCTCGAATAACGGAGTCCTTCACCATAATCTGTCGTTCCTTTTCACGGATTGCAGTTACATCACTTAAAAGAAGAATCGTGCGAGACACACGGCCGCCGGAAAGAATAGGCATTCCCCAGGCAGACAATATCATATTCCCGGATACTTCATCGCCATATGCCGGCTTTTTCGTTTCCATAATTTTATCCACCAATGGCAGATGAAGCATGGAATGCCCAATGATTTCTTTCCGTTCCACCGTTTCCTTATCAAGAACAAAATATAAATCATCCGCCATATCATTGGCATACATGATACGTCCTACGGAATCAAGGATAACCATCCCATCCTGAGGACGAAGATAATGGTACGCCCCTTCTTCCATCGGCACTTGGAGCATCATATAAGCCGTATCGGTAAGAACCTGCTGCTGAGACTGGGAATTAGACAGAAAAGCAGCCACAGCAAAAGGAATCCCGGCATTATCAAAAACAGGATATGCTGTCAGCGCTACCAACCGCCCTAAATCAAGTTCCTTTCGTCCAACGACTTTACTGCCTGTAGAGAATACATTTTCCACAAGAGTAAATTCCTCATCTAAATAGGCATCCCCTCTGTCAAAAAAGGTATTCCCCATGGAATAAGAAGGCTTTGCCGCCAAAAGAACTATTTCTACACTTTCATTTTTTCCTTTTGCGCAGATGTAAATTTGATTTTTGGAAATATCAGCAGCGAACTGGAGAGCTGCTTCCATATGATCCAAAATACGAATCTGCACATCCGTAAGATTCGTCATCTCACGGGCCAGCGAATAGAGCTGATTCATAAGTACCGCCTGTATTAAATTACCTTTAAACCTTCCCCCGTTCTGCCAGAAAGGGAAGGCGTGGATCTGCGTTCAATGTCATTGGCGCAAAATCCCCCTTTTGCGCCATGTAATACGCCCGGCAGCCAATCATAGCGCCATTATCCGTACAAAGCCCGAGAGCAGGACTGCATATACGAACATTTCTTTTCAGACAGTTTTTCTCCATTGCTTCACGAAGTCCGCTGTTCGCCGCGACGCCGCCTGCTAAGGCTACTGTTTTCAACTTCGTTTTATCCAAAGCTGCCATTGTCTTTTCAAGCAATGCGTTTACAACCGCTTTTTGGAAAGAAGCAGCTACATCTTCATAAGAAACGGGAACCTTCTTCATCTCTTTCGCATGAATGTAGTTAATCACAGCAGATTTCAATCCACTGAATGAAAAATCGAAACTATGTTCTTTCCTCAAGGCCAGCGGGAATTCTATGGCATTAGGATTTCCCGCTTTTGCCAATTCATCGATATAAGGACCGCCGGGATAAGGATACCCCATGACCCGTGCAATTTTATCAAAAGCTTCACCGGCCGCATCATCTCTCGTCTGTCCAAGGAGTTCAAAAGTATTGTAGTCACGAACAACAACAAGCATAGTATGTCCACCGGAAACGACAAGCGATAAAAAGGGAGGTTCCAAATCAGAATACTGGAGAAGGTTGGCAAAAATATGTCCTTCCATATGGTTCACCGCAATTAACGGTTTTCCTAAAACCCATGCTGCCGTCTTGGCTGCAGCTACGCCCACCAAAAGAGCACCCACCAGCCCCGGCCCTTGTGTAACAGCAACAGCATCGATATCCTCCCAGCCGGCTCGAGCTTCTTCCAGTGCTTCAATAGCCACAGGAAGAACGTCTTCAATATGGTGCCGGGATGCAATCTCGGGCACAACGCCGCCAAATTTTTTATGTATAGGAACTTGTGTGGAAATAACATTGGATAAAATCTTCCGTCCGTCTTCGATAACAGCGCAGGAAGTTTCATCACAACTTGTTTCAAACGCTAAGATTTTCATTTTATCTCCTTACACCTTCCGGGACATGATATATCCATTTTCACGGGGCAGTTCATAGACATCCTGTCTTACGCTGACCGTTTGAAAATTATGTTTCCTGTATAGCGACTGGGCAGGCAGATTGCTCACACGAACCTCGAGAAAAATGACTTCCATATGACGCTCCGCAGCTTCCTCCAACCCCTGCTTCAATATTTTTTCCGCTGCTCCCATACGACGATACTCAGGAAGCACACCTATATTCATTAGCTGGGCTTCATCAGCAATAAACCAAAAACATCCATATCCAATAACTTTTTTGGCAAGTTTTGCAATGAAATAACAGCTGTGTCCGCCCTTCATATCATTTCTTATAGTTTCTTCACGCCAAGCATCAGAAAAAGAAACTGTCCCAATTTGATAAATATCGCTGATATCCTTTTCTTCTGCTTTTATAACTATTAATTCATACCGTGAAGTTTTTCCCATAAAACCTCTGCCTCACTTCTGCGAATATAATTTGGCATAAGCTGAAGGGAATCATCAATTTGTCCTTTTTCCCATCGGACAAATGCGGCCATCGCCACTGAAGAGGCACGGGCACAGCAATTATGGGGTGGTGCCACCTGTATCCCTTCTGCAAGAAGCTTTTCCCGATACATTTCTGCACCTTCACCTACAGCAAGAATCGGTCCGCCATGGCTGGCTGCTGCTTTAACCACTTCATCAATAGAGGCTGCTTCTGCGGGTGCTTCCTGCCATATCTCATCAAAAGAGCCATACATCGCCGCATAAACGTTTCCACGCTGGGCATCCAGCAGGGGAAGAATAAAAGCTCTCGCGCCAACCAGATTCCATACCAGCGCTTCCAGGGTATCTACGCCAATAAGCGGAACTTTCCATATATAAGCTGCTGTCTTCGCAGTAGCAAGTCCGATACGGAGACCGGTAAACGACCCCGGTCCTTTGGCAGCAGCAATGGCAGTAATCTCCTTTTGATCCACTCCTGCATCTTTCAGTATTTCATCCATATGTGGTATGAGCTGTTCTGAATGGGTTAACCTTTTCTGTACTGTCCACTCGGCTACAAGCTTGTCCTTCTCCGCCAGCGCACAACTGAGAACAAAAGAAGAGGTATCAATGGCAAGCAACATACTTTATAATCTCCTTTACAACTGATTCCGGAGCGTCTTTTCCCCAGCACAGGGAAATATGGCGCATAGTCTCATTGATTCTTTCTATATGGACAGTAATACTTTCCGGCGGCAGCAAAGCAGGAAATACATCCGCCCACTCTACGACTGTCACACCACCGCTGCTGTACTCCTCCCATCCGATATTATATAAATCTTTTTCGTCACCCAACCGATAAAAATCAAAATGCTTCAGTGGCAGTACCCCCTCATAATAATTCATAATCATAAAGGTAGAACTGCCAACCGCATCATTGATACCCATTCCCTTAGCCAGCCCCTGTACAAAGTGTGTTTTTCCCGTACCAAGGTCACCATTTAAGGCGATAAACAGATCATTCACTGCATGAGCGCCAATCCACTCACCAAAGGCCATTGTTTCTTCTTCACTATGAGTTGTCAAATTCACTTTATCCATGAAGCCACCTCATTAATTCATCAAAGCGCATCATGCCGATTCTATATCCTTCGCCATGAAGCACACGAAGTTTGGCAGGGTTCCGTTCTGCCCGGCTGACTTTCACCGGATTTTCAGGACGGAAAATAAAAACATCTCCCTCTTTTTCCATCTGTAAAATCTTTTCCAGCCGTGCATTGTACCGTTCCGGAATAGTACACATGGAATCTACAATGGCAGGATATTTTCTTCCCCACACGGCTTCTGCCATCTTCCTACAGAAATAGGGCATCTGCCTTTTTCTGTAGGAAATCGGCCGTGTCAATATATATACAGATTTTTTTACAGGAAAAGGAAGTTCATCATAAAATGGAACAAGTGGTATGGCAAGTCCGCCATCCACATAAGGAATGCCATCTATTTCTACAGGCGGCGAAAGAACGGGAATGGATGCACTCGCTTCTACGGCTTTCACAAAGTCTTCCTCACTGCGGCTTTTGTTTGAAATATAACGTGCCTTCCCTGTTTGTCCGTCGGTTACAACAGCATACAATTCAGTATCTGATGCACGATATGTTTCCATGTCCATAGGATCCAGTTCATTTGCCAGCTCGCCAAACATGAATTTAAAATTGAAATAGTTCTTTTCTCTGAGAAGATGTTTTATTCCCATGTACCGCGGATCATTACAATAAGTCGTATTGATTCGGATATTGCGTCCTTTTTGTCCGGACATATAACACATTCCCTGCATGGCTCCTGCTGACGTACCAACTACCTTCCGGAAACGGAGCCCTTTTTCAATAAATACATCTAAAACGCCTGCCTCAAAAACACCTCGCATAGCGCCGCCCTCCAGGACAAGGGGAATGTCCATCGGTACATAAAAATCAAACGAATTTATCTTTTCTGTCATACACCTCACGGCACTATACTGCCTTTATCCCATAAAATTTACTTCTCTTCTTCCGTACGAACAGACTGCATTTTTACAGCGTCAATTTTCGCACGAATTATTTCTTCATCACCAAGATAACCTACATGATCAACTGTAAAGTCCTCATTCAAATGGTATACAAGTGGCACACCTGTAGGAATATTCATACCGGCAATTTCATCATCAGAAATATCTTCCAAATACTTTCTCAGAGCACGGATAGAGTTTCCGTGGGCTGTAATTAAAACATTTTCTCCCAATTCAATTTTAGGCTTGATTTCCGATTCAAAATAAGGTGCTACACGGGCCACGGTATCTTTCAGGCATTCCGTCAGCGGCAGCTCCACAGTTCCTTTATACCGCTGGTAAGGCGCCTGTTTTGCAGGATTTCGTTCATCATCCTTCGGCAAAGCCGGCGGCCGCACATCATAAGAACGGCGCCAAAGATGGACTTGGGAGTCACCATATTTCTCTGCTGTTTCCTTCTTGTTCAAGCCTTGGAGCGCGCCGTAGTGACGTTCATTCAAATGATAATCTTTTACCATGGGAATCCATGCCAGATCCAGTTCATCAAGAACAGTATAAGCAGTATGGATTGCCCGCTTTAAAACAGACGTATAGCATATGTCAAAATGGTAATTTTCTTCTCTCAAAAGTCTTCCTGCCTGATGGGCTTCTTCATACCCTGTTTCTGTCAAATCTACATCCGTCCAGCCGCAAAACAGATTCAGCTTATTCCACTGACTTTCTCCATGTCTGATTATTACGAGTGTATGCATAATTCCTCCTTATGAACGAAAATGGTCATACCCTGCTATTGTAAGCAGTTTTATACTATTTTTATCTTTAAGAAATACCTGCCCTTTCCCTGCTTTCGTGACATGTCCGATTCCGGTCACACCACCAATACCCTTTACATATTCCCAATTCTTTTTAGAAATCGTACCAACCAATTCATAGTCTTCTCCACCATTAATGGCAAAATGGAAAGGCTCTTTTCCACAGTCCTGTCCCCATCGGCAAAGTTCATCAGACAGAGGAATCCGTTCTTTTTCCAATTCTATCGTCACCCGGCTTGCCAATGCTATTTCATTGATTTCCCGCGAAAGACCGTCAGATACATCATTGAGCGAAGAGGCTCCACTTTCTCGAAGGATCCGGCCAAAATCTATCTGCGGTTTCGGTCTTTGATGCCGGATTGCCAACATAGGGTATTCTTCTTTCTTACCATCTAAGAGGATAGACAATCCTGCTGACGAATCACCAAGCGTTCCTGTGACAAAAACGATATCTCCCTCTTGGGCACCGCTCCGCTTTACCGCTTGATTTTCAGGAACGATACCTACTATCGTCCCTGTGAGAATAACCCCCTGTTTTGAACCGGTGATGTCTCCGCCAAGAAGATTGACGCTGTATTCGCGGCAGCATTCACGGATTCCATCATAACAGGATTCTATCCATGTAATAGACAAATCCCCTGGAAGCGCAGCAGATATTACGAAAGATACCGGCTCCGCCCCCATGGCCGCCATGTCACTGAAATTCACAGCACACAGATGATATCCCGTATCAGCGGCAGACATCGTTCTTTTTGTAAAATGAATTCCTTCCACCATAGTATCCGTGGAAATCACCTCGTCGTATCCGCAAGGCGTCATAAATACAGCTCCATCATCACCTGTGCCTAGCTTAACCAATTCAGGCCGGTAAATAAGATCATGGGCAATACGGTGAATACATTCAAACTCTCCGATATCCCGCAAAGTTTCTTCCTTCATCACTCCAAAATTTCCACGCCAAGCTTTTTCATTGCATCTATTGCTGCCAAATGGCCGTTATAATCCACATAACCAAGACCTTTGACAAGAAGCGTGACCTTATGCCCAGCCTTTAATAACTCAAAAACCGTTTCTTTGACACAATATTCAGAAGCAATGCCACCTACATAAACATGGTCTGTCACCATTGTGCCAAGTGGAATCCCTTTTTTATTTATTCCATGGAAAGCGGAATATTCTTCAACAATATCATCCATTCCTTTATGAAAAATATTTTCTTCATTCGGGCGATTTTTAACATCGATAATATCCGCAAAGAAATGTCTGTCCAAAGCAGAACCTTTTTCCCCGGCGACACAATGAATCGGCCAGATGCCTCCATTCACCTTAAAAGACCTGTTTGCCGGGCTGTGCCAATCAGAAGTATACAACACTTCCATCTCATGCCTGTTTATAAAATTAATAAGGTATGCCACCGCCTCATGACTTCCGCTGCATGCCAATGATCCATCAATAAAATCATATTGGCAATCAACAATCACTAAAGAATCCATACCCGCCTCCTTTATTGCCTGTTTTATTTTATTTTAACAGGTTTCACCAGCCATGTAAAAGTGACTTCCCATCAGAGAATATATCCTTGCCAAGTTTTTTTCTGTTTCTTGCGTCAATTCTTTTTTATGGGTATACTTTGTAAGTACATCATTATTGAAATTTTCAGTTAAGGAGATGGAAGATTTGGACTTTATTACCACCCTCGCTTATTTTCTGAATGTAGGCGTATTCAGTGCTGTTATCTCTCGTTTTTCCGGTGCGCCTATATCCATCCTTGTATGCTGTGCTGTTCTCTACGTTGGTGCTACACCTTTGGAGACAATCGGCATAATGCTTACTTATCTCGTATTTATGCGTCTGACTATTTACACACAGAAAAATCGGGTAAATTTCAAAAAGATGGAAGTATTTCCGGGATGGAAAATTATCCCTGCAATTGCCCTTATTTTAATTTCTCTTATTCTCTATCCCTTTGCAGGTCTCGCTATTTTCCTTCTCGTATTCATGGCTGAAGTACTGGCAAAGATGCGGATGAAAATCCCAGAAGAACGCCGTATGGAAAAAGGCGAACTTATGCCATACATCATCGGCGGCGCAGTCCTTATGACGCTGTCCATGGTTGCTGTAAAATTTATCCCGGAAACTCTTTATTATGGATTGGGCGGTTTTGTTATCTTAGCCCTCTGTGCATTCTTCTGGTGGGTCGGTAATGACCGCGATCGTTTAGCTTCCGTTTGGGATAAGATCATTCTTGCCACTTTCATTCCTGCTGGTCTCTATGGTTTTGATATGGCTGATTGGATTGACGACCTGAAAAGAAATGTAAATCCCACACGTCTTGCTTATAATCTTCCTTTCGTATTCCTCCCTGTTTTCTTTATCGCTTTTCTCATGGCAAATATCCTTTTCGGTATTTTTTCCCTTTCCGGTATGGTCATTGTATTCTTTTCCGCTATCGGCCTGCGCATTTTCGGCTACTATGAAATGAGCGGCAAAGGTAAGACAAACCTAATCGCTGTAGGTATTACTGTACTGGTGGCTCTTCTCCTGTTTCTCACCGCACCGATACCGATTGGTATTACACACACAGTAGATGCGTTCCTTAAGCAAAATCAATATGGTTTCACGGGATTACTGAATATGTTCTAAGTGTCTTTAAAACGAAATATTGCCTCATGCTCTTATGGATTTCATCGAATAATATTTTTGATCTTTATTACCATATTGCAGAAATAACTGACTGATTTATTTTACTATTTTCCATATTCCAATTAGAAAAAATATTCCTTGCTCCATTTTCTGAAACGTTATATTTAACCAAAGAAAAACCGGCGTCTCTTCATTAAAGGCCTGACCTTGACAAGAGACATCCGGTTTTATTTCATTTTCTCGGTTTCCATGCTTCTACTTTGACGGAACATGACGGACATACATCAGCCAGAAAACAAGTTTCACAGCTCGGCCTGCGTGCATGACACACACGGCGTCCATGCCATATGAGCCAATGGTGCGCATTGGACCAGTTTCTCATGGGGATAACCTTCTTCAATCCTTCCTCCACCTGATCAGGGGTATCACCGACAGACAATTTTAATCGATTTGATACACGAAATACATGCGTATCCACAGCGATAGCAGGATAACCGAATGCCACACTTCTTACTACATTTGCTGTCTTGCGTCCTACACCGGGAAGCTTCACCAATTCATCAAAATCTTCAGGTACTTTCCCGCCATATCTTGAAATAAGCATATGACACATACCTAAAAGATTTTTTGCTTTCGCCCTGTACAGCCCGCAGTCATGAATTTCTTTTTCCAACTCTGCCTGTGACAAAGCTCCCATCTTCTCAGGCGTACCTAACTTCGGAAAAATACGATTGGTAATAATATTCACACGTTTATCGGTGCACTGCGCAGACAATATGACTGCGACAAGAAGCGTAAAGGGACTGCCATAAGTCAGCATAGTCCCTTCGTTTTTGTATACATCGGCAAGCCGGCGGAGCTGCTCTGCTTTAACGGCCTTCGTTACCCTCATTTTAATTCCTCATCAGATAATCATGGGCCGCCAGCGCTGCAGCAGCTCCCTCACCGGCAGCAATGATAACCTGCTTATTCTTTCCGTCTGTCACATCACCTGCAGCAAAAAGTCCCGGAATATTTGTCTTTCCTTCTTTATCTGTAATGATTTCCCCTAAAGAATTTGTAATGACATCTTTCGGTAAATAGCTGTTGTTTGGAATACCGCCTGCTTCCACAAATACACCATCTACAGCCAATTCTATTTCTTTTTCATCCTTCTTATTTCGTACAACGAGGGACGTGACTTTCCGTTCACCATTAATACGAAGCGGAATGTATTCCATAAGCACCTCGATATTTTCTTTTTCATACATACGTTTTACAACAATTTCTGCAGCGCGGATACGGCTTCGCACAAGGAGATATACCTTTTGTGAAATCATAGACATTTCAATGGCGGCCTGCACAGCACTGTCTCCGCCACCCACAATCGCAACCGTCTTATTTCTGTAAAACGGTCCGTCACAAGTTGCACAGTAACTGACTCCGCGGCCAGTATATTCTATTTCACCGGGGATATCAAGGGTACGGCTCTTTTTCCCTGCAGTTACAATAACAGTCTTTCCCTGAAGACTCTTTCCATCATCAAGCTGTACCGCGAAAGAACCATCTGACAGATGCTTCAGTGCCTTTACCCCTGCAGTAACAAAATCAACGGGGTATTGACGGACATGAGATTCCATCTTTTCCGCCAGTTCAATCCCCGTGACAGACTGGAACCCCAAATAGTTTTCAATTTCATTGGTCAGCATCATTTGTCCGCCGATATCAGTCGATACAAGCGTCACGGATAATGCTTTCCTTGCTGCATAAAGAGACGCATTCAACCCCGCAGGACCCCCGCCGATTACGAGCACATCAGACATTTCCATAATATCCCTCCACCTATTTATATCTAAATTTATTGATTCTATTATATCGCTTTTTGTCGATATATTCAACTTTCTTTTTGCGAAAATTTAGTTTTTTTTATAACCGATAAATTCACGGAGAATCGAGTTGTCAGGAACAAAATCATCTGATAATTCGCGAAAAGGCTCAAAGAAATGAATCAGTCTCTGCGCCTCCGGATAAAGCGGATTTCCTTTTTTTATCCTCTCCAGCATGGGCCGTGTCATTTTCTTGAGAACAGGAAGCTCATAGATAAGGGCAGAATTGAATATGCAATCTGCCCGATTTTGAAATGAAAAAATGTTCTCTTCCTCACCCCGGCGTACTGACTTCCAGATAGACAGCGTATCTTCAGGACTGTACCCCCTGTATTGGACATCCCGTACCATACGACGGAGCAGACGCGTATCGGACGTAGAAATGCGGTTATGGTTATTGATATTGATTTGTGTCAATGCCGATAAGTATATGCGCATTTGCTGGTAACCGGGAACAAAGTAGGTTAATTTGGGGTTAAGCGCATGCAGTCCTTCTACTAAAACAGGCTGGTTCTCTCCGAGTCGGACAGGTTCGTCATACCACTCTTTTTTCCCTGTAATAAAATTGAATCGTGGCAACTGAACCTCTTTCCCTTCCAAAAGATTTATCACTGTTTTCTCAAAAAGGGAAATATCCATTGCCTGCAGGTTCTCCCAGCTTTCTCCTTCCATTTCATCGCGATTCTTAAAATAATCATCAAGAGAAAGCATTACGGGATGAACGCCATTAACCCACAGATGGATGATCAAACGTTTCATAAAAGTCGTTTTCCCCGATGATGAAGGCCCTGCAATGCATACCAGACGGATCCCAGGATCTTGGCCGCAGATTTCATCCGCTAATTCTGCCAATTTCTTTTCATGAAGAGCTTCTGCTACGGCAATCAGATCAATGATTGCACCTCCATCAATGGCATCATTCAGTTCCGCTAAAGAATGGCAGCCTATGAGTTCGCTCCATTTTTGGGATTCCAAAAAGACACGGGCAAACAAAGGCGTTTCTTCCTGTACTTTAATCTCTTTTTCCCCGGGATCAGGTACATGGAGAAGAAACCCCGGTGCATATGAAGACAAATGAAAGATTTTCAAAAAACTCATGTCCGGCAGCATGGGACCAAAGAAGTAATCAATAAAAGTACCACATTGACTTACACTAATTTCTTTGACCGGCATTTGTGTAACCAGATCTGCATCCGCCTTCCGCCCTTTTAAGCGCAGAAAAGCTTCCGCTTTGGAAATCCCCACAGTCAGCTGCGTAATATCTCTTCCTTCTTTTACGATTTCTTCCATCTTATAACGAAGCACATCCAATTCCTTTTGAAGAGGCACATGTCCATCACTGAATTCACAGTAAAGCGCTTTCCCTAAAGCATGCTTCACTGCTACTTCTATTTTCCCGCCATATACTTCTTTCGCAGCAATAGCAAGCAGCATAATAAGAGACCTTTGATAGGCACGGTGAGCCAGAGGAGAACCAAGAGGAATCCATTTCACATCAGTATCACCGGTAAAGGGCGTTTGGAAATCAATAATATCCCCTTCACAGTCCGCCAGCACTGCCGTTTCAGGATCACGGCCTCTGGAAACCATATTCCATAAATTCTGTGGTGTTGCCCCCTCAAATAATTCATATGCCTTCCCCTCACAGGTAATATGCATTATCTTCCCTCCTTTAATTTTCGATCCGGTTTTCCTTTAGGATACCATAAATTAAAAAAAGATGACGATTTACAAAATGATATCCTTTATAAAATCAACGATTATCTTCCTTAATACAAACAATATAAAACAGGCCCGCCCTATAAGTGCAAAGGTCATGCCTGTCTGATGCCCTATTATCGAAAATACTTTATTTTCCAAATTCGCTTTTTCATATATGCCGTCAGTAAATGGCAAATCCCATGACAAACCGGATGATTCCCGCCAGAAGATATACCTGCCAGACGACTGAATAATAACCGTCACCGCAATAAGAGATCCTGCAATATTCCCAAGCTGCTGCGGAAGACAATCCAAACATACGTCCATGAAAGGATCTATGTGCATACTTGACAAGTGCTGGATTAAGACGGATTATGAAGCATCCCGCAAGGAACTGGCACATCGCGAACCCCCAAATATTATCAGTAACCACCTGCAGCATCATGATGGCTCCTGCGGCGATTTCCATATTTTCCAGCGTTCCATTTTCTGCTTCCAATTGCATCAATTGACTGTTTCCATCCAAGCCACAGCGTCATCCATCATATTTGTTGTCACAAAATGTCCCAGTCCGGGATATTCTATTTTTTCCCCGGCACCGCCCGCTTTTTTAAAAGCATCAAAAAAATGTACCTGCGCCCGCGGATCGACAGAAGTATCACATTCCCCATTAATCAGCAAAAGAGGACATCTTTTTATATCAGATAAATGATTTAAAGGATTTCTCTTTTCCAATTCTTCATAAAGTGTCCAATTTCTCCCAAAAGAAATCCCAAAACGCGCCTGCATGAATAAATGAGATAATTCCCAGTCACCGGAACCGTTAAAAGAAACAATCCCCCGCAAATGAGCGGAATGCGACGCGGCAATTCCCAAGACAGACAGGCCTCCCATAGAATGTCCCATAAGAAAAGGCTTTTCATATCCACAAGAAAAAATTCTTTCATATAAAAAAGGAAATTCTTCCACATTGCTAAAAATTGTTTTCCAAAAAATATCATATCCCTCAGATGTATAATAATCAGACAGTGCATGGCGTTCTCCATGGTTTACCGCATCAGGAATAAAAACTGTATACCCATGAACGGCCAGGAACGCCGCCCGATTGACCTGCAATTCTCCCTTGCTGCTCCAGCCATGATAAAAGATAACTGTCTTTCCAGTTTCCCGTATGGGATAAACCACATAGCAGGGAATCGATCCATATTTTACCTTTTCTACTTTCAGCTGCATCATGATTCCTCCTTTAATTCAGGATAAAACCTGTCAGTCCACTTCCACCGATTATGCAGCCAAAACCAATCTTCAGGATGTTTTTTTATCCAATTCCCAAGTCTTTTATTGATATCATCAGTTATCTGCCGGACGGATTCTTTCTTTCCTAAATTTTTGTCCGCATAGATAGGATCTTCAACAATAATTTCGTAAGTATAATCCGTAAGTTGGTGCATGAATGCCATAAGGACAGGACGGCCTGTCATAAGTGCAAAATGAGCAGGTCCTGTAGGCGTCAATGTCTTTTGTCCAAGAAAGGGAGAAATAAGTCCAGTATCCCCCGGATCCTGATCACAAAGAAGCCCCACAAAATACCCCTCTTTCAAACGCCTCAACATATCTCGGACACCGGTTTTGTATTCTACCGTCTGTCCAGGAATGGACCTATACTCACGAATAAATTTGTCAAAACCTTCATTCGACTGTTTCATCCCCACTGCAAGTATAGGATACCCGTAAAGAGCAAGCGCCGCCCCTTCCAGTTCCCAGTTGCCGCAATGATTCCCCGCAATAATACAGCCTTCCCCTGAAGCAAGAATCTCATCAAGTTTTTCCTTTCCTTGAATAACCACATAGTCGGAAATATTTTTTTTATTCAACAAAGGAAAACGGAATACGGACATCCCGATAGTGCCGAAACGGACTGCCGCCGCCTTAGATATTTCTTCCGCCGTTTTTACATCCTTCGTGATGTTCCCACGAAAGATATTTTGCAGTGCCAATTTTTTTCGACGGTTGGGGATAAGCATCCAAAAAAACTCGCCCAAAATATGTCCCATTTTTACCGCACTGCGATCAGAAAGACGACAGCAAACACGGCTCAGAAATTTCAATAATTGATAACTCCCATTCATATACATCCTGCCTGACTTGTAATAAAAAAAGATGCAGATGCACCTTTTCGAAAATAACAAAGAACCCTTGTGACAGAATATCTGATTATAATTTGATACCCTTTTCAGTGAGCAGCTTTTCCAAACGGCGCATCTTTTTCATCAACTCCGGAAGACGAGTCACCATGATTTGTTCCCGCCCCCATTCTCCGTGCGGCCGAGCCGGATATCCTACATAAGTTCCCGGAGTTTCGATATTTCCTACCACGCCGGTTTTTCCTCCAAGTACCACATGATCCGTAATATTCACATGTCCCGTGATTCCTGTCTGTCCTGCCAGTACACAGGAATCACCAATCTTCGTGCTCCCTGCGATTCCAACCTGCGCAATAATAAAGCAATCTTCTCCAATTTCCACATTATGTCCCAAGTGAACCAAGTTATCTACTTTCGTACCACGGCCAATTACGGTGTCATTCATCGCCCCATTATCTACGGCACTGCCGCTTCCCACTTCCACATCATCTTGCAGAACTGCTTTGCCAAGCTGCCGGATATGGGTATGATGACCTGCCGCATCCGTAGAAAACCCAAACCCTTGTCCACCAATTACCGCATGGGCACGAAGAACCACACGATCTCCAAGAATACTGTTCTCATGAATCACTGCACCTGGATTCAACTCACAATTCTTACCAATTTTCGAATTCTTACCGATATATACATAAGGATAGACGACAGTACCGCTTCCGATTTCTGCACCGTCATCCACAACAACATACGGCATAATCGTTACATGCTCGCCAATAACCGCTGTTTTACTAACTATTGCCGTAGGATGAATTTTACCGTCATGCTGTTCTTCAGGATGATATAATTCAATTAATTTCCCAAATGAACGTCGACAGTCTTCCGTTACAATCAGATTCTTCGTGTATTTTGCAGGGAGGGCATCCACCAAAATAACACCAGCCTGCATCTCTTCGATATGCTCAGCATACAAACCTCTTGCAAAAGTCACATGGGACGATCCCGCGCTCTCTGCACTGCGCACATCATCAATAACTACTGCAGGATCTCCGTACAGTGTACCACCGACAATTTTCGCCAGTTCTCCGGCTGTTTTTTTCATATTAATCCTCATTTTTTGTCTGTTGATGACGGGTCGGATACACCATTCAATTTTTTTAACACTTCATCAGTAATATCTACTGCGCCGGCAGGAACGACCCGCTTGTGCATAACGATGCCTATATTCTTTTCTTTTGCAACAGCCGCGCTTTGTGTTTCCACCATTGACTGGATCTGTTTCTGTTTGCTTTGTACAAAAATCATTCTCTCCTGCTGCGCTTCCTGTACCTTTTTCTGCATATCTTCATCAGACAACCCCGCCTGTGAATCTGTTGTCAATCTATTCTGTATTTCCGCATTCTTATCTGTAATTTCTTTCTGGATCGCCTGAATCTTCGCGGAATCCTGCTGTACTTTTTGTACATCAACCACAGCCACTTTGTTTGCACTTCCGCATGCAGAAACAGCAGCAGCTGCCACAAGTAATCCAATGCATGCTAACTTACGTAATATAGTCTTTCTCATTTATCCTCCTGCTTGCCCATAGCGATAATTTTTCCAGCAATATCACCCGTTACATCTTCCGCGCTGATATTCGCGCGATACTGTGTAAATATCATAGTCAGGTGTTTCTCGGAAGCGACACGCCCCGCTTCCCGTCTGATATCTTCCATCATTTTTTCTTTTAAAGCAGCAATTTCCTTTTGCTTTGCTTCCATTCTGTCTTTCCACTCGGCATTAAATTCCTCAGGTGCTGCCAATATTCCTTCAGCACCAATTGTTTTCATCGTCTCCGCTCGTTTTTTATCCAAATCTGCTTTAATTTCAGCAGCCTGTTCATCGGCATACTTTTCTAATTCGGCACTTCCCTTTTCCCGTGCTGAATTCATCTTTTCCACATCCTCCGGCAACCAGCCGTTCATGGGATATCCGCCTTGAAATGCACGAGAGCTTAAAAGTTCATGAAGCTCTTTTTTAATCTGCTCTTTTTCGTCACCCCTTACACCGAGAACGGTCAGTTTCATTTGAAGATTAGCCATACGAGCTCTTTCTTCCGCAGTCAGATTATCAACAGAAAAAACACCTTTTCCTTTATATTTCTCAGACAATTCCGAATAAAGATCTTGAATTTTACGATTCAATTCATCTTCTTTGGTCTTAACACGAATTTTCAGCTCATTCTCGGCTGCCAGCCGATCGCTTTGATCTTGAACGGAAGCTCTGATTTTAGATTGTTGAGAGGCGACACGGATAATCCGCTGCTGTTCATTCTTATATTTCTCCACCAAATGGCTATATTCTGTCTCCAGCCGAAAATATTCGCTGTACTTAGGGTGAGATTTCACGAGAGTTTCCAAATCGGCCACACCATATACCGGATGAAGTGCGGTCTGCTCTGCCTTTTTCGTCCCGCATCCGGCCAACGTAAGCCCCACACCTACGAAGATCATTGCCAGTACCTTTATCAAGCGGCTATTTCTTCTCATGGACTCTTACCGTTATTTCGTGGTCGATGAATCTGTCTTTGCTGCATCCGTCTTAGCAGCATCAGCACTCACGGATGTTGATTTTGCCAGAGAATCACTTACATCTTTTGTAATATCTGTTCCGCCATAAATAACTGCTGCTTTATCTACCACAAGAGAAAGCCCTCTCTTGGAAGCAACAGATTTAACCGCCCCCGTTACTTGATCCGCCATTTCTTTTTCGATAGAAGTACGTTTCTGATTGAACTGCTGCTGCATATCGGCAAAAAGTTTCTCTTTTTCAGCATCAGTCATATTTTCTGCTTTTGCATCAAAATCTTTCTGCATTTCATCCGCCGTTTCCTTCAACTTTTTCTGGTAATCTAATGCAAGCGTCCCATTATCGGAAATTACCTGACGCTGATCGACGACCCCAATATCAGATGTAGGGGCGGCATTGGCGGTATCCCCCATAGAAACAATTGCCATGATACCGACAGATGCGATAAATACACCTGCCAACGCAAACGAAAAGATTTTCACATTTTTCTTATTTCCAAGTGCTGTCATCATAATAAACCACTCCTTTTACAAATTGGCAATAAGCCGCAGCCATTTGCCTTCTTCATCATTATACACATATTCAAGAGTTATGTAATTATGGATCTTGTAAGAAAGTCCATATTCATTTTCTTTTTTCCCCCAATCATGATCATACCGCAGGGCAACTTTTTCACCAAAAGGCACACGTGCAAATACATGATTGGCACTTTCCATAAAATCGTACTTATACCCTACCTCAAGAATATCTCCAAAACGATGCTGCCAGCCACCATAAACATTCCACTCCATAGGACCAGGATACAGCTGTACTTCACCGAAAAGAATATCATGCTTCCCCATATAATGCCCAAGCATACCGCGGAAAGCATAATTTTTATCCCCATCACGCCCTGTATCCAGCCAAGCTTCCGTCTTAATAATCCAGTGATCTGTCAGAGCGTCCACTTTTAAAACGGAATCCGTTCCTGCCGACAAATTTGTCTCCACATCTATCTCATACTTTTTAATAAAAGAATCCTCTAAAAGAATTTCCTTCATGTGATTCGAAATATCCCGGCTGTGCCGGGCCACGAAGCTCACAGGAAGTCCCTCCAATCCTTTCATGGCTTCTTCTGTTCGACTGGCTGCACGAAAAAGCAAAATCCGCGGAATCGTCGTTTTATGAAAAGACAAGACGCTGCTTCTCACAATCTCGCCCTTAGGAATCAGAAATATGCGTACTTTTGTTTCCTTGCCTGAATGAACCTCAAACTTCGCATCAAACTCAGGAAGAATCTGTTTCATCAAATCCCGTCCCGCAGACTGGGAAACACTTTCCGCCCACCCCACGGAATCCACGGGAAGACCGGTCAGTAATTCCGTCATAAGCATCGGTACGGATGTCGTGTCTTTTTGAACATACCGTGCTGCTTCTTCCGTCAAATTTCCATAATCAATTTCTGTACTGACGGCCCGTATGATTTCCCCTACCGGCTGTAACTCCACAGAAATCGATGTGTGTGTACCATAAGTTACCTGCAAATCACTTACCATATACCCGATAACGACGCGATTAACAATATCAGCTAAAACTTTATTGTACTGAATCGCGTTCAGACGGAAAATATTTTCCTCCTTTCCCACAAAAACACGGTTCCCAATAGCAGAAATGCTGGATTCTATCCGTTTTCTCACAGAATCAGGAACTTCGCCCTGCGTCGTTGCTGCGGATACACCTACACTTTTTATGGGCGCCGCATCCACATTATGCGGCAGAAAAACAAAGCATGCGAGCAGCCCCACGCCTACCTGCACAACTGCTTGTTTCCGTAAAGAAGGAATCATTTTCCCTCCTTATCCTGTGATTAAAACTGTGTTCCGAAACTAAAGTGGAACTTATTTCTGTCACCATGCCCATAGTCAAGGCGGATCGGCCCGATAGGCGTCTGAAGACGAAGCCCGACACCCACAGAGAAATTAAGAGAGTTGTCATCCTTATACCACGGAATCTTTCCTTCATCAATCCCCCAAGTCGAACCCATATCGGTAAATACGACCCCCTGTACCTTCTTTGCGATGGGGAAACGGTATTCCAAAGTAGCGGCATACATTTTACTTCCCTTAAACTGGTCATCTTCATAACCGCGGAGTGTGTTGGAGCCGCCTAAATCAAAAAGATTACCGTAAGATACATTACCGTCAATATAACCTGCCATTACACGGAGTGCAAGAATATGTCCATTACCGAGTCCTTTGTAAAAACGCCCCTCCGTGGTGAACTTGTAGAAGTCATAATTTCCGCCAAGTCCGTGTCCGCCCCACTGTGCCGAAAAGGACAAACGTCTGCCCTTGCTGGCATTGAAGTAATTATCACGATTATCATATACATGGGTAAATGTCAGGCTGTTCGTCCTGCCGAAATTATCAAAGATAGCTTTTCTCCATTTTGCTTTTGTAGCAGCAGTCTCTTTGCTCGCACCACTTCCCCACTGGAATCCGTCTTCATCATCATAGGATTCCTTTACGGATTCAAAGTTCAAATAATTGGTGCGGTATTCATCACTGACACGCCCCCAGGTAAGATTCCATCCTTTTCTTCTCTTATCATATTCTGCAATGGTATCACCATCTGCATTATAATCATCGTATTTATAGACCCTGTTAAAAATAGAAGCACCCAGGGAATCACCGTTGGAATTGATCCATGGTTTCGTATAGGACAGCTGATAATTTTTACCATGCCCTGCTCCGCCAAATTCCCAGTGAAGATTTACTTTATCACCGGTTCCGCGGAAATTGGTATCTCCCAGTTCGAAAATACCGACCATGCCGTCAGAATCGGAGTACCCCGCCCCGACAGTAACAATCCCGGTCTTCTGTTCAATAACATCAATTTCTACAGATACGTTATGGTCTCCTTCCGTACCGGGAAGAAGCTTCATATTTACATCTTCAAAATACCCTAAATTATAAAGACGTTCCATGCTGCGGCTTGCAAGGAATTTATTAAAAGGCTGCCCTTTCTTGAATCGTAATTCGCGAAGAATAACCTTGTCTTTTGTCTTTTCATTGCCTACAAGCACTATGTTTTCAATCTTACCTTCAGAAATTGTTATATGCAGTGTTCCGTCAGGGGTTACCTGCACATCAGGAACAGAAACAAGAATGTACCCCTGTTTCAAGTACATGTTTTCAATTTCATGTATTTTCTGATTAACCAGGACAAAGTTCAATACGCTTTCCTGGGGAATATCCATGATATTTCTCAGATATTCATCAGTAAAAATGGTATTCCCCGTAAATTCCACACGATGGACAACCGGATTAGATACCAGTTTGTAATCAAGCTGCACGCCCTCCGGAATTTCGGAAAAAGACGGAGAAATCTGGGAAAATACACCTGTGCTGCCAAGGGATGCCACATCATTTCTTACACTTTCAGCAGAAACAACACCACCCGGTTTGCTCTGCAGCAAAGGATACAGTTTCGGTTTAACTTCTCCAGGAACACCTTTGAAATCGACAGCAGTAATCGTTTTACCCTCCTGCGAAGCAATTGCCGCATCATCTTCTGCTGACAAATACAGGGATGCATCGCCCACAGCCACCGTCTGTTGAGACTGCTCCACCGCAAGGGCATCCGCCTTCCCTATTTCATTGGAAATTTCCCTTTCACCTGTGGCCTGTCCACTTTTTACATCAACCATGGAGCTCTGGGACATATTATTTCCGCTCCCTGCCATCTGCGGTGCTTCCGCAAAAACACTGAACCCCGAAATAGAAATCAGTACTGCAGATACGAGCAAAGTCTTTCTCCGTCTTGAAGTAATCATAAATATCCTCCTAAATTATTTCTTGCTTAGATTTATATTATATCAGGACTGCCCCCTTAAAGCACGTCCTGCTTCGCCAACTACGCTTTGAATCTCACTTTGCGACATAACGGGAAGTACGGGCGCAGGCGCTTCCGTCTGTATACTTTTCGTCGGTATCGGATCCGTATTAGATGATTCAGTTGCCGCCACGGTCGGCTGTACCGTTTCTGAAAGCACCAGATTTTTATCTTCCGGCACTTTCGGCACTTCTTCTTTTGAAACAGTTGTTTCCCGGGATATCACAGGGGATTTATCCGCATTTGCAGAAAACAGATTGCTAAATCCAATAAATAGGACTGCCGCGGCTGCCATGGCGGAAAGTCGGATTCCCCACCTCTTTGCTTTTTCATGAGGATGTGTTTCTTTCAGCCGCTGCATTTCCGCCTGCGCCATCATTAAATTTAACTCACCGGAAATATCTTTATTATTCAAATAAGAATTTTCCGCTTTATCGAGCCATTTTTTTACAGATTTTACCCGTTTCAGTTTATCGCCAGGCATATATTTTCCCCCTTATATAAATATAATCCGGTTTTTATATGTGGTTATAAACATCAATTATTGCCTAAATACGCCATTCCTCTATCAATTTCTTCCGTTTTCTGAATTTTTCAGCATGAAATCATATTGTATCGATTTTCACTATTTACGTTCATGCATTAGCTTAGAAAGCATACCGCGAAGGCGGTGGATTCCGCGTTTTTCAAGGCGATACACATAAGCCGTACTTACGTCCATCTCATTGGCAGTTTCAGCTACCGTTTTTTCCTTCAGATACACACTTCGGATAACATCCTGTTCTTTCATTGGTAATCGACTGACTGCCATCGAAACAGCAGAATGCAAAGAATTTCTATCAGTAATTTCAAAAGCCGTATCGGGTGCAACCTGCAGTGTAAAAAGTTTTTCTTCCTGTTCTTCCCCCATAAGAATATCATTCTGGCCTTTCCGTAAGAAGTCCAGCATTCTTCCTCTTATGCGATGAATGGCATATAAAGAAAATGCAACGCCCTGCTCAATATCAAATTTTTCAGCGGCTTCCATAAGCCCGACTGTCCCTTCCTGGATCAAATCCAAAAGCACGGTTTCCTGCACAGGATACTTTGTCGCCTCTTTGAACACAAGAAGCTGGTAATGCTCTATCAGTTTCTGACGTGCCTCCAGTTCCCCTTCATTCTTATAGGCATCCCAGAGCCGTGCTTCTTCTTCACGGGACAGCTTCCCTTCTTTAGGGAGGGAATTTATGTACTCTGATAACATTAGACTCTCCTAAAATTTAAACTTCCAATCCGTACCGATATAACTATCATGTTCGTTATTATACCATGAAGAAATACCTATGTGCGAATTTAAATCATAATGAAATCCGATACTTGTTTGATTATTATTAACACCGGTCGTCGCAGTGAGCATAAAATTATTGAACAAGTATTTCCCTATTTTAATATAGTAATAGTTGTCATTATTTACTGTTCTGCTGTCATAATAATCAGTCAGGCTTGATGTAATACTGATCATATCAAGCCCAATGGTTTCTTTAAAGAAATCCTGCACACTGTTTCCCAAAACCATTGTCAAACCCGCATTGAAAAGTGCACCTTTTATAGCTTCGGTATTATCGCCTTCCGGATTAGCATGTAATGTCAGAAGCATGAGAATTTGGGAATCGTTCAGATATGGTTCACTGTGAAACTCTGTTTTCAGATTACCGGGAATTCCATCCATTTCCGCTGTAATATTGTAACTTCCTACTTTTGTTGTTCCTTTCATATGGATTGCGGGAAGGATATTTCCCTGCTCTCCATTCCAAGCCGCATATCCCGAAGAAATATTAAATTCCGTCATATTGACTTTAACGGTACCTTTTTCTACATTGACCTTCCCTATGACAGCAGGTGCACTGACAGGACCTTCTGCTTCTATATTTCCTGTCAGTCGCAAATCATAAAGAGAGCTGCTTTTTGCCCTGACATTATCCCCGACAAGGACATCCAGCTTTATCAAGGCCGGTATGGATGAACTGCCTGAATCTGAGAGCAATGTAAGCGGAAATTCAACAAGCGCATCATGAATGTGAATATTACCTTCAATCCCCGGTACGTCCATCACTTCACCAAGGCCAAAATCAGCATCTAAAGAGCCTTTATAGTAATCAGAATGTATATCGGGCGCATGGAGATGCGCTTCTCCATTATATGCAATAATAGCACCACGATCCCATTCCAATCCGCCTTTTACTGAGGATTTCCCCGTCCCAAAAATGGCATTCCCCTCCACAGTTGCGCTCTTTCCATCAAATTTCACATCCATATTTAAAGGAAAGATAGGATCGTGTAAAGTAAGCAATTCTATCCGTCCATTCTTTACGGAAACATACCCCCTGAGTTCCGGATCATCCCAAGCCCCTGATACCTTCACATATCCTTTGATCGGGCCCTCTGCTGAAGTTACCGGATTAAAGAACAGTGCCAGCGCATTCATATCTGCATGATCAAGATTGATATCTAAATCCAATGGCGCCGCATTGGCGGAAGAAACACGCGTAAGCACATTAACAGGTATGGATCCTTTCATGCTTGCTTTATATGGATTTCTCCTTGCAAGAGCCTGTGAAATATAGATTACATCCCCTTCCGTATTCCCCATAAATGAAATATCATCAAAAGCATAGCCATTATAAACCGGATGATCAACACCTACAGAAAAGTCAATTTGCGGATTTTCTTTTGTGCCCTTTAAATCGACTGCTGCAGTCATTTTTCCATCTAAAGTTATATTTTCTTTCCCTGTCACCCGGGGTATCCAAGAAATGTCCATATTGCTGGCGGCCGCCTGAATATCAAAATCACCATTACTTGACATCCCGCCCTGAGCAGCTAAAATACCCTCTCCTACAGGAATATACAATTTTCGTATAGAAAGTGCATGGTTTATATAAGAGAAATCTATATCGCCTTCTCCCAGAACAGCATTTGCCAACTGCCCCCCATTCACTTTCGCACGAAATGTAATATTTGGGTCCTCCATTGTGCCGCTAAGAGACATCCCGCCATTTACAGTTCCGCTAATATTAGAAATCGGTAACCCCAAAAACCGGACGACCTCTGATATATCCCAATCATGAAATTCCAAATCGCCCGCTATAATTCCTGACTCTTCATTATATAGGCCTTTCCAGTTAAAATCCCCTCCTCCTTGATGGAAATTCCCATCAGACACGGACAGTATATGATTCTCATATTGAATCCCCGCAGAAAGACTGCCAAGACGACCTTTACCGATTTGAATTTCACGGCTCTGTGCCATTCCTGTAAATGCGGGATTATCAGTCGTTCCGGAAACATGACCTTTCAATGTGGCTTTCCCGTTGAATCCCTTATCAGGCAAAAGCTCACCTACATCTATATCTGTCAGCGTGACATCCATATTCAGCGTATCGCCGATAATACTGCCATTAATCAAAGCCGTCCCATCATAAATATAGGCTAACCCGTCCTGAATGGTTATCTTTCCATCATCATAGGAATATTTCCCTGATACGCTTTGGAATAATTGCCCTGCAACAGATCCGTCCCATGCAAGAAAGTCCCCCGACACGGATGGCTTCTCGGATGTTCCGGTGACATTCACCGTATTTTCAACCCATCCGGTAACAGGATATGACATACCTGCCATTTTCAAAATACTTTCTATACGAATTTTTTCACTTTCAATTCTTAAATTTAATTCGTGCGGCGTCTCTAATCCGACTGTCCCCTTTACATGATGACTGCCTTCCCCGTTTTTCCACACGAGAGAATCAATCCTCAAACTATTTTCCGCTCCGGTAAGATGTCCGTCTATAGTATCAAAAGCGGCATTATATATATGCCCGTCACGGGCATGAATCTCCCCTGTAAAAGAAGGAAGCGACTCTGACCCCGTAATTCGCATATCAAAAGAAGTTCTCCCCGCAATATTTATATCGACGAACTCAGAAAACTGCGCCATATCTAAATTCGTCCCCACAGCCCTGATACTCATATCATCTGCAGCATAAATACCATTTATGGAAAATATTCCCTCCCCCGATTGCCCATTCAAATAAGAAATCTCATATGTATCATCATGAGCCGCTATTTCACCGGCAATGGAATCCGCACAAAGCCCATTAACTTCTACACCATCTCCGGTAAAAGTCGATGTCCATCTCCCATTTTTATAAATGCCTTCACCGGTAATAAAAGACGCACTATTCCCATTATATGAAATATTCTGTCCTTTTCCCGCTGCCGTTGCCGAATATAAAGTCATACTTCCATCAAAGTAATTACCTTGGGCAATAACCGACCCGTTTATAATCCCTGATAAATCATAGCCTAAAGGAATATCGCCTGCGGAAATATCCTCTGCAGTTATTTCACCATTAAAATCACCGGTTAAAAAACTGTACTTCCCTTTTCCTGTCACAGTTCCGCCGGCCATATGAATTATCAACGATGAAAGTGCCAGCGTCCTTTCACCATAATCAAAAGTTGCCGATCCGTCTTGTATTAAAACATTCCGGTAACAAACGTCTTTTACAGAGATTTTCCCTGCCAGTACCGGATTGGAAAGACTACCCCCTATATGTACATTTCCTGTAGCATACCCCTTAACGTCTTCCGTTAAAATAACTTTTGATGCATCTAAATAAGAAAAATTCACATTACCACTGATAAGAGGATCTTCGCCTTTCCAATTCATTGCTCCGCTGCCGGCAATAATCTGTCCATTCACTTTCCCTGAAAAATTTTCTATCTGAAGAACCCCATCACAAATATCAAAAAAGGCCGCCACATCCGTAAGAGCATAATTTTCATAGCTCACCGCAGTCTGATCAAGGCGACCTTTTACATGATAAGACAGGACGCCATCACTTCTCCAGATTCTGGCGCCCGTCACTTCTCCCATACCGTTTCTTATATCAAAAGAATGCACCGCTCCCGGCATTTTCTCAATCAGCGGCTTTAAAAACTGTAAAGATGCCGGTTCCGTCTGTATATTTCCTTCAAAATTATTTTCATCCGTATATGACAGATCCCCATCAAAAGGGACTTTCAAAAATTCTCCTGCCAGGGTTCCTTTGATTTTCTCATCTTCCCCCCTGGTAAGATCGCATTCTACCTTTTCAAAAGTGTAGATGTCTCCCATCTGCGTTTCTACCTTGAGATCCCCGTTTTTCAAAGCTACGGAACCATGAAATTCTCCTGCAGATTCATCAGCAGAGTGCTTAACCAATTCCTGCACGTTCCACTGCCCGTCTTTTCTTTCACGCACAGTCATCATCGGTTCTTCCATAGTGATACCACTCACCACATTAAGAAGATCACCATCATGCATCAGATAATTATATAGAGCACCTGCTGACCAGCTGATTGTCACATTAGCAGACTTTAAAACATCTTTTCCCTCTTTATCCTTTAATTCCACAAAGTCAAAAGACAGATTATACCGGGGATCTAAATCCATTGTACGCCATACAAGTGTGCCATTGATTTTTTCCTTAACAGCATCTTGGATAACAGGCTCTAAATTTTGCACGACAATAGGCCGTATAAGAAGGTAGACCACGGCAAGCGCAAGAAAAATAATTGCACCAATCCCGTTTAACCACCATTTAATTTTATCGTTCAAAATAAACTCCTATCATGGATAATTTTGTGATAATTACTTTTTGGCAGTAAACTCCGGATGGATAACTGCCGGAATCCCCATGGCATTTTCAAGCGTAGCCAAACCGACATTGTAATTATATAATGCGGTAATATGATTTGTCCTCGCCTTATTTAAAGCAAGCTGGGCATCAAGAACATCCAAGTTGATTCCGACACCTGAACGATACCGGACCGTCGCAATCTTGTACGCCTCTTCCGCCTGTTCTACAGCAGCTTCTGTCGCACGAATCTGCTCCCTAGCAGATAAAATGTTTAAATAATCCTGTCTGATTTCAAGCTCTATCGATTCTCTTGCCTTTAATAAAGTTTCTTCCGCAGACTTCAAGCCGGAAGATGCACTCTTAATTTTTGCATCAGTCGTACCACCATCCCAAATACTCCAGCTCACCGTTCCTGTAACAGTCCAATCATCTTTATCCAAACCGCCAAGACCAGCCGTGTTCCAAGAATAACCGCCCCCTACAGCGACTGTGGGCATGTATCCCGCCTTTGCAATACGAACCTGTTCCTTGGCAATACGGACATTATAATCTGCTTTAATCAGTTCCCATCTGTACTTTTGCCCCATGGCAATAGCTTGTTCCAACGTAATATCAAAAGTTGGTTCCGGAAAATCTTTATCAATTGGGTTTAATTTCGTATTCATAGGAAGGCGCATGATATTATTCAAATTCGCTTCCGCTATATCACGAGAGTTTGCCGCTGCAATACTGTTCTGTTTTGCATTTGCAAGAGAAACATTTGACGAGAGAACATCCAGCTTTGCCACAACCCCCGCATCATACTGCTGTTTTACATTAGTCAGGTGCCCATCAAGGTTTGTAACCGATTCCATAGCTACATCCGCCAGTTTAATCATTTCTAAATACTGGTAGTATGCCTTAGCCGCTGCAAGCTTTGTTGCAGCTTCCGTTTGGTAAACGTTTATATGAGCCACATCTTCCGCATAACGGGCTGCATCAATCGCACCTTCTACGGCTCCCCCTGTCCAAATCGGCCAAGATAACGTCAACCCCTGATTATATCCATGATTTGCACCGTAAAACCCTGCACTATTAGCAGAACCCGCTTTCACCTGGTTTCTTGCCCATTTATAAGATAATGATGGGTTTTTAGCCGCTGCCGCCTGGCTGACTGCAGTTTCCGCCTGTTCCAAAGACAATTCTGCCAACCGGATATCACGATTATTTTGAATGGCCGTAGAAACTGCACCCTTTAAATCTATATCTATATTAGATGTTTCTGCCTTTACCTTTCCCTCGGGCATCATATCATTTAAATTTTTCTGCAAAAGCATATTATCAAAATTTACTTCTTTTGCAGAAACACTCTGTTTCATTTGGGCTTCAATCGCCTTTTCTGTCAGTTTCGGGTCAGTCGACAAACGAAGGCCCTCTCTCGCATCTGCAGTAATACCTGCTGATAAAGCTGACAATAACGCTATTGATAAAATTACACTCTTCTGCTTGTTCATATTTCTCTTCGCCCTTTCCAAAATCATTTTTTAATACGCATAGCCTAATCCGATATATTCACCTCCACCATGACGACCATGAGGGAATATTGATTGACCCACCGCATAAATGCCGGGATATGCTTCATAAGCCCCCCGCAGCCTGACAGTTAAATCATTCGGATCAAAGAGATCTGCATCAAATTTCCACTTATCTTTTTTATAGGAAGCCCCGACACCCAATTTATTACGGATAATCCCGCCCCGGATATCAAATTTTCCCTTTTTCTGCCCATACTGTACATTATATACGCTGTCGTTGCCAAAAGACTCAACACCAAGAATTAAAGGGGAATCTCTGCCGATACGAAGCGATACATTGGGAGAAAAATCTTCTCTTTTCGTATTATATAATAATTCGCCCGACACAGACAAACTGCCGCCTGCCATAAGATTGTTTAATTTGTCAGAAACATTTTTTGCATCACCGGAAATTAATCTGGCATTTTCTGAAGCAACTGCCAAATTATCCATGATCTTTCTTGCATCCGCCACTGTTTTTCCATCACCATTCAGCTGGTATAGCATAGAATTCATCTGCGACGTGACACCCTGTATCTGATTGGCAATTTGTATCCCCTGCGCTGTCAATATAGTAAGATTTTCGGAAATAGCGTCAAAGTTGTTTAGGCTTCTCTTGACATTTTTTTGAGCTGCCGGATCGCCTACAATTGTATTGATTCCGTCAAGCATCACCTGCGCAGAAGCCATGAGTTTATCCATTTTGTCCATTGCTGCATCAATCCCCGGCGCAGCCTGCCCCTGTACAGTCATCCCCTCACGCAAGTATCCCCGATCCTGATGTCCACCAACGACTTTGACAAACCGTCCGCCCATCACACTGCTGGTTTGGATAGAAAAATTCGCATCCTTTGGGACTTTTACGTCATCATAAAACCGAAGAACAAGCACAGCTTCTCCATTTTCGATAGAAATATGATCTACCATACCCACATCAACACCGGCATAATGAATAGGATTTCCCGGCTCGATCCCTTCTGCTTCCCGAAAATATGCTGTTACATGAAATCCGCTTTTGCCAAACAAAACAGCACTGCTTAGCTGAATTATAATCACGGAAAAAAGTAAAATTCCGATAAAGGAAAATACTCCTACTTTCGCTTCTTGTGACCATTTCAACTAAATTCACCCGCCCTTACTGTGTATTGTTCTGAAGGCAATCCATTCATAAACTGTTTAACTCTGTAATCCCTCGAGGATGCTAATGCTTCTGCCGTACCGACAGCTAAAAATGAACCTTCATAAAGAAAAGCCATTCTATCAGCAACCATTTCCGCTGATTTCAGATCGTGAGTCACCACAATGCTGGTGACCTTCATTTCTTTTTGCATTTGTTTAATCAACAGACTAATATCGGTCGCACGAATCGGATCCAATCCTGCCGTAGGCTCATCATATAAAATAATTTGGGGATTTAGTGCAATGGCTCTGGCCAGACTCACACGCTTTTTCATACCGCCGGACAAATCGGCAGGCATTAAATCACCAACATCATCTAAGCCTACTAAATGCAGTTTCCCTTCCGTGATATTCTCTATTTCTTCTTCTGATAAATCGGTGTGCTGCCGAAGACCAAAAGCTACATTTTCCTTTACATTCATCGAATCAAAAAGAGCTGAATATTGAAATACCATTCCCATACGGCGTCGTTCCTCATTCATTTCCCGTTCTGTCAATGACGATATCTTTTCCCCATTGACTTTGATAGAACCGGAATCAGGTTTCAAAAGCCCTATAATCAACTTCAGGAGAGTTGATTTTCCGGATCCTGAAGCGCCGAGGATTACCATGGTTTCCCCATCATAAACCGTTAAATTAACGTCTTCCAATATTTTCCTTTTTCCAAAAGAAAGGCATACATGTTCTACTTCAATCATAGATATCCTCAAAATAAAATAGAAGACAGAAGATAATTAGCCGCAAAAATCATAATTATAGAATATACAACAGACTGGGTTGTCGCCCTCCCGACACCTTCCGCCCCTGCTTCACAGGTCATTCCGCGATCACATCCGACAAGTGCTACAATCATCCCAAATACGACAGATTTCATCACGCCGATATAAAGATCGGAAGGTATACAAAAGACTTCAATGGAATGGATAAAAACATAAGAAGAAACTCCATGAGTCAACGATGCTACAATCATACCGCCAAAAACACCAATAGAAACACCGAATACCGTCAAAATCGGCAGCATCGCCATACATGAGAGTAGCCGTGGAAGGACAAGATAGCCGACAGGGCTGACCGCCATGCATCGAAGAGCATCAATCTGCTCAGTCACGCGCATCGTCCCAATTTCTGCCGTAATAGCAGCACCCACGCGCCCCGCCAAAACAACTCCGCAAAGCACCGGCCCCAATTCGCGCCCCATTCCGATAGCTACAATTGCACCGACAGTAAACCCGGCGCCATATTTTGTCAGTTCTCCCGCAATCTGCACAGAAAGAACCATCCCCGTAAATAAAAGGGTCAACGCTACAATGGGAAATGACAGTACCCCCAAATCAAGACACTGCTTAATCGTTTCCCTAAAACGCAGATGATTTAACTCCTTGCATGAGGAATTCAGGAGCAATATTACGGCGCCAAGCTGATGGAACAGACCAATGGTCTTGCTGCCAAGCAGTTCAAAAAATCCCACCGTAACACCTCTTTCTCCTAAACCTACAGGAATCCCTAATATAATACCTCAAAATATAGTTTGATACAATATTTTTGACTATACGTCATTTTTATTTTTTCCCCTTATTCCCGTTATCTTTAGGCCCCGGTGATGATTTTTCCGATTTATTTTTATCAGTATTCTCATTTGTTTTTTCACCGTCAATCAATTTCTTTTCCTCCGTCGTCATTTTGGCAGAAAGTTTTTTATTTGATTTAGCCAATTTTTTCAAAGCAGTATCCCTGTCCGATGGATTCATCACCTTGAACGTAAATTGCCCATCACCATAAATAACATAGTCCGTATCCACACGGCTTTTTGGTGATTCTTTATCAGTATCAAGGCCGGTTCCGCCTTCTTTCTTTTTTAAATCTACCGGATCTTTGCCCGCCGGTTTGTTTTGAATTTCCGCTTTCACTTTACCATCTTCCTCTTTCGAAACCATGCTGACATCCGGATCAATGATTTCTACCACAACCTGGTTGTTCTGATCTTCTTTCATCAGTTTTCCGTGAAGATCATCAAAATTCTTATAGCTGCGGAGACGGCTTAATATTTCTTCCGTTAGATTGTATTTCTGCTGCTGGAGCAGGTATGGTAATGGTACAACACCTCCACCACGTACTTCCAGCACCATATTCCCAAGCGGCTGATCTTCAGGCACATCAAAAGACAAATCTTTATAAAAGACCTCTCCGCGCCAAGGCTGGAGACGAGCACGGACATAAATTGTGTCTCCCGGACTTACCACAATAGGTGATGCGGATGCATCAAGGATTTTTGCTGTATTCCTTTCCTGCGTCACTTCCATATCCATGGAAATATTTCTAAGAGCATAACTTTCAAACCGGTTTTGCTCCAAAAGTTTCACTATCTGATAAATCTCATCCACACTTCGTTCTGCAATATCGGTAGAAGACCAGTACATGTTTGTCCGGGTAAACGGTTTTTGCTTCATGTCTTTAGGGTGCAAAGTATAAGTAACCTTCACCGTCCCCTGTCCGCGGCGATCCATGGCCGTGCTGATTGCATTATAAACAGATGTAGCAGAAAGCGTAGGCAGCAAGGATTCATTTTGTATCATCCGAACATTTAAATCTTTTTCCACACCCGTATCTTTGTCTTTTACGAACGCATGAAGTGCCACAAAATCCGGAGATGTTCCGCTGATTCCACCGATTCCTGCGCCACGGTCCTGATTTACTGTACCAATTTCTGCGCCTACAGATCCCAATTTAAAGGGAATATTCTTGCTTGGAATTACAGTAAATATGTAAGAATTATGCATGAAATAACCGGTATTTCCCCTGCTCATGAAAGGATGCCCAAAAGCAAGCATTTGGTTTCCATCTACATAAGTAACCGTTCCAATCGCCCCTAATTTCAAATCTCCTGTCACCAAAGAAGCCGCCACTGCACCACCCGCCTCAAGCGGTCTTGCAACGGTATCCTGATCCACGGAGACGGCCGAAAAAGGAATCATATGGAAATCCTGCATCTTATCAGACAGATATTCCATGCCTCCCGCACTATATCCCGATGCCATAAGCGGCGTATCAATAGGGATTAGATCAGAAGACGGCTTTGGTATATAAGCGGACTTCTTATTATCGGTAAGCCAAAGCTCAAGCATATCTGAAATAGGAGTCACCATACCGATACGTCCCCCCGACTGCGGGAATCCATACGCAATGGCACCCAAAAGTTTTCCGTTAATATAAACCGGACTTCCGCTCATTCCCTGAGCAATCCCTTCTGTCTTATCAATCAGATCCCCCGATACTTTTACAAGGATAAGATCCCCGCCCGTGGCGCCTTTCTGCTTCATTACACCAAGCACATCAACATCAAAGGTCTCTACTTGTGTTCCATGAACGACCGTTTTTGCATATCCATGCATCCCTTCACGCACTTCGGAAACAGGAAGAAATTCTTCTGCTGAAACAGCTGCCCAACCTGCAAACACCAGACATACTGATATAGCCAGTACTTTGTATTTTATTCTAAAACCGGACATTTTAAATTCTCCTAAGATAATCAGCGATATTCAATAACTGCCACGACATCCTGCTTATTCAGGCTTTGTCCTTTAACCACTTTGACTTCTTTAACGACACCATCAGCAGCAGCCCGAGATGCAGGTACCGCTCCGGCCAAAGAAGTTACTGTTACCAACACATCGCCTTCTTTTACGGCAGTTCCCGGTTCGACGACGGATACAACCGTTCCCGCCATAATTGCTTTTTCTTCTACCACCCCGGTAAAAGCGTATACATATGCAGCACCTAAGATACTCGCAGCGGCAATAATCGCCATTCCTATTTTTGTTGAATTTTTCATAATAACCTCACTTTTATAAAAACTACTTTTTATTTTAACATTTTATAAGTATTTCACACTCAAAAGAAAGCATTCTTTACGAATTAAAGAAAAAGAACTATCCCAAGACAATTCTTTCCTGCTGTCAATGCAAATCCTGCAATGAATCACGAAAATAATCCATATACTCCAAGGCAGATCCTGCGCCTACTGCATTTACATAAGAAGGATGATCCGCCACATGTGCTTTCATGTCTGTTACTTTCAATACGAGCTCGTTTAATCCTTTCAGCTGCGCTACACCACCGATCAATACAATCCCATGTTCCCGGATATCTCCCAGGATTGCCGGCGGTGTCATTTGTATCACAGAAGTAATACCTGAAAATATCCTGTATAAAATCGGATTCAGCGCCTGGGCAACGATCTCCCCTGTCACAGCAATTTTCACAGGAAGTTCTGTAATTGTTGAGATACCGCAGACTTCACATATACGGGTATCGCGATTTAAATCCCATTCCACGCCAAGAGCCATTTTTAATGTTTCTGCCGCTTTCCGTCCAATACGAATATGGTATTTTTCCAAAATCACATTCATAATAGCTTCATCCATAAGCATTCCCGATTCTGTAGAAAAATGGCTATTTACTACACCATGCCTGGATACGACAGAAATTTTTGTCGATCCGCCGCCGATATCCACAACAAGCACACCTTGCATACGATCTAATTTTAAACCAAGCCCCATAACTGCTGCAATCGGCTGATCAATAAGTACTGTTTTTCTCGCTCCTACAGCTACAGCCGCTTCAAGAAGAGCCCTGCGCTGTACCTTTGAAATCCCCACCGGCACGCACATCAGTAAACGCGGGTGGAAAAATATACCTTTCAGATAGGACTGGTTAATCAGAGCGTTCATCAGATATGCTGCACTGTTATAATCAATGATTGCGCTGGTTTTAAGCGGGCGTATAAGCTGGAGCCCCTTAGGAAGACGGCCTTCCATTTCTCCCGCGCGAACACCATAAGCGAATATCTTTTTAGTATTTTCATTCTTTGCCACTACAGCAGCTTCAGGAAACACAAGACCTTTATTTTTTACATAAATAACCGCATTGGATGTCCCTAAATCAATACCTATATCTTCCGCGCCAAAAGCACCTACCCAATCAAGCAAAAGGGAACGTTGAAGATATGTATTTTTACTTCTCTCCCGTTTAGTCTTCGGTGACACGGACAATGTCAGCTCCTAACCCCTGTAATTTCTCCACAAGACGATCATAGCCGCGATCGATATGGTGAAGTTCCCCAATCTCGGTCTGCCCATGCGCCGCCAAGCCGGCCAAAGTCAGCGCTGCTCCGGCGCGAAGATCTGTGGCTCTCACAAAAGCCCCCCGCAGAAACGGTACCCCTCTGATGCTGGCCGTACGGCCTTCTACCTGTATGGAAGCCCCCATACGCTGCAATTCACCTACATGCATAAATCTGTTTTCAAAAACAGTTTCCGTTACACGGCTTAAACCATCACCAATGGTCATCAGCGCCATAAATTGCGCCTGCAAATCCGTGGGAAACCCCGGATAAGGCAATGTCTTAATATCAGTGGAACGTATCTTACCATCACTAATGACCCGGACACTGTCAATATCTTTGACCACTTTTACTCCCGCCTCATTTAACTTCGCAAGCAGTGGTTTTAAATGTTCTGTAAGTACATTGGAAATCAATACATCACCACCGACCATTGCCGCTGCGATCATAAAGGTTCCCGCCTCAATACGGTCAGGAATAACCGTATGGTCTACGCCATACAGCTCTTTCACACCTTCAATGCGGATTACATTCGTACCTGCGCCTTTAATATTTGCACCCATTCCATTAAGAAATGTAACAAGATCAACAATTTCCGGTTCTTCTGCTGCATTTTCAATAATGGTGCGTCCCTTTGCTGTTACAGCTGCCATCAATATATTTTCCGTGGCACCTACACTGGGAAAATCCAGATAAATGGTATTTCCCTTTAATCCGCCGGGTGCCCATCCTTCCACATATCCGTTTCCTACATGAATTTCAGCTCCCATAGCCTCAAAAGCTTTTAGATGCAGGTCAATCGGGCGGCTTCCTATCATACAGCCACCGGGAAGGGCAATCCTCGCATGCCCCATCTTCGCAAGAAGGGGACCCATGACAAGGAAAGACGCCCTCATACGGCTCATCAGTTCATAAGAAGCTTCTGTTTTATTTACTTCAACCGCATCAAATGTAATACGCCCCTCTCCATGAGTTACTTTCACACCCAAAGATTCAAGGACGCTGCAAATCGTGGAAACATCATCCAAATGAGGGGCATCTACAATAGTCGCCGGTGTAACAGGAAGTAATGTCGCCACGATAATAGGCAAAATCGCATTTTTAGCACTGGATACACGCACAGTGCCGCGCAGAGAATGTCCTCCATGAATAATCAATTTTTCCAAAAAAATCACTCCATCATTTATAAAAAGCCATGGTTTACTTCGATTTTATTATTTCGATTTTATTATAAGGTAAAAATCATTCGTATCATAGCAAAATTCAAAAATCTTTTCAAGGAACCTGATAAATCGGCTTTCATCATAAAAGAAAAATAAAGGGCAGCCACCATACCGCCCTTTATCACTCCCTATTCTTCTGTACTTTTATGGTTTTCTGCCATCTTTTCTTCCAATTCAGTTGCCGCAATAGCACCCAGTATATCATGCCGTGTAATAATTCCTACAAGCCGGTTGGGCTTTTCGACAACCGGTACTGTTTTCAAATGTTCGTCAATCATAAGGTTCATGATTGTTTCCATATCTGTTTCCGGTGTCACACAGCGAACATCCTTTGTCATCAAATCCGCAGCTTGTGTCGCCAAAAGCTTTCTGAAAGATCTTTCATACCTGCCGAATCCGCAATAATAGATATTTGCACCTAAAATATCCAAATATGCCGGCACCTTAGGTTTCACTTTTTTATAAAGAAGATCACCTTCTGAAACAATTCCCAGCAACTCATTGTCGTCACCAACCACAGGAACAGCACTCACCGGGTGAGTAACAAATAATTTTACCAATTCATGAACAGTTACGTCAGGTGGAATGCTAAACACATACTTGGTCATAAAATCTTTCGCTTTGATTATTTTTTCCCCCATGATTATCCCTCCTGACATAATTTGAATTTGTATAGAAGAAAAACCTTCTTTTTATATCTTAAACAATTTTATCAAACTCCGCAAATAAACTTTAAATTTTTTTATAAATGGTATGGCTCATGATGATTAATTTTTACAGCACGATAAAGCTGTTCAAACAGTATCAATCTCGCCATCTGATGTGTAAAAGTCATCGGCCCCATTGATAACTTAAGATCAGCACGCGCTTGGATATTTTTTCCATTACCATAGGAACCACCAATTATGAAATAAAAATGGCTCGTACCCATGATGGTCTCTTGCGCGATCCATGCGGCCAATTCTTCAGAAGAAACTTTCTTACCATTCATGTCCAGCAGCACCACACAACCTGAGTCTTGAATTGATCTCAGAAGCTTTTCTCCCTCTTTTTCCAGCACCTTTCCTTTTATAGCCGCAGAAGGATTTTCCGGCATCTTTTCTTCATCACTCTCTAAAACATCCACTTTTACCACGGGCTTCAGACGTTTAGAGTATTCTTCAATACCCTCCCGCATCCATTTCTCTTTTATCTTTCCAATAGCCCGGATCGAGAATCTCATTACTGATCACTTTCAGATACCGATGACAAAAGAATTTCCGTTGTTTCGCTTCTGCCATTATGTTCATACACCAGGGAAATCTTGTCTCCAGGTCTATGAGCATCAATAATTTCCCTCATTTCTTTTACGGTATTGACCGTTTTGCCATCAATAGATAAAATATAATCCCCTATATGGACATCAGTCAAACTCAGAGGACTGTTCTTCGCCACTTTCATGACAAGAACTCCCGAGTCATGATCCCATTGATATCCATAGCGGGCTGCAATATCCTTATCCGCCGCATAAACTCCCAAATATGCTCTGACCACCTTGCCATTGGCAATAAGCTGTTCAATAATTCCCTTCGCCTGATTAATAGGAATGGAAAACCCCATTCCCTCAATGCCTTCCTTGGATATTTTCGCACTGTTAATTCCTACGACTTTCCCATCTGCCGTCACAAGAGCACCACCGGAATTTCCCGGATTGATGGCCGCATCAGTCTGAATTAATTTAAAACGCTGATCAATATCGTCAAGCGACCTGTTTAATGCACTGATAACACCAACCGTAACTGTCCCTTGAAATTCAAGACCGAGGGGATTCCCTATAGCAATCGCAGTTTCCCCTATCTGAAGTGCGTCAGAATCACCAAGGACCGCCACAGGCAAGCTATCGCTGCTATCAATTTTTACCACCGCCAAATCAGTAGACGCATCGGTTCCCACTACTTTGCCGGGGACAGTCTGTCCATTGGAAAGAGAAACATTAACTTCTTTGCTGCCTGACACGACATGATTATTCGTAACAATATATCCCTTCTTATCAAAAATAACACCGGAACCGACACTCTGCCCCACCGCCACACGGCGGTTAAAAATATCTTTATCATAAACCCGCGTCGTGATCCCAACGACAGCCGGACCAACTTCTTTGACCGCCTGTACAACAGCCGTATTTCTGATTGCCGGCAGCTCCTCCACTTTTTTCTGTTCTGTCTGTGGAAAGGAATAAGAAGATTCCGCTTTGTTTCCCTGCTTGTTTCCCGGAATAATATCACCGAAGAAACATCCCCCTATGAAACTGGTAATCAAAAGAACCACTGCCGCGGCCGCCAGTTTTTTCCGCCCTGAAGAGAACTTATCCGTCTGCAATTCTATATTTTTCCCCTGTTCTTTTAATTGTCTGTCCAGTTCTTCTCTGTCCATATTTATGACCTCACAATATTCAAAAAATATTTTACATTGTTTTTCATTATATCATAAATGGTTTTCCCCGTTCCAAAAGCACAAAAAAGAGAATCCCCCGAAAAGGACTCCCTTTTATCTTATTTTGCAAAATCGATAGCCCGTGTTTCTCGAATAATAACTACCTTCACCTGCCCCGGATACTGCAGCTCCTTCTCAATTTGCTGGGCAATATCATGAGAAAGAATCACAGCCTGGTCTTCATTAACCTTTTCAGGCTTTACAATGACTCTGATTTCACGGCCTGCCTGGATAGCATAACAACTGGATACCCCCGGATATGAACGGGCAATATCTTCCAATTTCGTCAGTCTCTTGATATAATTTTCAAGCGTCTCCCTCCTGGCACCCGGTCTAGCCGCAGAAACAGCATCAGCCGCCGCTACAAGAACCGCCTCTACGCATACGGCTTCCGTGTCGCCATGATGTGATGCAATAGCATTGATGACCTGCATCGGTTCATGGTATTTCTGCGCCAGTTCCACGCCAAGTTCCACATGGGTGCCTTCCTGTTCACGATCTACCGCTTTACCAATATCATGGAGCAAGCCAGCCCGTTTTGCCATATCCGCGTCTGCACCGACTTCCGCCGCAAGAATACCTGCAAAGTAGGAAGTATCGATACAGTGCTGGAGAACGTTTTGTCCATAACTCGTTCTATATTTCAAACGCCCCAGTATCTTAATCAGATCAGGATGCATGCCGCTAATTCCACACTGGAGTACCGCTTCTTCACCGGCCTCACGAATCGCTTTATCCACTTCTTTCTTTGTCTTTGCCACAACTTCCTCAATTCTTGCAGGATGGATTCGTCCATCTTTCACAAGACTTTCCAGGGACAATCTGGCAATTTCACGGCGAATCGGATCGAAACAGGACAGAATAACCGCTTCAGGTGTATCATCAATAATCAAATCAACACCGGTCAATGTTTCAATTGCGCGTATATTCCGCCCTTCACGTCCGATAATACGGCCCTTCATTTCTTCATTCGGCAGGGAAACTACCGAAACCGTTGTTTCAGAAACTGTATCAGCAGCGTTTCTTTGAATAGCAGCTGCTATGATTTCACGCGCTTTGTTATCAGAAGTCAGCTTGATTTCTTCTTCTGCCGCCCTGATACGGACCGCCTTTTCATGTGCCAACTCATCATTAACGCGGGCAAGAATCATTTCCTTCGCCTGATCACGGGTAAGATGTGAAATTTCTTCCAGCTTCGTCTGCTGCATAACACATAAATTATCCACTTTTTCTTTCTGTGCCTTCAGCTGGGTTTCCTTCTTTGCCAACACACTTTCCCGCTGTTCCAGATTACTGCTTCTTGCGTCCAGATTACTTTCCTTCTGAACCAGACGCTGCTCATAACGCTGCAACTCATCGCGGCGCCCCTTATGCTCCTGTTCCACCTCTTCACGGAGTTTATGAAGTTCTTCTCTGGTTTGTACAATCGTTTCTTTTTTCAGCGTCTCCGCTTCACGCAAAGCATTTTCTCTTTCTTTTTCTGCCGACGCAACAAGCTGTGCAGCTTTTTCTTCAGCAGAACCGATCCTTGCTTCGGCAATACGTCTGCGGAGTAAGTATCCTATACCAGCACCAATTACAGCTGCAATAATCCCTGCTATGATAACGTACAATAAGATTTCATCTTTCTCCAATTTTTTCACCTCTTTTCTTTATATATTTTAGTTTCAATTGGAAATAAACACTAAAAAAGTACAATCTTTCGATTGACTAATTCAATTTTAGAATCTTTGCAATTTATTGTCAAGATGGAAAACTCCCAAAAATCCGATAAACACGAATATTCCAAAACTATATTTTCGGTTTATCCTCAATAAATTGCAGACAAGCCGCTCGCTTATACCCAAAATTTCCGCTTTCCCTTTTTCATGAATGACTCCTGCCTCCACCGGTCATCGACCAGATAAGAAGGGCACCAAAAGCAACCCACGACATAGAATGAGTGAGTATGCCCAAGTCTGTCAGAATATTAATTATCGTAAGCCCTGCCATAAAAAGTATATTAGACCGGAAGTCTGAAAATCGATCACGCCGAAGTATAAACCAAGAAGCCGCTAAAATCAGCAGGTTCACAGCAATAACCGCTTCGAAATAAAATAAGAGTGGTACCATCTGTAAGATAAAACTTCCTGCAAACATGAGCAGCATAATATAAATCCATGTATAAGTCATTTTACTTCTCCCACATAAACATCGCCCTCCGCCTTCGGTATCCATAAGGGAATATCGGGAAATCGCCAGCGGAATTCGTAAGACGGCGACCAACGGATTCCAAATGCATGCATTGGTACCAATGCTGTACTCACATCGAATTTCTCCAAAAATGCTTTGACTCCCCATTCTCTTGCCACCGCCTGTCGGGCATCCACCGGGAAAAACACGATATTCATGGATACCCGGGGAATCCGTTCCAATTCTTTAAAATACTCATCGCGTGCTGCCAGATTATCAGAATCTCCTTCCCCGGCCCAGTGCCACCAGTTCAAATCACCTGCGTGGAAAACAGAAGCTTTCGGATGGTTAATTAAAAATGATCCCCCCGCATCAGTGGATCCGAACATCTTGATTCGAAAATATTTTGTCACCATAAAATCTCCCACTTCCATGCAGTGGAGCATCTCATGATTTCTAAGCGTCAGTGTGCAGTCACGATGGATGAAATATCCTTCTGCCCGGCTTTCGAACCGATTAATCTCAGGATTAAAGTGATCCGCATGAAAATGACTCACAAAAAAATACAGCGGTTTTGATGAGACCTCACAAAGGTCATCCAACTTTCCTTCAGGATCCATGTAGTAATCAAAAACAAGAATACAGTCTTCCAGCTCACAGATGAACCCGCTATGGTGAAGATAGGTAATTTTAAATGTCCCCAAGACAACCTCCACAAAACAGAACTTATGTTTTCTATCGAAATATTTTTATAACAGTATAGATTTTTACTTGGATGTATAATTTCTTCTGACATCATATAATAAATTATAGCATAAGCTAATCTTGAAAAATAAAAGAAAATGGTGTTCCCGCCTGTATTCTTTACGCATTTTTAAGGCTGGTTCTCTCAGGAAAATTCGTCTTTCTTACCAGGGAAACAAATGCTGTCTTTCTTTCAATGAAACTTTGACATATCCTTATTTTCCTGTAAAATAAAATCTGTCTACCCAGGGGAGAAATGTCACTATGGTTACACATGATATTAAGAACCACAAATTTAAAATCGAATCACTGAAAGGCCTCTCCTGCCTTGAATATGATTTAACAGGTCATGTCTTTACTGTACTTCATACCATCGTTCCCGCCGCATTATCCAGAAAGGGTTTAGCCGCCCAGCTCGCCGAAGCCGCCTATAGCTGGGCTGTCAAAAATCGGTATACAGTTCGTTCTGACTGCACTTACATGACCGCTTGGATGAAGCGGCATGAAAGATAAATTCTTTTCGGTTTAAACCGGAAAAACACCTACGGCTCTCTTTCTTATTTTTATGATTAAGGTTTTCTATGTACCCCACTTCGATATTCCAATCTGCTGAACTAAGCATCGACGATAAAAATAAGCTGAATATGGTCATCAATCATCTCTTATTTTTGATGCGCATAAAATCAGTTTCTCTGTATGAGCACTCTCAGCGTGTCTCCAATTTAGCAGCAGCTACTGCCATTTACATGCGCCTTACTGCCAATGAAATTACGCTTATCCGCAATGCCGGCCTGCTTCATGACATCGGTCTCATCTGTGTACCCAACCATGTGCTGACCAATTACCCCTATGTCTCCAAAAGAGATATCCAGGTCTATAAAAGACATCCTGACTTAGGAGCTAACATACTGGAGTCCTGTCCCGGCATGGAGGATCTCATTCCTCTTATTCGTTTCCACCATGAACGTTGGGATGGCACAGGATATCCGAAACATCTGAAAAAGATCAATATTCCTTTGGGGGCCAGAATTATTGCGCTGGCCTCTTACTATGACGATGTTATTTTTTCTTCGCCCAACTTTAAACATAAAGACCGGCCGGAAGTTTCCCGTGCCATCTTCAGCGGATCCGGAATCCTTTTCGATCCCGATGTAGTTTCCGCATTTTTAAATGTAGTCTTCCATAATCTGAAAATAGGATAATTAAGTTTCATGAAGCATCTTTAAAAAAAATCAATATGTACCGGGGCCTTGTATTCCGATTTTACATTTCCACATAAAATCCGCCTGCAGTTTGACATCTATATATCAAGCTGCAGGCGGATTTTTCATTTTATCGTTTTTTGAACCATGGATGGTTTGTACGTTTGAACCGCCACCGCCTTTTACTCCAGGGACTTACAGGACGCCATACAACATCTCTATGATGTTCTTTATTCAATCCCGTAATATCAGGTGCTGGTTTAAATCCTTTATTTTTTTGTCTTTTCAGAAGATTTCCCAACAGTTTCCTGAGAAAATTCACTGCCTTCAATAGCCCCTCCCTTTGCATTACGATCTTTTGCCCGAATTTGAGCGGCCCGTTCTTCTGTTCTCGTACGAAAGTCATCCACATACCCAAGAATATCGGCTTTGGCACGGTTGGCAGCAGCAGAAACATTTCTTCTGTAATCGTCTGCCCTCGCATTCACCTTCTCTTTCAATTCATTTGCTTTATCCTGAGCAATTTCAGCCTGGGTACGAACTTGTTCCTTCAATTTATCTGCCTGGACTTTTGCTTCCTGCATCTGGATTCTCGCTTGGGCTTTCAGTTTTTCCGATTTCAGTTTGGCCTGTTCAGCCCGAATTTCCGATTGGCGCCTCATTTCTTCTTTTTTCTTCTGCAATTCCTCCATCTGTTCTTTTGCCTGCTCTTTCATCTCAGAAGCTTTTTGCCGTGCCTCTTCCTGAAGTTTTCTTGACTTCACTCTGGCAACAGCACGCAAATTTTTTGCTGTCTTTTCGGCTGTTTCCTTTGCTATTTCTGCTGCGCCAATAGTAGTGTATTTTGCTTTTTCAATCTGTTCATCAGTCATCCCTGCTTTTTTCAAGGCTGTAACAAGCTGTTCACCCAGAAGGTTAAACGTATCTACCAGCTGGTCTGCCAGTTTATCCACAGCTTCATGCGCTTTTTCAGGATATACATCGTCAACTGTCTTTTTAATTTCTTTCGTAAAATCTCTCTTTTCATCGCCAAGGGGAATATCCTTTTCAGGATTTTCTTTAATTTCTCCAACCAGCGTATTACCCTCCGCTCGTCCCTCTTCAAAGACCGCCTTATAGGGTCTCGTATCATCAGGCATTCCGTCTTTAATCCAACGGACGGCCGCTTTTCCCAATCCATAAGTTACGGAAATCCCGATGGGAATCTGGATAAACGGAATCGGTAAAAGTGTAGCAACGGTTGTGCCGACAACGGTTGCCCCTAAAGAACCGATAAAGGAAAGAACCGCTTTCTGCGGAACATCTACTCCATAAACGCTTCCAATTTTAGAAATCATGTATACTTCATTGGCAATAAGAGACACCGTCCCCAAAAGTGGAGCCGCCACGATCACGCCTGCGCGGGCAGCCGCCCAGTGAATCAAACCTTCCGCCTCTTTATCACGATCATCAATAAAGGTAACTTCCACATCAGCTTCCGGTGTTTCAAGGTGAACTTCGGGCACATTCTCCATATCTTCCGCTGTGGCCTCAACAGATTCTTTCACCTCTTGCACAGCCTCCTTCGCAGCACCGACTGCTGTTTTTTTTATTTCTTCCACACTCTTGTCTCCGTTCATCATGCCCTCCTGTCTTTTCGGCTCAGCCGATTACATTTATGCCGCTTACGGCTTAATTATACTAAATCAACATTTCCTTATCTATGACCATTATATCCTTTATCAGAACAAAATCATACTTACCAGTCCGTCAATCCTCCATCGACAGGAATAACCGCACCTGTCATATAAGAAGACTTTTCGGAAATAAGGAAGGCAATCACCTGCCCTATTTCTTCCGCATCGGCAATTCGCATAAGAGGATACCAATTTTTCATTTCATTTATCGAACCGCCGTAAGTTTGAAGCTGCTTTTCCAAAAGAGGCGTCGCCACGTCTCCGGGACAAACCACATTGGCCCGCACGTTATCCACTGCCAATTCAAGCGCCAACGAACGGGTAAAAGCGGTAACCGCCCCTTTCGTCGCGCTGTACAAGCTGCACTGTACATTTCCCTGAATGGCAGCATCGGAAGCCACCGTTACAATGCTCCCTCCATGCATACGTAAGAACGGGACAGCCGCGCGGAGTAATTTTATTGTACCGAAAATGTTTACTTCAAAGAATTTCTGCATTTCTTCGTCTGTTACATTATCCAAAAGACCTTCCGTATAAATACCGGCACAGGACACGACGCCTCTGATTTCTCCAAAGGATGCAGCCTTTTCAATTGCGTTTTTCACTATCCTTGTATTTGTCACATCACAGGGAATAAAGATGCTGCCTTGAGCTTCTTCCTGCGCCCCGCGCCCCTTACTCATGTCTCGACCGAGCAGAATTGTTTTCCACCCTTCTGACGCAAGGATTTTTGCCGTAGCCAATCCGATTCCCGATGTACCGCCGGAAATAATAACTACTTTGTTTTTTTCCATCTTACCACCTTAACAAAGACGATACATAAACAAATTCGATTCCCTGCGCCTGAAGCTGTGGGACAATATCGCGAAATGCCGCTGCCGTATGAGGGCGGCAATGCCCAATGATAATATAGCTGCCGCGGGCTTTCGCCCGATTGGCCCCTTCCTGTATCATCGCCCGGATTTCACCTTCATCGGCAGAATTATCCACAAATAAATCATTCCTTGCATAGGGAACGCCATATGAGGCTGCCGCGCTGTCAGCCGCAGTCGTGGTATTGGTACGGCTGTCAAAAAAGAACAGCCCTCTGTGTGAAAGTTCATTCATTACAACACGCATGACCCTGGCATCAGTGGTGGCTCTTGAACCTTGATGATTATTGATTCCCACCGCCTGCGGTATTTGTTCAAGCGATTCTTTCAGCATATATCGTATCGCTTCATCACTCATGGATGTTAATATGGTCTTTTCTTCCATACCCGAACCTGAAACCGGCTCCATGGGCTGATGAAGAATAACAGGCATTCCATAACGGGACCATTCCGCTGCCGCTTCTGATGTGTACATTTTATTCGGCATAACGGCAAGCGTCAAAGGGACTCCAATCTCTTCATATATCCGCTGCGATTCCAAATCAAGTCCTGCATCATCTATAACTACCGCTAAACGGCCGGTCACCGACGAGGAGTTTCCTCCCGCTTTTTTCTCCGCCGGTTCTCTCTGCTTCGCTGCAGATGCCTTTAGTCGCGTATCAGAAGGGTTCTTTTCCTCACGCTTTGTAAGGATGTTATTTCCATCGCCGTTGTTTCCTTTATTTTCCCCGCCTTTAAGTCTATTCATGAACTCTTTGATAATGGACTGTGGCTCTTTCTTCACCTCTTCCACTCTGCCGCCGCTTTTCCCTTTTCCATCTCTTTCAGAAGACTCCTCGCCAAAAAGATGATGGATCGCAGTATTCACCGAAACCATTGTTTCTTTTTCATCAGAAAAAGGATGTGCCACCGTGCAAGATGCCACCGATATGACAACTAAGAAAAACAGTAAAAGTAACAGGGAATGCCCTCTACTCTTCTTTCTTCGGCGGACAACTTTTCGTTTCCCTGTAAAAGATGTTCTTTTCAATGTTCTTTTTCTCTCTGCCATTTTATCTCCATCGTGAATTTATTTCCTTAATTATAATCAAACTATCTCTATTCATAAACCCCTTTCAGGAAAATGATATAATCAATTACAGGAAGGATGTGCTTCTATGAAACTTGTGATTCTTAATAAAATTTCAGAAGAAAAATTGACAGAATTTCGGAATGCCGTTCCCGGATCCGTTATAGAGTCATACCCATCTCCCTGTGACGCACTCTCTCATGTATCGGATGCCGATGCGATCGCCATGTGGGGATTTCAAAATGTGCAGCCTTTTCTGGAAGCATCACCCCATGTTCGCTGGATTCATTCTCTGTCAGATGGTGTAGAACACCTTCTTACAAAAGATATGTTAAAAAGACCCATTATACTGACAAACTCTCACGGCATCCATGACCACGCTGTTGCCGATCATACATTAGCGCTTCTCTTGAGTCTGGTACGCTGCCTTCCCATCATGATCCGCCAACAAGATCAAAAAATTTGGAAACGGCCGAAAACGGATTCCCTTTACCAAAAGACTGTTGCCATCATTGGTTATGGCAGCATCGGAAAAGCAATCGCCCAACGGATAAAAGGTTTCAACACAAAAATACTTGCTGTAAAAAAACATATATCTGATGACCCTTTCACCGACCAAGTCTACACGGCAGATCAGATAAAAGACGTTCTCCCGAAGGCAGACATCACCATTGCTGCTTTGCCTTCCACCCCCGAAACAAATGAGTTCTTCGGAAAAAAAGAATTTTCTCTGATGAAAAAAACTTCTTTCTTCATCAATATCGCAAGAGCTTCCGTTGTAAATGAAAACGCGCTGGTGGAAGCGCTTTCGGAACATCGTATTGCCGGCGCTGCGCTAGACGTATTTGAAAAAGAACCGCTGCCGGAAAACCATCCTTTCTGGTCCATGGAAAATGTTATCATCAGTCCGCATTCTGCTTCTTTCACGCCGGACTCATGGAACCATGTGCTTGAATTACTGAAAAATAATTTTATCGCTTTCTCTAAAGGCGAAAAACTTACTAATGAAATAAATAAGACGAAAGGCTACTAAACTCTGTACTATAAAAATCCATGCTGTCAATTGCATGGATTTTTATAGTGTTATTGTCCGCCGAAAAGGCATGAGTAAACCCCCAGTTAAACTGGGGGTAGATAAAAGTCATCTTATAGAAAAGGAAAGAACCTCCTAATGGTACAATGATAGCGGTCTGGCAACCACATCATTGTATATTAAGGAGGTTCGGTGTCAATGAATGACGTAAAAAGCTTATCACACAGCAAGTGGAGATGTAAATATCACATAGTATTTGCCCCTAAATATAGACGGCAAATCATATACAGGAAATTAAGAAGTGATATTGGGAAAATTCTACGAGAATTATGTATCAGGAAGCATGTAGAGATTTTAGAGGCAGAATGCTGCCCGGATCATATCCATATGCTGGTAACAATACCGCCGCATTTGAGCGTGTCAAGTTTTATGGGATATTTGAAGAGTAAGAGTAGTCTTATGATATTTGATAAACATGCTAACTTAAAATATAAGTATGGAAATCACCACTTCTGGTGTAGAGGCTATTATGTAGATACAGTTGGAAGATATGAAGGAGCGATAAAGGAGTATATACGCATCAACTGGAAGAAGACATAGCGCAAGACAGCTTAAATTTTAAGGAATATACAGACCCGTTTACGGGTGAGCCAGTGAAGTAGGCATAGAAAGAGCCCCCGAGTAGGGGGCAGCCTGTAATAACAGAGTGGTTGCCGGATTATTCAATACCCTCTTTAGAGGGTAACCACTAGAGGAAGACCCTTATAGGGTCAGAGCAAACCACCCGTTTTACGGGTGGTTATGATTTTTATTGTTTATTTCACAGTCAGATAAGATTTCAACGCTTCTGCAAGACGCCTGATGCCTTCGACAGTTTTTTCGTCATCATTGTAAGAGAAATTCAGCCGGAAATAATTCCTTTTGCCGGAGGCAGGGAAGAAACTGTCTCCCGGCACATAAGCTACTTTTCTTTTGATTGCCTCCGCGAAGAGGTCCCGCGCATCACAGCCGTCCGGTAATTCTACCCAAAGGAACAGACCTCCATGGGGATAGGTACACTTTACATCAGCAGGGAAATGTTTTTTTATTGCGTCACACATGACATCACGTCGATGAGCGTATAATCTGCAATTTTCCTCGACATGTCTTTCAAAGTCATAATTCTGCATGTAGAGTGCCACTTCACGCTGTGTAACGGAAGGTGTATGAAGGTCGGTGGATCCTTTAACCAGATCCATTTTAGCAAGGATATCATCATTGCAGACCATCCATGCTAAACGCATTCCCGGTGCCAGCGTTTTTGAAAAAGTACCGGAATACATAACTAAATGCTTTGGATCCATAGAAATTAAAGGCGCAATTTCTTCTCCTTCAAAGCGAAGATCACCATAAGGATTATCTTCAAATACAGGAATCTCATACTTTGTTGCCAATTCCATCAATTTCCGGCGGCGTTCCAATGACCAGCAAATACCCGTAGGATTCTGATAATTGGGAATTACATAAATAAATTTTACTCTTTCCGTCGTTTGGATAAGCTTTTCCAATTCTTCTGGAATCATTCCTTCCCCATCAGTAGGAACTTCCACGAATTTAGGCTGCTCCAATGCAAATGCCCCGATAGCACCAAGATAAGAAGGGCTCTCAATAAGAACAACGTCATCCTTATCAAGGAATACGCGGCCGGTAATATCTAATCCCTGTTGGGATCCTGTAACAATCATGATATTCTTTGCGGAAATTTCCGTCATACCCATGGGAACATACATACGGTTCATGCGGGCGGCAATAGCTTCACGAAGCCCCATAAATCCTAAAGACGGACCATACTGCATAGCACCGGCTCCGTCTTCCTGTCTGACTTTAACTGCCACCTCTTCCAGTTCCTTCAGGGGAAACGTTATAGGTGCAGGAAGCCCGCCCGCAAAAGAAATAATATCCGGCTGGGCTGTCAATGCCAGCAACGGACCAAGGTCCGAGCCTTTCATCTTGCCAAGTACTTCAGAAAAACGAATCGCCATAGTACATCTCTCCTTTACTTCACGCATCATTCATCGAAATGCTTTCCTCATAAAATATCTTCAAACGAAGTTCATGAAAATACATTATGAATACATGTATTGTAAGTCTCTTATATTATAGTGTCAATTCAAATATGCATGAGAACCAAAATAAAAGCATAAGAACACTTGTCCCCATGCTTCCGGCTATACTTCTAAAATCTGTTTGGCTCTCTTTATATCTTCTTCAATCTGCCTGCGCAGTGCCTCTATATCAGGAAACTGCTTTTCTTCGCGAATCTTTTCAATCCATTCCAATGCAAAAGGAGCATCATAAATCTTTTCATCAAAGGAGAATATAAATGTTTCTATGGATCTTTCTTTGTTTCCAAAAGTCGGATTGGTTCCCACATTTGTTACAGAAGGATATTGTCTCCCTCTAATAAAAGCCCGTGTCGCATACACACCGTCCCCGGGAACCGCTCTTTCCCTCTCCGGCTTTAAATTTGCCGTAGGAAATCCGAGCACCTCAGTTCCCCGTCGGAATCCATGAATTATATCGCCACAAATACGGTATGGGCGGCCAAGAAAATATCCCGCTTTCTTTACAGCCCCCTGCAAGATACACTTCCGGATCCGTGTACTGGAAATCACGCCGCCTTCCGCTTTTTCCAATTTAACAATTTGAATAAATATACCTTTATCGAGAAAATAGGAATTCAGCAGTTCCGCATTCCCTTCAGCATTTTTCCCGAAAGTGAAATTTTCTCCCGTTACGATTCCGCAAAGTGAAGTAATTCTTGAAAGTGATTGTAAAAATCTACCTGCGCTTTGTCCGAGAAATTCTTCCGTCGGACTGATGACCACAGTTGTCTCAAATCCCATCTGCTTAAACAATTCCTCTTTCTCGCTTTCTGACAGAAGAAGCTGTATAGACGCAGAAGGTAATAATACAGTCAATGGGTGGGGGTAAAAAGTGACAGCCGCAGGCATCGCTTTTTTCTCTCTTGCCAACCGCAGACACGCCTGCAATACCGCCTGATGCCCGCGGTGGACACCGTCAAAAAAACCAAAAGCCAGTACTACCGGCCGTTTTTCAGGCAGTTGATCCAATGTTTTAATAATATTCATAGTCTCTCACGAAAACACTTTCTTTGGATGTAATACACCATTTTCTATAAATGCTGTCCCTAAAAACCGTTCTCCTTGAAATACCGCAGTAACTTCCATATCCGGCAAAGCAGTACGCAGCCTTTTCCCCTGAAGAAAATCTTTTGCTGCGTCTTCCGAAAGCGATACATTCTCCAGATTGGATAAGAGCAGCCTTATATCCGTCATAAGGCAGTCTTTAGGATTTCTTTCTATTTCTTCCAACGTTTTCGCCTGTCCAATAGAAAACACCCCCATTTTCGTCCGAAGAAGAAAGGACATGGCAAGAGGCACCCCCATCTTATTTCCTAAATCACGTCCCAGTGCCCTTACATAAGTACCTGCGGAACAGGTCACTGAAAGACGAATGTAAGGCGATTGAATCTCCCGTATCTGTAAATGATATACTTCCACCTTGCGGGAAGGCAATATCACCTGTTTACCATTCCTTGCCAACTGGTACGCCCGTTTTCCATCCACCATTATGGCAGAGTAAGAAGATGGTATTTGCTCTATAATACCTGTAAATTTCGACGCCACCCTTTCCCATAATGAGATATCAGAGCAGACTTTGCCTGTTTTTATAATCCTTCCTGTCATATCCTCAGTATCCGTCGCCAGCCCCATGACGAATTCCGCTTCATATGTTTTTCTATGTATAGGCGCATATTCAATCAATCGGGCTGAGCGTCCCAGAAATACAGGAAGCACGCCTGCTGCCATAGGATCCAGTGTTCCGCCGTGACCAATCTTTTTCTGTCCATAAATGCGGCGCAGACAAGCAATGACATCAAACGAAGTCATTCCTGCAGGTTTCAATACATTAAGAACACCATCCATCAGAGGTATTTCTCCGCTTTTTCTACGAATACTCTCTCGCAGTCAGAAAGTGTTCCGTTCATCGTACACCCTGATGCTTTCCAATGTCCGCCGCCGCCAAATTCAGCTGCCAGATCTGCCACATTCGCATAATTTAAAGAGCGCAGCGAAACGCGGTATTCGTCCTGCTCTTTATATTTAAAAAGTGCCGCAATCTCCGCACCCTTAATGCAGCGGGGAATAGAGGCGTAATAATCAGAATTTTCTCCATCCAGCGCCATAGCCTCTTTATTCATATAAGCGACAACAATCTTTCCGTCCTTATATGAATGGACGGTATCGGCAACAAGTTTGTAACACTTCATCGCTTCTTCTGTTTTTTCATCAAGTTTATTGGAAATATAGGACGGATCTGCTCCCATTTTTACCAGACGGCTTGCCATAAGGAGCGTATGTTCAGAAGTACAGCTGAATTTAAAAAATCCGCTGTCCGTTCCGATCCCCATATAAAGTGCATTACAGGTATCCCTATCCAGCTTCAACCCCATAGCAAAAAACATTTCCGCAAGCATTTCTGCTGTCGCTGCATACTTGTATTTTAAATACAAATAGTCAGTATACTTTTCATTTGTCTGATGATGGTCAATACATAAACTTGGCACATCGGGAAAATTAAAATCTCCGCCACGGGAAATATTCGCCAGATCCGTAAAAACCATAGCATCATATTTGCCGCCTTCAGGTATTTCCATTAATACCTTTGCTGACGACTTCACAAGAGTAAAAGCCGACGGAACGGGATCAGGCAAAATCATATCCGCAGTTTTCCCCATGGATACAAGAACATTGTAAAGGGCACAAAGCGAACCCACATCATCTCCGTCAGGATGTTCATGCCCTGCCAAAAGGAAATGATCATGCTCACGCAGGAAAGCAACGGCTTCTTCCATTTCTATTTCTTTTGCCTGTCCAATCTTAATTCCCATTGCCATCCTCCTCGTGGATCTTTTTCAGAAGTCCTTCAATATGCATTCCATAATCAAGAGACTTATCTTCTTCAAAAGAAATTTCAGGAGTATAATACACTTTCAGACGGGTTCCCAATTCTTTTCGAATGAAACCTTTTGATTTATTCAAAACCATGAGAGATTCTTTTCTCTCTTCTTCTTGTCCAAAAAGGCTTACATAAACAGTAGCTTCCCGAAGGTCTCCCGTTAGTTTGACTCCCGTCACAGTAACAAAACCAAGCCTTGGATCTTTCAGTTCGCGGAGGAGCATATTCCCTACTTCCTGCTTGATAAACTCCTGCATTTTCCTTACTCTTAATTCCGACATATTTACCTCACATAAGTGAAAAAGAAAGCGGCGCAAGAAATCCACGCCGCTTTTATCTATTTATAATTCAGCAACCTCTTCTTCCAGCCTGAAGGCTTCCAGCTGATCGCCTTCCTTTACATCTCTGTAAGATTCAATGGCAATACCGCACTCAAATCCTTCCGTAACCTCTTTCACGTCATCCTTAAAGCGGCGGAGAGAACCAATCTTCCCTTCATGGACAACAATTCCATCACGGACAATACGAATCATGCTGTTGCTGGTTATCTTTCCATCCTGCACATAACAACCCGCGACAATGACTTTCGGGGTATGGATAACCTGCCGGACTTCCGCATGTCCCAAAAGGATCTCCTTGACTGTCGGAGCAAGCAGCCCTGCCATGGCAGATTTTACATCATCAATTGCATCATAGATAACACGATACAACCTGATATCCACACCATCTTTTTCTGCCAGCGCCCTCGCATTCGCATCAGGGCGTACGTTGAATCCGATAATTAATGCATTGGAAGCCGATGCCAGCATGACATCAGATTCAGTAATCCCGCCGACTCCGGAGTGGACGACAGCTATCCGGACCTCATCACTCTTAATACCCATGAAAGACTGGACCAACGCTTCCACAGATCCTTGGACATCCGCTTTAACAATGATATCCAGTTGTTTCATTTCGCCTTCTTTAATTTTTTCAAAGATATTATCAAGAGTTACCTTCTGTACACTTCTCTGCTCTTCCTCTTTAGCCCGGGAAGCATGAAGTTCCGCAATGTTTCTTGCACGGCTTGCATCCATAACATAGAAATGTTCGCCTGCTTCCGGAACGCTGTCCATGCCGAGAATTTCTACAGGAGCGGACGGTTCAGCGCTTTTCATTTTACGTCCGGTCTCATTAGTCATGGCACGTACACGTCCCCAACTTTTGCCTGCTAAAATGCCGTCACCCACATGGAGCGTACCATTTTGTACAAGAACGCTCATGACCGGCCCTCTGTTTTTATCCAATTGAGCTTCAACGACGATACCGTAAGCCTCACGATTCGGATTCGCTTTCAACTCCTGCATTTCAGCTACGAGCAGTATGTTTTCAAGCAATTCATCCAATCCTTCTTTTTTCTTTGCGGAAATAGGAACCATAATGATATCCCCACCCCATTCTTCACAAAGAAGTCCTTCATGGGAAAGCTCTTCCTTAATACGTTCAGGATTTGCGCCGGGTTTATCAATCTTATTAATGGCTACCATAATCGGCACCCCTGCATTCTTCGCATGATGGATTGCTTCCACGGTTTGCGGCATAACGCCGTCGTCAGCCGCTACGATCAGGACAGCGATATCCGTCAGCTGTGCGCCGCGGGAGCGCATTGCTGTAAATGCCTCATGTCCCGGAGTATCAAGAAATGTAATCTTATGATTTTTATAACGGATCTGGTAGGCACCGATACGCTGTGTGATACCGCCGGCTTCATGCATAGCCACATTCGTGGAGCGCAGCGCGTCAAGCAAAGTTGTTTTGCCATGATCAACGTGTCCCATAATAGTAACTACTGCCGGACGCGGTTTTAAAAATCTTTCATCATCTGCTTCCGGTACATATTCGGCCAACTCTGCCGGAGCTTCCGCCTCAATGATCTTTGCGCCGAATTCTTCTGCAATGATTTCTACCGTTTCATGATCCAGATTCTGGTTAATTGTTACCATAACACCAGAAAGCATAAGGTATTTAATAATTTCAGAAACTTCACGCCCTAATTTTTCCGCCAGTTCTTTAACAGTAATGCTTTCCGGCACTTCGATTTCTGTCGGATATACAGTTGCTTTCTTTTCTGCCACGTGTTTTTTCTTTTTGTTCTGGTTCAAAGACCGCGCCATAAGGGAGCCGCTTTCTTTTTCTCTTCTGCTCCTTTCATAGTCCTTCTTTGTTTTCTTCTTATCAGGACGATCCCGTCTTGCCTGTGGAATCAACGGCTGTTCATCCAAACCGCCTACCGGTTTAACAGCAGCCCCACTTCTGCGATCTCCCACGGGGCGTCTAGCTCCTACAGGCCGCCGATCTCCTTGGAAACGGTCACTACGCTGCTGATGACCTCCCTGAGGACGGTCACCTCTTCGCTGATCCCCCCCCTGTGAGCGCTCACCTCTCTGTTGGTATCCTCCCTGTGGACGATTGTTTTTTCGAGGATGATCATTTCGTTCTATTCTTGCCGGCTGTCCCTCTTTATGGGGGATTTGTTCACCCATATGGCCGTCATGCGTAATTACAGACATTTTCCCTGTCGGAAGCTGACGTCCCTCTTTTTTCCCTTCATTTATGATATTTTTCCGCTGCAGAGATTCTTTCTCCGCTTTTTTATCTGCTTCTGCTTTCTTAGCCTCTTCCGGCATTCCCGTTTTTACAGGTTTTGATACAGCTGTGTTATATGAAGAATAAGATTTTTTTTGTACTTCCGCCGTCTTGCTTCCGGTCGGACGTCCTTGCTGATCAAATCGTACGGTACGCATAGGCGGCCTTTTATTCTTTTTGACAGAAGGAGATGCAAAAGCTTTGTCGAGAATCTCTTTTGCTTTCTCATCCACACTGTTCAGCCGATTTTTAACTTCAATATTATTCTTATTCAGCACCGCAATGATTTCATCATTCCCTTTATTATAAATTTTTGCAAGCTCATATATTCTGTATTTCTGCATAAGTAACCTCCCAATCTCTATTTATTTTAGGGTATCGATCCTTTGCAGAAGCGACATCCCAAATCCACTGTCCGAAATCAGGATGGCTGCTCGTATGCCTTTACCAACAGCATGTCCTAATTTTTCCTTTTCACCGAATATCCGCCAAGTTATTCCTGAAAGTTTCGCTAAGCGGATATACTCTTCTTTCGTCCGTTCCGAACTATCCTCTGCCAGAATCAGGAGTATGCCTTTTCCGTCTTTCACAGCAGTTTTTATCTGTTCACTACCGGAAAGCAGCCGCCCTGCCTTCATACATAATCCCAGCAACCTGTATATCGGTTCATTCATTTCCTATTTTTTCCTTTATCGCGTCATATACATCACGAGATACAGGCCTTTTCAGAGAACGCTCCAATCCATGAGAATCAAAGGCTTTCTGAAAACATTCACTGCTGTTACAGATATATACCCCACGACCTGATTTTTTCCCTGTACGGTCTAATTCAATAATACCAGTAGGTAAAGCGACAATGCGAAGTAATTCTTTCTTAGGTTTCAGCTCCTTGCATCCGACACACATCCGCATAGGGATCTTTTTCAATTTCACACATTATCCCCCTCTCCTGTATCAGCTGTTTCAATATCAGAAAGGATATCATCATCTTCTTCTATTTCTTCGCCAAATCCTTCTTCAGCTGCCTGAGATTCACTCTTGATATCAATTTTCCAGTTGGTCAGCTTATTTGCAAGACGGGCATTTTGCCCTGCCTTGCCGATAGCAAGGGAAAGCTGGTAATCGGGGACAATGACATAAGAAGAACGTTCTTCATCCCAGACGGAAACGGAAACAACTTTTGCCGGTGAAAGTGCATTGGCAATATAGATTGCCGGATCTTCATCCCACCGAACAATATCAATTTTCTCGTCATGAAGTTCATTGACAATATTTTGTACACGCTGCCCTTTCGGTCCCACACAGGCACCTACCGGATCCACATTGGGATCCATGGCATATACGGCAATCTTGGCACGGGAACCAGCTTCGCGAACAACGGATTTAATTTCTACAGTACCACTGTAAATTTCCGGTACCTCCATTTCGAAAAGGCGCTTCAGCAACCCGGGGTGAGTTCTGGAAAGAATGATTTCCGGTCCTTTTGTAGTCTTCCTCACTTCCTGTACATAACATTTAATTTTATCGTTAGGCTGGAATGTTTCACCTTCAATCTGTTCCGCAAAAGGAAGAATGCCTTCTACACGGCCTAAGTCTACAAATACGGTACGGGATTCACTCCACTTTACCGTACCGGTGATAATATCACCTTCACGACCGGAGAATTCTTCATATATGGATCCTCTTTCCGCTTCACGAAGCTTCTGGATCAACACCTGCTTAGCGGCCTGAGCAGCCACACGGCCAAAATCTTTCGGTGTTACATCAACGCGGAGCATATCGCCGGCTTCATAATCTTTACTGATTTTCTTTGCATTCTCCACAGTAATTTCATTGATTGCGTTTTCCGATTCCGGATCAATCACTTCCACTACGGTTTTCTCTTCATAAATTTTATACTCCCCGGTGGTTCTATCCAGTGAAATAGAAGTTTTTGCGTTGCTTCCCATTTCCTTTTTATAAGCTGTCAGCAGTACCATTTCCAACGCATCAAACACAACATCTGCTTCTACTTTCTTCTTATCCACCAAAAAATTTACGGCCTGCAGCAAATTATTATTCACGATTTCTGATTCCTCCTGATTTTAAAATGAAAAATGTATTCTTATTTGTGAAATCTTATCTTTTCCAAGGGTGATCGGTTTATCCTGAAAGATGAGCATAATCTGCCCATCATCAGAAAGTCCGTCTAATACAGCAGTAAAAGCTTTAACCCCGCCGACCTCTTCCAAGGGGGCAAAGAGTTTTACATCCACTTCTTCGCCGGCATAACGGAGAAAATCCTTATCTTTTTTTAATACCCTGTCCAGACCGGGAGACGAAACTTCAAGCATGTAATTAGCGGAAATCAAATCTGCCTCATCAAGCAATTCTCCTGCCTTTTCACTGATTTGCTGACAGTCATTCAAATCAACACCGCCCTCTTTGTCAATAAACACACGGAGAATCCAGTTCCGTTCACGGACATACTCCACATCAATAAGCTCGATGCCAAGCTGTTTCAAAGCAGGCTCAAGCAGTCTTTCCGCTTCCAATTCAATTTCTTTTCTCCCCATCGATCCTCCTACTATAAGAAAAAGTGAGCCGCGGCTCACTCTACTGGAAACTATAAACTAATTACAATCTTTACGGCAGTTATTATAGCATAAATAATGTATGAACTGCAAACAATATCACATAAAAATATAAGTATTTCCTCCTTAACGTCAACTCGTACCCAAAATTTCCTGTACACAAATTACTTAATCTTCTACTACAGGATTTTCATAAAGCGTTTCCAAATCTTTTTCCAAATATGCTTCCAGGTGAGAAGAAAACTCGTTGATAGTCGTTGCGTCATACTGATGGACAATCACGGGAATCCCGCCTGCGCGAAGTTCTCCATAATACTCTTCACGATAAATATTATAAAAGAACAAAACCCCGATATTTCGTTCCCTGCACTCATACGCACCGATGATGAAAGACCCATTCAATCCCTCCACTGGATTCACCGGCTTAATAATCCGCTTATACTGTCCCATCCTTTCAGGCATCACCTTCTCATAATCCCACTTCATGAAACCTTTAGCGGCTGCCAGCACGGAAACTCGTTCCAAATGGATTAACTCCTTTTCAATCGCTTTCGGCGTCAGTTCCCTGACACGCTTTTTAAACTGCTCAAAATCCCCCGTAATAGATTCAAGTTGCGTCAGTGTCATAAGCCGCAAATCCATTTTCACCATGTAATCTTTAGTTTCTTCATCAAAAATAGCCTTTACCATCCAGCCGTTCTTTTCATTTTCCCATGCAAATGCCGTATATACGCGGATGTCAGTTTTCACCTTTCCTGTCTTACGGTCCTCCATAGTAGGAAAATCAATACGTTTTAATACATAATCACCCACTTCACAAGGCAAATCATTTTCAATATCCCAGGATAGAAAAAGCTTACGCCGCTCTTCCCGTTCCTTTTCCAATTTTTCATCCATTTTCATTTATCTTTCTCCACAAGACGATCTCTTGCAGTTACCACAGATTTTACAAACTCCCGCGTTTCAGGAAATGGAATCCTTTCTATGTCGGAAAATCCTTCTTCCCACCTATTCTCTTTTATCCATTCATCTACATTCCCACGGCCTGCATTATATGCTGCCAGCGCCAGGATTTCATTATTATGGTAAGTTTTCAAAAGGAAATTCAGATACCATGCCCCAAGAGGTATATTTTGGTCAGGCTCCTCCAACTTTTCTGCCGTCAATCCGCTTTGTTCGGAAATCCATGCTGCCGTTTCAGGCATAAGCTGCATCATTCCTACGGCACCGACTTTGGAAACCGCTTTCTCATCAAACTTGCTTTCTGTCAGCATGACAGCTTCAATGAGGCACGGAGAAATACCTTCCCTCACTGCACTCTCATTGATAATATGCTGAATCATAGGACTTGGGCGCCAAGAAACAGTCACACAAAAAATATATGAAAAAATCAAACTTAATGCAGCCATAAGAAAGACAAACACTTTAACGCCCGTATTTTCTCTCGGCGGTTCAAATTCTATTCTTCTTACTTTGTATTTCAGCTTTTTAATCATTGCATCCTCCGGGGAACACAAAGCCGGGAATTTGCATTAAAGCTTCTCTTACCTGCCGCTTCGTGTCTTCCGGTGAGCGGCTATTATCTATAACAACATCAGCATAATTTAACTTATTTTCCGTAGGCATTTGCTTGTGAATCCGCTCCAGCACCTGTTTCCGAGTAAATCCATTCCGAGCCATCACCCGCTCTATTTGTACTTCCAAAGGCACTTGCACAACCCATACGGCCTCCACACGAAGCTGCCAGTCTATTTCCAAAAGCAGTGGCATATCAAGTACCACCACAAAATATCCATGATTCTGCGCGGCAATAACTTCTTCCTGCGTACGGCGCCAAATATAAGGATGGATAATCCCATTGAGCGCTTTTCTTTTCTCTTCATCTTTGAATATGATTTCCGCTGTTTTCAGTCTGTTCAGCGAACCATCTTCATTAAAAATTCCATTACCGAAAACCTGCCGAATTTCCCTCATGGCAATGTTGCCGGGAGCCACTGCTTCCATGGCCAGGCAATCTCCATCAATAACAGGAATGCCAAATTCTTTCATATAAGAGGAAACGGTGCTTTTTCCGCTGCCTACACCGCCGGTAAGTCCAATTCTATACATCGTTGTGTCCTTCCAGTACTTACTTTGCTTCTGCCCAATTTTTGCCTTCGTGGACATCGGCAATGAGCGGTACTTTTAATTCCACAACGGATTCCATAGTTTCTTTTAAAAGCGTTTTCAGGTTTTCTTTTTCTTCACTAACCGCTTCCACCACCAATTCATCATGAACCTGGAGAAGAACGCGGCTCTTGTACCCCTCCTCTTTTATACGTCGGCTCACTTCAATCATAGCAAGCTTCATGATATCTGCTGCCGTCCCCTGAATAGGAGTGTTCATTGCGGTTCTCTCGGCAAAGGAACGGCGATTGAAATTAGAACTGCGGATATCGGGTAATTCCCGATACCTTCCAAAAAGAGTTTTTGCCCGTCCGCTTTTTTGAGCATCTTCTACCATACTTTTCATAAACGCATGAATATAGGGATAGCGTTCAAAATATTTCTTTATATACGCTCCCGCCTCGCCGCGGCTGATGCCAAGCTGATTGGCAAGACCGAAGTCACTGATTCCGTAAATAATGCCGAAATTGACAGCCTTCGCGTGAGACCGCTGTTCTGAGGTAACCTCTTCAAACGGAATTCCCAAGACCTCCGCTGCCGTTCGCCTGTGGATATCCTCTTTGTTGCGAAACGCCCGGATAAGACTTTCATCTCCTGACATATGAGCCAATACACGGAGTTCCACTTGAGAATAATCGGAAGAAATAAAGCAGTCATATCCCGGCCCCGGGACGAAAAGCGAACGAATTTGCCGCCCTTCTGCTGTACGGACAGGAATATTCTGCAAATTGGGATCCGAGCTGGACAAACGTCCTGTGGCGGTAACTGTCTGATTAAATGATGTATGAATCCGTCCCGTTTCAGGGCGGATAAGCAGCGGCAGTGCCTCAAGGTATGTGGAAATCAATTTTGAAATCGTTCTGTATTCCAGAATATCTTTCACAAAGGGATAACTTTTCGCCAGCATTTCCAGCACATCTGCCGCTGTGGAATAACCGTTCTTTGTCTTCTTGCCGGCCGGCATGCCCATCTTTTCGAACAGAATAACACCAAGCTGCTTAGGTGAGTTCACATTAAATTCTTCTCCCGCTGCCTCGTAAATCAGCGACAGCAATTTCCTTTCCCGTACCTTTAATTCATGGCAGACCGCTTCCCATCGTTTCTGATCAGTAGCAATACCCGCTTTTTCCATTTCTGCCAAAACAGCAGCAAGCGGGTTTTCTATCTTTTCGAAAAGCGATTGTACTCCATTCGATTTCATATGCTCCAATGATGTCGCATAAAGAGATAAAAGAAATCTACAGATGCAGGCACTTTTTTCTTCTTCCGTATCCAAATGATCCGGAAACACAGGCGACGTTCCGAATAATTCTGCCATGTACGACAGTGGATAGGTCGTCCGTGTCGGTTCAAGTACATAGGACACAAGGGTCATGTCATAAAAAGGAATTCCTTCTGTAGGAAAGTCTGATTCATAAATAGATTTGCTGTCCTGTACAATGACGTGCTTCGCCGCAGCAAGAGCCATACATACATCTTCAAACCGTTCCGGCAGAGCTCTATAAACATGATTTCCATATCCTACCACCGCCAGATCGGCATGATAAAAAGGCGCCTTCCCTTCCATGTGAAGGACAAGAGACACTTCTTTGCCGGTAAAATCCGGATGCAAAGGAAATTCTTCCAGCTTTACAGCTGCCGCCTGTATTTCCTTTTTCTTAGATACAGCCAGTTCACGAAAACGGGGCAGCGTACTGTATCGATCGGCAATGCGTTCCAAACCTAAACGATGGAAAAACTCCATCATCTCTTCAAAATGAACCGGCTGCTTCATTTCTTCCAAAGCAGCTTCAAAAGGAACATCTGTCTTAATCGTTGCCAGACGGTATGACAGATATGCCAACTCTTTATTGGCCGCCAGCTTTTTGCCGACTGCGCCTTTTATTTCTCCTACATGTCCATAAAGATTGTCTAAAGTTTGATATTGGGACAACAGCTTGGCCGCCGTCTTTTCTCCCACGCCGGGGACACCGGGAATATTATCTGATGTATCTCCCATAAGCGCCTTCATATCAATAACCTGCCGAGGCGTGATTCCATATTTCTCCACAACTGCTTCCGGCGTCATCGCCGCCATTTGTGAAACGCCCCGCTGGGTAATATAAACAGTCGTATCTTTGGTGGCAAGCTGAAGAGCATCTCTATCCCCTGTTACGATGAAAACGGGAAGTTCCTTTTCGTAACGAGCCGCCAGCGTCCCCAGTATATCGTCGCCCTCATAGCCATCTACTTCATAAACGGCAGCGCCTAATGTACGAAGTGCTTCACGAATCAGCGCAAACTGGGGGACCAATTCCGGAGGCGCCGGTTTTCTCGTTGCTTTATACTCTTTATAAACTTCGGAACGAAAAGTCTGCTTGTTCTTATCAAAAGAAACAGCCATGTACTCAGGATCAAAATTTTTATAAATATCATAAAGCATATTTAAAAATCCCATGACGGCATTCGTTGGTATTCCATGATATGACAAAGGCGGAAGTCCAAAAAATGCTCGATATAGAAGGGAACTTCCATCAACAACTACAAGCTTCTTTTCCATGAACACCTCCACAAACGATGATTATTGATTTGAGTTTTATTATATCATATCGTACTTCTCAAAAAATCCTTTTTCTACCGCACTTGCTCCTAAGTCTCTCTCTGATTATACTTAAGCAGACATAAGGAGGACTCTATGGCATTTACTCTCATCTGCCACGTATGCGGGCATAAACTGAAATTATTTGACAGCAGTATAAAAAAACGGAAAAGTATGATCCGTTGTCCCCATTGCAGCGCACGCATCTCCTATGATTTAGACAGCCGAAAAATACAAAAGTCAGGATTTTGGGCGGCGGAAGAACCGGCATTTGATTATCGAACAAAAAATAAGATGCTCAGCCAACTCGAACGGGATAAGAATCATAAAAATCCCTCCGTGCCACAGGAACAGGATCCCTTCGGAATGAATCCTTTCCAATCCCGCGCAAGTTTTGCCGAGTTTGATCTAAAAACCGGACAGATAAAGAAAGAATCAGCAAAATCATCTCTATCTGTTCCCATGGCAAGACATTCCTTCCCGCAGAGAATAAGGACCGCTTTGTATCGTAAAAAAGCGGTTCATTCAACTTCCCGAAAACTGATGCATCAGAAATCATTTCTCTCCTTTTCCTGGACTTCCATACTGTTTCAAAAAATCAAAAACTTTTTCCATTGATCACTTCAATTAAAAAATCCTGTAAAGAGACTGATTCTTCTCCCTTACAGGATTTTCTATTATTACAATGCCCCGCTGGCTATGGTAATCCCCACCACTTTTTCCGCGCCTGCCCGCATAAGTTCATGGGCAGCAGACTCCATCGTAGCGCCAGTGGTATATATGTCATCTGCAAGAAGAATTTTCTTCCCTTTAACAGATGTTCCTTTATTCACATGAAATACACCGCGCATATTTTTATAACGCTCCTCTTTTGTAAGAAGTGACTGCGTTTCTGTATTTCTCATTCGCACCATGCCATGCGGGATGTATGTCTTTCCCGAAGTTTCCACCCATTTACGGAAAATCATATCCACCTGGTTATATCCGCGTTCACGAAAACGAGCTTTCGATAAAGGAATAGGAATGACAGTTTCATATTCTTTCAAACGCTCCCACCAGGGAAAAACCGTAAGCAGCGGAGGAAAAGCATGCTTCAACTCCACCCTGCCGTTATATTTCAGGCGGATCACACACTTACGAAGACCGCCGGTATAATTACAGAGCGTATAACAGCCGCAAAGATACTTAGTCAAAGAAGAACTCAGCATACGGGGATTCCAAAATTGCCGTATACATTTTTCACACCATAAATTTTTCAACGAAGTATGATTCCCGCAGCCCGGACAGGTACTTGGATAAAACAGCTCTAAAATAGACTCAGCCAGTTTCATTTACAGCGCCTCATGATTTAAAAAAGGAAGAAATAAACTGTAACGATTCCCTGTATGCTGTATCGCCAACGCCCGACGCAACGCATCAGGCGCGGTTACCAGAATCGTGTTCTTCCGCGCGCGCGTCACCCCCGTATAGAGCAGATTACGCTGGAGCATATTATGCTGTGACGGGCGGAGAATGAAAATCACCGTCTCATATTCACTTCCCTGGCTTTTATGGACGGTTACCGCGTAAGCAAGCCGGAGATCAAATCGCTCCTCGCCTTCATATACTACTTCTTTATCAAAATAACGGACAAATACTTTTTGAGGCGTTGCCGTCCAGACGGTTCCCACATCGCCGTTGTAAATTCCTTTTTCATAATCATTTCTCGTTTGCATCACTTTATCACCAGGGAAAAATTTCATCCCATCCGGAACCTTTTCCCCGTGAATCATTTCTTGCAAAGATTCATTCAAATGGTCCACGCCGCACACTCCGCGGTACATGGGGGAAAGCACCTGCAGCAGCATTTTATTCTCTTCATTCCCGTAATTAAGTTCTCTGCATAAATCCATGACAATCCGATACGCATCTTCATCATCGGCTGCATAGATAATACGAAACTCGCCCGCTTCATCAGGGACACACATTTCCCCTTTCCGGATAAGCGCCGCATTCTCTACAATGCCGCTGCCTTCTTCCTGACGAAATATACGCTTCAACCGCACTATGGGCACATATCCCCAACTCATCAAATCTTTTAAAGGCTCCCCCGCCCCCACAGGAGGGAGTTGATCTATATCCCCCACTAAAATGAGTCTTGCTCCATCTTTCAGCGCGCAGAGAAGATGGTAGAAAAGAGAAATATCCAGCATGGACGCTTCATCTACGATAATCAAATCTTCTCCCAACGGATTGGCTTCATTTTTTTCGAAGTATGTCCTGCCGGTTTCCCGCACGGATGCTTCCAGCGCTTTGTGAATAGTATCTGCATCACGCCCGCTTGATATCGCAAGACGTTTCGCTGCCCTTCCTGTAGGCGCCATTAGAGCAGGCTCCAGTCCATTTTGCTCTGCCGCCGTGATGATTGCACGAATGAGTGTCGTCTTTCCTGTACCCGGTCCACCGGTAATCACCATCATTCCGGCTTTCATCGATTTTTCCACGGCATCTCTTTGTTCCTTCGCCAGACGGAAACCATTTTCCTTTTCAAACCGTTCAATTGCCAAATTTGCCGATCCCAGAGGCCCGGCTTCCATCAGATGATGCACGCGGTATGCCGATTCCGTCTCCGCTTCGTAAAGATAAGGAAGATAGAGATAGGTCTTTCCTTCATAAACGACGGAAGGAACAGTACCGAAATCCACTGCCTCCCTCCCTACGGTTTCTACAATTTCCGGTGACACCCGCAGCAGTTCGCTGGCTGCCGTATATACTTGATCAGATGGTCCGCAGACATGACCACCGCTTACCGCTTGTGAAAGAATATAAAAAATGCCGTGGACGATACGGTCGCTGTCTTCCGGAATGATTCCCTCCGATAAGGCAATACGGTCCACATTTTTAAAACCGAGCCCCGGTATTTCACTGACCATGCGATACGGATCTTCCCGCACCACTTTCATGACATCATCACCATAAAGCTGCTGCATAGGAAGCGCAAAGCGTTCTGAAATTCCAAGGGATTGAAGAAACATAATCACTTCCTGCATGGCGCTGATTCCTGAATAAGAATCTTTGATCCTCTCCAATGTTTTCTGCCCGATCCCCGGCACTTCAGAAAGAGCATCTATATTCCGCTCAAATATTTCAAGTGTCTTTTTACCAAAGTGCTGTACAATCCGTTTCGCCATGGAAGGACCGATACCGCTGATCAGGCCGGAAGCAAGAAATTGTTCTACCTCATCGGCTGCTTCCGGTTTCATCCTCTCCAAAATGGCAGCCCTGAACTGCAAACCAAAACGGGGGTGCCTCAACCAGCCCCCTCGTACAACTACATTTTCCCCTACGTAGGGAACAACTATATTTCCCGTCACTGTCACGGAAGTGCCGCTTTCTTTTTCTTCGATTCGGAAAACACAATAAGATTCATCTTTACTTTTAAAGATAACCGCTTTTACAACACCCCGCAGCTCTTCTGTCATTCCTTCTCTCCCTGCCTGAATTCTTTCCGTGCCATTTTTCCCGGCTCCGTCAGTAAATGATACCATCTAATGAAACGGAATCGGTTTGACATTTTCTGAAGCAAGGCCGACAACTCTTCCACATTTTTCTCTTCCCCTTTGGCATCATAGACAGGAATATTTGCTTCTATTTTAGAGATGGCAGTCCGACGTGTCAGTTCTACACGCTCGTCAAAAAGATCGGCCATATTTCTGTCGATCTTTCGGATTTCTTCCCACAAGATCTCAAATTCCTTTTCGTCCATGATGCTCTCCATGAATTATAAATTCTTTTTGTGAAGTTCTTCAAGCATTTCCAGTACTTTCGTCTTGCAGTCCGCTAATGCCACTTCACTAACGACACCGCTTCTGCGAAGACGTACTTCCACCAGTCCGCTTTCTTTCCATTTCTTACCGATAGTTACACGGATTGGATATCCGATCAGATCCGCATCTTTAAACTTAATACCCGCCCTTTCATCTCTGTCATCCAATATGACTTCATCCCGACAGTCTTCCATTTCATCATACAAATGGCGGGCAGCATTCATCACGCCTTCATCTTTATTATTGGCGGGAACGATGACCACTTCATAGGGAGCAATAGCCACCGGCCAGATAATGCCGTCTTTATCATGATTCTGTTCGATAGAAGCGGCTACTGTACGGGTAATGCCGATACCATAACACCCCATGACCATAGGATGGGTTTTTCCGTCCCGGTCTAAATATGTACAGCCAAGCTTCTCACTGTACTTGGTTCCCAATTTAAATACCTGCCCTACCTCAATTCCTTTTTTCAATTCAATCATGCCGCCGCACTTCGGACAACAGTCTTCCGCGGTAATAAGGCGGATCGTTTCTACTCTCACATCCCCAAAATCACGTTTCGGATTCACATGGACATAGTGTTTATCCACCGCATTTGCACCACAGCAGGCATCTTCCATTTCCATGACCGTTGTGTCTACGATGATTTCAAAGTTATCCGCTTTTTTTAAACCGATCGGACTGATATAGCCCGCAATGAGCCCGCAGCGTTTCAAATCTTCGTCAGACGCCAGCCCTACATTGACAGCATTAAAAAGATTTTGAAGACGGACTTCATTCACTTCATGATCACCGCGCACCAGAGCAAGCACCACTGTATCATCCAGTTTATAAACAACAGCTTTAACAGAGCAGACAACAGGCGCATGAAGAAAATCACAGACCATCTGGATTGTATGCTGTCCGGGTGTTTCCACGATTTCTTTCGCTTTGTCATTATGAACTGAAGAAGAAAGTGCTTTCGGTTCCACTGCTTCTATATTGGCCGCAAAATCACAATCTTTGCAGTAAACGATATCTGCTTCCCCCGAATCGGCAATGACTTCAAATTCATGAGAGCCGCTTCCGCCGATAGCACCGGAATCCGCCAAGACAGGGCGGAAATGAAGTCCGCAGCGGGTAAAAATTCTTGTATATGCATCATACATTAAATGATACTGCTTATCTAAACCTTCTTCGTCCATATCAAAGGTATAAGCGTCTTTCATAATGAATTCACGGCTTCTCATCAACCCAAAGCGGGGACGCTTTTCATCGCGGTATTTATTCTGAATCTGGTACAAAGAAACCGGAAGCTGCTTATAAGAAGAAGTATCCATCTTTGCCAGCACCGTAACCAGTTCTTCGTGGGTAGGGCCAAGACAGTATTCATGTCCATGGCGGTCATTCAATTTAAACATTTCTTCGCCATATACATCCCAACGCTCCGACTGCTTCCAGATTTCAGCGGGCTGGGTAATCGGCATGAGAATTTCCTGGCTCCCGATCGCATTCATTTCTTCCCGGACAATGTCTTCCACTTTGCGGATAGAACGGAGCGCCAGAGGCAGGAATGCATAAAGCCCATTTGACACTTTACGCATCATTCCCGCCTTCAACATATACTGATGACTGACTACCACCGCATCGGAAGGAATCTCCCTCAATGTAGGACTATACAGTTTAGATGCTAACATACTCATTCTCCTTCATTTTCATACTTTTCAATTTCTTCCATAAGCGCGTCAATCAATTCCGTCTCGGGCACACTCCTGATGACTTTCCCCTTGCGAAAGAGCAGTCCCGCCCCCTTGCCTCCGGCAATTCCAAAATCTGCCTCTCTTGCTTCTCCAGGGCCATTGACCGCACACCCCATGACTGCCACACGGACAGGCTTTTTAAATTTCTCAAGCCGCTTTTCCACTTCCTGTGCCATTTCAATAAGGTTCACCTGTGTACGTCCGCAGGTGGGGCAGGAAACAAGAACCGGCCCATACTGCTGAAGTCCCACGGAACTCAGTATTTCCTTGGCTGCCTTCACTTCTTTCACGGGATCATCGGTCAGTGATACTCTTATTGTATCACCGATTCCGTCTAAAAGCAGTGCGCCGATTCCCACTGCAGACTTGATTGTCCCGCGATAAAGCGTCCCCGCTTCTGTAACGCCTAAGTGAAGAGGATAGTCCACTTTATCATGAAGCATACGGTTTGCCTTTACCATCATCGGCACGTCCGTGGATTTTACAGAAATAATAATATCACGGAAATTTTCATTCTCTAATATCCGTACATGTTCAAGTGCACCCGCCACCATGCCTTCTGCCGTAGGATGTCCACCATACTCCTCTAAAATATATTCAGGAAGAGACCCTGCATTGATACCGATGCGGATAGGAATATTTTTTTCTTTGGCCATCGTCACTACTTTAATGACATTCTCTCTTTTCCCTATATTTCCCGGATTGATCCGGAGCGCATCAATACCTGACTCCATAGCAGTCAAAGCCAGACGATAATCGAAATGGATATCCGCCACCAGAGGTACTTTTACTTTTGCCCGAAGGACGCCCAAAGCTTCCGCCGCTTTTTTATCGGGAACGGCAAGACGGACAATATCAGCCCCCGCTTCGTCAAGAGCATTGATTTGCGCCGCCGCATATTCTGTATCTGCCGGGCTAAAAGTACTCATCGACTGTATGGCAATTGGCGCACTTCCACCGATAAGCACATCACCCACTTTTATCTGTCTTGTCACCCTTGTCACCTATTTCATCAAAGACATTACATCATTAAACATGGCGAAGAGAAATATAAATCCGATAATAGTTATCCCAACCGCCTGTATATAGTACAAGGCCCTCTCAGGGAGCTCTTTCCCGGAAATACCTTCTATCAGCGTAAGAATCAAAAGTCCCCCGTCAAGAAGCGGAATCGGCAGCAAATTCAAAAAGCCCAGATTCAAACTCAGAAGCGCGATAAATGCAAAGAGCGCCGTCATTCCTGAATCCGCCACGGTTCCTGCCATGCGGGCCACACCGATGGGCCCTGCCACACCGGCTTCTGCTCCGGCAAGTATATCCGCCAGCCCGGCAACCATTATCTTTAATATATAGACACACCTTTCTGCCCCAAGAGAAACTGCACGATCTAAAGAAACATCTTCTTTTTCCACAGAAGGAGTGATTCCCATAATTGCGCGCCCCTCTCCATTGTCCTTTGGAATAACAGTGACCGTTTTTTTCACGCCTTCAGAGTCTATGACGACAGAAAGAACCCGTCCCGCTTTATCGGATACAATCCTGCCGATATCTTCCCATCTTTCTACCTTTTCTTCATTGATGGAAATAATTTTATCACCTGCCTTAATTCCCGCACGGGCAGCGGAACTTTCTTCCAGTACAGAACCTGCCACGGGTATGTCCTTAAAAGTATGAATTCCATTGATAAAAAAAATTGCTGTAAAAATAAAAAAAGCAAGCAATATATTAAACAGCGCGCCCCCAGCAATGACAAGAAGTTTTGCCCATGTCGGTCTTTGTCGAAATGCACGGGGATCATCCAAGTCATCGCGATTCATTCCTGCAATTTTATTATATCCGCCAAGAGGAATGGCTCGAAGAGAGTACAATGTTTCTCCTTTTCGGAAAGACACTATTTTCGGTCCAAACCCGACCGCAAATTCATCCACTTTCATCCCTGTCAGCTTCGCCATAAAGAAATGACCGCCTTCATGAACGATCACGATGATAGCAAAAACAATAACGGGAGCTATTATAGCATTTAACATAAAATTCCTCTGTTTATAATTTTTTTTGCAAAGCGCCGCGCTTCTTTATCCGCTTCCAATACATCAGAAAGCGAATGGATATGACGGCTTGTCCATTGGGTAAGCGTTTCTTCCACGACGTCAAAAATGGAAAGGAAAGATAACTGCCCTTTAATAAAAGATGCAATCGCTTCTTCATTAGCCGCATTGAATGCAGTCGTTGCATTTCCTCCCCGTTTTCCCGCCTCAAAAGCAAGACGGAGAGAACGGAACACTTCCACATCAGGCTGCTCCGTAATAATTGATCCTACTTGCTTCCAATCCACAAATTCATGGGAAGGTGACGGCAGGCGATGGGGATAAGTAAGCGCAAACTGTATGGGGAGACGCATATCAGGATTCCCTATTTGTGCAATAACAGAACCGTCTTCATACTCTACCATGGAATGAATTAAGCTCTGCGGCTGGACAAGCACTTCAATATGGTCATAATCCACATCAAAAAGCCACCGCGCTTCAATGACTTCCAATCCTTTATTAAACATGGTTGCCGAATCGAGTGTTACTTTTCGTCCCATATTCCATGTAGGATGCTTCATGGCATCCTCCAACGTGACTTGTGCTAACTGTTCCCTTGTATATCCTCGGAACGGTCCGCCCGATGCGGTAAGCAGTATCTTATGAACTGCTTTTTTATCCTGCCCCAGCATTGATTGGAAGATAGCACTGTGTTCACTGTCTACAGGACGGATAAGGATTCCCTTTTCTTTGGCTGCCCTCATGACAAGCTCCCCGCCGGTCACAAGAGTTTCTTTATTTGCGAGGGCGATTTCTTTTCCTGCCGCTATGGCATCTAAAGTCGGCTTCAAGCCATCAATGCCGACCACGGAAACAAGGACAAGATCCACTTGATTCCCACAGGCAGCCGTCGATAACGCTCCTTCCCCGACAAGCACCTCCGCCGATCCCCTGTAAAGGTCTTTAAACCTTTTTCCTGCTTCTTCATCCGTCACGACAATCGTATGGGGATGAAATTCTTCTGCCTGTGCAAAAAGAGCGTCAATATTTCTTTTGGCGGAAATAACGGACACATGAAAAAGCCGAGGATATATCCGTACTATGTCAAGCGTCTGTGTACCTATGGAACCTGTACTTCCAAGTATCGCTATTTCTTTCATCTATACACCATACCTGATCAGACTTAAGAATAAAAGTACTGCCGGCGCCACAAAGAGCAGACTGTCAAAACGATCCATCATGCCGCCGTGACCGGGCAAAATATTTCCTGAATCTTTCACATCGCAGGCCCGTTTAAGGTAAGACTCAAACAAATCACCCATAGGCGCCATAACGGCTACAATCACACCCATCAAAAATCCAATCAGAATGGAAAAGTCCACAGCTGCCGATAGAATCAGACAAAGAATAATCGTTCCGGCCATACCGCCGAATAGTCCCTCCATCGTTTTATTCGGGCTGATATGAGGCGCCATCCTATGCTTTCCAAACCTTTTCCCTGCAAAGTACGCGAAAGAATCACTCGCCCATGTGCCAATAAGAGCAAACGAAATCAGGAATGCCCCCGGTGTCACGGTAATACTCCCCATGCCGAGAAGTTCATTCCCTCCACGAAGAAATGCCAATGAACCGAACCCGATCCCCAGATAAATGACGCCAAAAACGGTATAGATAAGCCCATGCACCTGTTCTTTTTTCAGTACCATCACAAGAAATAAAAGCAGGATAAAGGACGCAACAATGGCAGAAAAGAATATGCGGATTGAATAAAAGCCTGCTGCTCCTACGATAATTGCCAAGGCTGCTACCGCAGGTATACGATATACACGAATATTCACATTACTCAACATATTTTTAAATTCAAACAAACTTAAAACCGATACAACAAAAACAGCTGATGTCAAAAACCATCCGCCAAGAGCCACAAGGCCTAAAACCGCAATAATTCCAACCACAGCTGTAATGACACGGATCTTCATCGGGAAGCCTCCGTCAAACCGCCAAAACGACGATCTCTTCCTGTAAACCAGAAAACAGCCTTTTCCAACTCTTCACTTGAAAAATCAGGCCATAAAACAGGTGTGAAATACAATTCGCTATACGAAACCTGCCATAAAAGGAAATTCGATATCCGCGATTCACCGCCCGTACGTATAAGCAGATCCACATCTGATGATGCCGAAGGATAGAGGTGGTTCGTGATGGTTTCTTCTGTAACAGAATCTGCTTCCATCCTGCCTTCTGCAACTTTTTGGCTGATATCCCTCACTGCGTTAACCAGTTCCATTCGGCCGCCATAGTTAATGGCCACATTCAGGATAAGCCCGTCATTATTTGCAGTATCCTTTTCACACACCTTGATTTCCTCTTGAAGTGATGACGGCAATTCCATTGTATCGCCGATAATATGAACCTGCACATTATCGGTAATCAGTTCGCGAAGCTGCCCGATCAGGTAATTCTTAAAAAGATGCATAAGAAAATTCACTTCAAAAGCAGGGCGTTTCCAATTTTCTGTAGAAAAAGCATATATCGTCAGACACCGGATACCCATATGACCGGCGGCGCGAACTATATTTTTTACATTTGCCGCGCCGACCTGATGCCCATAGGTTCGTTCTCTCCCCCGCTGCTGCGCCCACCGCCCATTTCCATCAAGGATGATTGCCACATGACGGGGAAACCTCTTATCAGACACACCCATTCTCCTTACTCGTCAATCTCTTTAGTACCGCTTCCACTTCATCACTGTACTTCATCTGAGGCATAATGACCGCCTCTTTACCACACCGTACCAGGTATTTTCTCACTTTATGCAAATCATAACGGCGCCCGCGGGTTTCAGAAATATGCCATGAAGGATATTCCTCTGAAATCTGCTTTGCCAGGTTTTCATCAAACCGCATACCTGCATAAATAGTTCTTCCCATCATACAGACAGTATTTCCTTAACTTTTTTATCGGTAACCGCTTCCAGATCTTTGATTTTCTGATCAGTCAGTTTCTGAATCTTGTCCTCCATGTCTTTAATGACATCTTTGGAAATATCGCTGTTCTTTTCTTCCTTTTTCAGAAATACGTTTCCATCTCTGCGGATATTGCGGATAGCCACTTTCGCTTCTTCCGCTTTTTTATTAACCACTTTGACCAGGTCTTTTCTGCGTTGTTCCGTGAGCTGGGGAATCGCCATGCGGATCAGATTACCATCATTCATAGGTACCAGTCCCAAATCAGACATATTGATTGCTTTTTCGATATCTTTTAAAATTCCTTTATCCCAAGGCTGCACGACAAGCATTCTTGCTTCCGGTACGGTAACAGATGCCACCTGTGTAACCGGCGTCTTGGATCCATAGTAATCTACAAATACACGATCCAAAAGACTCGGGCTTGCCTGGCCCGTTCTGATTGATGTGAATTCATTTCTTAATGCTTGGATGGATTTATCCATCTTTTCAGAAAGATGCTTTAATTCGTCTTCGTACATTTTATTTCTCCTCTATCAATGTGCCCAGGTTTTCACCTTCGCAGGCTTTGACAATATTTCCCGGAACATCGATATTAAAAACCATGATCGGGATTTTATTATTCATGCAGAGTGTAATTGCGGTATTGTCCATGACCTCCAGCTTTTTCTGCAAAACATCATTATAAGACAGATGGGTAAACATCTTTGCTTCCGGATAGAATTTAGGATCCGCATCATAAACCCCATTTGTCTGTTTTTTTGCCATCAACATAACATCTGCTTCAATTTCCGCGGAACGGAGAGCAGCGGTCGTATCAGTAGTAAAATAGGGATTCCCTGTACCGGCGCCAAAAATAACGACTCTTCCTTTTTCCAGATGTCGGATTGCTCTGCGGCGGATATAAGGCTCTGCAATCTGCTGCATTTCGATAGCCGTCTGCACTCTTGTGGTAACGCCCATTTTTTCAAGGGCATCCTGGAGTGCCACAGAGTTGATGACAGTGGCAAGCATGCCCATGTAATCGGCTGATGCCCTATCCATACCGCCGGCACTTCCTTTAAGGCCTCTCCAGATATTTCCGCCGCCAACAACAACGGCGATTTCAATTCCGGAATCACTGGCTTCTTTAATTTCTCCCGCAAGCCGATACACAACTTCCGGATCAATACCAAACCCCTTATCATTAGCCAATGCTTCACCACTGAGCTTCAGCATGATTCTTTTGTACTTTTTCTTTTCCGTTTCCATCCCACACCTCCAGATTAACCATAATTCCTCTATATTATAAAGTATTCCCCTGCTTATGAAAATAAGAGAACACAAAAAAGTGTTCTCTTACCGTTAGCAACTACTGATTAATCTGTTTTGCAACTTCTTCTGCCAAGTTATCCTGTTTCTTTTCAATGCCTTCACCAAGCTGGAAACGACTGAAACGAATAACTTCTGCACTTTTAGACTGGAGCAGTTTGGCAACAGACAAATCTCCGTCCTTAATGAATGGCTGATCAACGAGGCACACTTCCTTATAATACTTATTGACACGGCCTGTAACCATTTTTTCAACAACATTTTCCGGCTTACCTTCATTGCGGGCCTGTTCACGGAGAACTTCCTTTTCATGTTCCAATTCTTCTTTGGAAACCTGTGAACGTTCCAGATAAGACGGATTAGCAGCAGCTACCTGCATGGCAATATCTTTCCCCAGTTCAGCATCGCCGCCCTTAATCTCCACAAGAACACCGATTTTCCCGCCGCCATGAATATAGCTGTATACCTGGCCTTCAGTACTTTCATATCGGGTGAACCGACGAATGGAAATATTTTCTCCAATATTAGCAATAGCTTCTGTGACTACATCTTTAACAGTCTTATCCCCCATAGCGGAATCAAGCAGAACTGCTACATCCGCCGGATTTACGGAAGCAATCTGTGCCGCAATAGATTTTGCCAAAGCCTGGAAATTCTCATTGTGCCCGACAAAGTCAGTTTCACAATTCACTTCCGTGATAACACCAATTTTACCGTTTTCTGATATATAAGAAACAACGGCACCTTCTGCTGCAATACGGGATGCTTTCTTCGCCGCCTGGGAGAGTCCCTTTTCACGAAGAATATCTATCGCCTTTGCCATGTCCCCATCTGCTTCCACGAGGGCTTTTTTACAGTCCATCATGCCGGCTCCGGTACTGTTGCGCAATTCCTTTACCATACTTGCACTAATCATTCTATGACCTCCATTACATAACCAAGGTATTTGTCTGTATTAAAGATTTTATTCTTCAGCAGCTTCTTCAGAAACCTCTTCAGCTTCTTCAGACGCAGCAGTTGTTTCAACTTCTTCCTGCTGTCCCTGGCGACCTTCCAGAATAGCGTCAGCCATCTTGCTCGCCAGCAGTCTTACAGCACGGATAGCATCGTCATTTGCAGGAATCGGGAAATCAACCACATCCGGATCACAATTGGTATCAACGGTAGCCACAACCGGAATGTGAAGCTTATGCGCTTCCGCTACTGCGATTTCTTCCTTTTTAGAGTCAATCACAAAAATAGCTCCCGGAATCTTCTTCATATCTTTAATCCCGCCAAGATTCTTCTGAAGTTTCTCCAGTTCGCGCTGCATCAGGATGACTTCTTTCTTCGGATACTGTTCGGTAGTTCCGTCTTCAAACATTTTTTCCAATTCCTTCAGGCGGGCTACGCGAGCCTGGATAGTACGGAAGTTGGTAAGCATGCCGCCGAGCCAACGTTCATTTACATAAAACATATTGCAACGCTGGGCTTCTTCTCTGACAGAATTTTGAGCCTGTTTCTTTGTTCCGACAAACAGGATCGGTGCTCCTGTTGCCGCCACTTCACGGATAAAAGCATAAGCTTCTTCTACTTTTTTCACTGTCTTCTGCAGGTCAATGATATAAATACCATTACGTTCGGTGAAGATATACCTTGCCATCTTCGGATTCCAGCGACGGGTCTGATGCCCGAAATGAACGCCTGCTTCAAGCAACTGTTTCATGGATACAACTGACATAATAATAACCTCCTGTTAATAACCTCTGCCTGCCTCTTCTCTTACAGCCACCAAATCCGGCACAGATGTAAAATCCGCAGACATGTGTACTCATGCTTTTTTATTCTATCAAAAAGGTTTCTATACCGCAAGATAATTTTTCTGCAAGATGTCCGATTTGCTATTGCTATTCAGCTCATTCTCCTTTTTTCTTTGGCTTGAACACCTTGTACATGATATCATAAAAGAAATATAAAGAAAGGATTTCTTCTCCATGATATCTTCTGAATCAAAGAAGGGGAAAAAACTTCACATAGAGTTTCTCCGCTTCTTTTGCATATGGCTTGTTATGTTCACCCACACCTCTACAGCAGGCTTTTCCCTCTATCTGCTGAGACCTGAATCATTTTTCTTTCCTTTTTACATTGCTGTTCCCTTTTGGGTAAAAACGGCAGTTCCCATTTTCTTTATGATTTCAGGAGCGCTCCTTCTCAAAAAGGAAGAACCGATCTCTGTCATCTTTAAGAAACGAATATGGCGATTTGCACAAATCATTTTTATCTTCTCCCTTATTAATTATCTTTATTTTTACCACGGACTTAATTTATCATTCTTTGGACACCTCTCTAAATTTTTTACGTTGATGTATTCGTCAAATATGGCCACAGCGTACTATTTTCTTTATATTTATATTGGATTTCTCCTTATGCTCCCACTCTGGAGAATACTCGTCCGCCATATGACAAATCAGCTTTTCTTATACTTAATTGCCCTTAATTTATTTTTTGTCGGTTTCATTCCTATTTTCTCCTTTTTAATTTTTAAGGGAACCACAGATATCAACTGGTTCATAAATCCTATTCTTGCTGTCAGTGAGCCAAGCTTCTATTTCATTTTAGGCTATTGGATTGAAAACGTCCTTCCTATTCATTGGCTGACAAAAAGAAATTTACTCTATCTCGGCATGGCGGCCATTGCAGGCACAATGATTGCGTCCATCATGACTTGTTACCACGGTGTCGTGGCAGGAGGCCTCACAGAAGCCATTTCCGAACGTTTCTACGATTCTTTCCTCTTTCTGAATACCGCTTTCATTTTCTGTGCTTCCCGCTTATGGTTTATTACCCATAATATTTCAGAAAGGTGGCAAAAAATTCTCTTATTTCTTGGAAGCATGTCTTTTGGCGTCATGCTTTTTGAAGAGATTACCCGCAACATAACACGTTTTTTCTTCAATCGTATCCTTCTTACATACATTCCCCGATTCCCATTTTTTGATGCCGTCATTTGGATTTGTTCCGCCTTCATCTTAGGATTGCTTTTGACTTATCTCGTTAAGAAAATCCCTTACTTCGCCCATTTGATTTAAGAGCAATTAAAAATAACCTGCTGCAGAAAAGTGCAGTCAGGTTATTTTTAATTGAATCAGATTCTTTTTGAGATACATCCATTCCTCAGTTGGATAAATTCTCCGGTATTTTCCTCCCGCCCCGCTTCCTCTGCCAGTTTCATCGTCCGTTCATGACAGGTAAAAAGAAATATCTGTTGTTCTTTTCCCAACTCCATGAGGAAGCGAAGTGTTTCTTTCTGCCGTTCTTCATCAAAACGGACAAAAATATCATCCAGTACGATAGGAAGCGTCTCCATCTGTTCTCCAAAAGAAAGTGCCATCGCCAGACGGATTGCCAAGTATACTTGGTCACCCGTACCGGAAGACCAGACCTTTGATTCCTTTTTACGGTAGAACTCATCTATAATACTCACATCTTTTCCGTCATCATTAACAATGAGAGAATACTTTCCCTTTGTCATCCGCCCAAGGAAACGATTTGCCATTTTTATAATCTTCGGCTGTTTTCCGGAATCATACCGTTTCTGTGTCTTTCCCATAAGTGACCGTATAAAGAGAGCTGTCAGCCAATCTTCCATAGTTTGACCGATTTCCGTTTCTAATTCTTTCTTCTTCTGGAGTGTTTTGGTAATCGTATCGTCCCCGGCAAGACGGAATATTTCATTTTCGGCAGCCCCCTGCTGTCTTTGCAAATCGCCCAGTTCCTGCTCTTCTTTTGCTATCTTTTCCGCGAGTTTTTGATGTTCTGCCATCCATTCATCATACCGTCCGCTCTCCAAGGTGGCCCACAAACGATTAAACTCTTCCTCACCGCCGGCATAAAGACGGATATCATGCCGCACGTTTTCCCAGTCTTTTAAAAGCCTGTCATGGTTTTCATGGGCATTTACCTTTTCTGCAAAATCTTCCGCATTTACTGCATTCACAAGGCGGAATAAAGCATTCATTTCCCGCTCGCACGACGCCCAGTCCGATTTGAGCTTATTCATTTCCCGCTCATATTCATCATGCTGGCGGTTCTTTTCTGAAATGGACCGCCACTCCAAATTGCGCTTCTTATTTTCTTCATAAATATAAGCGATGCTTTCCGGTGTAATGGGACATGACATTCCTGCAGCCCGAATGATGGACCCTGCACGTTTTGCAAAGCCCGCCAATTTTTCCTGTGCCCCGTCAATACGAACATCAATAATCTTTCCCCGGCCTTCTTCTGCATAAATCTTATTCCACTGTTCTTGTAATTCTGATACCTTTTCAGGAAGCACCTTAGGCAGTTTATTTGCTTCAAGCCACTTATACCATTCATCCAGGACGGCCGCCTGCGCTTCTTTTAGCAGTTTCCCCTCTTCTGCCCAGTCTTTATGCGCAGACTGCTGTTTTTTCACTGTTTCCCGCTTCCATGCAAAAGCCTGCTGTTTTGCCTGCATTCCATAAAAATCACTTCTTTTCGCTTGGAGCATATTATGGAATGCCGGCAGATCTTTTTTATCTTCCGGCACATGGTCAGGAAAACGGCTTGCTACTTCATGCCATTCTTTCTTTATCTCATCAATCTGCGCTTCAAGTTCTCTGATTTGATTTTCTTTTCTGCGGAAAACATGATTGTTAATAGCAAAACACGACGCCGCCAGTACCGACGCACCCACAGCACCATAAAGCACCGTATACCCCATAAGAGACATATAAAACATAATAACAAAAACTACAGCTGCGATAAGAGCAGTTGCTCCCAGCCAAAACCAGAAAGTATAACGGGTATCTTTCTGCGCAGAAAGAGCATCCGTTTTTTCCGTTAAAGCGGCTTCTTCGTTAAGCAGTACTTCAATCTTTGATGCATCTGCCTCATATTTCCGCCAGGCTTCTTCACTGGAAAGAAGTGTTCCGCCTTGGATCATTTCTTCCAGCATTTCCACTTCAGGCTCACGCTGCTGCCAGAAATGAAGCTCGTTGTTCCTTACACCTGCACTTTGTGCCAGATCCCGCCCCTGCTTCCAATCCACATCAGCACAAGCATCTTTTAAGCTGAGCGCTCTGTCCCACAACGGCAGGGCATATCCCAGATTGACAAAAGATCGTGCCCAATCTGCCTTGGTTCTTTTTAATTCTTCTTCTTCAGCTGCAATCTGTTTCCACTGCCCCAAATCTACATAAAGACCTTCCAGTTCCTGTTCCATTCCCGTCCACGGAATAATTTCCTCTTTCGCCCGGGGCCGGTATTCGTCAATCTTTGGCTGAAGTACCTCCTGCTGTTCACGGATAAGTTTCATCCGGCTAACCAAATGCCCCCACTGTTCTTTTCCATTGGAAGGAAATAATTTAACCTGTTCACTGAGCTGCAGCTGACGTTTAATTTCCCTTGCCCGTTTATAATACTCCCACGCGCCGAGACGTTTTTCCAGCTGCTTATCCATTTCCTGATCTGCAGCCAGAGAAATTTTCATCTTGTCTATTTCTTTTTTCAACAGAGCCTGCTTCTTCTGGAGTATAGAAAAATCTTTTTCCTGTCCGGACAGGTGTTCCAACGCCTCCTGTACCTCAGCAAGAGTCATCAGCAGCTGATTAATCCTCCGTTTCCCCTGGGAAGAAGAGACAAGAAGTTTTTCCATTTCTTCGTCCGCCTGTTTCATGGCACCGGAAACGAGATCTCCTCCCTGAAGCATAAAAAAGCGGCTTCGAACAGAATCATCTGCCAAGAAAGACGTTCCTTGCAAATCCTCCAATCCGACAGCAAAAATCTTTTCATAAATCCCGCGATTCAATCCATGCCACCAGAGAGAAGATAATTCATCATTAAATTCTTCACCTTTATCATTAACGGCCCATTTGTTTTTTCCATCACGATAAATGCGATATGCAGATCCATCCGCACGGAGAAATCCCATATTTCCTTTTTTCCCCTGCCATTTGCCCCGCTCATAGCCGAACATCATATCACGGATAAACCGGAGAAGCGTCGTCTTCCCGCTTTCATTTTCACCCATGATTACATTCAGGCACCCGGCCGCAGGTTTCCAAGATTCATTCTGATAAATGCCATACTGTTCCAGTTCTAAATCAGTAATCTTCATCCTTCATCCTCCGCCAGCATTTCGGCGCCTTTTATCTCCGCTTTTTCAAAAGCACGGATAATCATGTCATCCGACACCATATTCATCAATCTGCTAAACTTGGCCATTTCCGGACGGTCTGCTATCTCCTTCTTCAGAACTGCCAGTCTTTTTTCGCTGGAAAGCCCGTTAATTTCATCAAAGGTCCGGAGGTAACTTCCCATGACATCGGGAATCTTCCTCCGTTCTTCCAAATTCAGAAAAGGTTTTGTTTCGTCTTGAATCTCAGCAAAATAACAAAAAATGTGATGAAATTTTTCTTTATCATTAAGCAGCTGAAGAATATACGCCTGCCCCTCAGGCGTAGAAACCGCTTTTTGCAATACCCCTTGCCCACGCAAAATAAGGCGGACGATGTTAGGCTTTCCCGTTTTTTCACGAAGTGTGGCCCGCTGTTTTACAACTTCCCTGACCAATTCCTCAGGATTTTGGAAAGAACTGATATCCACTTCCATATCCATCCAACGGATTGCATCAGTAACAATAAACTTCAAAGTTACCGTTCCATAAGCACCTACATCTACGAGATAACAACCTTTTTCGCCGGATTCTGAACGATCCAGGCCTTGCGTATTCCCCGGATAAACCATGTATGGCCGCATAGATGGTGTTTTTCTCGCGTGCACGTGCCCAAGAGCCCAGTAGTCCATCTTTGTATTTCTTAAATCATCCACCGTACAGGGAGCATAAGGACTTCCTGCCACGCCCAGTTCCGTATGGAGCATGCCGATAGAAAAGATATCTTCGTCTTTCTTCCTGAATCGAAGTGCCAGATTTTCTCTCATATGACGGTTTTTATAACTGATACCATAAACCATAGCTGCCGTCTCGCCACCCACCAATAACGGTACTGATTCCACTTTGTCAGAAGAAAACACATAAACGGAAGGCGGCAGCGGCACATCTGCCCGCCACGCCTCGTCAGGATCATGATTTCCATGAATAATAAATATCTGCACCCCCGCCTGCGCCGCACGATACAGCTCTCTGGCAAAAGCCATCTGTGCTGCCAGACTGTGATGATCACTGTTATAAACGTCACCTGAAATCAGAATGGCATCGGCACGATACGTCAACGCCGCAGTGACTACATTTTCAAAAGCCTTAAAAGTCGCTTTATGTATAGCTTCTGTCCAAGGACCCGTATCTCCCGAATATAATCCGCCGAACGGTTCGCCTAAATGAAGATCCGCACAATGGATAAAAGAAAAATGTTTCCCCATAGATCCTCCTAATTACGATATATTTTATATTTTATCACAATCTTCATAATCCTCACCTTTTCAGTCTGTTTTAAAAATATTGATAGATTGTTGTCTGAAACCGGATTTTATCACCAAGTAAAAAATGCGGCCGCAGAGATGTCCCTCCGCTGCCACACTCCCTATAAATTACATTTCGTTATAAATTTCCGCCACCGCATCATATTCTTCATCTGTCGGAGGTACATATTCCGCCTCGCCATTTTTATCAGTGTCAACTCGTGCCAGGATAATTTCCGGCTCCTCTACATTCTCCCCGTCTTCCGGAATAGAAACCAAAACAGCAAATTCTTTCCCTGCAAAAGGAATAACCACGTCCTGGACGTAATCTCTTTCTATACCACCGGGGTCTGACACAGAAATAATGATCGGTTCTTTCTGCTCTGCCATCATATTATCCTCTGTTCTTAAAAGACAAATGCTGCAGGTATCCTTCCAAGATAACCACTGCTGCCATTTTATCAATTACTTTTTTTCGTTTTTTTCGGCTGACATCCGCTTCAATCAGCTGCCTCTGCGCCATAACGGTAGTCAGTCTTTCATCCCAGAAATGATAAGGAATATCCGGAAATGCTGCAGCAAGAGCTTCTGCAAATTTTTCCGTCTGCTCAGCACGCATCCCCTTTGTCCCATTCATATTCAAAGGCATTCCGATAACAAACTCTTCCACATTGTATTCATCCGCCAGATGGCGCAGCCGGACAAAATCCTTTTCCCGCGTCGTATGGCGGATTGTCTCCACACCTTGTGCGGTCCACCCGAATAAATCACTGACTGCCACGCCAATTGTCTGTGAGCCTACATCCAAGCTCATAATACGCATATCAAAGCCCCTTATGGGTTACATAGAAACGAACCAGTTCTTCCACCAACTCATCCCGTTCTATGGATGAAACAAGCTTACGTGCATCATGCTTGCTCGTGATATATGTAGGTTCTCCGGATACAAGATAGCCTACCAACTGGACTGTCGGATTATGTCCGGCTTCTTTCAATGCAGTATACACCGCATTTAAAACCATAGCCGCTTGGGTATTCCCTCCTTCTTCCACCTCACGTTTTACTAAAATTGTTTCGCCTGAGACCGGCATCGCAATCGCCTCCTTTATTAAAGCTGTGACTCAATGATTCGAACACCTTCATCGATGGCATTCTGCAATTCAGAAATATTTTTACCTCCGGCTTGGGCAACAGCAGGTTTTCCTCCGCCGCCTCCACCACATATTTTTGCCGCGGCGGATACCACTTTTCCCATATGAATCCCTGTTTTCACGGCCTCTTCAGAGGCCATTCCCACAAGATTTACTTTTTCTCCGGCTGCTGCGCCGAGAATAAACGCACCTCTCGGAAATTTTCCTTTTACAATATCAGCCGCTTTTCGGAGTTCATCCATATTTGCCGCCGGTACGATGGCCCCGAAGAAAGAAATACCGTTCTTTTCTCTTACATTCTTCAGCAGATTCCCTAAGGCATCCTTTGTCTGCTGATTTTTAAACCTCTCAATTTCCCGTTCCGCCTCTTTCAGGGCTGCAAGATTCTTTTCAATCTTTCCCGGAATTTCTTCCACTTTCACCTTTAAAAGTGCAGCAGATTCCCGGAGCAGCTTACGATCTGCCAGCATAGATTCATAAGCGGCCTTACCGGTTATCGCTTCAATTCTACGGATGCCTGATCCGATACCGCTTTCGCTTATGATGCGGAAGCAGCCGATTTCCCCTGTATTAAATACATGAGAACCGCCGCATAGTTCCGTGCTGAAATCAGGCACACGGACAACACGTACAATATCACCGTATTTTTCACCGAAAAGAGCTATGGCTCCCATTTCTTTTGCTTTAGCAATCGGCATTTCATCAATATCCAATGTGGTAGATTTCCAAATCTGTTCGTTCACAATCCGTTCCACCTCGGCTATCTGCTTATCGGTAACTGCTTCCGGCCAGGTAAAATCGAAACGTAACTTTTCCGGAAGCACAAGCGAGCCGGCCTGATTAACCTGGCTGCCCAGAACCCTGCGGAGAGCCGCCTGCAGCAGGTGGGTGCCTGTATGGTTGCGGGCAATATCTTCCCTCCGCTCCCGATCTACCACGGTTTTTACCGTTTCGCCGGTTGAAATAACGCCTTCCGTTACCGTTCCGATGCAATATACAATACCGTCAGGTAATTTCTTCGTATCTTCTATGGAAATAATGCCGCTATTTCCTTCCAATACACCGCTATCTCCAATCTGTCCGCCGCCTTCCGCATGAAAAGGATTATTTTTCAAAATAACCGTAATATTTTCACCATCAGCAGCTGACTGTACGGCCTGTCCGTCCTTTCCCAAAAGGAGAATTTCCGTATCTCCGTCCGTATCTTCCGTAGTCATGGACTCAGACTTAAGTTTCGTCGTATCGGGAGTCGCAATACGGGCAGAAACCTTTGTACGAGCCGCTCTTGCGCGTTCCTTCTGCTCCGCCATAGCTGCGGCAAAGCCGTCTTTATCGATTTCAATTCCTTGTTCTTTAGCAATTTCTTCCGTCAGCTCCCAAGGAAATCCATATGTATCATACAGTTTGAAGACTCGATCGCCTGTAAGAATACGCCGTTGCTTTTTCAGCGTTTCTTCAAGCATTTCAGCAAGGAGATCCATCCCCGCATTGAGAGTTGCGTGAAAACGGTTTTCTTCCACACCAGCCACTTTCTTTATAAATGCCTGCTTTTCCATCAATTCCGGATATGCGGGTTTCATCATTTTTACGACCACATCAATCATGCGGCCCAGGAAAGCATCGTCTATGCCAATAAGCTTGCCATACCTTACAGCACGGCGAAGTACACGTCTTAGTACATAACCGCGGCCTTCGTTAGAAGGAAGAATTCCATCGGCAATCATATTTGTAATAGCACGGGTGTGATCGGAAATAACTTTCAGCGCTACATCGCTCTCTGCACTGCGTCCATACGGAACGCCCGCAAGACCGGCCGCTTCCTGAATAATCGGAAAGAATAAATCCGTTTCAAAATTATTTTTCTTCTTTTGAAGAACTGCCGATAAACGTTCCAACCCTGCACCGGTGTCAATATTCTTCTTATCCAGCGGCCGGTAAGATCCATCTTTTTGTCGATCAAACTGGCTGAATACCAAATTCCAGATTTCAAGGAAACGATCTCCGTCTCCACCCATCTGGTTTTCCGGATCCGTACCGAATTCTTCGCCCTGGTCATAGAAAATTTCTGAGTCCGGCCCGCAGGGGCCTTCTCCAATTTCCCAGAAATTATCCGACAGCGGATAAATATGGCTTTCCGGCAGCCCGATCATATCATGCCAATAATCGTAAGATTCCCTGTCATCCGGATAAATCGTTACATACAGACGGGAACTCTCCAGCTTGATTACTTCCGTCAAAAATTCCCATGCCCAGGCAATGGCTTCCTTTTTAAAGTAATCACCAAAAGAGAAATTCCCAAGCATTTCAAAAAAGGTATGATGCCTTGCTGTACGGCCGACATTTTCAATATCGCCTGTGCGGATACATTTCTGACTGGTCGTCACACGATGGCATGGCGGCTCAACCTTCCCCGTAAAATACGGTTTCAGTGGCGCCATCCCTGCGCCGATCAAAAGCAGGCTGGGATCATCTTTTGGAATCAACGGAAAACTTTTCAGCCGCAGATGTTCTTTCTTCGTTTCGAAAAAAGACAAATATGCCTCACGAATATCATTGCCTTTCATGATATGCCCCCTTAGGTATTTTGATTTCGTTGTGTTTGTTTATTATACCATGCAGACATAATTCATGCATGAAAACACCTCTGTTTATCCAGCCGGATAACCGCCAGCTGTTTCCCAAAATCTTTATATGCCTTTTCATCATAATCCGCATACAGGACAGATTCTTCCTCCCCCGCCTCCGCCTGTACTTTTCCTAAAGGATCTATAAAGCGGGAATGTCCTCCCATTTTCATTCCCCGATAGTTTCCCGACATATTGACGGCAGCTATGCAGAGTCCGTTTTCTATGGCTCTGGCACGGGTCAGCACATCCCATTGATAAATATGCATAGCAGGCCACGAGGCCGGCGCTGCTACCAGCATGACGCCCCTTTTCGCCATTTTCCTCCACATCCTGGGAAAATAAAACTCATAGCACACCGCCATACCGGTACGGACTCCGTCTATATCCTCATACAGAAGTTTCCGTCCCGGCCGCATAAGTTCTGCTTCCAGATAACCATAAAATAAATGGCGCTTACTGTACTCTCCCTTGATATCACCGTCTTTACCAAATACCAGCCCCGTATTTCGTATTACTCCCCCCTTTTTTACGGGAAGCGTCCCTGCTATGATATATGTTCCAGTATGAGCTGCCAGAGAAGAAAGTCTCTGTATCAAACCATCCCCCATATATGTTGCATTTTTACCGAGATTATGAAAATCGTACCCAATCGTCCATAATTCTGGAAGAACAATCATATCCGCCTGATGGGATACTTTCCCCATCAATTCAAAAGCATGGGTGATATTTCTTTCCTTATCGCCGGATACGACATCCATCTGAATCAATCCAAGCCTCATTGCTCTCCATCCAAAACCCGTATATAAAAGAAATGGAGGCATACGCCCCCATCCCGGCAGCAGACCGTATAAATCCGCCATATAACCACAAACCGTCAAAGCACCCGCTTCGCCCCCACATATCTGTCATGCCAATATCCATTTTTCATTGTTGCCACAGCAACTCCGCAGCTGCTGGTGGCACTGATAAAATATCCGTCTCCCAGATATAGACCCGAATGGGATACTCCCGACTCGTATGTGGAAAAAAAGACAAGATCACCCGGTTCCAACCGATTGACAGACACCCTTTCTCCTCTTCCGAATTGCTCATCCGCTGCGCGGGGAAGCAGAATTCCCTTTTTATTAAATACATAATGGATAAACCCTGAACAGTCGAATCCGCTGGGTGTCATGCCGCCAAAACGGTACGGCACACCTACATACTTTTTCGCTTCTTCCATAATTGCTTGTACACGAGGTGCCAGTTTTCCGGGTTTGTGCCACGATACGGAAACATCATCAATACCTATGCCGCCCGGTGACATTTTATTTTTTCGGGCAGAAGAGTGTTTCTTGCTTTTTAATGTTTTCCCGGTAAGCGCTTTATAGGTAACAGGACCCACCACTCCATCTACATCCAGATTATGTTTCTTTTGAAATTTTTTTACTGCCGACACCGTTGTTTCATTGAACCGCCCGTCAGCACGCACCAGACAGCCGGCCTGTGTCAACCGTCGCTGTAAATCCTTTACCGCGTCTCCGGAATCGCCAAGAGAATAACTGGCAAAAACAAATTGCGCGGAGCACAACGAAATGACGCCTGCTATCAACAAGACTCTCCAATTTCTATCCATATGGCTTCCTCACATGAAAATATTTATAATTGCATATTTTTATACATTGCTCTGTCTTCATTATTTTATCACATTTATCACATTCATGTTTTTCATTTACACAAAAAATCAGGAATAGTACTTACCATTCCCGATATGTCTTTACAATTATTCAGCAGGATGTTCAATTCCGGATTTACCATATACCTTGCCACTGATAAAGTTCCGATCCACCATCATTTCAATAAAATACTTAGGGTTGCTCTTGAGGATTTCTGTCAAAATCATTTGATACATCTCTTCATCACTTTTATCACACGGTCCCTTCAATTCCAGTTCAAAAGAAATATAAATGCCTTCCTCCTTTTCCACCACAAAAAAATCATGATAAGATACCGGAAGGCCGGTGCGGTAAATGGCGGCTTCTAAGTCACGCATGTATTCCATCTCCTTCGGATTTGACACCGCTTTAGGATCCGCATGAACTACCGCCTGGATATTGAATTCGTTCCTAAGCTTCGTCATAACTGTTTCCGCCAGTTCATGTCCCTCCACGAGAGTCAAATTGCTGTCCAATTCCACATGGGCAGAAGCAAAATGATTTTCCGGCCCATAATCATGAATAATCAGATCATGCACACCGTAAACTCCCGGTGTCTCAAGAATCACCGTTTTTATTTTTTCATACATTTCCGCATCCGGTGTGGCGCCGATAATGGAATTCAGCGCCTCTTTCATGATTCCGTAACCCGTGTACAAAATAAAAAGAGACATAATAACCCCCATGATTCCATCTACATGGTATCCGCTGAAATATTCCACGCATGCAGCAACTAAAACACCTGTGGTTGAAAGAATATCCGAAAAAGAATCCGCACTGTATGCGTTAAATGCTTCTGACTTCAAATTTTCCCCTGCCCGTTTATACCACCAGGTCAAAAATAATTTTGCAATAATACCTACTATTAAGGCAGAAGCAGTCCATATAGAAAAATAGCTGTCCTCAGGATGAAGAATTTTCTGCACTGATTCTACCAAAAGTGTAATACCCACATAAAGGATAATAGCGGACATTACAGTAGAATTGACATACTCCAGCCGACCATGGCCGAAAGGATGTTCTTTATCCGATGGCTTTGACGCATAATAAAAAGTCATCATCAAAAGAATAACCGCCCCCACATCAGTAATATTATTGAATCCATCACCGATGACCGATAAAAATCCGCTCTGCCAGCCGGCAAAAATTTTTACCATTCCTAAAATAAGATTTATGATCAATCCTACAAGCGCAGCGAAAAATGCTTTCCTTTGCCGTGATGTACCACCCATTCCGAATATTTCCATAACTGTACCGTTTCCCTTTTCCCAGTGCCGTCTACTCCTCATCAAGCTGCACTGCTAAACCAAATTTATGGTATTCCTAAAAGTTTCCATATATGCCAAAAGGCTCTCCGAGAGAGCCTTTTGCCTGCAGCTGCAAATCAATATTTGTCAAAATCAATTCCATTTAAAATTTCTTTGAGTTTGATCATTTCCTCTTTTGTCAATGTCAGACCTTTCGTCATTGATTTATGATCCACGCTCCATGAACGTAAATCAAACTTGGGATCCCGTCCGTTCCAGCTGGTATAGGTCAACTGTTTCTTCCATCCGTTTGCCGCGACGGAAAGATCCCCCAGTTCGTCTTCAATTGTCACTGTAATTTTCGTTGGCATCACTTTCACCTCACCTAAAAAACTTTTGATCCATGGTATCACAATCCATCAAAAAAAAGCAACTGTATCTTTAAGAAAACAAACGACTTTTAAAACTTTCTATTCTATTGGGAATCTCATATATCTCTCTGCTTCCGTTCTACCCATTCCTGCAGTTTTATTTTATCTGCGTCCGTAATATACCGGAGCTGCACCGGTACTTCCACAATGCCGCCAGCCGTCCGTTCCCCGATAAAAAGATAATTCCAGTCATCGGATACCCCCATTATTTCCTTATAGTCAAAAGCCATATACAAAGGCTTAATCAATCCTGCCGCATTGAACTCAGAATAAAATATAGGAATAGTAACAAGAAGCCTCTTTTCACATATCAAAGCCACAGATTTATGAATCCAATGGATCCGCCACAAAGTCAGAAGGACTACAACAAAGCTGATGGTACATGACAAAATTCCGGGATGTTCCAAAAGCAGTATCAAAAAGGCTACACAAAAAAGAACGTAAAGCAGTGAAGAAATTGCCACGTAAAGAACAGAGCGGCTGCATTCCCAGATTATCTGTCCATGCTCTTCTTTACTGTATAAATCCATTTTTATCTCTCAATGCCTGACAAAGGGTGTCCACGGCCTTCTTCCGCGTGGTTCTCCGAAAACAACATCATACTTCGCCCATGTACGAACTGTCTCCTCAGACCAATCTGCCGCTGCTTGTGCTGCTTTAGGTGCCGTAATTGGTTCCACAGCCATCGGTTTTGTTTTCCTTTCTCGCAAGGGTTTGGAAAGATATTGGTGAAAACGATTTTCCGTATCTCCGGAACACTCCATTATAGAAACTGCTGCAGGCGCCTCAGCTTCCCGGTAAACAGATCTTTCCATTTCATCAGGAAGATCCATTTCATCAGATCTCACATCTTTCATCCCCCAGGAGCGTAGAACCCTTTCCCTTAATTCTTTATAATTATATTCTTTATCATTATCCTTCCCGGCCCCATAAGACGACGGTCTCGGTAATGGAGTTTCAGGAATAGAATAGCCATTTTCTTCACGAGGCGTTCCTTCAGTGGAACGATCTGAACTTCTCCGTTCCTTCATCCATCGAAAGATAAAATGAAGTATCCCTATCCCCCATATCAGAAGGACAATTTCATTACCCGAAAAAAAATCCATACTCCACCTTTACTTTGTTTGACCCGGATTTCCAGCTATATTTTCTCTCATTTCTGTATCTGCTGCAATATTTTTCATACTGTAATAATCCATTACGCCAAGACGTCCACTGCGAAGAGCATCTGCCATGGCTTTCGGCACTTCAGCCTGGGCTTCCACAACTTTTGCCTGCATTTCCTGTGTATATGCACGCATTTCCTGTTCCTGCGCCACCGCCATGGCACGACGTTCCTCTGCTCTTGCCTGGGCAATTTCCTTATCAGCCTCCGCTTGATCAGTCTGAAGCTGGGCCCCTATGTTCCTCCCCACATCCACATCAGCAATATCAATGGAAAGAATTTCAAAAGCGGTACCCGAATCAAGACCTTTACCAAGAACCGTTCTGGAAATATGGTCAGGATTTTCAAGAACATCCGTATGTTTTTCCGAAGAACCCACGGTAGTAACAATTCCTTCACCAACACGGGCAATAATGGTCGCCTCTCCTGCGCCGCCGACCAAACGATCAATATTTGCACGAACAGTCACACGGGCACGTACTTTCAGTTCAATACCGTTTTTAGCAACTGCAGAAATCGTAGGGGTTTCAATAACCTTGGGATTAACGCTCATCTGCACTGCTTCCAGCACATTTCTTCCCGCCAGATCAATAGCTGCAGCCTGCTCAAAAGTCAAATCGATCTGCGCGCGGTGGGCAGCAATTAACGCATCTACCACATTATCTACATTCCCTCCTGCCAGATAATGGGCTTCCAGCTGATTCACATTCAAGCCGAGCCCCGCCTTTGTCCCTTTAATCAAAGGAATGACAATCATACGCGGTTCGACACGGCGGAAACGCATTCCCACTAAATTAAACAACGAAATGCTTACATCGGCTGCAAGTGCAGAAATCCATAATCCCATCGGTACAAAATGAAGCAGTATGAGTACCGCAAAAAGCGCTACCGCAATAGTAAATACAGGAACGACCAGTAAAGTTTCCATAAATAAATCCTCCTAAAACATATTTCAATTATTTAACAACCAAATGATTTCCTTCCGCCCGCACCACGCGTACCGCAGCACCTTGCAGAATGAATCCCCCTTCTGAAACTGCATCTACCACAGTCCCTTCCACTTCCACCTTGCCGGAAGGCCTGAGCACTGTAGCAGCATTCCCTTCTTTCCCTTCATACTTCTTCAAATTCTGAACAGAAGAAACATATCCTTTGGAGGAAGATAAAGATAATGTAAGAGATAATTTTTTCCACATTCTATTTTCTGACAAATGATCCGCCAAAAAGTATATACCGATAATAGCAAGAATCATGGCTGCGGATAATACCCAAAGCGCCGTCATATCCCCGCCAAAGGTGAAGTATAGGCCTGCCGTCATGGATAAAATACCCGCCGCCACGCCAAAACCGGAAACGAGGACAAAAATATCCAACAGGATCAAAGCAATCCCGCCAAAATATAATAGAAATTCAAACCATGCCACATTACCGCCATACCAGCCGCTGCCTAAGAGCAACCCGCCGGCAATCACAGCAATCAATCCGCCGCCTGAAAACCCCGCAGTTTTTATTTCTGCCAGAATTGATACAAAAATCACTGCCGCCAAAAGTGCTTCCACAAAAGGGATACGCATCCACTCGAGCACATAATTGCTTTCGTAAGCACCGGCTATGACCGGCACTGGCATAAGTGCTGCCCATATCCCTCCGGCACGATATAAAACTTTATGCATCTATTCCTCCTTATTTTAGAATATCTACTTCCTTTAGAAATCGCTTTTATTTTATTATACTATATGCCTACCATACTTCCCGGCGCATTCTCTCCTCGATACTTTCGAAAATTTTCTGAACTTTTGCTATACACCTATACAAAAAGCCCCTTTCGGAGCTATATTTGCATACATATTATTCACCTTTGGAACTCACAAAACTTTCGCGCTTGCCGATAATTTCAAGGCCATTCATATATGGGCGAAGCACGTCCGGCACGACAATCGTTCCATCTTCCTGCTGATAATTTTCCATGATAGCAGCTACCGTTCTTCCAACAGCAAGCCCTGACCCGTTCAGTGTATGAACAAATTCCGGCTTATCCCCCTGATGCCGGCGGAAGCGAATATTTGCCCGGCGTGCCTGAAAATCAAGACAGTTGGAGCACGAGGAAATTTCTCTATACTTCTGCTGCCCTGGCATCCACACTTCGATATCATAAGTTTTGGCTGAGGAGAAGCCTATATCCCCAGTGCAGAGACATACTACATGATATGGCAGTTTCAGCAGCTGAAGAATTTTTTCTGCTTCTGCAGTCAAACTTTCCAATTCATCCCAGCTATCTTCCGGTTTACAATATTTCACCATTTCTACTTTGTGAAATTGATGCTGTCGAATCAGTCCACGGGTATCTTTCCCCGCAGAGCCTGCTTCTTTACGGAAACACGGGGTCAGTGCCGTGAGATGGACCGGAAGCACGGCTCCATCTAAAATTTCTCCGGAGAAATAGTTGGTCAGCGGCACTTCTGCTGTTGGAGTCATGTACATATTTTCCCCTTCCACTTTGTACATATCATCCTCAAATTTAGGGAGCTGTCCGGTTCCCTGCATAGAAGCACCATTAATGATATATGGTGGAATAACTTCCGTGAAATCGTTCTGCTGTGTATGAACATCAAGCATGAAATTGTACACAGCTCTTTCCAGACGGGCTGCCATACTGAGATAGAAATAGAAACGCGCGCCTGACACCTTCCCCGCCCGTTCAGAATCAAGAATGCCCAGGTTTTCTCCTAATTCATAATGTTCTTTTACAGGGAAAGGGAATTTACGAATTTCACCCCAGCGACGGACTTCCGGATTTTCACTGTCATCTTTTCCAACCGGCACAGAAGCATCTGTCATATTTGGAATGCGTAAAAGACGGTCCTGTAATATGAGCTCCACGCCTGCCAGCTCCTTATCAATGGCAGCAATCTTTGTCCCTACTTCTCTCATAGCAGAAATGGCAGCAGAAGCATCTTCCTTGTTCTTTTTTGCCAGAGCAATCTTTTTTGTTTCCGCATTGCGCTCACTCTTCAACGCTTCTGTCATCTGCAGAAGCTCTCTTCTCTTCCTGTCCAGCTCAATAACCTCATCCAAGTCAAAATCGTTATGGCGATTAACCAGATTTGCTTTTACCGCTTCTGTATTTTCCCTAATAAATTTAATATCCAACATAGCCATCTCTCCCTGCATAAACCTGCCATTCGGCTAAAACATAAAAAAAGACTTCCATCCTGTATGGGACGAAGTCATCACGGTGCCACCCAATTTGCATAAGCTAACTTGATTGTGGCATAACGTCCACAAACCGTCCGATTCATCACCGGCCATTCCCGATTGGAAAACACCTTCTCTGCCAAAGCTCGCACCAACCGCTTTTTCTCTGTACGCACTGAAAGAATATTTTCTCTTTCACTATGTTTTTCTAATTATATAACCCTCGCAGTCTTTTGTAAAGTAAAACAGCGGTTCTGCAAACCCCCGCTGTACTTGATACTCATTTATTTACCACCAGTTCATCCCATGCATTGGCAAGAGCAGCATATTCCTCCATCGAAAACGTTTCTCCCCGGCGGCCGCCGTCAATCCCCGCTCTCTCCAGAATCTTCTTTCCCAACTCCATGCTTATCCCGCCGGATTTCATAGCGTTGGTAAATACCTTCCTCCGCTGCCCAAACCCCATTTTAACCAGACGGAAAAACAGTTTGCGGTCTGCCACCTTCACCGCAGGTTCTTTTCTTCTCCTGATTTTCAGAACTGTCGACGTTACTGCAGGATGCGGCAAAAAAGCTGCCGGTGGAATATCCATCACCCTTTCCACGGTACAATCAAATTGTACCGCCAAGGTAAGCGCACCATAATCCTTCGACCCGGCCTTCGCCAAAATACGATCCGCCACTTCCTTTTGCATCATAAATACAAAGAGGGAAATGGGCAGTTCAGATTGAATCAGGTACAGCAAAATAGGTGTCGTAATATAGTAAGGAAGATTGGCCGCTGCGTGCCAGTTATTATCTCCCAGTATTTCTTTCAAATTTGCTTTGAGCACATCTTCATAGATAATATGCACATTATTATAAGCTTCCAGCGTATGCGTCAAAACATTTTCCAAACTTTTATCAATTTCAAAAGTTGTTACATTTGCCCCTGTTTCAGCAAGTGCCTGTGTTAATGTCCCTATACCTGCACCGATTTCCAAAACAAATGCTCCTTCTGCCAGTTCCGCTGCCGCCGCGATTTCTGCCACAATATCGGGACATACGAGAAAATTTTGCCCTAAACGATGCTTCGCTCGAATACCAAATCGCCGCAATACATACCTTACAACTTTAATATCTGCTAAATTAGCGTCTTTCATACTTTCTCCCGCACTCTGCCAACGCGGATTCCCACTCCTTTCGTGTAATCCCAAAATGATTCAGCCTGCGCAAAAACTGCTTGGCATTCCCATATCCGATGCCAAGTATAGCCCCAACAGATGCTCTTTTCCCCGTGGCATCTTCCGCACCCGTAAGGCCGGAATTCCAAAGATCTTCCATATGAAATTCATGGGAACTTTCCTGATAAAGTATCCGTACTTTATCCAAAGCTTTTCTAATCGACTCCGGAGATGCATCTTCAATCCCCACATCATCCTCCGTAGACGCTTCACTTTTCGGAACAAAAGCATGAAGTGCTTCAGGAAACATAACGGAAAGTCTGCTTCTTATTTTTTCACCGGGACCATCCGGATCAGTCAGTATAATAATCCCTCTTTTTTCATAAGCGGCACGAATATCCTGTATAACAGCAGACCGGAGGGCATAGCCTCCGGTCGCAATCAGATCCGCATCTACCGCCTGTCTCACACGGGCAATATCCGATTTGCCCTCGACAACGATAACCTGCTGAATCATATCAGTCTCTTGCTACATACCCGATACCACGAACAGTATGGATATATTTCTTTCCTACTTTTTCATCAATTTTGCTTCGCAGGTAACGGACATATACATCTACAATATTCGTTTTCCCTGCATATCCATATCCCCAAACCTTTTCAAGAACTTCTTCACGTTTCAGGACACGATTTTTATTTTTTGCCAGGAATAAGAGTAAATCAAATTCCTTCTTCGTCAGATCCACGACTTCATCACCGACACGTACTTCATGGCGATCCGGATAAATTGCCAGGTCTCCGATATTAAAAGACGGGTCGGCCACAATTTTCGGCTCCTCATGACGGCGCAGTGTAGAACGGATTCTGGCAATCAATTCTTTTGTGGCATAAGGTTTGGTCAGATAATCATCAGCACCTGCATTCAGCACTTCAACTTTTCTGTCCACACTACCGTCAGAAGACAGGTAAATAATCGGAATCGTGCTGATTTCTCTTACGTTCTCAAGAATTTTATCGCCATCTTCCATGGGATCATCCGGATCAAGGACAATGATGTCCACCTGGCGCTGTCCTGCCAGATCTACCACAGAATCACCAATATTGTCTACCAAACAGGAAAATCCTTCTTCTTCCAGCTTAAGCTGCATGAAACGGCTGACACTCGGATCACGTTCAACTACTAATACACAATTTCTCATTTTTAGGTTCCTCCCCCAAAACACAACAAATACTACAAATAAAAATGCTCTTTTAAATTATTATTATTTTTCGCCAATCACTTTAAATGGGGAATTATTATTTTTTTACCATTTTTATAAAAGTAATCGCCAAAGAGCTTCATGGTTCTCCACTTAATAATACCATAACTTTAATTAAATTCAAGCAATTCATTTTAAATATATTGTATTAAAATTAATTTTTAAATAGTAATTGATTGCTTATATTTATTAAACTTTTGCGAATTACTCTTATTCCTTTTTTCTCTTGTATTATTTCAAACCCCTACTTATTTACCGATACTTCCTGGTAAGACTCAATATATTCAAAACTTTAAATGATACTGTATCTCATTCATTTCTTTATAAAATTATTCTCCTTTTATCCAAAATACCCATACCCCCCATGTGTATAAAACTTTTTTATGATTGAGCTTTAATGAATTTATTACCTTTATAATTTATTAGAGCCCAAGAAAAAAGAGGGGCATCCCGGAAGGAACCCTCTCTTCTGAACCGATTTATTATTTTAAGATATCTCTCATACGGTGTGTCAATGAGCCGCTGCCATAAAAAGCATCCGCATCAAGCGCCTCTTCAATACGGAGAAGCTGGTTATACTTTGCCACCCGTTCCGTACGGCAGGGAGCACCGGTCTTAATCTGCCCCGCATTCAGCGCTACTGCCACATCAGCAATTGTCGTATCAGCCGTTTCACCGCTGCGGTGAGAAATAACTGCGGTGTATCCGCTTCTCTGCGCCATCTGCACCGCCTCAAAGGTCTCTGTAATCGTCCCGATCTGGTTCAGCTTGATCAAAATAGAATTGGCAACACCTTCATGGATTCCTTTGGATAAGCGGCTTGTATTGGTAACAAAAAGATCATCACCCACCAGCTGTACACGTTTCCCCAACACAGCCGTTAATTTTTTCCAACCTCCCCAGTCTTCCTCTCCAAGACCATCTTCAATGGAAATGATCGGATATTTATTGACAAGGTCTTCATAAAAAGAAATCATTTCTTCTGCCGTTTTAGCGGCATGATCCCCGGACAAATGGTACAATCCGTCATCGCCCAGAAGTTCAGATGCCGCCACATCAGCCGCCAGAACGATATCTTTCCCCGCCGTATAACCCGCTTTTTCTACCGCTTCACAGATAACTTCCATCGCTGCTTCATTAGACGGCAGATCAGGCGCAAAGCCGCCTTCATCACCGACTGCCGTGGATAAATGTCTCTTTTTTAATACTGTTTTCAAGGCATGATATACTTCTGCACACATACGAAGTCCTTCAGAGAAAGAAGAAGCACCGACAGGCATTATCATGCTTTCCTGAATATCCACATTATTATCCGCATGAGCTCCTCCATTAATGATGTTCATCATAGGAACCGGAAGATTATGAGCATTAATACCGCCAAGGTACTGGAACAAAGGAAGTTCTGCTGATTCCGCGGAAGCATGAGCAGCCGCAAGAGATACCCCAAGAATAGCATTGGCACCAAGGCGGCTCTTATTCGGTGTGCCGTCCAAATTAATCAGGATATGATCCAATCCGCGCTGGTCACTGGCATCCCAGCCAAGAACAGCATCAGCAATTTCTCCATTCACATTATTTATGGCGCAAAGAACACCTTTTCCATCATAACGGTTCTCATCACCATCACGAAGTTCCGTTGCTTCAAACATACCTGTAGATGCGCCGGAAGGAACTCCCGCCCTTGCGAAAGCTCCATCTTCCAGTGTCATTTCTACTTCTACCGTGGGATTTCCACGGGAATCAAGAATCTCTCTTGCGTGAAGATCTGTAATAACTGCCATGATATCTCCTTATTCACATGCTTTTTTATAAATAGACAATAATTCTTCTGCTTTCAGACTGGCACCGCCGATAAGAGCGCCGTCCACATCTTTTTCTCTAAGGAAAGAAGAAATATTCTCTCCTGTTACGGAACCGCCATACAAAATTCGTATCTGTTCTGCGACTCCCCCGGATGAAAACGCTTCTATTGTTTTGCGAATAAACGCGGATACAGTTTCCGCATCCTGCGCGGTGGCCGCTTTTCCTGTACCGATCGCCCAAACAGGTTCATAAGCAATAACTGTCCGTAATAATTCTTCCGGGGAAAGCCCCGACAGCGCCGCTCTCATTTCTTCCAGCAAACGTGTTTTCATCTGCCCGCTTTCCCGCTCTTCCAAGGTTTCACCAACACAAAGGATAGGCGTCATTCCATACGCAAGGACTATTTTCACCTTTTTCCCTACAAACTCATCGGATTCACATAAAATCTGTCGGCGTTCCGAATGTCCGCAGATGACATAAGAACAGCCTGTTTCTTTTAACATACCAGGAGATATTTCTCCGGTAAATGCGCCTTTCTCCGCCGGATACACATTTTGCGCCCCCCACTTTATGCCCGTACCTGCCAGGTATTTTTCCGCCAAGTACAAATCAGTGAAAGGCATACAGATTAAAAGTTCGGCTTTCCCCATTTCCGCATCGAATTGGCCGAGAAACTGTTCCGTTTCCATGGCGGTACGATTCATTTTCCAATTTCCCGCAATCAGTCTTGTCCGCACCGGCATCACTCCTTATCTGCAAGGACAGCCACACCGGGAAGAACCATCCCCTCCAGCATTTCCAAAGAAGCACCTCCGCCGGTAGACACATGAGAGAACTTATCTTCAATCCCCATCTGGTCCACAACGGAAGCGGATTCTCCGCCGCCGATAACGGTTGTCGCATCCAAGTTTGCAATAACTTCCGCAATAGCAAAAGTCCCGGTAGCAAAAGGCTTCATCTCAAATACACCCATCGGTCCGTTCCAGACAACAGATTTCATTCTCCTCAGTGTTTCCACGTAGAGACGGATTGTCTTGGGCCCGATATCAAGAGCCATCCAGGGATCACTGAAATCTTTCGCTTCCAATACTTTTGTATTTGCCTTTTCTGAAAAAGCATCTCCCGCCATAAAATCCACAGGAAGTATTATGTCCGATCCCATTTCCTTTGCTTTTTTCATCAGGTTGCGTGCCAGTTCAAAGCGATCTTTATCCTGCAAAGACCGGCCCATATCATAGCCTTCCGCCGCGACAAAAGTATTTGCCATACCGCCGCCGATCATGATGACATCCGCTTTTTCCATCAGGTTGGCAATCACCTGGATTTTGTCACTGATCTTAGCCCCGCCGATAATGGCCGCAAAAGGACGCTTCGGATTTTCAATAACACCGTCGAGGAAATCTATTTCCTTCTTCAGTAAGAGTCCGGATACCATAGGCAATAATTTACCAACCCCCACAACAGAGGCATGGGCTCTGTGAGAAACGCCAAATGCGTCATTTACAGCTGCTGTACAGCCTTCCACCAGCGCTTTTGCAAAATCGGGATCATTCTTTTCTTCTTCTTTATGGAAACGAAGATTTTCAAGAAGCAGCACCTGTCCCGGCTGAAGCGCTTTTTTCATGGCGGCCGTTTCGCTGCCGATGCAGTCATCGGCAAATTGTACCGGCTGATTCAAAAGTTCTGACAGTCTTTCCGCCGCAGGGCGAAGAGAAAGTTCCAGTTTTCGCTCCCCTTTAGGCCGCCCCATATGGCTTGCCAAAACGACTGCCGCTCCCTCTTTCAGTAAATATCGGATGGTCGGGAGTGTAGAACGGATTCTTCTGTCATCGGTGATATGCCCATCCTTGTCACAGGGAACATTATAATCCACACGGACATATACCGTTTTTCCCGCTACATCAATATCGTAGATTGTCTGTTTATTCATCGCGGAGTCCTCTTCAGATCAAAACTTTCCCGCTACAAAAGCGACAAGGTCAATGATTCTCATGGAGTACCCCCATTCATTGTCATACCATGCGATTACCTTTACCAGGTTGTCTTCCATCACCATGGTGAGAAGACTGTCAACAGTGGAACTTACATCGGTGGTTTTGAAATCACTGGAAACAAGAGGTTCGTCAGTATAAGCCAGAATACCTTTCATCTTTCCTTCAGCGGCCGCTTTCAAAGCAGCATTCACCGATTCCTTTGTCGCCGGTTTATCTAGTTCAACCGTAAGATCCACTAAAGATACATCAGGCGTAGGAACACGGATAGCCAGTCCGTTCAGCTTTCCTTTCAGCTCAGGAATAACGATACCAATGGCTTTCGCCGCACCGGTGCTGGTGGGCACCATATTTTCGGCAGCGGCTCTTCCGCGTCTCGGATCTTTTTTATGTGCTTTTTCCAAAATAGCCTGGTCATTGGTATAAGAATGTACCGTAGTCATAAGACCGCGCTTGATTCCAAACGTATCATTCAACACCTTGCAGACGGGTGCCAGACAGTTTGTCGTGCAAGAAGCGTTGGAAATAATATCATCTTTAGCAGGGTCATAAATATTTTCATTCACACCTACGACGATGGTCGCGTCTTCATCTTTACCCGGAGCAGTAATAATAACCTTCTTAACTGTTCCGCGGATATGTTTCTCCGCGCTTTCTCTGTCTTTCAGTTTACCTGTGGATTCGATAACGATTTCCGTGCCGTAAGCACTCCAGTCCAGATTTTCCGGATTCCGATCCTGAAATACATGGATGCGTTTCCCATCAACAATAAGATCACCTTTATCAATTTCTACCTTTTTATTCAAACGTCCATGAACCGTATCATATTTCAAAAGATAAGCAGCTGTTTCCGGGCCGCTCGGATTGTTGATGGCGACAATATCCAGATCCGTTCTGTCAAGAAGCCCCCGAAAAACAAGACGTCCAATTCTTCCAAAACCGTTAATTGCTACTTTTGTCATTCTTGCACCCTCCTATAGACCCAACCGGAAATAAATTTTACCGCAATAAAACAGCCGCGCCCTAAAAGAAATACTGCAGTCACTCATGCAGTCTAACCGGCAATATCTTTTTGCGGCGGGAATAAAACAATAAAGTGATGACTTCCACCTCATAAGACTTCTGTAAGTATGCGGCAGAACCATACTTTGAGGACTCCTTACTTATGTAGTATATCACGCAGCCATTTCTGCTACAACAACAATAAACATTTTCAAAAGTAGTATATACTTATCTTAAACCAGACAAATAAATGAAACATTATTTCCCGTAACCGCTTTGAATCTGTCTTAATTTCCATATGAAATACATCCTGCTGATTTCGCACAAAATTAACTTTCTCCTTATATCAATTTTTATGTTTTTCGATTTCTTTTTCCTTTCAGTAGTTATATAATGAATACAAGTCATTAATCTTTTTCTATTTATGATTTTTTTCAATCATTAGTATATGCGCAGAAAAGAAAGGAAATATTATGTCTTGGAATACGAAAATCACAAAGCTTCTCAACATTGATTATCCTATCATCCAAGGTGCCATGGCGTACATTTCTGACGGTGTCCTGGCAGCCGCTATGAGCCATGCAGGCTGTGCAGGCGTCATTGGTTCAGGCGGATTTACCCCTGATGAAGTACAGTCCCATATCCGCCGTTTTAAAGATATCGCCGGTTCGCAAAAAGTCTACGGTGTCAACCTGATGCTGCAAGATGATAATAAAGATGACATAGCGCAAATCATTTGCGATGAGAAAGTCCCTTTTGTCACCATTGGCGCAGGGAACCCTATCCCCTGGTTTGAACCGTTTCACCAAAAAGGAATCAAATGTATTCCTGTCGTTCCCAATGTGAAACTAGCACAAAGGGTACAGGCCCATGGCGCCGACGCTCTCGTAGTAGAAGGTATGGAAGCCGGAGGTCACGACGGAAAACTGACGCTCATGGCGCTTTTAGAGAACGTTCTGCCGGATATAGAAATTCCTGTGATTGCCGCCGGCGGTATTACCGACGGACGGGGTATCGCCGCATCGCTTCTTATGGGCGCATCCGGAGTCCAGATGGGTACACGTTTCCTCCTAGCTGAAGAATGCAGTCTCCACCCGAAAGCGAAGGATGCTATCATGGCAGCAGCGGATACGGATTCTGTTGTTACAGGATTTACCACCGGCGACAGTGTAAGAGGCCTCAAAAACCGATTCTCCGATCGTTACCTGAAAGCGGAGTACAGCGGTGCTTCACCTGATGAACTGTCATCTATCTCTGCAGGTACCACAAAGAGAGGGGCTCTTTTTGGCGATACGGAAAATGGTTTTATTCTGGCCGGCATGTCCCTTACCCATTTGACAAAAATTCAATCTGCAAAAGAAATCGTAGAGGAACTCGTTTCTGAAACGGAACGGCGCCTTGCGGCGGCTCCAGGGCTCATCTGAATTTCTTTCGAATATTTATAGAAAAGTATATAATAAAGATGACTTCTTAATTGATAGAAGTTATTCTGTATTTAAAATCTTTGCGGTAATTTTTATAAGTTTTATTTTCTGTCTTTCATGGAGGTTCCTCATGTACACACTTTCCAATCTTAATTTTATGGGGAAGAGTCCCAAAATTGATCCTGATGCTTTTGTTGCACCCCGCGTATTCCTGGCCGGCGATGTGCGTATAAGCAGATACGCCAGCCTTTGGCCCGGTGTTGTCGCAAGAGGTGATGTTAACTATATTTCCATAGGCGAATGTTCCAATGTACAGGATTTGGTATGCCTTCACGTCGCCGATGATTTCCCCTGCATCATCGGCGACTATGTTACCATCGGACACTGCGCCTGCGTACATGCCTGCACGATTGAAGACCATGTCCTCATTGGTATGAACGCCACTGTTCTGACGGGAGCAAAAGTAGGCAAAGGTTCAATCATCGCTGCCGGTGCCCTTGTCCTGGAAAATCAGGTCATTCCGCCAAACTCCCTCGTTGTCGGCGTCCCCGGCAAAGTAAAATCCACTATCAATGCACTTAAAAACATCCATGCCCAGGCTTTGAAATACAAAAGTGAATGGGCTATCGGCTACGGTGTAAAACCCGATATTGGAGGCGAGCTTTACCACGGAGAAAAAATCGTTTAATTAATCCATTGAAAAATCGGTAATGACACAAGTCTGCAACTGCATCATTACCGATTTTTTATTGCTTTATTTTTCCAGCTTATCTACATTTTCATGAAGTTCGGGATAAGTAAGAGTAGCAAACAGATCATGGAGCGTTTCATTTCTGCGAATCTGCTGCACGGTTCCATCTTCATGAACCATGATTTCCTGATGGCGCAGACGGCCATTATAATTGTACCCCATACTGTGTCCATGGGCACCGGTATCATGAATGATGATAAGATCCCCCATTTCAATTTCCGGCAGTTCTCTCTGAATGGCGAACTTATCGGAATTTTCGCAAAGGGAGCCAACCACGTCATAAATTTTGTTCTTAGGCAAATTTTCCTTGCCAAGAACACTTACATGATGATAAGCACCATATATACCGGGACGCATCAGATCAGCCATACATGCATCTACGCCGATGTAATCCCTGTAAATATTTTTGTAATGGATCGCTTTTGTTACAAGGTAACCGTAAGGTCCTGTAATCATTCGGCCGCACTCGAAACAAATACGCGTATTTTCAAATCTCCGCATTTTTTCTTCAAAAAGTTTTTTCGCACCTTCTCCAAGTCCCTCCAGATCTACAGGTTCCTGTTCAGGCCGATAGGGAATCCCGATCCCGCCGCCGAAATCGATAAAGCTCACCGTTACACCATGAGTATTACGTATTTCATTAGCCAAATCAAACATCATGCTGATCGTTCCCAAAAGTCCCGGAAGTTCCAGCTCTGCGGAAATAACCATAGTATGAATACCGATATATCCGATACCCTTATTCTTCGCCCATGCCACACATTTGAGAAGCTGCTCGCGGGTCATGCCGTACTTCGCTTCCTGGGGTGTACCGATAATTGCATTCCCCCTCGCCAGATCAGGCCCGGGATTATATCGGAAACAGATACGTTTCGGTACCAGGTGAAGCCGTTCCATATCATCCAAATTGGAAATATCATCCAGATTAATAATAGCCCCAAGCTCATGCGCTTTCAGAAACTCTTCATCCGGTGTGTCATTGGAAGAAAAAACAATTTCCTCTCCTGTGATTCCCACCGTTTCCGCCAAAATCAATTCTGCCATGGAACTGCAGTCTGCACCCACGCCAAGTTTTTTTAAGCTTTTCATAATCCACGGATTGGGTGTCGCCTTCACCGCGAAATATTCATGAAAATCCGAACTCCAGGAAAAGGCTTTCTGCAGGCGTTTTACATTATCCGATATCCCTTTTTCATCGTAGAGGTGAAACGGCGTACCGTAAACGGCAGCAATCTCCCTGACCAGCTCTTCGCTGAAGGGCAGCTTCTTTTCACTCATTCAGAGAACCCCTTTCCTTTTGTAGGAAGAAATATCAATTTCAATGACTGAAATCTTCCAAACAAATTTATCCCCTATAAAGTATGTCTATTATAGCATAGCCATATTTTATATTCTATTGTAATGCCAAGCGTTATAAATAGAATTCTTTAATCTTATAGGTTTTCTGCAAATGAAAAGAACCCCTGCCACACAGAGGCTCTTCATTTTTACTCAAAAAACTTATTTTTCCGCTTTACCGAACCATTTTTCAAAAATCTTGTCATATTCACCGTTTGCTTTTAATTCCTTCAGCGCTTTATTCACTGCCGCCTGCAATTCTTTATTTTCTTTCTTCATAGCAAAAACAAATCCTACATCTGTCTTTGGCGTACCGACGATCTTCAAGTCTTCAGAACCGCCTTGCTTCATATAGAACATAGCCACCGGCTGATCAACAACAAAAGCATCTAATGTCTTCGCACGGAGTTCCATAAATGCCTGGGCGTTGGAGTCAAGCTGTTTCACTTCGCCTTTTGCTTCCTGAATCATCTTGACCGGTTCCGTCCCTACCTGGGCCCCCACCTTCTTGCCTTCCAGATCCGCCCAGTCTTTCAGACTGTTATTATCTTTGTTAACAATGATAACAAAACCATTTTTATCAAAGTATACATCAGAAAAAGCGACCTGTTTTTCACGTTCCGGGTTTGCTGAAAGTCCGGATGCGATCATGTCAATCTGTCCGCTCTGGACCGCGGGGATCAGAGCATCAAACCCCATACTCTTAAACTCCATCTTGCTGCCCATCTGCTTAATGACGGCTTCTGCCAGATCCAGGTCAAATCCCACGTACTTGTCATCTTTTGTAAATTCAAAAGGCGGAAAAGTGGTTTCAGCCCCTACACGAACGATAGACGGCACGCCTGATTTCGCAGCATCACCACTTTTTGCCTTATCTCCATTTCCACCGCAGCCCGATACTGCCAATACAGCTGCCAGTGCTCCTACCGCCAGCCATGCTTTCATCTTTTTATTGAACATACTCCCATCTCCATATCTCAAATAAAATAATCGATGTGCATATTCTATCAATATTCTGCATATATGTCAATAAATATTCATAAAGACCTCTCCGTCTTCTCCCATTTCCGTCCTCTGTAAATGAGATAATTATGCATTCTGTCGATTTGACCACATTTTTCTGCCATGCTATAGTTTAAAATAAAAGCTTTCCAAACATAATACACGTTAAACCACATTAAAAGGAACTATTATGGAATTACTCATCTCCTTTCTTTCCGATTGGGGTTATATCGCACTTTTTATCTGTATGGCTTTGGAAAACATGAATATCCCCATTCCCAGTGAAATTATCCTCGGGTTTGCCGGATTTCTTGTTTCACAGCAGATCTTTTCTTTTTGGCCCACCATTATCATCGGTACAGCCGCCGGTATCGCAGGCTCTCTTTTATCTTACTACATGGGGCTCAAAGGCGGACGGGAATTCATGCTCCGTCACACAGCTAAAGGCGGTCTTGGTGCGAAGAAACTGATTGCTGCAAAAAACTGGTTTGAAACATATGGGGGCATCGCTGTTTTTACAGGCCGCCTTCTTCCGGGGATCCGCACTTTTATCTCCCTTCCCGCAGGCATCGCACATTATCCTCTCCCCCAGTTTATTGCTTACACGATTATCGGCACAATCCCATGGACGATATTCCTTGTATATACAGGAGAAATACTCGGAGAAAACTGGATGCTTCTTCTTGAATACAAAATAGAAATTGCCCTTATTTCTTTCCTTACAGCCGGCAGTATCGCCGTTGCTTTTTACTTTTGGCAGAAATCAAAAAAACATGAAAAATAAAAATGCTTTTCTTATATTTGTATTTGCTCTCCTTTTGTATGGATTATTTTCGAACATTATTCCGCTCGTAGATCCTGACGAACCTGTCTACGGTGAAACGGCAAAAGAAATGCTTCTCACAGGCGACTGGCTTTCCCCCCGTATTTACGGGGAGTACTGGTATGATAAGCCGCCGCTTTTTTACTGGCTTGATGCGTTTTCCTTTTCTATTTTCGGCGTTTCTACTTTTGCCGCCAGATTTCCCTCGGCCATAATCGGTGCCTGTACTGCTTCTTATCTGTATCTTTTTACAAGAAAACTGATTGGAGAAAAACCGGCTCTTACAGGTGCTTTCATATGTGCCACTTCTCTGGAAATTATTGTTCTTGCCAGAAGTGCCGTTACTGATACTACTCTTGTTTTCGCACTGACAGTCGCTCTTATATCCTTTCTTCGCAAAGAATACATTCCTGCGTACATGGCATGCGGCTTTGCTTTTCTGACAAAGGGTCCCATCGGATTTGGATTCCCCGCACTCATCGTTGCTCTTTGGATGATGATTACCAAAAGCTTTACATTAAAAAACATTATGGCCCTGAAATGGTACTGGGGCATTCCCCTGGCCTGCCTCATTAGTTTTCCCTGGTTTATATACATGACCATGCACCACGGTCCCGTTTTCATGGATACCTTCTTCGGCTATCATAACCTGGCCCGCTTTTCCAGTCCTGAGCATGTGGGGAAAAACCATCTGTGGCTGTTTTTTATCGTTTTAGCAGCAGGATTTTATCCATGGACCGGCTCTATCCCCGGTATATTCCGCCATTTCCCGGAATGGAGGAAAGATCGTACCCTTCTTTTCTTTTATGTATGGACTGTCTTCATATTTATTTTCTTTTCCTTTTCCTCTACGCAGCTCTTTTCCTATATTCTTCCCATGTTCCCTCCGCTCTCTCTTTTAGCAGGAAAATACATGGTGAATCTGGAGGAAACCGGACATATTTCGAAACTATTCCTTTATACCCATCTATTCTTTTCTCTTATCACCGCAGGGGCCATTGCCTGTGCTCCGATTGCTCCTGATGCAGGCAAATGGAGCCAATGGTGCGTTTCTGCCGCTATGCTGGCGGCGGGACTGATTGCTGCTTACTTTTTCAAAAAGGGACGATTTAAAGATTTTCTTATTTGCCAGGGGTTCATTGTTTCATGCTTCGTCTTCTCCGTATGGTTCACCTTCGGCGGGACTGTCACACGGCTCTTCACGTCAGAAAGTATCGCCCTGGAACTGAAAAAAAACTGTCCGGGAAATGAATCTGTATATATTGACGCATTCTATCGTCCTTCTGTGGCATTTTACGGAGATATTTACGGCAAGATCCTTCCTAAATTTGATGAAGAAAACTTTGAAGAAGCAATAAAAAACCGGGAAAAAGGAATTATTCTTCCGACAGACAGTATAGACAGAGATATAGAAAAAGGCGCTTACATCCTTGTACAGGAAAAAGTATACAACCGATGGTCCAAAACGCAGAAAGCAGGACTGCAACTGATTTGGAAAAAAGATACGGCGCTGTTTTTACGAAAAGAATCTTAAAAAACATAAGAGGACTGCCATGAGCACAAAGAAACAAAAGCGGGAAAGGCTTCAAAAAGCACGGGAAGAAACTGCAAAAAGAGAATTTAAATACACTACCGCACAGACATTAATCGGTATCTTTGCACTGGCCCTCATGTTTTTTGCCTGGGGTTCCCATCTTCTTCCAGTCACCGATCCGGTAGAATCCAACTATGCGCTTACCGCCAAGGAAATGGTATTGTCAGGGAACTGGCTGTCGCCGCAAATCTACGGCCATTTTTGGTTTGATAAACCTGCCATGGTGTACTGGCTCATGTCCATCTCATACAGCTTTTTCGGCTTTACCGATTTTGCCTCACGTCTCCCTGCTGCCTTCTGCGGGGCTGCAACGATCACACTTCTTGTCTGGTATATCCGCCGGATTACGAAAAATAACGTAGTTGCCGTCTGGTCGGGCATCATGCTTGCCACTTCTCTGGAATTTTGGATTATTTCTCACGCCATCATTACTGACAGTATGCTGATGCTTTTCACTGTGCCTACACTTCTTTCCGCCTATATCGGCCTCATGGAAAACAACAGGCGCCACATGGTCATCGCCTACTTTTCTTCGGGTCTGGCATGCCTTTCCAAAGGTCCTGTCGGTCTTGTCCTTCCGGGAATGCTTCTGCTGATTTGGTGTGGCTTGATGCGGAATAAAAAACTATTCCTCCGTCTCTTTCCCTGGCAGGGAATCCTTATCTTCTTCATCACTGCCCTCCCTTGGTACGCCTGCATGTACGCCATACATGGCGATCCATTCATCCGCGAATTTCTCGGTCTTCACAATATTGTCCGTGCCACATCATCCGAACATCCGGGAGATAATCACTTCTACTACTATTTTCTTCTTCTCCCTTTCTCTCTTCTCCCCTGGACAGGACTTTTTTTCTATGAAATAAAGAAACAGTGGAAAGAAAAAACATCATTTTATCTTTTTCTTATGGTATGGTGTTTCGGTACGCTCCTTTTTTATACCCTTATGGCGACAAAGTATGTGACCTACACCTATATCGCTCTCGTACCGGCAGCCGTTCTTGCCGCCCATGCCGCACCGGATGTGACAAGCGGAAAGAAAATCCCGGGACTGCTTGCGATAATTCCGTTCCTCCTTTTGCTTGCTGCGCTGCTCGCAGGTACATTCTTTTTCCCGGATTCCCAATGGTGGCCGCTCTACATTGTAACCGCCTATTCTATATGGGCCCTCCTCTTCCGTTGGCATAAAAATTCACATAGACGGCTTACCGTCATTTCCACCGTCACCATTTCCGCACTCCTTGTTACCGTCAGCGCGGGACTTCCCGCTTACATGCATACACGGTCAGGATACATTATGTCAGACTACCTGCATAAACTTCCGGGACAGCACTATTTCTTTCAATCCTACTCAGCTTCTTTCTCTTACTACACGGGAGAAACCGCGACACGCCTCATTCCCATTCTTCCGAGTGAAGATGTACAAAATATTCGCGATGCCCGATGGAAAGAAAAATATGCCATGCCCTCCATCACAGAAGAAGAATTCCTCAAATTAAAAAAAGAAGAACCGGTCTACCTTTATGTATCAAAAGGAAACCTGTCCCGTATGGAAAAATGGTCTTTAAATAACCGGTTTACCGTTGAGAAAGAATTTATTGACGGTACCATTTTCAAATTGGAAAAATAAATGATAAACGAATCCATAAAGAATTTTATCGAATCTCTCGCAAAATATCATGCGGAAAATGTCTTCAACCCGTGGGCGGATACAAATCCTGACTATGAGATAGAAAACGCTGTCATTCTCCGCCGCCGGCAATTGGAAACCTACCTGAGCCGCCGCCTTTCAACCGCTAAACTTCTCCTTATAGCAGAAGCCTGCGGATACCAGGGCGGCCACTTTACCGGTATTGCCATGACCTGCGAGCGGATGATCCTCGGCTATCACAAAACGGTAACCCCCATGATGATCCTTGGAAAAGAAGGAACACGGACAAGCAGAAAGGACAGCCTCTTCATAAAAAAAGAAATACAAAGAGAAAAAGGCTTCAACGAACCCACGGATACCGTTGCCTGGTCGGCATGCCTTGAAGCGGGACTTGGGCCTGATGAATTTATTCTTTGGAATATATTTCCTTTTCACCCTTATAAAAAAGGCTGTTTTCTTTCCAACCGCACCCCCACCGATGAAGAGCTGTCCGTCGGTCTGGATTATACCCGGCAGCTTTTGGAAATAACAGGAACCCTGCCCATCTTCGCAGTAGGGAAGAAAAGTGAAATCACTTTATCAGCCGCAGGTGTTTCCGTCATCGGTCTCCGCCACCCGGCTAACGGCGGCGCTAATATTTTCAGAAAAAGCTTAAAAGATAATCTCCCCTGCAGCTAAAAAAAGACTTCGGCCTAAACTGTATTTCTCATACAATCCGTCGAAGTCTCTTCCTTTATACTTTCCCTTTCAGGATATACCGCTTTGTTGCATAATTCCATATCATGACGATACCACTGGCAATAACCTTGGCAAACATATACCAAAGACCTGCGATCTCCACAAAGAACCACATGGTCATCTGGTTGATTCCCAAGCCTGCCGCAGATGTGGCAAAAAAAAGAAACATTTCCATTTTCGTCCGTTTTCCCGTGTGAAAAACCACCGTCACACAAAGTAAATAATTCACCAGCAGCGAAATAAGGAATGCAATCGCTGAAGAGGTAAGATAAGGAATCCCCGCAAACTCAGTAAGCATGTACAAAAGCACATATTCCAAAAGGAAGCATCCGCCGCCGACGATAAGGAAACGAAGTATTTCATGAAATCGTTCCGCCGGCGGCAGTTTCTTCATAAGCCAATCTGCCAAAATAATCTCCTTTGCCATAAATATGTCCTTATTTTACTATATCTTGTCTGTGCTGCAAAACCCCACCAGAAAACCGTCTGCCATTTTACTCTGTTTTGGCAGACGGTTTTTCATTGCCGCTTGGCCATCCTTATACGATAAGCTGCATTTGCGTTTTATGTCATTTTTCTATGATGCTTAAAAACATTGCTTTCATTCCGGTAAAAGTAATACAAAAGAGGATCTCAAGATATCACACAATGATTTCATGAAATTCCTCCTTTAGTAAACATGCTTTTATAATTCTGTCGCTTTCCGCAAAGCCATCAGATTTTCTGCCGATGCTTTCGGATTGACCACGCACCCCGGCGCCAGTATGAGACCTTTCCCGTCAACCTGGGAAATAGCATCTTTCACATGTTCTGCAATTTCTGCGGGTGTGCCGTCGAGGATAATATCATCATATTGGAGCACGCCATTGACAAAGTAAGGAGCTGACCGGATACCTGCCATGAGACACTTATCCGTGAGCCTCCGCGCTTCTTTCAGTGACGGCCAGGTATGACGGTCATGCCAGTTCAGACAATTTACCGGATAATCCTTTAATTTTTCAAAATACACATCTTCTCCATGCATATGAATAGGATTGAACCATGTTTTCTTCGCATAGCTGTTAATGACAGCCAAATCATAAAATACACCGAATTCATTAAATTCTTCTTCCGTCATCATTGTCTTTACGGCATTTTGCGTAGCAAAAAAGAATCCGTCCACACCGGCATCGATATTGTACCCGACAAAATCCAGCGTCGTCGCTGTAATAGCGGCCAATGCATGGTGAACCGAACGCGGATATTCTTTCATATCGGTAAGCAGCCTGTCCCCCGCCAATTTCTTCAAGGTCGAAAAAGGACTGAAAATCGTCTGGATAATCGGCGTTCCTTCCATGCGGCGCTTTGCCAGTTCACGGGCAAATTCCACCTGCTTTCCGTACGTTCCCTGAAGTGCTGAGATCGCGCGGATTGAATCATATCCCGCAGGGCTGTCGATAGCAAACTTTTGGACAATCGGTTCTTTGTAAGGATCACAGTAGATCTTTACCTGATTGCCAAAATCCTGGGTAGAGTACAGCCCGAAAGGCATCATCTTAATATAATCAAAATCATATTTTTCCGTCAGTTCCACTTCCGCTTCCGCCAGAGAAATAGGATCCTGGTCATGTTCGGACAAATGCATCCACGCCGCTACGGGCACACGATCTGTTTCCCTGCCGGCAATCGCTGCACGGATACGCTCTTCTCTTGTCATACTTTCCCTCCCAAATGAAACCGTATATTCTCTATGTTCTGATTATAGCACTCCTTTTTCAAAAGAAAAATCAGTTTTCTTTACTGTTAAAATTCCATCTCTCTAAACCATAAAAAAAGAACTGCCGCCATACCACTTACTGCCTGCAGTTCCTTCATATTCAATTAGTCTGCGCTGAACGGAAGCAATGCGATAGCTCTTGCCCTCTTGATTGCGAGATTGATTTTGCGCTGATGTTTCGCGCATATTCCGGTCACGCGGCGGGGCAAAATCTTGCCTCGTTCCGAAATGAACCGGCGGAGCATTGCAATATCCTTGTAATCAACATTTTCGATATGATCAACACAGCCCTGACAGATCTTTCTTCTCGGTCTTCTTACTCTATCTTTCTTAATCATATTTCCTCCAAAACTGGAAAATCAGAATGGAATATCCTCATCATCGTGGGAATCACCAAACTGGTTAAAATTACCTTTAGGCTGACTATCGCTTTCGCTGCCCGCAAATCCCTGATCCTGCGGTGCTGCGGAAACACGGGAACTCATTCCAATGGGAAGAGCGATCATATTGGCTACCACTTCGGTAACATACCGTCTCTGTCCATCAGGAGTGTCATAAGATCTGGTGGAATAACGCCCTTCGACAAAAACACGGGTTCCCTTTTTGAGCTGGTTACCCACTGCTTCTGCCAGATTGCCCCAGGCAACAACATTGATCCAATCAGTTAATTCTCTCTGTTCACCCTGAGGTGTCGTATAATTACGATTTACAGCAATAGAAAAAGATGCCACGGCACGGCCGGTTTTAGTCGCGCGAATCTGCGGATCCCTCGCCAGATTACCCATTACCTGAACTGAATTCATAGTCTTTACCTCGATCCCTTAGTCATCTTGCTTAACAATAATATGACGAATAATTTCTTCATGGATCTTAATGATACGGTCAAGTTCCGCAATCTGTGACGGGTCAGCTTCAAAGTCAATGACTACATAATAGCCTTCATTCTGATGCTTGACTTCGTACGCCAGATGACGTTTGCCCCATTCATCAACCTTGGTTACTGTACCGCCGATACGAACGATCGTATCCTGCACCAGCTTCACTGCAGCCTGAATCACTTCTTCATTTGCAATGTCCACGATGAACATAACTTCATACTTTTTCACGAAATCGCCTCCTTTTCGGACCTATGTCCCATGCTCCCCATGGGCCAGGAAGTTGCTTGTGTAAAACAAGCTTCTATATTATACAAGGCTTCCCTTTAAATTGCAAATTCTCTCTGTAAGATACCTGCCATATTACCTTCTGTATCCTAATCCCTTTTATAGATTTATTCAGAATTTAATATCATTCCTTCTTTACGCCTTTTTATTACTCGTGCTATAATATACTTGCTTATCAATAAATAGCATTTACATTTTTATTTAAAGAGTATACTTATTCTTCATCATTTTTACTTATAAGGAGCAAATAATGATTACAGAACGAGAAATTTTTTTGACAGATCCTGAAGAAAAAGCAAGAGTTGTAGAATTCCTGAAAGAATTTGATCTGACTTTCACAGGAAACATTGATTATACCATGGGACTTTTCGATGATGGGAAACTTATCGGCACAGGCTCTCTCGGCGGCCGTGTCATGAGAGATATCGCCATCAGTAAAGATTACCAGAAAAAGGGGCTTACCCATCGTATCATCCGTAACCTCCAGGGCGAATCCAACCGCCGCGGAATTACAGGAAACCAAATCTTCACCAAGCCAAAGAACGTCCCCGTTTTTGCCCATATGGGTTTCAAAGAAGTGGCTGTAGCCGAACCTTATGCGGGTCTCCTGGAGCGCGGACAGGACACATTGGAAGACTACCTGAACCGTGTCCGTTCCATCCTCGGTACCGGTGAGGGTAAGAACCGCGGCGCTATCGTTATGAACTGCAATCCTTTCACCTTAGGGCATCGTTCTCTGGTAGAATATGCTGTTAATAACTGCGATGAGGTCATCATTTTCGCCGTGCAGGAAGACCGTTCCATATTCCCATTCTCTGACCGCTTTTCACTCATTAAGCAGGGTGTCAAAGATATGAAAGGTGTTTCCGTCATCAGCGGGGGCGACTACATTATCTCCAACGCCACTTTCCCGACATACTTCATTAAGGGCACTGATGAGCTGGCGGCGCAGACGAAGCTGGATGCCACCGTATTTGCTACGCGTATCGCACCCGCTCTGAATATCACTGTTCGTTTTGTAGGCGAGGAACCGACTGATAAAACTACACTTGCTTACAACCGGGCCATGCGCGAAGTTTTTGCCAACAACGGTATTGAACTGAAAGTCATCCCAAGAGAACAAAAGGGCCACCAGGTCGTCAGCGCTTCCACCGTACGGAAAGCCCTTTCCGAAGATGACTGGGAGACAGTTTACCGTATGGTTCCGAAATCTACCCTCGTTTATCTGAAGAGCCCGGAAGGACAGGCCGTCATCCGCAAAATTAAGATGGCAGAAGCGTTTAAACAAATGGAAGCAGAAGAAAAGGCAAAAGCCGCTGAAGCAAAAACAGAAAAGTAACTGTATCCCGTAAATCCCGCCCCCTCACGTTGCGGGATTTTTCTTTTCCATTTTATCCTGTTAAGGTCTATAATAATCTAAAAATGCCAGTCATTATAAAAGAGGATCTGCTTATGCTTTGGGATTTATTTCTCACTTTTTTTAAAATGGGCGCCGTCACTTTTGGCGGAGGATATGCCATGCTTCCTATCCTGCAGCGGGAAGTAGCGGAAAATAAAAAATGGAGTACCGAAGAAGAGCTGATGGACTATTTTGCCATCGGCCAGTGCACGCCCGGCATGATTGCTGTCAATGTAGCCACCTTTGTAGGATATAAACAAAAAGGTTTTTCAGGCGGCCTGGCTGCCACCTTAGGTGTCATTACTCCTTCCATGCTTATCATTACTGCTATTGCCATATTTCTTTCCAGCTTTGCAGCAAATCCGTTTGTTATCCATGCTTTCGCCGGCATCCGTATCTGCGTATGCGTCTTGATTTTTGACACTGTCATCAAATTAGGCAGGAAATCCATTACTGATAAAAGAACAGCATTCATTTTTCTTTCCATTCTTCTGATCTCCCTTTTCTCCTCTCTCTCGCCGGTATTCTCTGTCATTTTCGCGGGAACAGCAGGGTACATTTTCATGCCTGATGCAGGGAAGAAAGGCAAGGTGGCGCAATGATCTGGTTCCAGATCTTCTGGGAATTCTTTAAGGCGGGACTTTTTGCCGCAGGCGGAGGACTGGCAACACTCCCTTTCCTCTATGCCATCTCCGAATCTACCGGTTGGTTTTCCACAGCGGATATCGCCAATATGATCGCCATCTCCGAATCTACTCCCGGGCCGCTGGGCGTCAACATGGCGACTTACGCAGGTTATCAGACCCTCGGTATTGCCGGCGGCATCTGGGCAACGCTGTCTCTTACCTCACCGGCGCTCTTCGTTATTACAGCGGTTTCAAAAGCACTGGATAAATTTAAGAATGCCCTGCTTGTGGAAAAAATTTTCTACGGACTCCGCCCCTGTTCCATCGCTTTAATTACAGCAGCCGGGCTGGGCGTGGCAAAAATATCTCTCCTTAACATAAAAAATGATATCCCGGCACCAAATATCCTATCTTTCTTTAACTGGAAATGCATTCTTCTTGCTGTCATTATGTGGTATGCGCTTTGGCGGTTTAAAAAGCATCCTGTTATTTACATTGCCGTTTCTGCCGCCATCGGTATCTTCTTTGAACTGTAATTTGAACTCCAGTATTCCGCCTGATCGGATTTCGCATCAAAAAACACGGATCCATATAGGATACCGTGTTTTTAAATACTCACTTTCCACCAATAATCATTCATTCCAGTACAGGAAGCGTCGAACCGCCAACAGGAACGACATACGCTGCCGCCTTTTCCCCCATTTGGGCAAATGCCGCATCTACCGCCTGCTGGAGATTATGGAAAGGAACCATGTTTGCCTTCTCCACCAGTTTATCTTCCATATCAGTCACCAGATAAATATCACAATTTTTCTGCACCATGGCAAGAGCTGCCGATTTGTGCCCGCCCAATTCAAAATGCTTTTGTATTTCTTCAATCCGTTCACCGGGCGTGCTGTATGTATTAATCCACTTGCCAAATACATCACTGCCGTATCCTTCACGGCAGGGGGCCGCCACAATCATAATGCCGCCCTTTCTCACAATATGTTTCACGTTATCGATAGATTTCTGCGCCTGGTACAAATTGATGTCTTTCGGATAGCCACCGGTAGAAACAATAACAATATCTGCCGCTTTTTTCACTTTTTTCTTGTATATTTTATCAAGAAAGGCACAGGCCTTACGATGGGCCTCCACAGGATGTCCCGCTGCGGCAAAGGCAATCCGCTTATGATCATCAAGCGCTACGTTTAAAATAAAATCAACAGAAATAAAATCAGCTGTTTCTTCAATATCATCACGAACCGGATTATCTTTCAAATTCCCTGCAAATGCCCCGGGGTGAATCATATTTTTATGGTTGGCCTGGATGGCAGCACGAGAGGAAACTCCCGGCATAATTGCTTTCATGCCGCCGCTGTACCCTGCAAAATAATGGTATTCCACATTTCCCACCAAAATGCGTCGGTCCGCTTCCGCCACCGTACGGAATATATCTACCGGCGTACCATTCCTGCAAAAGCCCAGGTGCACACAATCTTCAGGATCACTGTCAACGCATTTCACACGACTGTACACTTCTTCTCCTACAAGAGATTTCTGTTCTTCTTCAGTTTGCTTACGATGGCTGCCAAGACCGAAGACAATCGTCACATCCTCATCTTTCACCCCTGCCTTTCCCAATTCATCCAAGAGGCGGGGAATGATAATCTTTGACGGTACGGGGCGGGTAATATCACTGGTAACAATTACAATCTTCTCTCCGGATCTGACAATTTCAGACAATCTGGGGGTTCCAAAAGGAACAGAAAGGGCACGGGCTACTTCTTCCGCCTCTGATACCGCAGCAGGTGCCGTATTGGGAAGGATATTCCCCAATACATTTTGATCCGGTATGTGAAAAGACACCAGATCCTTATAATATTTAATTTTGAACTCCATAAGATTCTCCTTCCCCTGGAAAACATGCGTTTTTATTATATATTCCTAATTTCAAAATTTACGTAACGACATCATAAGGCCAATCCTTGATACCACCCATATCAAATACCTTTTTATATCCCAATTTAATCAGTTTTTCAGATGCCTGTCTGCTTCTTACACCGCTTCTGCAGTACACAAGAATTACGGCATTCTTATCCGGAAGAAGTGCCGGCGGTTCGTTGCCAATGGTTTCATTAGTCAAAAGAACTGCTTCGGAAATATGCCCCGTTTTGTATTCCTCTTCACGACGTACATCAACAACAGTCACACCGCCCTTATCCATCATATTTTTTGCTTCCGCCGCCGGAATCTTCTGATATCCCGCCATACTTTCTCCTCCACAGCCGATAACCCCCAAAAAGAGGAATACACAGATACTGCCTGCCGCTAAAAGTCTTTTCATCATAACCCTCCAGAAGAAAAACAGGTAGTCGTTACCGTTTAAAAAAAGTTCCCAGAAGTCCTCGGACAAGGCTTGCTCCAAGATTTCCGCCCACACTCCTGCCCAGACTTCCACCTACGCTGCCGCCGATCGATCTTCCCGCCGCACGGCCGATTGTCCCCAGTACGGAATTCCCCACGGATTTTATGGCCCGGTTCTTTGCCGCCGATTCTTTTTCCGCTTCACGAGCCGCTTTCTCATCTGCCTTCGCCTGTTCTTTTGACAGGCGCGCATCTTCTTTTACCTGCGCCGCTTCTGCCGCTGCCTGTTCCTCTCTTGCCTGTTCCTCCTGCCCTAAACGCATCAGGATCTCATAAGCCGATTCCGGATCATACCCTTCCGCATATTTACTGTAAAAAAGACTTGACTTAACGGACTGCTCCCGCTGCCCGTCCCCAATACTGCCCATACTGCACTGTGGCGGAAGAACAGATACCTTCTGCGCCATGCCCGGGACACCGTCTTCCCCAAGGAAAGAAACAACCGCCTTTCCCGTTCCGAGAGAAGTAAGCGTTTCTTCCGTATCAAATGCAGGATTCGCGCGGAAAGACATAGCCGCCGCTTTGACTGCTTTCTGGTCAGACGGCGTATATGCGTGAAGACCGTGCTGCACTTTATTCCCCAACTGCGCTAAAACACCGTCGGGAATATCTTTCGGATTTTGTGTACAGAAATATACCCCCACTCCTTTGGACCGAATCAGCTTAACCACCTGTTCAATTTTATCCAAAAGCTGTTTGGGCGCTCCATTAAACAGGAGATGGGCCTCATCGAAGAAGAAAACCATCTTGGGTTTAGGCAGATCACCCACCTCGGGAAGTGTTTCAAAGAGTTCGGACAGCATCCAGAGGAGAAAGGCGGAATACATCTTGCCATTATTGATCAGACTTTCACTGTCAAGAATATTGATCATCCCCTTGCCGCCGTCACCTAATGTCAGCCAGTCGGAAATACGGAGAGCCGGTTCACCGAAGAACACATCGCCGCCGGCTGCTTCAAGAGCCACTACCGCACGGACGATCGTGCTGATAGAGGCCGGACTCATTTTCCCGTATTCTCCTTCAAAAAGCCCACGGTGATCACTCACATAATTTAGGACGGACTTCAAATCTTTCGTGTCAATAAGGAACCACTTACGATCATCGGCAATCTTAAATATTATCGTGAGGATATCACTTTGGAGATCATTCAAATCAAGGATACGGGCAAGAAGCATCGGTCCCATTTCAGAAATGGTGGTACGGAGCTGGATTCCTTTTACACCGTAAATATCCCATAAAGTAACAGGATATCCTTTGTAGGCGAATCCCGCATCCGTCAGATTGAACTTCTCGATGCGTTTCTGCATATCTTCGCTGTCTGTCCCGGGATTCATCATTCCTGCGATATCACCTTTGACATCCGCCATAAATACAGGGATACCCATATCGCTGAATGTTTCCGCCATGACTTTGAGCGTAACCGTCTTGCCTGTGCCTGTTGCACCGGCAACAAGACCGTGACGGTTCACCATCTTCGGAATGATGCTGATCCGTTCCCCCTGATCATTATTCCCTATCCAAACTTTTCCATCGATATACATAATTCCCTCCTGCATAATACATAACCTTTCTTTGCCTTAAGAATATCAAAAAAATCATGAGACCACAATAAACATAAGGCTCTTCCTTTTTTCTTACTCTCGCTGCCTTTTCTTCTTTTTGATATACTGAATTTAATTGATCAGAAGGAGTATCACATGACTTATAAATATATTCTTTTCGACTTAGACGGCACTATTTCTGCTTCCGGTCCAGGCATCATAAAAGCCATGCAGTACGGGCTTACAGCAGCAGGCATTAATGAAACAGATCCTGCTGCACTTAAATCATTCATCGGTCCGCCGCTGAATGTGCAAATACAAAAAATCTATGGCCTGTCAGAAAAAGATACACTGGCGGTCATTATGAAGTTCCGCGAGCAGTATGATAATAAAGGCATCTTTGATTCCGCCCCCTACGAAGGTATCAATGAACTCTTATCCGCCTTGAAGCAAAGAAACATGATCACCGCCGTCGCTTCCAGCAAACCGTGGCCGCTGGTGCATAAAATACTGAAAGACTTTTCCTTTACCTCTTACTTTGATGTGATTGTCGGCAGCAATCCTTCCGACGAAATGAAAAACAAGGCAGATTTCGACCAAAAAACACGTATTATCAAAAAGACTTTCATCAAACTGAAGGAAATCGGAATGACACCCGCCCTCGATGAAAAATTCCTTTCCTCCACGATTATGATCGGTGACAAAAACTATGACATCTTTGGCGCAAAAGCAAATAAAATCACATCTGCCGGGGCAGCATGGGGTTACGGCAGCCTGGATGAACTCGCCGATGCCGGGGCGGATTTTATTTTTAAAACGCCTCATGACTTGCAGGACTTTCTGCTCACATGAAAAATCGGAAGGCATATTCTCCAAAGAGGAAAATATGCCTTCCGATTTTTTGCCTTAAAGAAATCACTGTATCCTGGAGCAGCGCTATGGCACATAAGCCCGCGCAGCATGGCCTATGAGCTTGCGCTGGATACCCGTAAGCACATGACCGCGTATTTCCACAATTTTTTCCTGTGGTACAAAAAGATTATTTCCGATTTCCCTGCAGTATTGCCATATAATTTTTATACCCGTCAAAACTTCTGCCTTTACTCTATAAACTCCATTGTCATAAGCCGGTTCCAAAGACAGCCTTCCGCGAAGGGATACAGCTGCCGTATTTTCCATAAACCCGCTTTCCAAAGTAAAAAGACGGATAGCCATAAATACCGCCGATGCCGCCACACCCACATCAAGACCAATCCAGTAAGAAACGGCAGCCATGTCCAGCTGATGATCAAGGAACAGGGCTACAGGGAAACAAGCTCCCCAGTAAGCCGCCAAAAGAAGGATAAAAGGCACTTTAGCATCTTTATATCCGCGAAGAATCCCCTGCACCGGCGCAGAGATAGAATCAAAGAACTGGAACCCTGAAGCAAAAATCAGGAATTGCGATGCGATAGCAATAACTGCGGCATCATCAGTATAGACCAGTCCGATCTGCTCCCGGAAAATCGCCGTCAAAAGGACTTCCGCTGCAGAAAATCCCACGGACATAAGAATTCCTGCTTTGGCGTACCGCCTTGCAAGAGCATGATCTTTCGCGCCTGCGGCACGAGCCACTAAAATGGTGAGCGCCATGGAACAGGACAGTGGTACCATGTATGCCATATTCGCAAAATTATCGGCGACCTGATATGCTGCAAGTGTTTCCGTGCCAAACCGCGCCATGAAAATAATAATCGCCCCAAAAAGTCCCATTTCCATGAAAACGGATAGTCCGCTCGGAATCCCCACACTCATATATTCTTTCCAGTCACAAAAACGGCTCTTGCCGGAAGCGAATATTTCCTTTCCCATAAATCTTTCGTCACTATGAATCACATAAAGGAACATCAGCAGTACGAAAAAGTACGTAATTGCCGCCGAAACGCCTGCACCGATACCGCCAAGGCGAGGCAGCCCGCCATGACCATAAATCAGAAAATAATTCAAAACAGCATTGATAGGAAGCGCGGAAAGAAAAAGTTTCATAGAGGTAGCCGTGCTTCCTGCCACATCCGTCAAAGAGCGAAGCGGAATAATAAGAGAAATAAATACCACTGCCACTACCATGGCAAAAATATAATTCTTTGCAATATATTCCACTTCAGCCGTGAGTCCCATGCTGCTGACAACCTCATCAGCAAAAAAGAAATATCCTGCAAAAAACAGCATGCTCAGTGCAAGTGCTATGTATATGCCTGTACGCACCACGAAAGGAATGGATGATTTTTCATTCTTCCCAATTAATTGGGCAATTATAGGCGTCCCTGCCATCAGAAGCCCGATAGCCGCACCTTCAAAAGGAAAGAAGATCCCTGTCCCTACTGAAACCCCGGCCAAATCATCTGCTCCCGCATGGCCTGCCATTGTCGTATTTATAAAATTGATTCCCATGGTGGAAAGCTGCGCTACTAAAATAGGAAATGTGACTGAAAGCAGCTTTTTCATATCACTATATAATCCGGTTTTCATTTTTCTCTCCTTAAATCACCATCAAAAAAGACGCCGAGCGTCTGATTTTGGATTCCTGAAACTGGTGGAACCCTCCATATTGATTTCCTGTACTTCTCTTTTAATACAGGCTTCCTGTCCTATATGTCGGACAAGCATGGTCAATCAAGAAGATTTTCTTTGAAAATTGACTGCCAATACACCAAAGTGCATCTTTTGCAAGATCAGCCAACCTTTCTGCTTTTAAATAACAAACAGGTCAGCACTGACCCGGCTATGATCAATATATTTCCGCAGTGAAATGATTTCACGCAGACGCTTTTGTAGATATGTCCCTGTAAAGAGCCATATCTTTCTGTCATTCAAAACGACAGCCCGTGTATGTATTTTTACCGTGCCCAACGGTTTTTGGGCTTTCAGCCCCCATCCCCCTGCGCCGATGAACCCTTTGAAGAAAGAAGAGAATCTGGCCACAATTCGTTTGAAATTGAAATTTTCACGAAAAGGCACAAGCAGATTTGCTCCTTCTACAAAGAAAAGCGCCATTAGGCAAAGTTCATACATCATATCTCCCAATTCCATATCCACAGAGGATGCCATACTCTCATCTCCTTCCCCGATAAAGATAAATTTTTGCAAATATTATTAAAGGTATATTCAATACCCATTTATAGTATATAACTATAACACTTAAAAATCAAGTTTTTACAAGTTATAGGCGATTCTTTACTCGATGAGTCCGCATTTCTGTTAAATGGAAATATCCCTCAGAAATTCTTGTTTCCTAACCATTTCCACTTTATCCCCGCTTCCGGGTAACCCATTTTCCGCATCCCCACTTTATGATATACTGTTTTTGATATATATTTCATGATTCAATTGTTATACTTTATATCGCTGCATATATTGCACTGATAAAAACCGGAGAAAATATGAAACTGAATTTCACCTCACTGCTCTATTTTCAAAGAACTGCAGAAATGCAACATCTCACAAACGCCGCCGAAAGCCTTCATGTCGCCCAGCCGGCCCTCTCCAGAATGATCAGCGGCATAGAGAAAGAACTGGGTGTCGCACTGTTTGAACGGAAAGGAAGGAATATTAAACTGACACGAGACGGAGAAATTCTTTTAAAGCATGCAAAAAGTTTTCTTGCGGAACTGGATCAACTTAAAACAGATCTGAATGAATCAAAAAATCTTCAGCAGATGACAGTTACGCTTAATATAGAATCCGCTGCCCAACTGATCCCCGTCTTTCTCATGAAATTTCGTCAGGAACATCCGGAAGCCATTCTGGATATCCGCAATCGTTCTCTGCATCATCTCCATTCTCAAGAAACGGATCTGACCCTTTTTTCAAGCAATGAGCCAATCGACAGTCCCCACACGGTAACGCTTTTCAAGGAAAACCTCATTGTAATCATGCCGAAAGACAGCACTTACGCAAACGGAAGCCGCCTCTCTCTATTGGATCTGGCAACTGCCAAATTCATTGCTCCGCCGAAAGGAATGTGGCTTAGAAAAACAATTGATGATCTTTGCGCTTCTGCAGGATTTGAAGCAAATGTAGTCATGGAAAGCGATAATCCCAATACCGTCCGTGAATTTATCCACGCGGGTCTCGGTATCGCCGTTATCCCGCAGCTCACCTGGTACGCTGCCCGCGGAGAACACATAAAGATGGCATTCCTTACTGATGACAAATGCTACCGTCACCTGAATCTTTCATGGCACACGGATTCTCAATTATCTCTCGTAGCGGTTCTGCTCCAAGAATATATCATTGATAATTTTTGGGAATTTGTTCAAAACGCGGCAAGTTACAACTCTCCCCTTCTTTAAATTTTAATTAGATCGAATTAAATCGACGCCTTTCATCGGGCGTCTTTTTATTTTGATCAAACTATATCACTATAGATATAATTTGATATTATTATTGTTATTAAATGTTCGTTTTATTCATTTATTCATCAGGATTATCGGATAAGCTTTTTCTTTATACATATATCCTTCAATCATTCATATTATTTTTGTTATATATATCAAATAATTTGGAGAGATTTGGCATTTTCTCTTCTACAATTTTACTCAAAAATCCCATTATTTCTCTTTGTCATATCAAAATAAATATATTTATTCTTTTGGAAGCATATTAGTTAATTCCTTTCATTAT